>CXWL01003523.1_pt1 | contig 146807 bp, 139 predicted proteins | sample 590931 | NCBI WGS metagenome assembly CXWL01 (sample SAMEA3498368, study PRJEB10139) | groundwater metagenome | biome: water well; material: biofilm material | place: Germany | collected 2015-04-27
ACTCTCGAAACGCAAGCTTGAGGATCTACAGGCAGGCGCGCGGGTGGAGGTGGATGAACGGAAGCGCCATCCGATGGATTTCGCGCTGTGGAAGAGCAGTAAGCCGGGCGAGCCCTCATGGGACAGTCCCTGGGGACCTGGACGTCCAGGCTGGCACATCGAATGCTCGGCTATGTCCATCAAGCACCTGGGTGAGACGTTCGATATTCATGGGGGTGGGATGGATCTGATTTTTCCTCACCATGAAAACGAAATCGCCCAGTCCTGCGGCGCCACTGGCAAAGAGTTTGCGCGTTACTGGATCCATAACGGGTTTGTGCAGATCAACCAGGAGAAGATGTCCAAGTCCCTGGGGAATTTTTTTACGATTCGTGAAATTTTCGAAAAATCAAAATGGCCTGAGGCGGAAACTGGAGAGATGTTGCGGTACTTTCTCCTGGGAACCCACTACCGCAGCCCGTTGGATTTTTCAGACAAGAGCATAGAAGAAGCCAAGAATGCATTGAACGGGTTCTACGATCTATTCACGCGGCTGAAAGAGTCTGAAGATAGAACCACGGTCGACAAGGAGCTTACGGGAGTGATTGACCGATGCAGGGTCGCATTCCGCGAGGCGATGGACGACGATTTTAACACATCAGTGGCGATTGCAGAACTGCAGCGATTGAAAAGCGACGTTAATAAATTTATGGGGCAAGGCCTTTCGACGGAGGCAAGAAAGATCGCTAGAGATGAGTTTCGAACTCTTGGCAATAATCTGGGATTATTTCAGTTGGATAAGTGGCAGTTTGGATGGGTAAAGATGGATCTTGAACAGCGTCCCTCAGCTGGAAACGCGATTGGTTTCGTGTCGACGTCATTGTCCGATGCTGAAATTAACCGAAAGGTGGATGAGCGAGTTGAAGCCAAGAAGACAAAAGATTTTAAGAGGGCCGACGAAATCAGGGCAGAGCTCAAGCTCCTTGGTATCCTCATCGAGGACAAGCCCGACGGCACCAGCCGGTGGAAGCGATAGTTCTCCGGAACTGATTTACGGGCTGCATGCCGTGCGCGAAGCGTTGAGGGCCGGCACTCGGTCCTTGCAGCGCCTTCTTGTCCTCCGCACGGATCGGCAATTCCACGATCTTGTCCAGCTGGCAAAGGCGCAGCGAGTCCCGGTTCACATCGAGCCTCCCTCTGCCTTCGATCGCTTGGCGCCGGGCGGACATCACCAGGGCGTGATCGCCCTCATCGCTGCGAAATCCTACGACACGACGGAGCAGATTTTCGAGCGGGCGAAGACCAGAGGGGAGAAGCCATTTCTCGTGCTCCTTGACGGGGTCGAAGATCCTCACAATTTAGGAGCGGTGTTGCGGACAGCCGAAGCGGCCGGTGTCCATGGAGTCTTCATCCCGGAGCGCCGCGCAGTCGGCCTGACATCGGTGGTGGCAAAAGTATCGGCTGGAGCGCTCGATCATATCTCCGTCGCGCGCGTGGGCAATCTGATTCGTCTGATTCAGGAACTCAAAGAGGAAGGCCTGTGGGTCTACGGCGTGGATCCCCAAGCGGCGAAGCTCCATACAGACATCGACATGACTGGGCCGATTGCGCTGGTGTTAGGAGGGGAAGGGGAAGGCCTTCGTCCTGGGGTGTTGGGGGAGTGCGACGACCGCATCAGGATTCCGATGCAGGGCCGTATACAGTCGTTGAACGTCTCAGCCGCTGCAGCCGTCACCTTGTTCGAAGCGGTGCGCCAGCGGCGCAAGAATGTTGTGCCGGAGACTACGTCTACCGAATCTTGATCGTCCCGTCTTGGATCGCGGTTTTGAGCAGCTGAGCCGTGTTCGACACACGCATCTTCTTCATCATGTTGGCCCGATGCGCCTCGACGGTCTTGACGCTGATCTTAAGCCGTTGACCGATTTCCTTATTTTTGAACCCGGCCCAAATCAGCTCAAGAATCTCTTTTTCCCGACTGGTGAGCGACTCAGGCCGCTTCTTGCGGGGTGGCGGGGTCAGGTTGGCCAGGGAGGGCTTTGTTTTCGGCTTCGTCTTTGTAGTCCGTGCCATTATCATGTTCTCCTTTGACGAAAAAAATAGTACGGTATAATCCACCTTGCCTGAGTCAGGCCAAGAATAAGCCATCGCCAAGCAGGCAGTGATTATAAGAACTCCCTTGCCATAAGTAAACTATAGGAAGTCAGTTCCAGTGAAGATACCTAGTTTATTTCATGTGCGCTACAAAGCAATCTCGGCGTTTCGAGCCGGAGTCTGATCCTGAGCCGATTATGCAAGAATGGTCGATGTATATTGTGGTTGGGACTCTTGGCGCGCTGATAGGCAGCTTTCTCAATGTGTGCATCTTCAGACTGCCTCGTAGCGAATCGATCGTCTGGCCGGGCTCCCATTGTCCCTCCTGCTCTCACCCGATTGAGTTCTACGACAATATTCCTCTGCTGAGCTATCTGTGGCTTGGCGGACGTTGCCGGTCCTGCCGCACTGGGATTTCCATCAGGTATCCCCTCGTCGAAGCTACCAACGCCCTCGGCTATCTCACTATCTTATGGTACTTCGGCCCGACCTGGACCGCTGCCCTCTATGCCCTCTTGTTTTCGGCGTTGGTCGTAGTGACAGGAACGGATCTCACCCATAAGATGATCCCCAATGTCATTACCCTTCCGGGAATAGTGATAGGCCTGATAGGCGCAGTGACCGTATTGCCGGTGGATTGGATGAACTCGCTACTTGGCCTTACTGTGGGAGGCGGCCTCCTCTGGCTCCTGGCTTGGCTGAGCCCCTATCTTTTCGGTAAGGAGGGGATGGGAGGTGGCGATATCAAGCTATTGGCGATGATCGGCGCGTTTCTTGGCTGGAAGCCGGCCCTCCTCACAATCATGATCGGTTCGCTCACTGGTTCTATCATCGGCGTCAGCTTGATTGCCCTGCATATCATCAAACGTGATGACTATATTCCCTTTGGCCCCTTTATTGTGTTGGGAGCTCTCCTTTCCCTGTTTTTTGCCCAGCCGCTCCTCGATTGGTATCAAGGCCTTCTCGGCCCTGACTATTAATTCACCCCACTCTCTGTATCTCTTCCGGCTACTCCCTGTATCTAAATAGGGGAATGCTTTTCCATCCTCCTTTCTCTTTTTAGCCGGTAGAGGGTTTTCATTACCTCCATGTTTCCCCACGGCAACGCGAAACTGCGCGAACCGACTACATATTCCGCTCTCGCCCTCCATACAACATTCAGGCGTCTCGTTATAGCCAAGGTGGGCATGGGTCTTGGAGTGAGGTTCATCCTCGTAAGAGCAAGTCTCTGCGAGAAGAAGCATGACGAGAGATTCATTGAGACAGGAACAAGGCTGGAGCCTGACAGAGCTGCTCATCGTATTGGCAATTATGGGTATTGTCGCTGCATTGGCAGGGCCGAGCTATCAGACATTGACGACAAGGGGTCAGGCGCGTAGCGCCACCGTAGAGATTGCCTCGGAGCTCCGGTTCGCCAGGCAACTGGCGATGGCCAGGCGAGAGCGCCTTCGAGTCGTTTTCGATCGAGAAGGCCGTACGATTACGCTACGACGCGCGGATGGCGAAGGCGTCCTCCACGTCTATCGGTATGCAGACAAGGGGGTGGTTGTTGAGGAGCCAACCGCTGGTCCCGAACTACTGTTTCATCCCAGTGGTCGGTCGGTGACCCCGACAACCATTCGCGTGCGAGACAGCCAGGGCAGGGAAACGACGTTCACTGTGAGCATTACCGGAAGGGTGTCTGTCTCATGATGCGAGATCGTTTCTGTCATTCAACGCACGGAGCCAGTTTTGCCGAAGTGCTGGTGGCCATGACATTGACGCTGATTGGGCTCGTCGGCGCGATGGGAGCGTTTCAGGCTGTAGAACGGAGCGTTCGAACGGGAACTTTGGCGACGCGTGCCCTGGCAATGGCGGAATCGCGTGTTGAAGCGAAACGATCTGTCCGATGGGATCGTCTCTTGTTGGATGATCTGAATCACGATGGGGTTCCGGATCTGCTCATGCATGACGATGGAGCAGGCGGCGATGTGACGGCCGGTGACGGGGTGTACACAGGTAGTTGGGTTCAGGATGGAGTGCAGCTTGCCTGGACAGTGACGCCGAGCCGTTCCAGTTCACTGTCGGCTTCAGGGCATGTCCTGATTGAGGCCCGCGCAGTCTACGAAGCAAGTGAAGGCCCGCGTGAAGTACGAATCGGCACCCTGCGGGCCAATCCCCTGTTCGTTGGGAGTCAATAACGTGTTGCTGCTTGGAGCAGACAGGATGCGGACGGGGTGGTATCCAAGAGGCCCGCACCATAGAGCAGGGCCAGGGACAGAGGCAGGGGCCAGCCTGATGGAGTTGATGTTTGCCATGGCGGCTGGGTTAGTCATTATAGGCGCCACGCTTTACACCTTGTCCTATTTCCAGCAACAGCTCATGAAACAACAGCGTGAGGTTGCCCAGCAGCAAGATCTTCGGCTTGGGTTAGAAGTTCTTGAACAGGAATTACGGCTGGCAGGGGCCGGATCCCTCACTACGGCGGCTTCGGACACGGTGGAGTTTTGGGCGAATCTGCAAGGACTCTCAACGACGGTCACCGCAGCAGCGGCAATCGGCCAAACGACTCTGTCGGTCGAGGATGGGCGAGGGTGGGAGGATCGGAAAACCATTGTCGTTTGTTGGGCCGAGCATTGCGAAACACTTGCGCTGGCTCGTGATGGACAACGGTATGTGCTTACCGTCACGCAGCCACTGACAAGGCCGATTCCATCCGGAGCCTCGGTTTCCCTTCTGAATCATATCCGCTACTACAGCCGTCGCGATAACCAGGATGTTCTGCGGTTGCTGAGACAGGTTGATGGCGGCGCAAGTGTATTGGTCAGAGATATCAGGGAGGCCCGGTTCTCCTACAGGGATGAAATGGGGCAGGTTGCGACAGAGCCTGCCCGCGTCAAGTTGGTCATCGTTGAGGTGACGATAGCTGGCCGAGGGATTCGCGCGGTTCGAGAAATGAGTCTGAGGACATAACGGCGGCGCCAGGGTAAGCATGGGAGTGAGAATATGAAGATGAGAGAACGGCAGGGATTAGCATCCATGAATCGTTGCGACCAAGGGCATGTGCTTCTTGCCTCGCTCATACTGATTTTTTTGCTTGGGGTTGCCGGCATGACGTCTCTGTATCTGGCAGGTGAAGATGGACCAGGTATCAGCGCCATGAAAGAGGATAAGGTCGCGCAACAGCTCGCCGACGGTGCGGCGGATGTCGTGATGAGTTGGTTCCACGATCCGAGTGTTACGCCGCCGTCGGTTGCCGGATTGCTTGTGAAACGCCAGGGAGATCTCACTCGCGGGCCATCGTTCTTCGACGGAACAGGGCGTTCGCAGTTTGTCGGGACTTCTGACCATCCCGACATTATGCTCGATGCGGCTAATCAGGCGGACAACCAGACGTTAAATGATCCCCCGAGCGGCTTCTCTACCATCTTAGGCGGACGTGGCCGGATTCTTAAACTGAAAGTCTATGGTCCCTTGCAGCCAGGCTTGTTGAGCACGGTTGAGGTGACGGCTACAACGGTCGATCGGCTGCCGGTTGCACGAACGGTTCAGCTTCAGCTTGGAGCCCTGTCGATTCCGGTGGTTCGTGCGCCAGCTCAAGTCGGCCAAACCCTTGGAGCGATACAGTCAGGCGGCGAATCACCCGTCAGGGTCCATTGGGGCGATCAACGAGTAGGGGGAGACCTCACTGTGCAGCGAGTCGAGGATCTAGTCTTCAAGAGCACCGCAGCCCCGGTCACCGGTCAGCCGTATGACCAGATGTTGTCCGCGCAGGATCGCTGGACTGAGTATTGGATTGGAGGGACCGTTTCAATCGTCTCTCCGCCACCAGGCCAGGGCGCGAATCCATCGCTTCCTGAAAACGTGCATCTGCATCAATATCCGACGCCTGGGGTGAGGCTCGATCAGTGGGACTACGACTCGCTCAAAAAGATCGCGCTGCGATGGGGAACCTATTATCGACTCGATCGCGCGGGGCATCTCCATCCTCAGGGGGACCAGGACTCGGATCAGGGAGCCAACCCTGCGGATGTGCTGGAATCCCATGCCATCGGGGACCATCGTGGATTGGTCTTCATCGACACAATCGATGGGCAACCGCCGCATGCCGATAATATGGGAACGCTGGTTCTGGATACGGACTATTTTGAAGGGCTTCTGGTTGTGCAGGGTCATATCGCGGTCAGGCCTCCCGCAACTGGAAAGTCCTTCCCGGTCCTAAGTCCGTCGCCGACGGGCTCATCAGTTGCAAGAGTGCCGGTGCAACTCTCAGATATTCATGTGAATGGGGTGCTATGGGCCGCCGGCACGATCATTCTCGAAAGGTCCACACACATGTTCGGCGCCCTCATTGCGGGGAACACAGTGATGGCTGCTAGAGGGGGAACTGTGGCGGAGGTTTGGTACAACGCTGATCTTGCGCAGGGGCTCTTCCGGGGACTTCCGGTTGTGTATCGGGTTCCGGGAACATGGCTGGCGAAGTACTAGCAGTGTGGTGGAAAGTCGCTCTTAAAAGCTGTGAAAGGTAAGACGTGAAAAGTGAAACGTAGGGCTGCCGCGTTCTCTTCCTCTGAAACCTTTCACGCGTAAAGATTCATGCCTCACGGGTGCTGGACGGCCTTTTTGAGCATACGGCTTTGGCGTGCCGGCAGAGTTTTTCAGCAGCCTGCTAGTCAGAAAGCGAGAGCGAAAGGCATTATGCATGACGGTTGAGACAGATCTGGTAGCTGGAGGGACTGGAGGGACTGGAGGGAAGAAGGGCAGCAGTTGGTCGAAACTCTCTCGTTGCACGATCGAGCAGAATGTTCTGGACACGCTGGTTTATCGCGAGATCATCAGTCAGGCTGACGTGCTGGCAGCGATCGACGATTCAAAGGATGGCAACGCCGATCTCGAATCGGTGCTCCTCGACCGTTATCGTGTTCCGAAGGAGGCGTTAGGGTCAGCCCTAAGCGATTATTATCAATGCTCCTACCTTCCCTATGACGAGCGAACGGTCATCGATACCGATCTATTGAAAACGCTCAACCTTGACTATCTCAAGAAAAACTTCTGGCTGCCGATCGCCCGGCGAGGCTCGCTGATTGACGTGCTCACGAGCGATCCGCACGATCTCGACAAGGCCTGGGATGTGAGGCGCGCATTTCCTGGGATGACTATTCGCTATGCCGTAGGCCTGCGCCGGGACATCGAGCAGTTTCTCCATCTGGCCAAGGGCCAGGGGGGCAGCGGGTCCATCGGCACGATTCTCGGCGAGCTGATCAATGACATCCATCTTGAGCCTGCCATCGACTCCGCATCGGGCTGGATAGATGAGAACGACTCGGCCATTGTGCGGCTGACGAATCAAGTGATTGCAGAAGCCGACCGCCTCGGCGCCTCGGACATTCACATCGAACCCTATGCGGACCGTAAAGACATGGTTGTGCGTCTCCGCATCGACGGTACCTGCTTCACCTACATGGGGATTCCTGCTGCCTATCGTCGCGCGGTCGTGTCACGTATCAAGGTCATGGCCAACCTTGACATTGCGGAACGTCGTAAACCCCAAGACGGCAAGATTCGGCATCGATTGGCAAAGGATCGCGAGGTGGAACTACGTGTTGCAACCCTGCCCACCTCAGGGCAGGACGAAGATGTCGTATTGCGTCTCCTGACGGCCAAGCAACCGATGCCGCTCGATTCGTTGGATTTTTCCCCCGCCTCGTTACAAGCTATTCGGGCTATCTCGGAGAAACCGCACGGGATTATCTTGTGTGTTGGACCGACCGGCTCAGGGAAAACGACCACCCTGCACGCGATTCTCAAACACGTCAATACCGATGAACGAAAGATCTGGACGGCTGAAGATCCCGTTGAAATCACTCAGGATGGTCTCCGGCAACTCCAGGTCCACTCGAAGATCGGCCTCACTTTCGCGACCGCGATGCGGGCGTTTTTGCGCGCCGACCCCGACGTCATCATGATCGGCGAGATGCGGGACAAGGAAACGGCCGACATCGCCATCGAGGCCTCGCTTACCGGCCACTTAGTGCTGAGTACGCTCCATACGAACAGCGCGGTTGAAACGGTGGTGCGTCTGTTGGATCTGGGCTGTGATTCCTTCAACTTTGCCGATGCGATGCTGGGAGTGCTCGCCCAACGGCTCTGCAAACGGATCTGTATTCAGTGCAAAGAGGCCTATCATCCAAGTCGAGAGGAGTATGACGAATTGGAGCAGGGGTATGGCGTGGAAGACTGGCCAAGGCTCGGCCTTGAGTACTGCGCCGATTGGATTTTGTTCCGTGGCCAAGGCTGTGAGGCTTGCAACCGAACCGGCTACAAAGGGCGGATTCCCTTGCATGAACTGTTAAGGGGGTCGGATGTGATGAAGCGGCTCATTCAATCCAGAGCCAGAACCCCCGACATGCTCAGTCAAGCAATGAAAGACGGGATGGTGACCCTGGTACAAGACGGGATACAAAAAGTTCTGCGCGGAGAGACGGCCTATCAGCAGGTCAGGGCCGTTGCGATGAAGTGAGGGAATGTTCGACCTCTTTGTAGCGGAGTTTAGCTTGATCGAACGGCCCAAAAGTGCGCCCGTTGTGACGGAATTTGTCGATATTTCCTCTGAGCCCACCAAATTTTACCCCGCGATAAGTCATAAAAGTGACTTAAACTCAATGAGTTGACAGTCTTAGACCGAGTGAAGTAGTCGGCATGCCAATTGCTCAATTGGCAGCCAGCTATGGGTATATTTAAACCAAGACAGGGTACGGTCTCGTCACGGCAGGCAGGGTTTACATTGATCGAGGTGATGGTCGTCGTGGCGATTGTTGGGATCGGTTCAGCGATAGGTATCCCATCCTATCTCCAGTGGAACGAGCGCTATCAGCTCAGGCAGGTAACGAGTGAACTACGCTCAAACCTCCTCCAAGCCAGAATGGCAGCAAAAAATCGCAATATTACCGTAGCTGCCTCGATTGTAAAGGCAGTTGATAATACCTTAACTCTGGGATTCGGCGGCGTGCTCGCCCCTATGACGCTTCCCAGCGTGGTGGGGGGGGGAAACATGACGGTGGTGGCGGGTCTGGGTCCACCTCCGGTGACGGTCGCAACAGATTTCGTTGCATCTGCTCCTGGAATCTTGGGAACCATCACGTTTAACCAGCAGGGACTGCGAGTGGCTGGTGGTTTGGGAGCTCAAACAGTCACGCTGATATCTCCCAACGGAACTGTCTATACAGTTTCGGTTAGTCCTAGTGGAAAAATCAACTAGTGTATAAAGGCTACCTGCCCATGACGAAGGACCGAAGAGGAAACATTGAAAAGCTCTGGCGCCGTCCTGCAAGACAGGCCGGCTTTAGCCTCATCGAAGGGATGGTCGCGGCAGCAATATTGGCGGCCGGGGTGTTGGCGCTCGCCGGTATGCAAGGAGTTGCGTTTACTAAGAATGGGGATGCGAATGAGCTGGTTCAAGTGACAACTCTCAACGCGGACATTATGGAGCGGATCAAGTTTAACAGAGGGCGGGCATTGGCCTACAACGGTATCAATACCAATAACCCAGCAACTCAGCCTCCGGCTACTCAGCCAATGGCGAGGGGGGACTATGCCCAGTGGCAGACGATGCTAACCAACTCACGGTTAGCGAATGCCGTGGGTACGGTCCAGGTTGTCCGGCTCGATCCAGATCCGACGCTCAACCCTACTACACTGAATCAATTCCAAGTAACTGTTCTAATTAATTGGACTACCCAGGGACTTGCGCGCAATCGGGGGGTGACGTTTACGTCCGTGGTGGCTCCAGAATAACTAATCCAGGCTAGAGGAAGAGAGATACGTTATGCGGCGGATATGGCAAGCAGAAGAGGGAATGACGCTGATAGAACTTATGGTGGCTATGGTGGTGTCCCTGGCTGTCGTTGGGGCAGCCCTGGCGCTCCTCGTCACAAGCAATAACGCCATACAGGTGAATCAGCAAGCAACCGATACCCAGCAGAATGTGCGACTCGCAATGGATCTCATTTCCCAAGACATCAAACTGGCGGGGTTCAATATGAGCAGTACAGTGCCAGGCTGTGTTGTGGGACCAATGGCAACGGCGGCTCCGATCGTGCCGTTAGATAACGTCCCAGCAGGAGCAGTGGGGGCCATCAACGACGTCGGACCGGATGCGGTGAATATAGTGGTGCCCAACATGACGGCAGGTGCTGGGGGAGGGATTCCGGTGCTCTCGGCTCAGGCAAGTGGCGGTAGTATCATCCCATTGGCTGCCGCTGATATTGGCGCCATGGTCACATCCGGACTGGTTCTGGGCTCTGTCGTATCGGTTGGGGGCAGTTTTTCCAGTCCGGTGACTGCTATCGGGGCAGCTGCGTTAACCCTTGCGAAGGGTCTTCCAGCTGCTGCGCAATTTCCCGCCGGGACTCCCGTTTACCTGCTGCAATGTGTGCAATACGCGATTTCACTCAATCAAGCTGTATGCGCCGGCAGCACCTCCTGTCTGCTTCGAAATGGCGTACCGATGGTGGATGGAATCGAAGATCTCCAACTTGCCTATGCCTGCGACGGGTGTAACGTCCTTCCGCCAAACACGCCGGGCCCCAACGGAGTCATCGACGATCAAGACAATCCCGGTCCACTCCCGATTGGGGCTGGTGTATTTAGTGCCGGAGATTTTATCACCAACAACAGCTGGGCTACTCTTCCGATGACCCCTGACAAGATCAGACTGGTGCAGGTCACTATCGTGGCAAGGGACAGCCAAGCGTCAAAGGGATTATCGGAAGGCAACGCGTTACCAACGCACTCGGCGGCGCCGGTGGTGGCGAGCGACCATAATCCAGCATTGGATGCTGGATTCAATGCCGCGGTCTATAACCAGCAACGGCGGAGGGTTCTGACGAAAACGATCCAAGTGAGAAACCTAGAATCATGAGTATGATGGCGAAGGAAGTTGGCATGGCAGATCGTCCCTCGCAACCAATTGGTACCGGCCAGGAAGGAGTTGCCCTCCTGACGGTCATGATGATCATGTTGATCTTAACCCTGTTAGGTATTTCCGCACTCACAACCACTGGTTTAGAGAACAGAATGGCTGGGTTTACCCAAACCGGCGAGGCGGCAGCGACTGCCTCAGACTCCTGTCTAGGCGTGGGGGCTAACCTTATTCGGCAGGCTCTGATTCCAGTAAACTCGGCGGCGATTCCACCGGCGTTTCTTGCCAATGCTGTACCTCCCGGTCCTGTTCCGGTGGCCAACGCAATGATATTGCATGACGAGATTTACGGAAAAAATGGGGCAGGAGTTTCTACGAAAAACAGCCCTGATGTAGCGACTGGAGTGCCGAATCTCGTCCTTCCCGTGAACGGATTTGCCGTCAACGGGGACATCGATTTTCTGTACATCGATCATACGACAGCAACAGGCGGGGCAACCTCGAATGTCTATCAGATCAACTGCGTGGCGACGAATGTGGCATCGGGGGCGTCTAGCTCGGTCACAGCGGTGTTTGCCTGCACGCTGGTGGCAGGCAGTACGGAATGTTCCAAGAAGTTCTAGGAGGTGCGGCATGACCAAGTACCAAGGCACAATCATACTCGCGATTGCACTGTTCGCCGCTCAGGGGGGCGCCGGGGTTGCATTCGGTGAGCAGGCTCCGGAGGCCGTGGTGTTGCAGGCAAAGACCGGATTTGTGACCGGGGTAAACACCAACGACATCCAGATCGACGGTTACAGCTATAGAATAAAAGTCGGGGCCGAACTCCTCGACCCGGAAGGCGAACCGCTCATGGAGAGCGAAGGAGTACCGTTTCCGGTGACGAAGATCGCATTGAATTCGTCCGTGAAGTTCTTTCTCAAGGCAGGCGAGATACAGAAAATGATCGTGACGTTTCCGCAGTAATTCTAAAGATGTGAGCTTATCAAGGAGGACTTGCCATGAATCGCCGAACTATTGCGATACTAGCGAGCCTGGTCGTGGCCGTGACTGGAATCATGATGGCGCCGAACCACAGTGGCGCGCAATCGAATGCCGATTATACGGCCCAGCCTCAGTTTATCTCCAACGTGGTGACGCCCAATATCATCCTCCTCATGGACAACTCCGGGAGTATGAGCGGCCTAACCTGTGACTTCTCTACCCCCGCCGATGGGGATTGCAGCGATGCAGGTGACAGGCCATTCAATAATGCGACCAATTTCTCCGGCTATTTCGACCCGCTTCGCTGTTATACCTATGATAACGGCGCCGATGCTCGTTTTGAGCCCGCGACGGCAAAAGCCACGTTGGCGACGGCCTGTTCTAACACCGAGTGGGATGGAAACTTTTTGAATTTTTCGACCTTCCGGCGGTTCGATGCGGTAAAGAAATCGATGATCGGGGGCGATTGTTTTGTGGCCCGTGCAGCAGACGGAACCTGTCCGACGAATGGCACGCCGGCGCTGAAGACGGTGCGGGCACAGGCGACAGGAGTGAATACAGAGTTAACTGATACCAACTATGCAGGAGGGGCAGGGGCAACAACCTACGTTGGAAGGATTCCGCTAGCAGATAGATCGGGGAGCCCCGCAACCCTCTGGATCGGTGTCGGCACCGGGTATTTTTGTGTCGATAACGACAGTAGTTTTGATGCCAACTGCACGGACGGCTATAGCCAAAGAAGATATGAACTCAAGATTGGAAATAGCACCGAGCCGACTGGTGTGATTCAGCAGGTCGGCTCCAAGGCTCGGTTTGGGCTGTTTGAATTCAAGCCAGCCGGCGACGGAGCCAGGATGCTGGTGTCTCCCGGTTCTCGCCAGACCATCAACTTTGCCAACTCTTTTGTGGAGACTTTCAATACCAATACGGCAGCCATGATCGATGCGGTCCAAGAATCCTTTCCGTCAACATGGACACCTCTCTCTGAGTCGTTGTACGAAACTGCCCGGTATGTAGCGCAAATCAATTCGACCTACGTGCCAGGCTCCTATGTGTTTCCGATTGCCTTTTCCGGAGGCATCTCGAACGGCGTCGCCTTAGCCGCCAACGGCACCGGATCTCTGGGAAATGGCGGAGGTGGTACTGCCGAAATCAAGGTGCTGACCGGCGCCGAAACCTGCCCAGCCGGCTATATCACCAATGCCTGTGGGCGCGACCCCTATTTCTTCGGCACGAACCACACCCCGCCTTGGGTAGGGACTTCCCAGCCAGTGAATTGTTGCAAGACCTTTGTGATTATCTTTACCGACGGGGAACCGACGCAGGATCTCAATATTCCAGCAGGGATCCAGAACTACGCGAGTGCGATCTCGGGTATGCCTTGCGTGGGTGGCAGTGCGATCATTCACGCGCCAAACGGCACGTGCAATACGAATCCGGCGACGCCGCCCGCCACGTTGCTTGGAGAGCACAAGACAGACTATGCGAATAGCGGCACCCATTTTCTGAACGACGTGGCCTACTGGGCCCATAAGAACGATCTGCGGCCCTGTAACGGAGCAGCCGATGACACGATTGTGGGCCTTGCTGTCACAGGACATTGCCTGCCTGGTATGCAGAACCTGGTGGTCTATACGTTTTTTGCCTTCGGCAACATCTCGGGCAGAGAAATCTTGATGCATACGGCCCAACAGGGGGCCTTCGAAGATGCCAACAACGACGGGATCCCTCAAGTGACCGAGTACGATAAGGAGAATAACTTTACGGGGGTGAGTACGCCGGACGGAATTCCCGATGCCTATTTCGAGTCTTCGAACGTGGATGATTTGCAAGACAAGCTACTGTCGACCATCTCGAGCATTCTGAGGAAGAGCGCAGCCGGATCGTCGGTCTCCGTGCTGGCCACCTCCACGACCGGTGAAGGAGCACTATATCAATCCTATTTCTATCCCAGCACGATCGAAACTGCCACGCTGAAGGATGTCCTCTGGACCGGTTATACTCAGAGCCTCTTCATCGACACCTTCGGCAATCTTCGTGAAGACACGGTCCAAGATAAGAAACTCATTTACACAGAAGACAAAATCCTTGTCACTCGATACGACACTGTTGCCAATCTCGTGAAGGTCGACTATTACGACGATCTCAATGGAGATGGGCTTCCGGACGATAAAGACAGCAACGGCATCATCAATAGCCTCGATTGCCTTCCCTGCGACAGACTTCTGAGCAGCATCGCGCCTGTGTGGGAGGCAGGGGCTCAATTGGCCTTGAAAGACTCCAGCACGAGAACGATTCTCACCTGGGTGGATACCGATAACGACGGGGTGGTCGATGCTGGGGAGCAGATCCCCTTCACAGCTGCCAACGCAGCGGCTCTCAGTCCCTACTTGCGCCCCGGCGCCGCGCCGTTCACAGCGAGCAACATTATCGAATTTGTGCGTGGCTGTGAGCCCTCTGTCTGTACGACCGGGGGCAATCAGTTTGATCAACTGCGAGAGCGGCGTCTACAAGTACCGTTCGGAAGCGGCACATTGAAGACCTGGAAGTTGGGCGACCTCATTCACTCCGCCCCCCAGGTGGTTGCGAGTCCTTCGGACCGGTACGATGCGAAGTTCGGCGATCTCAGCTATCAGGCCTATCTGGTGCAGTATGCGAATCGCCGGCAGGTCATCTACGCCGGCGCCAACGACGGGATGTTACACGCCTTCAACGGAGGCTATTACCATCCAGGCGATGATCCCACCACAGGGACGTCCGCCAGCCCGATCGTCGAGCATGGATGGTTTACTAGAACGCCGGCGGATAACAGTGCCGGGCCACTGTTAGGCGATGAATTATGGGGGTTTATCCCCCAGCAGCTTTTACCTCACTTACAGTGGCTCACGAGGAGTGACTACCAGCATGTGTATTATGTCGACTTGCAACCGACGATCGCGGATGTCCGCATCTTCACTCCGGATGTGGACCATCCCAACGGCTGGGGCACGATCTTAATCGGCGGGATGCGTATGGGCGGCAGTTGCCGAGGCGCTATATCCCCGGCTGCTCCGACCTGCGTGGGAGGAACCGGCGCTCCGCCCATGACTGTGACCGCTGACTTCGGCAGCGGGGTCGCTACTACGCGCACCTTCTATAGCGCCTATTTCGTGCTCGACATCACAAATCCTGAGGTTGCGCCGAAATTACTCATGTCCTTTACCGATGAAGGACTGGGGCTGACGACCAGCCTTCCGAAGGTCGTTCGAACCAATCCTTCAACCGACGGTGAGGTCAGCAACACGAATGCCAAGTGGTACATGGTTGTCGGATCTGGTCCGACCGGATATGGGGGCGGCATAACGCAAAGCGCCAAGGTCTATGCCGTGAACTTGGCAACCGGTCCAGGGGTGAGCAACAGCCTAGTACAGACCTTCTCGGTAGGCAGTTGGAATTCCTTCATCGGCGACATGGCCTCATTTGATCGAAATCTCGACTATCGGACGGATTCGGTCTATTTCGGTCGTGTCATCCACGATGGAAGTCTTCCGTGGAGGGGCAAGCTCTATCGCTTGACGCTGGGAGAAACGATGGCCGGGCCTACGCCGGTTTTTGGCACGGAAGCCGCATCGGCTTGGGGCATCTCTTCTGGCGGCAATCGGATTCCCACCGAGATTCTCGATACGTTTACCGGCGACTGCGCGCCGACACCCTGCGCGGCTCCGACGATCGAGATGGGTCCGATCGCGACGGCGCCAGGCATTGCGATCGATGACGCGGCAAAGGTGTGGATCTTTGCCGGGTCCGGACGCTATTACAGCGCGGCCGATAAAACGGATACCACGCCCCAGTATTTCGTCGGGATGAAAGACTCCGTCATCAATTTGACATGTACCCAGTCGAGCGGGACAAACTGTCAGGACAACGATTTGTTGAATGTCACGAGCGCCACGGTCTGCATTGTCGGACAGGGTGACTGCGGCCAGGTAGCAGGCACGAACCAGGTCACAGGGGTAACCGGCGCCACGTCCTTTACGAGTTTGATTTCGTTAATTCAAAGCAAGGACGGTTGGTACACAACCTTGCCTCAGAGTGGGGCGGCAAATGGAGAACGAGTGCTGGCCAGCCCCGTGGTGTTTGGCGGCATTGTCTACTTCCCGACCTTCATTCCAACCAACGATATCTGCGCGTCATCGGGGACAAGCTATCTGTATGCGCTCTACTACAAGACAGGGTCTGCCTTTCAGGAATCCATCATCGGCACGACTCCTGGCGCCAGCGGCAAGGTGAACGTCTCCGGAAAGGTGTCGCTTGGAGAAGGGCTGGCCTTCGGCGGTGTGACGCATATCGGTAGTGGGTCGGACGGAGGTGCTCCTATCAAGATATGTAACAACACCAGTACGGGCGCCTTGCTCTGCACCGAAAGCAGGCTCGCCGGAGGTCCCGGCGGTGTCGGTGTCCCAGACCCTCGTAGTCACTTTATCTCGTGGATCTATCGATAGTGCGCAACAGTTTCCTAAGCCGGCTCGGAGCACGGGGTGAGACCTCCCGTGCTCCGAAGAGCGCTAGCTCTCTACGATGGTCCGGTATTTTGCTTGTCACCCTCTTGGCCGGCTGTTATTCGGAGTCCAATCAGTCCGGGGCTACCCCTGGCTCCGGCGTTTCCCAGAGTGGAAATCCACCACCGGTCATTCAGCACGCTGCGGTTTTTCCTGCCCCTCTTATCCTGAGTGGTCCTGTTGCTGTCCAGATAGAGGCCGATAATACAGGCCGCAATCCGCTGACCTTTCGCTATCAATGGTTGATCAACGGGTATCGTATCGATGGAGAAACTCATCCGACTCTATCTCCCACACTGCTTAAGCTAGGCGACAAAGTTGAGGTAGAGATCATTGCTTTGGACGGGCAAACACCGGGAAAACTTTACAAGACGGAACCGGCGACCGTGGGGAATACTCCGCCGGAAGTGGTAAGAGTTGAGATCGAACCGACCGGATCGGACCGGGGCGAGGTGCGGGCCTTAGTCGAGGGCCGCGATGTCGACCAGGATGGGATTCATTATGTGTATCGATGGAAGAGAAATGCTACGCTTGTGGTGGAGGGGGATAGTGCGACCCTCAATACCAAGGCCTTTAGTCGGGACGACTCGATTACGGTAGAAGTGATACCGCGCGATGCAGGCGGGGTCGGCAAATCCAAAATATCGGAGCCCGTTGCCCTGGGGAATAACGCTCCAAAAATAACGTCTCATCCGCCGAGCAAGTTCGAAAAAGGGGTTTTTGTCTATAGTGTCCAAGCCGTAGATGATGATAAGGACAGTTTGAAATACCTACTGGACGCTGCTCCGTCAGGAATGACCATCGACCCTGCCACAGGAGTGATTTCCTGGCTGGTTGCTCCGGACGTGAAAGGAACGCAGCGGGTTCGCATCTTGGTACAAGATGGCCAAGGGGGATCCGCATTCCAGGACTTCGATCTCTCGCCCGGCACCTCTCCCAGCCCCAAGGGCTGATTCATCCCCTGCCGATTACTCCATAGGTCTTTTTGAAGCCGCTAGTTGTCCCAGCCTTTTTCTATTTGCTATAGTAGTAATTATGGAAGGAACTCAAACCTAACGCGTGCGTAAACTCAAACTACGAGAAGGCACCAATACCGCCGTTCTGTTCGGTCACCACGACCGGCACCTCAAGCTGATCGAAGAAGACCTCGGTGTGCGCCTCTCGGCCCGGGGGGAAGAGCTCACACTCAATGGCACTCCGGACGCCATTCGCTACGCGGAACGTATCCTCACAGAACTCGCCACCCTTGCCAACGACGGAATGGTGCTCCAGCCTGACGACATCACCCATGCCTTGAGTGCGCTCCGGCAGAGTCCCGAGACTCCGATCAAAGAACTCCTCTCCAACGCGGCGACCATCATTACCAAGAAACGGTTCGTCGCGCCGAAAACGCCGACGCAGAAAGCCTATATCGAAGCCATCGAGACTCACGACATCGTGATCGGCATCGGCCCGGCCGGAACGGGGAAGACCTATCTGGCGATGGCGATGGCGGTGAGCGCGTTGATGAAGAAAGAAGTGAGCCGCATCATTCTCGCGCGGCCGGCTGTTGAAGCAGGGGAGAAGATCGGCTTTTTGCCAGGCGATATGTATGCCAAAGTGAATCCCTACCTCCGCCCTCTGTACGACGCGCTGTTCGACATGATGGATATGGAGCGGGCGACGCGCGCAATTGAGCGAGGGGATATCGAAATTGCGCCACTCGGGTTTATGCGGGGCCGCACGTTGAACGATTCATTCGTCATTCTCGATGAGGCGCAGAATGCCACGGCGGAGCAAATGAAAATGTTTCTCACGCGGCTCGGCTTCCATTCCAAAGTGGTCGTGACCGGCGATATCACTCAGGTGGATCTCCCGCCCGAGCGGGTTTCCGGACTGATTGAAGTCCGGGAGATTTTGCGCGACGTTGAAGGTATCGAATTCGTCTATTTCGACGAGCGGGACGTGGTTCGCCACAAGTTGGTGCAGGACATCATTAAGGCCTACGATCAGCATCAGAAACCCGTACAATCGTCCGGCCCATCATCCGGCGTGACGGGACGTCGCCACTCTCAGGCGCCGAATAACAAGCAGCCGAAGCCCGCCACTCCTACTTCACCGCTCACGGGCCCTTGGGGCCAGTCGCATTGATTCAGAGTCGCTACTCAGGTAGAGGGGCTGAAGGCGAGTAGCGTCAATCAAGCGTGATCACACAAAGCTTTGAGCATTTGAATGGCTTAAAATGATTACGCCTTTGACTCCGGTTAGGCCATTCGCTTTAATTGCCATCGGACACCGATGGCGGCATTTCAAACGTTTTTTGGGATTTCCAGCCGGAAACTTCCATTGGTTCTCAACGCGCTAGTATTACCGGAGTCAAAGGCATAAGCATTTGGCTTAATTTGTGCCTTACGAGATGATGTATAACCTTCAGCCTTCAGTCTGAACACCTGAGCCGCTACAATGCCGGTCCATATACAAAGTCATATTCGATGTGTAACGATTGATGTGGCGCATTTGGGTCGGCTGGCACGAGCGATTCTTGCCAATGTGGGGGAAACGTCGGCGGAGCTGGGTATCCTCTTCGTGGGCGATCAGCGGATGCGGGGTCTCAATCGTCGGTATCGGGGTAAGGATCGCACGACCGATGTGCTGGCATTTGCGATGCGCGAAGCCGTCGCGCCTCACGTCCGTCGACTGGCTCAGGACAGGCCCTTGCGCCGTCTGCAGAATATGCTGGGTGATGTGGTGATCTCGATTCCCACAGCCAGGCGACAGGCGAAAGAAGCCCAACAGACCATGGATGAGGAGATCGCCTTCTTGCTGATCCACGGCATTCTGCATCTTTGTGGTTACGATCATGAGCGAAGCGAGAAAGAAGCGCGCCGAATGCATCGTCGCGAGCGGATGATACTGCGGTCAATGGCGCGGTTGCCGAAACGAGTGTATCGAATGGGTCACGGATAGCTTTATGGGATGGTTGCAGCGACTGAGTGAGGGGCTTACCAAAACGCGCGAAGTCGTTCGCGGGTCTTTGGATCGGATGCTTGGCCGCGCGGCGGATCCTGCTCTCTTGGAGGAATTCGAAGCAGCCCTCATTGCCTCCGATCTCGGCGCCAGCGTCGTGGAGCGCGTCATGGAGCGTCTTAAGAAACAGCTTCAAGGGACCGATGCCTCACAGCCCGGTCGCGTCCATACGGTCTTGCGAGACACGTTGCTTGATGTGCTGACGCCCGTGCAAGGGCCGTCGTTGGAGTCACTGATCGCAAACGGCCCCAAGCCCTTCGTGATCCTGGCGGTGGGCGTGAACGGTGTGGGCAAGACCACCACGATCGCAAAAATTGCGCAACGGCTGGCGCAAGCGAAGATGGTACCGTTGCTGGTGGCAGCCGATACCTTTCGTGCTGCGGCAATCGATCAACTGCAGGTCTGGGCCGACCGAGTCGGTGTCGGGATGATCCGTCATCGCCACGGAGCCGATCCGGCGGCCGTCGCGTTCGATGGGATTGCCGCCGCGAAAGCACGGCAAGTTGACGTGGTGTTGATCGACACGGCTGGCCGGTTACACACGAAATCGAACCTCATGGACGAACTGCGCAAGATCACGCGCGTCATCGCGCAGGAATGCCCCGGCGCCCCGCACGAAGTGCTCCTCGTGCTGGATGCGACGGTTGGGCAGAATGCCCTGTCTCAGGCCCGTCAATTTCATCAATCGGTTGGAGTTACCGGTTTGGTCCTGACAAAGCTCGACGGCACCGCTCGCGGAGGGATTGTCGTCGCGATCGCCGAGGAACTGAAGCTGCCGGTCAGGCTTATCGGAGTCGGAGAATCGGTTGAGGATCTTCAGGATTTTCAGAGCGATGCCTTCGTAGATGCACTCATTGGGGCATCGCTGCCTCCCCCCGTCTAGCAGGATGCTGAAAAAGTCCGCCAGCGGCGTTCTCGCATCGCTCAGAGGCTCAACGTACCGAAGCGTACGCCTCGCCTCTTCGCTCGCTGCGGCCTTGCTGGGCGACCATTTTGAGCATCCTGCGGCAATGTTGATCTCAGCGCCATCCGGTAAGGTGGCATTGGCGATTTACGTATAAATCGAGTTTTTCCGCAGCCTGCTAGGAGCCTGTCCGACATTGACCGTTCTACTACGGCGCACGATCCGAAACCATCTGCGTCGTGCTCGTCCCAGAAAAACCCTCAACGTATTCCGGTGAATACACCTCTAGTTTTCCTGGCCTGCGGGCTAGCAGGTTGCTGGGGTATCTCCGTCAAGAGCCGTAACAGGTTAGATGTGAAGGGTGAACTGTCGGGCTGCCGAGCGCTATTCATCAAAAAACCTTGTGAAATCCCGTCATTTTCTTCTCAGGCAGTATTGCCTGTGTTAGGCTAAGTTCTCGAATGATTCAGATGAGTCTGGCATTCCCGCCCGTGAGGCTGAGATCATATGGTCAAGCTGTTGATTATCGATGACGATCGCATGAACTGCGATCTGCTCCAGTCCGTCTTCACCCGGCATGGGTATCAGGTGCTATCTGCGACAAGCGGGATCGAGGGGCTGGCTCTCTTTCGTCAGCAGGCCCCGCGCGTTACCATCCTCGATCTTCGCATGCCTGAAATGGACGGATTGACCGTCCTCAAGGAGATCCGTGCATACGATCCCTATGCGCCGGTCATCATCTTGGGCGGAGGGGCTACCGACGAACAGGAAAATCAAGCGCGGGGGCTGCGCGTGACCGATTTTATCCGAAAGGGCCTGTCCCTCGATGTGTTAGTTGAATGTGTCAACCGAGTGGTGCAGCTTCCGGTAAAATCCGTTCCCGCTCTGCCGGTGGCAGGAAGCGTAGCCGTGGCCGATAAGGGGGAATCGATCCTCGTTGTCGACGACGAGCTGTTGGTTCGGGACTTGCTGGTGCAATTTCTCAGCCTCCGCGGCTATCGGGCACTCGGGGCAAAGGATGGGCTCGAGGCCCTCTCGATGGTAGAGCAATCGCCCCCTGACCTGATCCTTCTCGACCTATTTATGTCCGGTATGGACGGAGCCGAGGTCTTTCGGCAACTCCGCCACCGCGATTATGCCGGAGAGGTGATTATCATCACCGGGAGTCACGACGAAGAGCGCCTGAATGAAGCCTGGGATTTGGGGCCGCAAGAAGTCATTGGGAAACCGATCGACTTAGAACAGTTACTGATGTCCATCCAGCTTGTGCTCGTCTGTCGCGAATGCTAAAACTCTTCCGATGCCGATCGGACGAAAGCTAGCCTCTTTTCCCTGTCTCTTTCTCGCCGCCCTCCTTAGCCATGGGGCCCTTGGTATTGCCTGCGCAGCCGACTCGGTTCTGCCGCGAGCTGTCATTCGGCATCACGACCTATTTGTACAAATCGTTCCAGATCAGCATACCCTCATTGCCAAGGACCGGCTGACCCTTGATGCGCCGCAGCAGAAGAATCCGATTCGGTTCTCTCTTGCCTCCTCGCTCTTGGTAGATCGCATGACTCTGATACGCGCGTCAGCCGAGGGGCAGGTCTCGCTTCTGGATGTGCCGTTCGAAATCGAGCGTGGTCCCTCGCCGGACTCGGCGCAACAGATCCTGATCCCTTCTCAGTTCGTGGCCGGCGGATCGGTGACGCTGGAACTGTGCTACCATGGCCTCATCAACGATCCCCCGCGAGATCCTCGCCATCTTCGCTTTGTAACACCCAGCGAGACTGCCGGACATATCGGAGCAGAAGGCGTTTATATAAGCAGCGAGAGTTCTTGGTATCCCGATGTTCCAGAATCGCTCAGCACCTTCGATCTGTTGGTTGCCGTGCCGGAGGGGTGGACAGTCGTGACCCAAGGGAAGGCCGGTGAATCGCGCCCTTGTCCTACCGGCCTCTGCCGCGACCGTAAAATGGTGATGACTGACTGGGTCGTGACGCAGCCGAGCGAGGCCCTCACGCTCGTCGCGAATACATTTGTCACAGCGTTCAGAGACTGGACGGCCAAGACCGGTCAGAAGATTCGGCTCTCGACCTATCTCTTCCCCGAAGATGCGAATCTGTCCGACGAATATCTCGATGCCACGGCGCGCTACCTGGATGCCTATATTCCCCTGTTGGGCTCCTATCCGTTCGATAAGTTCGCCGTGGTAGAGAATTTCTTCGCGAGCGGGCTCGGAATGCCCTCGTTCACCCTTCTGGGGAGCGGCATCATCAAACGACATTATGTGCAGCCGTATGCGCTCGGCCACGAGATCGTCCATTCGTGGATCGGCAATGATGTCTTCAATCGCGCTGAGCGCGGGAATTGGGTGGAAGGGCTGACGACCTATCTGGCCAATTATTATTGGCACGAACTGATGGGAGACCGCGCCCAGGCGCAGGAGCAGCGCCGTCTGATGGTGCAGAGTTACAACCTCCATGTGCCGCTGGAGCGGGACTATCCAGTCGCGCAATTCACGCAGAAACTGGATGAGCACGACAATGCCATCGGCTATCAAAAATCTGCTATGGCGTTCCACCTCCTGCGCCAGGAGGTCGGAGAGGAGATATTTTGGCGGGCTATTAAAAGCCTGGTGGCGCGCTATCATGGTAAGCATGCGGAGTGGCGCGATCTTGAGCGAGTCTTTGCAGAAGAGAGCAGCCAGAATCTTCGCTGGTTTTTCGCGCAATGGATGGAGCAGGATGGGGCGCCGGTGCTGTCTTTCTCGGAAGCTATCGCCCGTCCGGTGGCGGGGTCGCCGCACGCCTTTCAACTTGAGACCACGATTGTCCAATCCAGCGAGCCTTTCCGCCTTCCCCTTCAGCTGCGGATTCGTATGGAAGGCGACCGTGAGCAGACATTGACTGTCCCGCTACGTTCGTCGCGCGAGGCGGTCTCCGTGACTTTGCCGGCGCGCCCGATCACGATCGATCTCGATCCCCAGTTCATGGCCTTCCGACGGATTCAGCGGCAATCACTGTCGCCGGTCCTCAACCATTATGTCACCGATCGGCGGAGATCTGTGGTGACGGCCTTTACGGATGAGCCTGGCCATCCGTCGCCGTTTCGGGATGTGGTCGCGCGCATTGAGACTCAGGAACAGCAGAAGCCGGTCAATGAGCGAACGGCGGTTGTCTCGCTGGCGCAGGATGGACTGTTGCCCCAGGAAGGTTCGGTGTTAATATTGGGCGGTTCGGAATCCCGTTCGAGGATTCAGTCGATCTTGGCCCATCATTGCGGAGATCGTACGTCCCTGAGCGACAGGGGCGTCACCGTGATGGGGACGCCCTATGAAGGGCCTGGGCTGGCTCTGCTGGTCAGTTGCCACAGGGTCGATCGTCCAGGCAGCGTTGTCACAGTATTGTATGCGGCCTCACCACAGGCGGTGGCGAAGGTGGCGCGGCTGCTCTTTTTTTACGGATGGAACAGTTACGTATTGTTCAAAGATGGAGCGGTGACTGCCCGCGGGGAGTGGCCGTTTGCAACTGATCGCATGGAGGTGCGTCTCGATGCAGGCAATTCCAATCGGTAAGTGGTGCATGGTCGGACTTGTCTGTCTGCTGCTGGGCGCACAAACAGGACAGGCAGAGGATCTTGCGCCGAAGGCTTTGGCGGTTCCCGCTCACCAGGCTGAGCGGCATCTGAAAAATATTCGCCAGCTGACAGTGGGACGGCAGAATGCCGAAGCCTATTTTTCCTTCAGTGGGACCAAATTGATTTTCCAGTCCACGAACAACTGGATGAAAGATACCTATGCGGCTACGCTCAAACCGGCTGAGGCCGGGTTAGGTTGTTACCAGATGTACGTGATGGATTTGGAGAGCGACACCGTTCGATTGGTGAGCACCGGGATGGGTGCCACGACCTGCGGGTATTTTTTCCCTGGCGATCGCCGCGTGCTCTATTCTTCGACCCATGCGTCCGGGCCGAACTGTCCGCCGAAGCCGAAGCGGGAAGGAGCCTACCGCTGGGCGCTGGACGACTACGATATCTATGCCGTAAACATTAATGGCCAGGAGATGCAGCGCCTGACCTCCACGCCAGGCTACGATGCCGAAGCGACCATATCTCCGGACGGCAAGACGATCGTGTGGACGTCTGTGAAGGACGGGGATTTGGATCTCTATGCCATGAATCTTGATGGCTCGAAACCACGACGGCTGACGAGCGATATCGGCTACGACGGCGGAGCATTCTTTTCGCCGGATAGTAAGCGCATTGTCTACCGGGCAGCGCATCCCACCGATCAGGCAGAAATCGACAAGTACAAGGACTTGCTCAAGCAGAGCCTGGTGGAGCCGGGACAACTTGACATTTTCGTGATGAATGCGGATGGAAGCGGCCAGCGTCCGGTCACGTCGAATGGCGCGTCGAACTTCTCACCATTCTATTTTCCCGACGGCAAACGGATCATCTTTTCATCGAATATTGAAACGAAGGGTGAGGGGGGCAGGCCAAGCTTCCATCTCTACGGGATTGGCGAGGACGGCCAGGGCCTTGAACGTCTTACGTTCGACGGACAGTTCAATAGTTTCCCCATGTTCTCGCCGGATGGCCGCAGGCTGGTCTGGGTCTCGGATAGGCTGACCAAAACGCCTGGCGAGTTCAATGTTTTTCTCGCCGACTGGGTTCCGTAACGCGGTGACCGATGATCAGCGATGGGTGATCACATCAGCCAAGGCTGCGACTCTGCCTCGATGACCCTTCACCCCTTATCCCGCACCCCTCACGCTTCTGCGGGGTTGGTTCGGTTCCTGCCCCTGTTTTTTTCATGTGCCGCGCTCCTCTTTGCATTCGTGGGATTATTCGAATGGGACGTGCCGCTGACCAGGTTCGTGCGTTCCCTCAACGATCTTCGCATGGATCACCTTACCAATCCCTGGCTGGCTCAGCTCAGCAATATCGGCGACCGCCTGGGCAAGGGGGAGTCTCTGGTCACCCTGAGCCTTGCGTTGCTGGCGGTCGGGTACGGATGGAAACATCCTCTGTGGAAGGAGGCAGGCTGGCAGAGTCTCATCGCGCATGGTCTCGCTGCGTTGAGCGCCAATATTTTGAAACATGTGATTGGCCGCCCCAGACCCAAGTTCATGCATGCCGGGAATCTAGATCTATCACCGATCACCGGCAGCGGATGGGACTCGTTTCCATCCGGGCATGCCGCGGCTGCATTCGCAGTGGCGACCGTGCTGGCAGCAAGGTTCCCGCGAGCGAGATGGCCCCTTCTCGCGGCGGCAGTAGTCATTGCCGCCAGCAGGGTTGTTCGCGGTTCTCACTATCTGACCGACGTGGCCGGAGGAACGGCTCTCGGCTGCGTCATGGGGATGATAGCTGCCCATCCCTGGCGTGAATGGCGCGCATCGATTGGAATTGCTTTTTCTCGGATGACGCCGTTTTTTGTGGCGACGCTCGTGCTCGTCTGGACGATCGTGCATCTTCCGTCTCAAGCCTGGCCGTTTCAACAGCTCTTGTGGAGTGGGCTGGCGCTCACCCTGGTGGGGCTTGTGGGCCATGTTGTCTGGACGATGCGATTGTCATGGCGCCCTGATTGGCTGTCTGGGTCGCTGGCTCGAGGTCTCGTCGGATTGGGGTTGGGAATGACGGCCGGCTCTCTATTCGTCACGACCGCTGTGCTGCTTGCCTGTGTCGCGCATTGGCTGGAGGGATTCATCGGTCAGGTTGAGCCAGTGGCGGAAGGTCATGTGGGGTTAGGGGCCGCCATGGCAGAGGGTCTGTTCGTTGCGGCTATGTTGTTGGCTCTGGGGGCAAGTTATGTTCTGAGGGGCATCGTGCCGATGTAGTCTGGTTTGTTTGGTTTATTTTGTTTGTCTTGTTTATTTGGTCGAACCAGACCAACCAAATGAACCAGATGAACCAAACAAACCAAATCAACCGCTCAATGGCCGAGAATGGTAGGTGGCGGCGGTGGAGTTGCGCCTTCTGGAATCGTCACCATCGGTTGGTTGGACAGCAGCACATAGCCGTAGCGTTTTAAGATGGGGACCAGTCCGACCGTTTCCGCCGGCAACTTCGACAGTGCGCTTTCTGGCAAGAGAATGATCATCTTTGTCGGTTCCTTCAGCGCTGCTCGTATCTTGTCCTCTTCACCGATGGGCACAAAGAGCGTCTTGCGTTTCGAATAAAACACGGATGAGGGTCTCGTAGTGCCATAGGCGATGAATTGATCTTGGGGTGCCAGGTTCAGTCCCGCGGCATAGGCGAGCTCCTGCGGAGGCGCGACCACATATCGATTAATGTGCGGAACCACGATCACAATTGCGATCAGAACCAGACCAGCTAAGGTAGCTCCTGCCGCCCAGAACGCTCCTCCGCGCCGTTCATCGTTCAAGCCGAGATAGCCCACCAAGGCCATTCCGCATAACAACAGGCTTGCGATCAGATAGGGACCGAAGCCAAGACCGACCTGTCCAGCCAGGGGGAATTCCCGCACCATCTTGGAGGCATAGGTCGCATAGAGTGTCGGGAGGGAGGCAAATGCAATCGCCAAGAGATATCCCACCCCCATCATGAGATGTATGGAACCCCGAATCCCTTTTGTCTCCGGATCGTCCAGGCACCTCGACCAGTACGAGGCTGTCAATATAGCAGCGGCGGGAAACAGGGGGCCAATGTAGTGAGGAAGACGGGTTGCAGAGGCCGTAAAGAACACAAAGACGCCCACAAGCCATAGGGCCGCAAAAAGGTCGAGTTCAGATGCTCCTGCCTGGTCGGGGCGCGCGCGTTCGCGACGGATGAGATACCAATCTTTGAGTGTGCGGTAGAGCGGGACAGGCAGGAGCGCGCTCCAAGGAAAGAAGCCTAAGAGCACCACCGGGAGGTAGAAGAAGATCGTGCCTTGGTGCCCCTCCATCGGAGCCAGGAATCGGCCGATCGTGTGGGCCTTTGCGCCTGTGGCATAGGCATCGCCATGCACAATGAACATGGCCGCGTACCAGGGGGCTGCGAGCAGGATAAATAGCGCCATGCCCGCAAGAGGAACACCATTCTGCCAATACTCATGCCATCGGCGCGTCCAGGTGAGGTAAATTGCCGCGACAATGAGGGGGACGGCGAACCCCACCGGTCCCTTTGTCAACGTGGCGATCGCCATGCCGACATAAAACATCCAGATCCATCGACGGAGGCCTCCCTCTCCATGCAGCCCCAGCCAGAATCCGTACAGCGAGGCCGTGGTAAAAAAAATCAAGACACTATCGGTCAGCGCCATGCGTCCGAGCCCAAGGATTTCCAGATTGAGCAGGAGCATCAATCCGCCGAAGAGCGCGACGGTTCGATCCCGCTGGCGCACCAGAAACAGATAGTGCATGAGGATCAAGCCTACGCCGAAGAGGCCAGAGGGGAATCGCGCGGCGAACTCGTTGACACCGAACAGGCGGTACGACTGCTCCATCAACCAATAGAGAAATACAGGTTTTGCGACGCGTAGCTCGCCGTTGAAGGTCGGCGTCAAGCGATCCCCGGACTCGAACATTTCGCGTCCGGCTTCGGCGTTCCGTCCCTCGTCGCGGTCGGTTAACCCTAGGTCGCCGAGCCCCAAGAAAAACAACAGTCCAGATAGGAGGAGGAGGGCTAGAAGGAGCAGTGCGTGGGGAGAACGGTCGCTTGTGGTCATAGAATCATTCAAGTCGTGTGGCGCCGGTGTGTGTTGTGCGGGTTAGATTGCAAAACGTTAAGAGGAGGGGTTAGCCGGCCGGTTCGTTTGGCTTGCGCGCGAGATCAGCATCAGATTGCGAACGTAGACGACCGATCCGATGCCTTGCCCAGCGATGAAGACCGGATCTGCCCGATAGATCGCATAGGCGAGCGTGATGAGCCCGCCGATCAGGCTCATGTACCAAAACGAGACGGGAACCTGGCTCTCCGCCTTTTTTTCAGACGCAATCCATTGGACCACCCAGCGGCCGAAAAACAGCCCTTGGCCGAGAAATCCTATGGCAAGCCAAATATTCTCAAGGCTCATGGACAGGCCAGAGGCGAGGGGCTAGAGGCGAGGGGCTGTGCGTCTCGCCTGGATGAGCTTGCCGATCCTTTTGCCCAAAGTGGCGTATCCTTTTTCGAGCGTTTCATACATGGTTCCAGTGAGGTGGCCTGACTCATGTGCGATCTGAAGCTGTGTGCGTAATTCAGCGACTGAACCTTTGGCAATGAAAAAATACCTGATCGATTCCTTGTCGGTATCGCGTTCGTCTCCTTCGGCAAGATTGCTCGCAACACTCACTGCGCTACGTCGTACTTGGTCTCTTAGGCCGAAGTCAACGCTCTTCATCTCGCTATTTGATACTTTGTAAATCGCCACGGCAAGATCTTTTGCTTTTTGCCAGACAGCAAGATCCTTAAAGCCTTTGTTTCCCACCCCTAGCCTCGAGCCTCTGGCCCCTCGCCCTCCTTGAAATGATACCGCAAAACCCTGTCTTGCATCCATCGTACGGCAATCAGATCGTAGAGAGATTTGAATAATCGGTTGCCCATGCCGTACTTGGAGACACCGTGAATACGTGGGTAATGCCGGACCCGCACCTCTGTAACCGTGAACCCATGCATGAGCGCAAGCGCGGGAAAGAATCGGTGCATGCCCTCGAAGAGCCGTAATCGTTCCAGCACCGGCCGCCGAAATACCTTAAGCGGGCATCCCGTATCGTGGACGCCATCGTGAGTAAAGAAGTTCCGCACGCGGTTGGCGATCCGGGACGAGAGCTTTTTCACCAGGCCGTCTTGCCGCTCCAGCCTCCATCCGCATACAAGATCGTGAGTCTCAGTATAGGGAAGAAGTTTCAAGATGTCTGCACTGTCCTGCTGAAGGTCGCCGTCGATTTGGATGATGATGTCTCCGAAGGATTGGCTGAATCCCGCGTCGAGCGCGCAGGTCTTGCCGTAATTTCTGTCGAGGTGGAACACCCGAACCTGGGAGTATTGCCCGGCCAGACGGTCCAGTTCTTCGCTGCTGCCGTCGCTGCTGCCATCGTCCACAAAGATGATTTCAAACGGTCGAGTCTGAGAAGTCGTGTGAGAACTCATGACAGTCATCAGCCCCTCAATCAGTGGAACGAGATTCTCTCGTTCATCCTTGATGGGGATGATCACGGAGGCCCATGGGTGGGATGGCACGGTCATGCGGGGCAGATATTCCTGACGCAGAAGGGGGTCCAGACAGTCACGCGGGCATTCTACAGAATGACGGAGGGAGCGTCAAACGACGAGGCGCGGACCACGCCGCGCGCGAGACGAGCGAGAATAACGGGATATGCGAGAAGAGGCGATCTGTGAGACATGCGGGACAGTCAATTTCGTAGGCTCATCGAGTCTTGCCAGTCTCGCTTTTCACGCTCTTCTCGCGATTCCCGCTATCTGCTGATGGCGCCACGACCGTGAAACGCATCGTGCCCATGAGACTCATCTCGTTGATCTGCTCTCCCACATGAATTTCCACTTTGTATCGTCCGGGTTTCCAGGCATCTCGTGGAGGGGAGAAGGTAAGATAGCCGCTGTCATCTTCGAGCGCGATGTGCATGGCATCGTGGCCGATCATGACGTTGGGATCGAGACCGGCTACGGCTTCCGGGTAGCAGCGTCCGAATACCTGGAATCCCTGATAGTGCTGGTGAAGATGGAACACAATGAAGACAGCCGGAATATCGGAACGGAATCGGTCGGTCGGTTTAACCGGCACGATTTCATGCGTACGGTGAAATCCCAGCTCCTCGTCGAAGCCTTCCGCTGTCGTAATGGCGAGGAATAGGCCTTGCGGCGGAGCGTCGAAGTCGTAGGGGGCGACGTCTTGAAGGCGATTTTGAAAGTCAGGGATAGGGGTATTGGGGGTGATCGACAGCTCAGCTGCCTGGACGGTCGGTATTGCAGACAGAGCGACGACCATGACTGCTGCAATCACGCCACGCTGCATGTAGGTTGCGCCTCTCATCATGGCTGTTGGTACACCGGTCGATGAGAACTGTCAAGAAGCAGGGGAAGCAGACGGTTATCAGCGATCACCCCTCAGCCAGGGAAAAGAGAATCGCCGAGTGATCTTGTCCTGATTCCGGAGCTGAGAACTGAAAGCTGACCGGTGACAGCTACAAGGGAGCCCGTTGCGGCTGTTTCCTGTCATCTGCTAAAGTTGCCGTTCTTTGAAACTGTAACGAGCAGGGCGGGCCGCACTAGGATTTTTTATGTTGCAGGACGCAGACGCTTTACCCCAACTCATCGGCGAGTATAAACCAGTCGATCAGTGGCAGGCCCATATCAATAGGCTTTTCTACCGTTTCCGGGGTGACCAGATCCGCAGTTTTTACCAAACGTTTGCCTCCGCCGACTATCGTCTAGCCCATGCCCTCGCGGCGGATTATTTCGAAAAAGTCGTGAAGCGCGAAACAACGTCAGGCGCACGCCTCACCCCTCACCCCTCACCCCTCACCGTGATGGAGCTTGGTCCCGGCAACGGCAATCTTGCCGCTTGTTTCCTGAGCCATCTCAAGGGTCTCGATAAACAGGGAGTGGTCTATCCCCGCATTCGATATGTGCTGGTCGATTGGGAGCAAGCAGTGCTCGATGCAGCCATGGCTCACTCGGAACTTGGGCCTCACCGTAATCGGGTTGAGACCTGCCTAGGGTTCCTGGGCCGACTCGATGCGGTTGCCGACGGCAGTGTAGACCGCATCATCTGTAACGAACTGTGGAACGATCTCCCGACCAAATTGATGTCGCGTAAAGCAAGCGACATTGAAGAAGAGTTCATGCGGCCCAACCTGAGCGAAACCGCTCATGCGAAAATTTCCAATTGGGCGGCCTTTGTCCGAGCGTTCGACGCCATGGATATGGAGGCGCTAAAGGGCTTCCCTCCTCTGCTCGATGATTTGGTGTGGGAGCGTGAGTATCGGGCCGTCGAATGGAAAGAGGTTCCCTACCGGAAGACAATCACGGATTTTCTCAAACGTATCGATGAGCAAGTGCTGGTCCCCGTCAATCTGGGGGCCTATGCCACGATCAAGGAAGCCAAACGCCTGCTGGCTCCCGATGCGATCGGGTTCAGTACTTTCGACGCAGGGACAGCGGACATGAATGTGTTGAACGATCCGGAGAAGCCCTGCTATGGCCAATTTGGCGGGCAACAGAGCTTCATGGTCAACTTTGCGTTAGCCGAAGCGGTCGCCAAGCATGTGGAGGCCGGCACGATGATCATAGAAAGCCAGCGTGAGTTCGTGGGGCGCAGCTTGGGGACCAACGTCTTGACCCTCATGGATCTCATCTCGACCCACCCGTCTGCCGGGACTGCAATGGCCCTGTGGGAACAGGACCGATTGATGCTCAAGACCATTCGCGCATTGAACGAGACCTATCGGAGCCCCTATGCGCGCAATCTGGACTTTCCTGTTCCGTTGCAAGCGCCGTCGCAAGAGCGTGAAGCGCTGCAGGCCCTTGTGCGGTCGCTCGCACCGACAGGTATTCCGGACACCGTCGCCTATCTCACAGAGGAAGAGCTGGCCTTGGCGTCGAAGGACCTTGAAGACATCGGCTACGACACTCAGTCGTTCATGATTGCCTTGACTGCGCCACCGAGCCCTGTGGATTACTTTCATGCCTTCGTCCAACCTCGGTGAGTCGTCCAACCGGTCGCTGACACAGCCGCTCTATTGCACAGGGGGCGAATCCCAAGGGCCGCAGAATCGTTCGATGCAATGTATTTGCGGAATTCAGCTTGACTCAGTTATTGTTCTCCTATAGCCTTTAGAATCTTCCCCTCGCAAGAGGAAGGTTTCCACCTTTCGACTGGTTCAACGGCGCAGAGCGAGCGGGTTTAGGTGGGACAAGAAGAGAAAGCGAGTAATTGATGTTTGGATCGTTCGGATGGATGGAATTAGTGCTGATCTTGGTCATTGTCTTGATCATTTTCGGCGCCGGGAAAATTCCGCAGTTAGGTGAGGGCCTCGGGAAGGCCATCAAAGGATTTAAGAAGAGCGTCAACGAGGCCGATGCCATCGACGTGACGCCTCCTTCGTCTGATGCGCCTGAGGTACCGCCTTCTCAGGTTACGCAGGCAGCCCCACCGGTCGCCGACCCCGTCCAATCGGGGAAGCAGGTCAAGCAAGGGTAAAGGGACGTGAAGCGTGAGGCGTGAAGCGTGAAGCGCCAAGAGGAATCAAACGCTTCCTTTTTTGCTTTTCGCATGACGCGTGACGTTTTACGTATGACGAACCATGTTCGGATTGGGCATCGGCGAAGTTCTTATTATTTTGGTGATTGCATTCTTGCTGTTCGGCCCCAAACAGCTGCCTGAAGTTGCTCGCCAGCTCGGAAAAGCGGTCAAAGGGTTCAAGGAAACAGCCGATGATTTGCGGAAGTCGGTAGAGCCTGAACTCAACATGATCCAGCAGGAAGTGAAAATGGTCGAGCAGGACTTTCAGGCCTCGATCAAAGATGCTGAGGAACAGATCAAGGCTGTGGGAGCGCCGGCAGAGAAACAGGTTGATTCAAAGGGGTCGAACAATCAGGCCTGAACATGCGGCGAGAAAAGTAGAAATGCCTGGGCAAGCAAGCCAGGGGCCGGTCGGTCGATCGGCAGATACATCGGCTTGGCTTGATGGTATAAATCCAGTCCCTGCTATGCAGACGGTTCGAGCCTCACAACGTCCACCCCTTCAGCCATTACCTTCACGTTAACCGGATATCGCCTCTTGTCCAGTTCTGCAATGCCCGACAGCCCTGCCCTCCTTGCGGTCGCGACAATGAGTTCACCGCCGTATGCTCGCGACAGGCACTCCTCTCACATTCACGGGTAAGCCATATGGGAATGCTCAGACAAATGGGATGGACCGGTCTAGCAGGCTGCTGTAGCGCGGCTATGATGGCAGCGGGACTATCGTTGTGTACGGCCACGGCGCAAGCCGCATTTGAATTGCCGGAGGGTGAACGAATCACCCACATAGGGGTCGTTCCTCGCGCCATTCCGCAGAAGGAAGAATACGAACTCTACGATCCGAAAATCGGGAAAAATTTCGACCTCAGTAAATTTTGGATACGCGGCGATCTCCGCGTGCGGCCGATTATGCGAAACGGCGTCTGTTTCGGCAGCAATATTGTCGGGAGGGGAGCCTGTAACAGCCCTAACTCCACCACTGCCCCAAACGGCACTCCTGGCAAGCAAAACGACTTCTATGCCCAACAGTTGACCAGGTTGGGTATCGGGTACGACCTCTCGCCGGACATGAATTTCTATATGGAACTACAAGATTCGAGGACTTGGGGCGGAAACGGCGCCAATGGTATCGAGGGCACCCAAGACGATGCGAGGAACCACAATGGCTGTGCGACAGCTAATGGCGGGGGTAACTGCGGGACATTAGGGGTTCGAGCTGCCTACATGTTGGTTCGGAACTTTGCCGGATTTCAAGGCCTGAGTGTGAAGGCTGGACGGCAATATGTGGTGTTCGGCAACCAGTCTCTGTTCGGCGCTTTCGACTGGTCCAATACAGGGATTTCCCATGACGGTGTGATGTTGCAATACAGCGCCAAGGCTTGGGATAGCTACGTCGGTTGGTTCCGAACCTCTGAGTCGGATATCGGTCAAGCCGTGCCGGTCGGCGCTCAGGGTCCAAATATCGGCCCAAGCGCCGTCAATAACGGTAATGCGAACCAAGATTCCGACGTATTCATTTTCTACAACCAGATCAAGTCGGTGCCAGGGTTCATCATCGAGCCCTACTACTTCCTCTACTCCAACCAGTACAACTCGCAGGACAACCGGAGCCAGGGGCTCGGCACGGCGAGGCACTCGAACCAGACCCGGCATAACGTTGGGGGCCGGATCGAGATGCGCAAAGGTAACGTCGATGCGATTAACGAAACGCTCTACCAGTTCGGCCAAATGGGCGATACGGAGGGTACGAATGCAGCGCAGAACGGGTACGGCAACTCAAAGAACCTCCACATCAGCGCCTGGGCGACCAGAAACTGGATCGGCTATACCCATTATGAGTGGGCCTGGAAGCCGCGGTTGGCCTTCAACTTCGACTATGCCTCGGGCGATGGCCGGGCGAATTGTAACATCGGTGGCAACACAGAATGTAAAACGGCCAATACGTTTGAGAACATGTACCCGACCAACCACCTTCACATGGGCTATATGGATGTTCAAGGCTGGAAGAACATGATGGCGTTCGCGGTCAACTTGCAATTCCGGCCAACCAAGGAGGACCACATTGAAGTGTGGGCCTCCCGCTTCAATCTGGCCAATACGAAAGATAATTGGTATCGAGCCACGCAGGGTGTCTATGTCTTTTCAAGGGTGGACAACAACAAGAGGCATGTCGGCGACGAAATAGACCTTGCCTGGACGCACCTGTTCATGGACGGCAAGTTGTCCTTTCAGGCGGTCTATGGCCATATGTTTGCCGGGGCCTATATCGCGGAGAACCTGGGCACCAGCGCCGATCAGGATTGGGCCTATGCCCAGCTCTGGATGAATTTTTAGCAGCCTGGGGCTATTGACTCATACGGCTTGCCCGGCGTAGGTCAGTCGTCTATACTCTGCTCGCTCTCATACTTCACACCGTCTTTTTTCTGATTAGCCTCACAGTGGATGATTTGAACCGACAGCTCAGTGAACAGTTTGGCCACGAAAAATTTCGGCCCGGCCAGGAGGAGGTCGTTCGCGCTGTGTTGGCAGGGCGCGATGCGATGGCGGTCATGCCGACCGGGCAGGGCAAGTCCCTCTGTTATCAATTGCCCGCGACGCTCTTGCCCGGGCTAACCCTGGTGATTTCCCCGCTCATCGCGCTCATGCAAGATCAGGTGGCAAGCTTACGGCAGCGAAAGATCAACGCGGCAGCGTTTCATTCTGGCCTGACGGGCGCTGAAAAGCACCGCGTGATCCAAGATCTCAATCAGAAGCGGCTTCAGTTGCTCTATCTGGCGCCGGAGCGGATGCAGCACGAAGGATTTCTCCAACTGTTGCGTTCACTCTGGGTCTCGCTGCTGGTGGTCGATGAGGCGCATTGTATCTCCCAGTGGGGCCACGATTTCAGGCCCGATTATCTTAAAATAGGCCGCCTTCGCCAGGAGCTCACGAATCCTCCCTGTCTGGCTCTGACCGCCACTGCCACATCCCGCGTTCAAACGGATCTGTGCAAACGATTGTCGCTTCGCGATCCATTCAGGCTGGTCGCAGGCTTCCGCCGGGATAATCTTGCCTTGTCTGTTCGTCTCTGCCAGTCCCGCCAGGAAAAATTGGCTGTGTTGGAGCGTTTGGTTCGCGAGACGGAGAAAGGCACGATCCTGATCTATTGCGCGACGCGTCGAGCGGTGGAGGAAGTTGCGGAATGGCTGAGACAGTCTCACCAGTCTGTCGGCTACTATCATGCAGGTCTCTCGGATGAGGAACGGCAATTCGTGCACGACGATTTTCGCCGAGGAGCCGTAAGGATTTTGGCGGCGACGAATGCGTTCGGTATGGGTATCGACAAGTCGGATGTCCGGCTGGTGGTCCATTTCGACATTCCTGGAAGCGTGGAGGCCTACTATCAAGAGGTCGGTCGGGCTGGTCGTGACGGACGACCCGCTGCCTGCTGCTTGCTGTTTCATGAGCGGGATCTGGCCACGCAGGAATACTTTATCCAGCAGGCGGCGCAAGATTCTGAAGGCGCAGATCGCGCCGAACGGATGAAGACGCTACTCCAAGAAATGCTGGGATACGTGTCGGTATCGGACTGCCGGCAGCTCGCAATCCTTGAATATTTCAGCGATGAAGATGAACGGGCCCTGGGCCCCTGTGGCCTCTGCGATCGCTGTGTCGTGCCGGTCCGGCAACCGAGCAGGGAGGTTTCGCGCGACGATGCTGCTTCCGCGAAGGCCGTCTTAGAGACTGTGTCCTGGTGCAGGGGTCGGTTCGGCGTGAGTCGAATCGTGGAGATTCTTCGCGGAAGCCGTTCGAAAGCGATGCAGGCCTATGGCGCGGAAGACTGTCCGACATACGGAATGTGCCGTACAAGCTCGAAATTGTCTGTGACCGGTTTGGTGAGAGAGTTGATCGACTCAGCCTATCTTCAAGTCGAAGGCACCGAGTATCCCATTCTCGATGTGACGCGCAAGGGTCGGGAGATTCTACAAGGGATCGGCGCCGTACGGTTGAGGCAGGCAGAAGAGCCGCAACCTGATTTACCAGGGAAGAAGCCGTTTCGGGAGGGGGCGATGGCTGTGGTTATTCCGAAAGCCTCGCCTGCTGACCCGCAGCTCTTTGAACGGCTCAAACAGCTTCGCACGGAGCTTGCCGAGGAAGAGGGCGTCGCGGCCTTTCTCATTTTTCATGACAAAACCTTGAAGGCCATTGCCGGGCACAAGCCAGTGACGCCCGCTGCCCTCATGGAGGTTCCAGGCATTGGCGCGCTGAAAGCAGAACGCTATGGCCGTCGAGTGCTGGAAGTGGTGAATGAGAAGTAGCGAGCTGTCAGCGATCAGCCTTCAGCTGTCAAATCGCAAACGCCTGCGCCTAATGCTGGACAACAGTCTCTACCCCTCCTAGCCTCCCCTTACAAAGGGGAGGAAGTTTATTGAGGGGCTGACGGCTATTTGAGATTCCCCGCTTCCGCAAACCGCGCCTGCAGCTCCCCGTATGTCTTTGTTACTGGAAATTGCGGAAATTCATTTGGCAGATGTTCCGGCGGGCAGAAGAAGAATCCTGCGTGGGCCTCTCCTAGCATGGCTGTGTCGTTGTAGGCATCGCCGGCGGCAAGGACGTGAAAGTTGAGGGACTTGAATGCCGCCACCGAGTGTTTTTTCTGGTTCGGCATCCGCATGTGGAAATTGACAATGCGGCCGGCTTGATCGATTTCCAACTGATTGCAAAAGAGCGTCGGGAATCCCAGTTGGCGCATCAGCGGTTGGGCGAACTGATAGAACGTATCGGATAAGATAATCACTTGGCATCGCTCGCGGATCCAGGCGACAAAATCCATGGCTCCTTCAAGCGGACCCATCTTCTCGATAACGCTCTGGATATCGTGAATGGTGAGTTTGTGCTGATCCAGAATGGCCAGCCGCCGTTTCATCAAGGCATCGTAATCAGGCATCTCTCTTGTGGTAATTTTCAGTTCGTCGATGCCGGTCTTGAACGCAACATTGATCCAGATCTCCGGCACCAACACCCCTTCCAAATCTAAACAGACAATCACGGGTTTGCGCATGCAGTCTCTCCTCTTCGCTCGCAGTATTAGAATTTAGCGGTCAACATCTTTGCCGCGTTTCTCAAACGCCTGGCTCAGAAACCGCCACATCTGCTCGAGAACCTGGTCCAAGAGAGCCGAGCCTGGCCAAACCCGCCGGGACTCCCCTTCATGCTGCTCGGCCCACTCTAATGCCATCGGGAGGGGGATCAGTCGAGGGGGAGAATCAATCAGGACTCCCCAGGCCAATCCCAGGATGGAACTCATTCGCATTGAGACCGGCAGGGGCGTGACCGGATTCAGTATTTGATCCTGACAGAGTTCCGCTGGGGAGGTAACGAGGAGTTCCCGACAAGCGGCCGGTCGTGCCTCATAAATGGAACAGAGCTCATTCTCTAAATAGGGACAAGGGATTCTCAATTCATAGTAGGATCGATTGATTGGGTCGAGCTCTTCGTCCGGCACCGGCTTGGAGGCCTCTGCCACGTCGTTGAGCTGATCCCACAGACCTTCGCGACTCAGGCGATCCTTCGTGTCGCTGATTCGGTTCAATAGAGGGGTTCGCCGATCTGCCGGAAGTTGTCCCACATAGTCTCGCAGCGCGAAGGCTTCCGGTGCGGAGAGCGGAACCAGCATGCGGCAGCAGGCGGCGCAGCCAATCCGGCAGGAAATGGTCTGACCTGCTTCGGTGGCCTGCTGGATTTCCAGCTCTGAGGCTTCCTCCCCCAGGCGGCGCGTGAGTGGAACAATTGAGGAAATGGGGATGAATCCCACCGGCACGTCGATGGCGGTAGTCAGCCGTCCGGCAGGAGTGTTCAGCGCCACCTCGAATCGCTCGACCATAACAACCCTGCGCCCCTGTGCCGGACCTCACGCCGATTTCTCACCGGCATCATAGAGAACCTTCGATTGACTGGTCAATCGCGCGGCCCGCGTCGGATAGCCGCGCGAGACGAGAGGGGGCGAAGTCCGATGTCCGAAGTTTTTTGAACGTCGAACATCGGGTTACATGTGCCGGTCCTTGCTCCCTTTCCTGCACATCCCCATAATGTCGGAAAAGGAGAATGGCATGGCGCTATCCGGTCATGTGGTGGGCTTGCTCAAGGAGTACATGCAAGACTTGGTTGAGCAGGCAAAACAGGAAACGCTCGCACAGGAGCAGTTTGGATTTGCTGTGATGCCCTATCGGCCGGACCAGGCAATTTCCGATCTTCTCGCGTTGCTGGATGACCGTATTGAATCTGAAGGTATGCAAGTGGGCCTACCGGAAGGCTTTCTCCACCACATGTGGGGCCTCTGCAATGACGCGACGACCCAGGTGTCAGACCGGGTATGGCTGGAGGGAAATTTCGGGGGGCAGATTGCCGGAAAGGCGAGGGTCAGGGAGCTAACCTATCGGGCGCTGATTCAATATATGGAAACGCAGGATCGCGAAAGCGATCGATGAGACAGATGCGTTCCTTCAAAGATGCGCAACCCTGTGAATGACTCTCTGTCACCACATGGCTCGGCCTGCTGCCTGCGTGTCATGGACAAGAAGAGAGCATCTCGCAGGCTACTCAACAAGGTCATCAGCAAGGGCCAATACCGACCAGCATGCAGGCAGTGAGTTGAATGACCGAACAGGAAGAGGTGATGCGATGGCTCAGGGGCGCCGTTATTGGCTGATGAAATCGGAACCACGGGTATTTTCGATCGAGGATCTTGCGCGATCCCCAAAACAAACCACCTGTTGGGATGGGGTGCGGAACTATCAGGCGCGCAACTTCATGCGTGAGATGGCAGTCGGCGACCAAGCGCTTTTTTATCATAGTAACGCCGAGCCGCCGGCTGTGGTGGGGATTGCGGAGGTTGCGCGGACTGCCTATCCAGACCAGACCCAGTTCGACAAGGCCAGCCACCACTACGATCCAGCCAGTATCCCCTCTACTCCAAGGTGGGACATGGTGGACATCCGGTATCGTCAGACGTTTAAGGCCAGTCTGTCGCTCGATCGACTGAGGGAGGAACCGAAGCTAAAAGGCATGGTGTTGCTACGAAAAGGTTCCCGCCTCTCGGTGCAGCCTGTGACAGAAGCCGAATGGGCAGTGGTGCTGAAGTTAGCCGGAGCCAAGACCAGCTAGCGGAGCAGCGGGCAGGTTACGGAATAACTCTCTTGGCACGGTGCAAACTAAATAGTCAGGATGTATTGGCCAAGCGGACGAAACTTTGCAGGTGCTCGAATAGTTTGTCCAGCAAGGCCGCAGCGAGTGAAGACCGGAGGCGTACCCTCTGGGGTACGTTGAGGATCTGAACGATGCGAGAACGCCGCTGGCAAGCTTTTGGGGCGCCGGCTACGTTTTGGCTTTGCCGTTATCCAAGTGCCGATGCTGCCAATCGAGCCAGGCATGGCCGAGTTCGTGGGCAAGAATGTATCGCCGTCTGGTGACAGGCAGGCGCTTGCGAAGATAGATAGTTTTCGTGGCGTCATCCCAGATCCCATCGGCATTCGGATCCCGACGGTCCATATCGGTATCGGACAGTTGGCGGATGGAGATCCGATAACCGAACGGAAGCACGACTTGAAAAGGTATACGCAACATCACAAAGCTCCTGGTTGGCTAGTAGCGTACCACAAATCATTCTTTCGCTTCTCGGCTAATACATGATTGAAAATCAACGAGTTGCGCCGCGATTTATTCGAGAGCCCGGCACCCTACCGGTCTTTCCTTGTCAGAGGTTTAGTGTGGCCGGGCCGTAATTTTCCCTGCCAAGGCAAAAGCTCCGACATCAAGAAAGATTTTCTTCGATGGTCAACCAGTGCTACCTCCAGCCGGCGGTGCTGAAAATGAGAAGTTCTTCATTGGTAATCTAGGCAGGAGTATACTGATCGAAAGTGAGGCCCACTATGCATCGCGTACTTGTCCTTGGTGCCGGAAAGATCGGATCCTTGGTTGCCTGTCTCTTATCGGAAGGTGGGGACTACGAAATCTGTCTTGGGGATATTAGTCTCGACGCCCCCAAGCGGTTTGTTGAAGACCTCGGTCTCTCCCGTGTAACGCCCCTGCATCTCGATGTCCGACATCCCGACACCGTCAGCGCATGTATGACGGCGCATCGATTCGACGCAGTCCTCTCCAGCCTTCCCTATTTCTGCAACCCGGTTGTGGCCGGATTGGCTCGGGAACACCGGCTTCATTATTTCGACCTGACAGAGGACGTCGAAGTCACCAATCAAGTCAAGGTCCTGAGCGCAGACTCACCGCAAGCATTTGTGCCGCAATGTGGGCTTGCCCCAGGGTTCATCAGCATTGCGGCGCACGACTTGATCACCCATTTCGATACGGTGGATACGGTCAAGATGCGGGTCGGAGCCTTGCCGGTTCATCCCAGTAACGCCCTCAAGTATTCCCTGACATGGTCTACCGATGGGCTAATCAACGAGTACGGCAACATCTGTTATGGAATTGAAGGAGGAGAGAAAGTCCCTCTCTTGCCTCTCGAAGGATATGAGACGATCGAGGTGGACGGACTCCTCTACGAAGCGTTCAACACCTCCGGAGGATTAGGAACCTTAGCCGATACCTATGCGGGGAAAGTCCGGACCATGAACTACAAGACCCTGCGGTATCCCGGCCATTGCGAAAAGATTCATCTCTTGATGAACGACCTCAAGCTGAACGAGGACCGGGAGACGCTCAAGCGCATTCTCGAACGGGCGGTTCCCCAGACTTTGCAGGACGTGGTGCTGATCTATACCTCCGTTATGGGAATGAGGGAAGGGGCGCTGTTCGAAGAGAACTACGTGAAGAAGATTTATCCCCAGTGCATTAAAGGGAAGTTGTGGTCCGCCATTCAAGTGACCACCGCATCGAGCCTCTGCGCCGTCGCCGACCTGGTGTTGGCGGCGCCAGAACGGTATAAGGGATTCATTACCCAGGAATCGTTTCCCTTACAAGATGTCCTCAAGAATCGGTTTGGAGCCTGCTACAAATGATGTCAGCCGCGGAAATTCGAAAGGNNCCGGCGAGCACACGTCGCTGCTGAAGTCCGTGAACCCTGCGACCGGCGAGATGATTGCGCAAATTCGCGCCTGTTCAGCCGACGACTATGAGCGCATCGCGCAGGAGTCCATGGCGGCCTTTCAGCAATGGAGGCTTGTCCCGGCTCCCAAACGGGGAGAACTCATCCGGCTGATCGGCGCATCGTTGCGGGAGCACAAAGATCTGCTCGGCTCGCTGGTGTCGCTTGAGGTCGGCAAGATCAAAGCGGAGGGAGACGGCGAAGTTCAGGAAATGATCGACATGGCGGATTTTGCCGTGGGCCAGTCGCGCATGTTGTATGGAACGACGATGCATTCCGAGCGGGCCCAGCATCGGATGTCGGAGCAATGGCATCCGCTCGGACCGGTCGGTGTGATTACGGCTTTTAATTTTCCTGTCGCGGTCTGGGCCTGGAATGCGTTCTTAGCCGCGATTGCCGGAGATACGGTGGTGTGGAAGCCTTCGCCGAAAGCGCCGCTCTGCGCGATTGCGGTGCAGCATCTCTGCAACCGCGTGATGGAGCAACAGGGTTATCGAGGGATCTTCTCACTGATCGTCACGGGTGAGAAGACCGTCGCGGAGACCTTGGTTCAGGATCGCCGATTCCCATTGATCTCGTTCACCGGGTCGGTTCCGGTCGGTCGAGCGGTGGCCGCGACCGTCGCGCAACGGCTGGGACGCACCTTGTTGGAACTGAGCGGGAACAACGCCATCGTCGTGGATCAGACGGCGGATCTCTCCTTGGCGATTCGCGCCATCCTGTTCGGCGCGGTCGGCACCGCCGGCCAACGTTGCACGACGACCAGGCGGCTTTTCGTCCACGAGTCTCGTTACGATGAAGTGGTCGCGAAGCTGATCGCGGCTTACAAACAGATACACATCGGCAATCCATTGGAGCCAGGCGTCCTCCTGGGTCCGCTGATCGATCGAGATGCGGTCGAGGCCTATCGAAAGGCGATTGAAGAGGTTACGCAGGCGGGAGGAGAAGTCCTCTACGGGGGGCAGGTATTGAGCCGGCAGGGCTATTTCGTGGAGCCGGCCATCGTAAAAGCGGAGAACCATTGGCCCATCGTTCAGCGCGAGACCTTTGCGCCGATTCTCTATGTGATGTCCTTCGCGAAACTTGACGACGCCATTTCAATGCAGAATGCGGTGCCCCAAGGCCTGTCGTCTGCGATCTTTACATCCGATGTGCGGAGCAGCGAGCGGTTCACCTCCACCGCCGGCAGCGATTGCGGGATCGCCAATGTCAACATCGGAACATCAGGGGCGGAGATCGGCGGCGCCTTTGGAGGGGAAAAGGAAACCGGTGGAGGGCGCGAAGCCGGATCTGATGCCTGGAAAGCCTATATGCGGAGGCAGACGAATACGATCAATTGGGGAACCGACTTGCCGTTGGCCCAGGGGATCAGGTTCGGAGAGTAGGACGGAAGTAAATGGTCAATGGTCAATGAGTAATGGTCAATGGTTATTGGTCAACGGGAGAAACGTGGACGGAGAACGAAACGCAGTCTTCACTGTTGACCATTTACCAATGACTAATGACCATCGGCCAGTGACCAACACCTTTTAAGTATGAGGCAAGCCATGGATCAAAGCGCTGAACTCGATGCGTTGATCGCCAGGATGATCGAAGATTATGTGTCGGGTAATCGGGCAGCCAGAACATTGCGGGACTCACTGGATGCGGTGGGAGTCGGTTTCTATCCTGTGGCAGACCATCTGACGCTCCGGACGCTGGATATAGACCGGCGCGCGGAAGAGTTCACGAAGCTTGGCTATGGGTACAGTGAAACGATCGAGTACGAAGATTGGTACGCAAAGGTCTATCGGAAAGTCGGGTACCCTTCGCTTTTTGTGGATCAAGCCTACCCCGGCGATCGGGGCCGCACCAGTATCATTCCCGGTTGGGTCGATAAATTTGGCGATCAGGTGTTCCACCATGTGGCGGTGCGAGTGGAAGACATCGAGCGGGCGATTGAACGGTTGAAGGCGCAAGGAGTGGTCTTTGCCGGCCAGATTGTCGGCGCGCGAGGCGGTCAACTACGCCAAATATTCACAGCGCCGGAAATGGTGGAGGGGCAACCATTTTCGGTATTGGAACTCGCCGAACGCCACCGCGGATATCAGGGATTCTCTCCTCCACAGGCAGACGGATTGATGAAATCCACTGTGGTCAAGTAATGCTGACCCTGCCTCGTGTTTCGCGCAAGGAAGTACCGCTGAAAACCTGGAACAAGTACTATCATGACCATGCCGAGGAAGTGGCGAGCGGTCGTGTGCAGGTGCTCGACATGTCGGATGAAAAGGCCAAGGAAGTGGCTGGGGCGGCAGCGATGACGGACGGGATCATTTTTCACCTCTGGCCGGATGGAGCCAAAGCGCCGAACGGTGTGGTCGGACATCCGACATCGGTCAGCCACAAGCATCGGAAGAAGTAAGCAGGCTTCGGAACGAATCTGGCTTGTCTGATTATTCTCCTTTGCCGAATACCCCGTACCCAGCTACGGGGATGAAGGCGAGGGAGAATAAACCGGACTGACCAGATAGACCAAGTAGACCAAATCAATAAGACCGGTCGTCGGGGAGAGCCTGGTAACAGGCTCTCCCCGGCTGCCTTCATTTCGCCTGAAGAAGGGTCCTTGACCATGACCAATCGCGTGAGGATGACGTCGACTGCGGTGATAATGATGGGGGCGCTATTACTCATTGATGGGTTGGCGTGGGCGGCTGACAAGGTGGTCTTACGCCCGCGAGTGCCAAAGGATAAGATCGAAACGGCCCGCGCTGTGACGAACCCGCTCCCTGCCGACGAGGAGATGATTGCGTAGGGCGAAGTTCTGTATGAAGGGAAAGCATTTTGTAAAGCGTGCCACGGGCCGGACGGAAAAGGGCTGGGGGCAGATATTGCGCCGGGAAGTCTGAAGGGCCCCTTGCCGAGGAATTTCACCGATAAGAAGTGGCAAGCAGCGCGAACCGATGGAGAGCTATTCTGGATCGTAAAGAACGGCAGCAAGGGCACGGCCATGGTTCCCTTTGTCCCTCTCGTACTGACGGAAGAAGAAGCCTGGCAGGCGTTGCGTTACGTGCGATCCTTCGGTCAGCCATAGGGGTTAGCTGCGCAGGACAACCGAACGATCAGACGAAACGTGGAGTTCCGAAACCTCAAACCTTGAACTCACCCGGTCTCGCTCGTCCCGTCCCACTGTCTGGTCCCGCCTTTGCAAATCCATGTCTGTTGTCGGCTGAAACCTCAATGACTGAGTCAGGAGTGAGGCATTCCTCCCCAAGAGAGGAGAGTTGTCTGTGGCCTTTCGCGCCAGAACAGCCTTGACCATATCTAGGCCAAAGGACTAGCCTCTGGTCTAATGGTTTGTTTGGATTAACTGCTTCAACCAAATAAACAAGACAAACCAAACAAGCCAAATAAACGAGATCGGAAAAGGAGTGCAGTATGACCGAAGACTGGGGCGCGATTCTCGTCGTCGATGACGACGCAGGAATGCGGGAACTGGTTCACGATGTACTCAAGGATCGTGGGCATCAGATCGCAACGGCAGGGAGCGGACAAGAGGCCTTGACGCTCTTGGCCGAGCAAGATTATACGGTCGTGGTCACAGATTTGCGGATGAAAGGGATGCAGGGCACGGAGTTGTTGGTGGAGATCAAACGTCTCTATCCGGACATTGGGGTCATCCTCATGACCGCCTTTGGATCGGTGGACACTGCGGTCGAGGCCATGAAGCGAGGCGCCGGCGACTACTTGACCAAGCCGGTGAAGAACGATGAGTTGGTGCGTGTCGTCGAGCGTGTGATCCGCGAAGCATCGTTACGGCGCGAGGTGAACAGGCTCCGACGCGAAGTCCACAAGGAGTATAGCTTTCATCAGATTATCGGCAGGAGCAAACCGATGCAGGAGATCTTCGACCTGATCCGGCGCGTGGCGGACAGCCCGACGAATCTGTTGATCACCGGCGAGAGTGGAACCGGCAAGGAGTTGGTGGCCAAGGCGATCCACTATAATAGCGATCGCCGGGATGCTCCGTTCATTCCCGTCAACTGTGCCGCCATTCCGGAGCAGCTGCTTGAAAGCGAACTGTTCGGTCATATGCGAGGCGCATTCACGGATGCGAAGGCGGACAAGCGGGGCCTCTTCGAAGAGGCCCAGAAGGGCACGCTGTTTCTCGATGAGATCAGCGAACTGCCGTTGATGCTGCAGGCCAAGATCTTGCGCGCGATCCAGGAGAAAGAGATTCGCCGTGTGGGAGCCAACAGACCGACCCCCGTCGATGTACGCATCATTGCCGCGACGAATCTCCACCTGACAGAAGAGGTCAAAGCAAAGCGCTTCCGGGAGGATTTGTATTACCGGCTCAATGTGATCGAACTGCGCCTGCCCCCCTTGCGGGAACGCCGCGAAGACATCCCGCTGCTCGTGGATGCATTCATGAAGAAGTGTGCGGCCACTCGAGGGAAACAGCTGCAGGGCGTGAGCGAGTCTGCGCTGGCGATGCTGGTGGACTATGTCTGGCCCGGCAACGTACGGGAATTGGAGAATGTGATCGAGCGGGCGGTCACGCTCAGCCGAAGCGAAAAGATCGTTCCCGACGACCTGCCCGTGACGATTCAAGGATCCCGTGGGGATCGGCGTATTCTCGATGATGCGGCTGAACGGACCCTGCGGCTGGATGAAGTGGAGAAGGAATATATCCTCAAGATTCTTGAGAAGACCGGCGGCAACAAATATCAGGCAGCCCACGCGCTTGGCATCGACCGTAAAACGCTGTATCGTAAGCTTGCCGAAATCGAAGGCAAGCCCCATCCAGAGGAATGATCGCTTCCGGTCTCCGATTCCGTATGGCCGGTTCAGTCGCACCCTGAGCACACTTGTCCTGTGGGGCATCACGCTGAGGTCGATCCGCGACAAGCCTGTACAAGAAGGACTCATCGGTGCAGAAACAATTTGAAGCTATTTTCGAAGCCTCAAGGGATGCGATCGGTTATGCCGCACCCGATGCGGCCATCCTCCTCGTCAATCGAGCGTTTTCAGAACTGACCGGTTTCTCAAAAGAAGAGCTGCTCAGGATGAATGCGCGTGACTTGATCCCCGAACAGCACAAAGAACAACGGGATCTCGTTGTGGCTCAAGTTCTCCAGTCCGGCGAGCCGGTGGAATATGAGATCGACTACCTCCGGAAGAACGGTTCCCTGGTTCCCGTGTCCATCACCCTGTTTGCGGTGAAGGGGGATGACGGGAAGCCGACCGGTCTTGCGGCGATTGTACGCAATCTCACCGAGCGCAAGCAGGCTGAGGAGCAATTCCGCCTTGTGGTCGAATCCTCCCCGAACGGGATGCTGATGGTGGATAAGAGTGGTATCATCCTTTTGGTGAATCGGCAGATTGAGCAGCTGTTCGGCTATGAACGGGCGGAATTGATCGGGCAATCTGTTGAAATGCTTGTGCCGCAACGTCTGCGGTCGCAGCACATCGGCGACCGGGTCGAATTTTTCGCCCAGTCAGAGCTTCGCGCCATGGGAAGAGGACGGGACCTCTACGGTGTGAGAAAAGACGGCCGGGAATTTCCACTGGAGATCGGCCTCAATCCGATCCGGACCTCGGATGGGATGAGAGTCTTGGCGGCGGTCGTGGATATCAGTGCGCGAAAACGGGCCGAACAGGCGCTCCAGAAAGAGCGTGACTTCATCGACGCCGTGCTGGAGACCGCCGGGGCGCTTGTCATCGTGCTGGATCGGGAGGGACGGATTCTGCGTTTCAATCGAGCTTGTGAAGCGACGACCGGCTACTCCTCTGAAGAAGTAATGGGCCGATATGTGTGGGACCTGTTCATCGTTCCCGATGAGGTCGCCGGTGTGAAAACGGTGTTCGAGCGGCTTCGGAGCGGAGAGCCGCGCAACCACTATGAAAATTACTGGATGAGAAAGGACGGGCTCCCGAGACAGATTTCCTGGTCGAATACGGTCATCGCGGACTCCAGCGGCAAGGTCGACTATGTCGTGTCATCCGGCCTCGACATCACCGATTTCAAGGCCATCCAGGAACAGCTCCGCGAGACGGAGCGGGTTGCGGAACTCGGCACACTCGCCTCCGGTATGGCGCACGAGATCGGTACGCCGATGAACGTGATCCTCGGGCGCGCGGAATATCTCCTCCAACGCACAACCGATGAAGGGATGAAGAAGGGCCTGACTACGATCGTCACGCAGATCGAGCGGATCACCAAGGTGATGAACCAGCTTCTTGCCTTTGCCAGACGGAAAACGCCGGAGCGGCGGCCAGTCGATCTCGCTGAGATTGTGGAGGATAGCCTGGAAATGTTCCAGGAACGGATTGCCGACAGCCGTATTACGGTAGACAAGGCGATCGAAGCCAATATCCCTCTTGTCCATGCAGATCGGGACCAGCTCATGCAGGTGTTGATCAACCTGATGATGAATAGTTTCCATGCTATGCCTGATGGAGGCCGGCTTAGGCTGAGCCTCGATCGGGAGAAGGGCCATGTGCGCCTTGGCGTATCCGATACCGGCCATGGGATGCCGGAAGAGATTCGCGCGAAGGTGTTCGAGCCTTTTTTTACAACAAAAGACTTCGGGAAGGGGACCGGTTTAGGTCTCACGGTCGTGAAAGGTATCATCGAGGAGCATGGCGGTTCCATCGCGGTCGAGAGCGCCGTTGGCAAGGGCACAACGTTTCAGATACGACTTCCTCTTTGCGAAGCTCAATCTGAGATCGTGAAACGGCAGTAGCCGTAATGCTCAATGTGTAATGTTGAATGTTCAATTGAACATTGCTGAAACCTCAATCCCACACCAAACTCGCCGGTTCTCTAACGCCTCAGCTTAACCCTCGGCTTCAACCTTCCGACAATGCAGCCTAGCGCTCTTCTGTTGCAGTCTGCGACAGGCGCGGGGGCGCCATCTGTCGCAATTCTCCTCAGGCCTTGGCGCATGTGATACCTCAGCCCTGCTTATTTCATGAAAATCAAAGTAAGTTTGCGGAGTTCTGGAGTCCGGCACTTCCCGCGGCGGAGGGGGTCAGCTTGCACGGGTTATGCATTGTATCCAACCAACAGACTGCTGGCTCGGGCCAGGAAATCGTGAGATGTGAGAGGTGAAACGGGAAACGTTTAGGTGGAAGAGCATTCGGTCCTCATGCTTCTTACCTTTCACGTCTCACCGTTCACGGTTTGTGAAAGAGCGGGAGACCCAGCCTAGGGAGCTATGGATGACACAGGTGAGGAAACAAGTGGTGGTGCTCATTGCCGAAGACGATCGGGAGATGCGGAGTCTCCTCTGCGATGAGCTCTTCGATCTGGGGGTGTCCATTAGGGAGGCAGCCGATGGAGATGAGGCTTTGCGGTCGGTGCTGGATGAACTTCCTTCCCTGATCCTCACGGACCTTCGGATGCCGGCTGGGGGCTTGGATTATATCGCCAGGCTCAGGACGTTCGCCCCCGGCGTGCCGCTGGTGTTGATTACCTCATTTGGAGACCAGCAGACCAAAGCCAATGCTTTGGCCCTAGGCGTTGAGGCCTACTTCGATAAGCCGGTTCGCATCAGCGAGCTGAAGGACGCCGTGAGGCGGCTCTTAGGCCCGGCACGGAATGGTGAAATCGATTAAATCCTTGTCAGGTTGACTCTTAAGTCTCAGAGAGGCGCGAGATGGCCGGATCTCCCAGAAATCCTACTACATTTCACCTGCTTACAGATCCTATTCTCGCAGCTCGCTTGGAGGCTATCAAACAATTAGCCGGCGGCCTCTCCGATCGAGTGGCGGTCTTGGACCGCGAGTTCAACGTAATCTACGCGAACGAATCTTCCTGGTCTGAGGGTGCGTCTCAACATTTCGCTCATCAGACGAAGTGTTATCAGGCCTTTGCTCACAGGGTTGATCCCTGCGGCGCCTGCCCAGCGACGAAGATATACGATTCCCCCGATGTCCAATCAGTGGCCTGTTCCATCGGAGGAGACGGCGCGGCCTGCGGGATGCGCCAGGCCTTTCCGCTAGTGTCGAGCAGCGGCAAAATCGAATCGGTGCTGGTGTTGTTCAGGGAGCACCCGAAGCCCGATAAACGGTCGACCGACGAGCAGGGAGACGTGAAATGCAAATCGACGCTGGGCGAGCTGATCGGTTCGAGTGATCCGATGCGGGAAGTCTTCGACATGATCCGGCTTGTGGCGGACAGTTCTGCACCCGTACTGATTCAGGGGGAGAGCGGCACCGGCAAAGAACTGGTGGCGAAGACGATTCACCGGACCAGTTATCGGCGGGAGAAGCCGTTCGTCGTCGTCGATTGCGGTTCGTTGCCGGAAACACTGTTAGAGAGTGAGTTGTTCGGCCATGTGAAGGGGGCCTTCACCGGGGCTCATGCGACCAAACGGGGACTCTTCGAAGAGGCGGACGGCGGGACAATCTTCCTGGACGAGATCGCAGACACCACGCCGGTCTTTCAAGCCAAGCTGCTGCGTGTCCTCCAAGAAGGCGAGATTAGGCCGGTCGGTGGGACTCAGGCAATCAAGATCGATGCGCGGGTCATCTCGGCGACGAACAAGGATCTATCAGAGCTGGTACAGGCCAAGGGGTTTCGCCAGGATCTCTACTATCGATTAGCGGTCTTGCCGCTCTGCTTGCCACCGCTTAGGGAGCGGCGAGAGGATATTCCTCTGCTGGTCGAACATTTCGTAGCTGGATCCTGTGCAAGTCATCGACAACCGCTTCGGCAGGTATCGTCGGAGGTGATGCAGGCGCTCACCCAGGTCCCCTGGCCCGGTAATGTGCGGGAGCTGCGACATTATATAGAGCGGGCAGTCGTCACGACGGCAGGGCCTGCGTTGAGCTGTCCAGATCTGGTACCGGTGGGAGCAGCGTCTGCGGCGCATGACCTCCGCTCTGTATCGCGCGGGGCGGCAAGGCAAGCGGAGCGGATGCATATTGTGCAAGCGCTTCAACAGGCCGACGGCAATCGAGTCAAGGCGGCGAAGCTCCTCAAGGTCAGCCGGGCCAGCCTCTACAATAAGCTCCGGGATTACGACATTCGTGAAGCCTGATCCATGCAGGAGAAAGGCCTGGAATGCCGGCCTAGCCCACATTGTTCATGGTGATTCGTCGTCCCCCACCCATCCCTCCCCCATAGTATGGGGGAGGGGGAGGGAGGGGGGCGAGACCTGCGCGCGGAGCCCTGAGGATCCGAGGCGTGTTCGTGCAGTCTAGCCTCTCGCCTCAACATCAAGGATCGCAGCAGAAGCGACATGAGTAATGCGGGCGAGTCGATGTTGGAAGTGCTGTGACGCATTAAGTAACGGGCTGCCTCTGGTCGAAGGGGTATATCTCCCCAAAAACACGAATCATGCCTTTCAGTTCGTGTCAGATATTCCTCCGGTTTATGTGCGACACGATAAAGAACCAATGTATTTGGTAGAGGGTCAGTTTGAATTCAGCTATGCCACCGCATATAAATTTAGCAACTGATTTTTGGCGCACGGGCTTGGAAAATGTTCACTATTGATCAGTTTTTGTATGGCGAAAATGTGACTGTGCCATGCCAAATCGACCCGGCACCATGTACTTGCAATGCTAAAATCAACCTTGCGCAACGATTGCGCCAGGTCAGTCGGCATGACAGTTGCACAATTTATGGTGATGATAGTACTCTAGCCCATGCCCAGAGCCGATTCTAGAGGAATAGAAGTATTCCGAACCGGACAGGCCCAAGACGAACAGGACAGAGCCGAATGGCCCAAAAAGGAATGATGACGTTCTACGCTGGAAATGTTTTTAGCATGCAGCTCCAGGCATCGAGTCTCTCTCTGTGGCCTGGCTACTGGTTTGAAATCCACTCCGGCTTTGCTGGAGGATCACGATGACGCCGGCACCCATCCAAGAATCGAGTACTCGCTTTCTTAGAATAGCACTGATCAGCAACAACCCTGTCATGCGCATTGGATTGCAAATGGTCCTGCAAGACTATCCGTTCGTGGCAGAAATCGATGTCATCCCCTTGAGCGCTACCGCTGTGGATATCGTCGTCCGACGGAAGCCGCAGGTGAGCATCGTTGATTTAGAACTGTCCGATGCAGACCCGTTGAGGCTCATCAGAGAATTGCGTTCGGCAGCAGCAGACTCGCATATCTTGGTGCTAAGCAGATTGAGCGATGAAAAGTTGTCACGCGAGGCTTTGGCCTCAGGCGCAGAAGGGGTAGTGCTGAATGTTCAACCTCCTGCCGTGCTTTTTGCCGCCATAGAATCACTGTGCGGCTTCGTGCCGAAACCCGCAGTCTCCATGTCTGAAGAACCAGCCAACGGCTTGCTCAATAGTAGGTCGTTAGGTGGTGGCAATGACGTATCGCGTAAGGGGTTTATTGAGAGCTTGACAGCTCGAGAATGTGACATTGTGCATGCACTGGCGAAGGGTTTGAAAAACAAGGAAATCGCAGACAAGTTGTGCATCAGCGAAACGACGGTCCGCCATCACTTCACCCAGATTTTCAGTAAGGTGAACGTCACCAGCCGACAACAGCTGCTCATCATGGCTCATCAGCGGGGAATGGTCGAACTTGCCGCTTCGGGTCAAGGCCAGCCTGCGTCATTCCAAGCTCACACCTAGCCCGCATGGTTCATGGGCGCTGCTATTGGGTCACTCATGCCGAGGTGAGGGGCGCGGGCTAGCCTCTGGCCACGAGGCTCTCGCCCGATCAGTAACAATTGCGCAACAGTGTTCATGAATGATGAGGGCTGAGGGCGGGAAGCCGTAATGCTTTGGCGGATAGGTCGGCAGGAGCACGGGGGCGGTTAACCCGCATTATTCATGACGGTTCGTCGTCCCCCACCCATCCCTCCCCCATAGTATGGGGGAGGGTGAGGGAGGGGGTGTGAGACCTGCGGGCTCGTCGTAGCAGCGGATCGGCGATTGCAGCAGAAGTGTTCATGAATAATATGGGTTAAGGAATAAGACCGTTTCTCTTTCAAAGTTTCCGATCGGCTGAGTCTCGCCGGCCACCGGCGGAATCACAATCGACTCAGGCTGGTCTATTGTCGGCTGCGTGCGAACCGGCCCGCCGAACGAAGTGTCAGCTCCTTGCCCATATCGTTTCTGTTACCGGGGTTTGCTCGGCTAAATCCTCGGTAAACTGCTCGAAATACTCAGAAAGAGTGCAGCCTGCAAAATGTACACTGGCCTCTGCAAACAAGGATTCCAAGCAACGATACAGCTGCTCTATTGCGGACTCCGATTTGAACAGCGGAGACCCTCCGGGCATAAATTCTGACGAGTGCAACATAAATTCCACATAATCTCGCTGGGTGCTCAATGCGTAACTCAGATACCCTAACATCTGACTCAGATTTCTCCCATTTGGTCTAAGCCAAATCTTAGGGAAAAGACGATTTGAGATTCTCCTGACAAGCGAAATATTGCTGAGGGGAGAACCCGATAGTGCCGTATTAACTAGGCCATATGTATTCTGAATTGAGACCGGAACCTCGAGTAGGGTGGAATGGCCGGGGCGGCTGATATCCAACGGATCGATAAAATAAGCAGTGTCAGGAAAGTCTGTATAATCGGTGCCCCCGTCTTTTTCGGGGTTCCCAAGATGGCTTTTCCATGACACATGAGGAGTAACAGAACAATCAACCTTATAACCATGCTCAATCAATTGGTTGGCATATCTTTCATCGAAACTCCATCGCCCGGCTCTATGAGAAAGCATTTTGACCCCAAACGTATTTTCAAGAAGGTCGGTCATAAGTGAAACCTTCTGCCGCATGACCTTCTCGGGGTACTCAATCAAGTAGGGGTGAAATCGCGAGTCGTCTTTAGTTAACTCGTAGGAGGGCGGCATATCCCACGCATGTAGGTGCATGCCGATTTCTCCGACGCCTCGCTTGATAATGTCTTTCCCCAATTTTTGAAATGTAATGGAATTGGCCATTTCATAGTTGGTGAGATAGGTCGGCTTGAACCCATATTTCTCGCATAGCTCCTGAAACCGAGGGAGATAGGATGCGTTTTTCGTGGTAGCGGCCCTGGGCCTTGACCATAAATTATCGCCTTCTGTATCGATAGTAATCAGAAAGCGTGGTTTTCTAGGCATTTCTTGGTCCTTTCTTCGAAGATACAAATTTGGCCGCCCGCTAGCGCCTATTGTTGGCTCCCTCTCCATCCGTGAGACCAAAGGGAGGGCACGGAATGCGAGTTCCTTCCACGTGCTCGGCCTTCCCGAATTCGGCCTCAGGTGAGCTTTTTAGTACGCAATGAACAATTGCCATCAAGACATTTGCCGCTGTCAAGATCGAATCCGTAGTGGTGATTGAGGCAGGTGAGAATGTGGCCTTCGATTGGAGCGTTGTCGAGCGCGGCCCCAGCGTGAGCCATCATCTGTGGTCACAGCACACCGGGGCCGCTTCGTCAGTTGTCAGTAAGGTCTGACGCCCCTTCACTGGAACCTTGGCGCGAAGGGCCCAAGGGCCTTCCGTATCTTCTTCCTGATTTGTTGCGGAAGAGTGCGTTTATAGATGTACGCAAAGTGACTGATGGCCGCATATAACTTTGGACGGAATCCGGCCCGGAGCACTTCCAACTCGACTGCCTCATGCATGGTTTTTGTCCAATGATCTTTGTACATGGCGCCGCCACCCATAAAATCGAACTCGTCTATACCATCGGCCTGCAGACAGTCTTGTACCGCGAGCGCAATCATCACGCTCCCAAGGTGGTGCTTGTCATATCCGGTTTTGAACCCCCCTTGAAAATAATGCGCCACCCCGCGGTCGACAAACGCTTGCAGCACTGCCACACACTGACCGTCCAAAAAGAGCATCCACAACCTGGCTCTGTTACAGCGGAACGCTTCGCGCAGGGTCTCCTGCATGAATTCTTTAAAGTTGGGCAAGGTAAATGACCCAGGTTCTCCTTTGGACTGCCAGCGCTCCTGATGCAACTGGACGAACGAATCCATGAATTCTTCCAACTGCTCCGATGTCCGGACACTACTGAATTGGCACTTATAATCTTTCTGGATCCGCCTGATATATCGATCGATGTTTGCCCGTAAATTGCTCCCCAATCCCAGCTTGACCGTAGCCCAGTCTGCGCGAGTGGCCACGTACGGAAGTCTGTCGCAGGGAAGTACGGTTGCGGCCTTGCCAAATGCCTTCATGAGATGAGCGAGCACGGGTGAATTTGCGTGGACTCCCCAGAGCCAGAGTCGCTGCCATGTTGGGTCTCGCTGAATTGAGGCCGCGACCGCTTGCCCGACCAGATGCTGGTATCCGCTTCGGGCGATGATGTCGAGATGTTCACTTGTTTTCAGCCCAGCACCAGTCCCGAGGAAACAGATCTCTTGAACCGTCAATAAACCCTTGATCGATCGACCATGCCGATAGAGAGGCGCCAGCCCGACTAATCGGCCGCTCCGGTCTCGACAGGCGATCAAAAACAACTCACTGTGAGGGGGGGCGTACATGCGCCACCAAACTCGATTCCAATGCCACCGCGAGAAAAACCCCCCGTGCTGACAACTAACAGAAACCAGTTCATCCCATTCTCCAGCAAGGGCGTCGAAATCGGTCTCGTGGGTGAGAACCGTTGCCGTGACCCCGTTTGGCTCTTGGGTCATGTCCACACTTGGTTGATCGAGCAAAGCTGGCCCGTCGACAACCTGCCTCACAAAGGGGGAAGGAGTACAGGTGGTTGTGCCCCCCTGGTCAAATGCGATGATTCCGGCTTGTTCCTGCATGACTCCTCCTGGCTGCTCTGTGCGTGATAGCGGGCTCATGATAGCCGTGATGTAAAATGCCTCATGGGGGATCGAGGCCACGAAGAATTGTTGAAGACCGAGTAGCTGTTGGTGGTTCTGCGCCTCTTGTTTCAAGAGTGCAGGAGCACGAAGGCAGATGAAGTGGATGAGACTGGTTGACTAGCAGGATGTGACAAAAGCGAGCGACAGGGGACTGCCACCTTTCCGGTTGGTGGCTGTCCCCGTCAGATAGCGGGACGGGCACCACTCGACAAGCTCGTGGAGCCAGTCCCCTGTGTCTCGGCGCTCAGGCCCAAGCTCAAAAGACTTCTATCTGTGATGGTCAATGATTGAGAGTCACTGCTGAGGCTAAATGGCCTATCTCGCCCACGATATCCGTTGAAGCGTCCCAGGAAAGGTCGACCCCGGTCTGGGAGATGCTCGTCACCCTGAGGTCTGTAGGGGCAGCGGGGGGCACGGTATCAACTGAATTCCCCGGCATCTCAGCCACATAGGCATATACCGTCCCAGACCCCCAGTCGCTGTTCCACATCACCTTCGAACCATCGGGGCTGAACACGCCTTTGGCTTGCGCGTCGTAGGTTGCCCCCGACGTGCGCATGTGCGCAAAGCGCTCGACAGTTTTCGTGCCGTCGAGCTTGAGAGCGAATATTTCCGCATTGGAGCCGCCGTCATCCACCGAGACCCAACCCAGTCTCAAATAGTTTCGCGCGGACAGATGGCCGCACATGCTGATCCCCAAACTGGTCACTTGCCCGTTATCGAGGCGAGACATTTGGACCGGGCACATCTGCACAAAAACTTCGTTGCCGGCCGCATCGTAGCCAACATCTCCATGCGAACCCTTGTCGAAAATCTTCCTTAACAAATTTAAATGGAGGTCATATACCACCACACCAAGCGCTGATGAGCCTGGTCTGGACACGACGTAATCCCCCGATTGGGACATGGTCGCCCAATCGATGGGACCGAGATCCTTTTTTGCAATAACGACATCGTTGACGATGTCGTACACGATGACGAGAGTATCGACGTTAACGACGATACTCTTATCTCCAATGGAGAGGTTGCCTTCATTAGACCCGATCGAGATGTTCCCTTCGGAAAATGTATGGAGTAGAGTATCCGCGTCACTTCGGACATTCCATTTACGGAACTGGTTTCCGCGGGTGTAGAACATGATGTTCGGATCCACGGTTGACCACCTTGTCTCGCCTTTGCCGCTCGGTTTTTTATATATCTGATAGGTCTTGGCATCCAGAATCACTCGGGTGTTGGCTAGCTTTATCAGCGTCATATCGTGGTTCCAGGGCTGGTCTTTAGAATAGTGGTGCTGCATATAGCCGGCGCTTGCCAGACCCATCGAGTCATCGCTGATGCGGGTTATTTTTGCCCCGAACACTGGGTCAATGACCGGTTGCAGATAGCCGGGGCGCGAAAGAGGGGGAATGCTTTTAGTGCCGTCATAAATTGTCTTTGGAGGATGGACCGCCTCGGCCAAGGCATTGTGATCAGAGTAAAGGGTCAGGCAAGCGATGATCAGCATTGTCCAGAGGCTCAAAGAAGAGAGTTCTCTAAGACGAGAGCCACGGCATCCAATCGTTTTACGTTGCGTTGTCTCCTGCATGGCGGCCCCTCCCCCCCGGAACATACTTATACTTTCTCGTAGACAGATCTGTTCTAATGACCGAACCTAAGCAACTTGAGTGCCAGGACAGCGTCTGTTGCTAACTTCTTATTAATATGGGGGGATCTTTCCAAGAATGTTAAGCGATGTGAGGAGCAAGACTGTCAGATCGTAGGCGTTCACATATGGCCTCGATCCCTCTCAAGGTGCAGGACAACACGCTGAGAGGATCCAGAACAAAGCACAAGCGCTAAAAGAACCGCTGGGGAACAACAATGATGTCGCCAGGATAAGTTAGGGAATCGAGAGGTATCTCGAATGTCTCCTCTTGCCCGTTGACGCTGCGCAAGACCTTCGTCGAACCCTTAGAGGCTTTTTCAGTAAATCCTCCAGCCATCGTGATGGCTTTGTGAACCGTCAGTCCCTTCTCGTAAGGGTAGTCACCGGGTTTCCTCACTTCGCCATTGACGTAGAACTTCTGTGCCTGTGAGACCATAATGAGATCATCGGGCATGATGAGGGCATCCGGATCGAGCCTGAGGCTTGCAGCAACTAGGCCGATTACACGATTCACTCTGATTTCTGTCCTGTCCGACTTTTCGGTGAGTCCGCCGGACATGGCAATGGCCTTTTGGAGAGTGAGTCCCTCTTCATAGGGGAACCCGCCGGGCGTTTTGACTTCCCCACTCACATAGAAATTTCGATGACGTACGATCGAGATGCTGACCTTCGGGCTCCGGAGATATCCCGATGCTAGGTGTGAGGTCAAATATTGCTGGAGTTCCTGAACCGTCTTGCCTTCGGCGGGAACGGTACCCAAAAGGGGATAGTCAATTTTCCCATCTCCCTCTACCTTCCGTTCCAAGGATAACTCTTCCTCACCAAACACCTGAACCCGAATGACATCGTTCGGTCCGATCCGATAGATGTCGCGTTGGGCTGGAATCTCAATGGCCCCGGCTTCGCAGGCAAGCATGACTGTGAGGAACAGACTAACAAGGTGACGAAGAATGGTCATTTTCCTTCTCCTTTCATAGCAGTGTCATTGAGCGACCTATAGGATGAATTGTTTCTGGGGTCTCTTAGAAGAAGCGTTGCGGCACCACGATGATATCTTCGGGCAGGACCGACGCATTGAGTGTGACGTCGATCGTGCGCTCCTCTCCGTTGACGCTGCGAAGCACCTTCGTCGATGTCTTGGCCGCCTTGTCGGTAAACCCGCCGGCCATTGTGATGGCTTTATGCACTGTCAATCCCTTCTCAAAAGGAAAGGCGCCTGAAGACCTCACTTCGCCGTTGACATAGATTTTTTTGGCTTGCACGACGACGAGCAAATCGTCAGGCATGACGACTGTGTCCGCCTCCAGCAACATCGTTTCAACGGTCTTGCCGTTGAAACGCGTCACTTTTACCTCGGCCTTGTCCGCTTTGTCGGTGAACCCGCCGGCCATCGTCAGCGCTTTCTGGATAGTGAGTCCCGGCTGATAGAAGTATTGACCCGGGGTTCTGACCTCGCCCGATATGTAAAACTTCTGCCGTTGATTCAGTCCCTCGACTGCGAGCATATCGTCCGCCAGCACCAGGGTCTCCAGTGTGCCGGCTTCTGTCTCGACGCCGACTTCCTTAAACCGGGTGAGCTTGATGCCGGCTGGGTCTGCGCGTTCGGTCAATCCGCCTGCCATCGATAGGGCCTTCTGGACGGTGAGTCCCGGCTCGTAGGGGTAACGCCCCGGCGTCCTCACTTCTCCGCTCACAAAGAATTTTTGCATTGGGGCAACGGCGAGGATGTCATCCGGCAAGATGGGAGCCTCCATGCCCAAGATCACCGTGCCGGCTCGATCCCCCAGGATTCGGGTCGCAGCGATTTTTCTGGTCTCGGCTTTCTCGGTAAAGCCGCCGGCCAGGCTGATGGCCTTCTGCACCGTGAGCCCCGCTTCATAGGGATAACCGCCCGGCGTTTTCACTTCCCCATGCACGTAGAAGTTGCGGTAGCGCACCAGTAAGACCATCACCTTCGGCGACCGCACATAGCCCTCTGCCAACCGGCCTACCAGGTATTCCTGCAATTCCTTGACGGTTTTGCCGGCAATGGGGACTGAGCCAAGCAGCGGGAAATTGATAGCGCCGTCGCCGCCCACTTTGCTTTCAACCGTAAGATCTTCTTCCCCGAACACCTGGACGCGAACCACGTCGTTTGGCCCCAATTGATATTGATATTCGCTTTGGGGCTGAGCCGAAAGGGCGACCATAACGCCGTTCACGAGCATCGCGACCAGGAGCAAACAGGTCAATTTTACGAGACGCCAAAGCCCGACACTCAAGGTAGAATTCCGATTGGACTGTGTCATAGTTGCCTCCTCGGGGCTTTCTTGAATGCTTGAATATTGGCATTCGCTTCATGGCACGATCGCCGAAACACATCAGCGGCCATTATAGACACCTAGTGAGACTCGTTCGGTCTCCTGAACGGCGTAAGCTCCCGTGGGTGTGAAGGTCGGCACCAATTCACGAAGAAGATCCATAACGAGATCGATATCCTGCAGAGCCGCGCGTTGCTCCAATAAAGCCACCAGCGGCATTAACGCGTAGGGATTCCAGGGCCGACCCGATTTGACCTTCTGAATCTTCTCAAGTACCGATTGCTCGATCGTCTCATCGGGCCCGATTAATTCCTCATAGAGCTTTTCACCCGGACGAAGCCCGATGAACGAGATAGCAATGTCTTCATCTGGAATCAAACCCGACAGGCGGATGAGATTCCGCGCCAAATCGACAATCTTGATCTGTTCGCCCATCTCAAGCACATAGGTTGCGCCATTCTCACCCAGAGCTGCAGCATGCAAAACCAGTTGTACGGCCTCCGGTATCAGCATGAAATACCGACGAATGTCCGGATGCGTGATGGTCACCGGTCCGCCCGCCTTGATCTGTTCAAGAAAACGCGGCACGACGCTGCCGTTGCTTCCCAGTACATTCCCGAATCGGACGGTCATGAGTTTCGTCTTGCCTCGTTCCTCCAAACTTTGCACGACGAGTTCGGCCACCCGCTTGCTCGCTCCCATGGTGCTGCTCGGGTTCACCGCTTTATCGCTCGAGATCATGATGAATCGTTCGACTCCGCAACGGGCTGCCGCCTGAGCGACGATCCGAGTCCCTCGCACGTTGTTTTTCACCGCCTCGCAAGGGCTGCCCTCCATCAACGGCACGTGCTTGTGAGCCGCTGCATGAAAAATGATGGCGGGCTTAAAGGACTTCAAGACCTTCTCAACACGGACCTCATCTCCCACATCTCCCACAATTGGGAAAGCCGGAGTCTCGCGCCCACGATCGACAAGTTCGTTATGGATGGCGAACAAACTATTTTCATATCGTTCGAACAGCACCAGGCAGCTTGGCTCAAGCGCTGCGATCTGCCGGCACAGTTCCGACCCGATCGAGCCACCTGCGCCCGTGACCATGATTGACTTGCCTTTGATGAGCCGGCGGAGGGGCGTAACATCGAGCCCGACTGGGGCCCGCTCCAGAAGATCTTCGACTGCCAGATTCCGGATCTTGGTGATCTCGACCTGACCCTCGAGAATACTGTGAAGATCCGGCACCGTCTGGATTCTCACCTTGTGAGGCTCTAACAGTTTCACTAGATCGCGCATAATACGGGGCTTGGCGCTTGGCATCGCCAGCAAGACGACATGCGGGGCAACTTCCGCCATAATCCTGCTGAGGTGCTGGCGCCCGCCAAGGACCCGCATGCCGTGAATACGAAGGCCTGTTTTTTTCGGGTCATCATCGAGGAAACCGACTGCTTTGAACCCGTTCGTCTGGCCATGTTTCAGCGCCCTGACCAGGCTCTCGCCCGCATCGCCGGCCCCATAGATGAGGACTCGTGTATCACTGGTGTGATGGATCGCGTCACGGTAAAAACGACGGCTGAGACGAATCGCTCCCATCAGTCCGATGAGCACGATCGTATCCAGTACATAAATGGATCCAGGATAGCGCTCCAGCCCAATACCCCACCGGATTGCACAATAAAACACAGCGATTCCCAAGACGGAGGAGGCAATGATGTTTTTGAAGTCCCAGATGCTCGTGTACTGCCACATTCCTTGATAGAGGCGGAATGGAACGAAAATCAGCATACGAATCGCTACCAGCAATGGTAGTGTTTGTACGAATAACCCCATTGCCCAATCGGGAATTTCCCCGTCAAATCTGAGCCAGAAAGCCAGATAATTGGCGAGCGCGATCAGCGCCAAGTGAATCAGGACAATAAGAGGCCGGCGGAACCGAAGCAAGGCTGTAACCATAAGTAATAATCCTACTGATAAGAGAGTAGGGCGTAGCCCGAGACTATTGCTCTGATTGGGGAGTGGAGTTGCAGGAGCCTGAGCCTGAACCTTCTTCACGCCGGCGGATGTTACAGTATCCCGTTAGGCGTCCCGCGCCGGAGTTGAAGCGCCTCGTATGGACATCCGGGGGCGGTATTGCATGATCCATCTGTACAGTTCAGGATTCACTCGGCCGAGTACAGCGCCCCCCAGGCTGGGAAAGAATGACAGGATTTCTCGGACGGATGGCGCTCCCGGTGGAGCGCCGAGCGGCGTCGCTACGACGTGCACGTCCATACCGGTTCTGAAGAAGATAAGGGTGAAGATAGCGGCTGTTCTCACGACATGGGAGCGAGACGTGACGACCATCACACGATCCACCTGCTCCCTGGCGAGCACACGACGCATAGTCAAGGCCTCATCGACGGTATTGCGTACGCCGGTTGCGCAGAGTTCACGCGCGCCGCTTTTGCCGAGACAGTCCGGATCGACCAAGGTCGAGAGTAGTCTCGGCGCCAACCGTTTCTCGGCCAACAAGGCGGCATATCGACCACGCTCAGGTTTTCCTGCCAAGACGACGATCACGTCGGCCGGTTGCGGTGTGTCAAACGGCGGATCTGGATAGAAAACCGTTACGATCCCTGGGTGGAAGATCAGCCAGTTCAGCCCATAGAGCGCAACGAAGGGCAGGAGGAATGTTGCCAGCAACACCCATCTGCCTCTCGACGATTGCCTCGGCACGAGAGTCAATCTTCTTCCAGGAGGCCGCGCACTTTCTCGACCGGTCATCTCTACCCAAGCAACTGCTCGACCAGTGAACAGACGAGATTCATCTCCTCCAGGGTCGTATGTGAGTACAACGGCAATGCGAGGCCTTCCCGGCTGATCTTCGGTGTGTGGTGTAGATTCACGCTCACACGCTTGGGGAATCGTTGAAAGAGGGGTTGCTCATGAACCGGCGGGTAGAAGTATCGCTTTGTCTGGATCCCGCCCAGCTTCAACGCTTCGTAAACCTCGTCACGACTCCGTTTCGCCCTGTCCGTGATAAACAAGACAAAATAATTTCCGCTGGTGGTCCGATCGGCTGGAAACTTCTGGACCCAACAGCCGGGGAGCGTGCCCAACCGGTCTCGATAGATCGAAATGAGCTCCCTGCGCGCCTTCACCAGTTCATCCATCATCCGCAAAGAGAGCAGTCCGACCGCCGCATGAAGCTCGCTCATGCGGGCGGACAGGCCCAGATGATGCATTTCTTCCCCCTTCACCGGATCCTTGCCGTAATCCCGCATAGACCGAATTCGCTCCGCGAGGGCTCGATCGTTCGTCGTGAGCAGCCCTCCTTCGATCGCCGTCACGACTTTCGTCGGGCTCATCGAAAAGATTTCGCAGGCACCGAATCCCCCCAGAGGCCGGCCGTGATAGGTCGCGCCCAACCCCTGCGCGCTGTCGAAATAGACGGGCAATCCTTTGCGACGGCCCAACTCGAGTAAGGCCTCATTGTCGGGGGGCAATCCGAAGATCGATACTCCGCAGATTGCCGCCGTGTCCGGAGACAGATTCCGTTCGACGTCTGCGGGATCGATGGTGCAGGTTCCCGGCAGAGAGTCGCAGAATACGGGAATCAGCCCATTCCACAGCAAGGCCTGGGCTGTCGCAGCGAAGGTAAACGACGGCACGATGACTTCTTTCCCAGGCGGCAACCCCAGGGCTCCGGGGATCAACATCAGTCCGGCTGTACAGGAAGACAGCGCTACGGTGTAGCGCGCGCCGGTTCGGGTGCAGGTCTCCTCTTCCAGGGCCCTGACGGTGGGACCGAGCGTGACAGTGCCGGAATCCCAGCTCGGCCCGACAAGCTGCGTTATTTCGCTTAAGGATGGAAGCGTGGGACGGATAATGGAGAGCTGCATAGTCATACTCCTTCGGCTTGATAGCCCGTGCAATGTGTGGTGGTATCCGAGAAACGTGTGGATGACTGACCGCTGATTCAGCGAAGCAGAGTCGTGGAACGAGACCGCTCCTGATGGAGCGGCTGCAGATTCATGTGCGGGTCCGGGCTGATGTCGCGGCGCTGGAGCACCCTGATCGCTGTCAGATACAAAATGCGAAGATCGAGGAGCATCGATCGATGCTCCGTATACCAGACGTCGAGCGCAAGCCGCTCATCCCAGGAGAGACGATTCCGCCCGTTAATTTGAGCCCACCCGGTGATTCCTGGCCTGACCGTATGTCGGAGGCCTTCGCGCTCGCTGTAATAGGGCAGATATTCCGGCAAGAGCGGCCGCGGACCGACGAAGCTCATGTCCCCGCGAAGCACGTTGAAAAGCTGCGGCAGCTCGTCAACGCTGGTGTGCCGGAGTACTCGGCCAAGCGGCGTGATGCGATGCGCATCGAACTGCGATTGACCTTCGCGTTCGCGATCCACGGACATCGTCCTAAATTTCAACACCGTAAAAATCCGTCCATGCAGGCCTGGACGGCGCTGACGGAACAGCACCGGTGATCCCATGGTCGCGCGAATCATGATCGCCACTACGATCATGAGCGGAGACGAAACCATCAGGCCCACAGAGGCTGCAACAACGTCTAGAAGGCGTTTCACCATCACGTTCACGCTACAATGTCGCCCAAGATTCGGACTGACCGACCCGTTCGAACTTGAACATTCCCCCACGACCATCTTCTCGAGTTCGGGAAACGGTTCGATATAGGCTCGATAGGTATTCTCATTACGCAGGTCGCGACGACCGGCACCTGCATCGCCGCCGCTTCTAGCAGCACGCACGGGAGCCCTTCTCGATAGGTGGGAAGGACCAGCACATCCATAGTGGCATAGAGCGCCGGCGCATCCCACTCTTCACCGATCAGATGCACGCGCGGGTCCTTCCGCAAGGAGGCCTCGACGTCTTGTGGGATCGGATCCTGCGGTTCCAGTGGGCCGACGAAGAGAAGATGCAACGCTGGAAAGTCGGCGCGCAACCGAGCCCACACAGTTGCCGTCAGATGGATTCCAGTCTGAATACCTGTTCAGGGGGGAACAGCCAGTCGCCTTCTCCGTCGAAGTGCCTTGAGATGCCGATGAATGCTGCATCAAGCACATCTTCCGATAGAACTCGGGGCGATCGATACCATCCATGCTCTCGATAGAACTGGACGTCGGCGTCTGATGGCAGCAGCAGCGGTTCCCTATGAGTGATCATAAACATTCCTCAGTGTGCTTGGTTACCACACAGTCGTTGGAAGCGGCGGCGCGGCTGTCGGAGGCTCGTGAGACTGCTGGTCAGGATCAAACCTCACCAGGTTCAACACGCACGAGCGTAGCGTCTGCACGCTCTCGGCTGTGCCATCGGGGGCATAGGGCAGACTTGGTGGTTCAACCAACGCATGCTCGCCACCAGGTGATCGAAACCGGATCGTCTTCATGCCGAGCCGGCGGGCGCCGAGAAAATCCTTTGCAGGATTGTCCCCCACATACACAGCAGCCTCAGGAGAGACCCGTAATGCCTGGAGTGCCGTTTCAAAGGGAACATGGCTGGGCTTCCAATTTTGGCGTCCGAATGCATCGCTGAAGACAACCGATTGAAAGGCGCGATTGAAGGGCATGGCTTTCCACTTGCGTTGCTGAACCGCGAGATACCCATCGGTGATCAGCCCCAAGCTGTACTGCCGTCCCAAATCGTCCAGCAGCTCCTCCATGCCGTCAAACGGGGCCAACACAGGGTCATGCTCCCGGTACACCGCGACCATCTGCCGGACCAGCTCGTCCCGTTGCCTGTCCACTCCCCGCTGCTCGAGCCATTGGTGGAAGGTGTCGCCGCGAACACCTTGCGCGAATAGACACCCCAACTCGTGTGTAGTCTCGGCTTCCGGAATCGCCATGGTCTTGTTAATCCATGCGGCGACAGCCCGGAATCCACTCAGGACATACGAACGCTCAGGATAAAGGGTGTCATCCAGATCAAAGATGACGGCGTGCAATCTGCTCATGTTCCGCCTGCGATAAGAAGAACGCGTCATCGTAACGAGTAAAGTGGAGCCCAGAAACATAGTCTCCGGTATACGTCATATCTACCGGCAGACCTGCGATTCTGGCGAGCAACAATTTCGGAGAATCCACTCCTGCCTTGATCCCTAACGGGAAGCCGCCGCCCATCCTGGCATTGATTTCAGAAAGGTAGGGCCGCTTGTCCTTGAGGATGCATTGCACGGTGATAGGACCAACGGCTGGTAGTGCCTGAGCGATCTTTCGGCAGGCGGCTTCGATGAACGCATCGTGCAGCGTCACTCCCTTTGCCACCTCTCCCGAACGGACTTCAATGCGTTGGCGTGACACAACTGTGAGAACTTTCCCGTCCAGATCGCAGACCACATCGGAGGTGATCTCTGGGCCAGGCAGAAACTCCTGAATCACCGCATCCGGAACATATTCGGAAAAGAAATCCAGTTCCTTGCGGTTCCGGACTTTGTAGACGTGCTGGGATGCGCTGCCGCGTCTAGGCTTGATGAACAAAGGAAATGATTGTTGTAGAACGGCCGGATCAGCCGCCAGCCACGTGGCAGGGGTCGGCAATCCGAGGCGCTGGAAGAAGTGAAAGGTCATCCACTTATCGCCAACTATGTCGACGGATTCCGATGGGATGACCGCCAGCCGCGCCCCCGTTTGCTCGATTACCCTCCGATGGCGAGCCAAAACAGGAATGTCCAGATCAATCAGCGGAAAGATCAGCCTGATATCTTCGCGCACACAGATATCATGGAGGGTCGGAATATACTCAGGACATTCTATGCGTGGCACGATATAGAAGGCATCGGCAACCTGTAAGGCCGATGCCAGGGGGTCGATATCGATCGCAAGGATCTTGCCTGCCAATCCAAGCTGCTCATAGGCGCAACGAAATGATCGGAGGAGCGCGACTCGGCGGCCGGCGCTGGTAAAGAGAATATTGAACGGACGTGATTGAGGGTTCATAGCTTCTTTCTTCATGTCCAGCTTGAAAGGTTTCGGGGATCTGCGGGTACGTTCACAGGTTCGTCGCCAGGGATTGCTCTAATCGCCCCGTTACCGGTCAGTCGCGATGGAGGGAGCGGGAGGAGTCCGAACAGACGGCCTCCTCTTTAGGGGGAAGTCACTTGAAAAGACCTTCCCATGATGGATCCTCCGGGTAAATGACGCCCTCCCGTCTCAGGATCTACCAAGGGGGTCATCAGCAGAATCTTGCAATCGAGCCACAGGGAACGGTGGTCGAAGCACCTGAGGGCGAGCGCAAATTTCTGTTCCCACGTGAGCGCCTTTCGTCCATTGACCTGCACCCATCCGGTAATACCGGGAAGCCCATTGTGCCGACGATGCTGTTCAGGTGTGTATTCGTTCAGGTACTCCATCAAGAGCGGCCGCGGACCGACCAAGCTCATGTCCCCGCGAAGCACGTTGAATAGCTGCGGCAGCTCGTCAAGGCTGGTGTGCCGGAGTATTCGGCCAAGCGGCGTGACACGATGCGCGTCAAACTGAGATTGACGTTCGCGGTCGCGGTCTACGGACATCGTCCTAAATTTCAACACCGTAAAAATGCGTCCATGCAATCCTGGACGGCGCTGACGGAACAGCACCGGCGATCCCATGGTCGCGCGAATCATGACCGCCACTACGACCATGAGCGGGCCAGAAACCATCAGGCCCACAGAGGCTGCGACAACGTCTAGAAGGCGTTTCACCATATCGTTCACACTAAATCATCAGCCCCTACTACTTCTCCAGCATCACTTCCTTAATGTGATTCAGCCTTGGCATATCGCCTCGGATGGGATTGTGAAAAAAACCAAACCATTCTAATTTCGGCAATCCCATGATGACGGATGGGAATTCCTCGAATCGATTCCAGGCAAGATTCAGCTTTTGAAGATTTTTCAAGCGCTCAAAAGACGCGGGCAAGCTGCACAGCTCGTTTTGATACAAGGTCATGTGCTCCAGGGTTTCCAGATTGCCGATGTCTTTCGGCAATTCCTTGAGTTTGTTTTGGAGGAGAAACAGGCCTTTCAGATGTTTCAGCCCGCACAATGTCTCAGGTAAAACCCTCACGCAGTTACACTGCAGCATCAAACACTCCAACTCTTGTAGTTGTTCAATTTCCGCCGGGAGCTCGGAGATCGGCGTCACTCCCCAGGCCAGCACTCGCAATTTGGAGTAGTCGAAAATGAAGGAGGGAATGTATTTCAGTCGACTGCTATACAGATTCAGCAATTCTAGCTTTGCAAAGGCGCCATATTCATCGGGGTAGATCCTGAAGGTGTTTTTGTGGAGACGCAATGTTTTCAAATTGCGAAACTTGCTCAAGAAGGAAGGCAGCTCGCTGATTTCGTTGGCCGATAGATTGAGGTGCTCCAAGTCCTGTATCTCCTGTATCCACAGGGGAACCTTTTCTAAATGATTCGAGCTCAAATCCAGATACCGCAAGCGCGTCAGATTGCCGAAGTAGTCAGGGATCGAATGGACCATGTTGCTGCGCAGGTTCAGCCGCTGCAAATATGTCAGGCCGGCAATCACGCGAAGGATGTCCGCTTTTTCACTTTGCGTACGATGGCGAACAAGGCCGCGAAAGATGTAGTCCTGAGACGCGAGATCGAGCTCCACGCACCGATCATTCTCAAATCGGCAGTGAAATGGGACCCCGACCTTCTTCTTCAACAGGCCGATGGCGTCGAAGTCATTCATGAGTCTCTCGCAGAGTCTCGTTAAGTTTCCCGCACCAGGTGGCGAACGCCTTCCAGTCTTTTTTCGGCAGGCTGTCCATCGACAGAGGGCCGATCAGTTCTTTGCCGGACAGTTTCTCCAGATGATGCCGGATGATTTTCATCGCGCCAAAATCGGCTTCATACCCGTAATAGTTGCCAAGCTCACAGATCGCATAATACTTGCTTGACATATCCAGCTTGAAATCGACGATGAACCTCTCCATATCCTGCTGAAGCTCTTCGTTCCCATAGGTCGGAGAAAAAAAGAGAAAGACATCGTATTTGTCCATCGACTGCGAGTCCGCGAGACTCTTGACGTCGAAACAATCGAATGAAAACTGGGCCGTCTCAGCGAGCGTTTTGACGACCTTTCGGGTCGATCCGTGACTTGAGGCATAGAGAACGACGGTCTTCATCAATGCTGGCCCCTGGCTTTAGCGGACAAGGTTTCGTGAAATCGGCTGCGATCGAGAAGCGCTGCGACCGATTCATTGCCTGGTTCTATTGCAGGATCATTCGATAGAGTGGGAAGTATTTGCTTTCTTCCAGTTCGATAGTCGATGGAAGGGCCTGGCGCCATTCCTGAACCAGCGCCTCATAGGCTTGGGATAGATGAATCTTTTGATAGGTATAGAAATCCTCAGTGTGCTGGGAAAAGTTAAGTTTGAACCGCATCACACCGTCGTTAGGCCGGTATCCCCCCCCCATGTTGTACCAGCGATACCCGCGGCGTTTGGCCCAACGGATAATTTCGTAGAACAGGAGGTTATTCGGCGCAAACTGTCCGGGGTCCTCCGCCGTAGCCGACAAAAAATTACTGACCAGTCCGTTCATATGAAACATGGACCCGCCGGCTATGACGCGATCTCCTTCGTACACGAAGAATAGCGTGAGGTGTTCCGAGAAGCGGGCATGCAGGTCGCTCAACCAGGATTCAGGAAACATATACCAGTCGCTCGCTTGCAGCCGCTGCATATTGAGATGGTAGAGCTCGGCGAACAGTTGCACATCGGCCGGCCTGTTGGCTTCTTCCACCCGCAGTCCGTTCGTCTGCGCGCGACCGATCTTTTTCCGGTTCTCTTTCGTAAATCCCCGCCATATCTCTTCCTCCGATTGAGAGAGGTCGACGGTGACAATCGTGCCACGCCGTTCCAGCCCGTTCGACAGGTTAAAATGGCGATGGTTCTGCAGGTAGGGATGTAGGCGCGCAAATTCGCTGACAATGTTGTGGTCGAGGCAATAGGCATGAAACGCCTCCAGAAACTCCGACCATACCCGCCCGCGTTCCTCCTCGTCGTTCTCCACCACCTGCGCCAAAGGGCCGCCGTACCCATAGGGAGAGACGATGTCGGAGTAATCGTTCCAGTTTTGAGGCGAGCGAAGGAACGGTAATGACGCGATGCGACGCTGAATAAACGGATAGACGATCACGGATTCGCCGCGACGAAAGCGAACCAGGTGCGCGACGCATCCTTCGTGTTCCGCAAACGCCTGGCACAAGGTTCTATGACAGTACACGTCACACGCGTCCATACCGGCAACCATGGCGTCCCATGCCTCGCCATGCATTGTATTGGCAGTCAATACTTCAAACGACGTCGACATCTGTGATCCTCCTGTTTACCAGTTGCCTTGCCCTAGCCCGCATTATTCATGACGGTTCATCGCGAAAGGGGGGGGAAGCGTGCCTATCTCGCTCCCACCTGCTCATCTACTCGTAGAGGAGCTTAGGATATCGAGTGGGGGGACTTGCCTCACCATGGGCGATTCTCTCTTGAGGGCGTCGACAGCCGTCGAGCATACGTTGGCCGCCCGTTTGAAGAAGCATGTGCCAGCTCGGTAGCCGTTGCATTGGATACAGGAACTCGGAGATCTTTGTCTGCCAGCAATCTCGAGTATTCATTGATCACTTTCGCGAATACCACACGTTCATCGAACTGCTCCCGGGCCATGCGATATGCCTCCTCCCCCATGCACATCGCTTTCTCCGGATTCGTCAGGAGTTCGATAATCGCCTCCGCTAAGGCTTGGGGGTTACCTAATGGTACGAGCAGGCCGTTGCGGCCGTGCATGACCGCCTCCCGATTACCCTTCACATCGGTTACCACAGCCGGCACACCCATGGCCGCAGCCTCCATGACGACCCGTGGGATCCCTTCAAAGAGGGAAGGCAGCACGAGCACATCCATTAATGCATAGAAGCTTGGTAGCTCCTCATTCGGACGCGCTCCTAGGAACATGCATTGATCAGAAACCCCATAGTCCTTCGCTGCCCCCGGACTGACTGCGTCGGCTTTCCCAGTATCGGATTCGCCAATGATCAAGAAACGCACATTCTGGTACTGCCCGGCGACTCCTTGGCAGGCCTTGAGGAAATCGAAGAAGCCTTTCCGCTTTCCCGCTAATCGGCCGACGAACCCCACGACCTTCGCATCGTCCGGTATACCAAGTTGGTGGCGTTTTCTATGAATATCGCCGGTCATAACTTGTTCCCGATTAAAAAGGGAGAGGTCGATTCCATTGCCCAAATGTTTGACCTTTTCGGGGGAGCAAATTCCCATTGAAAGGGCCATCTCTACATCCTCTTGGTTTTGGGCCAAGATCACATCTGAACAGCGCGCCGCTACTTTTTCAAAGCCGATATAGAAACGGCGCAAGATCGGATGCATGAGGTCATGACAATAGAAACCGTGAACCGTGTTTATGACAATCGGCACACCAGCGAAACGAGCCGCAAGTTGGCCGAGCAATCCCGCTTTTGGAGTGTGGGTATGGACGATCGTAAAGCCTTCCTGTCGCATGACCAAATACAGACGCATCAGTGAGACCAGATCGAGCAGCGGGGTCACATTGCGGCTTATGCGGATCGCAAAATGCCTGATGCCGGCTGCCTCGATCATGGGGATTTCTCCTCCCGGCGAGGAGATGCCGACCACCTCGTATCCTTTCGACTGAATGTTGTTCATCTGATTTAACAGCAGGCCCTGTAACGATTGGGCAACTGTCGTCACATGCGCGACTTTGATCTTTTTCACATGTTCCTCCATTCGGGATGCGCGTCGCCGTCGTGATCGCGCAGGCACCATCCAGACCCTTCAATCTTGACTTAGCCCGCATTATTTATGACGGTTCGTGGCGAAATCGCGCAGTCGCCAGGCGAGACAGGCGCGCGGAGCCGCGAGGCGGGGCTTCCCCGCCTGGGAGTTACGAAGGGGGTGCGCCCCCTTCGTGGGGATTCTCCAACGGGGCTGGCCCCCTTGGAGGAGTGGGCGAGGCAGGATTCAGAGCCGAGCCTACGACGGGAGGGAGGCATACGTGAAACAGTCTGTTGACCGACCGAACGGCGAGCCCGCCTGCCTGGACGCCGGGCCACCGCGTCCAGGCTTGTCGTAGCGGCGAATCCGTGATTGCAGCAGAAGCGTTCTTGAATAATGCGGGTTAGGGTCTGACCGCTTCGAGTGGCCGTTTGCCCGATAAGACGCGTGGCACGGTGGTCTGTGCGTACGTCCAGATGGCGATCACGAGAAAGATAAAGGCCCTCAAAGTTTCCTTGGATTCATCGAGCGCATCACCCAGGATCAGACCCCCGTCCCCGCCGATGATCGTATAGAGTGCCTGTGAAGCGAGGAAATGAACCGGCACGAGGCCTGCGATCCACCATGGGACAACCGGGAGCCCGATACGCGCCATCCATGTGCGGAAGGTTGCGGAGTAGGCGGTGAGCATCGGTACCAGCGTGAAGACGGTCAGTTGGAAGATGGCCAGGAGGCGATTCATGTCGATCAGACGCGCCCAGAACGATTTTCTAACACCGTCTGGGGTATGGGCTTGAAACCAGGTGAGATTGTGCAGGTTCCACTCGCCTTGCTGATTAATGGTCTCGAGCCAAGACGGGACGGAATAGTGAAACAGCCGATGTCCCCAGCTAATTTCCTCGCCGAAACAGACGAGGAGAAGGGCTCCGAGGGCATACAGAGCCAGAGGGCTTTCAATGTGGTTGGCGCCACATTGTCTGTGGAGCCCCGACGTCTGGCGGGCAGTCACGAGAAAGAGGGCGCCGGCGAGCAGGAAAAAGAGAGCCCCGGCATTCTCGATGGGACCGTCTTCCTCGGCCAACCAGGCAAGGGTATCGATTTGGAGGAACGGCAGGATGCAAGCCGAAAACAGCAGCAGATAGGCTGTGCTGATGGATGTGCGAATCCCTAGGGTATTTGGGTGGTCCAGCACTCCAACAGTGTGCGTTCTGTGACTATCGGTCTTGATGGATGACATCATGTGCGATAAACCTCCCGGGCCTAGCCCGCATAATTCATGAACGATTTTGCTGCGGCTCCCCCTACACCGACAATTGCGCCTCCGCCTGTTGCTCTAGAGAACCTTGTCCCACTCTGTAGGATCCTTCCTGTTTCTCGCGCGCCAGCTGCCGCGCATAGTCATCCATGGTGAGAATCTCCAGCAGCCCCTGCTCGCGCATGCGATGGGCGTACTCGAAAATCCTGGCCAAGCCGGACATCATGGCCTCGGTATCCTTGTTCAGATTGAATGGGGGAAACCAGAGGTGATAGAGCCCGCCGGTTTTCACCGCATGCGCGATGCCGCGCTTCCCTTTCAGTACGCGGCTGGCCATCGGAATCATCCTGCGCATCCCGTCGCGCGCGATGAAAGAATGATTGCCGGGGAGGTTCCACAGGCCAGGCAGGGTTTCCTCCGCTCGCGCGTCCCTGGGCCGAAGCGCGAGCAACTGATCCAGATAGCGCACGGCCTTGTTGAACAGTCGGTTGTCGGTGCGGATGAGAGGAGGCTCCGCCCCCCGATAGGCCCGCAATCCGAAATGCTTGAGGACATCCAGATGCCCGACCTGGTTGCGAGGAAAGACAAAACTCTTCAGCACGATCCCCTGCCGAGCGGCTGCTTCAAGCGCGGCGTTCAGATCGGCCAGGGCGACGGATGGAGTGCATTCCGGGTCTCCGTAGCAGATATGGCCGAACGAATGCGACCCGATTTCATGACGGACGCGCGCGTGGCGAATCCACTCCACGATGTCCGGCGCATACCAGGCCGGAGCGGAATCGACGGTCGTGCAGGGGTCAAAGCAATACCAATCGAGGGGGAACCAGGAATAGTAGGGGTGGGGGAACAGATCGGGATGCGCGATGCCGTGGCGATTGCGCAGACACTTCTCCAGCATGAGATGGCCGACCACCGCCCAGGTCACAGGGATATCGTAGCGGTCGAAGAGCGCCAAGAGGGGCGTGATATGTTTCCGTTCCTGCCTTGACTCGTGCTCGAGTATGGGGAGGGGAAGGTGATCGAACCGTCCCCACGCCAATTCCAGATCGAGACTCACTACCATCGTGCCAGGCTTCCTACCGGTCATTGCCAACCTCCTGAGCAGACATGCTCATTCCTGTCGCCTTGATGCGAACTGTCAAAAGGATTCCTCGCATCGCAGATTTTTTCCGCTCGTACAGTCTTGGGCGAAGTTCGAGCCGCTGATCCGGGAAGCGCAAGGCCTCTGTGCCGTGGGTCTTAACTTGTGGGGGCTGGGGGAATGTTGACGACGATATAGACGTCCCTTCGTCCACCAGCAACTCCCCAATTACTGGTAAAGGCCACATATCGTCCGTCTCGACTGATCGAGGCCTTCGGCTGATCCTCGAAAATACCGACGAGACTTCTATGATGAGCAATTCGCCGCACACGGTCACTGCCGTCCGTGGCGACCTGCACGATCTCATTGTCGAAGGGATTCAGGACTGGCCCCCCGCTGGTGGAAAAGCGACTGCTCAATACCCAGCGTTCGTTGTCGGCCAACATCGAGACATGGTCCTGCTGTGTACGGTAGGACCAATGCCCAGGGATCAACGAGGTCACATCCCTCGGCGTTTCGAGCCGCCGAAATCCAAGGGCATCGATCAGGAAGGCAGTGACGACGGTTCCCATCCCTGTATCGCGATGGACGAACCCGAAACCGTCCGCTCGTGTGAGCGTGGCGATCAACGTCGGCGGGAAAGGCGCGAGATCGAAGATTTCATCAGTTCCACCGTCATAGACCACGATCAGATAGCGCCCCGATTTATCTACCTGCACTTCATCGAGAACCGGTACCACTTCCCGGACAAGGATTTGATTGCGACCGCGATGCCAGGCGAAATAGCCGGCCGGCGCGCCAGTGGCATCCGTGAGGGTGAACGCAAATACTTGGTCATCCAGGCTCTTGCTCATTTGGGTCAGATTGCCATCCGGCAACAGTAAGCTGGAGCCATCCGGTAGCAGTACGCTGGAAAAGTCTTTGATCAGCGCATATTGATCCAAGGCCACATCGTAGGCCCAAAGCTGCCGAGGGACATCTACCAGGGCATCGACATGTCCGTTATGTCCATAAATGAGGTCCGCGCTGATGCCGCTCCAGATCATGTCGGAGCGTTCCAACAGGAAACCCTGCGGAGGGAGTGTCTCCAGTTTGAAGGGAGGGCCGACAGTTAGGGTCGCTGGATCGAAGGTAAAGAACACGCTACGCGTTGAGCCATTGTACTTGCCATTCACATGAATGCGTGTGCTGTTGCTGTTGAATACGGGCCAGTACGAATATTGAACCCCCATTTCGGTGTTGCCATCGCCACCGTCGGTCAATCGTAGAATAGTCGTGCCGAAAGTAGAATCGGTAAACTTATCTCCAGCCTTGGGCAATGGCGGAAGAGGATCTCGCTCGCGAAGGGTAGTAAAACCTCTGGTCGGTGTTTCGGTTATGAGCGAATCTGGCGCCGATTTCTGAACTGATGTGCTGTTGGAATTGGAGCAAGCCGTAATAGCGCAAGCGGCAAAGATCCATCGCAGGGAACGCGCCGAGACGTAGCGAGAGATCGGTGTCATAGGTTCTTCTTTCCACGAACTCTTGGGCACATCATGATGCAGGAGCGGAATCGACGGCCTTGCAGGAGGCAAAGCCATACCAACTTTCGAGGGATCACCATGGGACAGGCCTGGCTCAAGATCTCACGGTCGTCCGTACGCATCTGTCGACTGGATCTCTGTGGTTTGGCTACACTTTAGCCTGTCAGGGCCTGTAGTGTTGCGCTTGGAGTGAGAACGCAAGATGGCAAAACCTGTGCTCGGCCTTTCGGGTAAAAAGGAGTCTTGATCAGGGGGCGGTTCTCCCGGGCATGCAATCGCGACGGTTCCTTCCGGCCCTGTCGTCGTTGATGTACTGTCAGAACTCGAACAGGCCGTCACGGCGCACAAGGCAAAGATCCAAGGCAGAGAGTGCGTTGAGAAGTATCGTGAAATCTGTGTCATAAGATCCTCTCTCAGACAGTCGTCACAATATCCTCGATTTCGGATCCCCTGCCGACGCGCGTCAGTACTTCGAAGGATCCTGTATGGCCCAGACGGAATACAGTCCCGTGATTGCTGTCTATTTCTTCCGTGCAGACCACGATAAGGAAGGTTCCAGGCCCTACCAATCGGCTACGAAGGTTTGTCACTGCCTCACGAAGTTGAGGGATCGAGAAGTAATCCCGATTCAGAATATTCGCCGCCCGGATCACCTCGAATCGACCTCTTAAATGTGGTGGGGTTGGCTGGGTAATATCATCGTCGAGCAATTCAATATTGTTATTGTCCCGCAGCCGCCACGTGACCAGCTGTACTCGAGCCTTGATCACAGGATCATTTATCGGCGGCGGATTTCCCTCTAAGGACTTGAGGCGGTTCAAAAGACCAAGCCGTTGCCCAAACCGCCGGTACAGGGTGCGGTAGAGAAGCGTTAAGCACCAATCTCCCAAAACGTAGTATCGTTTAGGAGACCAAGGGCGCAAGGCAAAGCCCCGACACTCATATTGAAGGGGAAACCCTTCCTTATCGACGAGCACATTGCACCAGCTGCACAACCTCACCAGATAGGCGGTCATCGTCAAATCGGTAGCAGTCATGCTCGGTTTCAGCCGAGCATGTTGCAGCGATTCGAACCACTCGATCGTTGAAATGCCTGAAGACACAGCGACATCGAGGAAGGTCTTCGGCGCGACGCCGAGCTTTTGGAACAGAGCGATCAAGGTCTTGTTCACATCGTCCAATCGCAGGGACGATGTTGTCTTGAACACGCCGTTGCTTAAGCGTACAGACGAGAAGAACTCTTTTTCTTTTTGAGCACGGGTAGCCGTAGTCTCGTCCGGTTTCGGATTGACTTCTAAAAATAGTTGCTTTGCGGCTGGAAGCAGGTAGTTCATATCAGGCCAAACCTCCGGATATTTCTAGCAGGATGCTGAAAAAGTCCGCCAGCGGCGTTCTCGCGTCGCGCAGAGGCTCAACGAGAGTTTCCCGGAAGTCGGAAGCACTGGAGGGGCTTTTCCGTTCGCCAAGATCCATTGTAAGGGCGAACGGCCCCACGAGTGCGGGACGTACCTCCTCGCCTCATCGCTCGCTGCGGCCTTGCTTGGGACAAGGCGTGTCTTGGCACGCCAGGGTTGGGCGGGTGAGATGTTAGGCCTTTTCGAGCATCCTGAGGTTTTGGGAATCATCGCTCCGCCGACCATATTTCAACGGTGTTTTATGTATACATGGAGCTTTTCCGCAGCCTGCTGCCACGTGTTACCAATCCTGCCGCTCCTGTTCCAACCAGGATTGGAACAGGAGCGCATCCCACAAGGGGGTTTCCCAATTCGACGTCCCGGAGAGATGCTCGTCCCATTTGTCCCGGATGGGGTCTGGATTGAGGAACCCTTGGTCTTTCAGCCGTTTCTCATCTAACAGCGCCTCGGCCCATTCCTTCAAGGGACCGCGGAGCCACGCGCCGATGGGCACCCCGAACCCCATCTTGGGCCGGTCGATCAGCGCGGGGGGAAGGTAACGGGAGAGCACCTGCCGGAGGATCCACTTCCCACGCCCATCGCGAATTTTCATCGTGTCAGGGAGCTGCCATGCAAACTCGACCACGCGATGGTCTAGCAGGGGCACGCGCGTTTCGAGACTCACGCCCATGCCGGCCCGGTCCACTTTTACGAGGATGTCGTCGGGCAAATACATCAGCGTATCGTTGTACATCATGCGCCGGAGCAGGTCGGGAAGATTTCCCCACTGGGTTCGATCCGTTAAGGGGGTCGGAGGCTCCGAAGCCCCGATGACCAACGAGCCGGGAGCCTCCCAGTGGGTTAGGATTGCCCGATACAAGGCTTCAGCGCTTTCTGCGGGGAGGAGGCCGGCAATCGCTCTGAACTTAGACCCGAGGTTCCGTTGCCGGAGGCGCTTCGGAAAGATCGGTTCGATCGTCCGAAATAGAGAATCCCAGGAAGCCGACGACAGCAGGGTTAATCCTCCCGCCGACAGCGCTCGCAGGGATCGAGGCATCCAGCTGATTTGCCTCCAAATGCGCAATCCCCAGAGGTAGGTGGAATAGCCGGCAAACAGTTCATCGCCGCCATCCCCCGACAAGCTCACGGTCACATCCCGGCGAGCCAACTGAGAAACCAAAAATGTCGGGATTTGCGAGGGGTCGGCAAACGGCTCGTCGTAGAGCGTGGGGATCCGGGGGATGACGGCCATGGCTTCTTCCGGCGTCACGTACAGCTCTGTATGGGCCGTCCCGAGATGTTTCGCTACTGCCCTCGCGTAGGGGGCTTCGTCATAGGCCGATTCATGAAACCCGATGCTGAAGGTTCGCACAGGCTGCGCGCTTTGCGCCTGCATGAGCGCGACGATGGTCGAGGAATCCACGCCGCCGGATAAAAATGCGCCCAACGGCACGTCCGCCTCCATCTGGATCTTGACCGCATCCCTCAGCAACTCATCCAGGCGCGCGATTGCCTCCGTCTCGGTGCCGGTGAAGGGGTTCGCGGTTCCCTGTTCGGCGACGGTTCGAAGAGACCAATAGGGAGTCACGGTTGGAGGGGAGCCAGTTTCTGGCGCCAGGGTCAAGACCGTTCCGGGCAAGATCTTCGAGATGCCGCGATAGATCGAATAGGGAGCGGGAATGTAGCCGTATCGAAAATAGAGCGCCAGAACGTCTCGATCGATGTCCCCCTTGAAGTCCGGATGGGCCCGCACAGCCTTGAGTTCTGAGGCGAACAGGAACGTCTTCCCCATCCACCCATAGTACAACGGCTTCTCGCCGAACCGGTCGCGAGCCAAGTAGAGCAGCCGCGTCTCACGGTCCCACAAGGCAAACGCAAACATGCCGGTGAAAAGTTTTACGGCCTGATGAACGCCCCACCGCGAGAAGCAGGCGAGCATCACCTCGGTATCAGATTGGCCGCGGAACGTATGTCCGAGGTCTTCCAATTTCCCGCGTAGGGCCCTGAAATTGTATATCTCGCCGTTGAAAGTGAGCGCATAGCGGCCGGAGGCCGAGAGCATCGGCTGATGGCCGAGCGGAGAGAGATCTAAAATTGATAAGCGGCGATGCCCGAGCGCGATGCCGGTTGCCGCATCGACCCATGCGCCGAAGTCGTCAGGCCCCCGGTGGCGGAGACTGTTCGCCATACCGAGCACGATGTCGCGAAGCTCGTCGGTTCCCCTGCGCCGCGATGTGTCAAGAAACCCGCTGATTCCGCACATAGGTTGCCACCTCTGAACATCGTGAAACGTTTTTCGTGTCGGATTGCTGACAGTCCGAGGTCAAACTTGAAACCTGAAACTAGCAACTCCACACCCTAACGACGCTTCAGGTGCAAGCGCAGCGGATCGGCGATTGAAGCAGAAGCGTTCATGAATAATGCGGGTTAGAGGGCTCTCTCATGACGCGCACCGTACGCGAGTTCTTCGAAAATATTCTGATACCAATCCACAATCTTCGGTAGGCTGAAATTTTCTTTGACACGTTCTCGTGCCGCCATACCCAGTCGGCATCGGCCCTCTGGGCCAAGATCCAGCATATCCCCCCAGGCTTCTGCCAGGGCATCAGGATTTCTTGATGGGACGACTGTGCCGGTCTCTCCCACGATGCGAGCCGTATCCCCCACATCAGTTACTACACAGGGAACTGCGCAACTCATCGCTTCGCCGACGACGTTTGGGAACGCCTCACCGAAGGAAGTCAAAGTGGCTATGTCGAAGGCAGCGGTGATACTGGACATGTCGTTACGCAATCCCAACAGATGAAATCGATGTCGAATACCCGCGTCATCGATCCACCTCGCCAGTGTTTCGCTATCCCAGCTCACGCCATGGCCGCAAAGCACAAAGTGCACATTCGATCCGGTTTGATAGAGTATTCTCGCGGCCCGAACGAAGTTTTCATGGTCTTTTATCGGTTCAAAGCGGGCTGCCATCCCGATCACCGTGGCGTCATCGGGAATGGCCAGCTCTTTTCGGATGGAGTTGCGCGCTACCGCGTCAGGCATGAAGGCGTCGACATCGAAGCCGTTGGGAATCACGACCATTTTCTCGGCAGAATACCAAGCTTCGACATGGGCCCGTCGTGAGGCTTCTGAGCAACAGACAATTCGGGTCGGCAACCATCGAGACAACAGCGCGCAGATTTTCACGATGCGCAAAGTGCGGGAGTTATTTCCCTCCCGGCTGAGATCACTGTGGCGAATTCCCCAGGACACCGGGATGCGTCCGACCAATCGGGCAGCCAGGCACCCGGCGAGGTCGGCGTGGTACATCCATGTTTGGATCACATCCGGATGGTGTTGCCACAGCCACCGGGCCAGCCGAAGTATAGCCAGTGGATTTGGCACGCCTCGACGCATTCCCAAGGAGTACACCGGTATGCCCAGTGCCTGGATTTTAGGAGTATGGAGCCCATGATCCATCAGCGAAATAACTTGTGGTGTGAACCGTGCGCGGTCTATTCGGGTGAGAAGCTTGTACAGCATCTCCTGCGCTCCGCCTGTGCCAAGATCCGTGACGAGAAACAGTAGCGAAATCGGCCTGTTCGTTCTCTCAACAACCGGCATTGTCTTTTGCCCCCTCGCCAGGACTCCGTTGACTTGCACAGTCTCCATCCATGATCGTCTGGTTTTGCCATGGGATTGGATCGACCGGTATTGCTCAGGGAAAGAGGGAAGCAGCCTGTTACGCCCCCGACAAAGCCCTGTCGAGATCCGCCTCACCCTCCGCTGTGACCTTCGTTGCCGCAGGCGCTAGGAATGGTTCTGTCGAAGCCATGGCTGCCAGTAGCGCGAATGGGACCAGACTGTGCTCATAGGTCAACATGTTGTGTGAAAAGAAGGACAGCCACAAGGTGATCGTACCGAAGACGAGTCCGATGCGCCTCGTCTCTCCCTGCGCCCCCCAGATGAGGGCCAGGATCAACAGGGGCACGATGGCCGCGCCCAAAGCGCCATGGTCCAGCATAAGGGCCAGATACTGGTTATGCGGCGGAATGTCGAACGATTCCTTCATCGTTCCGGTCCCACTCCCAACCCAAGGGTGATCGGAGAACTTCTCCCAGGCTTGTTGCGCAACCTGGATGCGCGCAGTACTGGAATTATCGGACACGCCGGAGGGGTTTGTCAGCCATGCCAGCCGTTCCTCAGTATTCTTGTTGATCACGCCGGCCTGGTCCATCGACTTCAGGATGGCGTCCGATTTCGGCAGGAGAACGATGCTCACGACGAGCAGGGCCAACAAGAACGCCCAGACCACGTCCTTCGCCCGCACCCCCTTTGTAAAGAAGAGTAAGCCACTCACAGCGATGAACCAGGCTGCGATACTGCCGCGCGAGAACGTCGCTAAGATCCCGAGTCCTGTCAACAGGAGAAAGGGACCACGACAGTATTGTGGCAGAACCGTCACGCTGAGAATCATCCCGAGCACCAGTGCTTCGCCCGAAGTGTTTGAGTTTATGTAGAGGCCGGCTGAACGGCCGTGAATCAGGCTAAATGTCATTGGCGTAAAAAACTCATAGATATTGAGTGTGGTCCCGAACAGTACCGCGAACGCCAGCGCCCATCGCGCCGAACGGACTGTGCTGGGGCTTGCAAAGATCATCAGGCAGGACAGCACCAACATGATGGCCGACAGTCTCCCCCGCGCTTCCCGCCATGCGATCTCGGACTGGGAGGATCCGAGGAACCACAACATCGTCACGAAGGCGAACCCGAAGCACCAGACGACGAGAGGCACCTTCAGAAAGTGTTGCTGGAATTTCGGTTTGAACAACCACAGGGGTAACGACAACAGGGACAGCCCCAAAATCCAATCCTTCGGTTGCCCAAGAGCTGGGTATGCGTAAGATTGATATACCGACCATCCCGTGCAAAACGTGGCCACAGCCAGGATCGCGAGCACGTTACGATAGTAGGTGATTTGCATGGCGTATTCTCCAGTGTCTCGCTGGTTCCGATCGATCTCCCTCTCGCCGGCTAGTTCCTGCCGGCAGGGAATTTTTCCGGGGTGCCGCTACATTCCGCCTGTACTGCGCGGAGTGGGGGATCTGACTTTGTGTTGTCCAGCAACGTGAGAAGAGTCTGTTCAGTATCGGCGACGAGCTTCTCGACCGAGAACTGCTCCACGATGCGTTGGCGGATCTGTATTGCAGTACGCGGTCTTCGAGCGAGCAATTTCCCCATCGCGTTTGCCAACGCGACAGGCTCGTGGGGTGGAACGACCTCACCCATGTTCCCCATCAGCCAGGCCGAATCCCCGACGTCGGTTGCGACGCACGGAACCCCGCAGGCCATGGCTTCTGCGATGACGTTACTGAATCCCTCGGTGATCGAACTGCTGACGAGAAGGTCCAGTGCGTTGAAGACAGCGGGCATATCGCTGCGTCCGCCCGGCCAGATCACATGGTCGGTTAACTTCAACGATTGGGTCAGCCGGTGGAGCGACTCGCGATATTCGGGGGCTCCCGCTCCCACACAGACGAACCGGAGGTGATTCCGTTTCTGCGCCAACAAGCTCGCCGCCTGGAGAAACGTGGGATGATCCTTCATGGGACGCAGCCACCCCACGATCCCGATCACCTGTTCTTTGTCCTGGATGCCCCATTCGGATCGGACGTGACGGCGGGCCTCAGGATCGGGACGAAACCGCTGCGTATCGATTCCATTGGGAATCACGACGACTTTCGCCCTGGAATACCCTTGGGCGATGTGATAGTCGCGTCCTGCTCGGGAATTTGCGATGACGGCATCGGCGAAGCGCGACAATCGGAAGGTCAGTTTGCAGCTGATCTGCGTAAGCCGGTCACAGAGGCTGAGATCCATGCTCGCGGACCTGATACCCCACACGATCTTGGTCGAAGGGAACCAGGGCTTGAGGATCACCGTCACAAGATCGGTGAGATAGCTATGCAGGATCTCCGGGCGCTCCTCCCGCATGACCCGACCGAGCTGGAATAGGAAGGCCAACAGATCCCACCGTCCCCGCTTCTGCAGCGAACGAATCCGGACCCCCGCTTCCAGCAATTCGTTCTCCAGAGGTTCACCGGAGTAGTAGTAGTACACCACAACGGTGACAGCATGTCCGCGCGCGCGAAGTCCTTTCGCAAGGGCAACCAGCTGCCGCTCAGCGCCGCCGTGGGTCAGCTCTCGAATGAGAAAACAGATCCTCATTGGTTCACCGCCCGGCATGTGTGGGTTACTGCCTTGTCCCACATGGTCATGATTTTCTCCATACTGAACCGCTCGATGACGTTGAGCGCTCCTCTCCCGAGACGGCGTCGCTCATCTGAATCTGCCATGAGACGATCCATCGCGCCGGCGAGGGCGGCCACATCATCGGGCGGAACCAGGACGCCGTCTATCCCGTCGTGGATGATGTCGCGCGGGCCGCCGCTGGAACAGTCGGCACTCACAACGGGAAGCTGACAGGCCATCGCCTCTAACAACGCGTTGGGAAACCCTTCAGTTCGGGAAGGCAACACAAAGAGGTCCGCTCCTTTTAGAATTACGTCCGGCTCTTGACACTGTCCGGCTAAACTGACCCGGTCTGCAATTCCCAAGTCGGCGGCGAAGGTCTGTAGGTTCGCGCGTTCCGGCCCTTCGCCGAGGATGACGAGCGACCAATCGGGATGCTTCGCCGCGCATCGGCCAAACGCCTCGATCAGGAGATCGAATCCCTTCAGTCGCACCAATCGTCCCATGGCGACGATGGTATGACGGGAACCGCGACAGCTCGAAACCTGTGCGGATCCGCTCACTGTCGGGCTCACAGGGTTTGGAATGACATAGATGGCCTTTATTCCCTGGAGCCTCAGGGCCCAGTCACGGACGACGCAGGTTTGAACGACGACAGCATCGGCATGTCGATACAACAAAGACCGTAATCCACTCCAGGCCAAGCCGATAGAACGCTGCTGGGGATCGTTGCGTTCTGAGATGATGACGGGGACGCCAAGGCCCCGGCTTGCCATGAGCGTCAGCGTATTGGTCGTATCGATAAAACTTATCACCATGTCAGGATGCGCTCTGCGTAGCGCCTGACGCAGACATATGACCGTCCGGACATTGTGACGTATCGCCTGACCGATATGGGTCGAGAAAGATAAGACACCTAACCCTATGCGTTTGACACGAGGGTGAAGCTTGTACCAATCGCTGGATTGCAAGCCGAGAGTGATCAGGGTAATGTCCTCTCCCTTCTCTGCCCAATAGTTGGCCATTGCGGACATCACCCGCTCAGCTCCGCCGGATCCCAGGGATGAAATCACGAAGGCGATACGCACAATTACTCTGCCCCTATTCCCGACCCTCGGCCCTTGCTCGCAACAGTCGCAATGCGACCCACAACAGAAATCCACACGAGATGAGATACATGAGGCTGGTCGCCAACGCGATCCCGACGACACCGAACCGCTGCATCAAGACATAGGTCAGGACAATGTACATGGAGAGATTGATCGCGTTACCCCACATGAACCACTTGATTTCCTTTAGGGCCGATATAAGCCTTGCGAACAGCATGCTCACGACATACAGCGGGACTTGCAGCAAATACATCGCCTGGATCTGGCCCACGAGCCGAGTATCCTCGGCCACAAAAGCGCCGCGCTGAAAAACTAATGCCACCACTGGTTCGGAGTAATAGATCAGAGCGACCGTCACTGGAAGCGTGCCGATAAGAAGCCATCGCGAGTATGTAAGGAGGGTGTGCCGGAGACCGGGCCAGTCTGCCAGGGCTACCATACGAGAGAAGTGAGGCATGACGGCGCTACTCACCGTAAGCGCCACTATCCCGAGCATGAGACTCGTGATCTTGTTCCCGTAGGACAGAGCCGACACATCGCCGGGACCCAGCATCGCGGCCATGGATTGGCTTACCAGGCTCGTACCGCTCATTAAGAAAGCCGCGGCGACCATCGGCGCATATTGCTGTAATACCTGTTTGATGGCGGGCGAGGTTCCGTACCACCGAGGAACCAGAGAGACTCCTGCTCGTATCAACCCCCATCCCACCACGCCCGCTTCAATAAGCCCGCCACCGACGATGCCGACAACAAGGGCATAGCTGCCCCAGTATTGCGCCATGACGATCACCGCACACATCGTGGCGATTGAGGTGGCCACCGGCGCCGCGGCCGCCAAGGCAAAGCGGTTCTCGGCGTTAAGAATCGCACCCCAGGTTGTGGCCACCCCGCTCAAGACTAACGTGGACAGCAACCCATAATAGAGCGACAGGGTCACCGCCATCTTTTCGGCGGAGAATCCAGATGCGATCAGTGGCAGGAAGTACGAAGCGGTGAGGGCCAAGATCACCGACAGGATTATCAGGAAACCGATGCTCACAACCATGATGCTCGACAACATCCGTTGGGCTGCCGGCTGTCCCTCTTGTTCCCGTACCTGAATGTAGGTGGGAATCAGGGCTCCATTGAGCGATCCCCCTATCAACGTGACGGCAAACGCCGGCAGAAGTAATGCGATGAGAAACGCATCGAGCTCGTCGCTCGTGCCGAATTGGTAAGCAACGGCCATCTCCTTGGCGGCGGCGGCAATTTTGACCAGAGTCGTGACGCCCCCTACCGTGACCATGGCCGCAAAGATTCGACGATTGACCGATCGTTCCTGCCATGTGTTCCACCAGGTGAGGCCGACCTGAAGGGTGCTCTTCATAATCCCAACGTATCCACCCATCTGGTAGGTTCCTATCGACAGACCTTGCGCACAGAACTCTAATTCAGGTGTTAGGCAACTAACAGCCTTCAGCCGAGCTGCCTGAATCGCTACTTAAAACTTCGAAGAAGAAGTCCATTCGTCGGCTTCCGGAGCCACCCCATTCTCCTCAGCCTCGTCGGTCTCCTCGGGCAAATGACAGTAGTACGAGTTATCGGGGACTTGGACTTTCTGTAGAACGATACCCAGTATTTTCCCTCCCGCAGCCGTCAGCCGTTGGATCGCCAATCGACAGGCTTCCTTGGTTGTCTGGCCGACACTGGCAACCAAGAGCACGCCATCGACCTGGCCTGCGAGAATCACAGGGTCGGTGACGGGGAGCACCGGTGGAGCATCCAGAATGACGTGATACCCTTCCTCCCGGCATCGATTCAACAGCACGCTCATCTGATTGGAGTGGAGCAGTTCCGAAGGATTGGATGGGCGCCTCCCTCGGGGAATCACCGACAGGTTGGCAATGTTGGTGTGATGAATGATGTCATCCAGTTCGATTCTTCCAGCCAGGAAACCAGCGAGTCCTTTTGTCTGACCTCCATTGCGTTGGATACCATGGATGAACCTGTGCGCAGGTTTCCGAAGATCCGCATCGATCAGTAGGACCCGCGTATTTTTCAACTGAGCCATCGCGATCGCCAAATTTACTGAAAGCGTGGTTTTCCCCTCGCTTTCCCCCGGGCTCGTTATGAGAACACAGGCCGGCAACTTGTTGGGACTGGAGAACAACACGCTGGTCCTGATGATGCGTATACTTTCAGCCGTGGCGCCGGAGGATTGATCAGAAGTGAGCTGTGCTCTCTCTCCCGTTTCAGCCTTTGGTAAGAGTGGTACCATCCCCAGCAGGGAGATTCTTGGCAGATACTGTTCCAGATCATCCGGTCCTTTCAGGGTCCGGTCGCGAGATTCAAGAACGAGAGCGATGCCGACCCCCGCCATGAGACCCAGCACAAGCCCTAAAAGGGTATTGAGCTGCTTCTTGGGTTTTACTGGAATGGAGGTTGGCACTGCTGGGTCGGCGAGATACACATTGGCGGTTACCAGTCCGGCCGAGAGATCGGTTTCTTTCGTCTGTTTGAGAAAGATGTTGTAGATCTGCTGCGTGCTTTCTGCCTCCCGTTCGAGGGTTCCGTACTCGATTTCATGGCGTTCGAGCAGGATTTTCTCTTGCCTATGGCGGCCTGCCGCTTCCTTGATGACGCGCGCCCGGCTTATCGCCGCGTTATATTCGAGTTTCACGGAGTCAAATATTTTCTGGACCTCTTGCCGGATCCGTTCACGAAGATCCTGCATCTCCGCCTTTGCGCGAGCCAGTTTGGGATGAAGCGGGCCATACTTTTCCGCCAGCTCGGCAACCTGTCCTGAAACCCTGATGTCCTGCGCCCGCAGTGTTTGAATCAGCGGTGAGCTCAGCACTTCACTCAAGGCATCCAAGCTCGACCAGTCGATTTCGATTACTCCATTCTGGCCGGTTCGGTTACGCAAAACCGATTGAATCTGCTCCATTCGTGATTGGGCCTCGGCTCGCTTCATTTCCGCCCTGACCAGCTCCGTGTCCAATTCGCTGTTCGTTTGAGCGGTCGCCGATTGCCGATCCCGCCCTCCCAACAGCCCATGCTTCACACGAAAGAGATAGAGCGCCTGTTGCGCCGCTTCGGCTTTCTTGCGCAGTCCATCGAGATTGCCGGTAACCCACTGAACGGTCTTTTCCTTCGACAGGGCGTTCAGTTCCTGGGTGCGTTCGATATAAACCGCCGCCAGCGTATTGGCGACCTGGGCGGCAAACTTTGGATCCTGGGAGGTTGCGGTGACATGAGCCAGTCGTGCGCCACGAATCGGCACAATGTCGATAGATTCGGCAAACCGCTTGAGCAATCGATCATCAACTTCTCCCGACGACGGTTCGGCCTCTCCATTTTTCAGCGCGTGAACATCCATAGCCGGTGGGGCAGCCATGAGGCCGTCCCATAGTGACCGCAGGGCAGATGGGTTTGGTTTGTATTCCGGACGCTCGGAGAGATGAAGGAGCTGCGCCGTTCGCTGAAATACATGATGGCTCTTCATCAGTTCAAACTGAGTCTGGAAGTATTCCGGGGTAAGGTCGGGATTGTAGCCCCGGTCTTTATCGAGCGCGCTCGGTCCCTCCTGGTTGACGACCACTGTGGCTTTAGACTGGTATAGCGGCGTCTGTAGGAGCGACCAAACTGCCGCGACCACTGCAAACCCCACTGCGCAGGCGACGATGAGCTTTATCCGCCGCCGACAGGCGCGAGCATAATCGACAAGGGCGGTTTCTGGGCCATCACCTTGGGCTGATTGGAATGGGATAAAATCCGCATTGCGATTCATGATAGGTGGTCTCCGTTTAAGCAGGTTGGGGAGAAACTCGGTCTGGCAATTCGTGAATCGTTAAACGTGAAACGTGAAACGTTTCAGAAGAAGAGGATGGTTCTTGGGAGCAATGCGAGCACGATGCCGGATGATTGTTAAGCGGGCTAGAGGAGCGCTTGAGCGGACAACATCACGGTGTTTGCTTGGTAGGTAAACTGACTCTGATTGGAGTTCCGGTCTTCATAAATGTATTGGATACCCAGTCCCACCCATTTGACAGCCCGGTAAGTCATTCCGAGAGAGACGTTCTTCATGTAATCGGTTCTATCCGACCCGCCGGAACTTGAACTTTGAAATTTATCCTGCTCAAACCCCAGATTCAAATCTAACGTCGTGTTGTCGGTCAATTCATGTCTGGCTGTCAGATTCGCGCCGGTCACAGTAAAGAACAGGGAGTTGGTCGATACGGTCTGTTGGATTGTCCTGTAGGGCTGAAGCGTAATCTTCAACAGCGGGGTCGCCTGCCAATTGAGCCTCCCCATGAAATAGAAATTGGAGTAGCTGTCTTTGTTCCTCAAAAACTGGTCCAACGGAGGCGGTTGATTCACCTGCGCGCGGGTAAATTGCACGTTCTGATAGCCGACCAGAATCTCTCCTGAGGTCACATCCGTCACATTCCACGTCCCTCCTCCGCTGATGGTATAGATGACATTATCGAGATTCTTATTCTGGTCATAAATCGATTGAAGCGCGCCGACGTTGACCAGCAGAGACGTTTTGCCTGTGACATTGCGAGAGAATGTCAGGACAGCATTATTCAGCAGCCTATCTCGACTAGGACCCAGGCCATTGTTCAGGTAGTCCCAGCGAATGGTTCGCACGTTCAGCTTCACACTGGACTGGGCCCCAAGGTATTCAGCCTGACCGGCGAAACCGTTCGCCGTCCATTTGTTCACTCCGAGACCCTGCGTATTCACGTTATCCACGGCAGAACCTCTGGGATCGTGTCCCAGCTTGTGCTCGCCTTGAAGATCGATATTGAGACCGCCGGGAAAATTGAATTTAAAGCCCCCGGAGGCGGTCTGATCCTGCACATCGTTCGACGAAGCACGGGAATAGTATTGAAGATTGGTGCGATAATCGATGATGAAGGAGTGGAATCCGGCAAACGGCAATTGGGCCTGGATGCCCGGCGCAAGGGTGGTCACAAAGTCGCTGACTTTGTTGCCGTTGGTTCTGAACGCATTATCGGTATACATTTGGGCCACGCCCATGTGGGGGTGCAACCGGAGCGGCCCCACCAAAACTCCATCGCCGGGAATCGCTCGAGTGAGGTTTCCTGGGTAGAGGGGATAATAACCGGTCATGGGCCACTGCGGGGTCAGATACAGGGATCCCCTAAGCGCCGGATTGGCGAATTGGGACAAGAACGTCGACCCTGATGCGCTCTGGACGGACTCCGGAGTTTGGGAAGGGTCGCTTGGCGGAACTGGTTGTTGTGCCGATGTCATGTCGGCCGTCCCGAAAATTGCGAAGATGCCTATGGCGCAGGCGGTTATCTGAACAAAACGAATCATGGACGACCTTGGAGAGTCCGGTGTACGAAGCGGCGCAGTGGGAAGCCCGCGATAATGTTTGTCTTTCATGTAATGCGAGTCTTCCTGCCAAGACCATAGCAAACAACCCCGCATTGTCAAGAATATTAAGGCTCTGTCTTCATTTCCGCATTTGAGCGCATCGGCAATGCCTGAGATCTGCAGGCCTCCCCTGGGCGCTTATCTCGATGGCTGTCCATGATGCTGAGCCATTTCGCTCGCGCAGAAGGCTGCGACCTGTTTCCGGATAGCGCCGTGATCATTGTGCGCTTTTCGAAATGGCGACTTTCAGGGTGCGGATATCGAGAGAAATGTCCGCCACAGTTTGTTTCAACCGATGATTTTCCAGCTCAAGATTGCGCAACCGCGCGACACTCATTCCGTTATGGTTTTGGAACAGCGATTTCCAGCGGTAGAAGGTCTGCAAGGAAATCCCGTGTGACTGGCACACCACACTTGGCTTCAGCCCCCCGGCAGCCTCCGCTAATATCTTCGCAATTTCATCGTCGGAAAACCGCGATCGTCTCATAGCGCCACCTTCTTATACATGAGGTCGGGACATTTGCCTTTTCTCACCTGCCGACTCGCTTCATGTCTTATCTTCCACTAACCCAACTGCCCATTTTATTAATTGTCCTTATTACGCGATGGGTCCGCCTGTGGGCCTTCATCGAAAAATTTCCCAGGAAGGAAGTGGTGTAGGCGCTGGTTACCAGCGATCTCTGTTCCAGCCACAGATTGTTGATGAAGGATTGGGGGGACGAGCAGCTATCGATCATCTCCATGTTTTTGCAATATGTCGGCGCATGGAGTATCAGCTGGAATGCATTGAGAATCCCAGGGGAGTACCGGGTGTGCTCCGGATCCCAGCCGATCTTGAAACCGAATCCGGCCTTTCCGGAAATCAAGTTACAGGTGGATGCAATCGCCCTCCCATTCAGGCGTAACTCAGTGAAGAATACACAATGTTGGGATTGGAAGCCTTCAACCATTTCCCTGAAGAACGCGGTGTGGGAAGAACTGGAAGCGAGAGAACTGCCTTCTGCGCCTTTCCAACCCTTGTGTTCGAGCTCCAGAAAAATATCCACGGTATCGCCGGTCACATCCTCACCGGTGAGATAATGCCAGGTCACGGGACCAATCTTGGAGAACTGGCGCAGCAATCGCATGCAGTCCTTGTAGCGGCTTTTCAGTTGTGTTTGCAGATAATCCTCACCCGCTGCCTCCGGTCTGAGGACAGCTCGCCGGATCGTTCCCGTCTTTTGCCACTGCAGTGGGTAAGTTTGCGCCAGAGCGCTATGCGTCTCCTCAGTGATGTTGCATTCAGGATGGAGGTTCAGGTCGACGTAATTGTAAGGAAATTTAGGATGAGACAAATGGTCGTAGAGCGCAGTGATAATTTCACGAGGATTTTGAGAATCGATCAAGAGTCCGTTCAGATACGAGTGAGGGGGTCGGTACGCTGTGAGGTAAGGGAGTGGCCAGATTAAGGAGGGGCGATTTATTTCAAAAACTCCCACACCGCAAAGCTGGGACGATGAAGGGCTTTCCACCAACAGGATGAGGATATTCTTGTCCGAGGTGAGGTGGCGGATAGCCGGAAGAACAAAGTGGGGAGAAAGAAAGGCATTGAAGTGCAGCGATCTGCCTTCAAGATCTGCCCATGTCCGCACAATTTCCGGAGTCAGGTCGGCCGGGCGAATGGTTCGTACCCGCAGCCGTGGCGCGTCATTCTGCAATTTCATCTGATGATTACCTATGGTCATATCGGTTCATTGTCAGCCGATCTCAAATGCGAAACGGGGTAGGTTTGGGTGATACCCTGTGAATTTGCGGCGGGAGATCACGCGCCCGACTCATGAATTTTCAAATTTTCCGCTCCTGCTATGCGCTACTCGCGGCTTTAGTTAGGATGCTGAAAAAGTCCGCCAGCATCGGTCCCTGCCTCCGCCGAAGCGCTTCGCGCAGGCAGGTCGCATCGTTCAGAGGCTCAACGTACCGAAGAGATTCCCGGAGATCAGAAGCACTGTAAGTGGGGGGAACACTCCAGGCCCGCGCCGGACGATGTACGCATGTGTCGTCGCCGGCGAGGTGACAGGGGAGGCAATGCGAATGTGGACGCGACAGAGCGACGACGCTCTTCGCCATTGCCGCGTCACTGCGATCCGATGGCGCCTTACAGAGCTGACAGTGGCTGAGTGTGATCTGCTAGCGGGAGGTTATTTGAATTGCATACCGGTCTGATATTGCCGCGCGCGACCTGCACCGATGCAGATTGCTGGATCAGACGTACTCGGACCACAACGCAATCGCGGCCGGCTTTCCGAATAAAGGTTCCTCTGACACCTGCGAGCGGACCCCCGATCACTTCGACAAGCATTCCTTCTTCACAGTATTGATGGGGTTCGCAATCCAGTCTGCTGACCGCCAACTTTTGAAGGGAGATCATCTCTTCATCCGGAATTGCTTCAGGGCCATGGCATCCCACAATTCTGACGACGCCTGGCAATGTCAGCACCGCCAACTGGTCATGGAGCGAAAATCTTGCAAAGCAAAAACCGGAGAATAGCGGGGCGTCGATCCAGGTTTTTCTGTCCGACCACTGACTCAGACGCCTGCTCAGGGGCAGCAATGGCTCAAACCCTCTGCCTGCAAGGCGATCTCGCACCAATTTTTCGTGCCGCGAACGTGTCTGCAACGCATACCAAGCAGCGGCTGGACAATCGCGCAACATAACAGACTGTAATCTCCCCTTCTGATCGATAAAGCTTCGCCCTCTTGGTCCCATCGTTAGAGAGGGGGCTCTGTCTTATTCGTTCCCATTTAGATTGGGCAGGTTTCTTGGATACGAACGTGCGCGTTATAACTGTCTTTCCAATTTTCCACATCGTCTGAATGTCCCATTTTCCTCCGTGGTTTTTCACGGTCTATCCCCCCCCGCTTTGTGCCCCCTACTATTGTAGGGTATCTAACTTGGGGGCAGCTGTGGCTATATTTCGCCACGTTATCTGCCAGGGGAGATGACGTGGCCTCTCAATTAGTTGTGAGAAATATGAGACCCCATTCTTATAATGCCGCGACGGTATAAATTTATTGCGGATCATGTACGGCGGTTTGTGCCGATGCTTGTAGCATCACAATTCTCATTATGGATTGTCGTGAAATTAGACGATATGTCTCTAGCCGGCGTCGGAATCTTCAGCATGATACCGATGCTCCCTAGCAGGCTGCGGAAAAACTCGGTTCATACATCAAATACCGCTGCAATCTCATGGAATGCCGCTGCTGCCACAAGAGCCCAGGATGCTCAAAAGGGCTGTCCAGCAAGGCCGCAGCGAGCGAAGAGGCGAGGGCAGCCGCGCGGAGCTGTGAGGGAGGGAGCATACGTGAAACAGTATGTTGACCGCCGAATGGCGAGCCCGCGATCGCAGCGGAAGCGTTCATGAATAATGCGGGCTAGGCTTCATTCCTATTCTGGCTCCGTCGGAGAAATACGATGCAGCCGTTGACCAACCAACAACCAAGTAGCCGATTTCTCTGTGTAGGGCTGATTACCGGCAATCATGTCATTCGCATGGGGTTGCATCTGATCCTGGGAACAGATCCTCTCATTTCAAAAATCGTTGACATCCCTGTAGGCGCTCATGCGAGGGATATTATCGTCCGGGAAAAGCCGCAGGTCATCATCGTCGATCTGGACCTGTCTGACGCAGATCCGTCGGCAGTCATCAGAGAATTGCGTATGGCCTCCACCGATTCGCGTATCTTGGTGCTGAGCGGCTTGAACGATTCAAAGACGATAGTCGATGCCTTATCGGCCGGCGCAGAAGGGGTCGTGCTGAACGTTCAACCTCCTGCCGTGTTGATTGCCGCCATTGAATCTCTGTCCTGTTTTGCCCCAAGACCCGCAGGCTATCGATCTGCGCAGTCTGCCGATTGTCAAATCAGCGACATGTCTTCAGCCGAAAGCAAGGATCTCGCGCCAACAGGATCTATCGAGAGCCTGACTACAAGAGAACGGGAGATCATCGTGTTGATCGCGAAGGGTCTCAGAAACAAGAGCATTGCGGATAGGCTGTATGTCTCCGACACGACCGTCCGTCATCACCTCACGTCGATCTATAGCAAATTGCATGTCTCCAGCCGACAACAGCTGCTCATCATGGCCCATCAGGAGGGACTTGATGGACGTGCCGCAGGCTGATGCTTTCGGATACAGCCGCGAAAACTCGTCCCGCATCATGCTCAATGCCAGTCCACCAGGCTGCGGCGAAACCATTTCGGCACAGCCGAGCTTGGATGGCCGACAGGTGTGTCTATCTGGTTCATCTGGTCTGTCTGGTTAGTTTGGCTTCCTGAGACCGACCAGATGGATCAGGAAGATCTGGCTGGTCTCATACTTGCGGTCCCTCGACCCATAAGCCTGCAGTAGTAGCCCGCATTAATCTGCTTCGCCGAATACCCCGTAGCTTCCACCCTTCGCAGCCGAAGCGGCTGCTTTGGCGGAGTAGGCTGCTACGGGGAGCTTCATTCATGAACACTTCTGCAGCAATCGCCGATCCGCTGCTTCGACGAGACTTCGGTCGGCGGGCTAGCTTTTTCGTAGTCTGGCATCGCGCGGCTCAGGCAATTCTATCCGAGTAAAAACTCCTGTCGTGAATTCGTAAACCAGCTTCTGGCGCCTATTCATGGAGCGACGTTCTCCCTCGGCAGGACAGGAGTTCTGCAATGAAACGTCATGGCCGCATGCTGTCGCGACAACTTGACCGTCCATCTCTGCCCCGATATGCCCCAGATCTTCAGCGGCATCGTCTAAAGAATTAGACAGTCTATCTGATTGAAATTGCAGCGGCGGTGATTTCAACCTGCGCTTGGCTGTCTAATCTTGTGGAAGTTTGACCAACACCAACTTGTCTAGTTCACACTACGGTTAAATGCGAATCGTGAAAACTGGAGTGGAGTCGGCGACTCATTCCTGCCTCCGTCTATAGCTGGGCACATAAGTTGCGGATACGCTTTGTCGCTGGTGAAGGCCTGGGTGATTAGGACCGGCCTCCGAATGACCCTCTTCTCCGCAAGGAGAAAACCTTCACCAGCGCTTAACACAGGCCAAGGGAATCAAAGAAGCCCTCAGCTGTCAGCTATCAGATGGGTCAAGAAGAGTGAATTACCGGCTGAAAGCCGACGGCTGATCGTGTGATCCAGATCAACCACTTGCCGATGGCGGCAGGTACAGCAAGAAGAAGGAGGCCGAGGTATGAGAAAGATATTTGAGTTCGCGCAGTTGCCGCGCTTATCGCATGGTAGCTGGTCTGCCGGGAGCATTACTTGTCAGTAGCCTGCTGACAGCCCCGATGGGGCTGGCCGCTGACCAGCACAGTCAGCATGGCGACATCGGGGAGGCATCGGCAGAGAAGGTGATTTATCGTGAAGGTGGAGGGATCCTGCATGACCGCATGATGGAGGAGGTGAAGCGCCAACAGGAAGCCATCGGTCAGAAAGGCGGGTATAGCACCGGCGCAAACAGTCACATGCTGCAGCAGGGTGTTCTGCTGGTGGCGGAGGATCCTACCAAAGTGGCCGTAAGCGCCGGGCAGCGTTGTCCGTTGAATGCTCCGGTAAAGGACTATCACGTCTCGGCGATCAACGTTGAAATCACGTTGAGCCGGTTTCTCGACTATTTTACGGGCTACATGTATGTGCTGAAGGAGAACGTCGAAAAGGTCCGCGGCGAAGAAGCTGTGAACAGGGAAGCGCGGGAGAAGGAAAACGATCCCGGCGCTGTGTCGAACGGGTTGCAGGCGATGTCATCCAGCCCCTCGTGATTCGGGCCAACCAGAGCGATTGCCTCAAGCTCACCCTCCACAATGAGATCGCCGATGAGCCGACCAATCTGGTGATCAACGGGTCATCCATGGTGGTGGCGGCTACCGGTAAACCGGCGACTCCTTCGAATCCAGATGGCACGGTCGTAACTGGCGGCCAGCAGACATTCGAGTGGTATATCAAGCCGGATACTCAGGAGGGAGCGTGATTTTTCCGATCTCATGCCTCGCGCGAGCAGTTTAACCAGGGCTTGATCGGCATGCTCGTCGTAGAACCGCGTGGCTCACGCTATCTCAGCCCCTTCGACGGCAAGCCGATGGCGAGCGGCTGGGAGGCCATGATCGAAGATCCGAAGGGAGCGGACTTCCGAGAATTCACGATTTTCTATCATGAGGCCGGTGACGAAGCCTTTCGTCTCTTGAACAAGAAGGGCGAAATGCTGCCCCAGCGCGATCCCCATACCGATTCCTATCGGCCAGGCGCGCGGTTGTTGAATTACCGAAGCGAACCGCACGGCACACGCATCGAGCTTCAGGCCCACATGGGCTTTTACGGCGACGAGTCCATGGCCTATGGGTCTTATACGTTTGGTGATCCTGCCACGACCGTTCCTCGATCCTATCTCGGCGATCCTGCCAAGTTCCGGATGGCGGGCGGCTCGGAAATCGTGCATTCGCACCACCTCCACGGCGGTTCTATCCGTTGGGCGCGACAGCCGGGGAACAGCAATCTCGACTTCGCGCTTTCGAAGAACGGGCCGGTAAAATTCCCTGCGATCAGCGACCCCTCAGACCGTTTGGACGTGCAGTCCATCGGGCCGACAGAGGTCTACGATCAGGTGATTGAGGGTGGATCGGGGGGCCTGCAAGCATTGGCCGGCGAGTTCGTATTCCATTGCCATATCCCGCAACATTATGTGACTGGCATGTGGGGTTTCTGGCGTGTGTACAACACGCTGCAGCAGCCTGGTTCCCAGACCGATGTGATGAAGCCGCTGGTTGAACTGCCGGATCGCGTCGGCAAGATGAAGACCGACACTCCGTCGGACAAGTTGGTCGGCGCCACGGTGGACTGGTACGGCGGCAAGAAGTACGAGATCACCAAGGACAAGACCGATTGGAAATCCAACCCGGTCAAGGTCTCCATCAAGGATTGGGTGGAGATGATGCTCGCGCCGCAAGGCAAGCCTGGCAAGAAGAACAGCGAGAAAGAGCAGACCCTGGCCTACGATGCAACCGTCAACGACTGGGCCTGGGACGGGCAGAAGGCCATGAGCGAGCTTGAGACGACGTATGAGTGGGTGAACTACAAGTCGGCGACGCCGGGCAAGCGGCAAGAGATTCTCTTCGATCCGCAAACCGGCAAGATTGCCTGGCCATGGCTGCGGCCGCATCTGGGCCGTCGCGTCCCGTTCTCTCCGAGCCACAGTGGCGCGCCCTGGTTGGAGCCGATCCATCGCCGTGACGACGGCAGCAATTCCACCGAGCCGCCGAGGCCGGGCGAGCAAGGGCCTTGGAGTTTGTGCCCGGAAGGAGCGCCGCAGAAGTACTTCAATATCCACGCGATCGCATTGCCGATCACGCTCAAGAAAGCGACGGCCAAGACGCCGGCGATTGTGGATCCGGGAGGATTGCTCTACGTGCTGCATGAGGAAGAGCAGGAAGTCCGGAAGAATCCTGCGAAACAGATGCCGCTGGTGATCCGCGGCAACGTGCAGGATTGCATCGATGTCGTATACAAGAGCGAGTTGAAAGACGATGTGCGGCAAGGGTTCTCCAGCAAGACGAACCTGCATCCGCACATGTTCCAGTTCGATACGCAGGCCTCGGACGGCCCGATCATCGGCTTCTCGTACGAGATGTCGTTGCGGCCGTTCACGATTTTGAAGGACGAGCATCCCGGCAAGGGTATGCCGGTGCCGATGAATACGACGATCGAGGCCGATGCGGCCAAGGGCGCGAGTAGTATCAAGGTGAAGGATGCCTCACGCTACCACGTCAAGACGGAGTTGGGCGTGGGCATGGACGAAGTGGGTGGATTCGAGTCGGCCCGCATCAGCAAGATCGAAGGCAATACGGTCACGTTCGAGCGGCCTCTGAAGTATGGCCACAAGAAGGGCGAGATCGTGTCGGTGGAATGGATCCGCGAGCGATGGTATGTGGACGCCGATTTCGGCACCACCTTCTGGCACGACCATGTGTTTGGCTTGGACGGGTGGGGCCATGGGTTCTATTCCACCTTCATCGCCGAACCGCCGCGGTCCACCTATCATGACCCGGTGACCGGTAAAGAAGTCCGCAGCGGGCCGGTGGCCGACATTCACACACTCGAACCTGTGTCCGCGCATATCAAAGGCTCGTTCCGTGAAATCGTGACCCAGGTCATGGATTCCAATCCCCGGACGGCGGAACTTGTCACGGCCGACAATCCACAGGCGAGAGTGGGAGCCGTCTCGGTAGACGGCACTCCCTCTGCGGTCTATCCGGCCAAGCTCAACATGTCGCCGATGAAGTTCTTGAACGGAGGCGAAGCGACGACGGGCGGCGGCTACAACATGCGCGTAGAGCCACTGTCTGTGCGGCTGGCGAACAACCCGGATCCGTCGCAGCTGTTCAGCAGCCTGATTCACGGAGACCCCGAGACCCCGATGTTGCGGGCCTACTTGGGCGATCCGATCGTGGTCCGGTTGATCGAAGGATCGGCGAACGAAGTGCACTCCTGGCACATCAGCGGCCATTGGTTCCCGATGGAGCGCTACAGCGCGAACTCCATCCCCCGAAGTTCGCTGCATGTGGTGATCGGGGAGCGGTACGATGCGGCCATTCCTGCCGCAGGAGGACCGCAACAGATGGCGGGCGACTATCCCTACTACAGTGGCCGCGCGTCGCACTTCGTGGAAGGAAGCTGGGGCCTCTTCCGGGTGCTGGACAAAGCGGATGCGACACTGAAGCCGCTGCCTGGCCGTGAAGAGATTCCACAGTCGGCCAAGTCCGTCTGCCCGGCTAACGCGCCGGTGAAATCCTTCAATGTCGCAGCTATCGACAAGGCGATTCGCTATAACAAAGGAACGCCGGGTGTGATGGAAGTGGACATGGAGCGGAAGATGGTGTTCGGCAACGAGACCGGCAAGATGTACGTGCTCGAAGGCGAAAAGACCAAGGTTGCCTCGGGCAGCATTGAACCGAGTCCCTTGACCCTGCACGTGAACGTCGGCGATTGCATCAAGGTCAATCTCAAGAACGAGATGGCCAAGGAGCGAGCTGGGTTCCACGTAGACCACGTGGCATTCGATCCTAAAGAATCGATGGGGATCAACGCAGGAAACAACCCTGGCGACCAGACGGTGGCGCCGGGGCAAAGGAAAACGTACACGTTCTTCGCCCATCCGGAATTCGGAGAGAACGCAGCCCTGATTCAAGACTGGGGCAACGTGATCGAGAATCCGCGGAACGGGCTCTTTGGGGCGATCATCATCGGGCCGCGCGGGTCGCAATATCGTGATCCTGCGACCGGCGAAGATCTGGCCCAGAAGAGTTCCTGGCGGGCGGACGTGATCGTGGACCGGAAACTTCCGGGCAACGAGGCTCGACAGAACTATCGGTCCTTCGCTCTCCTGTTCCAGGACGAGGACAACATCATCGGCACCAGCTTCATGCCCTACATCCAAAAGGTGGCAGGCGTGACGGAGGTGAATTACCGGTCCGAGCCGACCGATTACCGGGTCGAGAAGGGCTGTGCCTATAGCGAGGTATTTGTCTGCGTCAAGGCGGGGGATCAGCCTGTGACCCCAAGTATCGCGGCGCATGTGGGCGACCCGGTCGTAATTCATGTGTTGGGCGCATTTAGCGAACAAATACAACTGTTCAGCGTGTCGGGCCATGAGTGGAAACACGAGCCCTATATGAGCGGGGCGGACCTCGTGAGCACCATGGAGTTCGGCGGCACCGAGGTGATCAATGCCTGGCTGCATGGTGGGGCCGGAGGTCCGAACGGGATTCCCGGCAGCTATCTGTGGCTGAACCAGAGACCGGGCTATCTCGACGCCGGCCACTGGGGGACGCTGACGGTGCTCGACCGCGACAGCCGGGCGATCTTGCCGCTGAGTGGGCAGATGCCGTCCACCCAACAAGCCGAGGAGCAGATCCCAGGGCAGTCTATACCGGTGTCGATGAAGGCTGACTAGGCAGGAGCGGATCAAGGAAGTCATGCGGGGGAACCCGACAGAGTGACGTCCGGATTCCCCCGTTCCTTTTTCGGATAGATGAGAGGCAAGGGGACTGGCTCCGCCGTCTGCGGCGGTGCCTGTCCCCTTACACTTGAAGGAAAGCTCAGCCATGCGGTAAAAGCATCGTATATGGGAAAGAGGGGGCGCAGGGAACAGTCTCAGTGGTTTTTGGGATGGCCGGCTGCCTTCGTACTCGCCGTCATGGCTGATGATGTGATGGCGCTCGATTTTTCCGCTGAACGAATCGTGAAGAGCGGGAAATCAGTGGTGACGGCTCACATCAATGCCAAGGACGATCGCTGGCGGTTCGAGTTTGCCCAACCGCAAGAGGGCGCCAGCATTATCATTGTGAGGATGGACCTCCGCAGTTCCTGGCTCATCTTGTCCAAGCGGCGGCAGTATCTAGAGGTGCCGATAGCGAGAGACCATCGGCTGGCAGTGACCGAGACGATGGAAGGGGAGGTCTCGCGAGAACTCGTCGGCGATCAGACGCTCAACGGCTATCCCACCGAACTGGTCGAAGTGACGGTTTCTGAACTGGGCGGCGAGCGGCGCTATTACCAGTGGGTGACCAAGGTTCAGCGGTTTCCGGTAAAAACGGTGAGCAAAGAGGGGAGCTGGTCCGAGGAGTTTCAACGGTTGATCTTTACCGAGCAATCTCCGTTCTTATTCGAACTCCCGCGACGATTGGATTGGGCCAATCCGCCGCCGCCGCAACAGTAGCCGCCGTAAGACAGGGAGAGAGGCAGCTTATGAGACTCAAACTAGCCATTGTCACTGTCGGATTATCTCTCTTCCTGAGCTCGTCCTTTGTTCAAGCGGAGTCGCCCAAGAATATTCAGGATCGCGGGAAGGCCATGCTCCGAGATGCGGAAGAAATGGTCATGCATGGAGGGATGGGCGATGGGAGGGCCATCTTGCACCACTGCGGTGAAGTGGCAAAACAGGCGGAAGCGATTCTCAAATCGTTGCCGCCTACCGATGAGTATGGCAGGGAGGCCGTGCCTCATTTACAGGAAGCCATCAAGCAGTGTAAGCGAGTAGCTGAGATGGGCGACCGAGTCGATCCTGGAGCCAGCTTGAACCCTGCGGCCAAAGCGCGCGCTGCGGCCAGGGAGGCGATGAAGCATCTGAACGCGCTACGGGATGGTAGCGCATAGCCGCGAAGCGCGCGATCCGAAGGCTGAAGGGGTATAGGCTGAAGGCCGAAGGTCAGAGATTCGAGATCCGAGATCCGAACACTTCAGCCTTCAGCCTGCATCCCTTCGGCCTGCTTCACGCGCTAAGGAGCGTCGGGTTTCGGTATCAGAGGGCTGACNNGTTCTTCTGCCGAGAGAGGCGCTTTGATGCGTATCCCGCGACCCTCGTTGCGGCCGAGTGAAAAGATGTGCTGTTCGACCATTTCGACGTGCGTGGCATCTGAATACGTGAACGCCAATCGTTTCGCTGGGAACCCTGCCAGCGACATTTCCTGGTCCTGCCGCCACTTCACCGTGATCGATTTTTTGCCGTAGAGTTCCGTGATAATGCGGCGGTGGGCCGTGGCAAACTCATCGAGCGTCTGTCGTCCGTCCTGGCTCTTACCCTCCAAGACATTCATGTGACCGGATAATGCGACGAGGCTGTTGTCGATAGGAGGGTGGAGCGTCACGCCGACTCCGTCCGATATCGGATTTCCAAGTCGCCAGTTCTCCGGGTAACGGACAGAGAAGCCGAAGCGGGCGTTCGTGTAGACTTTCCACGCGCGTTCTTCATTCCCCGACGCAGCGGCAAGAGAGGCCTGGGTCGTTCCACCAAGGCTCATCAGAATCGCAATCAGTAGGCAAGTCCAAACCATTTGAGTCCTCATGTAATTTCGTAACGACTCAGGTGTTCAGACTGAAGTGTTTGGAATTTCGAACTCCGGCCTTCAGCCTGTGCCCCTTCAGCCTATCTACCTGGCTAGTTACTATTGCGCCGACCTCGCGCAGCGAAACCCGATGGTCGCGGCGCGCTGATCCGGCGATGCCCCGCTTCTGGTGGCCGTTCGCAACAAGGCCGGCGCGCTCTTCCACGATCCTCCACGCACCGCTTTGTATCGGCCTGTGGCAGGTCCATGGGGGTTGCGATCCGGCATGGTTGCATAGTAGTCGATCCCAAGCCAGTCCTCGACCCATTCGGCCGCATTCCCTGCCATATGATGCAGGCCATAGGGGCTTCGGCCCTTCTCGCCGCTATCGACGAAGGCTACAATGGGAATCTCGTGGGCATGATATTGTCCGAACATTGCCAGCGCCGAGGCGGGAGGTTTCTGCCCCCAAGGGAAGAGATTGCCCCTGTCCCCCCGCGCGGCTTTTTCCCACTCGGCTTCTGTTGGAAGCCGTTTCCCCTGCGCGCGGCAATAGTCTGAGGCTTCGGACCAGGTGACATAGAGCGCAGGCCAACGCGCCAATGTCTCAGGCTGCATGGCATGGATCGTCGTGACATGATCGATCAGTTTCCGTATTTCCTCCGGAACGTGGCGTTGTTGCTGCCGCAGCCACAGCAGGTATTCTCCGAGGCTCACCTCGTCACGATCGATCTCATACCAATCGAGCCAGACGCGGCGTTGCGGCTGTTCTGTGTCGTCGTACTGGAGATCCAGGCTGAACGGTTCGTGGCTTGCGCGGGCGGTGCCCATGATGAAGGGGCCTTCGGCCACTGTCAGCATGAGCGCACTGCCGGCGAGCGCGGCAATGTTCTCAATAGAGTTCTGCGCATCATGCGTCGCAGCCGCTGCTGTGGGAAGATACGATGCGCCCATCACTATCGCGATGAAGATATAGCCAATGGCCAGAAGATATCTCCATCCTCGGCTTGTGCGTCCAGCGATATGAGGGTTATTCTGCATGACGATCGACCATGAATAATGATTGCTAGTATGAATGCCAGACCATCGTCAGCACAAGGTTCAGGGGAGCCGCAACGTTCGATGTCGATTGAGTTGCTGTCCGAGAAATTAGACAGCCTAACGTATTCGTTTTCTGGGCTCGCCTCCGTTCCAGTCGATGAAATATAGAAAAGACGTTGTGCGCAAGCCGAGGCACGCCTGTTGCCAATATGTCATGTTGCGGTGGAGGCCTGGAACATGTAAGAAAAGGATGTCAACTTACATAGAAGTGTAGGGGAAGCAAAGAGGCCTCGGGATGGCAGCCTTCAGCGAGAACTGGAAGAATAGAAGGAGCGGTCTATGAGCAGGATATACCCGTTGATTGCAGGGTTCGTGTTTGTGTTCGTTGGCTTGGCGGGAGGTGAATACGAATCGCGAGCAGGCGTGGATGCGAATCCCGTCCGTGTGGGGGAAATGCAGAAGGAGTTCCGCGATCTCTGGCTCGGGCACATCTTTTTGATTCAGCACGTCGTGCTCTACAACGCAGCGAACGATCCGGCAGCGCGGAATGCGGCAGACAAGCAAGTGTTGGCCAACGCAAAACAGATTGCGGACGTGTTCAAGCCGTTCTACGGTCAAACTAGATCCGAGAAGCTCTTTACCATGCTAAGCGGTCATTATGGCGCGGTGAAAGAATACTCCGAGGCCACTATCGCGGGGGACCAGCCCCAACAGGACGCTGCGCTTGCCCGCATGGCGTCCAATGCCGAGGACATCGACGTATTCTTCAACGGAATCAATCCCCACAATCTGCCGAAAGGCACCGTTGGGGGCCTGATCGCGGCTCATAGCGCCCACCACGTTCTCCAAATCAACCAATACAAGAAAAAGGAGTATGCGAAGCTGGAGGAAACCTGGTCGGCTATGAGACAACACGTCTATGTCATCGCGGATACTCTCGTGACAGCATTGGCGAAACAGTTTCCCGCTAGATTCCCATGACTTGCGAGTGATGTCGCCACCGGTACCGATTCCCAGGGGAGAGCATAGAGTGGCCCGCATCCCGCTTCAGGCTGCTGATGAGCAGAGTCTGCGGATTCGAATGAACCACGGTTGTTCCAGCCTTGAAGTCGAGAAGAGCCCGCTATCATGACACTTCATCATTGCCACTGACGCTACCGCAAGCGCGCTCCGAAGGCTGAAGGGCTCAGATCTCCGACCTCTGGCCTTCAGCCTGCTTCGCCTGTCGCGCTTTTCCCGCCCGTCTCGCCAGGCTCGCCTTTTTATCTACCCACAATGCCCCATTTCAATTGAGTTACTGTCCAAGAGGATAGACAGCGCAACTCACTGTGTTTATTCGTATCGAATGCAGCGAGCCTCTGGCCGGGTTGAGCCTGTAGAAAAATGCGACAGAATTGTGAGTTCACACATTATTATTTGCCGTGCGCAACTTCCATATCCATCAATGAAATATCTGAGGAGAGCGTCTCTTGCAAGCCAGGCACGGCTGTTGCGGTTGGAGAGGCTTTTGGTGGAGGTCTGTAAGCGGTGTGGACTGTTCCGAGTGGGGAGGATGGAAATGATACGGAATCTGAAGCTCAACATCGATCGAGAGGTTGTTCGAGCCATCGAAGGGGTGAATCTCGCGGAAGTCCGCAGTTCCTACCGCGATCAGAATGAGTTTGTCATGCTGGATCGTTTCCTCACTCAGCCCGTGGTCGATCAGTTGCTCCGCGAGGTGGATCAGCTGACGCCCAATGTGAATCGGAATTACGTTCCCGGACACAAGAAGGGAGGCAGCGTCAGTTTCTATACGATTTTGAGCCAGGCGTCGGCCATCCTCTCCCTCTATCGCTCGCCGGCCCTGCTCACGTTCCTGAGCCGGCTCGTGGAGGCGCCCCTCCTGCTCTGTCCTGAAAACGATCCCCATTCCTGCGCCCTCTACTACTACCAGCAACCCGGCGATCACATCGGCTTTCATTACGATACCTCCTACTACAAAGGGAAACGGTACACGGTGTTGATCGGCCTGGTCGAGCGATCGGAACATTGCCGGTTGGTGGCCCGCGTCGAGACGCACGGAGAGACCGAAGAAATCAGGGAAACGCGCATTGCCATGGACCCTGGGACGCTCGTGCTCTTCAACGGCGACAAGCTCTGGCATGCCGTCACGCCCCTCGGGAAGGACGAGGAACGGATCATCCTCACGTTGCAATATGTCACGAATCAGGAGATGGGGCCGTTCAAGAAGATGTTCTCAAATCTCAAGGATGCGGTTGCCTATTTCGGACCTGCCGCGCTGTTGCCGTGGAACCCGTCGAAGGAGAAGGGTTGAGCCATGCGTTTGGCCCTGCAGATTCCCCATTCCAAGTCTGAGGCATTGCCCCTAGTGCTCAGCTTGTGTCGTTCAGCTCCGATGTTTCGAACTGAGACAGAGGGCCGGATATCGATGTCCACAGCGATCTTTCCTGATCTGTCCCTGTCGTTCGACCTCGTGGAGCGGCTGATTGAGGCGGCAGCCGAGCTTCCGGATGTCCAGGTGTCGATCGATGACCGGCCTATCGAAAGTCTGACGAAGTTCTTGAGCGTGCTGAGGTGTTACCGCGAGAGCTTGACTGAACTCGACCCTCAGACCCACTGCGCGAGGCAGGTTGCGAGGATTGGCGATGTGGGCAGCTGTCCGGATCGCGCCTGCGTCTCTCATTGCCAGTTCATCTGTATGCGCTGTCTGCAAGTCGTTCGGGAGATCGACGCCCCGCCTGTTCGCGCTCAATTGAAAACGATTGCGATACAAGCCGAAGTGGAGTGGTGCCCGAATCTCAGAATGCCGTGAGGAACGAGGGGACGAATGGTGGTAACTCCTCAGGTAGGTAGGCTGAAGGCTTTTAGGCTGAAGGTTTTGATGCGCGATAATGTATCGCCTTCAGCCTGAACACCTGAATGATCGGCAAGTCATGAAACGAAAGCCCTGTCTCACCGAGCATTGCGACACCTGCGCGTTTCGCGGGAAAGCGGTGTTGTGCGACCTCGAAGGAGACGACCTTGCCGAATTTCAGAACATCAAACGCTCCATCGATTACGAGCCTCACCAGACCGTCTTCTACGAAGGCCATTTGTGTTTGGGCCTCTACTTGTTGTGTAGGGGCAAGGTCAAGCTGACTCGTTCTTCGGCACGAGGCCAGCGGCAGATCGTCCGGATCTTGGGCCCTGGTGAGCTGATCGAAAAACAGGCATTCGGCGAGCGGGCGCTTCACGAGGTGACGTGCGAGACGTTGGAGCCTTCTCAAGTCTGCGTCATCGACAAGGCGCGCTACCTCGCGGTCATTCACCGGAATCCCCAACTGGCGATCAAGCTGATCCAACTCCTCAGTAATGAGCTTGGGGGGAATATGGATCAGCTCGATCAGTTCACGTTCAAGGCTGCCCGCGAGCGGTTGGCCGGCCAGCTCTTGGAACTCGGCGACCGATTCGGCAAAAAATACGGGGATCAAGTCCAGGTTGGACTCACTCTCAAGCGGGAAGAAATGGCTGAGATGGCCGGGATCACGGTTGAAACCGCCATCCGCCTGCTCAGTGCGTTTCGGGATGAGGGGTTGCTCACCATCGATGGAAGGGCCATCACGCTGCTGAATCCTGACCGTCTCGCCAGAATCGCCCGGCATTGAGCCGAAAACCGTGAAACGTGAGGCGTCGTTCGCTTGGGAGGGACTGGTTTCTAGTTTCAGGTTTCAGGTTCGACCTCGGAATTTCAGCAATCCAAACGAATAACTAGAAACAGGAAACTAGAAACCAGAAACTTGCGACTTGAAACGCTTGAACAAGATACGCTTCACTCTCTGCTGCGCTTCGCCACACGCCACCACTCCTCGCTCGGCCATCTCAGGCATAGGCCCAATGGCCTATCCAAAAGTATTGATATAAATCATAGACCGGACTGACCGATCCCAGTGTGGGTCCGCCTTCCTTTTCGGTAGAGTGCGTGCGACGTAAGGAGGGCTACTTTGCTCGCACGTTCGAGCTTCCATTTCAGGCGGGAAGAGGCGTCGATCGCAGTTATCCAGCGAATCCTTGGTCAGAAGCAGGAGAGGTAAGACCAGTTCCAGAGTTTTTCATTCTGTTCCATTTTTCTTTTTAAAAGGAGGTAGCGAACATGGCTACAACATGGGGTAAAGACGTTGGGTACGACATGTCGCTCTGGTACGATTCGAGGCCTCTCAAGATCGGCTGGTTCGCCATGTTGGCGGCGGTGGGAGCTGAGGTCATCTTTCAGCGTGTCTTCGGTTACTCCCACGGATTGGACTCGATGACGCCGGAGTTTGAAACCGTCTGGATGGGTCTGTGGAAATTTAATGTGATTTCCAACATCATCTTCGCGGCCACAGCCTGGGGGTGGATTTGGAGTACGCGGGATCGCGACGTGGCCAACGTGGCCGTCAAGACGGAGATCAAGCGGTATTTTTATTGGATGATGTGGCTCGCGATTTACGTCTTCGGCGTGTACTGGGCGGGGAGTTATACCCTTGAGCAGGACGCGTCGTGGCACCAGGTGATCATCCGGGATACGAGCTTCACCGCGAGCCATATCATTGCCTTCTACTTTACCTTCCCGATGTACATCACCTGTGGCGTGGCGAGCTATATCTATGCCATGACCCGGCTGCCGCAGTTCAGCAAGGCGGTCTCGTTCCCCTTGGTGGGGGCGATCGTAGGGCCGATGATGATTCTGCCCAATGTGGGGCTCAACGAGTGGGGCCATGCATTCTGGTTCGTCGATGAACTTTTTGCCGCGCCGTTGCACTGGGGCTTCGTGACCCTGGGCTGGTGCGGGCTGTTCGGTGGGACGGGGGGCGTGGCGGCGCAGATTGTGGCCCGCGTGTCCAACCTGTGCGATGTGGCCTTTAACGGCGAGAGCAAGGACTGTTTGCATGTGATCCCATACTAAGTCCTGCCGTCATGCGCGGTGGGAAAAAATAGGAGGCCGCGGCGTCCTAAGCGCCATCCAGGGGCGACCTACCTTAGCGGAGGGTCGCCCCTGTTGTCTCTTTCGTGGTCACTGCTCAGGTAGATAGGCTGAAGGCTTTTAGACCGAAGGTGTTAATGCGAGATAATTTATCGCCTTGAGCCTGAACACCTGAGTAGTGACGATAAGAGAAGAGAAATATCAACGATGCTCAGGGGAGTGAACCACATGCTTACGCTGCTCATGTCTCGGGCCGGTGAGTGTAAGGCGGCAAGCCAACAGGAGAGCCAGCCGGGCTCTCCTGACACAAACCAAGGAGGGGGATATGACACAGGGTTGGACGAGAAGCAGGAGCATTGGGCGGTGGTGTGCCGCAGTTGCGATCGCCGCGGGGCTCGCTGTTTGTGGTGTATTGCCGGCTTCGGCTGAAGATGCGACGCCGACCGGGAATCGAGTGTTCTTCCGCGGCGGCTTCGCCGGAGCAACCAGCGATCGAAGTAACGAGCTGTTCACCGATGGGCACAGCACATTGGGCACAGGCCCCTCGAATGGTGGCAGCCATGGCTACTACGTCGGCGCCGGGGAGGATATCATGCTGACAAGAGACCTGTGGGGCATGATGAAAGGCATCGCGGTCGTGGGCGAGATCGGTGTCGAGTTCAAGCGGTTTAACTCGAAAGTCGTCGCGAACTCAGATACCACTACCGTCACGGGGGTGAGCAACGCCGGTCTGTCGAAGGAGCAAATCACCATGCTGACGGTGGACATCGCCCCGAAGGTGAAGTTCATGCAGGGCAGCGATTTCCAACCCTGGATCATCCCGGTCGGGTTGGATTTCCACGTGATCAGCCCGCCGTCGAATCAGACGACCGTACTCGATATCGGTGTGCAGTTCGGAACCGGGGCGGAATATCGGATTTGGAAAGAGTTGTGGCTGGGCGTGGACGGGCGATTCCATTTGGCCTCAAACCAAACGAGCACGACAAACAATTTTGGCACGGTTGGCACCTATGTAGCAATCGGATTCTGAAGCAGGCGGTTGCCGTAGAAGTCTTCGTGAATAGTGCCGGTTAAGCGCAAAGGGGGTGGGTCATCATGATCACGGAACTGCGCGCGACGTTTTTTCTCGTGGTGGCTTTCGTCTTTTTCTTGATCATCATCGGTGTGCTCGGGCTCAGCACTATCATGAGTTCTGACCGATGGAGTGAGAGAACGAGGGCAGGGGGCTAGCTGGACGGGCGCAAGGAAGCCAGTTGTGCGTTCTGAGTTTTTGGCTCCGGGTGAGGGAAGGCGGAAAAAGCGTTCCGGGCAAGTTTTTAGATTTGAGTGTTGAATGATGAGTTCACAATTAACTCAACACTCAAAACTCAACATTCTGAAGCTCACGCTTCACGAACGACGCTTCACGCGCAAGCGCTTCAGAGAGGAGTTTCAATGTCGACCCCCGAACCAACCCCCGTGCCCCAAGCCCCGCGACGCCAATATGTGAATTTCGCCTTCTATAAAATTGACCCGGCCTGGCGGCGCCTGCCCGAGAGTGAACGCACAAAGGGCAAACAGGAGTTTATCCGTGCGGTCGAGGAGTACACAGGCAAAGTGCTCGTAGTGGCATACTCCTCGGTCGGCATCAGGGGCGATTGCGATATCATGCTGTGGCGGGTCAGTTACGAAATGGAACTCTTCCAGGACATGACCACGAAGATCTTAGCCTCGGGCTTGGGCCAATACCTGATCACGCCCTACTCCTATCTCGCGATCACCAAGCGGTCGGTCTACGTGGATCATCACACGCATGAAAATCAAGAGAGCAAGCGGCTCACCGTCGTGCCGGGCAAAGCCAAGTATATTTTCGTCTATCCGTTCCTGAAGACACGCGACTGGTTCCTGCTCACGAAGGCGGCGCGGCAGGGCATGCTGGACGAACACATCGAAGTCGGCCATCGCTTCCCTTCGGTGAAGCTGAATACAACCTATTCCTTCGGGCTGGACGATCAGGAATGGGTGGTGGCGTTTGAGAGCGATAAGCCGGAAGACTTCCTGGATCTGGTGATGGCGCTCCGCGAAACCGAGGGTTCCCGCTATACCCTGCGCGATACGCCCATTTTCACCTGCATCCGCAAGAGCCTCAAGGAAACGCTCGACACGCTCGGCGGCTAACCCCACAAAAGCGAGAGGTGCAGGGAAGTTCTGAGTTATGAGTTCCGAGTGTTGAGTTGGTCCCGGATAACTCAGAACTGGGGTTATTTCGCCCGTCGCGCTTTTCCCGCCCGTCTCGCTTTTTTATCTACCCACAATGCCCCATCTCCATCGAGGTTCTGTCCAAGTCATTGGACAGCGCAACTTACTGTGTTTATTCATATCGAATGCAGCGAGCCTCTGGCCGGTTTGAGCCTGTAGAAAAATGCGACAGAATTGTGAGCTCACACATTATTATTTGCCGTGCGCAACTTCCATATCCATCAATGAAATATCTGAGGAGAGCGTCTCTTGCAAGCCAGGCACGGCTGTTGCGAATGTAGTTATGCAGCGATGCGATGGAGGTCTGGGAGAAGGAAGCGAGAGTCGCCGGAATGGAGAGTTGTATGAGCAAGATACATCTGTCTATGGCAGTGTTGGCGCTCACGCTCGTTGGCTTGACGGGCTGCACCCAGGAACCGCGAGCGGTCAAGGAGGCGAATCCAGCCCATGTGGCGGAGATAGAGAAGACCCTTCGCGATCTCTGGCTCGGGCACATCTTTATGATTCAGCACGTCGTGTTGTTCAACGCCAAGAACAATCCGGCGGAGCTGGATGCAGCAGACAAGCAGGTCCTGGCCAACGCAAAGCAGGTTGCGAACACGTTTACGCCCTTCTACGGCGAAACGAGGTCTGAAAATCTCTATACCCTGCTGGCCGCTCATTATGCCACGGTCAAAGAATATTCCGAAGCCACCATCGCGGGGAGTACCGATCGGCAGGATGCTGCGCTTGCCCGCATGGCGTCCAATGCCGACGACATCGATGTATTCTTCAACGGAGTCAATCCCCACAATCTGCCGAAAGGCACAATTCGTGGCCTGATCGCGGCGCATGGATCCCACCATGTTCTCCAAATCAACCAATACAAGAAAAAGGAGTATGCGGAGCTGGAGGAAACCTGGTTGATGATGAGACAACATGTCTATGTCATCGCGGATACTCTAACCGCGGCATTGGTGAAGCAGTTTCCGGACAAGTTCTCATGATCGGGTTCGAACACCTCGAACTTCGGACCTCGAACCCTTATCCTTCTCGCCTGTCACCCGAGCCTCGCCCCCTCCCTCACCCTTCCCCATACTATGGGGGAGGGATGGGTGATGGACGACGAACTATCATGAATAAGGCGAGCTAGGGGGGTTCGACTATGGGCGACCAGTTGAAATTATCCTCGGAGGATGGCAAAAGAACGTTGGATATTCCAACGTTAGGGCTCTTTTCTCTGGTGACATCGGCTGGGTTCATCGGGGTGCCGCTCTTTGGCTATGCGAAGCTGGACTGGGCCGTGGCAGGTACTCTCTATCTCCTCAGCGGACTAGGCATTACCGTGGGATACCACCGGATGATTTCCCATCGTAGCTTCCGCTGCTCCGATTGGGTCAAGGCGGCGTTCCTGGTCGCAGGCAGTTGGGCGATGGAGAACTCGGCGCTGAAATGGAGTGCCAATCATGTGTCGGGCGGATCTTTCTCGTGCTGAACTCCACGTTCTGCATCAACTCTGTCTGCCATCTATGGGGGACTATAGCCGGTCAAACTCCAGTCGGGATAGTTGGTGGGTGTCGCTCATCACGCTGGGAGAGGGCTACCATAATTACCATCACACATTTCCCCGGGACTATCGGAACGGCTCCCTCTGGTACAACGTCGATCCGTCGAAGTGGCTGCTCTACATGTTACCCAAGCTTGGACTTGCCGAAGGGCTGGTTAGATGCGATTCGGGCGTTTCAAGTTTTCAGAGACTGTTTCCTGACAACATGAAACCTGAAACTAGAAATCAGCAACTCGACTCCCGAACAACGCTTCATTCGCAAGGGCGTTTATGAATAGTGCGGGGTAAGCATAGTGGGTGTTGGTCGAGTTTGAGGAAACCGTTTATGCGTGGGCTTACGCGGGAGCAGGAAATTTTCTTAAAGGTGGCTCGCGCCTATGTGCTGGAGGAGCGGCCGGATCTGAGTTTTCGGTTTGCGTTCGATGGCGTGCCTCAGCCTCTAATCGGCAGTGGTTCAAGATTGGTGGACGTGTCGTTTCGCAATGCCGAGCGGCTCTTTCAGAGAATATTTCTGGAAGGCAATATGGGATTGGGAGAAGGGTATTCTGAGGGGCTCATCGAGGTGAAGGATGAAGACTATAAAGAGTTCTTGTGCATTTGTGTCTACGCGATCTCCCCGCGCATTCTCCGGCGTCTTTCGATCTTCGATATGATTGTAGCCGTCCGGGCCAGAGCGGGCGGGTATTTTTCGAAGCCCCGAGAGAATGCGACCATCGACAATCATTATTCTCTCAGCGACTGGTTCGAGAGCGACGACGACTCGAATAGATTCTTCCACTATTGGCTCGATCGCGAGCATCGCATGTATTCGTGCGGGAAATGGGATCCGGAGACGAAGACTCTTGAGGAATCTGAAACGAACAAGCTGGAATTGTATGCCAAGCGAATGGGTATCGATGAACGCAGCCGAGGGAGAACCTTGCTCGATTTGGGATGTGGGTGGGGAGGGGTCTTGTTTTTCATGGCAGAGAGATTTGGAATCCTGGCCAAAGGTTTCACCTTGTCCGCCGCGCAGCATCGTTACATTACAAAGGAAATTAGTCGTCGGAACTTGCAAGATCTCGTCACGGTGGAATTGAGAAATGTTCATGACATGGAAGGGACGTACGATTACATCATTTCCATCGGCATGTTGGAACATATTACCGACTTCGATGACCTGTATCGGAAAACTTCCAGGGCTTTGAATCCGGACGGGCAGGCGCTGATGCATTCGATCTATTCAGAATCATGGTTCTATAAAGCGGATCGATGGTTTCTGAAGTACATTTTCCCCTACGGGGCTTGTCCGAACTTTTCTTCCAACATGAGATGTTTTAAGAAGTACTTCAATGTTGTGGAACCGAACAAGATGCCGCACTTGTCGTATCCGAAAACACTTGACGCCTGGTTTGCTAATTTCTGTCACGCAGAACCTCAGATTCGCACACTTCTACAACAGAATAGTAAAGTCAAAGATGTGGATTTTGCGGTCAGGACGTTCAAGCACTACTTGGCGATCGCGTCTGTCAGTCTGACATTCTCCGGGTTTGTGGGACACACGCTCGTCAAAGAGCCCAGGGTTCAATCGTAAGCCGCAGGCTGAAGGGGTGTAGGCTGAAGGTCAGAGGTCAGAGGTCGGAGGTCCGAACCCTTCAGCCTTCGGATTGCGTTTGTCGCGCGTCATGAATAATAGGGGTCTGTCGGTGGATTGGATTCGGCTGTGATGGTCCTGCTGGTCTGGCTCCATCTGCTTGCGGCCGTCAGCTGGATCGGCGGAATGATTTTTCTTTCCCTGGTCCTGGCCCCCTTGGTCAGGAGCCGTAAGGCCGCGCCTGAATTCATGGCGGTCTTTCGGTCTGCTGCGCGCCGATTCCGTTTTGTGGTCTGGAGTGCACTTGCCGTCCTATTGAGCACCGGCCCCATGCTTCTTCAGCAGAGAGGTCTTTCTCTTCTCAATCCGGCCGAATGGCCACATGTCTTGTGGCTGAAGCTAGGATTGGTCGGGGCACTCCTTCTCCTTACAGCTACGCACGATCTTCTGCTCGGGCCACAGGTGAGGAAGATCAGTGCTCTCCCTGAGGGCGCCAGGTCTTTCCGGGAGCAGACCATCGTTCGTACATCCTCCTGGGTGCCTCGCATCGCGCTCTTGCTTGCTCTTTTCGTGCTTGGCGCAGCGACCATGCTTGCGCGCTCTTAAATTTCTGAGCTGTCGCCTTCCGCCCCTGTACTTGCTTCTCATCCCTGTAGCAATACTCCCCACGCACCGTACTGATCTAAGGTGCCGATGCTCCAACCTCTGAATTTTCCTAAGATGCACCTCCATTCTGGTTCATCTGCCGCAAGGTCTTATCCTTGCAATTCCTGTGAGGGGATATCTCCTTCTGACGGCGGCCGGAGCCCGTGCTATGCGATATCTTCGTGATACGACTGCATTGATCATTCTGTTCTTGATTGTCCCCACCATTTCCATGGCGGAGGAACGGTCACAGGCTCCGCCTGAACTGCGCCTCAGTCTCCATGATGCCATTCAGGCAGCGGTGGATAACAACGTCAACGTGCGGTTGCTGAGAGAGCGGATTGCTGCGGCGCAATCGGCAGCGAACACGAGCTTGGGGGCCCTATTGCCGAATGTCTCGGGCCATGCGAGTGGTCGCAATCAAACGATCAACCTCGCCACATTCGGCCTCCCTCAAGACAGACTCGGGGCTCTTGGATTATCCGGCAGCGTGACACAACCCTTCGAGGTCTACGATGCGCGTGCCAGCCTCGTTCAGAGTATTTTCAGCTTGAGCTTGATTCAGCGCTGGCGTGCGGCGCGGACCGGGGTCGATGTCGCCGCATTGGAAGCGGAAGTGACGAAGCGCGATGTCATGGCCACGACTGGGCTGCTGTACATGGAAGCCATCAGGGCTGAAGCGGCCGTGAAAGCCCGTCAAGCTGACATCGAATTGAGCCAGCAATTACTGAAGTTGGCAAAGGATCGTAAGGCGGCTGGTATTGCAACAGGGCTCGACGTCACACGCGAAGAAGTGCAGTTGGAGAATACCCGCCAGCGGCTGCTGGTCGCGCAGAACGATCAGGAGAGTGCGAAGCTGAATGTCATTCGCGCTTTGGGCATCGATTTCGATGTGCGATTGATTCTGACCGATGAACTGTCCTTGGTACCTGTGGCTCCTCAATCTCCTGCCGACGCACTCCAGGCCGCCCAAGAAAACCGCACCGAATTGCAAGCGCAGCTCACGCGTCAGAAGCTGGCATCGCTGAGCCTCAGCTCCGTCACGAGTGAACGGGTCCCCTCGTTGTCTTTGAACGGCGACTATGGGTGGATCGGTCTGAAGCCGGACGAAGCCTTGGCCACGCGCTCGGTCGGGCTCATGCTCTCGGTGCCGATTTTCGACGGAGGGCAGCGGGAGGGCCGGATTTCCGAAACTCGCAGTCGCGTGCGGCAAGAGTCGATCCGGATGAAGGATGTATCCGATCAGATAACCTTCGAAGTCCGCAACGCGCTTCTCACGCTCGACTCATCTACACAGCAGGTTGCAGTGGCCGAAAAAGGGATCGAGCTGGCGATGAAGGAACTGACCTTTGCGCGTGATCGCTTTGCCGCAGGCCTCACCACGAATATCGAGGTGACGAACGCGCAGACCTCGGTGGCGCGTGCTCGTGACAACCTGATCGAAGCACTCTTTCGATTTAATGCCTCTCGCATCAACTTGGCTCGCGCGAAGGGAGAACTGGAACAGATCTTCTGAGGTAACTCATATCGAGATCTCCTGGCGTCCCATCATGAAAATATCTCGCATTTATCTAGTCATCGCCGTGGTCATGGTCCTGCTTGCTATTGCCGCGTTCGTTCTGCTTGACCGGTTCGTCTGGAACCCACGGTTGCCCGAGGGATTGATTCAAGCGAACGGACGGATCGAAGGCGATCATGTGACGGTGGCGAGCAAGTTCCCAGGACGAATCAAAACACTGCTCGTGCGTGAAGGAGCGACGGTGACGGTGGGCCAGGTATTGATTCAGTTGGATGATAGCCAGGTGAGCGCGCGGGCTGATCAGGCCAGGTACGCATTCGAGGCACATGAGGCTCAGGTGCAAGCTGCCCACATGACATTGGCTGTCCTCAATCTCGATGTGCCGCTGGCGATCGAACGAGCGGAGGCGCAGGTTGCCAAAGCCAAGGACACAGTGAGCAAGGCCCTCTCCGTGGAACGAGAGGCCCGCAGCGACGCGCAACGCTTCAAGGATCTCGCGGCAAAAGATGAGGCCTCGATTCAGCAACGGGATCAAGCAGCCATGAGATGGGAAGTGGCTCAGAAGGACATCGCCTCCTCCCGTTCTGCCCTGACCCAAGCGGTCAAAGAACTCGCTCAGGCAGAACTGGGCTGGAAGCGGATTCGCTCAAAGGAATCGGATGTGAATGCGCTCGAACGGCAGCGAGACCAGGCGGAGGCGGTCCTCAACGAGGCTGAAAGTGTGCTTAAAGACTTGACGATCACGGCTCCTACGAACGGAACCGTAACGACGAGGATGGTGGATGTAGGCGAAGTGGTGGCAGCCGGCACACCACTACTGGAATTGGTAGATCTCGATCACCTGTATCTCAAGGTCTACGTGCCAGAAGTGCAGATCGGAAAATTACGACGCGATCTGGCGGCTCGCATCTACACGGATGCCTTTCCTGACCAGCCCTTCGACGCCACCGTTCGCTATATCGCTTCCAAGGCTGAATTCACACCGAAAGAAGTCCAAACACCAGATGAACGGGTCAAACTCATCTATGCGGTGAAGCTCTATTTGGCTGCGAACCCGGATCACCGCCTCACGCCTGGTCTTCCTGCCGATGCGATCATTCGATGGCGGGAAGATGTCGCATGGCTACGACCTCGAAAATGAACGAGTGTAGTCCAACTGAGGTTTTTCATGAGCGCAGGCATTGATAGACGTGAGCTTATTGGCATGATGGGCAAGAACGTGTTCCTGCTGTGCGCCTCGACGCTCCTGCCAGGCTGTGGTGGAGTATCGCGAGAGAGTTTCTTGGGTGAGAAGGAGGAAGAGCCTGGTGTTTCCACCAATCCAGCTATTCAAAAGATTCTCCGCCTCGCGTCATTGGCGCCGAGTGGACACAATACACAGCCCTGGACCGTGAAGCTAGTGGAACCACAGCGCTGGATCATTGGCTCTGAGCGAACCCGATGGCTCCCTGCAGTCGATCCTCATAATAGGGAATTGCTGTTGTCGATCGGCGCCTTTCTCGAAAACTTGGTAGTTGCCGCGAACCATTACAGCTACCTTGTGGAATATCGACTCGTGGCAACGAATCCAGAAGATAGCGATCTGCTCGAAGTGCGGCTCCAGAAGGACAACGCCATACCCTATCAGCTTGAGCAGATGAGTCTGCGTCGGACTATCCGGAGCGGGTACCTGAATCGTGAGCTCAGGTCAGAGGATCTACGGCAGCTGACCGATGGTCTTTCAGAATGGCACTACTATCCGGCCGGATCAGCTCAGGCGAAGTACCTTGTGGAAACAACGATCGAGGCCAATCGCAAGCAAGCGTTCCGCGATGATGCACAAATGGAGTTGGCGAATTGGATCCGTTGGTCCAATCGTGATGCGGAACGATTCAGAAACGGACTCACGCCTGAGTCGATGGAAATTACGGGGTTTGCAGGCTGGTTTGTGCGGACATTCTATGATCGAGAAAAAGTGATGACCGAAGGCTTTCGGATTGCCGGAGTGGACCGCGTCATCGAGCAGGTGCGTCAAGGAGCCGGCTGGTTGGTTGTCGTCAGTCCAGATTCGGAGATGACGCACCTGATTGAGACAGGTCGCGCATTTGAACGGCTCTTTTTGCGGGTCAGAAGCCGATCAGTCGCCATGCATCCAATGACGCAACCGCTTGAGGAGGGGCCTTGGAGCGAGCAAGTCGCAACGCAACTTGGGATCAAGGGGCAGGTTCAGTTCATTCTGCGTGTGGGGTATGTCAGTTCCTACCCCGATCCGGTGAGCCTGCGGATGCCGGTTCCAAGGTTCATGCGCTAAAGACCAATTCGTGAGAACGAGGAAAGTCAGCCCGCATGATTCATGACGGTTCGTCGCGAAATCGCTGAGCCGCGTCGCGAGAGCGGCGCGCGGAGCCCTGAGGATCTGAAGCGTACTCGTGCAGTACGTTGAGGGTCCGAGGGGCGAGCCCGCCGACCGAAGGCTTGTCGTAGCAGTAGATCGGCGATTGCAGCAGAAGTGTTCATGAATCATGCGGGCTAGGGACTCCACAATGACAGAAGTTTCCAGCACGCACGAAATGGGAGCACAAGGTGGCCTGGTAGCGATGGAAGTTGCAGAACCTATCGTTCGAGTTCTTGGCTTTGTCAAACGCTACAAGAAGCACGTTGCGGTGCAGGGCGTCGATCTGGAGATTAAGCGAGGAGAGATTTACGGCTTGATTGGGCCAGATGGGGCGGGCAAGAGCAGTCTGATGAAAGCGATTGCGGGGGTGTTGTCCTATGACGAAGGCGCGGTCGAGGTTTTCGGGACGTTGATCGACTCGGAGCGGGCCGCCGAGCAAGTGAAACAGCAACTGGGTTTTCTGCCGCAAGGCCTCGGACTGAATCTGTATCCCGATCTCTCGGTGGAAGAAAACATCGACTTCTTTGCGCGGCTCAGGCTGGTGCCGGAGCCTGCGCTCATCGAACGAAAGGCTCGCTTTCTTGCCATGACGCGGCTTGACAAGTTTCGCGACCGGGCGATGAAGAAGCTTTCCGGTGGGATGAAGCAGAAGCTGGGGTTGATTTGCACGCTGATCCACGAGCCGGAACTGGCGATCCTCGATGAACCGACGACCGGCGTCGATCCTGTGTCGCGGCGTGATTTCTGGACCATTCTCGCCGAGTTGCTGCGGGAACGTGGTATGACGGCGTTGGTGTCGACGGCCTACATGGACGAGGCCGCACGCTTTCATCGGCTCTCATTCTTATCGAGCGGCAAGGTGGTGGCATCGGGTACGCCGGCGGAAGTTCAAGCACTGGCCCCCGGCTCAATGGTGACCTTTGAAGCGACACCGCAAATGGAGGCCATTGCCAGGCTCAAAACAGGGTACAAGCAAGTCGAGGCCTTGGGCCCCCTTCTTCGTGTTTTCACGGAGCACACTGTTCCTGCTGCCGCGGCGCAAGCGCTCACATCGAGCCTGGGTGACATCACGCCCTTGCACCTTCGAGTGGATGAGCCGGAACTTGAGGATGTCTTCGTCGCACTCTTGCTTCGGCAGGCAGATCAACCACCGTCCGCCGAGATGCCCCGCGTCACGGCCTTGGCGGCGAATCACGGATTGGCCATCGAAGCCAAGGGACTCATTCGCGACTTTGGCACCTTTCGCGCGGTGGACCGTGTGAGTTTTCAGGTGAAGTCGGGGGAAATCTTCGGCCTCCTCGGGGCCAACGGAGCAGGGAAGACGACCGTCATCAAAATGTTGAACGGCCTCATGCCACCGACCGGGGGAGAAGGATGGGTTGCGGGGGCGGACATGAAGACCGCGGGCGGGGCCATCAAGGACCGGATCGGCTATATGTCTCAAGCCTTTTCACTCTATCTGGATTTAACCGTGGAGGAAAATATCCGGCTCTTCGCCGGGATCTATGGCCTTGATCGGCCGGCGACTACCACACGGCTTGAGTGGATCCTGTCGATGGCCGGCTTGAAAGGATACGAGTCGAGCTTGACCAGTCGGCTGCCGATGGGAGTTCGCCAGCGATTGGCGCTCGGCTGCGCGCTCGTCCACCAACCACGCGTCCTGTTTCTCGATGAACCGACTTCCGGTGTCGATCCCATCGGGAGGCGCCACTTCTGGGACATCTTGTCGGTGTTGGCGCGAGAGGAAAGAGTGGCGATTATGGTGACGACCCATTATATGAGCGAGGCGGAGCATTGCGACAAACTGGCCTTGATGTTTGCCGGACGGATCGTCTCGGAAGGTTCCCCGTCCGAGATGAAACGTCAGGTCGAAACGGAAGCAGGCCGGTTAGTGGAACTGACGGTCGATCGTCCAGCGCCTGCGATCAACGAACTGGAGCTGGCCGGCTTTGCAGGCGTGGCATTGTTCGGCACCAAATTGCACCTCCTCTCTCACGACCCTGAAGGAGACGAACCGCGGATCCGGGAGATTTGTGCCGCCAGCCAGGTCGTGGTGCAGTCGATCAAAACCCGTCCGCTAAGCCTTGAAGACGTATTCGTCTACCGGGTGATGGAATTGGAAAAACAGGAACGGAAGCAGACGACGGGAGTGGCCGCATGAACTTTCGTCGGATCAAGGCCGTGGCCTTCAAGGAATGGCGTGAGACCGTGCGGGATCGGATCTTCCTGCTCCTGGCCTTTCTCCTGCCGGTCCTCTGGATGCTGGTGTTCGGCTATGGCCTGGTGTTGGACGTGGAGCACATTCCCTTGGTCGTGGTGGATCGGGACCACAGTGCATTGAGCCGTGACTATCTGTATCGGTTCACCGAGTCACGGTACTTCGACTTTAAAGGGTCGTTGACGAGTGAAACTGAAGCGGATGCCTGGCTGCTCAGCGGCAAGGCGCGAGCCGTCATCGTAGTTCCGGAGAAATTTGGAGAGCGCCTCCTGGCAGGACAGCCGGCCCATGTCCAGACCTTGATCGACGGGACTTTTCCCCTCCGGACCGACATCACGAAGGGCTACGTCCTCGCGATTAACAGCGCATTGAGCGGAGAGTTGCTTGTGGACTATGTGGCGCGGACGCGCGGCTTGTCCAGAGAGCAGGCGAAGACCCTGGTTCAACCGATCCGCCTGGAAGTGCGGTACCTGTACAACGAAGAGGTGCGGAGTGCCTGGTCCATCGTGCCGGCGCTCATCATGTTCTCGCTGATGTTGGCTCCGCCCTTGCTGACGGCGCTCGGGATCGTGCGGGAGAAAGAGACCGGGTCGATCTACAATATCTACAGCTCCACCGTCAGCAAGATTGAATTTCTCACCGGAAAGTTGACCCCCTATGTGGCTATTTCATTCGTGAATGCCCTGCTGCTCTGGTTATTGGCCACGCTGTGGTTTCAGGTGCCGTTCAAAGGCAGTTTCGGCCTCTTCCTGCTGACGTCGTTGATCTTTGTGCTGACGAGTACCGGGATCGGGTTGCTGGTGTCTTTGATGGTCAGTACCCAAGTCGCCGCGCTGATCATCACGATGGTGCTCTGTACCTTGCCGACGATTCTGTTCTCCGGATTGATCGTGCCGGTCTCTTCTCTCAGTCCCGGTGCGCAGGTCCAGGCCCATCTCTTTCCCGGCATGTATTACACGAATATCGTGCGGGGGACGTTTCTCAAAGGCGTCGGGATGAACGTGTTATGGGCGGATGTGCTCGCGCTGGCCTTGTATGCCGCGCTGTTGCGACTCGTGGCCTACCGCTTGTTTACCAAGAGGCCGCGATCATGATCGTCTCGGGCGTGCCCAGGTCGAAACGCTCGGCCATCTGGTGGGGACGGCTCATGGTCATGACCCGCAAGGAACTGATTCAGCTGTTCAGGGATGTGCCTATTGTGGTGTTTCTCATCTATTCCTTCACCCTCTCGGTCTATATTTCAGGGAACGGGCTGAAATCGCAGCTCCACAATGCGAACATTTCGGTGTATGACGCCGACCGCAGCTTCTCCTCGCGCGACCTGATTTATAAGTTTCAGCCGCCGTTCTTCAGCTTTGCAGGAGAGCTCAGCTCATCCAATGAAGGGCTGTATCGGTTAGATCGAGGGACGGTGTCGGCAGTCCTGGATATTCCCCCCCGGTTTCATGAACAGCTCGCCGCCGGGGAGCCCACGGCAGTGCAATTGTTGGTGGACACCACGAACTCTCCGCAGGGTCTGTCCGCGGCAAGCTACGCGGCGCGGATCGTGGCGCAGTTCGGCCAGGAGGCGTCGCTGGCGCGTTTCGGAGGATCAGCAGAGGCTTCACAGAATCTGCCGGTCATCGTGAGCGACCATCGAGTCTGGTACAACCCGGACCAGAATGAAACCTGGTTCGAATCCATCTCGCATCTCCTTCGCATGATCACCATCTTTGCCATGTTGCTCCCTGCGACGGCGCTGGTGAGAGAAAAGGAGCGAGGCACCATCGAGCAGTTGCTGGTTTCGCCCCTGACGCCTCTGCTCATCATGCTGCCGAAGGTATTGGCCATGACGGTGGTGATCCTCTGTGCGATGGCGGTGGCCCTCTTCGGGGTCATGCAGCCGTTCTTCGGCGTGCCGATCAGAGGCAATGTGGTTCTCTTATTTTCCCTGACCGCCCTGTTCGTGTTCACGACCGCCGGCATGGGTTTATTTGCCGCGACGATCACCAAGAACCAGTCGCAGGTCGGTCTCCTGACCCTCCTCCTGATAGCCCCCATGCTGATGCTTTCAGGCGTGACATCGCCGATGGAAGCGATGCCGCCCTGGGTGCAATATCTCATGACCTTGTCGCCGCTCCGTTATTTCATCGACGTCGTGTATGGGATCCTCTTGAAGGGAAACGGGTTGAGTGAGCTCTGGGGGCATGTCCTCGCCATGGGGTTGTTGGGCGGCTCGATGTTCGGTTTCGGCATGTGGCGGTTTCGACGGCAATTTGCCTAGCCCGTACTCATAAGGGGTGCAACATGCTTACGCAGGCAGGTAGGAATGAGATGATAGAAAAAGTTTACGTTGACGCTGTAACGTATTTCGACGATCTGCCGGTTCATACTCTCCACTGAGAGCGCATGTGATGGCCAACATTGCAATAAGCTTCGTGAAAGCAATCCAGAGCGCCCAACGCACAGGAAGATCTGTCATGGTCCTGTTGGCTCTGATGTGGGTGGCAGGATGTGGTGGGGTGTTTACGGGAATTCCAGACCTAGACAGTCCCGATGGGCGGGTGTTCGCGCAACGTTGCGGGGGCTGCCACGGCACGTCCTATGGAGGAGGCCATGGGGTGCCGGATCCGCGGTTCCGGACGATGACGGAATGGCAGGAGGTCCTGCCAAAAATGGACCGTCTTATCCGCGAACGAGGGCTCCCTCCTCTGACAGAGCCGGAGCGTGAGGCCATCATCCGCTACCTCAGCCACCACGCTAAACTTTAGGGCTCAAATGCTGAACCCATCGTAAGCGAAGCGGTTAAAGCGGAGAAGGCCGACATGCGACCGAGGAAAATCAGCACCATCTTTGTGGTGATCGCGCTGCTTGTCACATTGGTGGAACTGCCGGCCTTCGATGGGTGGAGTATGGGCTCGCGAGTCCCGGCGGTCGGTATGCAGGCAGAGGATTTCAGCCTGATCGACTTGGAGGGCAAGTCGCACAGCCTGAGTCACTATCGCGGCAAGATCGTCCTGATGAACTTTTGGGCCACTTGGTGCAAGTCCTGCACGACCGAAATGCCGGCCATGCAAGCCAGTTTCGACAAGCTCCATAAAAAAGGCTTTGTGGTGCTCGCGATCAATGAGTTGGAAGATGATGCAACAGTGCGAGCGCACATCAAACAGCACGGCTATACCTATCCGGTCCTCATGGATCGCGACAACAAAGTGGCCAATCAGTTCGGCGTGTTTGGGCTACCCGTCAGTGTCTTTGTCGACGAAAAGGGTGTGGTGCAGGGGTCCATCAAGGGCGGGCTGCTCACCGAACAAAAGATCCAGGAGTTCGTTGATCGGTTTCAGTCCACAAGCCACGGTTAATGGCTGCATCGCTCCGATAACAACCCATGAAGCGTGTGCTTCAATGACTGACTGTTGGAGTAGTGGCATTATCGTTCGTGCTGCTGAGCGCTCTTAATTAGCTGTGGTCTTCGAGAGTGTGCGCCCGGTTAGGTAAAAGACATATGACGGCACCAGGGGCAGGACGCAGGGCGAGAGGAAGGAAAGGAGCCCGGCCAGGATGGCGATGAAAAATGTGGGCGTTGTCCCGTCTAGGGAACCCGCTTCCAGATAGAAGTTATTCTCTTGCGCCCAGCGCGCGATGATCGCCAACTGTTTCGTCAGGAGGGCAAAGCCGATGAGAATGAGCAGCGCGCCGTTGATCAACTGAATCGTTCGGATGTGGCGCTTGAGCGAGCGCAACAGGCCACCTGCGCGATCCAATGCCAGCGCAAAGAGCACGAAGGGAATTCCCAGGCCCAGCGAATAGCCCGAAAGCAGAAATGCGCCTTGGCTGATGGTTGCGGTGCTGTAGCCCAGCGCCAGAATCGCGCCCAGCGTCGGGCCGATGCACGGCGTCCACCCTGCCGAGAAGAACATGCCCATGAGGAAGGAGGGCACATAGCCGCTACCGCGGCGTCGGCCCCAATCGGCGCGGGTGTCGGCGTAGAAATAACGCAGAAAGAGATCAATCACGCTCTTCATCCAGCCGACCGGCAGCAGCCACCAGTGCTCTTTCTCTTCAGCGGCGGAATCTTCCAGGCGGCCCAACCGCCTCGATAGAGCGTCGAACAGGCCCATCGTCGCCAGGCCGAACAGGATGACGACGACACCCCCAATCCGGGCCAGCGGCGTCCGGAGGTCAAATACCAGTTGGCCGACGCCACTCATCACCGCGCCCATGGTGACGAAGATGACCGAAAAGCCGAGCACGAAGAGGAGCGCATGGATCACCGGCCTGGGTCGGGCCGCTTGTTCCACTTGCGCTGGTGGGACCGCCGTGGATGAGCCCTGCGTGATTGTCTCTCTCATCCCATTATCCTCTGTCGCAGTATTATACCCAGTCTCGCGATGACTGGCGGAGGCTTCCCACCGGGTTTTCCTTCTGCTCCTCCTCCCTAAACCTAAGCTAAATCAGCAAGAGCCATTCCCACGAAAACGCGAAGATTAGGGCGGAAAAGATAGGTAGCTATCTTTTCTTCACCCAGTTGTTTTCACATGCTCAATGCGAGTGTTGCGCGTGTGGATCGAAGAACCAAACAGACTAGGCCGATCTGAAAAGGATGAAAGTCCCTGTTTCTAGGGCCCTAGCTGGTTGAGCTGGTTCATCTGGTCTATTTTGTTTGTCTCGTTTGTTTGGTTGAACCAGATGAACCAGTAAACAAAACAAACCAAATCAACCAAATAACCAGCTGAACCACCTCGCTCTGTTGCTTTTCTCCACAACGGCGATTAGTGTCACTGTAGCAGGATTCCCCTCCATCTCATTTTCATCCATCCAATTTCGTTCGAAGCGCTCAATATTCCTGAAAGAATCACTAAACATGAGGGCTGAATGTCAGGGTCTTATCTTTGCAGTTCCAATGTGCGAGTTCGACTGGATGGTCCGTTCACTCCTTCTCGCTGGCCGGAGCGTACACGATGCCACTGGTTCTTCCCTTTATTGCATTCGTTGTTATTTAATTCGGGGTGACTTCCAGTTATGTTATCGCGACTGAAGTGCTCATGAATAATGCGGGCTAGGCTGGGACAGCGATAGGTGGATAGGTAATCACTATGCCAGTAAATAAAAAAGTCTCCTTTTCGATCTGGTATGTCGTGCTTGCGATCGTTGCGATCGTGCTCGTGCACGATTTCATTGTGGCGACACAGAAGCTCGAAGAGCTTCCGTACAGCGAATTCAAGACACTCTTGGCAGCAGGCAAAGTGGCGGAAGTCACGGTAACTCAACAGAGAGTGACCGGGATGCTGAGGCCTGAAGATGTAACCAAAGAACATAAGTTGTTTACGACCATTCGGGTCGAAGATCCCGACCTGATCAAGGAACTCAGCGCAGGCAACACCAAATTTAGCGGCGTGATTGAAAGTACCTTCTTGCGCGATCTCCTCTCCTGGGTCCTGCCGGCGCTGGTCTTTGTCGGTATTTGGTTCTTTGCCATGAAGCGGTTCGGACAGGGCCAAAGCGGGTTCATGACCGTGGGGCAGTCGAAGGCGAAGATCTATGCCGAGAAGGACACGAAGGTCACGTTCGCGGATGTGGCCGGTGTGGACGAGGCGAAGGAAGAATTGCGCGAGGTGATCGAGTTTCTGAAGACGCCGGAAAAGTTCACGCGGATTGGAGGAAAGATTCCGAAAGGGATCTTGCTCGTCGGCCCGCCTGGAACCGGCAAAACGCTTCTGGCCCGCGCCGTGGCCGGTGAGGCGGGGGTCACCTTTTTCAGCATCAGCGGGTCCGAGTTCGTGGAAATGTTCGTCGGAGTAGGGGCCGCTCGCGTGCGGGATCTGTTCGATCAGGCGAAGGTTAAAGCGCCTTGTATTATTTTCATCGATGAATTGGATGCATTGGGGAAAGCCCGTGGGATGGGACCGATGGCCCACGAAGAACGTGAACAGACGTTGAACCAGTTGCTGGTCGAGATGGACGGTTTCGATCCCCGCATCGGTGTCATTCTGATGGCAGCGACCAATCGGCCTGAAATCCTGGATCCCGCACTCTTGCGGGCAGGTCGATTCGACAGGCAAGTCTTGGTCGACCGACCGGATAAGATCGGCCGCCTGGCCATCTTGCGCGTCCACGCCAAGCAGGTGACGCTGGGTCCCGATGCAGACCTCGAAGTGATTGCCGGGATGACCCCCGGTTTCTCGGGCGCCGATCTCGCCAATATCATCAATGAAGCGACGCTCTTGACCGTGCGGCGAAATAAGGAACAGGTGGGCCTTCCTGAATTGCAGGAAGCGGTGGAGCGGGTCGTGGCCGGACTGGAGAAGAAGAATAGGGTGCTCAACAAAATGGAGAAGGAACGAGTCGCCTACCATGAAGTCGGCCACGCCTTGGTCGCGCTGTCGTTCCCTGGCGCAGACCCGATTCAAAAGATCTCCATCATCCCTCGTGGCATTGCCGCGTTGGGCTATACCCTTCAGCTTCCGACGGAGGATCGTTTTCTGATGACCAAGACGGAGTTGGAGAACAAGATTGCCGTCTTACTCGGAGGGCGAAATGCGGAAGAATTGATCTTCGGTGAAGCCTCTACCGGGGCACAGAACGATCTGGTCAAGGCCACGGACATTGCCAAGAGCATGGTCAAATCCTACGGGATGAGCGAGAGGCTGGGGACCATCACGCTCGATCGTGAACGCCAGCCTCTCATGCTACAAATCCAGGCGCCGCAAGAGAAAGGCGACTATTCGGAGGAGACCGCCCGCGAGATCGATTGCGAAGTGCGCCGTATCATTGATGAGCAATACGAGCGCGTGAAACGGCTGCTGGCTGAACGCAAGGCCGCGCTTCTCGAAGGAGCGAAGAGGCTGCTCGATCAAGAAGTGATCAGCGGGAATGATCTTAAAACCATCATGGATAAGTACTAGCGAGCGCGATCCAAAGGCTGAAGGGCTCAGATTTCCGACCTCTGGCCTTCAGCCTGTACCCCTTCAGCCTTCAGCCTGCTTCTCGTGTCGCGCTTTTCCCGCCAGTCTGTCTTGTTCATTTGGTCTGTCTGGTCTCTCTGGTTTTTGGTTGAACGAAACTAACCAGATGAACGAGATAGACCAGATGAACCAGATAGACATATCACGCGCAAGCGTGGCGGATTGGCAATGAAGCTTGATGAAGACATCGTTCAAAACCGGCCTGAGTTTTGGTCTCACGTCCGGCGTAATTACGACATTAGGGCTGATGGTAGGGCTCCATGCAGGCACCCACTCACGAACCATCATCATCGGCGGCATTCTGACGATTGCGATTGCCGATGCCATGTCGGATGCCTTAGGCATGCACATTGCTGAGGAGTCAAAGAATAACGGGGTCGTGTCAGAAATCTGGGAATCGACCATCGCCACCTTTATGGCCAAGTTTCTGATCGCGCTGACCTTTGTCGTGCCGGTGCTGCTGTTGCCGCTAGAGGTGGCCATGATGGTGAGCGTGGGATGGGGCCTCACGCTGCTCGGGGTGCTGAGTTATCTCTTGGCGCAGGCCCAGCAGATCCCGGCCTGGAAAGTCATCGTGGAGCATGTCGTCATCGGCGTCAGCGTCATTGCGATCACGCATTATGTGGGCGGGTGGATTGACTCGGCGATGAGTTAGCAGGATGCAGAACAAGTCCGCTGCTTTGCTCTGGCATGGCTCGCAAGAGCCGTAAAAGGTAAGCCGTGAAAGGTGAAACGTAGGATTAGAGAGTGCTCTTCATCTGAAACCTTTCACGTTTGACATTTCACGCCTCACGGGACGGCCTTTTGATGCGGAAGTGAGGTCGCTGGAAGGATCATCGATGGTACAACCACCGCTCGTTGCCTACTTTTCGATGGAGATCGGCCTTGAGTCCGGGATGCCGACCTATTCGGGAGGGCTCGGTGTGCTCGCCGGCGACACGATTCGCTCGGCTGCGGACCTCGACGTCCCGATGGTGGCTGTGTCCTTGCTGCACCGGCGAGGGTACTTTTTCCAGCGGGTGGACGCGCAGGGCCGGCAGAGTGAGGAGCCTGTCGCATGGCCGGTTGATGATTTTGCCGAACTGATCGATGAGCGGGCCAGGGTCGAGATCGAAGGCCGCACGGTCCATGTCAGGGCTTGGCGCTATCGCGTAACCGGTGAGTCCGGGTATGTCGTTCCGGTCTATCTGCTCGATACAGATGTGAGCGAGAACCAGCCGTGGGACCGGACCCTCACCGATGTCCTCTACGGGGGAGACGATCGGTATCGCTTGTGTCAGGAAATGGTGCTGGGGGTTGGAGGATTTCGACTCTTACGGGCTCTCGGATATGAAGACATCCGTCGATTCCACATGAATGAGGGTCATGCTGCTTTGCTTGTCCTTGCGCTTGGCGAGGAGAAACTGGCCTCGCAGAACCGGTCGGATCAGATTTCAAACGAGCTTATCGAATCCATTCGTGAACAGTGCGTGTTTACGACCCATACCCCTGTGCCGGCAGGACACGATCAATTTCCCGAGACACTCGTGCGCCAGGTGCTAGGCGACCGCTGGTGGGCCATACTGAAGGCCCGCGGCGTCGAAGAGACGCTCAATCTGACGCAACTGGCCCTGCGGGGATCCCGGTATGTCAACGGGGTGGCGATGAAGCACGGGGAGGTTTCGCACGGCATGTTCCCCGGCTACCCGATCCACTCCATTACCAACGGAGTTCACGCGGTCACGTGGACCGCTCCATCGTTTCAGAANNATTCCCACCTCGGATATCTGGGTAGCCCATGTGGAGGCCAAGCGCAAGTTGGTCGAGCATGTGAATCGGGAATCGAACGCGGGATTCGATCGCGAGGTGTTGACGATCGGATTTGCCCGCCGGTTTGCTGCCTACAAACGGGCCGGTCTGATCTTTCAGGATCTCGAACGGCTCAAGCAGATTGTCCGAGCAGCGGGGCCGATCCAGATCGTCTTTGCAGGCAAGGCGCATCCGCATGACCGCGAAGGCAAGGACCTGATCGCGCATATCCATGAGATGCGTGATGCGCTGCAGGGTACGATCGCAGTGTCTTATCTGACCAATTACGACATGGAGGTGGCCAAGATGCTCTGTGCCGGTGCGGATCTGTGGCTCAATACACCATTGCCGCCGCTGGAGGCATCGGGGACAAGCGGGATGAAGGCGGCGATGAACGGGGTACCGAGCCTGAGTGTGCTGGACGGCTGGTGGATCGAAGGCCACCTCGAAGGTGTGACCGGCTGGTCGATCGGCGATCGGGTAGAATCCTGCATGGAGTCTCAGCCTGGTATGGATGCCTGCCACGCGACGGAACTCTATAAAAAACTGGAAGCGAAGGTCTTGCCCTGTTTTTATAAGGAGCATGAGCGGTTTGTCGAAATCATGCGGCATGCGATTGCCATGAACGGAGCCTTTTTCAATACCCAGCGCATGGTTTCCCAGTACCTCCATAATGCCTATCGATTGGGGCAAGCGCCAATGCAGCAGAGTCTGGGATTGGCATGAGTCTGTGCGCCTGTGCGATTCCGTGCATCGCTTTTGTGATTTCACCCTGACGATCAAATAGAGGATCATCGAGCCTCAAGCGTTCGCTCTTCCAGATTAGCTTTCTTCGGAAACTGAGGGAGAAATAAGGTCCAGGCGCGATCAGGGGAAAATAAATGAAATTGCCCCCCATTCTAGAGGATGCTGATGAGCCGACAAACCTACCCCGTTTCTGATGAGTTTCTGGAGCATGCCCCTATCACCGAGCAATGAATTCATGACATGTACCAATGCTCGCTCGAAGGTCCAGAAGACTTCTGGCGTAAACAAGCCAATCACATCTGCTGGCTGACTTGGGCGGCCGGTCTGGCGTAGGAGCGTGAGAGGAGGAATCCATGGAAATAGTCACACGGGATGTGCAGATCGTGAAATGGTTTGCAGAGATCGGCATCGAGGATGTGCCGCTTGTTGGAGGCAAAAATGCTTCGCTCGGCGAGATGTATTTGGGAGTTGGCCTCCCAAGGGATCAAGGTGCCGAACGGCTTCGCCATTCGCTCCACCTTGGTCCGATCTATGTCGCGATAGTCTGCAGTATCTGGATTTCCGAGTAGCGCACTGTCCATAGTGCGCCGTTCTGCCCCGCCAACCGTTTACCCACTGTAGCTAAATGTCCCTCTCGTCTCATCGTGAGCAGGCGGAGTCGTCCCAAACATCGGGAAGTATCAGGCCGGTAGTTGTCTACCAAGGCATCGCTTTTGCGATAGGTGAACTCGACAACCCTGCCAGTGTTTCGTTCACATGGTGAACTCAGAGCGGAGTCAATAGAGTGGCAAGGAGTATCGCATCGCGATGTTGGATCAAGCGTCAGGAGGGGCAAGCGAAATGAAACGGTCCGAAAAGAGTGACGGCTGGCTGGCTGCATTTGTCCGTGAGTTGATCAGTATGCCGCGACGGCATATGCTCGTGTTTCTTGTCGCGACCCTGCTGCTCGTTATCGTGGAAGTCGAGTTAACCGAAGGGTGGCACCTCATCCATCTCGTGGAACTCGTGGGCCTGATGGTCTTCCTCTATCTCCTGTGGGCGGCCTGGCGTGTGCGGCTTGGAAAGACCGATCCCCGCAATTTGTCGAGCAAGAGCAAGTAGGAAGTTGAGTTGGGTATTCGGGGCCAAGGATCACCATGTATTCTAAGGGAGGGATAACAACGTCATGACAGCGATTCAGACAACAACAAGAACGACGGGGCCAAAGCCGCTGCGCCAGACACAGCAAGATCGAGAAAACGAGGGGAAGGGACGTATTCAAGACAAGTCGGGAACCGATCGTGGTACTGCGAGCGGGAATCCCATCGAGTTGCCCGAGGGCATGTGGGAACGGATCGCGACGAAAGCTCGCGAGTTGTGGGAGCTGCGAGGGCGGCGGGAAGGTCATGACCTCCAGGACTGGTTCGACGCGGAGGTCATCGTGATGGAAGAGATCCACGAAGCACGCGAGTGAGCGGATTTAGGTCTTGCTTAAGTCAGCCTACGATCAGGCTGGGTTGTGGGGCTCCTGAAGGCACTGTGGTTCGGCCTGTCTGGAAGGAAGTCAACAGATGCAGGTAAAAGCTGATGGTTCACGATGGCCTTTGACAAGATGGGCAACATGAATGTGCTCGTGGCGACGGATGGATCGAAGTATGGACGATGGGCGTTGGACTGGGTGGCCATGCTGCCGTTTGTCGAGCCGCCGCAAGTGACGGCGCTGCATGTACTGGATTTCCGCACACTCCGCGCGCTCCGCGGGCGGTTTCTATTGCAGGCCGAAGGCGAGCGGTATATCCAGGAAGAAATCCAGGGCATGGAAGCGCGCTCGGCCAAAGCGCTCAAGGAAGCCAAACAACAGCTGGCATCGTTGAACCTCAAAGGCACAGTCCGCAAGGAGCAAGGGACGGTCGCCCCGACGATTTTGAAACGGGCGCCGAAACGGGACGGGCTCCTGGTGGTGGGCAGTCAAGGCCTCGACGCCCTCGACCGCTTCATGCTCGGCAGCGTCTCGACGGAGCTCATCCAGCATGCGGCCTGTCCGGTGCTCGTCGTCAAGAAGGAGGCGGCAACCTTGCCGCGGATCGCCTTGGCGATCGATGGATCGGACGCATCGGCTCAAGCGCTTGAGTTTGTCCTGGCCAAGTTTCAGCCGGATCGTTCGACCGGCAAGGGCGGGCGCGTGCCGATTCAGGTGACCGTGATTCATGTGATGCCGTTCTTCAAGTACCCGGAGCTGAAGGAGACAGGCCGCAGGTTGGTCGAACAGAGCGTGCAGAAGCTAACCAAGGCTGGGTTTACGGCCGAGGCTGTGTGTCAGCTTGGGAGGCCGGCTGAAGAGATCATGAAAGTGGCCTCCAAACACCAGGCTGATCTGATCGTGATGGGGGCCAAAGGGTTGGGCGCTATTGCGCGGTTTATGTTGGGCAGCGTCTCGACAAGAGTGGTCCAGCACAGTTCCTGCTCGGTCCTGGTCGTGAGATAGCCTTGCGGTGACATTCGGATTCTGTCAGGCGGGGGAAGATTGTCAGGTCTCTGCCTGACAGCTCCTTAAGATTGGCTGGAAGCGGAACAGCTCGCAATGAAGGAGAGGCATGAAGTCAGGGAGTGAGCAGGCCCCAGCGCTCTTGCCGAAATCCTCGTTGCAGCGGCTGATCGATCTGTTGCAGGCCAGGGGGTATCGTGTGGTCGCCCCGACGTTGCGCGACGGGGCGGTGATGTGGGACACGATTCGGCAGGTCGCAGACCTCCCGGTTGGATGGCAGGATGTGCAGGAACCCGGACGCTATCGGCTGGAAAATACCGGTTCAGCCAGGATATTCGGAGTTGTGCATGGGCCGCAATCCCTTAAGCCCTTCACCTTTGCTCCTCGCGAACCGCTGCTCCAGATTGAACGAACCAAGAAGGGATTCTCCGCTCGCCCGACGCTTCCTCAACATGAGAACATTGCCGTCTTAGGGCCCCGCGCCTGTGACCTCGCCGGGCTGGCCGTCCAGGATCATATATTCCTGAAAGACGCCTACCGGGATCCCTACTATGAGGTCCGTCGCGCAGGGCTCTTCGTGGTCGCGGTGAACTGCACTCGCGCGTTAGCTACCTGTTTCTGCGCCTCGATGGAGACCGGACCGCGGGCCAGAAACGGATTCGATCTGGCGTTGACCGAATTGGATGAGGTGTTTCTTCTGGAGGCAGGCAGTGAAGCGGGGCAAGAGATAATGGGCTCATTGTCGCTCGCACCGGCTTCGACGACGCAGGAGCGTGAGGCCGACCAGCAGATCGAGGCCTGCGCCGGCAGCCAAGTGAGACGGCTGGATCGGGCACCCCTGCCGCAAGCTTTGTACGACGCCCATGAGCATCCGCGTTGGGATGATGTGGCAGCACGCTGCCTGGCATGCGGAAATTGCACGATGGTCTGCCCGACCTGCTTCTGCCATGCCGTTGAGGAGACACCGGATCTCACGCACCAACGTGCGGAGCACAGCAGATTGTGGGATTCCTGTTTCACGCAGGACCACGGGTATATTCATGGCAAGAATATCCGTCCCACGATCAAGGATCGCTATCGTATGTGGCTCACGCACAAACTGGCCTCGTGGATCGATCAGTTCGGAAGCTCCGGCTGTGTTGGCTGCGGGCGTTGCATCACCTGGTGCCCGGTCGGGATCGATCTCACCGAAGAGCTGCCGATGTTGCTGAAGCTTTCGACTCAGGCAATGGAGAAACCAGGACAAGCATGACGATCTTCTCACGGGCCATCGTACAGGAAGCGGCCAACCCCTATCTGATCCAGCCGGCCACCATTGTGGAGAAGATCAGAGAAGCGGAAGATATCGACACGTATCGGTTGCGGTTTGTCGATGAGCAGGTGCGGCGAAGCTATCGATTCGCGGCCGGTCAGTTCAATATGGTCTATCTATTCGGTGTCGGCGAGGTGGCCATCTCGATTGTCTCGGATCCTGACGAGCCGGAGTCTCTGGACCATACTATCCGTGCCGTAGGGCGAGTTACCAAGGCCATCGCGCGATTGCAACCTGGCGATGAGCTGGGCATCCGCGGTCCGTTCGGGTGCGGATGGCCGTTGGAGGCTATCCGTGGTAGAGACATTGTAATTGTGACCGGTGGGCTCGGCTGCGCGCCGGTGGTTGGAGCGATTGAATACATCTTCCGTCGGCGCAACCAGTATGGAGCGGTAACAATTCTGCATGGGGTCAAGACGCCGCACGATTTGCTTTTTCGGGAACGGTTCGATGCCTGGCGGCGGCAGCCCGATACTCAGGTGCTGTTGACGAGCGACCAGCCGGATAAAACCTGGCACTATCACGTCGGTGTGGTGACGGAACTGTTCGAGCAAGTGGCGGTGGATCCGGCACACACTGTGGTGCTGATGTGCGGGCCGGAAATCATGATGCGGTTGGGCGCTCCGATTCTCATAGAGCGCGGCGTGCCGGCGGCCGCAATCCACGTGTCCTTAGAGCGGCATATGGAATGCGGCATCGGCCTCTGTGGGCACTGTCAGATGGGGCCCTACTTTCTCTGTAAGGACGGGCCCGTCATGTCCTATGACAGAGTGGCCGGCTTCTTGGGACAATCGGGAGTGTAGTTCGTGAGGTGTGAAGCGACAGTCACCGCAATGCGCAATGTTTAATGTTGAATGTTCAATTGAACATTCCTTGCAAACGCGAGATACGCTTCGCGCTTCACGAATGGCTCTAAAGGGGTACATGTAGTGGGTCAGCCAAAGGGCCACAGCAAGCCTCTTCGACTAAAGCTCGGCGTCTTCAAATTCGCCTCGTGCGACGGCTGCCAGCTGAGCGTGCTCAATCTGGAGGATGATCTCCTCGCTCTGGGGCAGACGTTGGACATCGCCTACTTTCCCGAAGCCTCCAGCGGCATGAAGCCGGGCCCCTACGATATCGCGTTAGTGGAAGGTTCCATTACGACGCCGGAGGATGCTGTCCGGATTCTGGCCGTGCGCGAGCAGGCAAGGACGTTGATCACGATCGGCGCCTGCGCCACGGCTGGTGGAATTCAAGCGCTACGCAACTGGGCCGATGTCGAGGCTTACAAGCAGGTGGTCTATCCGAGCCCGCAGTATATCCGGAGCCTCAGCACGTCAACGCCCATTTCCGAGCATGTCCGTGTAGATTTCGAACTTTGGGGTTGCCCGATCGACAAAGGTCAGTTGTTGCGAGTGATCACGGACCTGGTTGCCGGGGTGCAGCCGCGACTGCCTGCGGACAGTGTCTGCCTCGAATGCAAGCGACGCGGCAATGTCTGCGTGATCGTCGCTCAAGGCGTGCCCTGTCTGGGACCGGTCACGAGGACCGGCTGCGGTGCGATTTGTCCCAGCATGGGGCGGGATTGTTACGGTTGCTTCGGCCCGGTCGAAGGACAAACATCCATCCTAGCCCACCCACCGAACACCAAGTCGCTGGCCCGACAGTTTCATGAAGGCCTTGGCCTGATTCCGATCGAGGTACTGCGTCGATTCAGAGGGATCAACGGCGCGATGGAACCGTTCAAGCGGGAAAGCGAAGCGTGGGAACAGAAGACGTGAAAGGTGAGACGTGAAAAGTGAAACGTGAGTCGTGAGGGGGTAAGGCGTGAAGCGAGTGAGAAACAGTGATTGGTCAACGGTTCACGAGAGTGACTAATGACCGCTGACATGTGACAGACAGTTCTTGAGAGAAACGTGAGCAAAGAGCAACGAAATACTCGAAGGTCCAATGGCTGAAGAGACGGCAAAAATCAGGACGATCTCCATCGGCGCGATTGCGCGAGTCGAAGGAGAGGGGGCTTTGCGCGTCACGGTAAAGGATGGCGAGGTGCGCGACGTAGAGCTGCGCATCTTCGAGCCGCCTCGATACTTCGAAGCTTTCCTGGTCGGGAGGCACTTTGCCGAAGTGCCGGACATCGTGGCGCGCATTTGCGGGATCTGTCCTGTCGCCTATCAAATGAGCGCCGTTCATGCGCTCGAACAGGCCTTCGGCATCCTGGTTCCAGCGCCGATTCGAGACTTGCGGCGCCTGATCTATTGCGCCGAATGGATCGAAAGTCACGCCTTGCACGTGTACATGCTCCATGCGCCGGATTTTCTCGGCTACGATGGCGCGATCGACATGGCCAAGGACCATCGCGATGCGGTGGCGCGAGGGCTGCGCTTGAAGAGGGCTGGCAATCGGTTGCTCACGCTCTTGGGCGGCCGGTCGGTCCACCCTGTATCGGTCAAGGTCGGCGGCTTCTCGCGCGTACCGACGCGTCACGAATTGCTCGGGTTGACGGATGAACTGTTGTGGGCGCGCGATGCGGCGATCGAGACCGTCCAATGGGTTGCCGGATTCGAAAAACCGGAATTCCGTCAGGACTACACCTTTGCCGCGCTCGCGCCGGAGGATGAGTATCCCTTCAATGAGGGGCCGATCCGGTCGAGCCGGGGTTTACAGATCGAGGCCTGCGATTTTGAACAACACTTCACGGAACGTCAGGTCCCCTATTCGACGGCACTGCACAGCACCTTGAACGGGGCATCGTATCTCGCCGGGCCTGCGGCCAGACTCCATTTGAATGCATCAAGGCTGTCTCCTCTCGCCAAGCATGAGTGGGAAGAGGCAAGCGCAGGCCTGTCGATCCTCAATCCGTTCAACACCATCGTCGCCCGTTCTGTGGAAATCCTCTTTGCGCTCGAAGAAGCCCTGCGCGTGATTCAATCGTATGAAATGCCTCGTTCGTCATCCGTTCCTGTCACACCCCGGGCTGGTGTCGGCATGGCCTGCACGGAGGCGCCGAGAGGAATGCTCTACCACCGCTATGCGGTCGACGAGCGGGGGACGATTCGAGAGGCCAAGATCATTCCGCCGACGTCCCAGAATCAGCGCCGGATTGAGGACGATCTCCGTGCGTTTGTGCCACAGGTGCTGAACCTCTCGACGAAGGAAGCGGCCTTGGCATGCGAGCGGGTCATCCGTTGTTACGACCCTTGTATTTCCTGCGCGACACACTTCTTGCGATTGGAAGTCTGCGAGGCGATCACGTGACGAAGCGGGCCGGCCTGGGAACCATCCGTGTGATCGGCGTGGGGAATGCCTGGCGGGGAGACGATGCGGTGGGACTCCAGGCGGCACGTCGCCTACGCGAAAGGGTGGGGCCCCCGGTCGAGGTGGTCGACGCAGAAGGCGACGGTCTGGCGCTCCTCGATCTGATGGAGGGAATCGATCACGTCATTCTCATCGACGCGGTGAAGGGAGGCGGACGGCCGGGGACGACAGTCCGTCTCGACCTGTCGGTGAGGAGCCGCTGGGGGACCGTCGTTCCTTGTTCGACCCATGCCATGGGGATTGCGGATGCGATCGATCTTGCGCGGGCCTTGGGGCGGTTGCCGAAGCAGATCATTCTGCACGGCATTGAGATCGAGTCCGTCGATTCCGGCACTTCTCTTTCCGGATCGGTGCGTGAGGGGCTGGACATCGTTGTGGAGCAGGTATACAGGGAAGTCAGAGGGCACGATGCATGAACTCCACCTGATGGGGCAGGTCGTGAAATCGGTGGAGCAGGCGCTCCGGGGAATCGAAACAGGAAAGCCGTCGGTCGTGCGGCTTAGAGTGAGCGCCCTGTCGCATCTCTTGAGTCATGACCTGTCCTCGCTTCAGTCGGCTTTTGAGATGGCCAGTCTTGGCACCACGGCGGAGGGGGCCACCTTGGACATCGTGACGGTGCCGGTCCCTGCTTCCTGCCGGCGTTGCGGTGCAACGTCGAACCTGTGTCTGGCCGACATCGCATGCGAGGTTTGTGGCGCGAGGGACATCGATCTTGCAACGGTACCGGAAGTCGTGGTGCATGAAGTGGTGGTGACCGAATGATCACCGGACTCGTGACTCGTACCGAGGTGAAGATCGAGGGAACCGTACAGGGCGTCGGGTTTCGGCCTTTCGTGTTTCGCGTCGCGCGAGCGTTGGACCTGACCGGATGGGTTGTGAATGGCGCGGATGGTGTGACGATCGAGGTGGAGGGAGGGGCTGAAGCAGTCAACCAGTTTCTCGATCGGCTGCAAGCCGCTTGCCCGCCTGGCGCCAGGATCGAACGAATGACAGTTCGTTCTGTTCCAGCGGTCGGCGACAGAGAGTTTATCATTCAGCCGAGCCTCGAAGGAGGAGCGAAGCTACTTGCGATTTCTCCGGACTTGGCGACCTGTGCCGACTGTGTGATGGAGTTGTTCGATCCGAGGGACGGACGGTTTCGCTATCCCTGGCTCTCCTGCGCGCAATGTGGCCCACGGTTCACGATGGTGACCGCGGTGCCCTATGACCGGGCCAACACCACGATGTCCCGGTTCGTTCTCTGCGTGGCCTGTCGAGCCGAGTACGAGGCGCCGGATAACCGGCGATTTCATGCTGAGTCCACTGCCTGTCCCTTGTGCGGCCCCACCCTTGCCTTGTGGGATGCTGATGGGGAAGTGTCGGTAAAAGGGGTGGAAGCGCTGGAGCGAACCTACCGGATCATTCGTGCCGGAAAAATTGTGGCGGTGAAGGGCATCGGTGGGTTTCATTTGTGGGTCGATGCCGCGTCCGAAGAGGCGGTTCAGTTGCTGCGGGCGCGCAAGCGCCGTCCGCACAAACCCTTTGCCGTGATGTTTCCTTCGCTGGAGGCGATCAGGACCTACTGCACCCTGTCACCCGGCGAAGCAGAGCGGCTCACGTCGCCGGAGGCGCCGATTGTGATTCTCCAGCGGTTGGAAGGGACTTCCCTGACTCAGGGAGTTGCGCCGGGGAATGTCACGGTCGGGGCCATGCTGCCCTACATGCCGCTGCATCATCTGTTGATGAGAGAGCTGGACGGTCCGGTCGTGGCGACGAGCGGCAATCGGTCCGAGGAACCCATCGTGACGGGTGATGAGGAAGCGCGGCGACGACTGGCCGAGATCGCAGATGCCTTTCTGATTCACGATCGCCCGATCGCCCGTCCGATGGACGATTCCGTCGTTCGGATGGCGAAGTCCGGCCCGATTGTCCTTCGACGGGCGCGAGGGTTGGTTCCGCGGACGATTCGTCTTCCGGAATCGATCGCGCGCGATGTCGAGGGGCCGGTGCTGGCGGTCGGCGGCCACCTGAAAAATACTGTGGCGCTCTTGGACGCTGATCGTGTTCTGCTGAGTCAACATCTGGGCGATCTGTCCACGCTTGAAACGGAATATGCTGTTCGGCAGGCCATCGACGATCTGCAATGGTTGCTCCAGGTGAAGCCTCGCGCCGTCGCTTGCGACCTGCACCCCGACTACCGGTCGACGCGGCTTGCTGAGGAACTGGCAGGGCGATGGGATGTTCCGCTCATCCGGGTGCCGCACCATCATGCGCACGTGGTGGCCTGCATGGCAGAGCATGGAGTGACGGGCGTGGTGCTCGGAGTGGCCTGGGATGGAGCGGGATATGGAGTGGATGGCTCCCTCTGGGGTGGCGAGTTTCTATTGGCAACCTATCGGGAAAGTGATCGCCTGGCTCATCTGCATCCGTTCCGGTTGCCGGGAGGGGAGCAGGCGGCACGGGAACCACGGCGTGCTGAGTTGGCTGTCCGATGGGAAACGTTCGGCGCTCAGGGTTGCCTCGCAGCTGTGGAGGAAGGAACCGAGTGGAGAGCACAAGCGCAACTCGTCGTGGCCATGCTGGCCAAGCAGATTCAATCGCCTGTCACGACCAGTATGGGACGGCTCTTCGACGCGGTGGCCTCGATGCTCGGCCTCTGTCAGGTTGCCAGCTTCGAGGGGCAGGCGGCGATGGCTCTGGAGCAGGAAGGGACAGGGGCATCGGCGTCGGTCCATGGCGAGGATGAAGCCTATCCGATTCCGCTGGTTTCAGGAGCAGAGGCGCCGCGGCGATGGATTGCCGACTGGAGGCCGATGATCGAGCTGATTGCCGACGATCTCAGCCGTGGAGTCGAGAAATCTCGTATCGCGCATCGGTTTCATCGCTCACTGGCTGAACTCATCGGACAAGTGGCCGAACGAGTCGGCGTACAGCAAGTGGTCCTGACCGGGGGCTGTTTTCAAAACGTTCTCTTAGTCGACCTTGCCAGGGATCGGTTGGAGTCAGCCGGATTTGTCGCGTTGACCCATCGGGAGGTTCCCCCGAACGATGGAGGGTTAGCGTTGGGGCAGGCGGTCATTGCTGCAACCCAATTGCGTGCAGGATGCTGAAAAAGAGGGGATGGGGTAGCTGGGACGATCCCCTTGCTCGCGCAACGCGCGGCCTCCGAAGGCCCTCGTTGGACGCGCGCAGTTGGGATCATCCCACCCACCCCTTTAAAGTGATAGCTCACTGTGGCCCTGCTTGGGCAACGGCGCGTCCATGGGCGAAGAGACTGTCTTGGCAGACTCAGGGTGGGAGGGTGAAATAGCCGCCAGGGGTGGGCGGGTGAGAAGTCTGGCCTTTTTGAGCATCCTGCGACTAATTGAGCATCAGTTCCACGTGAAAGGTTTCAACGGCGTTTTGTGGATAAACCGAGTTTTTCCGCAGCCTGTTAGAGCAGAGAGAATAGGTCTCTCCGCTGGCATATGGAAGGCAGAAAACTATGTGTTTGGCAGTGCCGGGGCAAGTCATGACCATTGAGGACGACCAGTTGCGGACAGGAACGGTCTCGTTTGCCGGAGTCACCAAATCCGTGTCGTTGGCGATGGTGCCGGAGGCGCAGGTGGGCGACTACGTCATCGTCCACGTGGGGTTCGCCATCAGCAAGTTGGATGAGGAGGCAGCACGACGAACGTTGGAGACCTACGCCAAGATGGCGGCCTTAGCCCACATTATTCATGACGGTTCGTGACGAAACCGCCAAGACGCCATGCGAGACATGGGCGAGCCCGACGACTGAAGGCTCGTCGGAGCAGCGGATCGGCGATTGCAGAAGAAGTGTTCATGAATCATGCGGGTTAAGCCAAATAAGCCTGACCCCCTTGACTTGCCTATGAAACCAAGGCGTATACGTGGGGAAATATCAGCCTCCCCAAAACTTGCAATAGCAGCAAGCCTGGGCAATACTGAAGCCCTTGACACGACCAGCCACTGACAACCGTGTGGTCGAGATTCGCGCAGATACAGAATCTTAAGTCTGGAGTGATCGGCAAGCGTGGAACCCCTCGCCACACTGATTTCCAAACGTGGCGTTCCGGTGCGCCTCACGCATGAACGGTGGAGCCACATTGTTGAGTCGCACGATTATCTGGCAGGACATCTCGATCTTGTTGTAGAGACGGTAGGTGATCCAGATTGTGTCGTGACCGGCGTCAAAGACGAACTGTTGGCGGTCAAGCGTTATGACCAGACCGCGATTGGCGCTAAGCATATCGTGGTCGCCTATAAGGAACAGGGGCAGGAGGGGTTCATTATCACAGCCTTCATGACCTCGAAGATCGACAAGCTGCTCAAGAGAGGCATCCAATGGCAGAAGTCATAGACATCCTTAGCCTGGTCCCGCAATCCTTGAACCTGCGTTCCAACCACCTGTGGCTCGATTACGACGACGAAGCAGATGTGCTGTATATCAGCCTGAGAAAACCACAACGGGCGACCGACAGCGAAATAGTAGGGCGCTTCATCTATCATTACGACGGAAACGAACTGGTCGGCGTCACTGTTCTGCATGCCAAATCCAGCGCGGGGGCAGACGCCGCCTAGTGAGAGTCTATGGCGGCCTGGCCCGCTAGACTTGTCTCCAAGTGGTAGTCATCGCATAATGCCGCCAGTTCTCCTTCTTCCCCCTCCGACGTCATCATAAATAGTCTGGCAGACATATCTCATTGAAACGCCGACGATTAGGGCGTTATGCTCGGAATATTCGATGGTGTGTTATGTGGACAAGACACGGTAGATTCGGCTCCTATGCGGATCGGCCTAAACGTTGTTGGGCGTCATGGCAACTGTTCAGCAAGAACTCGGCCTCACTGATGAGCAGTTCGGAAAGCTCCGGCTGTTCAACCGCATCCTCATTTCCTACAACGACTTCAAGCAAGCTCACGAAATCGCGTCCCTCCTTGTCGACGGCAACCTCTACCGAAACTATCCGAGGGAAAATCGGCATCTCGTCATCGCCCTGAACATGGCAGCCATAGTTGCGTACACCCGGCCATTCCTCAACAGCGGGGGTGAACTCGCTCACAACCGGTTGCTGGGTCGAGTCCTGCGCCAACTAACTGCAGCGGAGATGGCTCTGCATGAAACGGTACTCAAGGACCGCAGCACGATGATGGTCCACTCAGATGCGGACGCGAACCTGTCCATACCGCTCGTGGTCGAGACGGATCGAGGGCCGATTGTGCTTCCGAAGAACACAAGCACGTACGAAACTATCTTGTTGCCGGATTCAATGCGGCTCCTCAGTACGATGGCTGTCAAGCTCCGAGAGCATTGTTTCGCGCTACGTCAGGAACTCGAGCCCGACTTGCTCCCTTTTCTTCCAAGGGCAAGAGTCGAGGCGGCAGATGACGCGTAGCAGGCCGCTGCAGCTGACGGCCGCGAGCTCGATTCGTGCGGATGGACGTGCTCGATACAAGTCGGATTAGGTTTACGCGCGGTTGCAGCTGATCGGCTATCCGTTAGGAACCAGGGAATCCGCAAAATGACGCGTGATCTCGAACTTATTCGCAAGCTTATCCTCGCAGTCGAGGCTTCCCCAACCGGGTACGTCAAGGACGATCTTGAGATCGAGGGCTACTTACCCGAACAGATCGGATACCACGCGTACCTTCTGGTGGATGCAGGTTTGGCGAAGGGCGTCGATATCACAACGATGGGTTCTAGCTCGCCCAATTGGCGAATCCTCCATCTCACCTCGGCCGGTCATGATTTCGCTGATGTAGCCCGTGACGACAGCACATGGAAAAAAGCGACCGGTCTCGTGAAGAACAAAGCGGGAGGTGTCACCCTCGATGTTATGAAGCAGGTCCTGATCAGTGTCATCAAGAATGCGCTTGGTTTATGAGGCGCATGGTGCCCAACCACGGACTGCATCGGAGCGCACAAACAAGAGCGTCGCTCTTGGGTACCCGTCACGCTTTGCGTGACAGTGCCCGGTAAATGTGAACGTTGGCCCGACGCTTCGCGTCGTCTCAACGGCCCAGCGGATGGTCATCCGCCGGTAGGTCCGCGAAGCGCGGCTCAATCAGCGACTGCAGTGGACCTCCGCTGATCCGCGGGGCCGTTAGTCGTCAATCGAAAAGCATGACATGAACTACAGTGCATTCATTAGCTATGCCGGTGCCGATATAGATATTGTTGAGAACCTTCGGGATCATCTAGGCCGATATGGGGTTGATGCTTGGGTGTACTCCCTAGATCGGACTTTGGCGGCGGATGCGTGGGAAGAGATCAAGTCTCGTATCATTGCCTGCGACTTAATGATTTTCGTTGTGTCCGATAAGACGACAAAAGCCTAAGGGCAGTTGCGGGAAATGGAAATCGCCTTGGACAAAATCGAGCCAATTGCAGGCGCAGGAAAAATTCTACCGGTTGTTATTACAGGCATGGAGTTTTCAGCGCTACCGGAAATACTTCGGTATAAGAACGGTCTCTTTCTTGACGGCCACACGGTTCGCTCCGTCGCATGGACGATTGCTAAGCGGGCGTTTCCGGGAAGAGCCGCTGCGGAAGCTGAGATGCCTTGGAAGCATCCTATTCCCGGAGAGTGGCTTGAAATCTCAGGTCTTGACTCCATTGTCGAACAATACTTCGATATTGGCGATAAGCTCTACTTTCGTTCAATTAGCCCTATGGGACTATTCGAATGCTATTCCAGAAAGCTAGGAGGTTTGTTCTGGATTGCACCGGACAATGTCAGAACGTCGACCGATCTCGAAGCGAACAAAGAACTCGAAGCGCAGATCCCAACCATATTTCGCGTAAGCGCCATGGTTGAAATCCAGCGACTTGGTTGGCAAGCGTGGAATGCGCGCAACAAAAAATGACGGCTAACCAGGTGCTGGAGAGGGGCGCCGCAAAAAGCGCGGCGCCTCTCAGCTTGGTTCGTTGAGACGGCGCCTGACCCACAAGGAGGAGTATCGATGCCTCGCCACTTCTTCGAGGTTGTAAGTCTCCACGAAGACCTGAATTGCTCTTCAAATGATCATGGGTGTGATTCCAACAAACGGAGTCGCGGGAGATCACAGTCATGAAGTATGTAGATGAGTTTCGGGATCGTGTCCATGCCGAGACCTTGGCCGGCGCTATCAAACGCACTGTTACCAGGCCCTGGACGATCATGGAGGTCTGCGGCGGACAAACCCATTCGATCGTGCGGTTCGGGCTCGACGAGTTGTTGCCTGAGAAGGTGACGTTGGTGCATGGGCCTGGCTGTCCCGTCTGTGTGACACCAGTGGTGTTAATCGATCAAGCGATTGCGCTGGCCGCGATTCCTCGCGTCATCTTCTGCTCATTCGGCGACATGCTGCGTGTTCCTGGCTCACAGGGAGATCTGTTCAGCGTCAAGGCTGCGGGGGGGGACGTCCGTATCGTGTACTCTCCGCTGGATGCGTTGGAACTGGCCCGTGCGAACCCCGATCGCGAGGTCGTGTGTTTTGCTGTGGGGTTCGAGACGACCGCGCCTGCCTATGCCATGGCGGCGATCCAGGCGCGGCGCCTCGGTCTCACGAACTTTAGTCTGCTGGCAGCCCAGGTGCTCGTGCCGCCGGCCATCGAAGCCATCCTCTCCGCTCCCGGCTGTCGCGTGCAAGGATTCCTGGCTGCCGGTCATGTCTGTACCGTCATGGGCTATGAAGAGTACGAAGACCTGGCCCGTCGCTACAATGTCCCCCTCGTCGTGACAGGGTTCGAGCCGATCGACGTGTTGGAAGGGATCGCGATGCTCGTCAGTCAACTCGAAGAAGGCCGGGCGGTGGTCGAGAATCAATACACGAGATCGGTGCGTCGCGAGGGCAATGTGGCGGCGCAAGCGGCCGTGCGCGAAGTGTTCGAGCCGACGCTTCGAGCCTGGCGCGGCATCGGTGACATTCCTCGCAGTGGCCTGAGACTCACCGATGCCTATACCGACTTCGATGCATCGGTGCGATTTCGAGACGAGCTTGCCCAAGCCGGTTCCGTGGGAAGAGAAGATCTCGACTGTCAGAGCGGGCTGGTCTTGCAGGGCTTGATCAAGCCGCCTGAATGCCAGGTGTTTGGGACCCGTTGTACGCCGGAACATCCGCTCGGAGCGCCGATGGTGTCGAGCGAAGGGGCCTGCGCCGCCTATTACCGCTATAGACGGGATGTCGGGTAAGAAGTAAGTTGAAAGTAGTAAGTTGTAAGTGGTGAGAAGTCTTCCGTAACAGCTGAGAGAGAAGGCGAGACAAGTTGCCATGGCAGACAATCCTGAGCTGAAACTGCACTGTCCTCTACCTGTGAAAAACGCGACCGTGCAATTGGCCCATGGTGGGGGCGGGAGATTGATGCAGCACCTCATCCGGGACATCTTTGTCCGGTCCTTCAACAATCCCCTCCTGGCCCAGATGCATGACGGTGCGACCTGGTCTCAGTCCGAAGGGACGTTGGCATTCACCACAGATTCGTATGTTGTGAAGCCCTTGTTTTTTCCAGGCGGAGACATCGGCAGCCTAGCTGTTCATGGAACGGTCAACGATTTGGCTATGTGCGGGGCGAGGCCCTTGTGGCTCAGTGCTGGATTTATCCTGGAAGAGGGACTTGAGATGGAGACGTTGCTACTGGTTGTCGATTCGATGGCTCAGGCGGCGCGGGACTCCGGTGTCTCCATCGTGACCGGCGACACGAAGGTCGTTGACAAGGGGAAAGGCGACGGGGTGTTCATCAATACGGCCGGGGTCGGTGTCGTACCGCCCGGTGTGAGAATCGGCCCTCAACAGATCGTGTCGGGCGATGCTATTCTTGTGAGCGGCGATCTGGGATCGCACGGGGTGGCGGTGCTTAGCGTGCGCGAGAGCTTGTCATTCACCGGTGACATTGCGAGCGACTCGGCGCCGTTGCATCGCGTGGTCGCGGATCTCATTGCCAACGGCATCGAGATCCATTGTCTCCGGGATTTGACGCGAGGGGGTTTTGCCAGCGCCCTCAATGAACTTGCAGCGGCTGCCGGTGTGAAGCTGTCAATCGACGAGCGGACCATCCCGGTTCATAGTGAAGTGCAGGGGGCTTGCGAGGTTCTGGGGTTAGATCCGTTGTATGTCGCAAACGAAGGCCGTTTCGTTTCGTTTGTGCCGGAGGCGCAAGCCGATCGTGCTGTAGCAATCATGCGTGGCCATGCCGTGGCGAGGGAGGCAGTTCGGGTCGGAAAAGTGGAGGGGCGTGAGTCGCCCATCGTCGTTCTCAAGACGGTGTTGGGGACGCACCGAATTCTCGATCTGTTGTCCGGTGAGCAACTCCCGAGGATTTGCTGACCTGCATTGAGGGGGGCGACAGGTTCTGTGGGACAGTCGGGGAGTTGAGCCGCTCAAACCTATATGAAACACGAGTTGCCCATCTGGCGCGAAATTCCCCATAGAAGTTTCCTGTTCTGTTGCGGAACGGGCCAGAACGAGTTCAAGGGCCTGTCCAGAGCATGATGTGCAGAGGCCTGCGTCTTGCAAAATAGAAACTTGCGATGCACGAACGCATGTGGTCATCACGTGTGCGCATCGCACACAAACCACACTATCAAGGAGGTTCGTATGAAGCAGCTAGTAGGAATGATGGCTTTAGCGATCGGCGCCGTGTTGGTATTGAACGGTCCTGCCTGGAGCGATCAGAAAGGGAAGGGGAAGAAAGACGAAGTGAAAGAGACGGTTGAAATGGCCGCGACGGCCAAGGTGACGATCGACCAGGCGATCAAGACGGCGTCGGAAAAAGTGGCCGGTAAGGTCGTCGAAGCAGAACTGGAGATGAAGCACGATAAACTCGTGTGGGAGGTCGAAGTCGTCACGGCGGAAAACAAGGTGATGGAGGTTCACATCGATGCGGAATCGGGAGCCGTGATCGAGGTGGAAGAAGAAAAGCCTGAGAAAGACATGAAGAGCGAGCAGAAGCGGGAACGCAAACAGCAGCATAAGCCCTAATCCGTATAATTCATGAGCGCATCTATTGCAAGCGCCGATACCTAATTCAAGCGAGACGGGCGCGGTCAGAAGGCTGAAGGTCGGGGTTCGAAGTTCCGAGCATTTCAGTCTTCAGCCTTCAGATCGTCTCGCCCGTCCCGCCTTTCCCGCTCGTCGCGCATCGCTCGCGTCGCGCGTGCACTGCATTTTGCGACGAACCGTCACCAATCATGCGGGCTATCGGTTGTTCTTGTAACCGAAGTTGAGAGAGGTGTACAAAGAAGGTAGATGTCTCAACCGCGCCACAACCGTATCGAAGGAAGCCACCGTGGCAAGGTATGCATGACGCTGGCGGTGGTTCTCTGCCTTTGTGTCGTGGTGCAAATGCTTGGCGTGCCAGTGACACTCCTGACTCCTGTAGAAACAGTCGATACCCTCGCCGAATCGGTCTCCGAAGGGTTTTCCGTTCCTTCTTCGTTCCTCCAACCGACGCCTTCGGTCGAAGTTGTTTCTGTGACTGACGCGCAGTCGTTCGCCCATGTGGTGGTTCTTGCCTCTGCGCTGTTTCATCCTCCTCCCGTTCTCTAATTCGAGCTTCTTGCTGTTCATGCGGGACTTGGAGCTTCGCTCGCAACTCATTGCCGGGATGATGGAAGGTCCGCTCACCGATCTGCTCGCGTCCGAATCCAAAGCGAAATTATCGGTGTACTTCCAGCGGATCACCAAAGATGAACGGCTTTTTGTGCGCGACCATCTGCCGCACGCGACGATCGTGACCTTTTGGCATATCCCGTGGAGTGACCCGGAACGCTATGCCATCTGTCCCTGGTATCGAGAGATCCTTGAAGGGCTCTTGGGGAGCAGCATCCTCGGATTTCACACACGATTCCATTGCAGCAACTTTATCAATACTGTGGACCGTTCTCTCGAAACGAGGATCGACTGGGACAGCTCCATGATTTCCTATCAAGGCAAACTCACCGCGGTGAATCATTACCCCATTTCGATCGCCTGGCCCAAGCAGGCGCAGTCACAACCGGTGTCTGAATCCGAGTGCAGGGCCTGCATCCGCACCCTCAACGGGATTCCCGAGGCGGATCGCATCGGTGTCGGTGTCGAACGACTCGATTATACGAAGGGCATTCTCGAGCGGTTTCTCGCCGTTGAACGGCTGCTGGAGCTGCAGCCGGAATGGGTCGGCGCATTCTCCTTCATCCAAATCGCCGCGCCCAGCCGCGCCAAGATCGATCAGTGTCAGATCCTCACGCAACAAGTGATCTCGTTGGCCGAACGTATCAATCGACGATTCGGGCGAGA
>CXWL01000672.1_pt1 | contig 143415 bp, 130 predicted proteins | sample 590931 | NCBI WGS metagenome assembly CXWL01 (sample SAMEA3498368, study PRJEB10139) | groundwater metagenome | biome: water well; material: biofilm material | place: Germany | collected 2015-04-27
CCCTTAAGACGTCAGGTCTCAACTAATGGACCTCAGAAAACGACTTTCACCACGGGCAGCTAGGGCTTAAGGCTTCCAAAAGTACAATCTGACTCATGTCAGAGATCCACACGTTCCTCAAGGAAGCGCGGCTCTTTCCGCCTCCACCGGCCTTTTCGGACAAGGCGCACATCAAGCACCTCGAGGAGTACCGCGAGATGTACGCGAGAAGCATCAACGATCCCGATGCTTTCTGGGGCGAGCAGGCGGAGACGCTGACCTGGCAGGAGAAGTGGCACACCGTCCTCGAGTGGAAGCCGCCGTTCGCCCAGTGGTTCCTGGGCGGCAAGATCAACCTCTCCGAGAACTGCCTCGATCGGCACGCCTCCACCTGGCGCAAGAACAAGGCCGCCATCATCTGGGAAGGTGAACCGGGCGAAACCCGCGTGATCACCTACGGCGAGCTGCTGCGCGATGTCTGCAAGTTCGCCAACGTTCTCAAGTCCCTTGGGGTGATGAAGGGCGACCGGGTGGGCATCTATCTTCCGATGGTCCCGGAAGCCGCGGTGGCGATGCTCGCCTGCGCCCGCATCGGCGCGGTCCACAGCGTGGTCTTCGGTGGGTTCTCCGCCGAGGCGGTGGCCGACCGCATGAACGACGCCTACGCGAAGCTCATCATCACCGCCGACGGAGCGTGCCGGCGGGGAAGCATCGTGCATCTCAAGGCCAACGTCGACGCGGCCTGCGCCACGATCCCAAGCGTCACCAAGGTTGTTGTCGTCCGGCGGACCGGGGAGACCATCGAGATGAAGGGCGGGCGGGATGTCTGGTACCACGAGGCCATGGCCCCCGCCTCGGCGCATTGCCCCCCGGAACCGCTCGATTCCGAGCATCCGCTCTTCATCCTCTACACCTCTGGAACGACCGGCAAGCCGAAGGGAGTCCAGCATTCAACCGCGGGCTACCTGCTTCAGGCCACCATGACCATGAAGTACGTCTTCGACCTCAAGGAGGAAGACACGTACTTCTGCACGGCCGACGTGGGCTGGGTCACCGGACACAGCTACGTCGTTTATGGACCGCTCGCGAACGGAGCGACGACACTGATGTACGAAGGGGCCCCGAACTTCCCGAAGCCCGACCGATTGTGGGACATCATCGAGCGGCACCGCGTAAGCATCTTCTACACCGCGCCCACCGCCATCCGCTCGTTCGTACGCCAGGGCGACGACTGGCCCAACGCCCACGACATGAGTTCGTTGCGTCTTCTGGGGACGGTGGGCGAACCCATCAACCCCGAGGCCTGGATCTGGTACCACAAGGTCATCGGCGGCGAGCGTTGTCCCATCGTCGACACCTGGTGGCAGACCGAGACCGGCGCCATCATGATCTCGCCGCTGCCCGGCGCCACACCCACGAAGCCCGGCTCCGGGACCTTGCCGTTCTTTGGGATCCTGCCCGAGGTCGTGGACAAGGAAGGCAACAAGGTCCCCTCCGGCCAGGGTGGGTTCCTGGTCATCCGGAAGCCGTGGCCCTCGATGCTCCGGACTGTCTTCCGCGACCCCGACCGCTACATCGAGAACTACTGGAAGCGCTTTCCGGGGTCCTATTTCACGGGCGACGGCGCCCGGGAGGACGAGGACGGCTACTTCTGGATCATGGGCCGGGTCGACGACGTGGTCAACGTGGCTGGACACCGGCTTGGCACCATGGAAGTCGAAAGCGCCATCGTCTCGCATCCGAAGGTCGCCGAGGCCGCGGTGGTCGCGCGGCCGGACGAACTCAAGGGCCAGGCCTTGTGCGCCTTTGTCACCCTTAAGGCCGGGGCCGGCGGCGCGGATCTGTTCGCCATCGAGGCCATGAAGGAAGAACTGAAGGCGCACGTCGCGAAGGAGATCGGACCAATCGCGAAGCCGGACGACATTCGTTTCACGGACGCCTTACCGAAGACCCGGAGCGGCAAGATCATGCGCCGGCTCCTTCGGGACATCGCAGCCGGTTCGCTGACCGTTGGCGACACGACGACACTGGAGGATTTCTCAGTTCTGGCCAAGCTGCGTGAAGACGAGGAGTGAACCGGACGCACCGGAACGAAGCGGAAAGCCGAGAGTCCGGGGCCGCGGCAACCGAGCCCGTCCCCGGCTTAGCCGGAGGCGAAACTCTGCCCCCTCTAAACAAATACGGTTGTCGCTTCTTCGCGAAGACGGTAATGAGCTGGTGCTTGTCGCCGGTTGAACCCAGAGGGGGGACTCTGGCCCCCTCTAAACAAGGCTGTTGTCGCACCTTGCCCCGGCCGCTCGAGCGACTATCTTATCGGGCACTTTGACCGTTGAGCAGAATCAAAGTGTCCGATAAGATATATTATGTAAACTATTATGGTAGATGAGGCCGAAGTCCGGCTCATACCGGTTCGATCACTCTCGTTCCATGCCGACTACCGCTGCCAGAACACCGGAGTCTGCTGTTCCTCGGGCTGGGATATCGCCGTCGAGACGCGTGTCCAACTCCAGCTGAGCCAGAGGCTTCGGAAGCGTGCCGGCCATCTTCCCAACGGGCCGGACGGGTTCGTGCCCCTCTCGGACCCGCCAGTCGGCTGCCTTTCGGCGTTCCGCCGCGATGACGCCGGCGTCTGCTGGTTCCGCGACAATGAACGGCGCGATTGCGCCATCCATCGGGAGTTTGGCGAGGACTTGCTGGCATCCGCCTGCCGGCAGTTTCCAAGGGTGGCGGTGCTCGAACCCAGCCAGACCTCGATCAGCCTGTCTCACTATTGTCCAACCGCGGCCGCGCTGCTGTTCCGGGACTCATCGGATTTCGCCATCGTCGAAGCGCCCGCCGCGTTTCCTTCAGCCTGGCCGTTCGAGGGTTTGGATGCGCGTGGGGCGTATTCCCCGCTGCTTCGCCCCGGTGTGCTCCTGGGTTTTGACGGCCTGCGGGCCTTCGAGACGTCGGCGGTTGCCGTCCTCTCGGAGTCCGACGTCCGCGGCGCCGTGGCCCGAATCGCTGCGGCCGTCGACCAGATCCGATGCTGGCGGCCAGACCTGGGACCGCTTCCGCTTTGGATCCAGCGCGCCTTTGACGAGGCCGTCCCCCTGGCGGTTCATCCGGTCTTCGACCCACGGCGCGTCCTGGCCGAATCCATTCCGCCCGGGGCCGCCAAACCTCAGCCACTGCCGACCTTCTCGGGAGCGAACGTCGACTTCGACGCGAAGGCCGATCTGGCCCTCCGGCGATATCTGGCGGCCCGGTTGGTTGGCGGCTGGGTGATGTTCCAGGCTGATGATCTGCGAACGGTAGCCGCCTATCTACGTTTCTGTTTTGACAGCGTGCTCCTCTTCGAGTCGGGCCGCGATCGCGCGGAGCCGGAACTTGATCGTTGGCGCGAGGCCATCCGGGAGGCCGACCTTTGGCTTCTGCACCATTGCGATCCGGAGCGGCTCGTGGCCAACCTGCGATAGGGTCGCCGTGATCATGGCTCGACTCGACCGCCCCACGCGCCCGGTTCTCGGGAAGCTCCCGATAGCCCGGTTTCTTCGGGAGTACTGGCAGAAGGAGCCGCTGGTGATTCGGGGCGCATTTCCCGGCCTCAAAGACCCGCTCAGTCCTGATGAACTTGCCGGCCTTGCCTGTGAATCTCATGTGGATTCGCGGCTGGTGCTCGCGCGCGGGGGGCGCAAGCCCTGGCAGGTCACCCGCGGGCCGCAGAAGGCCTCGGCGCTGCAGCGGCTTCCGCGGTCTCATTGGACTTTGCTTGTCGAATCGATGGATAGGCATTCGGATGAGATCGCCGCCTTCGCCTCGGCTTTTTTCTTCCTGCCCCGCTGGCGGATGGACGACGTGATGGTGAGCCTCGCTCCTGTCCACGGCACGGTCGACGCGCACATCGACAGCTACGATGTGTTCCTCATTCAGGGTCAGGGTAGGCGGCGCTGGGAGGTCGACCGTCGATCCGTGCCCGACTATCGCCCCGGTCTTGACCTGCGGATACTCAAGCGCTTCGAGGCCCAGGATTCATGGGTGCTGGACAAGGGCGACATGTTGTACGTGCCTCCTGGCGTCGGACACCGAGGAGTCACCGTGGAGAGCGAGGTTGAGATCGCTCTCACCTACTCCGCGGGGTTCCGCGCGCCATCGTCAGCGGATCTCCTCTCGACCCTGCTCGCGCGCGCCATAAGCCGGGAGACGCCTCATTTGTTTTCTGATGCCGGCCGGAAATCCGTGACCGACGCCGGGCAACTGAACGCGGCGGACCTCGCGGCCTTGAAGCGCTTCATCGTGGACGACCTCGACCCAAAGAACTCGGACGCGTGGACGCTGGTCGCGGGCGAAGCGGTGACGGCCGGCGGCCAGGGCCGAATTCCCTCTTCGAGACCGAACCCGACTCTCGTCGCCAAGCGTCTGCTTGCCGGCGCGCGCCTGAGGCCGGCGCCCGCCGCGCGCTTGGTCTGGGCTCAACTCGAACAAGGCCGAGCGGCCCTTTTCGTCAATGGCGAGAGCCGCGTGCTCGCGCGCGATCGGGCGTTCGCCGCTTCTTTTCTTTGTGGGAACGGCGAGCGGTCGGCCGGGCGTCGCCTGGCCGCGAAACCCGATCTGATGTCTTTGACCCTGGGCCTGTTGCGCGCGGGCGTGGTGGTTCTGGTCGACTGACGGCGGGTGCCTCGACTGGGATGCCTTCGCCGCGGACCGTGAATTCGGGAGGGCGTGGACTCACAATGGTGAGCCGCTCTCCTGTGACCGGATGGTCGATCTCCAATCGCTCGGCGTGCAGCATCAGTCGGCTTGGCCTCGAGGACGGCGTCCCATAGCGGACATCGCCAATGATCGGCGCGGCAACAGAGGCAAGGTGAACTCTGATCTGGTGTTTGCGGCCGGTCACCGGCTTTGCCTCAACGAGCAAGCGGTCGCGGCCGCGCTGGAGCACGCGCACTCGAGTCGCGGCCGGCGAACCCGACGAGTCAACCCGGACGTTCCCGTTCTTGAGCACGGCGATCGGGCTGTCGATGGTCAGCACTGCAGGCCAGTCGATGGGCGGTCGATGGACGAGCGCGACGTAGGTTTTGTCGACCGTCCGGCCCGCGAAGCTCGCGGCCAGAGACGAGTTCGCCTCCGCGGCCTTGGCGAAGAGCACCACACCCGAGGTGCCGGCATCGAGGCGATGATGGACGAACACACGATGTCCGACATGTTGTTCAATGAGCGCGGTCAGGCTGGGCCGAGTCGGATCCTTGGTCTCATGAGTTGGCAGGCCAGACGGCTTGTCCACCGCGATCAGACGTGAGTCCTCGAAGAGGATGCGCAGCGTGGCCGCTGATTCTGCGACGGGAAGCCACTCGAGTGTGCGGACGAAGACGGAGGGACCGCGTCGAAGCATCAAACCCGGATCCCGCGCGATCCGGCCACCGACGGTGACGAGTCCGGCGACGATCGCTTTGCGGGCCAGGCCGCGCGGCACGGGTCGATGGAGCGCCTCGGCCAAGGCGTCGGCCAGCCAACGATCGAGCGGCGCCATCGCGTCCTGGTGGACCACGACGGAGATGGACTTCATTGCCCGGCCGACTTCTCCCGGTCTCGCTCGCGCAGTCTCTTTCCGATCCACAAGGTCCGATGGAAGGCGGTGGCGAAGGTTCCGGCGGCGATGACCGCCAGCACCACCATCACCACCGACCCCTGGGCCATGCCGAAGGAGAGAGTGATCGGTCCGTCGAAGAAGACCGCGAAGACCAGCAGCGCGATTCGCTCGGCCCGCTGCATCAGTCCCTCCTTGCACAGAACACCCTGCGACTCCCCTCTCGCCCGGGTGTAGCTCACGAGCAGGGAGCCGGTGATGGCGGCGGCCGCGAGCAAGGGTCCCCACGGACTGTCGCGGAGGAAATAGACGAGCCCCAGGAACGCGAAAACCTCGACGAACCGGTCCAGCGTTGAATCGATGAAGGCGCCGTACGACGAGGCGACTTTCATGTGACGGGCGATCCGCCCGTCCATCACGTCGCAGATTCCGCCGAGCAGCATGATGACGCCGCCCCAACCCAGGCGACCGAACGCGAACAGGGTTCCGGCCAGGGCGCCGAGGGCGAGGCCCAGCCAATTGAAGAAATCCGGGGTGAGGCGGAGGGCCAGACTCACCCGCTCGATGGGGCCGATCGCCCACATGAACCAGTGGACCAGGAAGTTGCCGAGGCCCATCAGGAACTGGGTGCCTTTCTCCTTGGCATCCTTGTCCTGCTTCTGTCCGACCGCGGCGTACACGAACATCGACGCGATGGCCACGGCGAGGACAATGAGGGCGTTCCGGAGAGGCGTGTGCATGGGGCGAAGTTACACCGGCCGTCCCTTGCCACGTTGCCTGGCCAGGAACTTGAGCGCCCTCGGCCAGAGGAAGATGAAGGGGAATCGTCGCTCGAGCGGTGTGAGGACGATGGTCTCGCCGGAATGACGCTCGGCCTTGCGCACGATGTAGTCAAGCCAGCCATCGAAGGTCACCGCGTGTTTGGGCCAGCGGGTGGTGGCCCGGATCCGCGACCATTCCATGAAGAGCCGCCGCCGCCGGGCTTCGCCCGTGGGTACGGGAACGGCGAGGGCGTAGCGCCCTTCGCCGGCAAGCCGCAGGCGACCCTCCGCGGCCAGCGACCGGAGCACTTCTTCAAAGATTGGCTCGAGGCGCACTGCCTGGGCAGCCGACAGAGCATCCGCGCGCCCGCGGTTTTCCGGCCGAACCTCGAAGCGGAATGACGTACGGAAGAGCTGTCGAAGGTAGTCGGAGGCTCCAAATGTCGGGGGCAGATCCAGAGCGGCCCAGTCGAGGGTCACCCGTCGCGCGGACGCGATCGCCGCGGCGACCCGGTCGGCCATATCCGCGTTGGCCGCCCACACCACATGCACGTCCTGGAACAGCCGGCCGGCGATGAACTGGTCCCGACGTCTGGTTGATGTGGCGCGCTCGAGTGCGGCCCGCGAGAGCACCGAAGCCTTGACCAACCAGGTTTCGCGAACCAGACGAATCTGGGTGGGAGGCAGCACACGATCGAGGAGACCAAGCAGGGCCGGACTCCGGTGGAGGAGACCTGCGCGCGACATCGCCTGGTAGAAGCGGCGCGGCTCCTCGCACACCAGCATCAGGTCGTACGCACTGTTCGTGTTGGTGGCGACGCCGGAACTGCGCGAGCCGAAGAAGATCGCCGCGCCAAGCGAACCATCGGCCGCCTCCGCCACGGCATCGAGAAGTTCGATGCCCGGCGGATCGAGGACGAGCTCCGCTTGCTGCCGCGGGGTCAGCGTGAAGCCTCCGCCCGCATCTTGGCCAGTTCCTTGATCATGTTCTGACGGCGTTCTTCGATGAACGGCTCGAGATCTTCGCGCTTCTCCGGTGACATTTGGCACTCCACCACCTTGAGCCGACCCCGGACGGATCCGAGGCCGAAGAAGGTGTCTTTGACCTTGCGGAGGCGCCAGAACCCGTCGGCCACGATGGTCCAAACCGGCATCCGTCGGCCCTCAAGGAGCGCGATCAGCCCCGCCGGGCGGAAGGGCGCGATTTCGCCATCGCTGGTCCGATGCCCTTCCGGGAACAGCATCACCGTGTGATGGAGACCTTGCTCGGCCGCGCGCTTGATCGCGATCACCGCCCCCGCCCTATCGCGGCGCGGGTCGATCACGATGCAATCAAGGTACTGGATAGCCCGCGAGACCGTGGGTATGCCCTTCGCATAACGAGCCCGGGCCACGAAGCGCGGCAATCGCGGGTGGAGGATATGGATGAGGGGGGACACTTCCAGCACCGACTGGTGATTCATGATCACCACCCCGGGTTGGGCGCAGTCGATGTTGCCTTCGATCTCGAACGTTGCGCCGCCCAGGCGGCAGAGCGTTACCAGGTTCCGCGCGACCCAACTGACCCAGGCCGTGCCGAGTTCCTGCCTCCGTGCTGGCTGAAGGGCGATCCAGGGAACGATCACCAGATAAAGCGAGAGCGGCGCGGCAAACCCCAGGAACAGCAGGCAGCCCGCGACGCCCAGGAAACTGCGGAGGCCGCGAATGAGGCCCATCACGGGACGAGGACGTTCAGGGCTCGGGGAAGCGTCTCGATGCGAAGAGTGGCTTCCTTCGCTTGACGCCATTCCCCGTCGGTTTCGAAAGAGGGGGGGCGGGTGAAATGGAAGGTGGCCTGGCGCGCTCGGGTCGAGGACACGCCGGGGAGCGCCGCGTGCGTTCCCTTGAGTAAGGCGGCCATGGCCTTGAGTCGTTCGAAGAATCGAAGATCCCCGAAGCCGACGATGTCGAGTTCGCCATCGTCGAGCGAGGCCTGGGGCGCGATGGCGAAACCGCCCCCGAATTTCCGGGCGTTGGCCACTATCACCATCATGTGGGTGCCCGTGGGCCCGGGCTGACCGTCGAGCACGCTCTCAAGCGCGAAGCCGGGATAGGCCTTCATCTCGAGAAGGGCGCAGTAGAGGTAGAGCAACTCGCCGCGAAGCCACTTGACCCGGAAGGAACGCTCGAGCACCGCGATATCGAATCCGAAGCCGGCCACGTTCAGAAAGTGCCGGTCCTCCACCCGGCCCACGTCAATCGGCCGGATCTTCCCCGCGGCGACGATCTCCGCGCACCGCGTCAGATCGTTCTGGGGGATGTCCAGGCTTCGCGCCAAATCACAACCAGTCCCGCCGGGCACGAGGCCAAGGGACACCGGCTTCCCCGATTCAACGATCGCGTGGCCGATGTTCGAAGTGGTTCCGTCACCCCCCACCGCCACAATGCGATCGAATCCATCGGCGATGGCGGCGCGGGCGAGTCTCTCCTCGTCGCCCGGACCCGCGGTCAGCCCGAAGGTCGCGCCTTGATCGGCGAATACCTCGCGGATCCGGGGCTCGAGACGCCGCCCCCGACCCTTCCCCGAGTTGGGATTGAGAATGACGTAGGTGCGCGACATTCTGAACCGTCTGCCTGTGGTCGACGCGGAAGGCGGTGACGGTCGGTGAGGCTAAAGGGTCTTGAGCGGATCGAAGGTCTGGCGACCATTCCGCATCCAGAGTTCCCGGAACGGAGTGGCGTAGACGTCCTCGATGCTGAGCGCCTTGTTGAACTCGTGGTCGTGAAGGACCAGCGCGCCCTTTTCGTCTTCGTGTTCGCTCTGCTCGCCTTCCATGACGATGCTCGCGAGGTACTTGCCAGAGTCGTCCGCCATGAAGGACTGGTAGAGGTGATTTACCGGCGCGAAGGCGTGAGCGGCCACGGTCAGTTCCGCGATGGGGGCGCCGGCTAGGTCGGTGACCCGGGCCTTACCCACGTTGGGGGTCGAGCGGTCGAACTCGATCTTGATGTCTTCCATGAAGTGCGGCAGGTGCCAGCGCTCGATGGCGTGGTCGCGCGCCGCCTTCGTGGTGGTGGCCACGAGATACGGGTACATCGCCGATTTGGGCAGGCGCTCGCCGGGCTTCACCAGCGGCGACACGATCACCGCCATCACCAGCTCGCCATACTCGCCGACCGAACTTTCGTTGAAGTCGAAGGCGGTCATGGCGAAGATGCTGGTGCCATGGTGCACTTCGACCGGCTCCAGGTGATCGGGCAGGATCTCTCGCGCGTTCTCCGTGGGAAACTCGAAGAACGCGCTCATCGCATCCCGATAGCCATAGATGGTTACTGACATACACCCTCTTCGCGCAGGACGGACGCGATCACGCGGACGGCGGTTTCAAGGTCGGCCTCGGTGTGGGCGGCGGAAACCGAGATGCGGAGGCGGGACTTGTGCTTCGGCACCGCTGGGTAGGTGACGGGCTGGAGGAACAGGCCGCGGTCCTGGATCTTCTCGGCCACCGCGAACACCCGGGCATCGTTGTTGACCATGACGGGCATGACCTGAGAGTTGGACTTGCCGATATCCACACCCTCTTCCGCGAAACGCCGGCGGAGGAAGGCGACGTTCGACCACAACTTCTGGCGAAGCTCCGGCTCCTTCTGCACGATCTTGATCCCGGCGAGCAGGCCGGCGACGAGGACGGGCGAAAGGTTGCAGGAAAAGAAGCGGGATCGGCCGAAAGCGTTGATGTAGTCGACGAGCTTGCGGCTGCCCGCGACGAATCCACCCTGGCCGCCGAGGCTCTTCGAGAACGTCCCGAGGTGGAAGTCGACTTCCTCGTCGAGACCGAAGTGCTCGGCCACGCCCCGGCCGTTCTGGCCGAAGAGAAAGGTGGAGTGGGCTTCGTCGATGAGCACACGCGCGCCGTGACGCTTCGCCACTTCGAGCAACTCGGGGAGGGTGCAGATGTCGCCGTCCATCGAGTAGACGCCCTCGACCACCACCAGCTTCTTGCCCTTGGCCTTGCCGAGCTTGCGCTCGAGGTCGAGAGGGTTGTTGTGGCGGAAGAAGACCGTGTTGGACTTCGCGAGAATGGCGCCATCGACCACGGACGCATGGGAGTACTGGTCGAGGATGATGGAGTCGCCGGCGCGCATCAGGCCGGAGATGAAGCCCACGTTGGCGCTGTAGCCGGTCGGGAAGACGACGACGGCTTCCTTGTTCTTGAACCGGGCAAGTTCGGCGTTGAACTCTTCATGAATGTCGAAGGTGCCGGAGAGGATCGGCGAACCGGAGGCGCCCAGACCGTACTTCTCCACCGCCTTGATCGCGGCTTCCTTCACTTCCGGGCGATAGGAGATGCCCAGGTAGTTGTAGGACGCCATGTTGATCAGATCGTGGATTCGCCCCGTCTTGCGGTTCCGGACGTGAACGTGGGTCTCCGGCGCGCCCTGAAGTGGCTCGGAATAAAGGTAGTAGCCGTTCGGCAGGGCCTCGCGGTACCACTCGGAGAATGGCCCGAGGAGGTTCATCGGGTCGTCGCCGGCTCCATAGTAAAAGTTGGAGTAGTCGTACTCAGCGAAGTTGGATCCGGGCTTGGTTTCAGGGGGCATGGGGGCGTCCTCGTCGAATGGGTCCGGCGGTGGAGGCCAATAATATCAGCACTGACCTTGAGGCGCGCTTAAGAGCGGCACCGCGACCGTCCAAGCTCAGTCAGGCTTTATGAGGCTCCCCGCCACGCGCCGAGCCACGAACCGAGGCAAAAACCGCTGGCCGAAGAGCGTGACCCGGTCGAGCCGCCCAGGAAGATGCAGGGTTCCTGTCCCTCGTGCCGCGGCGTCGAGCGAACTCACGGCCACGTCGGTGGCGGTCATCGAAGGAGTGCGGTCGAAACGGCTTCCTTTGGTCCCTGCCACCTCCTGGAATCCCGTGGGGATGTTCCCGGGGCACAGGGCCTGAACCTTCACTCCCGTTCCCTCAAGCTCATCGGCCAGAGCTTCGGTGAAGGAGAGCAGGCCGGCCTTGGTCGCCGCGTAGACATTGAGGTACGGTACGGGCTGGAAGGCCCCCATCGACGCCACATTGATGATGGTGCCCCGTCCCGCCTTGATCATCGGCCCCAGTGCGGCCCGGCAGAGCCGCATGGGGGCCTCGAGATTGACCCGCACCAATCGAGCGATGTTCGCTTCAGTCTCGTCAGCCACTCGCCCCCGATAGCCGAGGCCCGCGTTGTTGATAAACAGGGCGACGCCGCCCAGCTGAAGCCGCCGGGAGACCGCCCCTATCCCTTCCTCGGTCCCGAGATCCGCGGTCAACAGATCGACGGGGGTGGTCAACTCCGATTGGATTGCAGCGAGCCGCTCCAGACGCCGCGCCACCAGTATGAGGGAGAAGCCCCGGCGCGCGAGTTCTCGGGCGAATGCTTCGCCGATACCGGACGAGGCCCCGGTCACCATGGCCAGATTTTCAGTCATCGCGCCGTTCTTGACCCCCAGTCGGCGGGAAGCATAACGTCGCCGGCGTGAACGTCGAACCGACCCAGTCCGGTGCCGCAGCCGCTAGGCCCGCCCTTGGTCGACGCCGGCCCGTTCAAGTGGTGGGGGGCCTGATCGCTGCCCTCCTCATGGGGACTCTGGCGGTATTTGTGGGGCACCGTCTGGCCTCCACGGCGATGGTGGACCTCGGCCCGACCGACTACAGCTACGTGAAAGACTTTCGGGAGTTGGAGAAGGACGGACCGGTTCACTTCCGGTGGAGCGCCGTCCCCGCATCCGAAATCAAGGCTCCGGTCCGTTTCTGTGGACCGGGATCGCTGCGCCTGCGGGTACGTCGGCACTTCGTGGATCCAGCGTTAGTCAGCGTTTCGATGAGCGGAACCGTGGTCGGCCAGCGCGCCGTCCAGGCACGCCAGGACCATCCCTACGAAGTGATTGAATTTCCAGTTCTGAAAGCATTTTGCGGGTCGAATGTTTCGGTTTTGCTTGAATCTGAGGTGCAGAACGATCGAGCCCTCGGTGTCGCGCTCGACTGGGTCGAGTTTCGATCCCAGGCTGGCTTCTCACCCACCCGGGCTAGTCTGGCGAGAGGCGCAGCCGTCCTGGTGATGATCGTGGGGGCGCTGGCATTGGTGGGGGCGGGATGGCCGGTCGGCCTTGGGGTGAGCACCGCGATTGCCCTTCTGATCGGGTCAGTTCTTGCCGTCGATCCGGTGGCCGGCGAACGGATGCTCCGGGGCGGACTGCCCGCCCTCTTTTTGAGTCTCGGCTTCGGGCTGCTCATAGCTCGCTTCACACCCATTCGCGACTTGCCGATTTCTCGACGAGTGATGCTCTTCGCCCTCGTGCTCATCACCCTGATCTCCCGCCTCGCCTTCCTTCATCCCCAGGCTTTCTACCCCGACTACCGAGTCCACGCTCTGGTTCAGGAGACTCTCGACCGACAGGGCCTTCCCGGATTCCTCGACCAGCTCTTCGAGCTGCAGTACGCGAGGAGCCTCGGTCTTCAGCAGATCGACGGACTGTGGTATCCCTTTCCGTATCCACCGGGGTCCTATGTTCTTGTGGGGATGGTTCGCGCCCTCTTCTCGTTGAGCCCGCTCGACGCTTCCATCGTCACGGCCGCGGCGGCCGCATCGCTCATTCCGCTATTAACCCTGGCCGTGGCCCTGCGCCTCGGCCTGGGGCCGGCCGTGGGCATTGCCGGTGCCTTCTACGTGGCGCTTCAACCCCTGCTGGTTCGTCGCATGGCCCTGGGATTCTTTCCGGGGGTCATCGGCCAGTCCATGGACGCGCTGGGGATTTTGCTCCTGCTTCACGCGCTGAGAGACCATGCCGGGCGGATACAGAGGGCGGTGGCCTTGGGGGGGGCGCTCCTGTTGGCATTCCTCGTCTACACGCAGTCGATCGCGAATTTCGGATTGCTGGTGGCTGGCTTGTTGGTGATGGAGGCCTTCCGCCGCACCTCCCCGAGGGTTGTCATCGGGGTGGCGGTTGCGGCAGCCCTCGCCTTGGCTGGTTCGGTGGGCGCCTTCTACTGGCGGTACGGGCCGGTCATGGACAACGTGGCAAACCACCGGCCGCAGCCCGAGTCCGTCGTCCTGGACAGGCTCGACCACGTGCGTCGGAGCGCGCTCACCCAGTCGGGCGGCGGAGAGGTCGAGGACGTCAACGATCCGTTTGCGGGGTCCACGGTCAATCCCGCTCGCGGGGTGGCCCGCCTCGGCTCGAGGCTCTGGCGGTTCAACGGGCCATTCGCTCTTGCGATCGTGGCCGGGCTGATCCTCCTGTGGCGCCGATGCGACCGCCCGCGCGGGAACTTGGTTGCGGCCTGGGCGGGAGTCGCGCTCTGGATCAGCATCCTGGCCGCGGGACTCCCTTCACCGAATGGCTTCCAACACCTGAAGGACCTTGAGTTCACAGCCCCCCTACTTGCCCTCGGACTCGGCGTGCTCACACAGCGCCTATGGATGTTTCGGCTGACCTTGGCTGCGGCCTTCGCGGGTCTCTGGACCCTCTACGCTCTGCGGGTCCTCGTCATCGAGTTTTCCGACCGGCTCATCGTGATCGCGGGTCGGTAGCCTCACCCCGCTCACTCCCGGGGAGAGCGGCGTTTACGAACGAGTGCCGATGGTCTTGGGATCCTTGGAGCGGATCTCCCCGATCAGCTCCTCGAGCGCGGTTACGATGTCGCTCTTGGATACCTCGGCCCGACCGAATTTCAGGGAGAGCGCCAGCCCCCGATCCCGCCCGGTGCGATAGGTGAAGACAAAATTCTTGGGGCGGCCTTTTCGATCGGGAACGGCCTTGATCAACCGTCGCGCCTCGGCCCGGGTAGGCGCGGCTCCACCATTCCTCTGGAGACTGTCGATGAAGGCCACCATTTTCTCGGGAGTCTGCTGCCGAACCACTTGAATTAGCAATGACTTAGAGGCTATGTCGGCCAGCCGACATAGTTCCCGCACCCTATCCGGCATGGAAGCCAAAGTCAGTGTCTCGGTGACGGTAGTGCGGCTCTTCCCGAGCTTTTCAGCCATCATTTCGTGCGTATACCCGTGGGTCTCGGCCAGGACCTTCAGTCCGTCGGCCTCTTCAAATGCGGTCAGATCCTTCCGCTGGAGATTCTCGATCAGCGCGATCTCCATAACCTCTGGGTCGGAGAGATCCTTGATCACGCACGGCATTTCGGGAAGGCCCGCTTCAATCGCGGCGCGGTAGCGACGTTCTCCCGCTACGATCTGGAATCGGGACTCACGCCGCCGGACCAGGATCGGTTCAAGCACACCCTTTTCGCGAACGGAGGCAATCAGTTCCGAGAGGTCCCCGACATTCTGACGAGGCTGATTTGGATTCGGGTCGATGTCCTCGATCGGGACCGACTCGCCGATCGGTGTACCCGCCGCGCGGCCGAGCTGATCGATGAAGTGGCTGTCGTGACGCATGCGTAGTGAGGTTGGAAGGCCGACTCTCTTGACGTTAGACACGTTCGATCACCTCTTCGCAGAGTTTGTAGTATTCGAGCGCCCCGCTGGACTGGGGGGCGAAGGTGAAGATCGACTCGCGATGAGCCGGGCTCTCTTCAAGGCGGATGCTCTTCGTGATGGTGGTCTTGAACACCTTGTTCCCGAAGAGCTGGGCAATGGCCTTCTGGACGTCGCGGGCCAGCGTGGTGCGCTTGTCGTACATGGTGATCACCGCGCCCAGGAGCTTCAGGTCGGGATTTGGCCGGGCTCGGATCTTTTCGACCGTCTCCAGCAGGTCTTCGGTGCCTTCGAGTGCGAAGTAACTCGACTGGACTGGCACGAGGACGTGGCTGGACGCGACGAGCGCGTTCGCGGTGATGATGCCCAGAGTGGGAGGCGTATCGATCACGATGAAGTCGTACGTTCGCTTGCAGGCGTCGATGGCATCCCGCAGCTTGAAGTGACCCTCGAGTTCGCCGATCAGCTTGTTCTCGGCCTTGGCCAGGGAAATCCGAGCCGGAGCGAGCTCGAGGTTCTCTACCTGGGTCTCGCGCACGATGTCGCTGAGTGTCTTCTCGCCCATCAACACATCGTAAGTTGACTTGTCGACCGTCGAAAGGTCGAGGTAACTCATCGAAGAGTTGGCCTGGGGATCAAGATCGATGAGCAGCGTCCGCTTCCCTCTCATCGCCAGCGCCGCGGCCAGGTTGATAGCGGTGGTTGTTTTGCCGACGCCGCCCTTCTGATTCGTAATCGCGAGAACGATCATGTATCCGCGGATCTTAGGAACGATTCCGCGTGCGGTCAATGAAAGAAAGCCCGCGCGGTGACGGATGTCTCGGTTGGTGCTTGCTTTCGCTTCTCCCGGAGATCAATGCCGCCCAGTATCGACGGGTGCGGAGTCGGCTTCGGTCAGTACGCGAGATCGCCGCGAAGGGAATTCGGAAAAGCCTCGGTGATCCGGACTCCGATACGGGCTCCCGGTACCAGCGTGGCATGCGGCGGCACGTCGAAATGGACCAAGCGGAAATGGGGGGTTCGACCCCGCCCCTGCCCATCGACAAGCTCGTCGATCAAAACGTCCTCGGTCTTTCCGACGAAGGTCTGATTCCGCAGCCTCTGTTGTCGCTGCTGTTGTTCGTTCAGAACCTTGAAGCGCCGTTTCTTTTCGACCTCCGGGACGTCGTCGGCCTGTCGGATAGCCGTAGTCCCCGGGCGAGGAGAGTAGAGAAAGATGAAGAGACCGTCGAACTCGGAGGCGCGAACCACGTCGCAGGTGGCGGCGAAATCCTCTTCGGTCTCCGCCGGGTACCCCACGATGACGTCGGCGGTGAGGGCCAGGTCGGGCCGGTGGGCGCGAAGCAAGGCCAGCCGTTCGAGGTATTCGTCCGCGGAATATCCGCGTCGCATGTCGGCGAGGATGCGGTTGGAGCCGGACTGAACCGGCAGGTGCAGATAGGGCGCGAGCCGCGGCAGGTCGGCGAAGCAGCGGGAGAACTTCGCGTCGACGTGCTCCGGATGAGAGGTGGTGAAGCGCAGCCGCCACAGCCGGTCATCGGCGTCGTGGACCAGGCGAAGCAGATCCGGAAAATCGCACGACCCGAACTGGTAGGCGTTCACCGTCTGCCCCAGCAACATCACTTCGTGATAGCCGCGATCAAGGAGGCTCGTCACTTCGGCCACAATGCTCTCCGGCGATCGGCAGACTTCCTTGCCCCGCGTTCTCGGAACCACGCAGAAGCTGCAGACGTGGTTGCAGCCCTCGACCACGGTGACGTAGGCCCGCGTGGCGCTTGAATGCGAGACGACTTCTGCGGGAATTGAGAACGCGTCGGCCTTGGTGTCGAGGGCCGATTGTCGCTGGCCCGTGTCCGCGGAGTCGGCCAGAAGCCTTGGCAGGTCGCGGAGATTGTGAGTTCCGATCAGCACATCCACCGAGGGGGCGCGTTCAAGAATCTCCTTGCCTTGGAGCTGAGCCACGCAGCCGCCCACGGCGATCTTGAGGGCCGGCCGCTGCTTCTTGAAGGCCTTGTAGCGCCCGACCGCGTGAAAGAGCTTTTCGGCCGCGCGCTCGCGCACCGCGCAGGTGTTCACGAAGATGACGTCGGCGCCTTCGGGGGTGTCGACCCGCTCCATGCCATCGGATTCGAGCAGTCCAGCTGCCTTCTCGGAGTCGTTGACATTCATCTGACACCCGTAGGTCTCGATGAAGTACTTGCCATTAGCCATCGCTTCCGCCCTCAGGCCCGTGTCTCGGCGTCGAGCCGTTGAACGCGACCGATCAACTCTTCGGCGTTCCTCTCGGCCGATCCGGTGACGACCTCGCCAGCGAGCATGCGGGCGACTTCGCGAACACGGTCCCGACCCGAAACCTCACGGACCTCGGTGATAGTGCGACCGCGAACCACCCGCTTCTCGACGACATAGTGGCGATCCGCAAACGCGGATACCTGAGCAAGGTGAGTGACGCAAAGGACCTGACGTTCCTTGGCGACGCGGGCCAAACGACGACCAACCGCCTCGGCTACTGCGCCTCCGATGCCGGCGTCGACCTCGTCGAAAACCACCGCGCCCGAGGGCTGGGCATTCAGGAGGGACTGCAAGGCTAATAAAGCGCGGGACAGTTCGCCGCCCGAAGCCACCGACTTGAGGGGTTTCAGTTCCTCGCCGGGATTGGCTGAAAGATAGAACTCGCCGGTTTCGAGACCCTCGGTCTTCCAATCCACCAAGGCGTTCAGCGCCGCCGGCTGGAACCGTACTTCGAATCGACACTGCGCCATCGCCAGGTCGCCGAGTTCCCTTGCCACAGCCTTCTGCAGCCGAGTGGCCACCGACCGCCGCTCCTTGGAAAGAGCGCCTGCGAGGCCTGTGTAGGAGGCCCACGCCGCCGCTGACGCCGAGGCGAGCCGCCTCTCTTCCGCCTCGGGATCTTCGATCGCGGCCAGTCGGGCCTCGGAATCAGAAAGAAAAGTCAATATTTCATCGACACTTGAGCCATACTTCTTCTTAAGTCGCTCGAGGTTCGCCAGGCGAGACTCGACTTCGTCGGTTCGACCGGGCCGGGCGTCGAGGGACGAGGCGTAGTCGCTTAGCTCTGCGGACCAGTCGTTCAGTTGGGAGAGAACGTCCGCATGCCGCGACGACGCCTCCCGCACCGCAGAGGGATCGAGCCGGGCGATTTCGTCGAGGCGTTTCCCGAGCGACCGCACCCTCGAAAGAATGGAATTCTCGGTGTCGTCATCGCCACCGTCGAGAAGCGCCCCCGCCTCGCTGGTCAGTTCGCCCAACCGCTCGGAATTCCGGAGCCGGGACCGCTCTTCCCGAAGTTCATCCTCCTCGCCCGTACGCAAGGCCGCCTTGCGGATCTCGTCGACCTGGAAGCGAAGGGTCTCCCGCTCGCGGCCAAATTGCCGGGCCTTCTCGCGGAAGTCGCGGCACGCCGCGTCGGCGGCCTGGGCTTCGGCGAAGACCGATCGGACCCGCTCGGCCTTGGTCTGCAGGCCGGCAAACATGTCGAGGAAAGAAAGGTGGAAGTCGGCGTTCAGCAGCGCATGGTGCTGGTGCTGCCCGTGGATCTGGACCAAGACCTGGCCGACACTCTTGAGGCCGGCCAGAGAAACCGTCACCCCATTAATCATGGCCCGGCTGCGACCGGTGGCCAGAATCTCCCGGCGAATCGCCACTTCCCCATCCGCCTCCTCGATGCCGAGGCCAAGGGCGGTGAAGTCGAACCCCTTGGGCACGTCGAAGATGGCCTCGATGGTACCCTTCTCTTCCCCGGTGCGCACCAGGTCGCCGTCGGCCCGCTCGCCGCACACCAGACCAAGGGCGTCGACCACGATGGATTTGCCCGCGCCGGTTTCACCGGTCAGCAGGTTGAGGCCGGGGCCGAATTCGATCTCGGCCGAGGCCACGATCGCGAGGTTTTCGATCCGCAGAACACGAAGCATAAGAAGGCCCGTGAGGGTAGCATGGAACCCAAGCGGATCCGGGTCCGTTCATTGACGCCTACTAGATATTGTGCGATTCTGAAAGGCTGACAACACCATACAGATGATGATTCACCTCCTGCTCGCTCAAACCACCGCATCCGATGCCTTCGGCGGCGGGGCGCTTGGCTTCCTCAAGCACTCCGGGCCGACCGCGATTGCGGTCCTCGTGGTGTTGCTCGTCTTTTCGATGGTTTCCTTCGGGATCATCATTAATAAGTGGTCGGTCCTGGCCCGGGCCTCGCGGGAGTCGAAGCGGTTCCTCGACGTCTTCAGGAAGAGCCAGAAGTTCTCCGAGGTGAACGCGGTGGCGAACCAGCTCACGCACTCGCCGCTCGTGGGGATGTTTCAGGCGGGCTATCAGGAGATCAACCAGCAGGTGCGGCCTGCCGCCGGGGCTCCGGCCCAGCGCCCCGCCATCAAGAGCCTCGACGCCGTTTCTCGGGCCCTCGCTCGCGCCGCGTCCATCGAGGAAACCCGCCTCGAAAAGCGCCTCAGCTTCCTGGCCAGCACGGCCAGTGTCTCGCCTTTCATCGGCCTTTTCGGAACGGTGTGGGGCATCATGAACGCGTTCGGTGAGATCGGTCGACAGGGGTCGGCGAACCTCGCCGTGGTCGCTCCCGGAATCTCCGAAGCACTGATCACCACTGCCGCCGGCCTCTTCGCCGCCATCCCCGCCGCGCTCTTCTTCAACTTTTTCTCCGACCGGCTGCGGACTCTCTCCGCCACGATGGATGACTTCGCCATGGAGTTCATCAGCATGGTCGAGCGGAACTTCACCTAAGGCGCGAGGGCGGAAGGTCGATGTCTGGTCTTGGCTCTCCATCCGACGGCGGCGGACGCTCCGCCTCTTCGGGATATCAGTCCCTGCGGCGCAAACGGCCGCACAAGAGCATCGGCGAGATCAACGTCACACCCCTCGTCGACGTCGTCCTTGTGCTGCTTCTCGTCTTCATGGTCACCGCCCCCATGATGAGCCAGGGCATCGACATCAACCTCCCCACCGCGAATCAGGTCGACAACGCTCCCGAGGATCGGCTGACCGTGTCGCTCGACGCGAGCGGGCGGGCCTTCCTCGGAAACCAGCCGATCGCGCTACCGCTGCTCGAGGACCGGATCCGCGCCCACATGGCCGGGCGACCGACGCAGGTTGTCTATCTGCGGGCCGACGAATCGGTGCGTTACGGCAAGGTCATCGAGGTCGTCGACCTTTTGAAGCGCTGCGGCGTCGAACGTATCGGGTTCGCGTATGAGATCCCCAAGGAGGCCTCGTGAACGATCCGGTATTGCGCGTCCTCGCCGCCCGGCAGGTCCTGGCCGACGAGGGCTACTCGAAGAGCCTCCTTCTCTCGAGCGCCGCGCATGCCACCTCGTTCTTCGCCATCCTGATCGTGACTCTGCTGACGCCCAAGGCGCCCATCATCCGGGTGATCGACGGGTTCGCGGTCCCTCTTCCCAAGGGTGGCGGAATTCCCCAGGCAGCGGCACGCGTCGAGAGGCCGGCCGAGGCGCCGCCCGCACCCGAGGCCCCCAAGGCCGAGGTCGAACCGCCCGCGCCGGCCGCGCTCATCAAACCCGTCGCCCCCACCATCAAGAAAGGTGTGGCGCCGGTTGATCTCAAGCGCAGCGTGAAGGAGCCCAAAGAGCGACCCTCACAAGAGCGGGCCACCGAGAAGTTGACCAAGCCCGCGCCTTCGGCAGGGGCTGCGGCGCCGAAGCCCGGCGCGGCCAGCGCGGCCACGGGGCTTGACTTCACCGCCCAGACACCCGGCGTCATAAACGGGACCACCGGCCCGACCGGCGCGCTGGGTTTCTACCTGGCCGCTGCCCAGAACAAGATCTGGGCAACCTGGGCACGGCAGATCCGTCCCGACTTCTCGGGGAATGTGAAGGTCGCGTTCACAATCAATCGCGACGGTTCGGTCGACGGCGTGGAGGTGATCGAGTCCTCGGGATCGTCATCCCTCGATCGACTGGCCGAGCGCGCGGTGCTGAGCACTCAGCTGGGTCCGCTGCCCAATGCCTACGAAAAGGAAACTCTCGTTGTCCATGCGAACTTCAAACCTGTTTCTTAGCGGGATCCTGTCGCTCGGTTTGGTCGGCCTCGGGGGCATTGCCGCCTCCACCCAGACCCAGGATGTCGCGAACATCGTCATCGGCGGTCCAGGCGCGACCCGCGTCGCCATCGCCCCCTGCGCTGCCACGGTCGAACCTCTGCGCACCTCGTGCGGCGTGGTTCGCGAAGTCCTGAAAGCGGATCTCGAGTTTGAGAGTTTCCAGCTCATTCCCGAATCTCTCATGCGGGCCGTGCCGCCGGTCAACCCGGCTGCGCCCAACTACGTCGACTGGAAATCGGTGGGAGCCAACATCCTGGTGACCCTCGAGGTTATGCAGAACGGCACCGACTTCGCGGTCGAGGCGCGCAGCTTCAGCGTCGACGGCAGCTCGCCCATCCAGAGCAAGCGGTACGCCGGGCGCGTAGAGCCCAGCGAACCAAACACCTTCAGGGCCTTTGCACACCAGGCGGCCGAGGACATTCTCAGCCTTGCTTCAATCCAGGGCGTGACCCGCACCCGTCTGGTCTTCGTCTCCGACCGCGATGCTGCGGTGCGGGGCTCCTCGCTTCCCCCGATCCAGCGCGGGCCCCGCACGACCGCGGCGGTTTCCGGCCCGCCTCCCGCGCGCGGGAGGAAGGAGTTGTATATCTCTGACTACGATGGGTTCAACGTGCGTCGCGTGACCGTCAATCAGAATATTTCGATTCTCCCTGCCTGGACGTCTGGGGGCCGAGGTCTCGCCTATACCTCCTACAAACTGGGCGCGCCCAAGATCTTCCTGTCGTGGATCTTCGAGGGCCGGGTGGTGCCAAACGTGACCCGCGAGCCCGAGGATGCCCAGGCCATCGCCCCCGTGGTGTCCCCCGACGGAAAGCGCATCGCCTACAGCGGTGATCGGGGCGGCAAGTTCGCAATCTGGGTGGCGAATATCGATGGCAGCGGCGCCCGCAACCTCACCGGCGGCCAAGCCAACGACACCGCGCCGTGCTGGAGCCCGTCCGGGCTCGAGATCGCATTCACCTCGGGCCGTAGCGGCAGCGCCCAGCTTTGGGTGATGGACCACGAGGGCCTGAATTTGCGGAGGCTCTCCCGAGTTGGAAACTACAACGACGCCTGCGCGTGGAATCCGTCGCGCGAGTTCGCCGAGATCGCCTACTCGTCCAGGCTGGAAGACGGTGGATTCGAGATCGCGGTGATCGACCTCGCCACCGGCCAGGTCCGCCAGTTGACCACCGGCCGCGGCAGTTGCGAATATCCGGCCTGGTCGCCAAACGGCAGGCATCTCGTGTTCTCCTGTAACCGCGGCGGCACGTGGCGGCTGACCCAGATCGATCGCATGGGCCTGCGCAGCCGCACCCTCTCCGTGGGCCCGGGCAACAGCGTCCAGGCCGACTGGAGCCAGCCACTTCGATGAGCCATCGTCACCGAAAGGACCTCAACCGAATGACGTCGCCGATATCATCCTCGTCCGAACAAGAAAAGATGCCAACTCCCATGACTCCTGCTCTTCACTCTCTCCGGGCCAGCGCCGCGCTTGCCGTCGGCTTGCTGATCCTCCCTTCGGTGTCCCGGGCCGATAAGAAGGAGTATCTGGCACTCACCCAGCAGATCTCCGTCCTGCAGGGGCAGGTCGCGGATGCGGAGCAGGCGCGAGCCCAGTCGCAGAGGGAACTGCAGCGAATCCTCGACCTCCTCTCCGAGCAATCCGTCCTGCTCAGGAAGCTCCAGCAGGACCTCAAGCTTCAAGACGAGCGGGCCATGGTGGCGATCAAGGATCAGCAGGAGCGCCTTTCAGAGATCTCCGATCGCTTGCGCACTGCGCCCGGTCCTTCGCAAGGGCTCCCCCCCGGCGCGGGCACGCCCGATGGCTCGGCTAGCGGGAACCTGGCGCCCGCCCTCGCCCCTCGCGATCTCTATCAGCAGGCTTACAGCGACTTCGCTCGGAAGAATTACGAGCTTTCGATCCAGGGCTTCCAGGAATACCTGCGTCTGTACCGCGACACCGACCTGGCCGACAACGCACAGTACTGGGTCGGCGAGTGCCTTCAGGCGCAGGCCAAGTACGACGACGCGGTGACCGCGTTCAACGCGCTCCTGCGCGACTTCCCGGCCAGCGACAAGATCCCCGATGCGCGGTACAAGAAGGGCGTGGCCCTTGAAGCGCTCGGTCGCCGATCTCAGGCCATCCTCGAGTATCGCTTTGTGGTCGAACGTTTTCCCGGCTCACCCGCCGCCCGCCTGGCCCGGGAAAAAATCGGCCAGCCCTGAGCCAAGGCTTCAACCAGGGAACGGGGCCAGCCGCGCCATCTCTCTCAAGCTACGACAACAACCAGAACAAGGAAACTCAAAATGGCCTCAGTCAACAAAGTGACGCTCATCGGCAACGTCGGGAAGGATCCCGAAATCCGGTACACCCAGTCCGGCGAGCCCATCGCCAACTTCTCCCTCGCCACATCAGAGAGCTGGACCGACAAGTCCGGCCAGAAGCAGGAAAAGACCGAGTGGCACCGGGTCGAGGTCTTCGGCAAGACCGCCCAGGTCGTGCGCGACTATGTCACCAAGGGCAAGCCGCTTTATGTCGAGGGCTCGATCAAGTACGACGAATACACCGACAAAGACGGCATCAAGCGCAACGTCACCAAGATTCGTGTGAGCGGCTTCAACTCGCGCATCGTGCTTCTCGGCTCACGTGGTGACGGAGCTCCCCGCTCCACTCCCTCGGGCGAACCGGCCCCCGGTCCGTCCGACGACTTCCAGGCGTCGGACGAAGACGTTCCGTTCTAGGCAGGCTCAAAACGGGCGAGTCCCTTAAGCTTCGGACTCGCCCCCCTGCTTCTCCTGCCGATTCCCGCTCTTACATCGAACTACCCTCTGACCATCGGACTCATTGCCCTTTCTAGCCACGATTGAGACGTCTCCCAGTTCGTTCGAACATCAGCAGAGCGAGGTGACGGCGGAAGTCCTGGCCTGGCTCGAGAAGACCGGCGCCGAGGTCGATCCTCGCGCGGTCGAACGACTCTTCTCCAGAGCGGGGGTCTCCACCCGCTCCTCCCTGCGCCCCCTGGCTGAGGTGTTCGTTGACGCCTCGTTCGCCGAGCGAAACGCCACCTACCGAGAGGCGATGATCCGCGTGGGCATCGAGATCTCCCGCTCGACCCTGGCCAAGGCGGGTTTGTCGGGGGTCGACATTCTCGTCTCAAGTTCGTGCACGGGATTCATGATTCCCGCCGTTGATGCCCACATCGCGAACGCACTCCATCTGGGCCCCCGTCTGGTGAAGCTACCCATCACCGAGGCCGGATGCGCCGGAGGGGCGGTGGCGCTGGCTCGCGCCGCCGATTACGTCACTGCCCATCCCAGCGCGGCTTCTCTGGTGGTAGCGATCGAGTTCTCCTCCCTCACCTTCCAGGCGCGCGACCCATCGGCCACAAATCTGGTGGCGACCGCGCTCTTCGCGGACGGAGGAGGCGCTGCGGTCCTGGTCGGCGCCGATCACCCTCTGGCCCCCTCCGCCTCGATCGAACTCGTGAGCGCGGCGAGCTACTTTCTGATCGACAGCCTTGGAGCCATGGGCTACGACGTGGTCGACAGCGGGCTGAAGCTGGTTCTGGACAAGAGGCTCCCCGACTTCCTTCGCGGCAAGCTTCGACCCATGGTCCTCGAGTTTCTCGAGGTGAACGGGGTTCGCTTCGATGCGCTGACCGCCTTCGCCATCCATCCGGGCGGGCGCAAGGTGCTCGACGTGGCCGAGGAGGAACTGGGCCTCTCCGCCGCGCAGCTGGAGCCTTCGCGGTCGGTCCTTCGCGATCACGGCAACATGAGTTCGGCCACGATCCTGTTCTGCCTCGAGCGCGCCCTGCTCGGGCTTGCGCCGGGCGCCACGGCGCTCGGCATCGGCTTCGGTCCGGGGTTCGCGATCGAACTCAGCCTGTGGCGCGGCACGGCTCCCCGCGACTGATGAGCGTCGGGCCGAAGGCTCGAAGAGCCGCGCGATGAGCGGCAACCGAACCGACGTCCTGGTAATCGGTGGCGGGCCGGCCGGTTCCACCGCGGCCTTTCAACTGGCGAGCGCAGGTGTCGAGGTTACGCTCATCGACCGAGCCACCTTTCCGCGCGAGAAGGTCTGCGGCGAGAGTCTGTCGCCCGGCGCCCTTGCGCGCCTGCGGGCCATCGGGATGTGGAATCCGGGCGACCTCGAGGGCGGGGATCCGCCAGCCGAGGCTCCCTCCTCCCAGGTGGTTCGTGGCATGAGAATCCGGTCGCCTCATGGTCTCACATTCTCCGGACGATACCGGCCGGGCCGCGGTTCGGAAGGACTGGCCATTCGTCGCACCATCCTCGATCAGGAACTGCTGGCCAGCGCCCGGCGCCGCGGCGTTTTGGTCCGCGAAGGTGTCGAGGCGGTGAGCGCTGAGCCGACCGCGAGCGGCGGTGCGATGGTGATCACGCGTTCAACCGGCGGATTGGCCACGCATGGGATCGAGGCCCGCAGGGTGGTGATCGCCGACGGGCGACGGAGTTTCATCGCGCGGCAGATGGGATTCCTCGAACCTCCGGTCGGCGCGGGGACCGATTCCGGGAAGCGTCGATTTGCAGTTCGCGCTCACTGCGACCGAGTCTCCGATCTTTCGGACCTTGCGGAGATGCAGGTCGGCAACGGAGGGTACTGCGGGATCGCGCCGCTGTCGAAGACCTCGGCCAACGTCTGCTACGTGCTCTTCCGGAATCGGATGGACATGAAGCCGCGAACCATCGCCGCTGATTTCAAGCGCCATCTGGCGGGCTTCCCCGAAGTCGCAGGCCGCCTTGCTTCGGCGGAGATCGGAGAACCGATCCGCGTCATCGGCCCCTTGCGCCTTGTCTCCCGACGCCAGTCACGCGGGCCCTTCATCGCCTGCGGCGACACCGGTGGATTTCTGGACCCGTTCACCGGCGAGGGCATCGCGCATGCCATCGCCAGTGGAGTTCTGGGCGCACGGGCGATCTGCGACTCACTGGCCGGAGAGGCCGAGGCTTTTCGGGACTACGAGGCAAGACTCCGGGCTCTCCGTCGCTACAAGGGATCAGCTGCTCTTCTCCTTTATGGCCTAGTCTCCCGGCCGGCACTGGCCAACTCGGCGGCCTCGCTGTTCGCCCGGATTCCCAGGCTCGGCGACGCAGTAGTGCGTCTCTTCGGCGATCAGATATGACGAGGACGCTCTCTCGAACTTCTTGATTGCTTCGATGAGATCGGAGATAATCTCCTTTCGCGCCGTCGGGATCGTACGTCGTGGTGCGCCAAGAGGCCCGCTAGCTCAATGGTAGAGCAGAAGACTCTTAATCTTTTGGTTGGAGGTTCGAGTCCTCCGCGGGTCACCAGTTCAAAGACGGCCGTTTCAGGCCTGAGTGCCTGATTCCGCGCCGAACAGGAACTTCACCATCTCGTCGCGCAGCTTCTTCCGCGACTCGGGATCGGCCATCGACAGGCCATAGTGGTTCATGATGGTCCGTGATTCCTCCTGCCACATGTCCCAGGCCTGTTTGGAGATCGAGGCGTGGATTCGCTGGCCGAGGGGACTCGAGAAGGGCGCCTTCTCCAGCCCCGGCAGTTCGGCGCCAAGTTTTACGCAGTGGACTTTGTATTCGTTGGTCATGAATCATCTCTGGGCAGGGCGCGTGCGGCGGTGAGTTCGGCCACGATCCGCTCCACTTCGCGCAGGCGGCGGTTGAGGTCGGCGACCTTCGCCACCAGTTCTTCGCCCTCGTCGGCGGCGTAGCGTCTGACCGCGGGAGTTTCCCGCTCCTCGACCAGTTCCCCGCCGAGAAGGTGCATCCAGCGCGACTCTTTCTGACCCGGGCCACGCGGAAGTTCGCGAACGAGAGGCTCCGGCTCCTCGGCCAGGGTGAGGAGGGCATCCTCGAGTTCTCCCACGGAGGCGAAGGCGTGAAGCCGTTCGCTGCGGCTCCGAAGCTCTCCCGGGGTCTGGGCTCCGCGCAGGAGGAGAAGAGTGATAACCGCCTTGCGCCCGGGCTCGAGGTTCCACCGAGTATCTACGGCGTGGCTCCAACGGGTCACGCGCACCCCTTCCGACCGTGTCGCGAAGCCCTCCTGATTGAGCTGGCGAAGGGCGCCGTGAACCGCACCTTCCGACATCTCCGTGACGGGCTCCCGAGCGGTCTTCTGATTGCAGGCCTGAATCAGCGCGTTGACGGTGAGGGGATAGAGCTCGGGGGTCGTCTGCTGCTTCTCAAGGAGGGCTCCGAGGACTCGCAACTCGGCTGCGTCCAGCGGACGTGGAATTTTCTGCACCGACCCAGCTTATCCGAGAGGTCGCGGCGCCACCGACACCGCCCGGCGGGGGGCGTTCCGGTCAGTCGGCTCGGCGCACAACTTTCTCGTCCACGAGTCTCGCGATCGTCGCCCGCTGGGTGTCGAGGAAGTGGCTGCGTTCTGGAAGCGCTGCGAGCAGCGTGTTCGGAGGATAGTGTTCAAGAGTCCGATACCCTTCCGCGAACAGTGCGAAGCGCTGGCTGGCGAGGAGGTTGTCGGCGCCGGCGCGAGTGCGGCATCGGCGAAGGGCCCCGAGATCGATCTCGGCCGAGCAGGTCATGGTCGCACCCACCCCGGACTTGGCGATTACCAGGCCCCGATGGTCGATGATCTTCGAGCCCCCGTTGATGGAATCGCCCGGCCGCGGCCCGCCCTGGATCCCACCCGCATTCGCCGACACGATGTAGGCCATATTCTCGACCGCCCGCGCCGCCGCGCACACGTCATGTGAAGCTGCGGTCTGATCATTGGCCTGGGCGTTGGGGTGAACGAAGACCTCGGCCCCGCGCATGACGAAGGCCCGCGCCACCTCCGGGTGCAGGATCTCATCGCCCGCGATCGCGGCCAGCACGCCGATCTCGGTGACGGCCACCGGGAAAACGCCTGCGTACCCATAGACATCCAGATACCTGTCCCAGACATCATAGGGAGTGGGGGTGTTGAGGGAGTGCAGTCGCCGGTAACGAAGGGCAACCTTCCCATCGGGTCCAACGATGAAACAAGTCTGGAAGTTGAGGTCGGGAAAGTGCTCGTCCCTTTCGAAGACCGTTCCCGCGATGAAGAGGTTGTGGCTCGCCGCGATTTCGCCGAACCGCTCATACTCCGGGCCATCGATGTCGATGGCGGCCTTGGCCGTCCATTCCGCCACGGGATCGCCGATCGCGGGCCCGGTGAGGCAGGACTCGGGCAGAACCACCAGTCTGAGGTCCCCGCCTGTCCAGGCCGCGGCTGCGGCCACCTCCCCACCGATTCTGTCGATGGTCCGGTGCATCAATTCCCTGGCGCTCACGACATCGGGCAGGTTGTGGATGGTCTCCACACGGGTTTGCAGGGACAAGGCGCGATAGGCAGTCATTGAAACCTCTCTTGTTGCGCTGATCGTCACTTCACCGGCCAATGCCGGAGGTACCGCTCGACCATCTCGGTCTCGGAGGCGCGGATCGCCCGCGCGTACTCGATGAGAAACCCACGAGCGAACACTCGACCCGGCAGCGCCTCGTGTCGATCTTCCTCGAGAGCGCGAAGGAAGCGGCTGCCGACCTTGCTGAGGGCGGCGATCTGATCGATGGAGAGGTGGCGACTCTCACGCAGGGCCCGGAGAACCGCGCCGTTGACCATCTCCGGCACCTTGACCGGTTCCGCGCTCATCGGCTCGGCGGTCGGCGCAGTGGGGGCCTGCTCCGCGGCAACATGCGACCTGGGCACGTCGCGTGGCGGCGGCGCAGCGGGCGGGGGCTGACGAGCCTCGACCGGCGCGAGGGCGGACCCCTGCTGGTCGTAGTCGCGACGGGAACTCGGGTTGCACAGCACGGAATACGCCTCCTCCACGAGGGCCAACATCTCCGCGCGCTCGTCCGCGTCGAGCAATCCATAGGTAGGTGTCGACTCGCCGGAGTAGAGGCTTCGAGTGAATCGATAGGCGGCCTGGATCTGTCCTGACCCGACGTGGGGCGCGACGCCCAGGATCTCGTAATAGTTCTTCTTGTTCACAGGATTTCTTGCCCTGGTTCCTCAGAAGACAGGCGACAGGTCCGCCCGTCGCAGCAGGTTCCTGGTCAGGCGCCTTATGTCCTCGGCCGCGCGCGATCGGCTGGCGTCGACCATGAACATTTTCCCTCGGCGGAGAGTCCGCCAAACCGCGTCGTCATGATGTACGAAACCCGCGTACCCGACGGGCACGCCGAAGTGCCGGCGGATGACCGCCGCCGTCTGCGCGCCGAATTTCCGATCGGCCTCGTCGCGCACCTGGTTGGTCACCAGAGTAAGCGCCATCTCACCCACCACCGCCCGGGCCGCGCCTACGAGAGAAGGATCCACCAACTCGATCTCCCGAAAGACGTCATCGAGTTTCTTGACCCGCGATTCCGACTGCCCGGACAGCACCTCGGCGAGCCGGCGTCGCACGTCGTTCGAGGGGCTGCGCTGGGCCAGTCTCTGGAGGCAGACCGTCCGAAGCAGGCTTGCCAGATTCTCCGTGGAGCTGGGCTCGGGAACCGCCACCAGCACCTTCAGGTCCGCGAGATTCATCGCTTCCACCGTATCCGGAGAGATGCCCGCCCCGAGGTCGATCACCACCACGTCGACCGCCAGCGCGCGGAGCGCGGTGGAGAGTCGTTGGGGCCAGCCTGCGGGCAGGCTACCCGTCCCTTCGTCGACCCGGCCTCCGATAAGCCTGAGGTTCGGATAGGGGGTGGCGACCGCATACTCATCAACCATTCCCCCTCCATCGCGAAGGAAATCGAGAAGCGTTCGGCTCACCGCGGGAATGCCCATACAGGTGTGCAGGTTCGCGCCTCCAAAGTCGGCGTCGACCAGCACCACTCGTTTTCCGAGCCGCGACAACTGAAAGCCGACCGACGACGCAAGCGCGCTCTTACCTGTGCCGCCTTTGCCGCCGCCGAATGCCCAGACTTCGAACTTCCGGGATTCCCCGGACGCCGCTTCGTTTTCTTTCAACCGCGTGGATCTCTTCGCTGCCGGGGATGTGGGTTCATGCTCAGTCTTGTCTTGTTATCATTCCTGCATGCGCCTTGTGATTATCGCCGGTATCGCGCTGGCCGCAGCAGCCTGCGGAATGGGATCTCGGCCGCCGGCCCCCGACCTGCCCCCCTGGAAGATGATCAAGGACTCCACCGGGGTCGAGGTCAGGCTGCTCGAGAAGCCGCCCTACATCTACCACTACGCGCTCGATGGGAGCCTGCGCCAGATCCAGTTCGACAGCAACGGCGACCGTCGGCCCGACGTCTTCGCGTACTTCTCGGGCCAATCCACCCCGGATCGACTCGAATTGGATGAGAATCGTGACGGTCGCATCGACCGCTGGGAGACGTACAACAAAGCGGGAGGCATGCTCCGCTATTCGACCTCGGTCAAGGGCGGCACCCCGGAACGCTTCGTCGAGATCGACCCCGCGACCGGCGTGACCACCCAGGTCGAAACCGACACCGACCACGATGGGCGGCGCGAGCGTCTCGAGATATTCGTCAAGGGCCATCTGATCCGCGCCGAGATCGATACCGACGCCGATGGAAAACGCGACCGGGTCCAGACATGGGAGAGCGGCCGCCTCGTCACCGAGGAGATAGACCGGGACGGCGACGGCAAGGCCGACATCCGCATCCTCCACAACAAGAGCGGGGCCATCACCAAGGTCGAGCGTCTCAACAGGTAGGTTTCGGTCCAGTTCCTTGCGGCTTGCATTGCTCGGTCCGGTGGCGTGGCTCTGCTTTGCCACGGTCTGCCTCACCCCCTTCCTCGCGGGAGGGGTGTACCGTTCGGTCTGGATTCCGCTTTGCCAGCTGTGGCTGGGCCTCGGCATCGCTGTGGCCTTCGTGCGATCGAGGTCGAGGCGGGAGGACCCGGAGGATGCGGGTGTCGCCGTCTCGCGCGCTCTGCTTCCGCTACATGCGCTCTTCGTCCTCCAGCTGATCCCGCTGCCGGGGCCGCTTCTTCACCTGCTCTCTCCCGGAGCGTTCGCCGTCCATTTCCTGCCGGATCCGGGCCCCTGGAGTCTCAGGCCCCTTTCGGTGTCGCCCGCGGCCACGGTCGAGGCCTGGCTCTACGTCGCGGGTATGCAGGGCCTTTTCCTCGGACTGCAGGGCTTTCCCATGCGCCTTCGGCCCACCGTCCTTCGTCTGCTTCTGGGCGTAGCCGTCATTCTGGCCGCCGAGGGACTTTGGCAGTCGCGCTCCCCCCGGCCCTTTCACTTCTACGGGGTCATTCCCGTCCAGTTGGAATCGGGCTTCGAGACTTCGGTTTTCGGTCCCTACTTCAATCGGAATCACTTCGCGACCATCACTTCGATGGGGGCGGGTCTCGCCGCCGGTCTGGCCGCGTCCATCGTGGTTGAAGGTCACGGACTCCTCCGGCTCCTGCGCCACCCTGCGGCGCTCGCTAACGTGGTCACCCTGGGGGGCGCCGCCTGCTTCCTCGCCCTCACCAGCGCCGCCTCCGGTTCGAGGTCAGGCACCCTTGCCGCCCTCGTCGCCCTGGCTCTTCTGGCCTACCGTACCTTCGGGAAGCGTGTCTTGCTTGCGACTCTAGCCATCGCGGGCGCCACCGTGGCGCTCAGTGGGAGCGCGGTGTTCCAACGTCTCATGCAGGCCCATGTCGTTGACAGCCGATGGACGCCCTGGGTGGACATGACCAGTCTCCTCCGGTTTTTTCCAGTGTTTGGCTCAGGAATCGGAACCTTCGGATCCGCGTACTGGCCCTACCAGAAGAACGTCACCTACGAGTACTGGCCCCACGCTCACAACGATTACCTCCAATGGGCGATCGAGGCTGGTCTGCTCGGAGGGATCGTCCTGATCGCCCTGTTGAAGGGCCTGCGACGAACGGTGAGTCTTGCGTCCTGGGGGCGTGAGGCGTGCCTCGGCGTCGCCGCCGCGTTCGGGACCCAGGCCCTCCTCGATCTGCCAGTGCGAATTCCCGCCAGCGTCGCGGCCCTGGTATGCGTGTTTTCCCTGGTCGCCATCCGCCGCGATTGAGGCGTTGGAACCAAAAAAAAGGCCGACCCGAAGGCCGGCCCTTCCCCTATCGCTCTGATTGGTCTAGCGGGTAGGGCACGTGAGGGTGATGGTCTTCGAGGTCTGAATACCATTAGGGAAGCGGCAGTTTCCGGTTCCCAGAGCCGAGCCGCTGCAGTCACCGCTCCAAGTACCCCCAAGCGGCCCGATCTTGGAGGTTGGCGGAGCAATGATGGCGTCGAAGAAGACCGCCGAACCGCATGACATCGAGAAACTCGCGGTTCCGCTGAACGGACTTCCTGGGCGGGGAACCCCGGCCTCTGTCACCGCCACCGAGCAGAACTTTGGCAGAGCCGAGAAGAGCACAAGTCCGTCCTGCAGTCCACCGGTGTTCGGCGGGTTCACCGTCCCCGCCTGTCCCCAATCGCCACCCGGAGCGTCCGGGGCCGTTACGATGAGGACCGTACAGGAAGCAGGCGTCGGCGTGGGAGTGGGCGGAGTCGGAGTCGGAGTGGGAGTCGGCGGAGTCGGAGTCGCAGTCGGAGTGGGGGTTCCGCCGGCCACCTGATCGACAACCACGCCGCCGACCAGGACACCGCCGACGATGCCGGCAATGCCAGCGATGCCAAGCGCGCCGCCAGCGATACCGCCGAAGCCGGCCAGCGAGCCTGCCGCGGAACCAGAGGCCGAGAGAACCGAAACCGAACCGCTGGGCGTACCGATGGGAGCAAGCGATCCGGAGCAGTCCGTGGCGCCAGCGACAACCTTGACCTGGTTCTCAGGGGACTTGGTCTCGGCGAAGTCGGAGGAGGTCACCTGGATGTAGTAATCGATGGTTTCGATGCCACCACCCTGATTGACCTTGGGGATGAAGGCGCGATGCGTGGGGCCGCCGGCCACCGCGGGCTCAATGCGCTCGAACTCGGTGTAGAACCACTCGGGGCTCAGGTTCGATTTGAAGTAGAGGCGACCGTTGACCACAGACGCAAGTGGCTCGAACGTTGCCTCGATCAGAGTGAACTCACCCTCGGTGATGCAGTTCGAAGCGCTGTGGGTGATCGTCGCGGTGCCGCCAGGAGCCGCCGGATCCTGCGCGGAGAGCGACGCCACTTCGATGTTGGCCGAAGCGACTTTGCCGGAGGCCACGTCGACCGAGAGAGGCGCGCGTGCGATGGAAACGCCTGCCCGACCGGGGCTGGAGAATACGTAAGAACCAGCTGGTACGAGGGCGGAGAAAGAACCATCCGCGGAAGACTGAACCGCATACGATCGGCCGGTCTCAACATTGACCACAGTGAGCGAAAGGCCGCTCAGGCCTCGCCCCGCCATGGAGACGGTTCCTTTGATGGTGCCCCCGGTGGTGCTCGCCGTCGCTCCCGAGGGGAGCGCCATACTGATGGAGAGAAATACTCCCATGAATTTTTTGGTGGTCAATGTTTGAACCCTCTAGATGCCCGCGCTAATTTACGACCAAAGTTTGTTAAACGAAGCTGTGAACTGACGCTACACGAACCGTGCCAGTGTGGCAAGCGTAAGCCTTACTTTTCCCGTCGGCTATCGGCGGCACCCGGTCGGCCGCCCACGCCATACTGGGAGTAGACGGCCCCATACGAGCCGTAGCCTCCGTAGTAGCCCGTGGCGTACCGAGAGAGGTAGTACGAGTTCTTCTTTACATCCACTCGGTTGAGGATGGCGCCAAGGACCCGACCGCCGACCGAGGCCAGTTGAGCGGTTCCGTCCGCGGCGACCGCCTTGGTGGTACGGTCGCCCTCGATAACCAAGATAATTCCGTCCACCAGTCCCCCGATGATCAAAGCATCGGCCATGCCGCCAACGGGGGGGGCGTCTACGATCACCCAGGCGTAGGCCGCGGCCAGGCTCCGGAGAAGGGTCCGCATCTCGTCGCACCCCATCAGCTCCGCGGGGTTGTGAGGCGTGGCGCCGGCGGTGAGCGCCGACAGCCCAGGGATAGGCCCCGGCCGCACCACATCGGAAAGGGGTACCCGGCTCGCCAGAAGATCCCGCAACCCGGGGACGCGGGGCAGGCTGAGATTCGAGTGAACGGTGGGCCGTCGCAGGTCCGAATCCACGAGGATGACGCTGGCGCCGGTTTGGGCGATCGCCGCGGCCACGTTCATGGCGGTGGTCGACTTCCCTTCCCCGGGATGAATGCTCGTGACCAGCAGAACGCGCGCGTTCGCCGACGCGGCTGCGGCCATTACGTTGGTGCGAATCACCCGGTAGGATTCAGAGAGAGGCGACGCGGGCTGGCGGATAGCGCTCATGTTCTGTTTCGCCCCCGCATCGGGCAGGGTGGTGAGGTCGGGAACAAATCCGAGAAACGGAATGCGCAAGGCATCCCGGATGTCGTCGGGCGTCTTGAGGGTGCTGTCGAGTCTTTCGCGCGCGGCCACCAGAAGCACGCCCGCGGCGAGGCCAACGAGGAAAGCAATTTGTAGATTTCCGCTCCGGTCAGGGAACGCCGCGCCTCGCGGCGGCTCCGCAGGCTCGATCAAACGGACGGTGCGGTCGGTGACGCCGCTCTCCACGATTGCCTCCTTGCCGCGCCTGGCAAGCTGCTGAGCGATCTCGCTCGAGGCGTCGGCGTCGCGTTTGAGGTTCTGATACTCGGGGGACTTGTCCCGCAACGCAGCCATCTCGGCCTGGGCCGCGCCCACCGCGGCCGCAAGCGCCGTCTCCTGCCGCGACGCGGCCTCGTAGGCCACCTCCACGGCACGCACCGCTCCCCTCGCTTCAGAGATCAGGGCGGACTTGATCGCGGTGATTCTGGTGGCTAGCCCGACCACATCGGGATGTTTGGGCCCGAGGCTTTGGTCGAGCTCGGTCTTGCGGAATTCGACTTCGACCAATTCTTTGCGCATGGCCTGGAAGGTGGCGTTGGTGGCGAGTTCGGGGAGACTGAGTAACTCGCTAGGGCTCATTCCGCGCAGCTGGTCGAGATACGCCTTACGCGAGGCCTTCTCGGCGCTGGCTTCGATCAGTTGGGAACTCGCCTGCTGAAGCCGCGCCTCCACCAGACGCTGTCGCGCCTCGAGATTCGAGGTCCCGCTGCGATCCTCGAACGAACGAAGGGCCTCGAAGCTGGACTTCGCCTGTTCCTGCTCAGCTCGAAGTCTGGTCTCGAGCCACTTCGTGGCCTCGCTGGATTGATCGGAACGGACCGACAGCGACTCTTCAATGAAGACCTGGGCCAGCCCATTCACCGCCTTGGCCGCGAACTCGGGATCGTAGGCGCGGAACACCAGGTCGACCAGGTTGGTCCGCGGCACGGGCCTGATCGTGATCCGAGACCGGAAGGCCGAGACCGCGGGGGCGACCGCGATGCCGGCGCCGAAGTCCTCGATGGGTCGGCCGAGGATCTTGGTTCGAATCAGTTCGATGGGGGACCTCATCGGACCGGCGCTCAACTCCGGCGAACTGGTGAAGTCGAACCGCTCCACCACCTTGGTGAGCATGGACTTGCCCACCATCATTCGGTACTGGGTCTCAATCCACTCGGCCGTCACCGCCTCCACGACATCGGCGCCCGGGGTGAGGTCGGGCTTCGTTTTCTGAATCTGGATCTGCGCCACCGCCTCGTAACGGGGACGAGCGGTGTAGTTGTATGCGGTTGCCAACATCAGGGAGATCACCACGCAGGCGACGATCAGCCAGCGGCTATGCCAGAGCGAGTGGGTGAACTTGACCCACTCCGAAACACCTTCCGGCTGGGCCACAGGTTCGCCCATTTGCGGGTAGCGATCCTCGGGCGGGGGCACCGCGCGCAACATACCTCCGGTTGAACTCAAGGTGTCTCCCTGGAACGTCGCTGCTCACGGCTCAAAAGAATCGTTCTCCGATGTTCAAGGTATCGCCGGGTTGGAGGAGGTCGGTGAGCTGAACCTTGATCTCGCGACGCTTGCCCTCCTCGAAACGGACCACCTTCAGCCGCTTCATCGATCCACGCTCGGAAATGCCGCCCGCTTGCTGCAGGGCATCCTGGACCGTCATTCCTTCGATGTATTTGAGCGTGGCCGGCCGCGCGGCCTGACCGGTGATGAAGATCTGGGCGGCACGAGGCACGAAGACAAGGTCCCCGCCCTCGAGAATCACGTTCTGCTCCGGATTGCCTTTCATCAGTTCGCGGAAGCTGGCCCGGAATACGTCCGAGCCGGGCAGGGCTCCGGGGGGGAGTTCTTCGGTGTCGGAGATCGGGACAACGTCTGAAAGGCCGGGGACAATGGGCCTTGAGGTGAATTGTTCGATAGCCCGGCCCTCGGCGCCTTCGGGTGGACGCGCCACCAGCAGTTCGTGGCCGGCGTTCGAGGTGAGTCCCCCGGCTTCGGCAAGAATGGTCAGAAGAGCGCGATCCCCCCTCAGCGCGAAGATCCCCGGCCGCGCCACTTCGCCAAGCACCAGCACAGGCCGCGAGCGGTATTCCTTGACCCGAACCGACACCTCGGGGCGGCGAATGAATCCGTTGCCCAAGAGCGCTTGGAGCTTCTTCGCAAGATCGCCGGGCGCAAGCCCCGCCACTTCCACCCGACCGATGAGCGGGTATGAGATGGCGCCGTTCTTGTCGACCACGAAGTCGGCAGAGAGGGTGGGCTGTCCAAGCACGACCACGTCGATGACGTCAGCCGGACGCAGCGCCGTCGGATCGGGAGTCGGGGCCTGCGCCGCGGCCAGCGAGGCCAGAAAAAAGAGACACGACGGGCGGAGGATGGGCCACTTCACCACCCTATTCTCGATGGGTACCGCGGTTTCCGTCAACTACCAGTCGCAGGCAGCGCTTCCCCAGCGCCGGGCGCGGCGCGATCACTTCGCGGGGAGGGCCTCGGTACCGATGCGCCCGAGCCTCCCCGGAATCGGGGCCGCCATCGAGCGAATCCGATCGGCCTGAACTCCGCGGCGCACCGAAACCATCCGCGCAACGATGCTCACCGCGATCTCCTCGGGTGTCTCCGCGCCGATCTCGACGCCCACCGGAGTTTCGATCCGGGCCAAATCCTCCGAGGTGAACCCGCGCTCGACCAGGTCCGCGAAAACGTGGACCATCTTCGCGCGTGAACCCATGAGGCCCAGGAATCGCGGCTTGACGGGCAGACAGGAAGCAATGGCCACGGCGTCGCCACGATGTCCTCGGGTCACCACCACCACGAACGAGCGGGGAGTGAGCTGAAGCGTGGAGGCCGCGGTCTCGAACTCCCCCACACATACTCGGGAGGCCTCGGGAAACCTCTGTTCAGTCGCGTATTTCTCGCGGTCGTCCAGCACCGACACGCGGAAACCCGTTATCGCGGCCAGCGCGCACAGAGGCCGGGCCACGTGTCCGGCGCCAAGGATGACCAGATCCGGCGTCGGCTCCAGGGGTTCGATGAAGACCTCCATGCGTCCGCCGCACACCAGTCCTTCATCGCCCGCCTGCTCCTTGGTGAGGTCGTAGCTCGTGAGCGATGGCCGGCCGTTCTCGATCGCGGCACGAGCCCGGCGCGCCATCTCCGCCTCCACGCAGCCGCCGCCAATCGTTCCGTTCACTGTGCCGTCCGCGTAGACAAGCATCCGGGCGCCCGGTCGCTGGGGAGTGGACCCCTGCGCACCGACTACAGTGACCAAGGCCGCCGGCACATCGCTCTCCATGCAGCGCGCGGCCTGGGCCAACAAATCTGCCCCGCGCATCCGCGGCCCGCGATCCTTGCTTCCGGTCCGTGTGGCCATGCGAAAGCGGGCCCTCAGGCGGTCGACGCGACTCTTATCTGCAGCCCGGCGTTCAGGCCCTGCACCTCGGCCGGCGTCATCACTACGTCCCCGTACTTGCTGTAGTACCGGAGTTCCCGGCGATAGCAGCGCGGGGTCGTGAGATCGAAGGCAACGCACGACTCGATGGGCCGGGAGTAGATGTGAATGGAAACCACCGGCTCACTCCCCACCACGGCCACCTGGTGGATGGTCCGCTCCCGATCGATGACGTTCACGTGGCCGCCGCGACCGCAGGTCTCCACTTTCTCGCGGCTCAGCTCGAGTTCGGTGGCGCCGGCCAGGCAGTCGAACCCGTCGACGTTCTGCCCGTGGGAAGCGTTGCAGCCCTGCCACTTGAAATTGGTGACTTCGGCCACCCCGCGGCTCACCATCATCCAACCCAGCTGGCCGTTGTGGGTATGGAGCGGAGTCTTCTGGCCCTTGCCCCAGCACACCGCCATCACCTCGAAGAGGTCGCTGCGATAGATCAGATTCCGCGTGTACATCGCATCGTGAAAGTGGACGTAGGGCGCGAGAGATGCATCCTCAAGGTCCGTGTCGAGACATATGTCGAGGACGGCGGCGCTGGTCATCGTGTCGGGGGTGAAACCCTTCAGGATTTCAACCACGTCGCCGATCGGTCGGTTCCGGGGCATTCGTATCCGGTCAGCCGATGAACATGTGTTCGTCGGAATCTTCCGAACGGCGAGCCGAAGGCGGCGCGGGTCGGCGCCTGGGCTCAGACTCCCGATAGGTGCTGAAGCCTCGACGGAAGCCACCCCAGATTGCGGAAAGATCGCCTAAGGACTCGAGGGGCCGCAGCACCAGGGTGCGAGCAGACTCGATCGTGGTCTCGACGCTGTCGAGGGTGGTGGCGAGCAGAGCTTCCACCTTGGCCGCCTGATCTCTCGCCGAGTCGGAGATGGATCGGAGGTTCGCCGCCCCTTGTCGCAGATCCTGGAGGGTCGGCCGCATTTCGGTGTCGAACTTCTCCGCGATCTCCTGCACGCGTGCTCCGCTTCTGCGCAAGCTCTGGGCGGCGATGACCACGAAGACGCACTGCACCACGGCGGCTAGCGCCATGATCCCGAGGAACACAACGGCCCACTCATTCATCGACGCGAACCCTCCCCACTATCAACCGGTGTCTGACCGAACCCTCGAGGATCGCGATCAGCTGCGATCGCGGGCCTCACGATATGCCTGCTGCCCGGCCTCGATGGCCGAGCCCAATCGCTCTTTGCGCTCCTCGACGAAGTCGACGGCGTCGTCGCGCAGGCGTTGCGATCGCGTCACGACCTCTTCCCTTAGATGACGCCCCTTGTCCATTCCGTCCTTGACCCGATCAGCGATCAGCTCGCGCGTCTCGCTTCCCGCGCGAGGCGCGAAGAGAATCGCGAGGGCCGCTCCGGCTAGACCGCCGACGACGAACGACAACAAGACGCCCGACGCGGATGAGTTTTCGTTATTGGACATGGTGCCTCCGGTGTTTGTTAACGGGAGCGGAAGTTTAGCCCCGTAACGCAATTGGTTCGAAGTCTCGATACCACCGAATGGCTCGCGCATAAGATCGGGGACTCATGCCAGGTTACGGCCTCGCCCTTCGCCGACTTGGGCTGGCCCTCATCCTGGCCGTGATGGCCTCCGCTCCCCTGACCGCGTTTCGTCGGAGTTCGCTCATCGACCTACCGTTGTGGCGCACCGAACCGGGCCCTGGGGGAGTCGAGAACCGAGTGGTCCAACTTCCCTTCGAGCAGACAGCCTACGATCTCCACACCCATGCGCTCGCCCGCCGGGTGATCGACCGCAATCAAGACGGCGTTTCGGACCGGATCATCACTTATGAAGGTCTGGGGGGCGCGCGGATCGAGGAGATGGACACCGATTTCGACGGGCGCGTGGACCGCTGGGACACCTTTGGGGCCACTGGGCAGCGCCTGCGCTCGGCCACCGCGCGGACGGGAACCCGCCCCGACCGCATGGCCAGCTATAACCGGGCCGGGCTTCTCGATCGAGTGGAGACCGATGCGGATCTTGATGGACTCTTCGAGGTTGTTCAGATCTACGAGGCAGGCCGACTCGCCGAGACAAGGGTCGACACCGACCGGAACGGGCGCGTCGATCGCATTTCGGACTTCCGCGCCGGCTACCTCGCCTTCGAGGACTTCGACACGGACGAGGATGGCCGATCCGACCTCCGAATGACTTTCGCGAAAGACGGGACTCTGATCAACGTAACGACAACCCGCGCGGGCGAGGTGCGTCCATGAGCGCCAGGTCCGACCGAACCCTCGAGGTCCTGGCGCGGGTTGGGTTGATCACGGTCGTCCTTTCGCCTCTCGGCTTTGGCGCGGTGAACCTCCAGGTCTGGGTTCCCCTCTCCCTTCTCTGGATCCTCCTCGGAGCCGCGACCGTCACCATCAGGCGATGGAAGCAAGCCACGCGGGATGATGAGGGCGGACGGTTCAATCCTCTGCCGCGCCCGGTGTTCCTTCTCCACGCCCTTTTCGCCCTCCAGTCGGTTCCCTTACCCGCCTCGATTCTGCGGGCCATCTCTCCCGGCTCTTTCGCCGCTCATCTGATACCGCCCGTGGATCCTGCGGCCTGGGCGCCTCTCACCGCCAGTCCCACTGGCACGTTCCAGGCCTGGCTCTTCGTCGCCGGCCTTCACGGCCTCGTCGTCTGCATCTTCTACGCGGATCGCGCGCTCCAGGTGCGGCGTCTCCAACTCCTCATGGCCGGGATCGCCGGCGTGGGCGGGCTGCTCGCTCTCGAGGGATTGGTGCAGAGGACCTCCGCCCATCCTCACTGGCTCTATGGGCTCTACAAGGTTCCGGGGGCAGGGGTTCACGAAAGCGGCATCTTCGGGCCGTACTACAACCGCGACCACTACTCGAACCTGATGGCGCTCACGGGTTCGGTGGCAGCCGGTCTCCTCACGCTTGCGCTACAGCGCGTCGATCTGCGCAGCCTGTCGCGTTTTACCGCCGCGGAGGCCTTTCCACGCATCGTCGCCCTTGGCGTGGTTCTCGCGCTCACCGCTGCGGCGAGCGCGGCTGCCGGTTCACGCGGCGGTTTGATCGCTCTTGGCGTCGGCCTTGTCATCGGCCTTGGCCCGCTTCTTTTCGACCGTCCGCGGTTGACCCTGGGGCTGTTCATCTCGCTCTTCGTCCTCCTCTTCGCCACGGGCGTTCCCGCCGCCTTTATGCGCCTGGCGAACGTCGACTTCGAAGCGAGTCGTCTTGTGGTCTGGAACGACGCGACCCGGCTCCTCACCTTCTTCCCCCTCGCCGGCAGCGGCCTGGGCGCCTTTGCGGTCGCTTACTGGCCCTACCAGCGCGTGGTCCGCTTCGAGTACTGGCCCCATGCCCACAACGAGTATCTCCAGTGGCTGATTGAAGCCAGCCTGCTGGGCGTCATTCTTGGCTGCTACGTTCTGAGACTGGTCTGGGTCAACGCTCCCCGCCTCGTGCGCGAGGCGCACACACGCCCAGCCCTCGCCGGCGTCGGGGCGATGCTCGTGCACTCGCTGGTCGACTGCGTGCTGCGGGTTCCCGCAAACGCCGCGTGGGCGACGCTGCTCGCCGCTGGACTAGTCCTGATTTCAGTTCCCGGCGAACCGTATCGCGAGGCCGGAGCCGCGCGTCGATGACTGGTCGTTTATCGTTTGACGTCGCAGGACGAAAGCCCGCTCGGCTGGCAGCCGCACTCAAGCACAACGCTCGAGACTGCAGGCAGCGGCACGGGGAGGAAACACGGCGTATCGACGGCGTTGCCCGAGCATGAGCCGGTCCAACTGGCCCCAGGGCCAACGAGCATTGTAGCGTCAGGACTGATCACGGCCGAGAGCTTTACCGTGGCCGTGCAAGCGCGGAGGAAGGCCTGAGACGAGGTGACCGTGACGACCGAGTCCAGCCCGGTCGAAACCGAAACCTGACAAGGGTTGGAGGCCCCCCCGGGAGGATTGACCGAAACCACCACCTGGCAGGTCGGGGTCGGAATCGGGGTGGGAGTAGGTGGCGGCGCTGGTGTCGGAGTAGGTGTGGGGGTCGGCGTGGGCGTGGGTGTTGGGGTCGGCGTGGGCAGGCCGGGAGTAGAAGTTGGGGTCGGACTGGCGCTCGGTGACGGGGCGGGCGCGGGCGTGGGCGTGGGTGTGCCGGAATCAGGAAGGGGCGTGGCGGTCGCCGTGGGCGTGGGCGTCGATCCTCCCTGGCTCGCGACCTCCGTGGTGACGATCGGCGCGAGACTCAGCGCGCCGCTCGCGAGGGTGCCAAGCAAGTTGGCCCCAAGGCTGGTGAAACCGGCGGGCACACCGGCGATGCCGCCGCTGCCCAGGACAGCAAGCCCCTGGGTCGGCACGCCGGCCGGGGCCAAGAACCCACCAGCTTTACAGGAAGCCCCGCCGCCCAGAACAGACGTGGTGATCTCCGGGCTGCGCGCTTCGGTGAAGTCGGCCAGCGTAACGAGGACGTAGTACGTGACTTCCGTGATGCCCGAGCCCTCCTGGATCTTGGGAAGAAAAGCGCGATGGGTCGGGGGCACGCCCGGCTTCACCGATTCCGATTCGCCTGACGCGCTCCAGCGCCGACGGATGTCGTCGCCCTCTTCGGTGGCCGCGGGGTTGGAAGGATCGGGAGCCATGGTCCATTTGTACTTGGGAAAATCGCCCGAAAGGACGGCGAACTCCGTGTAGAACCACTCGTCGGTCAGATTGGACTTGAAGTAAAGGCGGGCGCTCACCACCGACTCCGCGGGCTCGAAGTTCGTGTCAAAGACCGGGAACTTGTTGCTCGAAACGCACCCGATCGGATTGTGGGCGATCGACACTCCCGATCCTTGGACCAGGGAGCGCGCCATTTCAATGTTCGCGGAAGCGAACTGCCCGGAAGCGACCTGAACCAGCAGGGGCGCCTTGCCAATCGACAAACCCCGGACACCCGAGCTTGAGATCACGTAGGAGCCGGTGGGAAGCGGCAGGGAGAACGAGCCGTCGGCGGCCGTGCGAGCCGAATAGGCGCGTCCGGTGGCCACGTTGACCAAAGTGAGGGGGACCCCTCCAACCGCCTTCAGGTCGACGAGCACCCTCCCCTTCACTCCACCCTGGGTGGCGCCTCGCAGGAGCGGCGCGGAGAGCAGGGCCATGACGAGAAACACCGCCACTCCGATTTTGCATCTCATGGGGTTCACCTTCGTTTCACCGCTCGAATGGATTCTAGCCCCGCGGTCCCCGCCTCGACGATCAGCCCAGGTCGCGAATGAACTCCTGCCTCATGCCGACCGCGACCTCGGCCGATGCGCGATACCGGCCGTTATCAGCGCTCAGACCGGCGGCCCGGGAGAGATCGCGAAGGGCCGCGCCCATCGCTTCGTCCACGGGGAACTTGAGGTACTGAACCGCGGCCATCTTCTCGTCGTTGCTGAAGCCCGATTCGAACACCGCCGCCGACCGAGCCTCCCCCACCTCGAGAACGATCCCGCCCGCGTCGAAGCCCTGGAAGAAGTTGACCGCTTCGATAGCTTTGGCGTGGCTCATCTCGGTGATACCCGGGATCTCGATGAACATCGTGGCCGACAGCTCTCCTGGGCCGGGGACCAGATTCTTGTAGGCGTCGATCTCGTCCTGGATCTCCCCGTCGTCGACCAGCCGCTCCGTGCGCACCATTTCGTGAATCTGGAACAGGACCCACCACGCGGTGGGGAGCGAACGAATTCGCCCAGTTCGAGAGGGGTGCGGTGGCGCTACCTATGGTCCCTACGAGGTCCACATCCCCGAGCGCCCGATCCTGGAGTGTGACGCCTTCGGCCTTGGCCCGAGCCGCCTTGGCCCGCAACATGAGTCGCGGGAAATCGATGCTCCACTTGTGCGGCGGCGTGTAGGGGCAGTGGTTGTAGCAGAGCTTGCACTGCCAGCACAGATCGACCATCTTCCGATAGTCGGCCGAGGTGATCTTCGAACTATCCCCGTCGTTCTTGTCGACGCAGTCGTCAAGCATGAAGTCGAACGGGGTGCACAGGCGGTAACACCGCCGGCACCCATCACACAACTCGGTGACGCGCTCGAATTCCTGATCCCTGATGATTAAGTTGCTTCGTGGTTGGTCGAATTGCGGCGCGTATTGACGCCGCGGCTTAGGCTGTCAAGACCGGAGATAATCGGGCATGGCCACCGCTCTCGCGTGCATGAACGACCTCATGTTCCTCTCGAAAATCATGGAGGCCACCAAGGCGCTCTCCATTCCCCTGCGCTCTCTCAAGACCGCGGAGAAGCTCATCGAAGCCTGCCGCGAGGCGGGTCATGCCGTGGTCTTTCTCGACCTCGACGACCAGCGCCTCGATGCCATCGCCCTGGCCCGGGCCATTCGCTCCGCGGAACCGAAGGTTGCCGCCTCGATCTACGCCTTTGTTTCTCACGTCAACGAGGACCGCATCGAAGCCGCGGGAATCGGCTTGTTCGACCAGATCTTCTCCCGCGGCCAATTCGTGCGCGTGTTGCCCGAGTTGCTCGGACAAGGCGGTCCCAAGCGCGCCCCCGGCCAGTAGGGTCAGGGCCTTCGCGGCTCGCCCATCAGTACAAAGAACTCGACCTGCACCTTCTCGTCATCCTCTGCGGAAAGCTCGCGCTCCACCGCAGCCGAGTCGAAGGTGGTGATGGCCTCGATGAAGCTCTGCAGGTCGCCCTGGACCAGCACATCGGCCCGCGTCCACACCACCGCCGCGGGCATGGGCACCTTTTCGAGGAAGTCGGCGAAGGCGTCAATGAAGGCGTCCCAGTTCTTTCCGAACCTCGGTGGGAAATCGAAAGCGTCGGCCGCCGCGGCGAGGAAGGTGATCTTGTCCTTCGCGCGGTCCCCCGCGAGCATGTGAAGGGAGAAGCCGGCGCCCTTCAGCTTCTGCACCACCTCCGCGGCCTTGGCCGTTTCGACCACATGGATGGACCGCCCCTTAAGGCCCGGCAGCAACTTCCCCAGATCAATCACTTATCTCACCTCAATCGCACGAATGTATGGGCACAATCCTCCGCAGGCGGATCGGGCGGCCTTCATTCCCGCAGAGTCTAAACTCACCGTCCTTTGATCGACGCGCGACGCACTGTGAGGAGTGAATTTCATGTCTGAAGCCAACGTTCTGCTGTCCATCGAGGGGCCGCTCGCCGTCATCACCGTCAACCGGCCCGACAAACGGAATGCCCTCGATCCGCGAACCGTCGAGGAATTTCACGGCGCGCTCGCCGAGGTCGCAAACGCCCGCTGCGCCGTGTTCATCGTGACCGGAGCGGGCGACAAGTCGTTCGTGGCCGGAGCCGACATCAATGCCATCAAGACGCGCCGGCGCGAGGATGCCCTCGCTCCCATCAACTCTCGACTGATGTCCGCGATTGAAAACCACGACGCGGTGGCCATCGCCGCGGTCAACGGGTTCGCGATGGGCGGCGGGTGCGAACTGGCGCTTGCCTGCGATTTGCGCATTGCGTCGGAAAACGCGCTCTTCGGACTGCCGGAACTGACCCTCGGCATCATCCCCGCCGCCGGGGGCACTCAGCGGCTCCCCCGCGTGGTGGGCCTCGGCCGGGCCAAAGAAATGATCCTCACCGGCGCCAAGTGGGATGCGAAGCGGGCCCTTGAGTACGGACTCGTAAGCGAGGTCGTGCCGGGCACGGAACTCATGTCCGCTGCGCGAGCCATGGCCGGCCGGGTCATCGGACTCGGCCCCCTGGCCGTCCGCCTGGCCAAACAGGCCCTGAACGCGTCGTCCAACATGCCGCTGCAGTCGGGCCTGGCGTTCGAATCGATGATCCAGGCCGTCACCTACGAGTCAAAGGACAAACTCGAAGGAGCCAGCGCATTCCTCGAGAAGCGCCCGGCCCGTTTCACCGGCCAGTAAGCGGGGTGTGCGCGGCTCAGATCTTCCGCAGCAGGACGTTCTCGATCCCGTGGTCGGTCGCCTTCTTGAGGATGAGCTGGGCGCGTTCTCGCGTGGGCAGGACGTTTTCGTGCAGGTTGAGACCGTTGATCTCCCGCCAGATTCGCTTCGCTTCGAGAACGGCCGCCTCGTCGGACAACGACGCATAGCGATGAAAGTACGAGGCCGGATCGCGGAACACGCTGGTCCGTAGCGAGAGAAATCGCTCCACGTACCAGGTCTGGATATCGGCCTCATCCGCATCGATGTACACCGAGAAGTCGAAGAAGTCCGACACGAACGAACGCGCGGGTTTGCCCGCGACCTGAGCGGCGGTCTGGAGAACGTTCAGTCCCTCGACGATAAGAATGTTCGGCGCGTTCACCGCCTGAACCCGATCGGGCAGGATGTCGTAAGCGACATGTGAATAGAGCGGCGCCTCGACGTGGGGCTCGCCGGCCTTCACCGCCACCATGAACTCGATGAGGCGCTTCACGTCGTAACTCTCGGGAAATCCCTTCCGGTCCATGATCTTGCGTTCCAGCAAGACCTTGTTCGGGAAGATGAATCCGTCGGTGGTGACAAGGTCCACTCTGGGGTGGTCGGGCCAGCGCGCCAGCAGCGCCTGCAGAACGCGCGCGGTCGTGCTCTTCCCCACCGCCACGCTGCCGGCGAGACCGATGATGAAGGGAACGTGGCCCGCGGTGTTGCCGAGGAAGGTGTCGGTGACGACGCCGAGTTGCTGGGAAGCGGCCACGTAGAGATTCAACAAGCGAGACAGCGGCAGATAGATGTCGCGGACTTCGTCGAGATCGAGGCGCTCGTTCAAACCACGTAGCGCCCGAAGATCACTCTCGTTGAGCGTGAGCGGCGTCTTGCCTCGCAGGGGCGCCCACTCGTCGCGGGTGAAGCTCAAATACCGCGACAGATTCATCGGCGTCCTTTCTCGTAGGCGTCGGTCAGCCAGGCCGGAGGATCCGGTGATCCGGTGCGGGGGCGGCCCATGGCAAGCTCCCAGTGGTGCATCCAGGAGATGCCCCACCGGCCGACGTAGGTGTCGGCGGACGTGTACGCCGGGTCTTGGAGCGCGCGCTCGAGGGCCACGAAACGATAGCCGCGCTGCTTCAGGCGTTCGAAGAGCTGGCTTGAGTGATCCGCGTTGAGTTCGTTCGCGTGCAGCAGGAGCACATGGCGGATCGGTCGGCCGAAGAGCGTCTGGCTAAGACCTTCATTGAAAGCGAAGACTTCATCCATGTGGGCGACATAGGACGCGGCCGTCTTGCTCGCGAGCGCCGCATCCCCCGCCTTCAGAGCGTTCGCGTACACCGCCGCGAACATGTATTCGTCGTTGTCCATGGTCACCGGCGCGATGGCGTAGCCCCGGCTGATGAGCCAGCTCTCGAACGCGCGCCGTTTATCCAGATCGAGTCCGACTTGCAGGAAGGGATGGCGGAAGTAGCGCAAGGCCCGCCCTTCCGCTCCGAGCAGGGTCGAGGTCACCGGCTCGCCGCGGACTACGTCGGCCTGAAACTCCTCGATAGGCAAGTTGTTCAAGCTGCGATGCGAGTAGGTGTGATTGCCAAGCTCGAAGCCCTGCGAGACCCATTGCCTCAGGAGCGAGATCCGCGCTGCGTGTCCGGGGAGGCCCTCGCCCGCAACTGTGAGCTTCCCCTCGTTGACGAAACCGACAACGGGAACGGCGTGCCTGGTGAAGTTCGCGAGGAGCCGGGCGGTGAAGGCGGCGAGGGCCACCGGATCTCCCTTCGAGACGCTCACCGCCGGCAGATCATCGAAGGTGATCGCGATCTCCCGGTCGACCGGGTCGCGGGGTGACTGCGCGACCGCCGGGGCGGCGCATCGAAGTAGAAAGAAACAGGTAAGGAGACGGGCGCCCACGCGCCACGCCATCAGGACTTGCCTCCGAGGGGAACCGTAGGGGCAAGGGTGGGCGGCCGTCGATGCTTCGTCGCCTGCTCGAAGGCATAGGCGTATTTGATGAGCGCGCCCTCGGACCAGGCCGGGCCCATCAGGGTCATGCCCACGGGCAGGCCGGAAATGAAACCGGCGGGCACGGTGATGGCCGGATAACCCGAAACCGCCGGCGGCTGCGAACTCGACACGCCGCCGAACGAGTCGCCGTTCACCAGATCGATGAGCCAGGCGGGGGCGCCGGTGGGAGCCACGATCGCATCGAGCCTGTCCTTGGAGAGAGCGTTGTCGAGGCCGTCCTCACGCGAAGCCTTGAGATTCCTGGCCAGGGCGTCGAGATACTCCTTCGACTCGAGGCCGCCCTTCTTCTGGGCCTGCAGGAAGATCTCCTGCCCGAAGTACGGCATCTCCACATCTCGATTCGCTTCATTGAAGCGGATGACGTCGTCGAGTGTACGCATTCCGAGGGCCGGGTCAACGGTGGACAGAAAGGCGTTCAAGTCCGCCTTGAACTCGTAAAGCAGTACCTCGTATTCGCTGTCCGCATACTCCTGGCCTGGCGACAACTCACAACCGTCGATCATCACTGCGCCCGCGTCCGTCATGGCCGCGATCACGTCCTCCATGACCCGGTCGACACGCGCGTCGCGGCCGAAAAACTTCCGCCCGATGCCGATCCGCGCGCCTTTGAGGCCGGAGCGATCGAGGAAGGTGGTGTAGTCGGCCGACCGTCCCTGGCTGGCCGCGGTCGCTCGGTCCCGGGGATCGACGCCGACCAGGGCGGTCAACACGGCCGCAGCATCGGCGACCGAGCGGGTCATGGGTCCTGCGGTGTCTTGGGAGTGCGCGATGGGAACGATTCCGGCCCGGCTCACCAGACCAAGCGTGGGCTTGATGCCGACCACGCCGTTACCCGACGACGGACACACGATCGATCCGTCGGTCTCGGTGCCGATAGCGGCTGCGGCGAGGTTCGCGGAGACCGCGGCCCCGGAGCCCGAACTCGAGCCGCAGGGGTTACGGTCGAGCGCATAGGGATTTCGGCACTGTCCCCCCCGGCCGCTCCAGCCGCTGCTGCTCTTCGTCGACCGGAAGTTCGCCCACTCCGACAGATTCGACTTCCCCAGGATCACCCCGCCTGCGTGGCGGAGTCGTTCCGCGATGAAGGCATCTCGACGTGCCCGGTGTTTGGCGAGGGCGAGGGACCCGGCACTCGTGGCCATGGCATCGGAGGTTTCGATGTTGTCCTTCAGGAGGATGGGCAAACCGTGCAGGGGTCCGCGGACGCGCCCCGCGCGTCGCTCGGCGTCGAGGCCCGCGGCGATGGCCTCCGCCTCGGAATTCGTTTCCATGACGCTCCGCAGTCCCGACTTCCCACGGTCAATCTCCGCTATCCGCTCGAGGTAGGCGTGGGTCAAAGCGACGGAAGAGACCTCGCCACGAGCCATCGCCGCGCCGAGGTCCGCGACCGTCGATTCCTCGAATCGAAAGGGGGACGGTCGGGCCTCGTCGTGCTTGATCTGGCCCGGTCCGTCCGCGGCCGCCGCTGGTGAAATCGCCGCCGCCGCCATGCCCGCTCTCAGGAAATCTCGTCGTGCCGTCATGGGCTCGATCTTAGCCGTCCTCATCGTGGTCGTCGCTCGACCGCACGGTAGGCTTGGGTGCAGGAGACATATGAAACAGTTCACACGGCTCGCCTTGGCGATCGCTCTGTCGGGCGGAACGGCTTTCGCCCACGATCCGGGCACCCCTTCGCCCTGGGAGCGCAGGATCGAGAACACCTTCGCCTTCGTCCTGAATCCGCTCGGCATCCAGAACGCGTTCGATGTTTCCTGGACAAAGTCGATCACCGACCGCGACGATCTGCTCTACAAGGATGCGCATCTCGCCGTCGGGCTCTCGAACAAACTGACCCCGGCCTTCGCGCGGGTGGGAGGCTGGTTCGAATACTCCCCTCTCTCCGTTCTGGATCTGCGGGTGGGCGTCGAGCCCGTCTACTACTTCGGAACCTATAAGGCGTTCCTCCCCTTCGACCGCGCCGACAGCCGATTCGACGATGAGGTGATCGAGGACCGGGTGGACGAGGCGGCTTCCGGTTTCGCCGGGCGCATCTACGTCTCACCCACCGTGAAAGGACGCGTGGGATCGGTTGTGGCGCGGATCAAGACCGAGGTTTCGTGGTGGCGCGCCCAGGACAAGGGCGAACCCTTCTTCTACGAACCTGCCTGGGACACCTTGATCAAGGCCAAGGCTTCCACGGTTGTGACCGTAGAAGCCCTGGTCCTCAAGGAGTTCAATCTGAGCGGAGACAAAACCCTGCTTCTGGGCCCGGTCTACGATCTCACCACGGTGAGCGGCGCTTCGGTGAACCGGAAGCAGGACATCGGTCTCGTGGCGATCTGGGCGAAGGCCGGCAGTTTCCGCGCCCTTAAGGACCCCACGGTGGCGGCGAAGGTCGTCTACTTCCTGCAAGACCCCTGGAGGCGTCACGAGCCCGCACTGCAACTCGCGTTCGTCTTCGGGCTGTAGCGCCCAGAGCGGCCGCTTTAGAAGACGCTGACCTTCAGATACTTCTTCGGATTGGCCTTGAGGTCGGCCAGGAGGTTCTTCATCTCGAGCGAAGTGGCGTTCACGCTCTCGAGTGTCTTGTTGAGATTGGTGTAGAGGACGTCGTCGGTCGACATCTTGCCAAGCGTCCCCTCGCCCCTCTGTATCCGGCCCAGAACCACATCAAGAGCCTTGGTCGAATTCTCGACGGTGTTGGCCGTGCGCTCCGCGGACGCGCTCAGGCTGTCGAGCCGCTTCATGGCCCGGTCGATCTCCTCACGCGACGTGGCTCTCTCGACATTCTGCGAGGCCGCGCGCATGGAGGTCGTGAGCGACTTCAGCTCCTTCTGCTGCTCGACCGCGATCGACGAGAGACGCTTCAGGAGCTGGTCGAGTTCCTTGACGCTCGCGTGCGTATCTTTGACCATGGGCTCAGACAGCAGATCCTGGACTCGCGAGAGCGTCTTCTTTCCCTGGGTGGCGAGGTCGTCAGCCTGCTGCTGGATGCTCGGCGGAATCGATCCCGCGAGCACGGAGCCGTTTTTCGCCATCTCCACGCCGGTTCCGGGGATCACCCGGGCCACCATGCCACCCAGGAGCCCGGCGCTCACCAGTTCCACCCGAGAGTTGGTGGGAATTGTGTCGTACTCGCCCTCGATCTCGAGGTACACGGTTACTCCCTGGCCGCCGATGACGAACTTCTGCACCCGGCCGATCCCCACGCCGAGCATCTGCACGGGGTCGCCCTTGCGCACGCCGCTCGCGTCGGTCACCGTGCTGGACACGATGTATCGGCCGCGGAACATGGCCGCGTCGGTGAGGGTGAAGAGCAGGTACAAGGTGACGAAACTGCCCAGGATGACGAACAGACCCACCCACATTTCCTGATGTTTCCCGCGAACGGGGGGAGCCACGACAGCGGCCTTCTCACTCATGCTCATACTCCAATGGACACCGCGTGCGGTGATCCGGATTCGTTGTCTTCGTCGCCGGCTTCGTGTTCGATCAGCTTCAGGGCGGCCCGGGCCGCGGCCTGACGATCGGCGAAGGCCATGACCAGGGGGTCCTCGCTGCGGCGGAACTCGTCGGGGGTTCCGATGAAGCGCAGCTTTCCGTTGTCGAGCAGGGCCACCCGGTGCGACATCTCAAGCGCGCCCTCGACGTCGTGGGTCACCACGATGGAGGTGACCTTGGTGCGTTCGGCGATCGACATGATCAGTCGGTTGACGGTGGCCGAATTGACCGGATCGAGCCCGGTGACCGGCTCGTCATAAAGAATGATCCGGGGCTCGCCCACGATGGCGCGGGCCAGACCCACGCGCTTTCGCATGCCGCCCGACAACTCCGCGGGGAGCTTCGAAAGCACTTTCCGCGGATCGAGGTTCACGTTCTCGAGCGAGGTGGCGATCCTCTCAAGCATCACGTTCTTGTCGAGACTCTTGATGGTCTCGGGTTCGAGGCCCATGGCCACGTTGTCGAAAATGTTCAGAGAGTCGAACAGCGCCGCGTACTGGAACACGTAGCGGACGGTCTTACGCAGATCGCGGATGCGGGTGCCGGACGAGTGGTAGACGCTCTCCCCGTCGATCTTCACGTCACCCCGGTCGGGAGTGATGAGACCGATGGTGGTCTTGAGCAGGACGCTCTTCCCCGTGCCCGAGGTGCCGAGGATCGAGATAGTCTCGCCGCGCATCACGCTCAGGCTCACGCCCGAAAGCACGGGGGCGTCGAACCGCTTGTAGACGTCCTCGTAGGCGATGGTGATTTCGGCGGTCATGGTGTCTCTGAGCGTCTTGACTAGTTCAGGAACAGGGGCGGGAAGGTCGCGTCGACCACCAGCACGGTGATGATCATGAACACTACCGAGGTCGTGGTGTTGCGGCCCACCCCCTCGGCCCCGCCGTGGGTGATGAGGCCCATGTGCACGGAGATGATGGGAATGGTGAAGCCGAACACGAAGGCCTTGGCCAGCGAATAGAAGAGGTCCCACGAGTGCCAGTAGAGGCGGGCGCCGTAGAGAAAACCCTCGGGTCCGAGGCCCATGGTGGCCTGAGCGGAGAGCAGACCGGTGAGCACGCCCACCGCGTTCGCCACGCCGACCAGAACCGGAGTGACGATCATTCCGGCGATCACGCGGGGCGCGGCGAGGTAGGGCACGGGATCACGGCCCAGGGAAACAAGAGCATCGACCTGCTCCGACACGGCCATGGTCCCGATCTCGGCGGTGATGCGCGCACCCACCCGGCCGATCAACACGAACGCGGTCATGACCGGCCCGAGTTCGAGAACCACGCTCGAGGCCACGACGCTGCCGAGCACATAGAGGGGGATGGACGACGAAAACTGGTAACCGCCCTGTTGCGAAGTAACGATGCCCGAAAGGACCGCGGTTACGAGGACCAGAGGCAGGCTCCCGATGCCCTGTTCGTAGGCCTGGGCGAAGACCATCTTCAGCGAGACGCCGCCCTGGAGAATGGCCATGACGATGCGCACGGTCAGCAGGCTGATCTGGCCGACGTGCCGGGCGAAACCCATGCAGCCGCGGCCGAAGCCGGCGAGCAGTCTTACGGGGATGTGGAGTAGCGAAGTCAAAGCAGCCTTGTATTTTGCCTGTCCCGGGCGCTCCAACGGAAATCCAGGATGCGAGCGTCCAGGCGAATCGACTATTTGATCACCAGTAGCCGGGTGGAGTGGGGATGCAAGAACTCGATCCCGCGCGGAGTCAGAACGGCGTCGTCTTCGATGGGCACGCGGAGCTTGGCCCCGCCCCACTCGGGGATGGGGGTATAGGCGAAGTACTCGACCGAGATCATGTTCGTGGGCTTGAGTTCGTAGTTGAGGCGCTTTGGATTGAAGAAGGCCATGGACGGCCCCGCGCCATGCCCGGTGTTCCCCACCGAGTGCATCCCCACCATCACATCCGTGGTCGAGCCGCCATAAGGCTGATTGAACTTCGTCATCACCGCGAAGCCGGCATCGGTAAGCGCCTTCTCGACCGTCTTCAACATCGCGGCCGCGGTGCCCACGGGTTTCGCGGTCCGCTTGATCACCTCGCGGACCTTCATGGCCTGGGCGAATGCGTTCAGGTGCCCTGAGGGTGGAGCGGTTTCGCCGGCCTTGAGGACATACGCCTGCCGCTTGACGTCGGTGCAGAAGTTCATGAGGCACACGCCCCAGTCGATGGACAGGAAGTCACCGCCCCGGATGATCCGATCGTTGGACAATCCTTCATTGCCCTTCGGTCCGGTGATGTAGACCGAAGGCATATCGAACGAAGACCCGAGACCGCGGCGCAGCAGTTCCTCCTGCATCCACCAGGCCACCTCGGCGAGCGTTGTCTTCCCCGGGGTGATCACCTCGTTCGACAAGGCCCGCTCCGCAAGTTCGACCGAATGCTGTCCGGCCTCCGAGAAGGCCGCGATCTCGGTGGCCACGCGTCGCGAGCGGAAATCCGACACCACCTTCTCGGCGGACACGAAGCGCGAGACGTAGGGCTCGCCCAGCATCCTGGAGATCTTCAGGAAGCTCGAATGCGAGAGTCCGTCCGCGGCGCCGATTTCCTCGGCGTAGTTGAGGGCGATGCGCTTCGGATCCCGCTCCTTGACGAAAGCGGCGAGATCCGGGCCGGAGATGATGTCGTACACACCGCATTCTTCGAGCATGTAGCCGTCGATGCCGAGAGCCGCGCGCTCGATACGGTCCCCACCTCGGTCGGTGAAGACGTAGAAGCCGAGCATGGAGCCTGGATAGCCGCGGCCGAGGTCTTCATAGAGCGGATCGTAGGCCTGTTCCTGCAGGGTGACGATCCACATGTCGACCTTGTTCTCGCGCATGGCCTCGGGCAGGACATAGTTGAACTTGTCCGATCGGATCTGGCAGCCCATCTGGAACCGGCGCAGAGCCTCCCGGCGCGAAGGCGGCTCGGAAAAGACCGGAGGCGACACGACGCCCAGCATGAGGGCGAGGGCCAGGATTTTCTGACTGACCATCAAGCCCCCTGGACCACCCGCACCTCGAGGTCGTAGGCGTGGGCCTTGGTGATCTCGCACATGACGAACTCGCCGCGGCCGGGCGGATTCTCTCCGGGATCGGAAATCAGAACACTCCCGTCGATTTCCGGGGCCTGCGAAGCCAGGCGGCCCACCAGCAGGAGATCGGTGTCGGGGTGAGGGCCCTCGACCAGGACCTCGACGCGTTGGCCGACTCGGGCCTTGTTGCGCTTGAGCGAGATGCGCTTCTGAATCCGCATGAGTTCACTCTGCCGGGCCTTCTTCACCCGGGTGGGGACTCGGCCATCCAGATCGAAGGCAGCAGTGCCGTCCTCGTCGGAATACGTGAAGACGCCGAGATGGTCGAACTCGGCCTTCTGAACGAAGTCGGCGAGTTCGCGGAAGTCTTCCTCGGTCTCACCGGGGAAGCCCACTATGAAGGTGGTCCGAAAGGCGACCCCGGGAACGCGGTCGCGCACGCGCTCGACCATGCCCAGGAGGTTGCCCTTGCCGGTAGGCCGCTTCATGCGCTTGAGCACGGACTCGCTCGCGTGCTGCAGGGGCATGTCGACATACTTCACCACCCGCTCCTCGCCCGCGATAGCGTCGAGGATCTCGTCGGTGACCGTGGCCGGGTAGGCGTACATCACCCGGATCCAGCGAACGCCGTCGATCGCGCCCAGCCGTCGCAGAAGCGGGGCGAGGGCGCCGCGCTGCCCGAGGTCGAGGCCGTAGCGGGTGGAGTCCTGGGCGACGAGCACGATCTCCTTCACACCCGCGTCGGCCAGCCGGCGCACTTCGGTCTCGATGTCCTCGGGACGGCGCGAGCGATGCAGACCGCGCAGTGTGGGGATGATGCAGAACGTGCAGGTGTAATCGCAGCCTTCGGAGATCTTCACGAAGGCGGTGTGGGAGGCAGTGGACTGAAGCCTCGGCGACTCGGCGTCGTAAATCCACTCCGGACGCTTGGCGGTGCGGTCCACGACGGTGGCCTTGCCCTCCACCGCGGCCACGATCTCGGGAATCTGCCCGGTGCCCAGGGTGGCGTCGATCTCCGGGATATCGCGGCGAAGGTCGGCGTCGTGCCGCTCGGCCAGACAACCGGTGACAATCAGCCGTCGGTTGGCGCCGTCCGCGCCGTCTCCCTTGAGCCGGGCCATCTCGAGAATGGTGTCGATCGATTCGGTTTTGGCGCGGTCGATGAACGCGCAGGTGTTGACCACGATCACGTCGGCGGTGGCCACGTCGGTGGCGATCTGGTGGCCCCGGCGTTTGAGGGTTCCGAGCATGACCTCGGAGTCGACCAGGTTCTTCGGGCATCCGAGGCTGACGAAGCCGACCCGGCGCGGTTCGGCGAGGGCAGCGATCGGTTTCCCGAGGGTAATGGGCTCCCAGGAGGAGCCCGGCGTATGTTCATTGTCAGCCACGGCGCATTCTATCGAAGTGGTCCCCTTGACGCCGTGGCTCATCTATCATCCACTCCCCGACGCCAATCCCTTCCCAACCAACCGCACACCCGGAAAACCGCCTCCCATGTCAAAAAAGACTCTGCTGGTCGTCGATGACTCGCCTACGGCCTTGATGATGAACACGATGTTGCTCGGCCGCCAGCCCTACAACATCGTTTCCGCCAAGGACGGTCAGGAGGCCGTCGACAAGGCTCTGGCCGCGCCGCCCGATCTGGTGGTGATGGACGTGATGATGCCGCGCATGAACGGCATCGAAGCCTGTCGCGCCCTGCGACAGCACGAGGCCACCCGTCTCATTCCCGTCATCCTCATCACCACCCGTGGCGAGGAGGAATACGTGGCCCAGGGCTTCGCCGCCGGCTGCAACGACTACGTCACCAAGCCCGTGAACGCGACCGAACTCGTCGCCAAAGTTCGCGCCCTGCTCGGAGAGTAGTCACGATGACGCCTCCCAACAAGAGCAGCTTTGTCCAGAAGCTCACCGCCTCGGCCTCCAAGCACGCCGAGGAGTTGTTCGAGCAGAACGAGCGCCTCAAGAATTTGGTGGCCTCCCTCGAGGAGAAGCACACTCTCATCTCCGAGGAGTTGTCGAGCCTTCGCGAAGAACGCGACGCGCTGCGCGCCGAGCGGGGCAAGCTCAAACACGTCCTCGATGAGGCTCTGGCCCAGAACCGCCGTGACATAGAGCGCTCGGCCCTGGTCGAACAGCAGTGCACGAGCCTTGCCAATCTGTACGTGGCCACCTTCAAGCTCCACGGTTCGCTCGAGCGTTCCGAGGTGCTGGCAGCGATCAGCGAGATCGTCGTGAACCTGGTGGGCTGCGAGCACTTCGGCGTCTTCGAGCGCTCGGGCGACCACCTGAAACTGATCGGGGAGTTCCCGTCCCAGCCCTGCGGCATCAAAGAACTGCCCGCCGCCTCAGGCTTCGTGACGGACATCTTCAACTCCAGCGGACCCTGGATCGCCGGCCGCGATCCCCTGCCCGGATCGCCCGTTCCCGAGGATGTGACCGCGGTCATTCCCCTGCGCCTGCGTCACGAGCTGACCGGTGCGGTCGTTCTCTTCAACCTCCTGCCCCAGAAGGGCGGGAGCTTCGGCGATGTCGACATCGAGCTCATGGACCTGCTCACCGCCCACGCGGCGACCGCTCTGTACGCTTCCCGCTCCGGCGACTGATCAAGCCGAAGCCACCATCAAATGAAGCAGATCTTTCTGCTGCCGGGTCAGTGGGCGGTCCCCCATGAGCCGTCGGAACTGACCACCATTCTCGGACCCTGCGTCGCGGTCTGCCTCTTCGACCGGGTTCGCGGCATGGGCGGCATGAACCACTTCCTCCTCGCCGCCGGTGGGTCGGCGCGTGAGAGAAGCCGCTACGGCGACACTTCGTGCGAGGACCTGGTGCAGTGCTTCTTCGCCTCCGGATCGCGGCCCGCTCATCTGGAAGCCCGCATCGTGGGCGGAGCCAACGTGGGTCGGCTGTCCGTCGCCGAGGGCGAGAGCCTGGGCGAGCGCAACGCGGAGATGGCGCGGACGGTCCTTCGTCGTCACGGCATCGAAGTAGGCTTCGAGGACACCGGCGGGCCGAATGCGCGACGCCTGCGCTTCCGCACCGGCGTGGGCATCCTCGAAGTCAAGACCATCGAGGGCCTGACCTCGACCATCGCCACCATCGCCCCCGGCCCCACGGCCGGAACCGCCGCGCCGGACGATAAGTCCCTGAGCGCGCGATGACCCCTTCCCGAGGCCGACCCCAGGAATCCCGATGAACGATGATGTCGATTGGGAGCGACTTCGGCAGGTTCACCTCGCCGAATCCGAGGAGCGCCTCGTCACCATGGAGTCGGCCATCCTCGATCTCGAGCGCGTTCCCGACAGCGAGGCGCCGATCGAGGCACTGCAGCGCGATGCCCACACCCTGAAGGGAAACGCAGGGATCTTCGGATTCGACTCTATCGCGCAACTCGCCCACGCCTTCGAGGACGCACTCGCCGCGGTCAAAGCCGGCATCAGAAACCGTCAACCTGCCGACAAGGAGGCGATCAGCGTCCTCCTGAAGGGCGTCGACGCTTTCCGCGCCGGACTCCCCGCGGCACAGCCCGGCGACCAGATGTCGGAAGCGCAGCAGGCCCTGGCCGTGGAACTGCGCACCTTGGGCGCCTTCGGCGCGCCGCCTACCCGTCAGCCGGCCAAGGAAAAAGGTCGCGAGCGCACCCGCGGGCGACGGGCGAGCGATCAGCCGCGCGCCGCCAATCAAGACGCTGTCGAAACTGAGTCGAGGGAAGCGGCCGCCGACGAGTCGCGGGCCGCGCGACCCACCCTCCGCATCGAAGTGGCGCGGGTCGACTCGTTGGTGGAACTGGCGAGCGAGCTATCCGTCTCGCGCGGGCGCATCGAAAACCTGCTGGCCTCGCCAAAGCTCACAGACGAGGCACGCGATGTGCTCGAGGAGGCGGCTCCACTCCTCGGCCAGCTCTCGGACCTGGCCATGCGCATGCGCCTCGTGCCCCTCGGCCCCATTCTGGCCTCACACCGCAGGACGGCGCGTGACGCGGCCAAGACCACGGGCAAGGAAGTGGAGCTTCAGATCGCGGGCGAAGAGGTCGAGATCGACCTGGCCCTGGTCGACCGGGTCAGCGAGGCCCTGCTTCACCTCGTGCGCAACGCCGTGGCTCACGGCATCGAGGATCCGGCCACCCGCCGAAAACTGGGGAAGTCTCCCATCGGCCGGGTCTCCCTCACCGCGGCACCCGCCGCCGGCCAGGTGGTCATCGACGTCCAGGACGATGGTGGCGGGCTCGACCTCGATGCCATCCGTCGACGCGCCGAAGGCCTTGGACTTACGGTCGGCACGGATCCTCGCGAAGTGGCCCAACTCGTCTTCGCCGCCGGCCTCACCACCGCCGCCGAGTTGTCCGAGGTCTCGGGTCGCGGCGTCGGCCTCGACTCGGTCAAGTCGTCCATCGAGAATCTGGCCGGGTCGATCGAGGTTCACTCCGAGCGCGGCGCGGGTTCTCTCTTCCGGGTTCGCCTGCCCCTCACTCTTGCGGTGGTGCGCGGCCTGCTCGTGCGCGTGGGCAAACATCGCTACGTGATTCCCATCGACATGGTCCAGGAATGCCTGGCCAAGCCTGAGGGTCTCGTCTTCCAGACGAATGGCACCAGCCTGCTCGATCTACCCTCGGGCATGGTGCCGGTGCTCAAACTCGGCGAGCAGATCCTCGGCGCCCCGGGCACACTCGACCGCCACATTGTGGTGGTCGAACACGCGGGCCAGCGGCTGGGCCTCATCGTGGATGCCCTGATCGGCGATACTCCCGTCGTGGTCAAATCCATCGGACGTGCCCTGCGGGGCGCCACCAGCATTTTCGGAGCGGCGATCCTGGGTGACGGTTACGTCGGCCTGATTCTGGATGTGCCGGACATCATGAAGCGCACCATGGCTCTGCGCGTCGCGCAGTCCGCCTGACGCCCCCTCTCGGAAAGAACAAGTCCATGACTCTCACCCGCCCCTTCCTGCAAGCACCCGCCGCGGCCACGGCGTCCAAGCCCACGTTGTCCATGCTGCGCTGCCAGATCGGCCAGGGTCAGTACCTGATCCCCCTCAACAAGGTCCTCGAGATCATCCGCTACGTAACCCCTACGCCGGTGCCGCAGACCCCGGCCTGGGTCATCGGAGTGATGAATCTGCGCGGACGCGTGGTGCCGGTGATGGACCTCGCGGTCAAGTTCGCCGAGCCCGCTTGCGTTCCCGACGAGTGGACCTGCATAGTGCTCGTCGATGTCGACCTTTACGGCGAGAACACCATCCTCGGGCTCGTCACCACACTGGTGAGTGAGATCCACGATCTGCGCGAAGAGGAACTTGAACCGCCTCCCGCGGTGGGAACCCAGATCCGCGTGGAGTTCCTGCAGGGCCTCTACAAGATCGAGCAGGGTTTCGCCCTGGCCCTCGACATTGACCGGGTGCTCTCGTCGAACGAACAGGTGGCGGTCCGCGAACTCGCGACCGATCCCCAGGGCTGATGAGGCCTCGAGCGGACGCCGAGGGCCCGCGGTAAACGGCGATGGAGCGTGGGAATCCCCCGTCTCGGGCCGACGACCCCAACGCTCTCCCTGAATTGGGCACGCGCGAGTTCGAGCAGATCCGCAAGCTGATGGAAAGCGAGACCGGCGTCCATCTCACCGAAGCGAAGGGCGCCCTGGTCATGGCCCGTCTCGGCCGTCGTCTTCGCGAACTGAAGCTGCGGTCGTACCGCGAGTACATGGATCACTTGACCGCGAACCCAAGCCGGGAAACTCACGAGTTCGTGGATCGCCTGCTCACCAACGAAACGCGGCTTTTCCGGGAGGGGTGGCAGTTCGACTACCTCGAGCAGACCATCATTCCGCAGTGGCGAAAGGAATCGAGCACCCGTCTCGACCGCGGCATCCGCGTCTGGTCGGCCGCGTGTTCCACCGGCGAGGAGCCGGCGAGCCTTGCCGCGATGATGGACGCGCGCTTCCCCGCGGCCGAGGGTCACCGGATCAGCATTCTCGCGACCGACCTGTCCACGCGGGCCCTCGCCGCCGCGCGCACCCTCACCTTCCCCGCGGTGCGGGCCAGCGACGTCCCGCCCGCCTACGCCCGGCATTTCGAGGACATCGGTAAGGAGTTGCTGAAGCTTCGCACCTCGGCGGCGCGGCTCATCCAGTTCGAGGCCATGAACCTCATGGCCCCCACCGTGCCTGCCTCCAGTTTCGATCTGATCCTGTGCCGCAACGTGCTGATCTACTTCCCGCGAGAGACGAAACGAATGGTGATCGACCACATGTGGCGCGCCCTCAAGCCCGGCGGTTATCTGTTCGTCGGCCATGCCGAAAGCCTGGTCGGCGTGATCGAAGGCCAGCGCCCGGTGAAACCCGCGATTTATCGCAAGCCGTTGAACGTGCGCCCATGATCGACGTCCTCGTCGTCGACGACTCGGCCCTGGTGAGGCAGACCCTCAAGGAACTGCTCGAGCGGACGGGCGAGTTCCAGGTGGCGCTCGCTGCCGACCCTTTCATCGCCGAACGGCGGATCGCCATCAAGCGGCCCCAGGTGATCGTGCTCGACATCGAAATGCCGGGGATGGACGGCCTTACCTTCCTCACCCGCCTCATGGCGACGGACCGGATCCCGGTGGTGATCTGCTCGGCTCGGGCCGGCGAAGACGCTGCGGTGGCCATCGAGGCCTTGGCCCGAGGCGCCATCGATGTCCTCCCCAAGCCCCGTTTGCTGGTGCGCGACTTCCTCAGCGAAACGTCAACCATGCTCGTCGACACCGTCCGCGCGGCCGCGCTTTCGAAGCGCGCGGCTGCGCCCATAAGGCCGCCCCGCGGCCCCGTCACCGAAATAGCGCGCGGCATCGCGAGTTCATGGGTGGTCGCGATCGGCGCGTCCACCGGCGGCACCGAGGCTCTGGCCATCGTCCTCGGCAGCCTGCCCCGTGAATCGCCCGCGGTCCTCGTGGTCCAGCACATGCCCGAGGGCTTCACCAAGGCTTTCGCCGGACGCTTGAACGGCCTTTCCCCGATGCAGGTGAAAGAGGCCGAGGACGGTGACCCCGTTCGCCAGGGCCTGGTGCTGCTCGCTCCCGGCAACAAACACATGACCGTCGTCCGCGACGGGCCGCATTTCGTGGTTCGGGTCGATCAGACTCCCCACGTCAACCGGCACCGTCCGAGCGTCGATGTGCTCTTCCGCTCGGTGGCCGGGACCTTCGGCGCGCGCAGCGTGGGAGTGCTCCTCACCGGCATGGGGAAGGACGGCGCGGCCGGCCTTCTCGAAATGAAGCAACGCGGCGGCCAGACCATCGCCCAGGATGAAAGCACGTCGATCGTCTTCGGCATGCCGAAAGAAGCGATCGCCATAGGCGCCGCCTCGCGTATCTTGCCCTTGCAGAACGTGGGTGCGGGGATCCTCGAACTGCTGCCATTGTCTTAAGTTAAGAGCCGGTCGGGCCCTTCAGCATGTCGATGAAGCCGCGCAGCGTGGCGAGCTTGCGTTCCGACGTCATGTGCAGACGCGACGCGTAAACCGCGGTGGCGGCCTGCGCCCCGAGCAGGCGGAAGAGTTCGAAGTCGAGTTCGGTGAACGAGACCTTCTGCTGGAAGAGCTTGTGGATACTGAGCAGGCCCACCACGACCCCCGAAAGGTCGAAGGGAATCACGGCCAGGGGCGATTCGAACGGCGTCGCCTCCGAGACCCGGGTATCGGTGGCGAAGTGCGGCAACCCCGATTCCAGGCACGCGCCGATGATGCCTTCGCCCCGCCCGATGCTCTGGGCTGGCGCGGCCGGCCCCTCAGAGAGAACCAGTTCCGCCCGGCCGGTCTTCTCGTCCACGATGAACAGATGGAAGGCCTCGGCGCCCACCAGGTTGGTGGCGATCTCCTGAATGGAGCGTAAGACCTCGGCGTGATCGAGCGAGGCGTGGAGCTGCGAAGCGGCCACGTGGAGGTTGGTGAGCAGGTTGACCTGCTCGTTCAGATCGGCGAAGCGCTGGGCGGAGTCTGCGAGCTGGCCCTTCATCTCGCCGAGTTCGTCCTGAACCTGCGCGAAGTTCCGGTCGAGGGCCATGCGATCTTCTTCAGACCGCCGTAGGCGCGCCTGGATGTCCGCTTCCTGGGGAGTATCGCCGAGCGACTCGAAGGCGCGGAGGCAGGCGCGCAACTGCGCGTTCTCCCGCACGATATCTTCGACCAGATCCTGGGTCTTGACGAAGAAGTCGGACAACTCCCGGTATCGATTCGAATGGTCAGCCATCGATTACCTTGAGATCGTACCCCTTTTGTCCGTGCCCGTCCGCGCCAGTTCCTGGTCGCGAATCTCCTCGAGACGGCGTCCCGCCTCTTCGACGAAGGCCTCGAGCGGATCCAGCCGGGTGAGCGCCTCGCCGGAGATGGGATTGTCGACGAAGAGCAGGGCCACCGCGTCTCCGTGCGCCCGCAGCGGAATGAGAGCGGCCTCCAGCGACCGGCCGCGCAGGATCGAGAGGGCCGACATCTCCCGCCAGAACGAGGCTTCGGTGACGAAGCTCTGGGCGGCCCGGCCCTGCAACGCTTCGGCGAAGGGCGAGGTGTACGCCGACACCGTCAGGTCGAAACCCATGGGTCCGAGCGGGAAGCCCACGCCTGAAGCGGGATACAACACATCTTCGCTGCGGATGAGCAGGATCACGCGCTCGACCATGCCGCTGGCCACCCGCAACAGGAGGTCGCGAATGCCGACGCTCTCCGCGATGCACCCGAGCAGGTCGAGGCCATCGATGAGGCCGATGGGCGAGGCGGACGCAACGGAGCCCTGGGGGCGACCGTCGGTCACCTGCTGCAGGACGTTCAGGAGCTTGTGGGAGAAGGTGTCGAGATGCTTCTCAAAAAGTCCCTTGTTGAGCCGACCGAGGGTGGGCCTGAAAACCACGCGTCTCGCGCCGGCCTGCCGCCCCTTGCGCACAATGGAGGGCTCCGGATCCGGCGTTACGAGGACCACCCGGGGAGCGTTCGCGAAGCCGCGGAGGCGCTGAGTGAGTTCGAGACCGCCCGAAAGATCGCCGCCGGTGGGGTCGGGTATCGAGAGATCGACCACGGCCAGGAACATGGTCCCCGCCCGGCCCATCTGCTGGGCCAGCTGCAGCGCCGATTCCAGGGTCGCGGCGCCAACCACATCCTCGTACCCGTTTTCGACCAGCCGCTTCATCAGGAAGGTCCGAACATCCGCCTCGTCGTCGACCACAAGAACCGAGGGGCGGAGGTCGGTGGGCCGCGGGGGCGGCAGTGCTTCCGCTTCGGAAACCGGAGCGGCTTCGGGGGCCGCCAGGGCGGTGGCGGCATCCCGACGGCTCTCATCGAGTTCGCGGGCCAGGTCGAGAAGAAGTTCCTGGGCATCGACACCCACGGTGAGCGTCTCGCGTTCGAGCGAGTACCCCTCGATCTGCTTGGGCACCTCGTTCGACAGCACGAAGCCGAAGTTGCCGTCGCGCAGCCGCGACAAAGCGCCCAGGTCCGCCGCGATGCCCGCGGTGAGACGCTTCTCCCATTCGGCCGGAGCCATGGCGCTGCGCGGCACCCGTTCCGAAGACCCCGGCGAGAAGCAGGCCACCACCCGGCCGTTGCGGAAGACGATGGCGCCCACGCCCACTTCGGTTTCCACGCGGATGTAACCCGTCCGCTGGGTGAAGGCGACAATCTGGACGATGTCCAGAAGGGGAAGATCTTCGATTCTGCCGGAGAGACTCAAAAGGTGAACCCCGGTGGAACGTCAGTGGGCCTTGTCTGGGGTATCGATTGCGTTGCCCCATTCGCGCAGTCGCTCGCGGTCGGAGGCGGCGTACAACTCATCGGACATATCGGCCACCTGATCGGCCACCCCGCCCACGACTTCGAATTCCTCCGCCTGCTGGGAGAGCAGGCCAAGATGATGGGCCACGGCGTCGAGCTTGGGAACCGTCCGGTCGATGGCGGTCAGCAGTCCTTCCACGAGTTGCACCAGCGCGGAGCGCGAAAGACCGTCATGCCAGGTCGGTTCCATCGCGCGAGTATATGGGCAGAGCCCGGATGGCGGTTCAGGGGTACCATTCCGCCCACGATTTCTGGAATGGCCTGGAGGCGGCGATGAAACCCTGGATGAAGATTGCGATCGGCTGTTTGGCGGTGTCCGTTCTTGGCCTGTTCCTTATGGTTGCGGGCCTGGTGGGATTCGGCTACTGGGCCAAGAACAAGGTCGAGGAGGTCACGGGAGGGGGCCCCGAAGTCGAGGAGGCGCGAAAGAGGGCGAACGCGGTCCCCTTCCATCGCCCGGCCGGGGATGTGATCGAAGAACCCCGCTTCGTGAAGTACATCGAGATTCGGGCGAGCGTCTACACCGTTTACGAGAAATACAAGGGCGAACTCGAGTCGCGGATGGCCAAGATCAAGCAAGGCCAGTCGCTCGACTTTGGCGACATCTCCACCGGGTTCACTCTGATGGGCGAACTGCAAAGGGCGGAGACCCTGGCCCTCGCCAAACATGGCATGTCCGAGGACGAGTACGCATTCGTGAACGGTGAAGTCTACAAGTCGATGTGGAGCGACCTCGGAGGTGGAGAAGCCTCGAAACAGGCGATTCGCCAGGCCACCCGACAGGCTGCCGAGGCCATGAAGGGTATCGACCCGACTGATCTTCCCCCCGAAGCCCGCGAGGCCATTGCACGGGCCAGATCCGAAGTCGAGAAGGGGTCCACCGAGGCCGCGAGGCACATGGAGAACGTGACCCCCAACGCCGCGAACGTCGCCCTCTTCAAGAAGTACGAGTCCGACCTGAAGAAGTACGCGATGCCGGCGCTGCAGTTCTTCTTTGAAGGCGGCGACGCGGACGAGACCGAGGACGCCGAGGCGACTCCCCCGCCGAAGCCATCGCCGACGAAGATGTAGCCGCACCCATTGGGGAGCAACGTCTGCATTCGCGACCATCTTCGTGGTTGCCCGCGGTGCCGAACACGGAGGTGGGCTCGCGACGACGGGCACGGCTCGCGCGTCGGCACTGCGTTCCAGGAACTTCGGATTCGTGTGCCTCCTTGCTCCCCTCGACTAGCGCGAATGTGGGAGAACGGCTCATTGCGACTCACGCTAGACGGCCCGTTCGTCTGCGACCCACCTCCGTGCCCGGCCCCGCTCCATCCTCGCATGCGCCGAGTTCCGATGTAGCGTTGGCGCGCCGGTTGTCCGCGAAGCCCATTGGACTTCGTCAAGCAGGTCCAGGGCCGCTTCGCCCACGAGGGCACCCACCAATGTTCAGATATCAACGAGACGGGTGGTGCCGCCCAACTCCTGGAGGGCCGCGACGATGAGAGCTTTACTTGTTGTGCTGACGCTGTCCCTCGCGGCCCGCCTGGACGCGGGTCTCGTGCTCAGCACTCTGCGGCCGGACTGCCGCTTGAGTGGCTCGAACACGCCTGGAGAGAATGGTACCGATTTGAGATGCCGGACCGCCGCGGGTGTAACGGTAAGACCCATCCACAGTCTTGTGGATCTGCGGGGGCAAGTTCAGATCCGGTCGGAGGCGGATGCCCTCGAATTCGTTCGATTGTTCACGACTCGTGGTGTCTGGCTCAGTTCCGGGATCGCCACTTTCGCGGAACCACTCGTAGGGGACCGAGCGGATCCGATAGAGTTTACGGTCTCCAAGGCGGTCTTCTCTCGGTGCTGCGCCGAGCCGCGTGTCGAGAGGAAGAGCGAGCCAACCACCCATTTTCGAGTCACCAGAACTCTCGTTGATCGCGGATATCGCATATTCGAGGTTTCTGAAATGGTAGGACCAGATGGATCGTGGAGGATCGTTTCGAAGCGGCTGAGATCACGCGCAGGCCGACAACTGGGGCGTTGGGTTATTTCCGCGATGTAGGTGCCCGAAGGCGTAGGTCCGACGCTGAGTGGGCGGTCTCGCCTGAAACAGCCGGGATTCCAGCTTCTCCTCGTACATCCCCTCTGGCAAAGGCCCGGAGGCTCTGGGCCGTCAGGATTCAACCGTGAGGCGAGCGGAAGTACAATCGACCTCGCCGACAACGCCCATGAAAGTCACTGCATGCCGACCATCCTCATCGTCGATGGCTTCCGATTTCACTTCTTCTCCCGCGAAGGCCAAGAGCCTCCACACATCCACATCCGCAAGGGCGACGCCATCGCGAAATACTGGCTTGCGCCCGTCCGTCTCGATTTCTCCGAGGGCTTCAACCCCGCCGAACTCCGCCGTATCAGGGAGCTGACCTTTGAACACCAAACCCTCTTCGTCAAGCGGTGGCATGAACACCTCGGTCCTTGATCGCCCTCGAGCTGAGGCGATCGAGTTCATCGAGGACGCCTTTGTAGTGAGGCTCCGCGATGGTCGCTCACTCACCGTTCCGCTCGAATGGTTTCCTCGGCTCCGAGACGCTTCACCCGAGGAGCGAGCCCAATTCGAATTCTCGGGGCACGGCTACGGCATCCACTGGCCCGCCATCGACGAGGACATCTCCGTTCCCGTTCTCCTCGGCCTGCCCTGCTGAGGCTCATGAGGACGCCGCTCTCTAAAACGCCTCGAGCATGGCGGAGACGAGGCTTCGAGCGAAGGCCTGGGCCAGGCGTTCAACCCCCTGGCCTTCGCGGTCGAAGAACGACGACGGGTCGGAGCCCATGTCGTATTCGTCGCGGAAGGAGAAGGCGTCGTTCTGCCAGATGGGCAGCGGCTCGCCGGGCTTGTAGTAGCGCACCTTGGCGGTGACGGTGATGGCGTATCGGCTTGCCGTGGTGGTGTTGCTGCCGCCCGAGAAGCCGACCGGCACCACCTGATAGCCCACGATCTCGCCGTCGACGATGGCGTCCACACCATCGATGTTCTGGACGATGTCCACCTTGCCGCGGCGCAGGAGTTCTTCGATCACCTTCTGTGTGATCTTCTGGTCGAGGTTGGATTGACCAGTGACGTCCCGGAACAGGGGCACGCCGAGCCGCTTGATCGACGGGTCGAAACCCCCGCCGCGGCCCACCAGCGCGTAACCGCAGCCGGAGAGTGTGGCGGCGCCAAGCCCTGCGGTTAGCGCGGACAGGAAGCGCCGTCGGTCAGCAGATGCCGTCATTTCACCACCAGGTTGATGAGACGTCCGGGGACGATGATCGCCTTCACGAGCGTCTTGCCATCCATGTGTGTCTTCACTCCGAGATCCGCGAGGGCCGCGGCCTTGTGCGTCTCTTCGTCGGCGCCGGCCGCCACGGACACCCGTGACCGGACCTTCCCGTTCACCTGAACCGCGACCTCAACCGTGGTTTCGCGCAGCGCCTCGGCCTCGGCCACCGGCCACGGTTCATCGACCAGGCTCTTCGGATGCCCAAGATCCTGCCACATCTGCTCGCAGGCATGGGGCGCGAAGGGACTGAGGAGCAGAACCAGCTTGTCGAGACCCTCGGCCAGGGCGGCCGCATCGCCAGCGCCCGACAGACCATCCTCGAGGCGGTAGATCTCGTTGGTCAGCTCCATGAGGGAAGCGACCGCAGTGTTCAGGTGAATGCGCTCGTCGATGTCGCCGGTCACGCGGGCGATGGTCTGATGGACCTTGCGCCGCAACGTGGTCCCGTTCTCCGAGAGATTCGCGAAGTCGCCGGTGCGCGAGACGCCCTGCGCCGCGTGTTTCTGAACCAGCCGCCACACCCGCAGCAGGAACCGGTGCGGACCTTCGATGCCGGTTTCGCTCCACTCCATCGAGAGTTCAGGCGGGGCCGCGAACAGGATGTAGAGGCGCAGTGTGTCGGCGCCGTAGCGCTTGATGACATCGTCGGGGGCCACGGTGTTGCCCTTCGACTTCGACATCACTTCACCGTTCTTGTGCACCATCCCCTGCGGGAACAGCCGCGCCGCAGGTTCCACCCAGTCGATCAGACCGAGGTCTTTCATGACCTTCGTCCAGAAGCGTGAATAGACGAGGTGCAGGATGGCGTGCTCGATACCGCCGACGTAGAGGTCGATGGGGAACCAGTACTTCACCGCCGCGGTGTCGAAAGGGGCGTCATCGGTTTTGGGCGAGCAGTAGCGGTAGAAGTACCAGGACGAATCGACGAACGTGTCCATGGTGTCGGTCTCGCGCCGCGCGGGACCTCCGCAGGTCGGGCATGTCGCTTTGACGAAGGCGTCGACCTTCTCCAGCGGATTCCCACCCTCGCCGGTGAAGGGCGCGTCCTGAGGCAAAACGATGGGCAGGTCGGCTTCCTTGACCCCGACCACGCCATCCTTCTCGCAGTACACCACCGGGATGGGGGTGCCCCAATAACGCTGGCGGGAGATCAGCCAGTCTTTGAGGCGGTACGCTGTTTTCCCTGCGCCGATGCTGTTCGCCTCGGCGTGGGCGATCATCTTCTCGATCGCGTCCTCGGAGTTGAGGCCGTCGAACCCGGCGCTGCCGGTGACCAGACCGGGTCCGGTGTACGCCTCGGACATGGTCGCACCGTCGAGCGCGCCTGCGGCCGGCTGAATGACCGGGTGAATGCGCAGGCCGTACTTCCGCGCGAACTCGAAGTCGCGTTCGTCATGGGCGGGCACGGCCATGATGGCGCCGGTTCCGTAACCCATCAGCACGAAGTTGCCGACCCAGATCGGAATGCGCTCCCCCGAGAAGGGATTGGTGGCGTACCGACCGGTGAAGAGGCCTTCCTTCTCAACCTGCCCGGCGAGGCGGGCGCGGCGATCCTGACCGCGCAGCCGAGCCAGGGTCTCGCGCGAAGTCGCATCCGATGCGGCCATGAGCGAGTCGACGAGGGGATGTTCAGGCGCGAGGACGCAGAACGTGGCCCCGTAGATGGTGTCGATGCGGGTGGTGAAAACGCGGACCTCGCTGCCGCCCTCGATGGGGAACACGAGTTCCGCGCCCTCCGACCGGCCCACCCAGTTCCGCTGCTGCTGCAGGACACGTTCCGGCCAGGCCGAGAGCGCTTCCATATCGTCGAGCAGGGCGTCCTGATAGTCGGTGATGCGCAGGAACCACTGCTCCATGTCGCGTATGACCACGGCGCTCTTGCACCGCCAGCACGTGCCGCCCTCGGCCTGCTCGTTGGCCAGCACGGTAAGACACGAGGGGCACCAGTTGACGGGGGAATTCGCGCGGTAGGCGATGCCCTTCTCGAGCATCTTGAGGAAGAACCACTGGTTCCAACGGTAGTAGGAGGCGTCGCAGGTCGCGACCTCGCGGCTCCAGGCGTAGCTGAAGCCCAGCCGCTGGAGTTGCGCCTTCATCCCCGCGATGTTGCTGCGGGTCCAGGTCTCGGGGTGGGTTCCGCGCTTGATCGCCGCGTTCTCGGCGGGCAGGCCCAAGGCGTCCCAGCCGATGGGGTGCAGGACGTTGAAACCACGCATGCGCTTGAACCGCGTGATCACGTCGGTGATGCAGTAGTTGCGGACGTGGCCCACATGGATGTCGCCCGAGGGATACGGGAGCATCTCGAGGCAGTAAAACTTGGGCCGGGAGGGGTCCTCGGACACCTCGAACGTGCCCTCCTCGCGCCAGCGCGTCTGCAGGCGGCGCTCGATCTCGTCGAATTCGTAGGGCTTAATCTCGGTAACCAATGGAGTCCTCAAGGAGCGAAGGCCACGCCAAATATCAACCGCGGCGGGCCTCAGTTTATAGGGTCCGGCCCCACCGCCCTGGGAGCCAAACCCTCTTCGACTGTAGAATCGTCGGCTCCGACACCCGGATTTCGACAGGATCGTGAGTCTTTCGCCCATTTCCATGGTCGGCGACGAGCGAGACCGGGGGTCTCACAAATCCAAAGGAACGTTTCCCCATGAAGCCCGATATCCATCCCAAGTACAACGACTCCCCCGTCCATTGCGCCTGCGGCGCCAACTGGACCACCCGGTCGACCAAGTCCGAGATCCGCGTCGAAATCTGCTCGACCTGCCACCCGTTCTTCACCGGCAAGCAGCGCCTGGTCGACTCCGCGGGTCGCATCGAGCGCTTCACCAAGAAGTTCGCGAAGCGCGCCGGCGCTCCCACGGCCTAGCGCCCGCGGCTCGTCTTCTGCGAAACGTCCGCCCGGAGTCCATCTTCCTGAACTCGAAGCGCCCGGGCGGGCGCCGTCCGTCGATACGTTGGAACGAAGCACGAAAGCCCTGAAACCATGGACGCCATCACTTTCGAGAAGTTGAAGGAAATCGAGGACCGGCACCACGTCCTCGAATCCGAGATGCTCCGCCTCGCTTCCACAAGCGGCGCCGTGTCGAGCATCACCAAAACCGCGAAGGAGGCGTCCGACATCGGCCCCGTGGTCAGGATGTTCGCGGAGTACAAGCGGCTTCTCGCCGAAGTGGCGGGCGTCGAGGAGATGGTGAAGGCCGAGGGCGATCCTGAACTTCGGGCCATGGCCCTCGAGGAGCTGCGCGAGCTTCAGAAGAAGCGCGATGAGACGGACGCCGCCATCGGTCCCCTGCTCATCCCGAAGGATCCCAACGACGACAAGAACGTCATCCTAGAGATCCGCGCCGGCACCGGCGGCGACGAAGCCGCCCTGTTCGCCCAGGAAGTCCTGCGCATGTACCAGCGTTTCGCCGAGCGCCACAAGTGGAAGGTGGACATCGTGTCGGTTTCCCGCGCCACCGCCGGCGGGATCAAGGAAGTCATCGCCATGATCGAGGGCGACAAGGTCTACTCGAAGATGCGTTTCGAAAGCGGTGTCCACCGCGTTCAGCGCGTGCCCGCGACCGAAGCCCAGGGCCGCATCCACACCTCCACCATCACCGTGGCGGTGATGCCCGAGGCCGAGGAAGTCGACGTCAAGATCGAGGCCAAGGACATCCGGATCGACACGTTCTGCTCGTCCGGCCCCGGAGGACAGAGCGTCAACACCACCTACTCCGCTGTGCGCATCACTCACCTGCCCACGAACACCGTGGTCTCGTGCCAGGACGAGAAGAGTCAGATCAAGAACCGCGAGAAGGCCATGAAGGTCCTGCGCTCTCGGCTCTACGAGGTGGCCCAGGCCGAGCAGAACAAGGAAATCGCCGAGACCCGAAAGTCCCAGGTCGGCACCGGGGATCGCTCCGAGAAGATCCGCACCTACAACTTCCCCCAGTCGCGTCTCACCGACCACCGCATCGGCCTCACTCTCCACACGCTGCAGACCGCGATGGAAGGTGACATCGACGGCCTGATCGCGCAACTCGTCGCCACCCACCAGGCCGAACGCGTCCAGGCCGCGAATTAGCGCTCTGCTGATGGCCGCACCGGCCAGTCTGATCGCGCAGGCGGCGAAGCGGCTGGCGTCGCTGCCCAATGCCGAACTCGACGCTGAGTTGCTGTTCCGTGGCATCGCCGGCCTCACCCGCGCGGAGTTTCTGGCCCAGGGCGACGAACCCGTCGATTCGGCGACCGCGGCCCGCTTCGAAGCCGCCGTCGACCGTCGCGAACGCCATGAACCGATCCAGTACATCCTCGGCGTGGCCGCGTTCTGGCGCGACGAGTTCGTGGTGACGCCCGCGGTTCTGATCCCCCGCCCGGACACCGAAGTCCTGGTCGAGGCCGTGGCCGGACTGCTACGCACGGTCGAGAGTCCACGCCTGCTCGACCTGGGCACCGGATCGGGTTGCATCGCGCTCTCGCTGCTGCGCGAACTGCCATCAGCCAAGGCCATGGCAGTCGATCTCTCCGAGGAGGCGCTCGCGGTTGCTAGAGGAAACGCGGAGCGGTTGAACCTTGAGCGCCGGATCCAGTTCCGACGCTCGCGCTGGTTCGACGCGATCCCCGGCGACGAGACCTTCGCCGCCATCGTCAGCAATCCGCCCTACGTCGCACGGGCCGATGCCGCGGCGCTGCCCACCGAGGTCCGAGACTTCGAGCCCGCTCTTGCTCTGTTCGCCGAACCGAATGACGACCTCTCCTCCTACCGGGCGATCGTGGCCGGCCTCGGCGCCCGTCTTCGCTCAGGCGGATGGCTCGCGCTCGAGGTCGGGCAGGGCCAGGCCGCGGGTGTGGCGGCGATTCTGGCCACCACCGAACTGACATCGATCAAGACAGTGAACGATCTCGCCTCGATCCCGCGCGTGGTCCTGGGCCGCCGTCTCTGATGGACACTGCCCGCGTCCGGCGCTCGCTTCTTCGCTGGTTCGCTCGGGCCAAGCGTCCGCTGCCGTGGAGGCGAACGCGCGATGCTTACGCCATTTGGGTCTCGGAGATGATGCTTCAGCAGACCACGGTGGCCACGGTGATCCCCTACTACGAACGCTTCATGCGGCGCTTTCCGACGGTCACCTCCCTGGCCGCGGCCGAGGAGGACGCCGTTCTCGGAATGTGGTCTGGACTCGGCTACTACTCGCGCGCCCGCAATCTGCGGCTCGCCGCCCGGGACGTGGTTGATAGCCACGCCGGTGTCTTCCCCCGCGATGTGGAGACGGCCATGCGCCTCAAGGGCATCGGCCGGTACACCGCGAGCGCGATCACGTCGATGGCGTGGGGAACCCGCGCCGCGGTGGTGGACGGCAACGTGCGCCGCGTCCTCTCGCGGCTGCACGCGGAGAGAGCCCTCACCGAGTCCCGCGCGCAGGATCTCGCCGAAGCCTTGTTGTCGCCGCGATCGCCGGGGACCTGGAATGAGGCCATGATGGAGTTGGGAGCCACGGTCTGCACGCCGCGGAAGCCCGACTGTGACCGGTGCTGCTTGTCCGCGGACTGCAGAGGCCGAGACCGCGCCGAGTACTGGAGCGAAGGCAAAGCCCGTCGTGCCAGTGTGAAGACGTTGGTGGAGATGGCCCTCGTCGTCGACCGCGGGCGCGTTCTGCTGGGCCGCGTCCCGCGCGGCGAGCTGCTCGGCGGCCTTGACGAACTTCCCCACTCCGGTCTCCCGCGGAAGGCCGCCCCCCCCGTCGACCTGGCCACGCGATACCGCGGCGTTCTCGACATCGAGGCCGAAGTCGTGGCCTCCCTTCGCCATACGGTGACTCATCACCGGATCGAAGCCGTGGTCCGGCGCGCCAGGCTGCGAACGGGAGCGTCTGGTCCCGATCTCGCCTTTCACAACCTCGAGGAAACGGCACACCTTCCCCTCGGGGCCTTGACCCGAAAAGTACTGCGCGCGGTGGGACTCCTGCCCTAAAACTGCGGGGGGCGGGCGGCCAGGATGAAGCCGGCCTTCCCCTCGAAGTACTCTTTAACGCGCCTCACGTCGGCGGCGCTGAAGTCCGGCCCGGCGCCTGCGAGGCTGTCGCCCCTCTTGCTGACCTGGGCGATGCCCACCACCACATCGTCGGCGATGATCGGAACCGTCACCATCTTCATGATGGGCTGCGCTATCTCCCGCACCTTGACGCTCTCGAAGAAGGCGACATGGCGAGCCAGGGGCACGTTGTTGTTGGCTTCCGCGTTCTTGCGGGTGAACACGGCCACCGCGATCGAGTCGCGTTTCGTCGTGGGAACCGTGCCGAGGTCGCACAACTTCCGGGGGGCTGCGAAGCGAAGGTATTTACCCTCGGTGCCCACGATGAGGATGCCGATCTCGTCGATCTGCCTCCCCAGCTCCTCCGAAGCATCGCGGGCCACCATATCCACCAGTTCAAGGAAGAATTCCTTCGGATCCACCCCGGCGGCGCGGGTGGCGAGCTTGGAGGCCAGACGGGCGTCGATGTTGCTCATTTGGGCTTCAGGGAGGCGTCAGAACGCGGAACCAAGACGCTGAAAAAGCATAGCATCCGAGCTACGGAGGGCCCACCTGTCATGGAGGCGATGACGCGGACCTGTCGGTGCCGCACCCCGCGATGAGCGGTGACAAGTCCACACGATAGAGAGCGGTCGAGCCGAGGCCCCGCCCCTGATCGGAGGCGAACACCACCGCGCATCCGTCGGGCGACAGCACGGGGTCCAACTCGTTCGCATCCGAGAACGTGATCCGGCGTTCGAGCGCGCCTTCCGCCGACCGAATAAACAGGTTCCAGGAACCGTAGGTGAAACGAGAGCGGACCTCGGGCCCCTGAGTCTTTCGGCGCCGACTCACTTCGCAGGCCTCGCCCTTGCCACGACTCTCCATCCGGCGACCATCCGAAGACGGTGACCACCAGCGAAGGGACTCTCCACAGAAGTGTGGCCGGATCATCGAGTAGCCCCGCGCCGTCTCCACCCGCGGCCAGTTCTCCTCATGGAACGGCCGCGCCACGGCGCCGAGTCCGACGAGCGCGCCGACCACGGTGACGGGCACGAGCATGGAACGACTCAGCCAGGGCCAAGCCACCACGAGAGACAGAGCGAGAAGAGCGAAGAACCGCGCGAAGGCGAGAGGCGCCAGGACGCCATCGACGGAGCGAAACACGGTCATCAGCGGCGATCCCAGCGCGGCCCAGGCGAGCAGCCAGAGGACCAGAGAAATGCCGGTCAGCCGCTGGGCCACCGCGGCCACGGGAAGTACGAGGAGGACGAGATGGTACGAAGCGACAAAGGGTGACGCGGCAAGGGCCAGGGCCACCACCAGCGCCACCGCGTCCTGAATCCTCTGCTGCTTGAGCGCGCGAACGCCGCACCACACCCCGAGGGCCAGGAGAGCGGAGGGAACCGCGGCGCCGAAGAAACGAGCGACCGATGGCAGGTTCGCCCACGGCACAGGATTGAGATCCGGCTCGAAGCGGAAGAGTCGATTCGCCAGAGCGCCGACGCTCCCCCATCCCGCGGCAAAGGGGTCCTGAATGTCGCCCCGTACCATCCAGGGCAAGACCTTCGCGCCGAACTCCAGCAGCGGCCCAGCGCCCGTGATCCCGACAAGGATGAGAGCGGGCGTGGCCACACCACAGGCGAAACCAGCGAGGGCGCGTAGCCGCTCTGGGTGAAGAAACAGCGCGCCAATGGGAAGCGCGTAGGGCTTTAATCCCGCGCCCAACCCCAGCAGGAAGCCGCCCGTGAAGTGATGGCGGCTCCGAAGGCTCAAGACGCCGGCGAGGAGAAAGGCGCCGAGGATCGGATAGGGCTGGCCGAACGCCAGGTTATTTCGAACCGAGAGCGTCGGCGCCAGCACCAGCAGCGCCGCGAGCGCGGGCGAGGCCTCGGGGCACAGTCGCCGCACCATGACGATGGTGCAAACGAGGGTCGCCAGCAGGGTGAGGGTCCAGAGCCCCTTCGCGGTGGATGGGCTCAAACCGGCAAAGGGCAGCAGCCATAACGCATTCGCCGGCGGATGCGGAACAAACGAACCGAGGGTTGAGAGCCCGGCCAGACGCACCGACTCCTCGAATACGTCCCTCTGGTACAGCGCCCCAACGTCTCCGCCTCGTGCCAACACGAAGGCCGGAACGAAGTAGTTCGCGAAGTCGCTCTGGTTGGGATCGAACGCGCTGCGGCTCAGACCCGGCAACTGCGCCACGACCAGGGCAAGGGCGAAGAGGCCCGCCCACCTCGGCCGGTACGGCTCGGACACTAGAACGCCGTTTCGATCTGGAGCGCGCCGAACCGGCCTACGTTGTTGGTGGTGAGGCTCATCTGGCCCGAGATCTTTATTTTCCAGATCACCATCTGCAGTCCGGGCAGAAAGGAACTGAGCGTGTACCGCGGCAGGGTTCCCGGCTGATCGACGGTGCTCGCCTGAACTTGCGCGGTGACGGCCATTCCGTCGCGGAGGTGATAGTCGGCCGCGAGGAAGCCTCCGGCGAACCCAAGCGAGTCCCGCGTGCCCGTGGGCGCGGCCAGTGACAGGACCGAGTTGCTGTTCCGGCCGTACATCGCGACACCGTACACGTTGATTTTCCAGATCCAGGTGTTGCCATCCAGGCCGAAGCGGAGGATCCCATCGCGTGCCACTCCTACCTGGGTTGCATTCAACCGCGCCACGATGTCGTTCCGGCCGATGTGGGCGAAGGCACCCAGGCGGCTCCCTGAGATCCGACGCGAGGCGCGCAGGAACAGGTTCGCATCGAACCGCCCCGGGTCGCCCACGCCCGAAGCCTTGGCGAGGTCGACATTCGCCTGAAAATTCCGACCCTGAACCAGCGCGGCGGACAGGTGAGTCCGCCCCTGTTCTCCGCCGACTTCCAGGCCCTGCTGGTGAAACCCGATCGCGTCCGACTCGAGACCGGTATTGATCCCGTAAACCGAATAAGGAAGGAGGTGGGGCGTCCGGGTCTGAGTGACAGGAAGGTCCAGTTCAAAGCGCCCGGCCCGGGCGTAGAGCTTCCCCGCTGGCTTCAGGTCGAACCTGACCCAGGCGTTGTCCGGCTCCACATGTTCGGTGGATCCGCCTGACCGCCGCCACGCATCATCAATCCAGTAGGAGAATCGGTCGCCGAGATTGCCGGCGGAGAGAATCTTCAGGTAACCCACGTTGCTCGCCTCCCGATCCTCGGGGATGTGCCTCGTGCCCTGAAGCCGACCGGAGATCGGTGCGCTCTTCAGCCAGGCGTTGCGGTCGAAGGCCTTCTCGGTCTCGAAGCGGAAACCGCGCTCCTTGAATCGCTCGCCCACCCGGTTGAGCTTGGGGAAAATCTGATGGCAGACGGAGCAGGCCACCTCGTACCGACGGGCGAACGCGGGGACCGCAAGGGCATCGCCGGCAACGATCGTCAGCCCAAGAGCCAGGCCGAGGGTGCGAAGTGAAGGAAGGTGCATGGCCCCGATATTCTAGAGTGGGGATTCGCCCGCCCGATGAATCCCTTCGCCTCCGCCGCCCGCCGCGTTGCGCATATGGTCTGGAGTCGACGGGTCCGGGCCAGCTTCAATCGCCCCGATGCCTGTCGGCTGTTGGGATCCGACCTGGTGATCGTGCCCGGCGTCCTTCATCCCCTGCACTTCGCCTCGAGCCAATGGCTGGCCGCACACCTCTCCACTCTCGATCTGCGCGGGCTGCGTGTGGCCGACGTGGGCACCGGCTCCGGCCTTCTGGCCCTGGTGGCGGCGCGGGCCGGAGCCAAGGTCACCGCGATTGACATCAATCCCGTCGCGGTGCGATGCGCGAAAGCCAACGCCGAACGCAACGGCCTGGGCCCTCTCGTAGAGGTCATCGAGTCCGATGTCTTCGCCGAAGTTCCACCCCAGGCGACGTTTGACCTGGTGATCACGAATCCACCCTTCTTCCCTCGAGAGCACCGCGGCGCGGCTGACCAGGCCTTTGCTGCCGGGGCGAACGGCGAGTTCTTCCGCCGGTTGGCCGAATCTGTGCCGGGCCGCCTGACCACCGGTGGGGCGCTGCTTCTCGTTCACTCCTCCGACGCGGACTTCAGCGAGGCGCGCGGCCTTCTCGAGCAAAGCGGCCTCCACCCCAGAGTCGAAGCAGAGCGTCGCGGCATCTTCGAAACTCTGACCATCGTGCGCTTCCGCGGCGGACCCTCATGCCACGACGCTCTCGCCTCAGCCGGCCTTGCTCAGAACCCCGCGGTCTCCGGCCGCTGATAGCGGAAGAGCTTCTGGAGCAGGCGCAACTCGTAGGCCCCGGCATGGATGCCGCTGTGATAACGCCAGGCCGACAGACCGCGTAGTACGCTCCGCCGCCAGCCGGTCAGGCGGGGATCGGTGGAGGTGGGATGGTACGCATTCAGGACCCGTTCGAAGTCGCGCACTTTCGCTCTCTGCCTGCGGGCCATCCAGGGCAGCCGATCAGACCGGCGTCGCGAAACCTCGCGCCATTCCGCGGACGTCCACTGTTCGAGCGTGCTCGGAAATGCGAATCCGCTCAGCGTGGCCGCTTCCAGCAGTTCGCCCGAAACCGGCACCGGCGTGTACTGATAGAGGATGATCTCGGCTTCGGGGTGGTGCTCCTTCACCCTCTTGACGAAGGCGAGGGTGTGGTCGATGTCGGCCGCGGGATCCGGAGGATTCCCGAGGACGAACGAGAACTCCGGGATCACACCGACACCGCGCATCCGCGCGGCCAGATCCAGAGTCATCTCCGGAGTGAGTGTCCCGCCCTTGTCCATACGCAGGAGCGTCTCCTTGGAGCCGGACTCGGCGCCGAGGAAGATCATGCGCAGGCCGCTGCGCGTCATGGCCCGCCACGTCGCCTCATCGAACTTGAGCAGTGTGTCGATGCGGCCCTCGCCCCACCACGTGAAGCCGAAGTCCGCGATTCGGTCCGCGATCTCCCGACATCGAGCCTCGTGGGTGAAGAAGTTGTTGTCGTAGAACTCCACCGCGTCCGCCTTCCACTCATCGCGATATTGGCGCAGGGCACGTTCAACCCGCGCCGGCGATTGGGCATTCCAGCGCCCGCGGGCCAGGCTCACCACACCGCAGAAGTTGCAGAGGAAAGGGCATCCATAGCTCGAGTGGTAGCCGATGGTTCGTTGCCCAAGGAAGGTGCGCCGCGCGTACGCCTCCATGTCGATTCGGTGGAAGGGGAACTCGGGCAACGCGTCCACATTCGGCACCCGGGCCACTGGCCCACAGATCACCGCGCCTTCCGCGCAGCGAAACGCCAGTCCCTCGACCTCGGGCCTGTCCCCAGGGCTTCGCCCCGCTCGGAGTTCGCGCAGAAGGTCAACGATCGCGCCTTCGCCGTGCCCGCGAATGACATAGTCCACAAGCCCGCCATCCAGGCATGCCTCGGTATGTTCAGTGGGAAAATAGCCTCCCCAGATCACCACCACTCCCGGATGCGCCGACTTCAGTGCGCGCGTGCGAAGGTAGGCGTCTTCGAGTTGGGGTCCGGGCATCACAGTCATTCCGAAGATGGTGGCGCCTGCCGTCGCCCGCTCGCTCAGCAAGGCGTCGGCATCGATAACGCCGTTCCCGTCCACGATCTCGTATTCGAACTCACCCTCGAGCACCGCGCCTATGGCGAGAAGCGAGAAGGGCATGATCCGCTTCACGGCCGCGTTCGACCTGGGGTTGTAGAGGACGATTCGCATCAATTGATGATCGAAGGCATGGGAGTTGCCGATCTCGCTTTGACCGCCCCCCACGCCCGCAAGGCCCACACCTCGATCGGGAAACCGACAGCGAGGCGTCGCAGCCGGAACCGGGCGAGTCCTTGCAGGAGTCGCCGGACCAGATCCTTCACTCCCTCGGGACGATGCACGACCATCTTGCGCGCGGAGTAGCCGATCCGGATGTAGTCGCGGATCCGCTGAATCCGCGCATGCGCCCGGGCGTTCAGCCAAGGCAACTGCTGGATCCTCGGATGAAAGGCCGCCCATCCTTCGAGCGACTTCGGTTCGTCCACACCCAGCCTCACCGCCTCCGGAAAGATCGGAGAACCCGGGTACGGGGAAAAGATGTTGGTGAAGAACGCGGCTTCGGGATTACGCCTCCCGATGTTGTCCACCATGGTGATGGTGGCCTTGAGATCCTCCGCCTCCTCGCCTGGAAGGCCAAAGATGAGATTGAACGAGACCTCGATGTCGGCCTGCCGGCATCGCTCCGCGGTGCGATACGCGGTCTCGAGGTCGAGCCGCTTGTTCACGGTCTTGAGCACCTTCGCCGAACCCGACTCGATGCCGAAGAAGATCCGCTTGAGCCCGCTGCTTCGCAGCAGGCGCAACTCGTCTTCCGAGAGTCGGTCGATCTGATCGGTGCGGGTCTGGATGAAGTAGCCGAAGCCCGAGCCTCGCGACAGAAGCTTCTCCGCGATCTCCACCGCGCGATCCCGCCGCACCAGATAGTTGTCGTCGATGATGTCGATGACATCGAGGGAATAACGGGCCGCCAGTTCGCTCATCTCGTCCACCGCCTGATCCGCATGGAGAGGCTTCCAGTTCCGGCCATACACCGAGGCGTTTGAGCAATAAGAACAGTCCCAAGGGCAGCCATGGGACGAGCAGTACAAGAGCCAGCGGAACCCGTGGCACTTGCGCGCGTAGCGCTCGAAATCCACGATTTCGAAGGGTCGGCGCGGTAAGGCGTTGATATCGGTGTAGCCCCGCGGGGAGTTCGCCACAACATCGTGGCCGCGCCTGAAGAACGAACCCGCCACGCCCTCCAGGTCCCGCTCACCCGCGTTCCACCGTTCGACGATTTCGGCAAGCGTGATCTCGCCCTGCCCCTTCACCACCGCGTCGAAGAGAGGTGAACGCAGTGTCTGCTCCGGCAGGATGGAAGGATGCCAGCCCCCGGCCACGATAGGAATGTCGGGACGCGCCGCGCGCACGGCAGCGCCGATCGAAACCCCCTGCGTGATCATGGGCCCCGTCACCATGCTGACCCCGAGCGCGCAGGCGCCGTCGAGGGCCCGAAGAACCGCGGTCTGCGGATCGTCCTCCACCGCCGAGTCGACGATCCGGACTTCGTGACCGCTCGCGACAAGGGGGGCGGCGAGATGGATCAGGGCCAGGGGCGGCGCCGCCTCGTCGGAGTAGTAGGACGGGAAGAACAGGACGACCGGCTTCCTGCGACTCACTGCTCCGCTCAGTTTTCCGCGATCATCGGCTGCTGACGGGCCGGAATCCCGGTGCGCAGGCGCTTGGACAGGTCCACCAGCCGGCGTTCGAAGTCGAAGCGATAGAAGTCGAAGCGCACCCGCTGTTGAGCGAACCACCGGGCCACTCGCTTCCCGGGCCCACCTTGCGCGGGCTCAAAGGCGTGGCGCAGATAGAAGTTATAGCGGGGCACGAACTTGCGCACGGGCTCGGAGATCCAGGGCCCGATGGCATGGTCGAGATCCACCTGCTCCCAGTCCTCGAGCCGCTTCGGCGCTTCGAACCCGAGAGCGGGCATCCGCTCCGACATCTCCGTGCCCGGGTACGGCGCGTAGAAATAGATGGGGGTCTCGAAGGCGCCGTTGATCTTGCGCAGCGCCTTCACCGTGCGATAGGTCTGGGCCAGAGAGAGCGCCGGTTCACCCGGGAAACCCGCGATGAACGAGAAGCGGGCCCCGATTCCCGCCTTGTTGAGTTTCTCCGCCGACTCGAGGACCTCTTCGACCAGGGTTCCCTTTTTGATGCGTTCGAGTACCTCAGGTGATCCGCTCTCCGCGCCCACGTTCACTTTGTAGCAGCCGCTCTGCCTCATCAGGGCGAACTGATCGGGGCTCAGGCGACGCAGCAGGTCGGCCCGACCGGTGCCGAACCACTGCAGTTTCGCCGAGGCGTCAATCAGTCCGCGCGCAATGGCCTCGGCGCGCTTCAAGTCGGTGAAGAAGTTGTCGTCATTAAAGAACACCTGATCGAGCCGGTGCTTCGACCGGGATTCGACGAGCTCGGAGACCACGCGGGCCGCGGACAATCCGCTCCACCGCTGCTTGTACACCATCGGATCCGCGCAGAACGAGCACTCGAATGGGCACCCTTGCGAAGAGCAGTAGTCAAGACGCCGGGCTCCGCGGTAGGCGAAGTACTTCTCCAGATTGACGAGATCGAAGTCGGCACGCGGGAACGCGTTCACGTCCTGGAACGCGCGAGCGGGGTTCTTGACCACCACGCCGTCACGCTTGAAAGCGATGCCCGGAACAGTCTCGATCGACTGCCCGGCCGCGAGCCTCTCCACCACCTCCCGGAAAGTCTCCTCCCCCTGGCCGATGACACAGACATCGACCAGAGGCGAAGCGAGGCATTGTTCGGGCAGAAGCGACGGGTGCCATCCTCCCCAAACAACAGGGAGCCGAGGGTTCCGGCGCTTCGCCGCGCGACTCGCCCGAATCGCGTCAAGGATGGGCTTTCCTGTGAGCACGGTAACGCCGAGGCAAAGCGCGTCGTCCGAGAGTTCGGCCAGGGTGGACTCGGGGGTCAGCTCGATGCGACCATCGATGATCCGCACTTCGAAGTCGCGGAGCATGGATCCGATATGGATGAGAGCCAGGGGAAGAATGTGGCTCTCTCCCCGTGGGTTGTACAGCAGAACCTTGCCGCGGCTCATGCCGCACTCCCTGCGGCGTGCGCCTTCTCGGGGCGGGCTCGTCTCAACACGGCGGCGATGCGGGCGGTCAAGGCTTCCATCCCTGCCGGGACGTGTTTCGGACAGACGCACGACGCGCAGATGGGGTTGCCGGCACCCAGTCTCCGGAGGACCGACTTGTACGTCGAGGATCCTCGGACCGCGCCGATCCCCGCATTAGGGGAGGCGACCACCGCGGGCTGAAAGAAACAAGGCCGGATACCGCCATCAGCCTCCACCACCGAGGACCACTCAGGAGCATTGCACCTCGGAGCGGTGCGAACCGCAGGCTCCAGCAGTAGGTCGCGCGCCATCATGCCCAACTTTCGCTCATCTTCGAGCACAAAGCTCTCAAGGTCGCCCGCCGCGGACAAACGCCCGATGTCCTCGAGCATCTCGGCGACATCGGCGGCCGACGGTCGAAGGGCTCGACGCGACTCGGGCTCCCCTCCGAAGGCGCCGCTCGTCATGTCGACGGCGAGGAAGGAAAGCGCGTCGAGTCCGAGCCCCCGGGCCGCCCCCACCGTGGCTTCGATCGAGCCCGCGTTTCCGGCCGCGATCACGCAGCGGCCAATCAGGCGCGGGCGCGGACGGCGTGAGACGAGCAGAGCCAGACCGTCGCCCAGCCGCTTGAACATCCCGCCTCCGCGCACCGCGTCGTGGATCCTCTCGGGTCCTTCGAGACTCACGTAGACCTCATCGACCGCTTCCGCGAGCCAGGATGAAGCCCGGCCAAGACCTAGACCGTTGGCGGCGATCTGGACGGTGAGTCCAAGGTCGCGCGCGGAGCGAGCCAGCCTCTCAATGTGATCGCAGAGCAGAGGTTCGCCGCCGGTGAAGAGCACCGACCGGGCGCCCAGGGACCGCGCTTGCCGGATGATGTCTAGGCGCTCGGGGAGTTGCAGTTCGCCGCGCCCCCGGGCCGCGCCCTGCCAGATCGAGCAATGCGAACAGGTCTGATCGCAGCGTCGCGAGACGTGCATGACCAGCAGCCGGAGGGTGCCTGGCCTCATCGCGCGGTGAACTCGAAAAGCGTGTGGTCGCCCACATCGCGAAACCAGGGGGCCGTCCGCACCACGCTCTCCCCCATGGCGAGCACGCCCGTGATCAATGGATGTCGGCGGGGGAAGTCAGCAAAGGCGGGGCCGGGGACGAGGCAACCCATCGTCTCCACGTGGTCCACTCGCGCCGTTCGTTCAAGAGCGGCGCGGATCGTGGATGCGGATTCGTAGTGGACAGTCACCGGCGACGAACCTACCGCCACCTCGGTCTGGCGTTTCCGCGATGATCGACCGCCGGACCCGATTCTCAACCGCTCCGGGAGGGGTCGGTCGCCCATCAGGACCGCGAAACCTCGTCCCCCGGAATTAAGCAGGCGGGGAACGATCTCCGTCCACTGGGCCAAAGGCACGCAATTCAACGCGCCGAAGTTCGAGATCACCGCGTCGAACTTGCGGCCCTGCGCGGCGAAGGCCTCCACCGACAGACATTGAAACTCGATCTCCAGCCCCGGGCGCGACGACTTCGCTCGCGCCGCCTCGATCATCCGCGGCGACTCGTCGATTCCGAGTACCGCGTAGCCCTGACCCGCGAGCCACCACGCGTCCTCCCCGGTGCCGCACCCGATGTCGAGCACGCGGCTTCCCGGCGCGATTCCACTCATCACTCGTTCGGCCAGCCGAAAGCGAAACAGGCGACCCACCGCGTTTTGACCGAAGGTTCCGTCGTAACTGGCCGCCACCGAGTCGAACGCCGAAGCGCGCGATGGGGGCGGATTCAGGAGCGCCTCGTGGCCAAGATCATCGGGAATCGTGCCGTCCTGCGGCCGTGACGGAAGGTCTCGATGAGATCCCGACCCATCTCGCGCAGCCGGCTGGGCCACCCCACCAGCCGCACCTCGAAGCCGCTGCGTTCGAGCAGGCGGCTCAGCTCCGACACGGTGAAATACCCGGCGGCTGCATCCCGGCACGGCGCGTAGCCATAACGGGCCAGGAAGTCCTTACGCTTCTTCTTCACCATCGCCTCGCCGTCGGGACTGCGGCGGTAGATCGGCGAATCGAGGATCACGATGCTGCCGGTGGGTTTGAGGATGCGACGGGCTTCGGCCACCACGTTTTGCGGACAACGCGCGTAGTGAAGCGCGCCGTTCACCAGCACCACATCGGCGCAGTTCGCCGAGAGGGGCAGGAACTCCATGTCTGCCTCGATGCGCTCGATGCCAAGCCCCAGTCCTCTCTCATCTCCGAGCGCGGTCAGTCCGTCGAGGGGATCGAGGTTGATATCGAGAGCGGCCACCGAATGACCGCGTTCGGCGAGACGCCGCGCGGCCCAGCAGCAGCCAGCACCCACGTCGACGATCGCCTGGCCCTTGGGACGCTCGCGGCCGAGCCAGTCGAGGAAGCGTCCGAAGTGCCGCGCCCGCTGCTTCCAGATCCTGGCCTGCGCGTGCCCCTTGGGAACCCGAGGCAGGTCGGAGGAGTGCTGGAAACCCTCATCGGCACGGACGCGGCAATAAAACGCGGTGGCCGCCGCCAGTTCCGCCTGCCGCTCATGGCCGAGGAGCCGGTGCACACCGGAGAGAGTCGCGAAGAAAGCTTCATCGCGGGTGCAGACGAGCCCCCCGCTCGCCTCGCTCAGAGGACCGGCGCATTCGGGGCAACACAGCGCGGGAACCCAGGGGCTTTGAGCCGGGCGAGGCTGGAGGTGGGTCTCTAGATCCATGGCGGCGCTTCCATTCCGATGCTCAGCAAAGCGTCTTGAAAAAGTCCCCGTAGCCGGGTCCGGTGGTCTGTGGTGTGGAGTCGCACAACGTGATCCGAAAGCTCCACACCCGTGCTCGATGGCAGACGATAGCGGAGATAGGGTCTTTGGATCATGCGGGCGGTGACCTCGAGAAGACGGCTTCCCGGGGAACGTGAATTCTGGTTCGGTGGATTCTGACTGCGACCCCTTGACGGAGGGAAATTCGGAAACATCGAGTCCACCCACGGGTTCGCGGCCAACAGATCCTCGAGCCCGGCTTCCGAGGTCAGGGGTTTGAGGCTGATCAGTTCGTAGCCGCCATAGAAGTCGCGCCAGGGCAGCCCCTGCGCGCTTTCGTCCACCAGATAGTTGAGGCAGAGCAGCCTCCGCCATCCGCGAGCCTTCGCCACGAGAGTCGCATGGAGCAGGGTCCGCCACAAAGCATTCGCGTCCGTGACCACGAAGATGTCGATGTCCCCATCATCGGCCGCCTCATGGGCGCAGCCGCCCGAGAGTGCGGCGAGACGCACACCGGGCAGATTCCTCACAAAGGCGAGGATGTCCCGATGTCGAACGAGCAGATCGGCCGTGACGCGGGCGCGGCGTCGTGTTTCACCAGCAATGCCTGGAACGGTCGAAGATCGGAGCCATACATGGCCGTCCTCTTGCGAGAGCAGGTGCGACAACGTGGGCCCACGCAGGGCGCGTCGCATCTCATCCTTGGTGGCCCGAACGCCGACCAGGCGACTCCAGAGACGGTCCTCGGGAACCGCCGCGCCGAAGATCGACGCATAGACCACCGGCCACAGGATTCCCCGGTCCAAGGGACTGAGCGGTGGGATCGCGGCCGTGAGCCTCATGCGAGACCGTTCGCCTCGGCGCCGCGCCTCAGCATCACCAACGCCGTGAGTGCGAACAACAGGGCCCCGAAGACGATGCTCGCCGGCAACGACAGCGGCCACCAGAGAAGCAGCGCCGCCATGGGCAGAGAGGCGACGAAGGCCGAGGTGATCGGCCGCCCCACCTCGATCGCGGCGTGGGTGCGCGCCCTTCGCACCAGGGCCACGAAGAGCGTGAGTTCCGCTGCAGTGAAGGACAGCGCCGCACCCACGAGGCCAAGGGCCGGCACGGTCAGGAGACCAAGGGCCACCGCCGCTCCCACGCGCATGGCGGTGAAACGAGGGATGACCGCCGTCTCTCCGACAGCGATCAGGATGTGGAACAAGGCGGCATTCGAGAAGCAGAGCAGCAACGCTAAGGACAGCACGCGCAGCGCGGGCGCGCCCTCTACGAAGCCGGGACCGAGAATGCTCAACACACCGGGCGCGCATAGGGCTAGGCCCACCGCCGATGGCACAGCCAGCCAGATCACCAGACCCAACATGCGCTGGGCGGCGCCCCTCGAACCCCGCACCGCATCCCTCGCTACCGAAGGGAGAGCGCCCGCGGCGATGGCGGCGGGCAGGGTCAGCAGCGACTCGACGATCCGAAGGGCGCCGCCGAAGAGACCGACCACGTGCGCGCCGGCGAAGGTCTGGAGGAGGAAAAGCTCGACGCGAGTGGAGAAGATCGCGAGGTAGCTGTTCGCGCCCATGGGCGCGGCCTGGCGCACGATGGCAGCGATGGAGACGGCGGTTCCGGTGTCCCCGACCGATCGCCAGCGCGCGGCGATCAGCAGAAGGGCGAGGATGGACGCCGGCACCACCGCGATCGCGTAGGCGAGCGAAGCTCCGGAAAGAGTCATGCCGAACGGAGCGCCGATCACCAGGCCCAAAAGGGCAAACCGAAACACCAGGAGCAATGCGGCTTCCTGACCGCGCCGTCCGAGGCCACGGAGGGCAGTGCCCGTCATCTCGATCCAGGTGCCGCCGAGGAAGTGGAGGGTGCAGAGAGCGATCACCGAGACGGGCAGCCCGGAGCCCCAGGCGGCGAGCGGAATCAACAGCGCCGACGCGGCGATCACCCCGCCCGTCATGGCCGCCTTCATCACATAGATGATCCGGAGATTGCGCGGACCGCGCACCAGCAGCGGCACCACGATGGCGTTCAAGCCGAGGTCGCACAACTCCGCCACGATCAGGCCGATCGACAGGGCGAGGACGAACGTGCCGAAGGTCTCGACCCCCATCGACCGCGTGAGCCACAAAGTCGCGATGATCGAAGAGACGCGCACCACGATCTCCGCGGCCAGGCGGATGGCGCTGCCCATCGACGCCTCCCGGGCCGACGCCGCCCGCGAGGTCTGCTCGGTGTCGTGCTGCGTCACAATGGGTACGAACTCCGCGCTCACGCCACACGCTCGCCCGACCGAAGTCGCATCAACACCCGCGCCCACACGGCACGCATCGCTTTCCGGGCCGCCGCCACCGGCTCTCCCGCCCGGAGGCGTCGATGGGCCTCGGCATCGTTCTCGATCCAGGCCCGCGCTGCGTCGTAGTACCTTCGCGAAGGCCGACCGCGGACCACGGTCTCACGGTCGGAGGCGACCGCCCAGGGACGCTGGTTCACCGCACGATCACCCACGTCAGCGGCATAGTCGGTCCCGCGGATCGGATACGAGGTCGTGGTGAGGACTACGTCGGGGGCGGCGCGGCGGATGTGCTCGACCGTGGCCACAAGGTCTCGGTCCTCCTCTCCTTCGTAGCCGACCATGATGAAGAACCCCACTTCAATCCCCTTGGCCTTCAGGAGACGCGTGGCCTCCTGCACCTGCCCGACCGTCACCCGCCGGTCCATAGCGTCGAGAATCCGCTGAGACCCACTTTCCGATCCGATCCAGACCCGAAAGCACCCGAGGTCGCGCAGCGCTTCCGCCACCGCCTCGTCCACTCGCTCCGCCCGCGTGATGCACTCGAAGGGAATCCGCAGGCCGCGGGCCCGCATCTTCACCGCGAACTCGAGGGTCCAGCCCCGGTGAATGCTGAAGACATCGTCGACGAACCAGATCCGCTCCGGCGCGTAGCGCTTCCGGATGAATGCGATCTCCTCCACCACATCATCCACCGGTCGGCGACGATGGCTCTCGCCGTATACCGCGCGCGAGCACCAGCGGCATGTGAAGGGACATCCGCGGGAAGTGATCAGAGAGACCGAGCCGTAACCATGGTGACGGCGCCAGATCTCGAGATACGGCTCAAGAGAGATGGCATCGCGGTCCGGCCAGGGGTGGCCTTCGAGCGATGAGATGAGTGCGCGATCGGGAGCATGTGAGACGGCTTCACCCCGCCGCACGCTGGTTCCCGCCACGCCGACCGGTGGATCCCCACCCCGCCACACCGAAAGCAACTCCGCGAGTGTGACCTCCCCCTCACCACGGACCACGACACTCGCCCCATGCTGCAAGTACTCGGCCGCGTTCCCCGAAGGATCGGGGCCACCGACTATCACCGGGACACCCAGATCTCTCGCGCTCGCGATCAACGCCACCACGCGAGCCCGGGTCATGAGGTTGGCATAGAGGCCAAGCCGCGACGGACGAGCCTCACGGATGCGCGCAAGGAGGCTCTCCGGACTCGAGAATGTCGAATCGAACACCTCGACCGAAAACCCCGCGCGTTTGAGCCAGGCCGAAAGATAGAGCAGTCCGAGGGGCGGATAGGGCCGCATCACCTGGCTCTCGACCGGATCGAGGTCGAGGAAGTAGCCGTGCGACAGCAGAATGTCCGGGCGCATCACGAACCGGCAGCGCCGGAAGCAGCGGGCGGAGGCAGCGTCATCCGCGGGCGCTCGCGGGCGGCGAAGGCCAGCGCCACCGCCATCACACCACGGGTCAGGCCATATCGGACCACGCGAAGTGCGCGGCGAGGCCAGGCGCGGTCGGCGGTGCGGAGGGCGCGGGCGAGGCGGAAACGCGCGTGAGTGTACGAGTGAAGCCGACGGTAGTAGGTCGTTCCGTGAAGGCCGCCGAACAACATGGCCAGATCGTTCGAGTCCTGCCAACGTGTCGCTCGGCCCAGTTCATGCTCCACGCGAGCGTGAAACGGGGTGCCCGGGAGTGGATACGACACGGAGACGCCGATGTCGTCAGGCAGCACCTCTTCCACCAGCTCGAGCGTGGCCTCGATGTCGTCGGGCGTTTCGCCCGGATAGCCGAACTGCAGGAAGAAGCCCACCTTGATGCCCGCGGCGCGCAACCGTCGTGCGGCCGCACCGATCTGCGCCACCGTCGTCCCCTTCTCCATCGCATCGAGAACCTTCTGCGACCCCGACTCCGCGCCGATCCACACCATGGCGCAGCCGGCCCGGCTCAGTGCCGCCACCGCGGCCTCATCGAGCAGATCGGCCCGGGACAGGCACTTGAAGGGCAGCCGAGTTCCGCTCGCGGCCAATTCGTCAGCGAAGGCCGAAAGCCAGCCTGGTTTCAGTCCGAAGATGTCGTCGAGGACGTTGATGTGGCTGGCGCCCATGAGCTTCAAGGCCTCGACCTCAGCCGCGGCCCGCGTCGGAGATGCCACGTGGTATCGCTGGCCCCAGATGGGTTTCGCGCACCAGTTGCAGTGGTAGGGACACCCGCGGCTGGTGGCCAGTGGCAGGGAGAAGTAGCCGTGACGGGTTATCCAGCTCCGCCGATAGGCCTCGATGTCGATGAGATCCCAGGCCGGCGAGGGCAAGGCATCGAGATCGCTCATCGCCTGCCGAGGCGTTCCCGCATCCAACTTTCCCAAGGCGTCCAACCCGACGATTCCGGGGATCCCTCGCGAAGGGCGAGATGGTGCGCTGAGCCACTCCGCGAGTGAAACTTCCCCTTCACCCCGGGCGACCGCCGAGGCCCCCGCGCGCAAGTAGAAGAGCGGCTCCTCGCTGGCATCGGATCCACAGACCGCGGCCTCGATCCCCCGCTCCCGGGCCAGCCCGATCATCCGCACTGCGGCCTCGCGCATACGCTCAAGCGACATCTTCGACAGGTAGTTGAAGTTGTCCTCGAAGATAACGAGAGCGTCGGGGGGCCATCGATCCATCGCCTCCCCACATTCCTGCTCAGACCCTGCCAGCATCGCGTCGAAGACCCGGACTTCGAAGCCGCGCCCGCGGAGAAGGGCCGCGAAAATGAGCGCCCCGAGCGGCGGCACGGGCTGTCCGGCCTCCTGGAGCTTTGGATCGAAGGCCAGGAAATACGACTGGGCCACGAGCACGCGCCGCGTGGCCGACGCGGTGGAGGCCCGCGAGTCGGTTACTTCTTGCCGCAGGTGCTGTCGCCCATGCCGGAGGCGCAACGTCGGGTGCCATCCGAGAAGGTCGAGCAGAGGAAGCCGGCGCGGCACTCGGCGTCGCTTCCGCAGGTGCCGCACTCCTCGGTCGAGGCGCAGGAGGAAAGGCTGCCGATCAGGAGCGCGGCGCCAAGCGCCAGGAACCTGGAGGATCGGGTGTGGAATGGGGACTTCATGGCTGGAGATTCTGGCAGGAGTTCATGATCTGAGAGAATCGCCGGATTGTAATGAGCGAAGCCAACGACTGGAAGACCACCCTGAACCTGCCGCAGACCGCTTTCCCCATGAAAGCGAACCTGCCGGATTCAGAGCCCAAGCGCCTTTCCGAGTGGAAGTCGCGGAAACTGTACGCGCGCGTCCGCGAGGCCCGTAAGGGCAAGCCCCAGTGGATTCTGCACGACGGACCCCCTTACGCGAACGGCCACATCCACCTCGGCCATATCGTCAACAAGACACTCAAGGACCTGGCCTTGAAGCGCAGTTCCATGCTCGGCTTCGACGCCCCCTTCACCCCGGTGTGGGACTGCCACGGTCTTCCCATCGAGCTGCAGGTCGACAAGAGCCTCGGCTCCAAGAAAAAGGAACTCTCGCCGGTGGCCTTCCGTCAGGCCTGCCAGGCCCATGCCCAGAAGTTCGTTGGCATCCAGGGCGAGGAGTTTGAACGCCTGGGCGTTTCCGCGGAATGGGATCACCCGTACTTCACGATGGCGCCGTCGTACCAGGCCACCATCGTCCGGTGCCTGGCGAAGTTCGTCGAGCGGGACCTCGTCTACAAGGCGCGCAAGTCGGTGCACTGGTGTCTCTCCTGCAAGACCGCCCTGGCCGAAGCCGAGATCGAGTACGAAGAGAACCACATCTCCCCGTCGGTCGATGTGCGTTTCCCGCTGAGCGCGGCTGGGGTGGCGGCTCTCGCGGCCAGCGTCCCTACGGTTGCCGGACGGAAGGTCCACGTCATCACCTGGACCACCACGCCCTGGACCCTGCCCGCGAACCGCGGTCTGGCATTCAATCCCGAGCTTGAATACGGGTTCTACGAGGAAACGCCGGGAGGCCCGATCGCCATCCTGGCCGCCGGCCTGAAGGACGCCACGGTCTCTCGCGCGCGCACGGTTGCCGCCTTGACCCTCGGCGAACCGGTCGCCGTCGTGAAGGGCGGCGTGTTCGAGGGCCTCGACTTCCGGCATCCCTGGATCGATCGGCCCTCCCCGGGCGTTCTCGCCGACTACGTCACCCTCGATGCCGGCACCGGCATCGTGCACACCGCGCCCGGCCACGGCGCCGACGACTACGACACCGGCATCAAGTACGGCCTCGAAGTCGACTGCCCGGTGACTGACCGCGGTTTCTTCACCACCGACGTCGAGCACTTCGCCGGTCAAAAGATCTGGGATGCTAATCCGAAGATCACCGAGTTCATGCGCGAACGCGGCGTGCTGGTTTCGACCGTGCCCTACAGCCACTCCTACCCGATCTGCTGGCGCTGCAAGAACGCGGTCATCTTCCGGGCCACCGCCCAGTGGTTCATCGCCATGGACCGCCGCGGCTTCCGTGAGAAGGCCCTCTCCGAGATCAAGGCCACCCGCTGGATCCCCGGCTGGGGCGAAGACCGCATCCGCAACATGATCGCAGCGCGCCCCGACTGGTGCATCTCGCGCCAGCGCCTGTGGGGCGTGCCCATCCCCGCCGCCTATTGCGTGGCCTGCGAAGAGCCACACCTCGAAACCGCGGTACTGGCGCGCGTGGCGGATGTCTTTGACAAGGAAGGCGCCGACGCCTGGTTCGCCCGCGACATCGCGGAGTACCTGCCCGAAGGTTTCAAGTGCCGCAAGTGCGGAGGGGCCGAGTTCCGTCGAGAAGACGACATCCTCGACGTGTGGTTCGATTCAGGCTCGATGCACGCGGCCCTTGAGGCCCATCCCGACCGCCCGGTCTCGGCCATCGCCGACTTGTACCTCGAAGGCGCCGACCAGCATCGGGGGTGGTTCCACTCCTCGCTGCTGGTGAGCGTGGGCACGCGCGACCACGCCCCGTTCAAGACCGTGCTCACCCACGGCTTCACCATGGACGGCGAAGGCCGCAAGATGTCGAAGAGCCTCGGCAACACCGTCGAGGCCGACAAAGCCATGAAGCAGTACGGGGCCGACGTGCTGAGGCTCTGGGTCTCGATGGTCGACTTCCGCGAGGACATGCGCATCTCCGATGAGTTGCTGAAGCGGGTGGCCGAGGCCTACCGCAAGGTGCGCAACACCTGCCGCTTCCTGCTGTCGAATCTCTTCGACTTCGATCCCTCGGCCGGCCATCAGGTCACCGAGCCCCTCGATGAGTACGCACTCGCGGTGCACCACGACTTCGAGGCCCGGATCCGCAAGGCCTACGAGGACCACGACTACCACGCCCTGAGCACTCTGCTCGTCCACTACTGCACGGTGGACCTCTCGGCCTTCTACATGGACGTGCTGAAGGACCGGCTGTACTGCGATGCCGCAAACGGCCCGCGCCGCCGCTCGGCCCAGGCCGCCATGTTCCGTATCGCCGACGGTCTCGCCCGCTACATGGCCCCGCTCCTCGCCTTCACCGGCGATGAGATCTACGAGGCGCTCCACAAAGCCCCGGCGGGCGCCGTGCACGAGTCCGAGTTCCCGGCGCCGGTGACTGGCGATGTGGCGGTCCTCGAACGCTGGAGGCCACTGCTCGCCGCCCGTGAGGTGGTGCTTAAGGCGCTCGAGACCGCGCGCGCGGCCAAGGTCATCGCCTCACCGCTCGACGCCCACATCGTCATCACCGGCCCGGCCGCGGCCCTTTCGCCGCTGCACGCGCACAACGCGCTCTCAGCACCGTTCCCCGGGAACCTCCCGAATCTGTTCATCGTGAGCAGCGTGGTTCTCGAAGAATCCGCGACGGCCACGGATCTCTCGGTCAGCGTGGCCAAGGCCGAAGGCGCCAAGTGCACGCGCTGCTGGACCTATGCCACCGCGGCGCGGCCGGCCGCGAACCATCCGGATAACGGTGTCTTGTGCCCACGCTGCGTGGGCGTGGTCGAAGGAGGACCTCGCGGATGAAGTCGGCGATCCTGCCCCTCTCGATCGTGCTCGTCGACCAGATCACCAAGTGGCTGGTGATCCAACGGCTTCCGCTCTACGAGGATCTGCACATCATTCCCGGCCTCCTGAGCCTGCAGCACGTGCGCAATTCCGGAGCGGTGTTCGGCTTTCTCTCCGGAGCCGACATCCCCTTCAAGGCCTACCTGTTCGCTTTGCTGAGCGGTCTGGCCCTGGCCGCCCTCACCTACTACGCGCGGACCATCCCGGCCGCCGAGAAGCTTCCGCGCTTTGCTCTCAGCCTGGTCATCGGCGGAGCCATCGGCAACCTCATCGACCGGATCCGTTTCGGTTACGTGGTGGACTTCGTCAAGATGTACTGGGAAACCCACGTCTGGCCGAACTACAACGTGGCCGATTCCGCCATCAGCATCGGTCTGGTGCTGCTCATTATCGATTCCTTCCGGCCGCGAGCGGCCGAGCCCGCGCCCACGACCGCGGGCACGCCGCCCCAACCCGCCTCTTAAGGCTCCGCTTCTCTCAACCGACGCAAGGCGAAACTTTCCCATGTTCCCGAAACTCTTCACCATCCCGGCCTTCGACCTGTTCGGGCGAAATCTCGGTCCTTTCTCCCTGCACATGTACGGCGTGCTGCTGGTGGCGGCCCTGCTCGCCGCCCTCTGGCTCGCCGGACGCCTGGCCCGGCGGGAAGGACTTGATCCGCAGAAGGTCCAGGACCTTGGCATCGCGTCGATCATCGCCGGCCTCGTGGGCGCGAAACTCCTGCTGGTGATCATCGACTTCGACCAGTACCGAGCAAGCCCTCGAGCCCTGCTCGACGTCTTGCAGAGCGGCGGTGTTTTTTACGGCGGGTTCCTCGGCGCCCTGCCCGTGGCCTGGTGGTACATCAGGAAGCACGGACTGCCCCTGCTTCCCACACTCGATGTCCTCGCCCCCGCGGTGGCCTTGGGCCAGGCCATCGGCCGTCTCGGGTGTTTTGCCGCCGGCTGCTGTTTCGGCGCGCCGTCCACCGTGCCCTGGTCGGTGGTCTTTCACAATGAGGATGCGCATGCCCTCGTCGGGGTTCCCCTCGGAGTTCCTCTCCACCCCTCGCAGCTTTACGAGTCGCTCGGAACGTTCGTCCTCCTGTTCGTGCTGCTCGCCGCCGTCAAGAAGCGCCGGTTCCAAGGCCAGGTGGCCGCGCTGTACCTGATCCTCTACGCCGTGCTCCGCTTCACCCTCGAGTTCTTCCGCGGCGATGTGGCCCGGGGCACTGTCTTTGGAGGGGTTTTGAGCACGTCGCAGTTCATCGCTCTGATCGTGGTCTTCCTGACTCTCGCCGCCCTCCCCCTCATTGCCCGGCGCAAGACCAACGCCGCCTGAGTCCGGGTCTCGTGAGGCCCGGACGCTCGACGTCACCGCGAGCCAAGCGGGCCAACGCCTCGACAAGGCGCTGACCGAGGCCTTCCCTGATCTGTCGCGCTCCCGCCTCGGGGCACTCATCGCTGAAGGCGCGGTGACGCTGAACGGGAAGACGCCGAAGGCCGCGGCCAAACTTCGGGCAGGGGACCGACTCGAAGTCGTGATTCCAGACGCCGTGCCCTCGACCCTCGAACCGGAGCGCGGCGACCTCAAGATCCTCTTCGAGGACGATTCCCTTCTCGTGGTGGCGAAATCCGCGGGCGTTGTGGTGCACCCAGGCGCGGGCGAAGCCCGCGGCACACTGGCCGCGTTCCTCCTCGAACACTGCGGACGGCTCTCGCAAATCGGAGGGGTGATGCGGCCGGGAATCGTCCACCGGCTCGACAAAGGCACGTCCGGTCTCATGGTGGTGGCCAAGAACGATCAGGCTCACCGCGCGCTCTCCGCGCAGTTCAAGGGCCGCACCGTGACCAAGATCTACACCGCACTCTGCCTGGGCACGCCCCGCCCCACCCGCGGCTCGATCCGGCTTCCCATCGGCCGGGACCCACGGCACCGTCAGCGCATGGGAGTGGTCGAAGGTGGTCGAGAGGCTCACACGGACTACGAGGTGACCGAACTTCTCGGACCGGCAAGTGTGGTGAGGCTGACCCTCCACACGGGTCGCACTCATCAGATCCGCGTCCACCTCGCCGCCCTCCACTGCCCCCTCGTGGGCGACTCCACCTACGGCGCCGCGCCGGTGGCGGCGCGTGTGCCCATCGCTTGCCGGGCCCTGCTTACCGGGTTTCCGCGGCCGGCCCTGCACGCTCAGGTCCTGGGCTTCGCCCACCCTGTCTCCAACGAGGCTCTGCGTTTCGAGGAGCCGTGGCCGGAAGACCTGGAGCAATTGCGCGCCGCTTTGCGCGCGGCCCTCCCATCCCCCAACCGAGGACACACACCATGAAGACCGTCTACCAGGGGCCCGTCTTTTCCGTGGAGAGCGGGATCATTGACGAACCAGGCGGCGTCCGCGCTCGGCGCGACATCATCCGCCATTCCGGGTCGGTGGCGGTGATCCCCGTCCACGAAGACTCGCGTATCACCCTCATCCGTCAGTACCGCTGCGTGTTCGGCAAGAACGTCATCGAACTACCCGCCGGCCGGATTGACGAGGGGGAAACCCCGCTCCAGGCGGCGAAGCGCGAACTGCGCGAGGAGATCGGCTTCGGCGCGCGCCGCTGGGAGCGTCTGATGCGCATCATCCCAAGCCCGGGGTTCCTGGACGAGACCGTGACCCTTTACCGCGCGAGCGGCCTGTACAAGAGCGCGGCCGAGCCCGACGCGGACGAGCGGATCGAAGCCACCACACTAACCCTCGATGAAGCGCTGCAGCTGGTGGCCGGCCACCGCATCGAAGACGCGAAGACTGTGATCGCCCTGCTCCTGGAGCAGCAACGCCCCTGAGGTGACGCTTAGAGCGTTTGTTCCATCACGATGATGTGCTTGACGCTCGACCACGGGACGAACACTTGCGACACCGCGGTTTCGATGGAGCCGCTCTCCGAGATGGTGCGTTCCACCTCGAAGGCGATACCCACTGCGTCCGAATGAAGAACGCGGCAGTTGTCCCATGCGCCGGACACCGCCACGATCTGCTTCAAAACGACTCCGACACCGAGCGCGGCCATGTTCGATCTCCTAACCGTTCGTTAACAACCGGCAGTGCGGGCGGGCCGGGGGTTAGTCGTAATACTCGAGTCCCAGATGAGTGATCAGATCCTCGCCACGAAGGTGGCGGAGCGTGTTCTTGAGCTTCATCAGCTGAATGAAGAGGTCATGCTCGGGGTAGAGGCCGGGCGCCGTCTGCGGGCTCTTGAAGTAGAACGACAGCCACTCCTGAATGCCGCTCATCTCCGCGCGTTTGGCGAGGTCGAAGAACAGGGCGAGGTCGAGCACCAGCGGTGCGGCGAGGATGGAGTCACGGCAGAGGAAATCGACCTTGATCTGCATGGGATAACCCATCCAGCCGAAGATGTCGATGTTGTCCCAGCCTTCCTTGTTGTCACCGCGCGGCGGGTAGTAGTTGATCCGGACCACGTGGTGGATCTTCCCGTAGAGGTCGGGGTACAGATGCGGCTGGAGGATTTCCTCGAGCACCGACAGCTTGCTGACTTCCTTGGTCTTGAATGACTCGGGATCCTCGAGGACCTCCCCGTCACGGTTACCCAGGATGTTAGTGGAGAACCACCCGTCCATCCCCAGGAGCCGTGCCTTCAGGCCGGGCGCGAGGATAGTCTTCATCAGGGTCTGTCCGGTCTTGAAGTCTTTCCCGCCGATGGGCGTGCCCGTCTTCTTGGCGAGGTCGATCAGGGCCGGGAAGTCGGCGGAGAGATTGGGCGCGCCGTTCGCGTAGGGAATACCCATCTTGATCGCGGCGTACGCGTAGACCATCGAAGGGGCGATGTCGGGATCGGAGTCACGCAGGCCCTGCTCGAAGGCTTCGATGGTCTGGTGAACCGCGGTTTCCTTCTTGTAGATCTCGGTGGAGCCGCACCACACCATGACGAGGCGGGAGAGGTTCTTGGCCTTGCGGAAGCCCTCGATGTCGGCCATCACCTGCTCGGCCAGGTCCATCTTGTTCTTGCCGGTCTTGGTGTGGGTGGCCTGGAGCTTCTTGACGTAGTTCTGATCGAAGACCGCGGGCCAGGGGGAAACGGTTTCGAGGAACGGCTTCAGGGCCTGCAGGTGTTCATAGTGCAGAACTCCGGCCTTCTTGGCCGCGACGTAGGCGCTGTCGGGGAAGCAGTCCCAGCCCGCGAACTCGATATCCGCGAGTTCGGCCAGAGGCACGAAGTCACGGACGAGCGGGGAACGATTGTCAGTGCGCTTGCCGAGACGGATGGTTCCCGTCTGGGTCACGCTGCCCACAGGCTTCACGAGGCCGGTCCGGATGGCCTCGACGCCCGCGATGAAGGTGGTAGCCACCGCTCCCATGCCGGGAAGAAGAACGCCCAACTTGCCCTGCGCCGGGGCGATCGACCTGCCTTTACCTGAAGCCATCTTTTTGAAGCACCTTGATTCGTTGTTGTTCCGGGACAATCCAAGCAGGTCAGAGCCTTGAACAGCCCCGCTGCCGAAGGGGGAGTTTACCACGCGGCCCTCGGACCGTTCCCGCCGGGCCCGGCAACGCAGGGCTCAAAGTGGAGGCCCTGAAGCCTCAGGCTGTCTGCTCGCGCCGCGAGATCTCGCCTGTCTGCACGGAGTGGATGAACTCGAGAGCCGCGTCCATCAACTGGGGGTTCCTTTGGGGGCCGACGAAGCGCCCTTCCGCCTGATCAAAATTCAGCATGCCGGACCGGACGATCTTCGCGGGGGTCGTGAAACGGAAAAGCACGACCAGCCTTCCCTGTTGGGGAAGGCCGCCTTCGAGAAGACTGAATGTGAGATCGAGCATTTTGGGGGGGAGGCGGAGCGAGCGACGAGCCGACGAGGCTTTAAGGGACGCGAAGCCTAGTGACCGCTTGGAAAGACTGTCAACCCAACTCTCAGTGGGCTTTTTGGCACCTCATCGCGCCCCACCCGCGTTCCGACCGCGCTCCTCACGGCGAAGAAACTTCGATAATTTTCCCGGGCGCGGAAAAGGCTTATATAGTTTCTTGAGCGCCATCGTTTCGAGGCGCGGCTTGCGGGCCGGCCCCGGCCAAGGTCGCGCAGGACCTCGCCGCACGATCAATTCGCGGTCAGGACAAAGCGGAGCCCAGGAGCCGCGGCAGGTCCTTCACCGCCAGACTCTTGCGGCGGGCGTAGTCATCGGCCTGATCGTCGCCGATCGGGCCGACTGTGAAGTAACGCGACTGGGGGTGAGAGAAGATCAAGCCCGAGACCGCGCTGCCCGGCATCATCGCGTAACTCGAGGTCAGGCTGATGCCAGTTTGCGCCGGTCCACCGAGGATTTCGAGCAGAGCGGCCTTTTCGGAGTGATCGGGCTGGGCCGGATAACCAGGGGCGGGGCGAATCCCCCGGTACTTCTCACGCACCAGATCCTCGATCGCCAGATCCGTATCGATCCCCCACGCCCGCCGGGCCTCGCGATGCACCCACTCCGCGGCCGCCTCGGCCAGCCGGTCGGCCAGGGTCTTGGCCAGAATGGCGTGATAGTCGTCGTGATCCTTCTCGAAAAGGACCACCATCTCATCGAGGCCCCCCGTCACGCCCACCGCGAAGGCGCCGATGGAGTCTCGGACCCCGCTCTCCACCGGGGCCACGAGGTCGGACAAGGCGGTGTACGGCTCATCCCCCGCCTTCTTCGTCTGCTGGCGAAGGGTGTGCAGGACCACAGGTCCGGCCTCAGTCTCAACGACGATGTCGTCATGGTGATTGGCCGCGGCCCGGAAGAGCCCGAGGCTCGCCTGCACGCGCAGGCCACCCGGAGCCGCCATGCCTTCGAGCATGGTCTGCCCATCGGCGAACACTTCCTTGGCGCGCTCACCCCACTTCGCGTGATCGAAGATCTTTGGGTAGGTGCCCACCAGTTCCCAGGCCGCGAAAAACGGTGACCAGTCGATCAGTGGAATGAGATCGGCCACCGGAACATCCAGATGTTTCACCCCCAGGAATGACGGTGTAGGCGGCGCGTAGGTCTTCCAATCGACGGCGAGCTTCTTCGCCCGCGCTTCGGCCAGGGGAATGAGGACGCGCTGCGACACTTTCTTCGCGTAGTCCGCGCGCAAGCGGTCCTGATCCGCGATGTTCGCGTCCACGAAGGCCTGCCGATCTTCGGACTTGAGGTTCGTGAGCACGCCCACGGCGCGGGAGGCGTCGAGCACATGCACCACGGGCTGGTCGTAGGCGGGGGCGACCTTCACCGCGGTGTGCGCGCGCGAAGTTGTGGCGCCGCCGATGAGCAGGGGTACCGTGAACTTCAACCTCTTCATCTCGGAGGCCACGTGCACCATCTCGTCGAGCGAGGGCGTGATCAAACCCGAAAGGCCGATCACGTCCACGTTCTTCTCTTTGGCCACGCGCAGAATCTCTTCGCACTGGACCATCACGCCGAGGTCGATGATCTCGTAGCCGTTGCAGGCGAGGACCACGCCCACGATGTTCTTGCCGATGTCGTGCACGTCTCCCTTCACAGTGGCGAGCAGAACCTTCCCCGCCGCCGAACTCGTCGCCTTCTCGGCTTCGAGATAGGGCTGGAGCCAGGCCACCGCCTTCTTCATGACCCGGGCGCTCTTCACAACCTGGGGCAGGAACATGCGGCCGGACCCGAAGAGATCGCCGACCACGCTCATGGCGTCCATCAGCGGACCCTCGATGACTTTGAGCGGCTTCCCATACTTCTGCAGGGCCTCGGCCACGTCGGTCTCGATGTGGTCGGCGTTTCCGGCCACCAGGGCATGCTGCAACCGTCCCTCGAGAGGCAGGCTGCGCCAGGTCTCGGCGGCGATCTTGCGCGCCTCTCCTCCCGCACTCATTGAAGAGGCGAAGTTCAGCAGGCGCTCGGTGGCGTCGGGGCGTCGGTTCAGAAGCACGTCCTCGACGTGATCGCGCAATTCGCGATCGATCTCCTCGTATACGCCGAGCTGCCCGGCATTGACGATACCCATGTTGAGGCCCGCCTTAACCGCGTGATACAGGAAGGCGGTATGCATGGCCTCGCGCACCGCGTTCTGGCCGCGGAAGGCGAACGACACATTGCTGATGCCGCCGCTGACCTTGGCGTGAGGGCAGCGCTCCTTGATCAGGCGGGTGGCCTCGATGAACGAGACCACGTAGTTCGCGTGTTCCTCGATCCCGGTGCCCACGGTGAGCACGTTGGGGTCGAAGATGATGTCCTGGGGCGGGAAGCCGATCTCCTGGGTCAGGATGCGATAGGCCCGCTCGGCGATCTCGATGCGACGTTCAGTGTTGTCGGCCTGGCCTTTCTCATCGAAGGCCATCACGATCACCGCCGCGCCGTAGCGCCGCACCAGTCGCGCCTGCTTGCGGAAGCTCTCCTCGCCTTCCTTCAAGGAGATGGAGTTCACGATGCCCTTGCCCTGAAGGCATTGGAGTCCGGACTCGATGACCGTCCACTTCGACGAGTCGATCATGATGGGAACCCGGGCTACGTCCGGCTCGCTGGCCAGAAGGTTCAGGAAGTCCCGCATGGTCTTTTCGGAATCGAGCATGCCTTCGTCGAAGTTGACATCGATGACCTGGGCGCCGCTATCCACCTGCTGCCGCGCGATGCGCACGCCTTCGTCGAGGTTGCCCTCGAGCACGAGCTTCGCGAACTTGGGTGATCCCGTGACGTTCGTGCGCTCGCCCACGTTGACGAAGTTGGATTCAGGGCGAATGGTGACCGCTTCCAGGCCGGACAGACGAAGCAGCGGCACGGGGACCGGAGGCACGCGGGGCGTCACGCCTTCGCTCAACTTCCGCAACGCGGCGATGTGCTCGGGAGTGGTGCCGCAACATCCGCCCACGAGGTTCAACCATCCGCCCTTCACGAAGTCGGTCATCGCCGCGGCCATGCTCTCCGGTGTCTCGTCGAAACCGCCAAAGGCATTCGGAAGCCCGGCGTTTGGATAACAGCTCGTTCGCACCGAGGCGATGCGCGAGAGTTCCTCCATGTACGGCCTCATCTGCTCGGCTCCGAGAGCGCAGTTGATGCCCACGGAGAAAAGCGCGAAGTGGGAGACCGAGTTCCAGAAAGCCTCGATGGTTTGGCCGGAGAGGGTCCGGCCGCTCTGGTCGGTGATGGTGACCGAGAGCAACACAGGCACGCGCGATCCGCGTTCCTCGAAGACCTCCTCGATGGCGAACAGCGCGCCTTTGGCGTTGAGGGTGTCGAAGACGGTCTCCACCAGGAGAAGGTCGGACCCGCCATCAAGCAGACCTCGCACCTGATCCCGATAGGCGCTCCGCACGTCGTTGAACGTGACGTCTCGCGCGCCGGGATTGTCGACATCCCTCGACATCGAGGTCGTCCGGTTCATGGGGCCAATGGCCCCGGCCACGAACTTCGGGCCCTCTCCCCCGTCCGCGAGATAGGCGTCGATGGCGGCGCGGACGCGCTTGGCTCCCTCGAAGTTCAGCTCATAGGCGATCGACTCGAGGCCGTAGTCGGCCTGGGAAATGGCCTGGGCGGAGAAGGTGTTGGTCTCGATGAGGTCGGCCCCGGCATCGAGATAGGCACGGTGAACCTTCTCCACCACGTCCGGGCGGGTCAGGATAAGGAGATCGTTGTTCCCCTTGAGGAGTTTCTTGACGTCCTTGAAGCGCTCGCCCCGAAAATCTTCTTCGGTGAGCGTCTCCCGCTGGAGCATGGTGCCCATCGCCCCGTCGATGATAGCGATGCGTCGGGAGCAGAGTTCCTCGAGGGTGCTTGGCTGTTTCATGGCGAGCGGAAGTCTACGACTCCACCCGTTCATCCGGTTAATCGGATGGACCTTTGGCGGAAGTGCGTGGGAATCGAACCCACCTGTCCGGGGAGACCCCGGACGTCAGCGGCTTTGAAGGCCGTGCAGGTCACCAGACCCGGCTCACTTCCTCGTTTAGCTGGGGGGCCGCAGACCATCGAACGGACTGCCGGTGCTTTGCCCCCCATGCCCCAAGGGCAGGCTTCGCGCGACCCCCGCGCTCCGGCCCAAATGAATTGGGCCTTCGCTAGATAGTTTAGCTTGGGGGCCGCACTCGCAACACGCACTTCATGCTCTGCCCCCCAGACCCCCGAGCGCTTCGGCGGGAGTGAATCCCGCCTCCGCTTACCCAATGCCGAGCATACCCCGCGCCGCGCCCGCGCCACGTTGCGTCTCGCGGCAGCCCCCAATGCAGGGGCACCCCTTGCTCGCCCTGGGCCGACGAACGGCTTGTCGGGTGGGGCGCGCAGCCTGGCCTCGGGCCACCGCCCTTCACAATCCGCGGCGTCCCTCAATTGCCGAGGACCCTCGGCCCTTGACGGCCGGGCACCCTGGCTTCCCGGGTTGTACATTCTCCAATCGCCGTAGGAAAACTCTACAGTTGGGTCATGCCTTCGCGGAGGGCGTACCGGACGAGGCCTGCGGTTTCCTTCAGGTCCAGTTTCTTCATTATTCGCGTGCGGTGCGACTCCGCCGTCTTGACCCCGAGGCCAAGCAAGGTTGCGACCTCACGCGTTTTTTTGCCCTCCGCGAGGAGCTGCAGGACCTGGCGCTCCCGTGGGCTCAGGGGATCGGGACGGCCGTCGGTGCCCGTCAAATAGGCCTCGACCACCACGCCCGACAGCCCGGCGTGCAGATAGGTCCCCCCGTTCGTGACGTCTCGGATGGCCTGGATCAGTTCCCGGGCTTCGTACGACTTCAGCACGCAACCCCGAAATCCCGCGCGCAGCGCTTCCAAATGATGCTTTTCGTCCGTGTCCATGGTCAGGAGAATGAGTTTGGTCGAAGGCGACACCTGACGAATCTCGCGGGCCGCATCGATTCCGTTCAACAGAGGCATGGCCCGATCGAGCACCGCGACGTCCGGGCGCAACTCGAGAACGCGTTGGACCGCCTCCAGGCCGTTCTCGGCCTCGCCCACCACCTCAAGGCCTTCCATTTCAAGGAGCAGCTTGACCCCGCTCCGAACGACCGCGTGATCGTCGGCCAGCACAACGCGTATTGCCATAGTTCGAGAACCTCCCCGCCCTTCTCAGCAAGACGCATGCCTCCCACACTCGCTAGCGCAGCGGGCACGTGTCTTGCTCTGGTGAAGGGTCATGGTCGAGACCCCGCTGCGCCGCATTCTGCTGGTCGAGGACGATCCCGACATTCAGGACGTAACCACCGTTCTGCTTTCCGACATTGAACACTTCGATGTACGGGCGTGCGGCACGGCCGCCGAGGCGATCGAATGCGCGAAGACCTTCGCTCCGGACCTGATCCTCCTCGACGTGATGATGCCCGGCCTCGACGGCCAGGGCGCCTTCGCGGTCTTCCAGCAGATGCCCGCCACGGCGAAAACCCCGGTGATCTTCATGACGGCGCGAGTGCAACCCCGCGAGATCCTCGAGTATCGGCGTCTCGGCTCGTTGGGCGTCATCCCGAAACCGTTCGACCCCAACACGCTCGCTCAGACCATCCAGGGGATGTGGGATCGCCACCGGAAGGATCTCACCAACGAAACGCGCCGCGACGACCTCGCGTCCTTGCGCCTCGTTTACGCCGCCGAACTTCCCGGGCGGCTTCAAGCGATCGAGGCGGCTACTCAGACCCTTCGCGACCGTGGCTTCGATGGAGCCGTGGCCGGTACGCTCTATGAAATGGCGCATCGCCTGGCAGGATCGGCCGCGATCTACGGTTTTCCGGAAGTGAGCGAGAGCGCTGGTCGAGTGGGCGCCTTCAGCAACGAACCCGCGCTCAGTAGAGTCGCGTCCGATCCAAAGCCCCTGCTGAAGGCGGCAATGGCTCTTTCGGATGCGCTGCGACGCGCGGCTGTGCCGAAGTTGTAAACAAGCCATCCTGATGGCGTCAAACGGCCTGCAGGGCTGTGGCCTCGATGGCCCCCGGCAATCGAACCACAAACACGGCGCCGGACTTGCCCTCGCGATTGCGAGCCTCGACCGTTCCGCCGTGAAGTTCGACAAGGTGACGCACCAGGGCCAGACCCAAACCCAGGCCGGCGTGCGGCCTTGTACTGGAAGAATCTCCCTGGCGGAAGCGCTGGAAGATAAAGGGCAGTAGCTCGGGGTCGATGCCAGCACCATCGTCAGTCACGCTGATCTCGACGGCCGAACCGGCATTCGAGACCAACACCTGCACCCGACCACCGGCAGGCGTCAGACGAATGGCGTTTGATAGAAGGTTCCAGATCACCTGCAGGAGGCGCGGCGCGTCCCATCGCACCGGTCCGACCTCGGGATCGATGACGACTTCGATCGCGATGTTCTTGGTCTGCGCGGCCAGCCGCAGGGTCGCCGCCGCCGCTTCGATCGCAGCGGGAAGAAAGACGGGCTCGACGCTGATTTTGAACTTCCCGGTGACGATTCTCGATACATCGAGGATGTCTGCCACCAGCGCGGTCTGGGCGCGGGCGTTCCGGCCAATGGCCTCCGCGGCCCGGGCAACAACCGCTGGGTCGAGCCCCGGCTGGAGGAGAACGTGCGACCACGTGAGGATGGCACTCAAGGGGGTGCGCAGTTCGTGGGAAAGAGTCGCCAGAAACTCGTCCTTGAGCCGGTTCGCCTCCTCGGCGTCGGCCCGCGCCAGGCGTTCGCGAGCCAGGAGCTGAGTGCGATCCATCTCGGCCAGGAGCAGTGACTCCTCCACTCGCGTCCGTCGTTCGATTTCGATCCGCGCCATGCGGTGCAGTTCCTCGGCGGCAGCGCGCCCCACCTGCTCATGCTCGAGGAGGAGCCGCTCCTCTTCGCGACGCTTGCGTTCGGTCAGATCCGTCACGATCACGCAATGAAGCACTGCGCTCGGAAGAGCGAGAACGGTGATCGAAACCTGGGTGAGGACCGGCCCTCGCGAGGTCTGGAAGAGGATCTCCCCTCGGCTCACCCCGCGCGCGGCGGCCTCGCGCAGGCGGCCGAAGTAGGCATCGGTCGTCTCATCGAGGAAGCAGGACAAGGAAGCGCCCAGCACCTTTTCGAGCGGCGCGCCTAAAAGCGCGGCCAGGAACGGGTTGCAGTACAACACGACACCCCCTTCAGACAGGGTGGCTGCTCCTTTCTGCATCTGTTCGACGATCAGCCGATAGGTCTGATCCGCTCCCTGCAGTGTGAAGACCTGATCCTCGCCTGCGGTCTCCACGACCAGAGCGTCGATTTCGCCGCTGCGAATGGCACGAAGGGTCTCCTCCACCTCAACGAGACGGGAGCGCAGCCTCTCGTTCTCGACCCGATGGGAGACTGGCTGGGACCTGCCGCTCATGGGTCCTCAGGACCGGAGCGCGGTAATGCCCAGGCCCGCGAGCACACGCTCCGCGCGGGAAAGGTCGCCGACCAGAAGGCGCTGCGGAGCCGGCAGGCGTTTGACCAGCGCGGGCACGGCCACGATCTGATCCTCACGCAGCATCTCCGGATACCGGTAGATGTCGAGGACTTCCAGGTCGTAAGAACCCTTCAAGTGTTCCTCGCAGAGCGCTGTGACATTCGCGATAGCGCGCAGGGAGCACGCGCTGGCCCCGGTCACGTAAAGACGGAGAACGTAGCGGTCCGAGGAAGCTTCGGCTCTTGCGGCTCGCGCGGAGCCGGTGCCGGATCCCCTCTTCTTCCTGGTCATTGGGCCTTCCCCGGGATCAGCTCCATACCGACCAGGACTCGCTCCCAGTTCGAGAGGTCGCCGAGAATCCGCTTCATAGGGGGAGGGAACTTGCGGATGAGCGTAGGTAGAGCGACGATCTGGTCGGCGCGGGCAAGCTCGGGATGAGCCGACAGGTCGATCACTTCGATTCGGTACTTCCCCTTGAGGTGGCTCTCGCAGATGACCTTGAGATTGGCAAGGGCCGCGAGGGACTTGGGGGTCTGTCCGGCCACGTATAGACGCAGATCCCAGCGCTCGGCCGGGTCCGAACGAACCGACGCCGCCTCCCGGCCGGGGCGGCGCCGCGAGGCTTGGGCCGAGGTCACCGGGCTCCCTTGCGGGGCGAGGAGACTTCCGCACTCCGGGCGAGAAGCCGCCGCGCAGGCGAGTCCGGCAGGCCGGGCTGGTCTTCGGCGATGTCGATGCCTCTCCGCGTGATGCGGAACTCGCGGATGTCGCGCGAGTGGGGCATGCCGCGCGACTTCATCACGCTGAGGGCGCGGTAGCGACGTCCTTCGCGCTCAAGATCCCGCAGCACGATCGAGGTGTCGATGAGGGACGACACACCGCCCTCAAGCTGATCGACGCTCATCTCCGCGGAAACGAGGCTCGTGAACACCGCCGTGATCCCCTCCATCTTGAGGAAATCAATGAGCCGCGTGAGCATGGCCTTGTTGTCCGCGAGCGATTCCGTGAAATCAGTGATGGGATCGACGAGCACCGCGGTCGGCCGGAACAGCCGGATGGTCTTGTGCATGAACGCCAGATGGGTTTCGATTCCGTACACCGCCGGACGGGACGACTCCAGCCTCAAGAGGCCCTGCTTGCGCCACGGAGCCAGCGAGTGGCCGATCGAGCTCATGTTGCGGGTGAGCTGCTGAGGCGACTCCTCGAAGGCGAAGAACAGGCACCGCTCGCCCCGCCGGCAGGCGGCCTGCACAAAAGCGGTGGCGACGCTGGTTTTGCCTGATCCGGCGGTGCCGGAGACGAGAACCGTGCTCCCGCGGAAGTACCCACCCCCGAGCATGAGGTCGAGGCGAGCGATGCCGGTGGAAACGCGCTCCGCCGAAGCGCGATGCTGCAACCCAAGCGAGGTGATGGGCAGGACAGAGAAGCCGGCCGCGTCGATCAGGAATGGGTACTCGTTCGTGCCATGCGATGAGCCCCGGTACTTCACCACCCGCAATCGCCGCGTGGAGACCTGGCCCAGCACGCGGTGATCGAGCAGGATCACGCAGTCTGATACGTATTCCTCGAGACCCTGTCGAGTCAAGCCTCCGGCGCCGCGCTCGGCGGTGATGACCGCGGTCACGCCTCGATCCTTGAGCCAGCGGAAGAGACGGCGCAGCTCCGCGCGCAGGAGGGTGGCGTTCGAGAGGCTCGAGAAGAGGCTCTCGATGGTGTCCAGAACCACTCGCTTCGCCCCGATCGAGTCAATAGCGTGGCCGAGCCGCACAAAAAGACCTTCGAGATCGTACTCGCCCGTCTCCTCGATCTCCGCCCGTTCCACCCGAACGAAATCGACCACGAGCTTCTTGGTGGCCACCAGATGCGCCAGATCGAACCCGAGCGAGGCCACGTTCTGCGACAGTTCGGCCGCAGTCTCTTCGAAGGCTATGAAGACGCCGTTCTCCCCCATTTCGATCCCGCGAACGAGGAACTCAACCGAGAAGAGGGTCTTGCCGGCGCCAGCGCTGCCGCAGACGAGTGTCGGCCGCCCTCGGGGCAGGCCGCCCCCCGTGATCTCGTCGAGACCTCTGACGCCGCTCCTGGCCTTGGGTAGCGACGGTACGGCTACGGGATTCTTGAGACGCACATCGGGCTCCGTTCGGGAGGCGCTTCCCTGCCTTCGGGGTCATGCACGCCGCTCCAGTGAGGTCCAAGCAAGCCATGTGCCGCCCCGCCGACGGGCGATTTGCGGTCATTCCCCACATTCGGGCAGGCAGTCGGGGCCTAAGCCGTCGGCGGCTTTGTACATTCGGACGCCCGGCACGTCCGTTCTGGGGCCTCAACCTCCGTCGTAGCGTCACTTTCCGGCCCCAAAACCCTCACTAAGCCTTTTCCCCCCTCGCGGCTAGGGGAAACACCCAATCGACGTGCAGGGAGACCCGCTCTATCGTTCCGTTCATGGCCACCACCGGACATGTCAGCGAACGGACCAGAGCAGGAGCGAGGCTTCGGCGCTGCGTCTTGATCGCGGTTGAACCTCCTTCGTTGCAACGGCTTATCCAACATGTCCTGGACGGAAATGGAGACCTAAGAGTCGTCACTGCGTCCTCACCCTTCCCTTCAGGAGTAGGCACGTCTGACCTGGCCCCCGACGTCATTGTCATCAACCAACGCCTCCAGCGCCAACAGCAGGGCGACCTGGTAGCGGACCTCAAGCGGACCTGCCCCACCTCCACCGTCATCCTCCTCACGCCGCCCTTCGGCGGCCCGACGCCCCACCAAGACGCCGACATTTGCCTGCCGGAAGAAGCCATCGTTCAGGGCCTCCTTCCGATGATCCGTCAACTCACCCTCCGTGCCGCTGATCGCACGCCCTCGTCTGCCGCCGCAGGCCCCCGCACCTAGGAGCACAACGATCATGTACAAGTCACTCCGTCGTTCACTCGTTTTCAGCACCACGATGCTCGCCCTTTCCGGCATCGTGGCCCTCGCCGCCACCACCAGCACCTCAGCGGTGGCCCCGCCCTCGTACGACACTTTCATGCCGCCGGCCAAGGGAGGGACTTATGCTGACCCCGCCTTCGGCACCACCGTCACGCGAGTCTCGGACGGCATGAATTCGACCGATAACGCGGGCAGCGGTGGCCTCACCACCGTCAGCACCGAATACTCGACGGCCTCTCCCTTCAACCGAGACAACAGCCGGCTCATCCTTCAGCACAACAGCTACTTCGGTCTCTACGACGGGAACGGGACGTATCAGAAGGACCTCCCCTTCGCGGTCAATGTGTCCACGGAACCGCGCTGGTCCCGTACGGACAGCAACGTCCTCTTCTACGTGAGCCGCAACTCCCTGCTGAAGCTCGACGTGAACTCCGGGGCTTCCTCGGTGGTGCGCACCTTCAGCGAATACGGTGCCATCAACGGCATGGGCGAGTCGGACATCAGCCCGGACGGCGACCACTTCGTCTTCGCGGGAGACAACCGCTTCGTCTTCGTCTATGAGATGAGCAGCGGTTCCAAGGGCCAGGTCCTGGACACGGCGGGCCAGGCGTTCAATCAGCTCTACATCGCCTCGAACAACAGTGTGGCCATCGGCTGGATCGCCAATGGATCCTCTCGCTACCAGGGCGTCGAACTCTTCGATCGGAACATGAATTTCCAGCGGCAGCTCACTCACGCGATCGGTCACATGCACCTCACCCTCGACACCAACGGTGACGATGTCCTCATCTGGAACAACTCGAATGACGCACAGCCCATCGCCTGCCAGAACGGCATCGTCAAAGTCCGCCTCGCGAACGCCCAGCAGACCTGCCTGCTACAGCTCGACTGGAACCTCGCCGTTCACATCAGCGCGCCCGACGGAAACGGCTGGGCCATCGTGGAGACCTACGCGCCGGGCGATCCTTTTCCGCAGTCGTCGGCGTGGGCCCCCTACACCAACGAAATCCTCCAGGTAAAGCTCGATGGCTCTGAAACCCGCCGTCTCGTGCATCACCGCAGCCGGCCCTTCGACAGCTACGTCTATCAGCCCAAGGTCACGGTGAGCCGCGACGGGAGCAAGATCGCATTCTCGAGCAACCAGGGCCTGCAGGCGATCCTTGGATACCCGACCCTCTATTCGGATGTCTATCTCTTCAGCGTCGCGAGCAGCGCTACCAATCCAGCCACGCCCGCCCCCTCGGCGACGCCCCCGCCAACGGCTCCCGCACCCGAACCGGACGCCACCCCGCTTCCGAGCCTCACCCCGGCGCCAGCCGCGCCCGCGTCCAGCGCTTCCCTCGTGGAGGAGACCGATGCCGCGGTCAACTACACGGGCTCCTGGTCCGCCAATCAGCAGGCTGTCCACAGTGGTGGCGGCGCCCGACTTGCGATGGACAATGGCTCGGTCGCGTCCCTCACCTTCTCCGGAACCGGCGCGCAATGGGTCGGCTACCTTGACGAATGGTCGGGAATCGCCAACATTCGCGTGGACGGAAAATTCATAGGAACGGTTGACGCCTACGCCTCACCGCAGCAGCCGCGCACCATCCTGTACACAATCAGCAAGCTGAAGAAGGGGACCCACACTCTGACCATCGAAGTCACCGGAACCAAGAACCCCCGCTCCGCCGGCTCCTGGATCTGGGTCGACGCCTTCAACATAACGAAGTAGGACGTTTCTCAGAGGCGACCGGAGTCTGGGTCGCTCGTCGGATCCGGCAGGGTGCTGAAGTGTTCAGCACCCTGTCGGCGTTTTAGGGCCCCGCCTCGATGGCCGAGACGTTCACCAGTTTCCGGCGGATGGCGTACTTGACGAGGTCGGCGCGGTTGTGGATGTCGAGTTTGCGCATCAGGTTGTACTTGTGTGCATCAACCGTCTTCACACTCAGGTCCAGCTTCAAAGCCAGGTCCTTGCTCGAGAATCCATCCGCCAGCAGTTTCAGCACTTCACGTTCGCGGGTGGTGAGCAGATCGAAGCGCGTGCCGGTCCGCTCCACTCCGGAGCGCGCGCGATCAACCACCATCGACAGGGCCCGCGGGCTCAAGTAGCGCTCACCACGGTGAGTGGCCTCCAGAGCGAAGAGGAGTTCGGAGGTGGGACCGTCCTTGAGGACGTAACCCGAGGCCCCAGCGTCGAGACAATTGGCGATCAACTCTTCGTCGTCATACAACGTGAGGATCAGAACCTTGCCGGGCAGCCGTGCGGCCACGATTCTCTTGGTGGCCTCGAGACCGGAAAGCTCAGGCATGTCGATGTCCATCAGCACCACGTCGGGTCGCAGGGCGACCGCGCGTTCGACGGCCTCGTTCCCGTTCCTGGCTTCGCCCACCACCTCGAAGGCTTCCTGATCCCGCAGAATGGCGCGCAGCCCTTCGCGAAACAGGGGGTGATCGTCGCAGATCAGAACGCGGACCCTGGCGTTCATACGGATGGTCCGTTCCGCAGAGGCAGGCGAACTTCGATGCGCGTACCTTTCCGCTGCCCGCCCCTGGCCGCTCGGCTCGACCGGACGGTCAGGCGGCCATCAAGTCCTTGCACCCGCTCTCTCATCGCGTTCAGCCCAAAACTCGGCTCGGGCACGCGGGCCTTGACGTTGAAGCCGCCGCCGTCGTCCTCCACCACCATCACCACGGCGCTCCCGACGCGGTTCAGGGTGACGACGGCGTGCCCGGCCTTCGAGTGTTTGGCCACGTTCGACAAAGCGCCCATGAGGACGCGATACAGGGCCGCCTCATGACCGGACGGCAATCGTATGGGGGTTGCGGGCTCGTGCAGCGTCACCTTGATGCCCGTTCTCTGCGAGAACTGCCGGACAAAGTTCCGAAGCACGGGAAGGAAGCCCAGGGTGTCCAGAAATGCGGGTCCAAGCTCCAGGGTGAGCCGGCGCACCGCCTCCACGGCGTGGGCGATGAGTTCGAGAGCCTCGTTCAGCTTGGACAGCAGTGAAGCGTTATGGCCCTTCGCGACCACCGAGACAATCATCTCCAGATAGAGCTTCAAGACGATGAGATGCGCGCCCACCTCGTCGTGAAGGTCGCCCGAGGCCTTCTGCCGCTCGCGATCATCGAGGTTGCGCAGCCCGGCCATGCGCGTCTCGCAGTAGGCCGCGGCCACAAGGCCCTGGACAACCGAGGTGAGGCGCATCAGGGCCTGGCTCTGCCGCGGATCCTCGAGCGAAGGAAGGGCGGCCTCGAGGTGAAGGGCAACCACCGCGATCGCCTCTCCTTCGGAGAGCCCGGCCCGCATCAAGGAAAGAGCGGCCCGCTCCACCATGCGGCAGAAGGCCTCGTCGCCTAAGGCGCTCACCGGGCCTTCGAGAGCGAGGAGACGGTAGCAGTCGAAAAGGTCCACCGTCATGAGAGGGTGGCGGCGACGCAGGCCAAGATGGAGGATCAGCTTGCGGAAGGCACGGTTGGCCCGCGCGGAATCGGCAGAGAGACGTTCGAGAGCGAGCCGCAGGGGGCGTCTCGATCCGAGCAGAAGGCTCAGCAGTTCCGTCGATCTCGCGGGAACCGTCACCGGTCGATTCCTCACCAGCCGCTGGGGGAGACATCGTTTCGAGGCGGCGGGCGTCTCGTCAGGCCGGCTTGCGTTGCTGGTCATGCCCGGGACCCACGAGGTGAGCCTTTGGAGATCGCGACAACCAGATTGACGACCCACGTGGTGCCGAGGCTCCGCTCGACCCCCCGCAGAAACTCCCGACAGACGGCTTTGAGGGCGCGATGACGCGGCCCGAGGGCGGCGTACCACACATCCACCCGGTCGCGATATCGGGGCCGGGGCGGAGCCAGGAGCGTCGGCTTCGATGCCGGGGTGCCCGCCCCGAGACTATCGAGGATCTCACGCTCGGTCGCCCCACGTATGCCCTTTCGCAACAGCGACTCCCAGCTCTCGCCGCCCAGCGACCGTTTGGAGAAGCGTCTCGAACAATAGTGGGCGAGCCGGTCGGGCAGGTAGTTGATCAGGGGAAGACCCGTAGTGTGACTCTCGAAGGGAAAGAACCGGTGCGGTGTCTGGTTCAGGAGCAGCGTGCCGCCCTCTGACAAGTGGGCCCATAACAACGGCATCACCGTCGTCCGTTCATCCGGGAGAAGGTGCTCAAAGACGGCGCTCATCACGATGACGTCGAACTGTCCGAGCCCCTCAGGCAAGGCCGTTCCGTCGGGCGAATGGCGGAAGGTGATGTTCTTGTAGCCGTAGAACTCCTGCCTCTTCCGCGCGATCTCGAGGTGTGCGGCCATCAGTTCGACTCCGACGATCTGCGACGCGGGGAACATTCGGGCGAGGACCATGGTCGAGGCCCCCGCTCCGCATCCGAAATCGAGGATTCGCTTCCCCGGCAACTCATCCGGCGTCAGGTAGGGCAGGAAGTCGTACATGAAAGACCGGTGAACCTGTTCGAGATCCTCGTCGCGCAGGATCTCGTCGCACACCCAGGCCACCCCTTTCACGTCCACGATGCGTTCGATCAGGTCAATGGAGTAGGCGGTCACACACGTCAAAGGTGAACCCTCAACCGGGCGCGCGGTCACGCTTCGCCTGCCGTCGGTGCGTTCAGTGATCTCCACTACCCCATCCGCTCGGACCAGCAGGCGGCTCACAGCCCTTCCTCCTTCGTCCAGGTAACGCTTTGTCCGCCGGCGAGGTGGCGATAGAAGGCGAGTGTGGTGGCGCCTGCGAGCACGCAGATGGTGTACGGAACGGCAAGCCCGGGAATCGGCAGGTTCCGCAGGGTGTGCCCGGAGAGGGCGACGAGGTAGAAGGCGATCTGGGCCAGTAGCAACAGCTGGAAGAGAGGTTGATCCAGCAGGAGCAGATTCGCGAACGCAGCGAGCGCGAGCAGCATCGGCGTCAGGAGGCGCAGCGCCTTGTGGGAAATGGTCTGGACGAGCAGGGGGTTGCCGAAGCCCAGCAGCCAGCGCTCCCGCGCGAACAGCTGGAAGTTCCCGGAGATGGTTCGCACCTTCCGGGCGAACTCGCGTCCGAGCGAGCCGGGAGCCTTGTCGTAGGCCCGCGCGCGTGGTTCGAAGACCACGCGGTATCCGCGTCGGGCGATGCGCATGGGAACGAGTACATCGTCGAGGATCGTGTCGTGCGGCAGCGCCTCGAATAATTCACGACGAATCGCGTAGATCGCGCCGGTTACGCCCACGACGGACGCGATCTCGCTCTCGCTGCGGCGGATCAGCTTCTCGAGGCGCCAGTAGAGCCCGAGCCCTTTCCCAAGCGGCCGGCCGTCGTCCTTGGTCAAGATCAGTTCCCCGCTCACCGCCCCAACCTGGGGGTCGGAAAAGGGCGCAACCAGCGCCTTGAGCGCGGCGCGGCCATACCGCTGCCGCGCGTCGCCGAACACCACGATTTCGCCTCGGACGGACGGGACCAGGGCATTGAGGACCGACGGCTTCCCGCGACGCTGGTCAAACTCAACCACGCGCACTTCCGGGCCGGAGGCGTCGCGGGCCCGCTCCGCGGTGTCGTCGGTGCAGCCGTCGAGGCCAAGGACCACATCGAAGCGGTCCTTCGGGTAGTCGAGGGCCTGGATATTCTGAAGTCGCGAAGCGATCACGCCACGCTCGTTGTGCGCGGCGATGACGAGCGTGACCGAGGGCTGTCGCTTTCCGGTTCGGAACGGACGCGGCCGGACCCGCGACCAACCGAGCAGGAAGAGGGGATACCCGATGTTGGCGTAGCCAAGGGCCAGCACGGCGCCCCAGAACATGGCCTGGGCGGCCTCGGGGAGCTGGGCGAAGCCTTCATTGACGATTGCCTCCGCCCTGGCGGGACGCTCGCCCGCGTTCATGGCCTCGCGGAGCTTGTCGAAGTCCGCGCCCACGTCGGAGCCGTCACGAGCCGCCCCCCAAAAACGGCTCAATGGCGCGAGGCGGTAGTCATTGCCGCTTCTTCTCAAGAAGCCCACATCGTCGAGCGTGTCCGGGAAGAAGTTGTCGGGTGGGTAACTCGATGCGTCGCCGCCTGCGACGACGTTGCGGCGGAAGACGCCGCCCGGAAAGAAGGCCGCCAAGGCGTCCCGGCCTGCGGACACCGCGGTGCCCGCGATGCCTTCCTCGTTGTGCGGCGCGATGTTGTCGCTGTACACGAATCGTGGGTTCGGGACGCCTTCCGCGGTGACGATGCCGCCGGTCTGGAACGCGGTGTTGTGTTCGATCACGACATCGGCGGCGCCCTGCACGATCTGAAACAGGCGCCCGCCGCCACCCCAGCGCTCCGAGCCGACGTCATCGAAGAGATTGTTGCGGATCAGGATCCGGGCCGCGGGTCCGCTCGGAGCCGAGTCATCGCGGCCCAGGATGTTGATCCCGGCCGCGGTCTTGCGCACGACGTTGTTTTCGAAAGTCACGTCTTCAACCACGGACCAGGGCGCACCGCCGTCCTGGTTCCGGACGGTGAACAGGATGGCGAAGCCGCGCTGCCGGTTGACCCAGTTCTGCTCGAACAGGTTGTTGGCGATCAGAACGCGGCGGGCGTTCTTCAGTTGGAAAAGGTTCTTGGTGGCCCAGGCGACCCCGAGGTAGGACGGATCGTCGGACTTCCACGACAGCGGCTTTCGCATGTGATTGCGCAGGACCTCGATATCCGAGGGAACAAGGCCCGCGATCAGGGGATCAGCGCCGCCGAACATGAGGTTCTCCCCCGCGGCTTCGAGATAGTTGTTTTCGATGAGGTAGGGCCCCGGCCCGCCCCAACCCGCGATGGCCTGGGAATCGGCGGCGCCCTCCTTGAAATCAGAGATCCACGAGTCGATCACCGCGGTCTCGCCCGAGCCAAGAGCGATGCCCCGGCGCGATCCCCGAATCGGGTCGCCGTGAATGAAGCAGCGATCGATGACGATGTGGTGAGGAACGTCCGAAACCTCCAGTTCGCGCCCCCCAAGCAGCACGACGTTCCCGAGGAAGGCGCCTTTCGCCGGCGCCATCTCGAGGCCGACGAACCGGAAGTGGTGAGCGCCCGTCTCGGCACTGATCACGGCGCCGAATCGCGCCTCGAGTCTCGGCATGAAAGACGCCTCGGCCGGCGTCACTCGCCGACCCCGGGGCAACGAAGCGCTTTCGCTGGAGCGCACGATGATCCACCCCCGACCTTCTTTGGCGGGAAGCGTAAATGGCCCCATGAAAACCGCGCCCGCCTCGAGGGTGATCTCGTCGCCAGGTTGGGCGTTCTCGAGGGCACGCTGAAAGTCGTCCGCCGCGGTGACGCGCAATGTGCGTCGCGCACGGGCTTCCGGATACGACGCATCGACGCGGACCCGCGGCAACTCGGCGGGGCTCGAGAGCATCCCTGCAGTGGCAGCGAGAATCAGGAGGCTCATCATGATCGAGATTGCCCTGAGGAAGCTCGGAAGGCGGACAGGCGCATACGGGTCTTTGTAAGCAATTGACGGGCCGCGGCCACCCACACGAACTTGATCCGATGGAGCCAGCGACCGTGCAGGGAATCCCTGAATATGAACAGCCAGTGGTGGGGCCGAATGAGGCTCGTCCATTCGAGCTTCCACGGCAGGTCGCAGCCCAGAAAGTCGAAGCGCGTGATCCCGCGGGCCGCGCAGTCCTTCAAGACCTCCTCCGTCAGGAGGTGGCCGGGAGAAAACTCGGCAAACGACTCATCGTAGCTCGTCATGACGAGGGAAAACACACGGTTCAGGTCTATTCCGTAGTGAAAGGCGATGGTTTTCCCCGACACCTGCAGTCGATAGAGAACAAGCCGCTGGTGGTGTGCGGGCTCCCGAAAGAGGTCGCGATGGAATCCGTGAGCCTGAGGACTCAAACCGGCGGCGCTTCCCTGCTGCCCCTTCCAGCCTCTGGACTCGAGGGCGAGGGCCTCCTCGAGGTGGCCTTCGTTAAGGGCCTCGCCGGAGAGTCGCTCGACCGTGACATCCCCGACCTCGGACAGGCGTTTCCGGCGCCGTCGCAGGTTTGCCCTGAACTTGGTGCGCAATCCCGCCATCAACTCGGGATGCGAACTCCCGAGTTCGATGTAAGGACTACGCTGCGCCTCCCAGGCCCCGGCCGGCAGGCCCCGGAGTCTCGCGGCCCGAAGGACTCCCCATGCTCGGCCGCCTTGGGGAACATCGGCGAGCATCAACACCTCCCAGCGATCATCCTTGAGCAGGTATTCAAGAAACGTCGCCCCGGCGACGTCGGCGTCCGCATCGTCGGCCCCCGCCTCCTCCGCCAGCAGGTCGAAACGAAGCGAGTGCACGTTGGTGGGCGAGATCAAAGCGCGCGCCCTGAAGCCGAGAATGGAGCAGACGCCCAGGACCAGCGGCAGGGCCGCGATCAGGCGGCCGGAGGCCTCGCGAAGCATGGCCACCCGCAAGGGTGCTTCCGGCAGGAAGTTCTGGAGGAAGGCGCCGATGTACTCGTGGCGAAGAAACGGCTCCGACGCGCTCCCCGCGGCGAGAGCGTTCCAATCCGTGCGGATCGAAGCGAAGGCATGGGCGGACGTGCAGCTCTCCGCCGTCGCGACTTCACTCCAGGTTTGGGGGTTCATCGCGCAGAGCCCGGAATCGTGAGAGTGACGTCTCGAATCACCGAGACCATCCGAGCGAGGGTTGGCTCATCGATGTCTTGATGGCAGGGAATCTCCACCAGACTCCGACGCAGACGGGCTACGTCCGGGAATCGGCCGGTATCGCACGAGGGATGGCCTTCTCTCCAGAAATCCACCCCCTCGATCCCCCGCTCTACAAGGGCCGAAGCGAACGCGCGGTTGTCGGCCACCAGCATCGGGTAACACAAGGGCGCCACGCCCGCGGGAAGTGCCGTGAAAAGCGGGGGCGAGACCGCGCTCAGTTGTGCGAGCAGGATCTTGTAGTTGCGCCGGCGGCGCGCCACGATGGACGCCACATCCTGCGCGGCCAGGAAGTATTGGGTGAAGGGACTCATTCCCATCTCGGCGTGGGCACGACTGAAATGCTGGGTGCCCGCCAGCACGGGTTCAATCTTCGATGCCTTCAGTCCGCGCCGTCCAAGGCCCAGCACCAGCCGTCGCAGACCACGGCCCGCGCCATCGCCGCGAAGGGCGACGTTTCGCAAGGTGGAGGAAATGACCGCGGCGAGACTCGACGTCAGCGGCGCGGGCCGCCGCCGCGAAGGCGTCTCAACGCCATTCGCACCTCGTTTCGCTGATGCGAGGGCTTTGTCCTTGTACAGGAGGACACCGCCGTCAGGAACCGCGAGAACCTTGTACAGGCAGAAAATGGAGGCGTCACCCGTCACCCCCAGCGGAAGTTCGCCGTCCGCGGAGAAAAGGGCGAGTGCGCAGTCCTCTATCAGGGGAAGGCCATGGCGACGCGCGAGCGCAGCCATCTCGCGAACCGGCCCGGGGAAACCGAGGAAGTGCGTCAGGTAGAGGGCTCTGGTTCTCGGCCCGATCAGACTCTCGACCTCGGCAACGTCGACTTGAAAATGCGGCCCGATCGAATAGAAACGCACTCCCACCCCCGCCGCGATCAATGCCTCGATTTCCACACCGTGGTGGTAGGAGGGGACGAGCACTTCGCCTTCGTCACGACCGAGGCCCAGATCAAAGGCGGCCTGCCAGATGGCATTCCGAGCGAAGTGGAAGTACTCCGCGGTCGGGTCGTTGAAGGGATAGGACTCGCGCATCGCCCCCTTGCCGAGCCGGCACCACATCTCCGGCCGGATGGTCGGAAAGGCGGGAACAAAGATCGATGGCGCGGTCATGCCGCGTGCCCCGTCTTTCGGCTTCGCGGGAAGAGGCGTCGGAGCCGCGGCACCCACTCGAACTTCGCCGACCGCAGCACCCGGCCGGCGATCGTCTTACGGAAGATGAACAGCCAGTGGCTCGGTCGCTGGCTCGAACTCCATTTTTTCTTCCACTCCGCCTCGTCCCCGAGGAAGTCGTAGCCCACGAGACCGCGGGCTATGCCGTCCTTGATCACTTCCTCGAGGAGGACCAGGCCGGGACTGCACTTCGTGAGCGTCTCGTCATAGGCCAGTTTGGGCACGTAGTACACCCGGTCGTGGACCAGGCCGAAGTGAAAAGCGATGGGCGCCCCATCGAGCCGCAGAAAGAAAAGCGACAGGTGGCCTCGGCGTGCGGCCCCTTCTGCGATCGCGCGATAGAAGGCGCGGGTCTGCGCGCTCTGGGACATGGCGCTTCCCTCAAGGCCTTTCCAGCCGCGCCCTTCCAGCGCGAATCCTTCTTCCAGTCTCTCCGCGAGCGATTCGCCCCCGGTCACACGCTCCACGGTCAGGACTCCGCGTTTCTCGAGCTGACGACGGCGACGACGGAGATTGGCGCGAAACAGGGGGCTCTTGGTGGCCAGCAGGGCTTCATAGGACGAGGGGAAGGCGAGATAGGGACTCCGCGCCGATTCCCACGTGCCCACTGGGAGCCCCCATTCAATCGCGGCGGTCTGGATCTGAACACCCGCACCGTGCTCGGGCACATCGATGATGCGCAGGACATCCCAGTCCTTTCGTTTGAGCAGATGCTCGAGAAAGGCGCGCGCCGCGAGCTGTGGGTCGAGGGCGACCAGGTCGAAACGTGACGAATGGGTGTTCGCTGTCGATACCAGCTGCCGCACCGGCAAACCGCAGAGGGATCCCGACTCGAGAAGCAGCGGCAGCGCGGCCACCAGCTGCCCGAGACCGTCGCGCCCGATAAGAATGACGAGTTGCGCGCCCGGCACGAAGCTTCGAATCCAGGCGTCGATGTTTTCGTGCCGGGCGAAGGGAACAGCGCCGGTCCTCTCGACGAGGGCGTTCCACTCGCTTTCGAGCGCGCTGAAGGTCTCGAGGGAGCGAAGCTCCGCCACTTGGAGAGAGTCTGAAGGCGGGATCGCCGAAGCGACCCGCCGAGGCGAAGCAACTTCAGGCAATGCGCCGTGTTTCACTCCCTTCGTCGACATTCTGGTGACCGGGCGCGAACTGTTCAGCCAGGACCGCGGCCACCCTCTCGGCTGCCTGGCCGTCCCAGAGCGCCGGAAGAGACTTCCTCCCGGCGTCCTGCGAGGTCGCCAGAGCCCGATCGAAGGCACGGAGGATCCCCTCCCGGCCCGTCCCCGCGATCTGGTTGGTTCCGTCGGACACCGTGCAGGGGCGCTCCGTGTTGTCGCGCAGAGTAATGCACGGAACGCCGAGGGCCGTGGTCTCTTCCTGAATGCCGCCGGAATCCGTCAGGACCAGGCGGGCGGAAGCCTGCAGGGCGAGGAACTCGAGATAGCCAACCGGCTCGAGCAGGGTCCAACGCTCACTCGGAAACGTCACGCCCGCATCCTCGAGGCGCGCGCGCGTGCGCGGGTGCACTGGGAAGACGAGGTGCAGACGCTCCGCCAGGGTATCCAGAATCGCGAGCAAAGCCCGCAAGGCCAAAGGATCATCCACGTTCCCGGGCCGGTGGAGGGTCACAAGTCCGTACTCACGTCCGGAAAGGCCGAGTTGGGCGACCGTCCCCGACCGAAGCGCCTCCTCGCGAGCTTTGAGGAGAGTGTCGATCATCACGTTACCCACAAAGTGCACCCGACCCTGGGCCACCCCTTCCCGGGCGAGGTTGCCAAGGCCGGAGGGCTCCGACACGAAGAGAAGATCGGAAAGGACATCGGTAAGCCTCCGATTCATCTCCTCGGGCATGTCGTCGTCGAAGCTCCGAAGCCCGGCCTCGACATGCGCGATCACGGGACGGTAGCGGGGCTTGCCCGCCCAGACGAATGACTCGAGGCGCTGGAACTTCGCGGCTGCAAGAGCGCACGCGAGTGTGGAGCTGACATCGCCCACCACCAGCACTACGTGCGGCTGTTCGGCCAAAAGCACCGGCTCGAAGCGGCGCATGATTTCGGCGGTTTGCATGGTCTGGCTACCCGGCCCCACGCCGAGGTCGACGTCGGGCTTCTGTATGGCCAGTTGCAGAAAGAAGATGCCCGACAGGCGGGCGTCGTAGTGCTGTCCCGTATGGACGAGGCGCGCTTCGAACAGGGTCCGCCGCGAGAGACTCCGCATCAGGGGCGCGATCTTGATGAAGTTCGGCCGGGCTCCGACCACGCACAGGACCTTGATACTCATGGACGTGGGCCGGCCAGACGGGACGCCTTTACGCGCAGGGCGATGGCCAGACTCTGCGCGACCTTGCCTTCCCAGGTTTCCGAGGCCATGGTCTGGCTGCGCCGCCTCCGTGCCTCCGGCGAATCGGTGCTCAGCACCCGTTCACAGGCCGTCACAAAGGCGGTCGGGCCGGCGACAAGCTCGGCGTTGTCCCGATAGTCGGCGGCCTCGGGGATTCCCGTCGCCACGACGGGCAGGCCGGCGCTCAGATATTCACGGAGCTTGATCGGGTTGATATTCCTCGTCAGCTCATTCGAGACAAACGGGCAGATCCCGATATCAAACCCTTTGGCGAAGCGCGGAAGGTCGGCGTAGGCCCGGCGCCCCAGGAGGTGGATGTTCGGGTAGCGGGCGAGCGCGGAGGCATCCACGGCGACTTTCCCCACGAGTGCGATCGACCAGTCTGGCCTCTGCGCGGCCACCTCTCCGAGCAGGTCGAGATCGATCCAGTTTTCGATGAGGCCGAAGAAGCCAAGGACCGGCCGGGCCAGGCGGCCGATCTCATCCGCAACCCTGGTTCCCTCGTCAAGGGCCGAAGCAAAGTGGGCGTGATCAACACCGTGAGAGGCGAGATGCGTTTCAGGGTTGTACTCGCGCTTGCGTTCGAGCAAGGGCTTCGACGTGGTGAACACCACGTCGGACTTGGTGCACAGGTCCTTCTCCATCAACGCCACCGGCTCCCCACTCAGATGTTTGAACCCGGACCACTCGTCGGTGCAGTAGTAGACGGAAAGGGATTCGCCCATGGCTCCTGCGAAACTCGCGGTCGTGGGCAGGAAGGTCCAAAGCTGGAACTCGCTCATACGCAGAGCTCGACGCTGGATCCCCACCGTGAGTTTGAGGATCCCGCGGTTCAAAGTCGCCACCGCCTTGGAGTAGGGGAAGGGCAGAACCAGCGGGGTGTACACCCAGAGGTTCGGCTCCACCTGCTTCGCTCCCTTGAGGAAGCCGAGCACCTTGGTTCCCATCTTCCGAAGGTCCCTCGCACTTGCGAAGTCAGGCCGCCGAGCGGCCACCGAGTTCAGCCAGAGCACCCGGTTGTCGCGACTCAGCGCCTGCATCACATGGTTGCAACTCGTCGGATCTTCGCTCCAGTCTTTGGCGAAGCAGACGATGTTCTCGCCTCGGGAGGTCTGCGCTTTCACACTGCCCTCATCACATCGCCGGCACTTTCGCGGTCGATGAACACGCGATGCCAGATCTCGAGGTTGACCAGGAGCCATAGGCGCTCCGCGTGGTCCGCTTCACCCAGGCGGTGTTCCTCGGCCAAGCGCGCCGTCTCCTTGGGCTGGAACAGTTCCCGGCTCCGCGCTCTGGGCGACAGGACGAACTCCCGCACCACCGGCCAGAAGGGCCCCTTGAACCACGGTCCAAGGGGAACCGGAAAGCCCATCTTTGGACGGGTCAGAATCTGCTTCGGCACGATCCCCCGCAAGGCATCGCGAAGCACGGCCTTCGTCTTGAAGCCGCGGAGCTTGGCCGGCGCGGGCAGACCGGCCACATGTTCGACGAGCTCATGATCCAGGAACGGCACCCGGCTTTCGATGGATGCAGCCATGCTCATGGCGTCCTGTTTCATCAGCAGACGGGGGAGATAGGTCTGAAGATCGGTGCGGCTCATGCGATCGAGCGTCGAGCCCAAAGCCTGGCGGTAACACCGCATGGCCTCGCCGTGCGCGTCCTCTGCGACGTCGAGGACCGATCCATCCAGCATTCGCCGCTGCTGCGCCGCGGCGAAGACCGCGAAGTTCTCGCAGAAAAGCGAACGCGGACCTGGCTCGAGCCCGAGGAAACTACGCCCCACATATCGCCGGGCCTTTCGGGGAAGCCTCGAGATAGCCTCCCGCACACCCCGACGCACGGTCTCAGGCAACACCGTGGCGTACGCACGCCCCAGCCGTTCGTTCCAGGCCGTGACTCGATAGCGGTTATAGCCGAGGAACAACTCGTCCGCGCCCTCGCCGGTGAGAACCACCTTGACGTGCTCGCTCGCCAACAGAGAAAGAAAGTAGAGAGGAACGCTGGATGGAAAAGCGATCGGCTCGTCTTCATGAAAGACAAGGGAGGGCAGCGCCTGAAAGAACTCCAGCGCCCCGACCACGCGCTCCTGATGCATCGCCCCGGCCTGCTGCGCGGCGAGACGCGCATAGCCGAGTTCGTCGGCTTCGCGTTCGGCGAAGCCCACCGCGGAGGTTCGGACCGGCTCCTTCATCAAAGGAGTCATGAGACCAAGCAAGCCGCTCGAGTCGATCCCCCCGGAGAGAAAGAGACCGAGGGGCACGTCGCTCATGAGATGGCTGGAGACCGCGGCGCGAAGGCGCTCGCGAAGGTCGTCGGCCAGTGAGCTGGCGCTTGGAACGGCATCCTGGGACGCCCCGGGAATCGACCAGTAGCGCCGCTCCCGGAATCCCTCGTCCTCAGTCCAGGTGAGGGTGCGACCGGCCTCGAGGCGTTTCACGCCATCAAAAAGCGTGGCTGCCCCCGCGACAAACCGGTTCGCGAGGTACTGGGGTAGAACCGGGCGATTGAGCTTCGCCGGGTGACCCGCCTCCAGCAGGGCCTTGATTTCGGAGGCGAACATGAACTCGCCTTCGCCCATGGCGTAGTACAGGGGCTTGATGCCCAGGCGGTCGCGCGCCAGCAGCAAGCGCCCGCGGGTGGCGTCCCAGATTCCGAACGCGAACATGCCGGAGAGACGCTCGACGCATCGCTCGCCCTCCTCTTCGTACAGGTGGAGGATCGTTTCCGTGTCGCTGCGGGTCCGGTACCGATGGCCTCGCGCTTCGAGGCCAGGGCGGAGCGCGGCATGGTTGTAGATCTCACCGTTGAACGTGATCCACACGGTTCCGTCCTCGTTCGACATGGGCTGATGTCCCGAAGCCACGTCAACGATGGCCAGCCGCCGATGGCCGAGCCCGATGGGCCCACAGATGTGGACGCCCGCGCCATCCGGGCCGCGATGCCGCATCGCGTCGCGCATCCGCTCGAGCCGGCCCGGATCCAGAGGCGGCACGCCTGAGTTAAGCCGCAGAATCCCGGCAATGCCGCACATGGCTAACGTTTAATCCCCATGAAGATGAGCTGAGGGCTGGTGAAGCGGTTCTCGGCGCCGCGGTCTCCCAGGAAGGTCCGGAACATCACGTTCAGCAGGACCTGGGCCTTCATGCAGAGGCGGAGCAAGGGAGCGAGGCGCGACCCCTCCCTCACATTGAACAAATAGAAGCTGAAGGTGCCGACGTAGGCGCACACGAGGGGGCGCACCCGGTCTGTGTCGAAGAGTTGAAGGAACGGCGCCTGCGCCATGATGCTCAGGTTGTGCATGGGAATCAGCTCAGGGTGGAACAGCCGGGTCAGGGCCAGGTTCAGGCCCTGAAGATTCGGAATCGTGACCACCAGAAGGCCGCCCGGACGGAGGAGGTCGAGGTGACGATCCACCACCGCCTTCGGCTCATCGAAGTGTTCGATGAAGCCGCGGGAGACCACAACGTCGAACCGTTCGCGATGGCGGTTGAGACATTCCTCGGAGAAGAAGTCCACGGCGTCCACGTTCAATGGATCGAGGCCACGCGCCGCGAAGAGCGTGCGATTCGCGCGCACGCCCTCCTCGGAGTACTCGATGCCGTGGGGCACGAGACCGAACGTCTGGTTCAAATTGATCAGGTGTTCGCCGGGTGCGCTGCCGATCTCCACCACCGTGGCGCCGGGCAAGGGCATGTGCTTCCGGTACAGGACGTCCCAGATCTGATGGTCGTCGTAGCTCGACATGCTCTCGACGAACCGATCTCCGAGTAGTCCCTTGAGGCGTCGCGATGCCCAGCCCTTCTTCTTGGGCTGAGGAAACGCCTCCAGGCTCTCGCCGGCGTGGACTGAATCCCAGTATTCGCGCTGGGTCAGGCGGGTCACTTTCTCCACTCGACGCTCCCTTCGAGGGTCACGGTGTTGGCGTCGTCAAGGCGCAGGGTCTGCTCGGAATCGTCGAACAGAAGACCCGTAACCGGGCCGCCCGGATCCTGAAGGGCCAGCACCTGCGGAGGCGCCATGGCCGAATCCTCCACTGGGAGGAGGAGCGTCACGATCCGAAGGGGCAGCCGGACCACGGCCTCGTACACCAGGGACGGCGCCGCGCTCCGCTCGCCATAGTTTTGCGAGACCCAGCCGGAGAGAGGCGACAGGCCACCCGATTCGATGCGGCATGTCAGAGGCTCGGCGGAGAAAGCGCGAACGAGCAGTCCCCGCCCCCGTTTGCCGCGGGCACGAGCCCACGAGCCCGACACCGCGCTCAGGTTGACCTCGCCAAACTGGAACCGATGCTCGATGCGATGTTCGGTCGCACCGCTCAGATCGTCCACGATCACCCAGTACCCTGGCGTCTTGACGAACACCACGCGCCTTCGGTGAACCACCGGATCGGGCAAACGGCAGTAGGCCTCGTGACTCGCGTCCGCGAAGTCGTACCCGTCTGTCGACTCGAAGCGGCGCAAGTGAGCCGTCGGCAGTTGTTTCCAGCCAAAAGGGCCCTTCGGCTCGGCCTGGCCTGCTCCGTCCACGGTCACGGTCGAGTGGGCTGCAGTGCTTCGGAAGTGGTCCCTGGCAGCCGGGTCTTTCGCGTAGAGGAAGGTTCCCGGATCGACGATCACGGGTTCTCCAAATGGGCTGACCACGACGCTGAGAAGGTCGGCGTGTCCGTGGGCGCCGCTCTGCGCTCCGGCAAGAGGCCCGACGTCGAACACAAGATGATGCGCGGTGCGGCGCCACCCGCCACGCATCACCACGTATCCCCCATCCGGAAACACCCGGGAGGTTTCGCGCGGGGGCGCGGCCCCGCTGGACTCGCTTGTGGCGACGACGCCCGAGCCGAGGAACCACAAAGCCTCCGGCTGAATCCCCGAGGCGGCCCAGGCGAAGTCCGCGCGGCCAAAGAATGCCGCGGCCACGGAGAAGAGACCACGAACGTCCTTCGGCTCTCTTTGCATGAGAGGCAGGAGGAAACCTCCATCCTGGTCGCCGATCACCGGCATCCCACCATCCGGACGACGTATCGCGAGCAGGACGTCCAACATTCGCTCTACGGTCGCCCTCATGCCGGAGGGAACGGGCAGGTGATTCCGGTCGGCCAGGATCAGATAGTGGAGGTAGATCTCCGCGGTGTAGATCTGATAGGCCGTGGTCTGTTCAAAATAGACGCCGTCCGGCAGGACCTGCTTGTCGAGCTGCTCATCCAGAATCCCCCGCCCGAGGTCGCGTCGTCGCGAGGCTAACGGGTTCTGGGGAAACGCCAGGCCTGCGTAGAAGAGGCCGAGGGCTTCGCCGGTCAGATGGGTATTGGGCGAGGAGTGGCGGGACAAGTAGCGCTCGATGTGATCCGCGTGATCGTCCACCGCTCTCGAGATTTCCGCGTAGAGCTGCGGCGTGAGATGTGGTGACACGCGGAAGAGTGAGACGGCCCACGTCCACGCCATCAGGCGCAGCGCCACTTCCAGACTGCTGACCCAGTTGATCCCCAGACCGGGCGGGTTCTCGCGGGTCCACTCGCGGAACAGTCGAGCGAAGGCCTCCGCATAGCCTTCATCGCCGGTCGCCTGATAGGCCATCCCCAAAGTGACGAGGAACTGCATGCGGCTCAGTTCCCACACCACCTTCGGGTCTCCAACGACTGCCCCGTCCATCGGATCGATCACCGTCCAGTGGGCGAGAGGTGACCGTCGCCCCGACACGGGATCGAGACGCCAGTCGATGGGATCGCCGAACCACAGTCCGTGGTATCCGAGCAGATCGAATCGCCCTGCTCGCACGTTGTCCGCCCCGGCCACGATCGCCGCTCGCGACTCAGGAGCAAGGCGCTCGCGCAGCGCGCGGACCAAAGGATCAGAGGCCCCCGCGAAGAAGCGTCCCGGACTCGTGGATCGGAAGTGGTCGAGACTCGTGGAGTCCTTGAACTCAGAGTCGATCGAGGGCGTTTGTCGCCCCCGCCGGCGGCTGCCTGTGGCGACCGGAGAGTGCCTCGCCATCCACTTTGAGGCCTGCTGGCGACTGCGATCGGCAACCTCCCGCACCGGCATGCGCAGGAGTCGCGTCAACATCGGGCCTCCGTTTGGGCGCGACCGCCTTCGTAGACCCCGGCCCATTGATCGCGCACGCGATCCCACGAGTGTTGTTCCGCCACGGCCCGGCCGCGCAGCGCGAGCCGCTCCGCCAGCGCGTTATCCCGCAGGAGGGCGGTCACCGCCCGCGCCATGGCCGGGGCTTCGGCAGGCGGCACGATGAGACCCGACTCGCCATCGCGGACCATCAACGCTATGCCCCCGGTCGCAGTGGTCACCACCGGAAGTCCTGATGCGAACGCCTCGAGAATGGACAGCGGCTGATTGTCCACGAGCGAAGCGTTCAGGTACAGGTCGGCGTTGGCGCAAAGGGCCGGGATCTGCTCCGGACTGACCCGCCCGAGGAAAGTCACCCCTTCAAGCCCGGCGGCCAGCTGACGAAGGGCGGCCTCTTCGCTGCCCGAGCCCGCGAGGGTCAGAGTCGCGCCCGGGTACTCGGCCTGGATCAGGGCGAAGGCGCGAACCACGACATCCAAACCGTAATTGGGCTCGAGGGTCCGAGTGGAGAGCAGCTTGGGTAGAAGCGGCGTTCGTTCGCGGTAGCCAAAGCGCGTGGTATCGATGAAGTTGTGAACCACCCGGACCCCATAGCCGTGACGCTCGAAGACGACTCGCAGGTGCTCAGAAGGAACCACGATCTGGTGGGCCAGGCGCAGCCAGGGATGAACGAGGCCGCGGCCCTGCTCGAGGTGAAGGGCCGCCTCTCCGCTGTGATAGTTGAGGATGACGCGCTTCCCCAGCGCCCGGCCCAGGAGCATGGCGGGGACCGGGGCCAGCAGGAACGACCAAAAGGAGGCGGAGAACACATGCACGACGTCCGCGTCACGGAGTCGGCGAAGACTGAGCCCGTAAAGCGCCTGATTCAAAACGGTCCGGGCGATGGGCACCCGGCGGAGCCAGCCCAGGCCCCGCGGGAAACGGGGATTCGTGGCCACGAACAGCACCTCAAACCCCTCGCGCCTTAGACCCTCAACGAGGGCCCCGGCCTGGATGGACTGGCCCCCGGGCACGTCGAGGCTGGGGGCGACGATAGCGACGCTGACTCGTCGGGGGACGCCGTGAGAGTCGGTGCAGCGCCCGGATCGACTGAAGGCGCCATCCACATGGGCGAGGAGAACGCTGGGAGAAAAGCGACCAAAAGCGCCCTGCGTGGAGCCCTCCCAGAGGACGCGGCGCGGCAGAGTGAGCATGGGGTACTCGCGATCGCGGTGATGACATCCGGTGTAGGCATACAGATAGCCGGCGGCGGCCACGGCGCGTACGCTCACCGGGTCGAAGCAGCCGTCGGGATAGACAAAGTGATTCACGGGGACGCCCAGCCGGGCGCTCAACTCCTCCCGCGAGCCCGCGGTTTCCTCGGTCACTCTGGCCGCGTCTTCGCAGGCCAGTCGCACATGCGTCCGCGTGTGTGAACCCACGGTCAATCCCGCCTGCGACATGCGAATGAGCTGGTCCCATGACAACGACCGGGGCGCTTCGCCGCCACCTCCGAACTCGGCCTCGAGCACAGCGCTGATGCCCGAGAGGGTCTCCTGATCCAGGGCTTTCAGAAGCGCCCTCGTCGCCTTGAAAGAATCGTCGGGAAGCCGCCCCACCGGGTAGCCACTCCCGGCCAGGAGAATCCCCACTCGTTGGGACGTCGATTGCCGAAAAGCGGAATCGATGGCGCTGTAGACGCGGTCGTGGAGAAACCCCGCTCCGTCGTTCAGCAGCCGCGTCACCACGAAGACCGCGGCGGGAATCCCCATGCTCTGCAGCAGGGGAAAGGCGTTGTCGGCGAAGTCCGCATACCCGTCGTCGAAAGTCACCGCCGCCAACCCCTGAGCTGAGCCCGAGGCGCTCCGCTCACCCATCTCGTCGAGGGTCACGAAGCGATAACGCCCGCTCAAGATTTCGAGGTGTCGCCGGAGCGTCGTCACCCGGATTCCGAGCGCGGGAACGCCGTGGTCGCGGAACGGGGCGTGATCGGAGAGTACGCGGTGGTACCCGAGAATCAACGGCTCGGCCGCGGCTCCGGAGAGCCGGCCGATCCACGGGCTGATGCCTGTCCCCACAAGGCCGTGAGCAATGGCGGACCGCGAGAGCCTTCGGATCATGCGGGACCCCCGGCGCGGGTCGAGACGAGGCGAACGCCCTTACGCTCGTCAAGCCGGCGGACGGCGCGACGGGCTCTCTGGGCGAGGCTCGATCCGGCGCAGGCGAGACGGCCCAGTGGGCCCCTCGGGAAGACCTGGATCCGGCCAAGTCGCCTGACTCCCCTCGCCCAGTCAAACTTGTAGCTCTCCTGGCCGTGAAGCAAATCGAACTCGGAAGCGCCGTCTTCGAGCGCGCTCTGGATCGAGAGGCCCATCGCGACGACACCTACGCTGAGGTTCGCGAACTGAGGATCGAATCCGGACTGGTAGAAGGAGAAGACACGGCCGTAGCGGAAGCCGTACAGAGCCGCGGCCGGCGTCTCGCCCAGCCAAAGCACAAAGAGCCGCAGCCAACCGCGGGCCAGAGCAAGACGCGACCAGTCCTCGTGGAACTCCAGGATGGCGGACCCGGAGAGCCCATCGGAGCCCCCGCGATCCGTCCACCTGAGGCGGTGGAGCTCGAACAGGACGGGAAGGAGATCACGGCGCCGGGACTCCGTAGTCACGGACTCGAAGCGGAAACCGTGCTGACCCTCGAGTTTGCGTCGTTTCCTCTGAAAGTTGGCGCGGTGCTGCGAACTCAGCGTGGCGAGATACGCGGCGAAGGAATCGTGGCCGAGGTCGACGAATGGGCAGCGATGGGTGCGCCGGGCCCGCACCGGACAGCGAAGCCGGCGCAGTTCGCGAGTGAGACGGCTGGCGGTACTTGACGTGATGCGGACCTGACGCAGATCGAGGGTGGCGCCCATCTCCAGGAGGTGTGCGGCGAGTGCCGTCACCACTTCGCCCTCATCCTTTCGATCCGCGATCACGTCGAGGTAGTCCGAACCGACCCGGCCCGTTCCCAGGAACGAAAGGCGAAGCGCGCCAAGGGCTGTTCTCCCCTCCGAACACAGAGGCGCGATCGCAAGCAGTTCAGAGCCGCGGCGAACCGTGAGGATTCTGAGCTGATACCCGGAGGAAAGATGCGACCACCAGGCCCTCATCCATTCCCAGGTCAGGAAGATCGTCTCCGAGGCGCTGGCCCGCAGCAAAGCGTTCCACTCCTCCCGCAGCCCGTCGAAGGCCTCGACGTCGTCGAGGGTTGTCACGTGCAGTGTCGTGGCCGCTATCCCGACATCCGCAGGCGGCATCACGCCTTGGGCCTGCGCCACCGACAGAGTGACCGCGGTCATCAACCCACCTCCCGCGAGAGCGCGCGTTCATAGAGCCGTTCCGTCTGCTCGACGGTGGACTGTAGTGAGAAGCGTTCCCTCGCCGCTTGACGGCCGGCGCGGCCGATCCGCTGGCCTCGCTCGGGGTCAGCAAGCAACCCGCCGATCGCCTCCGCCAGGGCCCCTGCGTCTCGGGGGGGAACTAGGAGCCCGCTGACTCCATCCTCGATCAGCTCCGTGGTCCCTCCAACCGCCGTCGCCACCACCGGCACTCCGGCGACCATGGCTTCAAGCACTACGTTGGAGAGCCCCTCGGCCAGCGAGGGCAATACTGAGATCGTCACTTCCGCCAGAAGCAGCGGAACGTCGGAGCGAAATCCGGCGAAGACTATGCGATCCCCAAGGCCCAGAGCCTGAGCGCGATTCTCGAGATCCTCGCGATACTCACTGGAGATGCTGTCCCCCACGATCAGGAAACGCGCCTCCTCGAATCGGTCCCTCAGGAGGGCCGCGGCGTCAAGGAAGTACTCGAGCCCCTTCAGCCGGTTCAGTCGCGCGAAGACCGCGACCAGCGGCCCCGCACCGGGCAGCCCGAGGGATGGCCGGACGGTCGGGTCGGAAGGCCGGTCGCTGAACCGGCCCACGTCGATGCCGTTCCGAATGATGGTGATCCGCTTCGGGTCATACCCCCCGGTCACCAGGACGTCACGAACGGCCTGCGCGTTCACCAGCACGTGGTCAGCAGCGCGGCAGACCGACTTTTGCAGGGCCTTCTGGGCCCGGGTCAGGTGGTCCCCCGTGTCGCGGATGGAGGCCACCACCAGGGCCACCCCGGCGATGCGGGCCGCCGGAATCGCGAAGATGTTGGCGTAGAAGCCGAAGGAGTGAACAACCCGGATGCGATGGGCCCGCAGGTAGCGCACGAATCGGGCCTGCTGAGCGAGAGTCTTGAGGCTTGGGAGAGTGGTGATGGGGTACTCGGAGAGCGCCACATCCGAGTTGTCGACCTCGTGGAGCAAGGGTCCGGCCCGACGGAAGCAGGCCAGATGCACGTCGAAGCGGCTCCGGTCGTGGTTCTTCACCAGATTCACCACCTGCCGTTCCGTCCCTCCGATGAGGAAATTGCTGAGGAAGGTGAGCACCGGGATCGGCCCCACGGGCTTCAGGGCGGCCTTTCGGACGCGCTTCATACCGCCGCCGCTCGGCCATAGCCGCCAACACTCCGGGCCGCCACCGCGAGGCCGGCGATGACATAAAAGTAGAAGGTGTAGGCGGCGGGGTGAAAGAAGGCGGCCACGGAGAAGGCGATGAGGCTGATCTCGATTCCTTCCGAGAGCTGAGCCACCTCTGGATCGGCGCTTTTCCTCGCCGCGCGCGCGCTCCGCCAGCAGGCATGAAGCACGAGAAGGAATATCGCGAGGCCGGGCAAACCGAGATCAACCGCGAACTCGAGATAGATATTGTGCACCGATCTCCAGGTCGCACCCACCGATTCATTCAGCACCAGGATGTTCATCCCAAGACCGGCGCCGAGAAGCGGGTTCTCAACCGCGTGTTCGATCGCGGCCACGGTGCCCGTCCAACGGGCCCGAGCCGATCCCGTGACATCAGCGTCCACGCTGCCCATGGTCAGAATCCGGTCCGTGTAGGACTCGGGGACGAGGGGTAGAGCGAGAAGCGCGCCGCCCAGGGCCGCGAACACGAAGCTGCGACTGGGACGTCCCAGAAGACGGAGGCCGAACGCCCCGAGGGACGTGGCCAGGGTGAGAAAGCCCGCGCGAGAGAAGGTGAGCACGACCGCGCTCACCTGGATCGCGATGGCGGCGGTCAGGAGGGCCCGGGTCAGAAACCCCGAAGCGGAGAGCAGAAGGGCGACACTCAAGGGGATGATCAGGTTGAGCATCAAAGCGAGATCGTTGGGGTTCCGTGTGAGGCCGGCATCGTGCCCCAGAATCCGAATGTCCTGGGTCGGTCCAAAGACGCCTGAGAGATAGTTCGAAATGCCGACGAGGCCGAGAATGACGGTGAGGACGACGAGAGTCACCGCCATACCCCGCAATCGCAGCCGGGTATCGACGAGGTTTCCTATGAGCCAGAAGACGGCGAGGGCTTTGATAAAGAGGCCCAGAAGAAGGGCCAGGCTCCCCCCGGGCCATAGAGAGAAAGGCATGGTGAGGACGCTCCACAGGAGAAGCCATCCCGCGAGGCGCATCTCCCGGACTGGTCGGGTCAGAGGCAGGCCCAACTCGAAGCGATCTCGAACGTGGGCCACGATGGCGAGGGCGCCCGCGAGCATGGCGAGGCGGATGGTTCCGAGGACGGGAAAGACGTTCTGCGGAGCCAGGAGCAGGACGCAGATGAACGTCACGAGGGCTCCATAAGCAAGGGGGCTCGCGCCGGGGCCGACGAGGACGCCCTCCGCAGGGAGCCGGGCGGGAGACAGCGGACGCCACCAATCGGCCGGGGACGCGCGAGCGGCCCCCTCGAACGGCTGACTGGTCACGCGACGTCACGCGAGGATCTGTTCCGGCTCTCCCCCCGCCGCTGCTCGATCGACACGACATCGTCTCCCCGCCGGTCGCTCAAATCCGCGGGCACGGCCTTTGGTCCCAGCACTGTATGAGCCCTCCTTACGGGATGCTCGTCGCCAAAATAGATGGGAAGAACCTGCGCCCCTGGGCTCGCCGCGATCGCCGCCGGCTTGCTGCCGGAGATCACGACCTTGACCGTCTCAAAGAGGATCCGCAGGTCGAGAGCCAGCGAGAGGTGGCGGATGTAATGCAGGTCGTACCGCATCTTTTCCGTCTCCTCCTCGAGATCGTTCGCGTAGCCGTAACGAATCTGCGCCCATCCAGTGACTCCAGGGCGAACAGAACAGCGAACGCCATAGTAGGGAATGCTCTCGGTGAACAACCCGAGATTGGACACGGGATGCGGGCGTGGGCCCACGAGGTTCATATCGCCGCGCAGGATGTTGACGAACTGCGGCAACTCATCGATGCGGAAGCGCCGCAGCCAATGTCCCACTCGGGTCGTGCGATGGTGGTTGTCCGCCGCCCACTCCGAGACCGAAGCTCCGGTGCTCATGGTGCGGAACTTGATGAGGCTGAAGGGCCGCCCGCCCAGACCCACCCGTTCGTGGAGGAAGAAGACCGGGCCGTCGGAGTCCAGCTTGATCAAGAGGGCCACGGGCAGCAGAAACGGCAACAGCAAGGCCAGACCGACGAGAGCCACAACGAAGCTCAAAGCGCGGGACAGTGAGAGGACCAGCCACGAGGCCTTTGACTCCCCGGAGAAAAGAATGGCGCGCGGCGACGCGTACTCGATGGCGATCTTTCCCGTCAGACGCTCATAGGCGACCATCCCGTCCTCGACCCGAATCCCCCGCGAGCGCGGCTTCAGAAGCTCCCGGGCCAGCATGGGATCGTGCCTTTCGCGGGTGGCGCAGACGATCAGGTCCGGTTCGAACCCCTCGATGATCCCGGCCAGATTGTCGAGCGAGCCCAGGCGAAGGGTGGGAAGAGCGGGCTGAAACTCGCGGGACCCGTCATCGGCGATGCCCACCACGACATCGCGAAGGTCGGGTTCCGCGAACATCTCCTGAACGAGCTTCCCGGCGAGTTCGGTCGTACCCAGGACGAGCACCCGACGCGAGAAGGGGTGCATGGCAAGAAGGTGGTGCAGCACGGCGCGCAGGGGAAGGAGGGCCCCGCCGCACAACACGACGGTCTCAGTTAGATACCGCCAGGACGTGTGGAGCCCGGGAACCAGCCACTGAACGATGACGCCGAGGACGAACATCAGCGCGAGCGCTCTCGGGAGGCGCCTCACGAACACTCCGAAGCTCCGCACTCGGCGCATGTCGTACAGATCGTTGAAGTGGAGCGCGAAGAACCCGCACAGCGCCAGCGCCAGCGCGTGCCCGACGCCGAGGAGGCTCACGGCCGGAGGCGCCTCAACCCGGCTCTCCAGGCGAACCCAGGCGACCAGGAGCAGAACCAAACCTTCAACAAGGGCCAGGGTCATGGACGGTTAGGGGGAGAGGCGAGGATCGAAGGCGATCGGCCCGGCGCCGACCCACGCTCGCCGTAGCTGTAGTAAGCGCGGTGGCGATTCAGCAGCGGCAGGTCGTCCCCGTTGTAGATAATTCCCACCACTTTTGCCGGATCCATCGACGAGAGCGCCTCATCGAGCAGGCCGCGCGGCGTCCCATGGGCGCTCACCACCAGGAAGATGCCATCCACCCAGTCGCTCAGAGCCAGAAGGTCTGCTACCGGCACCACCGGCGGAGTGTCGACGAGCACGTAGTCGAAAGACTGGCGTGCCGCCTTGAGGATCTCGCCCGTCCGAGACGAATGCAGGGCCTCATACGGCATCACGGGACATGTGCCGGCCGGAAGGACGGCAAAGGGGAGCCCCGGCCGACGACGCACCACGCTTTCCAGAGCGATCGCCTCGTCGGCGATGGCGCCGGCAAGGCCCGGACCGGCGGGTCGGACCAGGCCCAGTTGCTCGCAAAGTGTGCCCCGTCTCAAGTCCGCATCAATGAGGAGAACGCGAGAGCCCGCAGATTGCGAAAGGGTGGAGGCCAGATTGATGCTCGTTGTCGTCTTACCGTCCCCCGCCACCGGACTGGAAATGGCGATGACCCGCTTCTCGAGCTTTCCCAGCTGCTGCACGATGTGGCCGAGCACCCGATACTGCTCCGCGGCATAGACATTGGCAACGCGGGGCGCGGTCTCGGCGCCGCGCGCCTCTTTCCGCGACACACTCTCAGCCGCGGGGGCGACCGCTGATCGAAGACCTGGAAGCGTGCTCATACCCGCCCCCTCGGAGCGAGCAGGGCGGTCACCCCCTCGTTCTCGTGAGCTATGAATCGGCTGGCGCCTGCGGTGAGGGCAATTGTGGCGATCAGACCCAGGCTCAACAGGGCCGTCCGCCGTCTCTGGTGCGCCTGCTCCGGCCCCGACGTACTGGAGATTCGAGGGATCCGCACGAGGACCGGCACCCGGGTGTGGAGGCTCAGCGCTTCGACCGAGTGAAAGGACGTGTCGAGCTTCTCGGCCAGGGCCACGGCGATGGCAGCCAAAGCGAGGGCGGCGATCAGACCGAACATCACGAGGCGCATACGGTCGGGGGCGATGGCGTCTTTGGGCGCTATAGCGGGATCGAGCAGCCGAAGGCGCTGGCCCTGCGGTCCGACTTCACGAGCGTCGGCCAGTTGCGCCTCCTCATATCGCTTGAGCAACGACTCATAGAAGTCACGGGTCGTGGCGTAATCGCGCGAGAGGCTCTGGTACTCCTGTTCCCGAAGGGGGGCCCCGGCCGCGCGCTGTCGATACATGGAGAGCTCCTCCCGGAGGCGCGTCTCGTCGGCGGTCAGACTGCGGATCTCGCGGTTGGCCTTCTCGAGTTCGGGCAGGGCCCGATCGACCCTGGGCTTTTGCGCGACGATAGCGGTGAGACTCTGGACCTCGGCCTTTGTACTCACCACATCCGGATACTTCTCGCTGAAGCGGGTGCGAAGGGCGGCCAGTTCCTGCGTGAGCTTGGCCAGGCGCAGGCGATCCGGGTCGGTCTCCTCCTTGGCGTCCACCCCGCCATCCGCGATCAGCGCCGCGCGACGTTCGGTCGCCGCCGCCTTGGCCTCCCTCACCCTCTGCAGCTGCTCGCTCACTCGCTCGGCGGACATGAGGGCGCTCGTCGCCTGCTGCGGCAGTTCGCCGGCGAAGGTCCGCTTGAACTCGGCCATGCGCGCCTCCTGGGGCGCGAGCCGCTTCTTCACGTCCTCCAGTTGAACCCGCAGAACTTCCGCCGCGCCGCTGGTCTGGCGGTCCCGCAGATGCGCGTCCTCCTCGATGTACGAAGCGGTCAGGGCGTTCGCTACCTCGGTCACCTTCGCGCGGTCGCGGCCGCGGAAGGCGAGGGCGAAAGCGATGGTCCCACGCCCCGCGGCGGGGTCGGATCCGGCGATGTCGATACGGACGTCGCGGCGCATGCGTTCAACCGCCGCCTCCGACGAAACAAGCCTGCGCTCCTCGGGGTACAGATCGAAGCGAGCGATGACTTCGGCGAGTCGGGTGCGGCTCAAAATCTCTTGTCGAATGGTCTGGAGCCGTGACTCCACGTCGTCGGGTGCGCCCGGCTGCAGGGGCCGCTCGACCAGTACCGTCGCCGCCGATTGATAGATCTCGGGCAGGCACTTCGCGAAGGTGAAGACGGTTGTGAAGACGATGGCGAATGCGAAAAGGGCCACCCATCGCCGTCTTTGCAACGAGGCCACAGCCCCCGCGATTCCGAGATTCATGGCCGCTACTGCTCCTCAGACGGAATGTTCAGGGGCTGACGTTGGTCCGGGGACACCATGAGTTTCACGTTCAGCGCGCTCCGCCTTATGTGGCCCGACGCGTCGAAGTCAGGCTGCTGAAGATCGAACGCAAAGCCCGCACCCAGGTGAAACCACGGGGAGAAGTGCCACAAGGCTTCCAGATTCAAACGCATCGCCGAGAGGCTCTTCCCGCGCAGAGAGTTGTGATACAGACCCGGCCCGGTACCGATCTCCAGATTCCGGGCGAGCCGAAGCACAACGGTCGCGACCAGGGACTGGGTGTCGAGAGCGCCCGTTTTCCCCAGGGTGGTGGCCTGACTCTTCGCGTACGTCACCGTGAGCAGGCCCCGCTTCATCCGCCGCTTCATGCTGGCGAGGACCTCGGCGGTCACCGCACCTTTGGCGAACCGCGGCCCGGCGCGCAGCAGCACGATGGCGCGGGGCGATACGTCGCCGATCCAGCCGAAGGTAACCACGTCGGCGGTGGAATGCTCCGTCTTGTCCCCTCCGCTGAAGTCGAACAATCGACGCTCGTACCGCAGGGCCAGGGTGTCGCGCTTGGACATACGCCGGTCAAGGCTGGCCGTCCAGGTCTGGGTATCCGCGATCCGGCCGTCCAGGGTCTCGTGAGCCTTCGAGAAAGCCCCGGTGAAGGTGGAGAGGCTGGAGATCCGGTAGGCCAGCAGCGGCGTGACCGACTTCCTCGTGGCCAGAGAACGACCGAGGGCCAGCCCGGAAAACACGTTCAGCTCGCTTGGCGTCTTGGTGTCGATATAGCCCGCGAAAAGCGACAGCGTCAGCGACTTCGTTGCCTGGGCGTCCATCGAAAGCTGCGCGAACGAGCGCCCGTTCATCGTGTCGAAATCCGGATGACGCCCAAAGAAGTCGGCCGCGCGCGAACCTTGCGCGTCGATCGTGAAGCGAGTGGACCTGTAGCCGGTCTGCAGCCCCAGGCCCACCCGGGTCACAAAGTCGGCTTCGGGAAACTGGGTGAAAAACAGGTTGTCATCCAGCGCTTCGGACAGAGTCAGCATGGGGACGAAGAAGGCTCCATTCTGCTTGGGCGGAGCGGGAACGAGCTCCTGAGCCTCGGCTCGGGCGAGCGGAAGGGCGAGCAGGGCAAGCCCAACGAGCCACCTCCAGGCCAGTCCGGTCAGGTCTTTGCGCTTGATCAAGTAACGTTCCTTAGGAGAATCGGGGCCTCGGCGAGGCGCCTCACCCGTAGCGCGAAGCAAGATTCCGGCCACCGCCGATCTACACGACTTCCCCGTCTCGCCGCGGGGATTTCGGTCGGGGCGGTTCTCCAAATGGCCGCCGGTTTGTAGATTCCTCACTCGTGGCGCATGCGCCTTCCGGCCAGCGAGGAGGGGCGTAGGCCGCCCTAACCGTCGTATTTACGGCACTATCACGATGTCGCCCGGACGCAGATCGAAGTTCTCCTGCGGGTTCTTGGTCTCGTGGAGTTTGTCGTAGTTGAAGGGGATGCGCTTTGTCACTCCCCCCTCGGTCCGCGTAACCATGATCTTTGCGCGACCCGCGAACTCCTTGAAGCCGCCCGCCATGGCCAGGGCGTCGACAATCGTGGCGGAACTCCGGAGATCGTAGCGGCCCGGCTTCGCCACCTGCCCGATGACCGAGATCATGAAGCTCTTCACCTCGGTCACGATGACCGCCACCTCCGGCGAGGGAACGAACTCCACCAGTCTCTTCATGATGGCGTCGCGCAGTTCCATCGGAGTCAGGCCGGCGGCCTTGACGTCATTCAGAAGCGGCAGGCTGATCATGCCGTCCGGCCGTACGGGCACAGTGCGGCTGAGCGCCTCGTTACTGAAGACGGAGATCTGAAGGATGTCTTCGGCGCCGATGCGATACGCCACCGCCGTCTCGCCCGGGTTGGGCTGCGAGGGTTGAGCCTCCGCGCGTCCGAAGGCGCCCAGGGTGGCGGCGAGCGCCACGAACAAATGCAACTTGTTTTTCATGCGTTTCTCCATAGAAGGCTTCTTGTCAAAGGGTCGGTCGGACTGCCTGCGGTCCGGGGCTCCGGCGCGGCGGCCGGGACGTCGGTCGAGGTAGGGTTCCGTCAAGGAAGGCGCGGCACCAGAGTTCGAAGGAAATGAGCGTCCACAACTCGAGACCGAGATCACGTCCCGCCTCGTGGCGCTCGATCAGCTTGATGACGTAGGCACGCTGGAAGATGCCCCGGCTGAGCGCAGGTCCACTCAGGAGCAGGTCCCGCAGAAAGCTGGACAGCCGCCCCCGAAACCAGTGCCCGAGGGGTATGCCGAAGCCCTGTTTAGGACGATCGATGACCTCGTCGGGCAGGACCCCTCGCATCGCTTGTTTGAAGACGTACTTCCCCGTCCCGTTCTTCATCTGCATTTCAGGCGGAATCGTGGCGGCGAACTCGACCAGTCTGTGGTCGAGCAACGGTTCCCGCGACTCGAGGGAGTGGGCCATGCTCATGCGGTCCACCTTGGTCAGGATGTCCAGGGGCAAGGACCTCTCGATGTCGAGCCGCTGGAGTTCCGACAGCCAATGCGAGCCTCCGCGGAGCATGGCTGCCGCTTCATCTTCAGCCGCGTCGCCCGCGGTCAGAGCGGCATAGGCCTCGGGGGTGAAGAGGCGGCGCTTCTGGTCTTCTCTGAAGAGGGTCTGAGCATCGAGATACCGCTCCCCATCGCCCAGACCGTGATGGCGCACGAAGTTACCGCCTTTCATTCCATCCGGCATCAGGTTCCCCAGGCCTCGAAGCGCCGCCCGCGCAGCCGCGGGCAGGGCCCCGCGTTCACGCCCCTCGATTCGGTACTTCTCGTAGCCTCCAAACAGTTCGTCGCCGCCGTCGCCCGACAAGACGACGGTGACGTGTTCGGCCGCCATCTTTGACACCAGGTAGGTCGGAATCGCGGAGGAGTCGCCAAACGGTTCGTCCAGGAACCAGGCAATGTCCTCGAGCACATCCACCACATCCGGCTGCAGGATCAGTTCGTGGTGATCGGTACCGAACCGTTTCGCCACCTTGCGCGCATGGTCCAGCTCGTTGAACTCGCACTCGCTGAATCCGATCGAAAAGGTTTGGACCGGCTGGTCCATCAAAGCGGCCATGGTGGCAACGACAGCGCTGCTATCGAGGCCTCCGGAGAGGAAGGCCCCTATGGGGACGTCGCTCACCAGCCGCAGCTTTACCGACTCGGCCAGAAGCCCCCGCACCCCCTCGACGAAGTGGCTCTCCGGCTTGCCGTGATCAGGCGCGAAACTCGGCTTCCAGTAGCGATGGAGTCGAACACCGGCTGAAGCGCTCGCCACCAGCAGGTGCCCGGGCTCCAGCTTGTGGACGCCTTCGATGATGCTCTCCCGCGAGGGAGTGGTGAGGAACGTGAAGAGATGGTCCACGGATCCCCAGTTGAGCTTTCGTGGAACTTCGGCCAGTTGGAGGATGGCCTTCAGTTCGGAGGCGAAGAGAAGTCGCCCCGTCCCGTCACACCAGTAGAGCGGCTTGACGCCCAGCCGGTCGCGGGCCACCATCAGCTGCCGCCTTCGCACATCCCACAAGGCGAAGGCGAACATGCCGCGCAGGTGTTCGACGCAGGAAACGCCGTGCTCCTCGTACAGGTGCGCGATGACTTCGGTGTCCGTGTGGGTCTCAAATATGTGCCCCGCGTTCTCGAGATCGCGCCGTAGTTCGCGGAAGTTGTAGATCTCGCCGTTGAACACCACCCACACGGTGCCGTCCTCGTTCCGCACCGGCTGGGATCCGCCCTCGACGTCGATCACGCTGAGACGTCGCATTCCGAGGGCGAGCCCGTCGGCCACATGAAAGCCTGCTTCGTCGGGACCCCGGTGGATCAGCGCGTCGCACATGCGCGTGATGTCGTCCGCCTCCACGGTTCTCCCCTGGAAGTCGAAGATCCCGGCGATGCCACACATCGCGGTTACCTCGCCCCTGCCGCTCGATGACGGTTGGTCCATCGGCGCAGTTCCGTCGACAGCGAAGCCTTCTCACCCTCGTGGATGATCCCTGTCGCGAAGATGAGGACCAGGTAGACAAGGGTGAAGGTCGCCGCCTCGACGAACAGCACGTAGAGCCTCGATCCGCTGAGCGCGCCCGTCATGAACACCACAGGCAGCGCGGCAAGAACGCTGGCCGCGAGAATGGCCGCGAGGCCGCGCCAGGGGAGAAGATCGCCGGTCTTCAGTTCCATGACGCTGCGCATGCGGTAGAGGTGCAGTCCCTTCGCGAGGGCCATGGCCAGGAGGGTCGCAAGCACCGGGCCGAGAAGTCCGAAGGCGGCCATCAGGGGCTGGATCAGGACGACGATCAGCGCCAGCCGGACGAGGTTCACGATGAACAGATACCGAAGCTGCGCCTGCACCCTCATCACGCCATCGGTCTGAAGGATCGAGAGCGCGATGGTCATCACCCACAACGCGAAGATGGGCGCGCTCGCCGCATACGCATCGGTGAAGAGGAAGGTGATCACCTCTTTCGCGGTCACCATCAGAAAGGCCACCGCGGGAAGGAAGACGAGGGCGAGTTTCCGCGTGATGTCGATCCAGATCGACAGGGCATGAGCCGGGCGCCCCTCGCGCAGTTCCTCTCCCATCCGCACCATCATCACGCTCGAGGCCGGAGTGGCGAGGAAGTCGACCAGAGGCACCTGAAAGCAGCCCACTGAATAGATGGCGAAGGTCGCGGCATCAAACGTCCAGCTGACCGCATACTGGTGGAAGGTCGACTGGAGGATCTCCACCAGGACGTAGAGGGAGAAAGGAAGCGCGTAGGCGAGTTGACTTCTCATCAGGCCCGGGGCGACCTGGAACTCCGAGCCGAACTCCCGTTTCAGCATCCACACCGCCGCCACCAGCCGCGCCGCCGAGAAGATCACCGCCCAGCGCATCAGTGTGCGCAGATCGTTGGCCAGAAACACCACAGGCAGCGCGAAACAGGCGGCCCGGGCGAGATCGGAGATCACATAGGTGACGGAGGCGGTGGTGTATCGCTTCCTGGAAATCAACGCAATCTCCAGAACGGTGGCCACAAGGGTGAAGAACAGGAAGACGCCGATCGACGGGAGATGCTCCGCGAGTGCCGGATTCTTCATCCACGCCGCTACAGTGAAACGCGTCGCATGGAGCCAGGCCAAACATGCGATTCCGGAGACGACGAGGCCCAGGACGGCGTTGGCTACATATCCCCCGCCCTTCGCCGGATCTTTCGGGACGAAGTAGTAGAGGCTGTCTGACAGCCCCACCAGTGCAACCGAGTAGAGCGTCGCGAACACCAGGAAGAGCTGCTTGTAGGTTCCGTATTCGGTCTGGTCGAACAGACGGACCAGGGTCAGCGGAATCAGGAGCGTGGCGATAGAGGCAAGCGCCCGGCCGCCCATGAGCAGCAGGGCCGGCCGAAAGGTCGACTCCGCGCGAATCCTCTGGACCTCGCTCACGTTCTTTCGGCACGGGCTCCGGTCGCAGCCATCAACTCTCCTTCGGGAATCGGACCGGCTCGCCCGGTCCCGGCCTGGAGGTAGGCAAGTTGGATGCCACGCAGAGAAGTTGACCGCCCCCACCCCCGCCGCGAGCCCACCGCGCAAAGCCCACCAAGGGGTTCCGCTTTGTAGAAAAGAACCCTGTCTGTAGTCCCCGGGCCTCCACGGGACGCCTGCTTCGCCTGGCACACGACTTGATGCACTTCCCGGATCGATGGGAGGCGCGAGCGGCGAGACGATCAAGCAACGAGCGCGAAAGGCTCGTGAGCAGCTCCGCACGCTAGGCCCCTGGAATCTCCTGGAACGCTCTCTACGTAAGGTGACGCGCCCCTGGCTCGACTCGGGGAGCCTGACCTTCTTTGTGAACCGTTCTCCCGCGGGTGACGCCGCCCAACTCTCCCCAGGCTTTGAGATTCGCGAGCTATTCCCCTCGGACAAGGAAGCCGTGCTGTACGGCTCGGAGTCCGGCTGGGAGAAGCTCCTGGCGCGATTCCACACAGGAGACCGGTGCTTCGGCGCGCTGGATGCGCAGGGCCGGGCGGTTCACACCCGGTGGGTCACCTTCGTCGGAACCGCCATTCCTGAACTCGGCATGCGGTTCGTACCGGCCCCTGACACGGCCTACTTCTACGATGGCTATACACGGCCGGACGCGCGACGCCAGGGCATCGACCCTGTTGTCCGCGATGCCATCTTCCGCGCCGCACGAGCGCAGGGCCGGACCCGCGTCTACTCCTACGTCCGAAACGACAACTCGCTCGGCCTTCGTGCCGCGTCGCGTGCTCAGGATGTGTCCGCCCGGGTGCGCTACCTGCGACTCCTCGGCGCCGCGCCCAGAGTCCTCGGTGGGGACCAGTTGCCGGGAGCCACCCTGGTACCTCTCGCCACCACCGCGGACGAGGCAGCACGGCGCGGCGCCGACTGGCGCGCGTGGTTTGAAGGATGGCTCAAAGAGCCGCTCGCCTCACGATCCATCGGCTTTCACCAGCTGCCCGACGCGGCCTTCAAAGCCACGGCCGACCACATTCGTGCCACGTTGTCCCTGGATCCATCCACAGACCGTGTTCTGGATGTCGGCTGCGACAGCGCGCTCGTGACTCAGCACGTGAGTCCCCATTGCCGGAGTCTGGTGGGTGTGGATTTCGTCCCCGGGATGCTGATCGATGCGCGGCGGGCGCGCATCGGGAAGGCGATCCTTCCGGCTGTCCCGCATTTCGCCGCCGCCGACGGGCGCTCTCTTCCGTTCCCCTCTGACGCTTTCTCCATGGCCTACTGCACCGGTGTCGTCCACACCCTGCCCACACTCGAACACGCCGTGGCCATGATCCTGGAGATGGTTCGGGTGGTGGCTCCGGGAGGGCGCATCCTGGTCGGGGCGTTGCCCGACGTTCACAAACGCGGGGCAGGCCGCAAACATGCGTGGCGAGTTGGCGGCGCGCGCGAGCGGGCCCGACTCCTCGCTGCGATGGTGGTGCCCGCCCGTGTCCGGGGTGTTCTCCGGGACGCGCTAAGCAGCGGAGAGGGCTCACCGCTGCGTTATCTGGAGTTCGATCTTGAAGCCCTCACTGCGCTTCTCCGGAGGCGCGGGGTCGAGTGCGCCACCGTCCACTATCCGGCGGACTACTGGAGTCGCGACTTCCGCGTCACGAGGTCCAATCTGGTTATCACGGTCCCGCGGCAACCCTGACTCGGAGGCCCTATCAGTGGGCCGGAATCCTGGGCAGGTCGATCCAGAAGACGCAGCCCTTGCCCGGCACATCCCGTCCGCCCATCTTCCCGCCCATCACGGCCACACCTTTGCTGCTGATCGTGAGCCCGAGGCCGAGGCCGGTGCGGTTGGCGCTACGTTGCTCGAACGGCTTGAACAGCTCGTCGACTTGCCCTGAGGGCAGGCCGCCACACTCATCTTCGACTTCGAAGAGCACCCGCTCCCGGGTGACCGTGGTCTTGAGGAACACCTGCGTGCCGGCTCGGCTGAACTTGAACGCGTTCTGGAGGAGATTGGATATGGCCGCGGAGAGAATCTGAGGATCGGCTTGGACGTGAACGCCCGGCTCGACGTCGAGAACCACGAACTCCACTCCAGCAGCATCGGCGACCATTCCGCCCTCGCTACGGATCTCGTTGATCAGGTCGGCGACCGAGACAACCTCCTTGAGCCCGAGTCCCGCCTCGAGCCGGACCTCCGCCAGCGAGTTATTCACCCC
>CXWL01000199.1_pt1 | contig 142764 bp, 140 predicted proteins | sample 590931 | NCBI WGS metagenome assembly CXWL01 (sample SAMEA3498368, study PRJEB10139) | groundwater metagenome | biome: water well; material: biofilm material | place: Germany | collected 2015-04-27
CTCGGGCGTAGAGCGCTAACGCATCAGATGCGGCTTGCCGCGAAAGCGGTTTTGTTCGTTGGCCCAATGCGGTCATTGGGCGCGGGGCTTTAGCCTGAGTATCGAGTAGCTAGATGAGGTGCTGCGGGCCATCGCTCACCGCCCCAGTCGGGTTGTCGCCTCAGGGAGATGCATCGCATGGTTTCGATCGCCGCCTACTACCTAGTTGTCCTTGGCGTGCTGCATGTGCTGTTCGGACTTGTTAGGTTCAGGACCCCTCTTCGTGAGGCCTTACTGGAAGGATTTATTGGACGTTTCGGACAGAATGATGCGCGCCGGTTGGCTTTCTGGTTCATCATCGTCGGTCCACTCCTGAGCCTTCTTGGCCTGGGCGCCAGTCATGCATTCAGCTGCGGCGACCTGGAACTCATACTGACGATGGGCGCAACCCTGCTCGTCGCTTCAGTGATTGGCGTGTTGGCGTTTCCGGCATCACCCCTCTGGGGACTTATGCCGCCGGCTTTCATCTTTGTTCTTGGTGGCCTCGGACTTGTAGCCTGAAGCGACCACGGGAAGTGCGTTGAACCCACGATAGGGAAGCCTGGATGAACGGTCGTCTCCGGCGAAATCCAGCCGCGCCCTGCATCCCGCCCGAGTGACCGCTTTAGAAAAGCGCGCCACCTCGCCCAGCCCCAGCGCCGCTGCCACTTGTTCACAAATGCTCGGTATTCTTCGGCCCATGGTCGCTGCCGCCCTCCTTGCCCAATGGGTCGCGCATTTGCGCGATGAGCGGCGGTTCGCGGCCAATTCGGTCGAGGCTTACGAGCGCGATGTCGCGGCGTTTTTGGGGTTCCTCACCAACCATTTGGGCGGCGAAGCAAAGGCCGCTGATCTCGCCCAGCTCGAACCGCGCGATCTGCGCGCTTACCTGGCGCACCGCCGGCAAGGCCTCGATGCATTGGCGGATCGATCGATTTCGCGGGCGCTGGCGGCCATTCGCGCTTTCTTCCGCTATCTGGAGCGCCGCCATGGGATCACCAACGCGCGGCTTTCGCTGGTGCGCGGGCCCAAACTCAAGCGCTCGCTGCCGCGGCCCGTCTCGGAAGACGCGGCCCGCGCTCTGATCGTTGACGCTGGCGAAGCCGCCGCTCTGCCCTGGGTGGGCGCACGCGATGCGGCGCTGATCACGTTGCTCTACGCTGCTGGCCTGCGCATCTCCGAAGCGCTGGCGCTGACCGGCGCTGACCGCCCGCTGCCGGAATCGCTGCGCGTTACCGGCAAGGGCGGCAAACAACGCCTTGTGCCGCTGCTGGCGGCGGCCCGCGAGGCGGTTGAGCGCTATGCCACGCTCTGCCCCTACGCGCTCACGGAGGATGCGCCGTTGTTCCGCGCGGTGCGCGGCGGACCCTTGAGTCCGCGCATGGCGCAGGCCCTGATGGCGCACTTGCGCACACGCCTGGGTTTGCCTTCGTCGGCGACCCCGCACGCTCTGCGGCACGCTTTCGCCACGCATCTGCTCGCCAATGGCGGCGATCTGCGCGCGATCCAAGAGCTGCTCGGACACGAATCACTCTCGACGACTCAGGGCTACGCAGCCGTCGAAGCGACAAAAATATTGCAGGCGTATCGCGCCGCGCACCCGCGCGCGTGACGTTTTTCGCGCACGCGAACACCGCTGCGCGCCTTTGTTTTCAAGGTTCGCAGAGCATTCGCGCAGATCAAATTATCTTGCAAAATCAAACATGCGAAAAACTACGCGCTTGTTTGCATGGAAACTTTTCGCAAACCAAATTGCTTCAAACAAATACTCGGAGAGTCAAACAACTCCCACCAACCCAACGTCCAACACCAGTAAAGATGAGGAAACTAAGATGGCTAAGAAAGTAAAGAAGGCGGCCAAGAAGTCCGCACCGAAGGCCCGCAAAGCGCGTAAGACCGTCGCCCGCAAGCCCGCCGCCAAGAAGACCCGCAAGGTCGCCAAGCGCAAGACCGCCAAGAAGGCCGTGCGCAAAGTCGCCCGCAAAACGACCCGCAAGATCGCGAAGAAGCCGGCCCGCAAGGTTGCTCGCAAGAGCGCCCCCAAAATGGCCAAGCCCGTGGCGGCCGCCGTCTAAAACAAGTCGAGCAAGAGGGGCGCAGGCGATGCGCCCCTCTTCGCTTTCAAGCCCAGGCCTATCCATCCGAGATCAAATGCGTTCCCCGGTCATTAGAAGCCCCCGCTCCCGCATCGAACGCCGCCGCCTGACCCGCATTTCCAAACGCTAAGCAATGGCGGGGCACACCGCACACCACTCCACCACCGCAATCGCCCACTTGACGCAGCGCCCGCGTTCAAGTACTTTGTTTTATAAAGTACTCTGTGGAGATGGCATGACGCGTGAAGAGCTGCTCGATGACCTGGCGTACGCGCGTAACCTCGCTGAGGAAGGTCGCCACGCGCCTTTGATTGGCGGGGCGTTCCTGGTGCTGTTTGGCGCGCTGCTGGCAATCGCCTGGACCACGCATTGGGCGGCGATAACAGGTCAATTTGGCGCCTGGCTCTCGTTGAACCCGGGATTGGTTTGGGTCGGCTTTGGCGTCGCGGCCGGCGTCGGCGGGCCGTGGGTAAGCGCCAGCGTGCGTAAAAAAGCGGGCGGGACGGCGATTGGCAATCGGACCGACCGGGCTGTTTGGCAGGCGGGTTCTGGCGCGATTTTCGCGGTTGTTGTGGGCACGCTGCTGGCCGCCATTCTGCGCGGCGAACACCACGCGCCCGACGCCATCATGGCCGCGAGTTTCGGCTTCTATGGCATCGCGCTCAGCACCACCGCAGCGATCGCGGGCATACGCTGGCTTGGCGGCTTCAGCCTGCTGGCGTTTGGGTTCAGCGGCGTGCTGTGGGCGTTTAACAGCGAACCATGGGCGTATTTGCTCGCGGCGTTCGCCGCCGTGCTCGTTCTCATCGTGCCGGGCATCATCATTATGCGCCAAGAACCCTCGGACATCGTGTAGGCGCGCGCCCGTGTCCCGCTTCGATCACACCGAAATTGATGACGTGATCCATGGCCGCTTGCGGCTGGGGGTGATGGCGTATCTCTCGACTGTGAGCCCCGCGCCGTTCGTCGAGCTCAGAGCCAAGGTCAACGCCACCGACGGCAATCTCTCCACCCACCTCTCCAAGCTCGAAGAAGCCGGCTATGTGCGCATCGAGAAGAGTTTTGTGGAAAAGAAGCCGCGCAGCAACGTGCATCTGACCAAGGCCGGGCGCACGGCGTGGATCGATTATCTCTCTCGCTTGCAGGCGCTGCTCAGCGCTGCGGAATAGACGCCCTCCAAATCAAGGATCACACATGCGATTGCCGAAAATCAGCGCCGAATCGACGAGCGCGCTCACCATGCTTGCGCTCAGCTTGTTCATGGCGCCGTTCGTGTTCATGCTGGCGAGCCGGGCGCGGCCGGACGCGCTGACCGTGTTTGGCTTTCGAGAGCCCCTCGCCGAGACCTGGATGGCATGGGTCGCGGGCGTTGCGTTGGCGGCGGCTTACATTGCCTATTGCGTACGCATTCCCTCGGTGAAGCGCTGGCTGGTTCGGCCGCATACTTTCAAGCTCATCGCACTCATCTTGGCCGTGCTCGCGGGAACGCTGGAAGAAATCGCCTTTCGCAAAATGCTGATGGACTGGATGGAGCGGTCCGGCGGCGGCGCCGCGATTCAAATCATCGTGTCCGGCGTGAGCTTCGGCCTGATGCATATCGTTTGGGGCGGCTTGAAGGGCAGCTGGGTCACCGCTTTTGGTTCGGTTGTGGCGACCACTGTTCTGGGCCTGGGTCTAGCGGTCGTCTACCTGATCGGCGACCGCAATCTCGCGCCCTGCATCGTCGCTCATTTTCTGGTGACCGCGTCGATCGAACCGGGCTTGCTGATCGCTGCTTTCGGCGGCGGGATGGGCCGCCAATCGAAAGCGACGGCTCAGGCTGCCGCGCTGATCGCCCAGCGCGCCACGCCCGGATAAGGCGGCTCGCCGGTGTCGAGGAAACCGTTGCGCGAGAGCGTGTTCGCAGCATGCACGTCCTCGGCGTCAAGGTGGACAAGCACCCGGCGCGCGCCATTGGCGAAGGCCCAGGCAGAGAGAGCGCGGACGGTTTCGCCGCCATAACCCCTGCCCCGATATTCCGGCATCAAGCCAAAAGCGAGTTCCACATCGCCGTCGTCGTCGGGCCGGCCGATCAAAGCGGCGATGCCCACCAGACGCGGCGGCATGCGCTCGCCCTCGTTGGCCAGCAGCGCCCATCCGTACCAGCCTTGGCCATCGGGATCGTGCGTCAGGTTGTTCTGGGCCCAGTCGAAAGACGCCAGCTCAAACGGCGCCGGCGGCCAAAGGGGCTCGTGCATCACCGCAATAGCGTTGAAAAACGCCGCACGACTGCCCGCTTGCAGCGCCGCCAAATCCCGATCAAGCGCCAAAAGCGCCAAGCGCTCCGCCGTCAATACCAGCAAAATCCGTCTCCCCTCGCTTCGCCGATCCATTCAGCCCAAGTCAGCCGGCCTGAAAAGTGAGCAATCGTCAATACTCACAGGCTCGGACGTCGACTAAGCCTGCATGAGCCAACCATCGACGCCCTTAGCGGCTTCGCGGATGGCCTCCGACATGGTGGGGTGCGCGTGGCAGGTGCGAGCGATATCCTCGGCGCTGGCGCCGAACTCCATCGCCACGCAGATTTCGCCGATCATCTCGCCCACGCCGGCGCCGATCAAATGGGCGCCAACCACTTTCTTGGTCGCCACGTCTTCCAGCAGCTTCGCCATACCTTCGATCTCGTGATTGGTGCGTGCGCGCGAATTGGCGCTGAACGGGAATTTGCCGACCTTGTAGGCGATCCCCGCAGCTTTCAATTCTTCTTCGGTTTTGCCGACGCCAGCAACTTCCGGATCGGTGTACACAACGCCTGGGATCACGTCGTAATTCACATGGCCCCAGAGGCCGGCGATGATTTGGGCGACTGCGATGCCCTCCTCCTCGGCTTTGTGCGCCAACATCGGCCCATGCGTGCAATCGCCGATGGCGTAGATGCCTTCGACATTGGTTTTCAGGTGTTCGGTGGCGATAAAGCCCTTCTGGTCAAAGCGCACGCCGACCGTCTCCAGCCCAAGATTTGTAGTGAGCGGTTTGCGGCCGATAGAGACGAGCACGACGTCGGCTTCGAGCGTGCGGTCGGGGCCGCCCTGCGCGGGCTCAATCGAGACCTGCAAGCCCGTGCGCGTCTTCTCGACGCCCGTCACTTTCTGACCCAGTTCAAACGTGAAGCCTTGCTTCTTAAGGATGCGCTGGAACGTGGTGGCGATTTCGCCATCCATTGTGGGCGTAATGCGGTCGAGATACTCAACCACCGTCACCTGGCTGCCGAGCCGGCGCCATACCGAGCCAAGTTCGAGCCCGATATAGCCGGCGCCGACAACAATGAGTTTTCCGGGCACTTTCGTCAGCGACAGCGCGCCGGTTGAGGAAACCACGCGTTCCTCATCGATCTCGACCCCCGGCAAGTCTGTCGGAACTGAGCCCGTGGCAATGACGATGTTCTTGGTTTCGAGGACCGCACCAGTGCGCGCCTCATCGGTCACCGACACCCGACCCGGCGCGACAATGGCGCCCGTGCCTTTGATGTAGTCGACCTTGTTCTTTTTCATCAGGTATTCGACGCCCTTGGTGAGGCCGTCGACGGCGGCGTCCTTCTGCTTGAGCATTTGTGGAAGGTCGAGCGAAAGCCCCTCGATCCTGACCCCCATAGACGGAAACGTCTTGCGCGCCGCCTCATAAAACTCCGACGCGTGAAGCAGCGCCTTCGAAGGAATGCAGCCGACATTGAGGCATGTGCCGCCGAGCTTTCCGCGCTTCTCGACGATCGCGACCTTCAACCCCAGCTGGCCTGCGCGGATGGCGCAATTATAGCCTCCAGGACCACCCCCGATAATGACGAGATCATAGGACATGGTCGCTCCGCTTGCGCGCACCGAACGCGCGAGAATCGCCGCGACGATAGGAACGCCCGCGACGCGGATCAATCCACGATCGGAAAGCGCAAACTAAGCGCCGTGGCGATCCCAATGCGCGCGGTCAGCGGCGTCAATGATGAAGATGAGGACACCCACGATCAGGACGATCCCGAGCACGCCCACTTGCGCCTCTGCCGATTCCGGGCTCGCCACGAGCATCTCGGGTTTCAGGTAAGCGTTGGGGTCAACTTGTTGAATTGTTGCGACAAGACCGCCTTCGCTCAATTGAGCCATAGCCCAGCGTCCGCCGAAACAGGCAAAGCCCACGAGCCAGGTCCAAAATCCCTGCGTACGGCGAATAAGCCGGATCGCCGAAACTAGAAAGAAGAGCCCGGCGCCGCCCCAAAGGCCGACCTCGATCCAGGAACTGGCCGAAACCGTCGCGATCTGCGTTTCGGTAAGTACCGCCCCGAGGTCAAGCGGCAGCCGCGCCAACACGATTGCGGCGGCAAGGGCCGCAGCCCAACTGATCAGCACCAGCACAAAGAGCACCAGAATGGCCGGCAAGCGCAAAATGAACGTCATGGGATGTCCCCTTCCCCCGCTCCCCCGAGCAGTTGGGAGCAATGTACACGCAGTGGGGCCCAGGAGTCAGCCAATTTGCGACGCCGAGCACCCAATCAGAGGTCCAAAAGCATCCGTTCGGGGTCTTCCAGGCCTTCTTTCACCCGCACCAGGAAGGTGACGGCCTCTTTGCCGTCGACGATGCGGTGGTCGTAGGAAAGCGCCAGGTACATCATCGGGCGGATCACGATCTGTTTGTCAACCACGATCGGGCGCTCCTGGATTTTGTGCATGCCGAGGATGCCCGATTGCGGCGCGTTGAGGATCGGGGTGGACATAAGAGAGCCATAGACGCCGCCGTTGGAGATGGTGAAGGTCGCACCTTGCAGATCCTCAAGCTTCAGGCCCCCATCGCGCGCCTTCAGCCCTAGTTCGCCGATTTCGCGTTCAACATCGGCCATGCTCTTGTGATCGGTATCGCGCACCACCGGCACCACCAGACCACGATCGGTGCCAACAGCAATCCCGAGATCGTAATAATTCTTGTAGATGATGTCGTCGCCGTCGATTTCAGCGTTGACGTTAGGAATTTCCTTCAGCGCCGCCACACAAGCCTTCACGAAGAAGCTCATGAAGCCGAGCTTGACGCCGTGCTTCTTCTCAAAGGTGTCCTTGTATTTCGCCCGCGCCGCCATGACTGCCGACATGTCGGCCTCATTGAACGTCGTCAACATCGCGGCGGTGTTCTGCGCCTCCTTCAAGCGCCGAGCGACGGTCTGACGGAGACGCGTCATCTTCACCCGCTCTTCGCGGGGCGCCAGCACGCGCGGCGGGGCCGCCGGCCTCACCGCGGCAGGCGTCTGCGCGCGCGCTTCGATGATAGCGAGCGCGTCCGACTTGGTCAGTCGCCCATCCCTGCCGCTCCCGGAAAGGCCGGCGACATCGATGCCGCTTTCCGCGGCGATGCGCTGCACGGACGGCGGCGCGGATGTAGCGACCCCGGTAGCAGGTCTGGGCGCTTCCGGCTTCGACATCGGCGGTGCAGGCTTGCTGTCCTGGCTTGAAGCAACCTGAGCGCCCACGCCGCCCATGCGCCCGAGCAAGGCGCCGATCTGTACGGTGGCGCCCTCAACCGCGACGATCTCGCTAAGGACGCCGGCCTCCGGCGCGGAAACCTCCACCGACACCTTATCGGTCTCCAGCTCCACCAAGGTTTCATCCTTGCGCACGGCATCGCCGGCGCGCTTAAGCCATTTGGCGACTGTCGCCTCGGAAACGCTTTCACCAAGTGCGGGCACTACAATATCGGTCATTTCACATCACTTCGTGTTGCTGGTGGGCGTATCGTGGCTGGGCAGGACGGGTGAATCGGATTTGGTCCAAAACACGCCGTCATTACCATTGTTCTTCTGTACGAGCCGGACGCGCTTGGGGTCCAAGCCGCGCATGAGCCGCGCATTGACGGCGATCCGTTCGGCGGCGTCAGTACCAACTTGCGTCGTGTGCGTCGCGCATCCGCACGTGCGGCAATGGTGAAATTCCAAATCGCGATCGCTCCACATGTAGATGAAAGTGTCGAGCGGGCTGGCGAAGGTCACTTCGCGTTGCGGATAATAGGCCCAAAGACCGCCATAGAGCCGGCAATGCGAGCAATTACAGTCGAGCACCCATTCGGGCGCCTCCACCTCGAAGCGCACGGCGCCGCAATGGCAGGAAGCGCTAACCTTGTTCATCCGAGCGCGCTTTCGAGCAGCGCTTCCAATTCCTTCAAATGCTTCGACATCTGCCCCGCCGCCGTCGACGCCGTCGCCGGACGCCCCGCATAGCGCGTGCGCTTGGCTTTCACATGCAACTTTTCCAGCGTCAGCTCCAGCCACGGATCGACAAAGGTCCAGCCGCCCATGTTCTTCGGCTCTTCTTGGCACCAAACCAATTCAGCATTGGGGAAGCGCTGCAGCTCCGTCATCACCGACTTCATCGGCCACGGATAGAATTGCTCAAGGCGCAGCAAATAAGCACTGTCCAGCCCGCGCTTCTCGCGTTCGTCCAACAAGTCAAAATATACCTTTCCCGAGCACATGACGACGCGATCGATTTGGGCGTCAGGTTTCACGGCAATTGTCGTCAGGCCGCTTTGGGTTTGAGCGTCATCCCATAGGATGCGATGGAAAGAAGATCCTTCCGCCATCTCCGCCAACGTCGACACACACTTCTTATGGCGGAGCAGCGACTTCGGCGTAAACACGATGAGCGGCTTGCGAAAATCGCGGTGCATCTGCCTGCGAAGCACGTGGAAGTAGTTCGCCGGCGTTGTGCAATTCACGACTTGAAGGTTGTCCTCGGCGCATTGTTGCAGGAAGCGCTCAATGCGGGCCGATGAGTGCTCGGGGCCCTGTCCTTCATAGCCGTGCGGCAACAGCATAACGAGGCCCGACATCCGAAGCCATTTGCGTTCACCAGAGGATATGAACTGGTCGATGACCACTTGAGCGCTGTTCACGAAATCGCCGAATTGCGCTTCCCAGAGCGTTAGCGTCTTCGGCTCGGCCAGCGTGTAGCCGTACTCAAATCCCAGCACCGCCTCTTCCGACAAGAGAGAGTCGATCACTTCAAAATGGGCCTGACCAGCACGAATTCCGTTGAGCGGCGTGTAGCGCGCTTCCGTTGATTGATCGATGAAGTGCGAATGACGTTGGCTGAAGGTGCCCCGGCAGGAGTCCTGTCCCGACAAACGCACTTGGAAGCCCTCGTCGAGTAGCGTCGCGAACGCCAGATGCTCCGCCAGCGGCCAGTCCACGCCCGCTCCCTCGTCAATCGCCTTGCGCCGCGCTTCAACAACCCGCTGCACCGTCTTGTGCATGTCGAACTCGCGCGGCAACTCGGTGATGCGACGGCCCAATTCCTTGAGCCACGCCGCAGGCGCATCGGTTTTTCCCCGGCGATCGTCGTCCTCGGGCAAAGCGAAGCCGGCCCACACGCCGTCGAGCCAATCGGCCTTGTTGGCGCGATAATTTTTACCTGCGTCGAATTCGCCGTCGAGAAATACAGCGAACTCCGCGCTCATGACCTCAACCTCGGCGGCGGTGACAACGCCCTCCTTCACAAGTCGGTCAGTGTAAATCGAGAGCGTCGAGGCATGATCCTTGATGCGGCGATACATCAAGGGCTGCGTCATGGTCGGATCATCGCCCTCGTTGTGCCCGAAGCGACGATAGCAGAACATGTCGACGACCACGTCCTTGCCGAACAATTGGCGATACTCGGTCGCTACCTTGGCGGCGTAGACGACCGATTCCGGATCGTCGCCATTCACGTGAAAGATAGGCGCCTGCACCATAAGCGCCACGTCGCTTGGGTATGGCGATGAGCGCGAGAAGTGTGGCGCGGTGGTGAAGCCGATCTGGTTATTGATGATAAAATGCATCGTCCCGCCAGTGCGGTACCCACGAAGTCCCGACAGCGCGAAGCACTCAGCCACCACGCCCTGCCCCGCAAACGCGGCATCGCCATGTATCAGCAGCGGCATCACGCGCGCACGCAGATCGTGCAGACCGTCGGCGTCCTCCGTCCACGTTGCTTGCTTGGCTTGTTTTGCGCGCGCCTTGCCGAGGACTACAGGGTTGACGATTTCGAGGTGGCTCGGATTGGCTGTCAACGAGAGGTGGACGTTGTTGCCATCGAAGGAACGGTCTGACGACGCGCCCAAATGGTACTTCACGTCGCCAGAGCCCAGCACATCGTCTGGCGTCGCCGAGCCGCCCTGAAACTCATGGAAAATGGCGCTGTAGGGCTTGCCCATCACGGCGGCCAGCACGTTTAAGCGCCCGCGGTGCGCCATACCAAGGATGATTTCTTGGACGCCCAGCGCGCCGCCGCGTTTGATGATTTGCTCCAAAGCCGGAATCATCGCTTCGCCGCCGTCGAGGCCAAAACGCTTGGTGCCCGGATGGCGTTTGTGCACGAATTTCTCGAAGCTCTCGCCTTCAATCAATTTCTTCAAAATCGAGCGTTTGCCTTCGAGCGTGAATGAGACACCCTTATCCGGGCCCTCAATGCGCTCCTGAATCCAGCTCTTCTCGGTTGGATCAGTGATGTGCATGAATTCGACGCCGACATTGGCGCAATAGGTGCGCTTCAAAATCACCAGCATCTCATTGAGCGTCGCGCTCTCAAGGCCGAGCACGCCGTCAATAAAGATCGGCCTGTCGAGATCGCCGGCGCCGAAGCCGTGCGAGGCGGGATCGAGTTCCGGCGCCGGCGGGCGCACTTCAATGCCGAGCGGATCGAGCGTCGCCGCCAGATGGCCGCGGGTGCGATAAGCGCGGATCAGCATCAGCGCGCGCACGCTATCGCGCGCGGCCTGCTGCACATCCTGACCCGACGCGGTCGGCGAGCGCTCGCGCACTTTACGCTCAAGCTTCTCCGCCAGCCCCGCCCAATTGCCATCCATCAAAGCCGTGGTTTCATTTGCCTTCGGCTGAGAGAGGTCGGAGCGATACCAGGACGGGCCCGCCACCGCGCGACGAACAGCGTCGGGGTTGTCCTTCACCTGTTGGAAAAACATGCGCCAAGAAGGATCAACGGAGTCCGGATCCTCCAGGTGGCGGGCAGCCATCTCCTCCACGAAATTTGCGTTCGCGCCATCTAGAAAGCTGGTCTCAAGCAGCGCGATGTTGGTTATGCTGCGTGCCTGGTCCGCCATCTCAGAAACCCTGGGCAAACTGAAGGAAATACGAAGCGCTGGCCCTACGCGTGGCCGCTTCTAAAGTGCGTCGCGACAGGAAAGAAGGGCTCCCAAGCGCAAGAGTGACTTTCGTTTCGCCAGCGGCTTTACGCGCAGCGCAGCAATTCGGTCATCGTTCGCCCCAGCGCTGCCGGGTGCGGCGCTACCTTGATACCAGCAGCTTCCAGCGCGGCGATCTTGCTTCCAGCGTCACCCTTGCCGCCCGAAATAATCGCGCCAGCATGGCCCATGCGCCGGCCTGGGGGCGCGGTGCTGCCGGCGATGAAGCCGACGGTCGGCTTCCAGCGGCCGCGTTTCTTTTCGTCCGCCAGGAATTGCGCCGCGTCTTCCTCCGCCGCGCCGCCGATTTCGCCAATCATGATGATGGCTTTGGTTTCATCGTCGGCGAGGAACCGCTCCAGCACATCGATAAATTCCATGCCCTTCACCGGATCACCGCCTATGCCGACGGCTGTGGTCTGCCCCAGGTTTTCGTTGGTCGTTTGGAACACGGCTTCGTACGTGAGCGTGCCCGAACGTGACACCACACCAATCTTACCCTTCTGAAAAATCTGCCCCGGCATGATGCCAATCTTACATTCACTCGGCGTCAGCACGCCGGGACAATTGGGCCCGAGCAAGATGGAACGCGATGTCGCCAGCTTGGCCTTCACCCGCACCATATCGAGCACGGGGATGCCTTCGGTAATGCACACAATAAGCGGGATTTCCGCGGCGATGGCTTCTTCGATGGCGGCGGCGGCGCCAGGCGGGGGCACATAAATCACGGTCGCGTCCGCGCCAGCTTTTTCCTTGGCCTCGGCGACAGTGTTGAACACAGGCAGCCCCAGATGCGTCTGCCCCCCCTTCCCCGGGCTCACCCCGCCCGTCATGCACGTCCCATAGGCGATCGCCTGCTCGGAATGGAACGTACCGTTCTTGCCGGTAAAGCCCTGGCAAATGACGCGGGTGGCGGCGGAAACGAGAATGGACATGGAAACGCGATCACCGCACTTGCCGGAGGAAACGTTCTCCTAGCGCACGATGGGTGAAACGCAAACCGCTCAAACGCTCCCTATACGCCTCCACGCTCTACCGCTTGCCCACCGGACGGCGGAAGGTTTAGTGTCGCGACGGGTTGCAGTTAGAGGGCGAGATGGCACGGCGAAGGTTTGCTGCGAGCGTGGTGGCGGTTGGATTGTTGGCGACGTCTGCTCACGCGGACGATATCTACTTCCACAGAGCGAACGCGAACTGGGCTGAGTATGAAGCCGACGTGAGCAGCTGCCTTGCGCGCACCGCTCATACCCAGGGAAGCATCGGATCGGGTGGCGCAGCGGCGGCGAGCGCGGCGGCTGGCAGCGTTCTGATGGCGGGCCTTCTCGCCGGCGTCGTAACGGCGATTCAAGAAGCAGCCGAGCGACCAAAGCAGCGACGGCGAAATGTCAGCTATTGCATGGCGTTGCGTGGGTGGACAACGGTTCAGATTGAAGACCTGGGCAACGCCGGAAGCGACTCGGACGGCAACAGCCCGCTGCTCGATCAACGCCTTCAAGCCTGGTTCGCCGAACCCACACCGCCAGTCGGCGAGATGATCCTGCGACCGGAGAGCATCGCACGCACGGAAGCTGAACTACCTGCACCCATCAATCTTGAAACAGCGCTGGCGGAAGAAGCCGCGCGCCGCCGCAGGAATTGAGCGATGAGACACTACACCTTACTAACCTGCGCTCTTGCCGCCGCCCTCGGGGCCCTCTTTCCCCTTGATGCCGCAGCGCAAACCGATCGTGCGCCGCGGGTCCGCGACTTGCGCATCGAGAGCCGCAGCCCGCGTGCAGCCGAACTCGGCACAGGAATAGTCGTGCTTTCCGTGCGCGGGAGCGCAGCCGGCACTTCTGGCGGATCAGTGACCTTCGCGCGGCGCCTAGACGCCGAAGATGCGGCGGCGCTTCCGCGCATTGCGCCGCTCGGTTTTTCGGTTTTGGGCAAATCGGGCCGCGGCAATAACGACGCACGGCTGCGTCAATATAAGGCTTTTCAGGCGCCGCCCGGCCGCTATGTGATGTCACTCTATGCGCCCGCGCCTACAGGGGGGTCCCTACCAGGACGTCAGTATTGCTTCGGCACGATCGCGTTCGATCTCATGGCTGGCGACGTCCTGTACGTTGGCGACTTCGTTAACGTCGGCCAGCTCGACCCCGTGATTGATTTCGATTTGGAGGACGCAAGGCGCGCGTTGGCGCCGGCACTGCAAGGCAATCTAAGCGCAGCTCAGTTCGTTGAGAACGTCGAGTTCGAGTGCAGCTGGGCGGCAATGGCGCGATTTGATGTCACCGACAGTGAACGTGCGCGACTTGTCGCTGGCGGCGCCATGACAGCGCCTGTCGTTGAGACTGTGGTTATGGTTGAGGGAGCGGCGCCGACAGCGGGTGACGCAAGCGTCGCAGTGACAACCGATGTGAGCGCCACGGCGCCCGTCGAGAACGCGCCTAGCGAAGCGACGGCCACTGAGCCCCCTGCTCCGGTGCTCGCGCCGCAAGACAGCTCGCTCACCGCTGATCCGCCGCCGGGCTAACCGCGCTTAGCCCATAATAAACGCGTTCAGTTTGTTGCCGTCGGGATCGCGGAAATAGCCGGCGTAGAAACCGGGGAAACGCTCGCCCGGGGGACCTTCGCAGCGCGCGCCCAGCGAACGGGCGAGATTGTAGATTTGGTCCACCTGTTCGCGGCTCTTGCACTCGAGCGCGGCCATAACGCCGTTGCCGACCGTGGCGGTGTTGCCGTCGAACGGCTTGGTGAGGCCGATGCCCGCGCCGCCGCCAGGAACGCCCCAGGCGATAAAGGTGTCGCTCTCCATCATGCGCTTGACGCCCATCGCTTCGGCGATGGAATCGTAGAATTGCGCGGCGCGCTGAAGATCGTTGGTGCCGAGCGTGACGTACCCGATCATGGCTTTCTCCCATCTGCATTGTTCTTGGCCGCTCGCCTGAATCTGCTAAGCGGATTTAGGGCCAGCTTAAACGAAGCAAAGGCAGAGGCAAAATGGAAAGAGACCGGTTGCTCGCGTTCAGCGAAGGCGTGATCCGTGTGTCAGCTTCCTTCGTCGTCCGCAGCAAACAATACGGGCAAATCCCGGGCGCCGTGAACAATGCGTGCGACGCGGACATGATCAGCTGAGATGATGCGATAAACGACGAGGTAAGGCCGCACCACGACGCGTCTGCGCCCTCCCAACTCTGCATCTTCGGCACCCGCATACGGGTGCGATGCCAAGCGGAGCGCCCGCGCTTCAAGGCGCTCCATCCATCGCAAGGCAGTGCGCCGACTTGCTACCCGTTCCAAATAATCGCCGATCTCGATAAGATCGATCCGAGCCCGGCGCGTGATTTCAACTTTCACGCCTGATCCGCGTACCGTGCCTTCAGTTCGGCGAAGACCATTTCCGCGTCGAGCCAGCCATCGCGGTCCGCCTCGGCCTCCGCCTCATCAAGCGAGCGACGAAACGCCTCCATCTGGGCGCGGTATCGGGAGATCGCGTTCTTGGCGACGTCCTCTACACTCTTGCCACGCCCGGCTGCGACCTCAGCGCGGGCCCAGGCTTCGAGATCGGGTGGGAGGGTGATGACGGTCATGGGGAAACAGTACCTCAAATTGGCGCGGAGCTCAAAGCCTCAAGATAAGTCCGGTACATCCTTGCGTCCGGGCGATCCAAAATGACGCGCAGTGATATGGAACTCGCGCGCCAACAGGTGTGCGCCGTCACCATCGATCCGCGCGTCGCACATCAGCCGCACAATTACCTCCCGATATTCAGGGAACGCCGTAAGCGCGTGCGCGGCCGCCATCTTGGCGGCAATTGAATAGTCCTGACGGCCAAGCTGTTCCATCAAATTGAAGAACTGGTCATAGCGCGTTTTTTTGTTTTTCTGGGCTTCGATCCTAACGAACCAAAGCGCCGACCACGCCAAGGTAAAGAGTGGGAGCACCAACCCTGCCCACGCTACCCAGTCCGAGAAGGTATTGGGATTCAACGCTTCACCCCCGCACCGCCGCCACGATCTTCCTTGCCGCGTCTTCCAGATCATCTGCGGGGATCACGTTCAGGCCGCTTTCGCGGATGATCTTTTTGCCGAGGTCGACGTTGGTGCCCTCCAAACGCACCACCAACGGCACGCTCAGGCCGACTTCGCGCACGGCTTCCACCACGCCCTCGGCGATCACGTCGCAGCGCATGATGCCGCCGAAAATGTTGATCAGGATGCCTTTGACCTTCGGGTCGGAGGTGATGATCTTGAACGCGGCTTCGACTTTGTTTTTGTCCGCGCCGCCGCCGACATCGAGGAAATTCGCGGGCTCGGCCCCGAACAATTTGATGATGTCCATGGTCGCCATGGCGAGGCCAGCGCCGTTCACCATGCAGCCGATTTCCCCATCAAGCGCGATGTAGGAAAGATCATATTTCGAGGCTTCGATTTCGCGCTCGTCCTCCTCGCCCAGATCGCGCAACGCCTCCCATTCCTTGTGGCGAAACTCGGCATTGGAATCGAAACTCACCTTGGCGTCGGCGCAGATCAATTGACCGTCTTCGGTGACGATCAGCGGATTGACCTCGAGCAAGCTCATGTCGCTCTTGGTGAACGCTTCGTAGATCTTGCCAACGACATCCGCGCATTGATTCGCCAGCGCGCCAGAAAGGCCGAACGCGGCGGCGATTTTGTCGCAATCGGCGCGCGTGGGCCCGGTGAGCGGGTCGATCGGCACATTGGTGATTCTCTCGGGCGTATTGTGCGCCACTTCCTCGATGTTCATGCCGCCAGCCTCGGAAGCCACGAACGCGACCCGCCCGGCGCCGCGATCAACCAGCGCCGAGAGGTAAAACTCCTTGGCGATGCGCAAGCCTTCTTCGATGTAGATGCGATTGACTACCCGCCCCGCCGCGCCCGTTTGCAGCGTCACCAAGGTGCGCCCCAGCATCTGCGATGCGAACAGCCCTACTTCCTCAGGCGCCTTGGCGATGCGCACGCCGCCTTTTTCGCCAGCCTCGGCTTCCTTGAACTTGCCCTTGCCGCGCCCGCCCGCGTGAATCTGGCTCTTAACCGCCCATACCGAGCCGCCCAGCTTGGCGGCGGCGTCAACGGCCTCTTCCACCGTGAAGGCCGGGAAGCCGCGCGGCACTGGCGCGCCGAAGCTCTTCAGCACGGCTTTGCCTTGATATTCGTGGATGTTCATGGAGCCTCTCGCAAATCAGCACCTGCTTCTACAGGCTGAGCGCCCGCGCCGCCAACCCCGCCAGAGCGCACCCGGCGATCAGCGCCAGCAGATTCGCCTTGAGCCGGATCAGCGCCACCCCCGCGATCGCCGCAAGGGCCAGCATCCAGAGCCGCGCGCTCGCAAGCTCGGGCAGTTCGGCTGGGCCCCACTCGATCTGCGCGGCGAACAGCGCATGCGTCGCAAAGAACAGCGCAAGCTTGGCGATCACGCCGAGCACCGCCGCTGTAATGCCCGCAAGCGCACCGGCGGCGCGCGGATTATCCTGCAAGCGCTCGGCGATCGGCGCACCCGCAAAAATCCAAACGAAGCTCGGCGCGAATGTGCACCACAGCGCAATGCCAGCACCCGCAAGCGCCAGCCCCGCGCCGCCTACGCCCCAACCGGCGAGAAAGCCCACGAATTCATTGACCAGGATGAGCGGACCTGGCGTCGTTTCGGCAAGTCCGAGCCCGTCAATCATCTGCGCAGGCGTCAGCCAACCGCGCGCAGCGGCCTCGGTGGTGAGATACGCGAGCAAAGCATAAGCGCCGCCGAAGGTAACGCAGGCGAGAACCGAGAACAGCAGCGCGATCTGGAAAAGCACGTGATCTGTACCCAGCATCGCGCCGATGATCGCAACGGGAGCGAGCCAGAGGATGAGCCACAGCGCGGCATGTTTCAGGGCGCCGCCCTTCTCAGCTTCAGATGATTTCCCCCCGACACTCAATTGATGCGCCGGCAACAAGAATGCGCCGATGACGCCTGCGGCCACAATCATCAGCGGAAACGGCGCACCCAACATCAGCGCCGCAAACGCCGCGAGCGCGATCCACAATGCCGCCCGCGTTTTTAGCGCCCGCTTGCCGACTTTGAGCAGCGCCTCGGCCACCAGCGCCACCACGGCGCATTTCACACCGTCGAACGCCGCCGCCACGACCGGCAGCGCGCCATACATCACATAAAGCCAAGACAACGCCAGCACGACCAACGCGCCCGGCAACACAAACATCCAACCCGCGATAAGTGCGCCGGCTGCGCCCTTTAGTCGCCAGCCGATATAGGTCGCGAGCTGCTGAGCTTCAGGGCCCGGCAAAAGCATGCAAAACGCAAGCATGCGTTGAAAGCGCTCGTCGTCGATCCAAGAACGCTCGTCCACGAAGACGCGGTGCATCAGTGCGATTTGCCCCGCTGGCCCGCCGAAGCCGAGGCATCCGATCTTGAGCGATTCACGAAAGAGCAAATTGAGGCTGGTCACGGCGCGCGCGCTTTGTCTTCACCGTAGGCGATCTCTCCCGCAGAGACACTGGTGGCGATTTGCGGTGAAAATTCTTCCTTCGAGACCGCCGCTTCGCGGGTGTTGCGCCGCCAAAACATCGCCAAGCACACAGCGAGCGCCGCCGCGCCTGCAAACCAGAACATGCCGGCGACATCGAACCAATCCACCAGCGGACCCATGAGGATCGGACCTATGATCGATCCGCCGGCCCAGACGAAAAGCAACCCGGCAGCTGATTGTGCAAGGCGGCCGGGCGCGGCGCGGTCGGCCATGTGCGCGACAGCGATGCCGTAAAAGCTCAGCGCGCCCGCCCCCCATGCAAAGAACAGCAACACCGCGGACCAGTTCAAAAGCTGACCGCTCCACAGCGCCAATGCAAACGCCGAAAGCGCCGCCAATGCCGCGAGCGCCGCGATTACAAGTCGGCGATCGACGCGGTCGGAGAGGCGCCCCGCCGGCCATTGCAACAGCAACGAGCCCGCGAACGCCGCAGAGTAAAATTCCGCCGCAGCGTTGGCGCCGTAATGTTGCGCGGCATAAAGAGGGGCAAGCGCGAGAACCCCGCCATTGACAAGGCCGGCGCCGAAACTGGCGATGACCGCGGCTGGCGCCGTCGCGAATTGCTCAACCAAAGCGATAGGCTGCGCCTTGGGCGGATCGGGTTGTTCGACATTGGTAAAGCAGATCGGAACCATGGACAGCGCTGCGATGGCGCCGGCGATCATCCACGGCTCCGGCGCCTCAGGCGCGTACCCAAACGCAAAGAACGGCCCCAGCGCCAATGCCGCTTTGGTCATCACCATGTAGACGCTCATCACTTCGCCGCGCACGCGCGTGCTGATGGAAAAGCTCATCCAGCTCTCGATGGCCGCGAACATGAGCGCAACGCTCACGCCCGCCGCCATACGCGCCAGGCCCCATGACCACACATCGTTGGTAAAGTGCAGCATCAGCGTCGCCGCCGCAAAGATCGCCGCACATGCCGCGTAGACGCGGATGTGTCCCACGCGCGCCAGCAGCATGGTGGCGATCATTGCGCCCATCATGAAGCCAGCGGAATAAGAAGCCGCGACCAAGCCCAGCTCCGTGCGCGAATGGCCGTCGGCGATGAACGCGATCGGCAAGCGCACGCCCAGCAGCCCGCCCGCGAGTTGGAGAATCGTAATCGCTGCGATAAGCGCGGCGACGTTGCGGAGCAGGCTTGGCATGGAGGCCCGCTTCTAGAGAGATTTCCTGCAAGGGGAAACCGGATAAACGCTCACACCCGCAACCTCGAGGCTAGGCTTTTGCCCACGTGTCGCGTGCAATCGACCAGATCGCGTGCGGCATACCGGCGTGCACCGTTGCGTCGCCGGGCGACATCGCGAGCCGCTCGGCCAAGGCTTGCGAGCGCCGATTGTCCGCATGGATCAGGCTCACCAAGCGATCCAATGGGAAATTTGCGAACGCCCAATCGCCCGCAGCGCGCGCGGCTTCAAGCGCATAGCCTTTGCCCCAATGGGGCCGCGCCAAGCCCCAACCCAACTCGAATCCCACCCAGCATTCCGGCTGCCAAACCCCGACGCGGCCGACAAACGCGCCTGTCCGCCTCTCCTCCACCGCAAACAGCCCATAGCCGCGTAGCGCCCAATGCCCGACAAACAGCGCAAGTCCCCGCCAAGCTGTCGCGCGATCCTGGGGGCGCTGATCGCCCGTCAAGAACTCCGCGACCGCGGAATCGGCCATCATGGCGGCGAAGCCTTCCAAGTCGTCCTCTCGCCACCCACGCAAGATCAAGCGCTGAGTTTCCAGGCGTGGCACGTCGCGAGGATCAAACATTCTCGAAGCCTACAGCGGCGCGCGCTGAAAACGCAAAATCTCTTCCTCCACCACCTCGCCGCGGCGCAGACGTATCGTCATGACGATACGATCGGCGCCTTCGCGGCGAATGACGAGGCCGTCGAACACCAGCGCATCGGCGCCGGCCGAGATTGGCGCGAACGTCACCCAGCCATCCTTGTCCTCCCAGCCGACCATGTCGGGGTTGAAGTGCTTGACGCGCATGCGCACGCCGCCCTCGACGACATCCATCATCATGAATTCATAGAATTGCGGTGCGCCATCACGCCAATATCTGAAATGCCCGACCATCTGGCCGCCCACGGGCGGGGCCCAGGCCTCTTCCATTTGGCCGCCGAAGCCTTCGCCAAGCCAACGCCCGGCAAGCCAGGCGGCGTCCTCAATACTTGTCACCGCAAGAGGCGCCACTGTCTGTGCTTGCGCCGCGCAAGCTCCGCCCAGCAACGCCGCGACCAGAGCCAAGACATTCAGAATTTTCATCGAACCGCCCTCCTCTGTGGCTAGACGTTCGGCGTAACGCGATTTCGACATCAACGCGGCGCGGAAAACACCCAATCGCTTTCCGCCGCCATGTAGGTGAACACCGCGTACGCCGCCACGTTCTGGCGTAGAGCGGCGGGGTCGATTGCATAAAGCGTATCGTTCGGCGTGTGATGGACGTCAAAATAGTCCGAGCCGTCCTGATTGAGGTCGGCGACAGGTGTCCCCGCTTGCGCCAAAGCGCCAATGTCGGCGCCGCCGCCAGCGTGATTATCCCCTGGAAGCACGCCGAGCGGCGCCATTGCGCGCTGCATCGCCCGCGCGTAAGGCAACGCCGGTTCGGCGTACCGCGTTTGCAGCTGGTAGATGAGGCCTGCGCCAAAATCGCTCTCGGCGGCGACAATATGCGTTTCGGCGCTATGGGCGGCTGCGTAAGCCGCGCCGCCATGCACACCGTTTTCCTCCGCGCCCGCCAACAGAATTCGAATGGTTCGGCGTGGACGGCGCGGCAAATCACGGATGAGGCGCGCCGCGGCAGTGATAATCGCAACCCCGGCGCCGTCATCGATCGCGCCCTGCCCCGAATCCCAGGAATCAAGATGCGCGGCGAGCAGCACGATTTCATTGGGGCGCTCGCGGCCACGAATTTCCGCGATGACATTTCCCGAAGGCGCGTTGTCGCGGATGTCGGCTTCGATCACCAGGCGCACACGAACGGACCCGCGCGCCACCAAGCGCGCCAGCACGTCAGCGTCAGCTGGAGACACCGACATTGCCGGCAATGATGCGCCCTGCGCCTGGCGCGACGAGCCGCCTTGGTGGGCAAAGCGATGGGTGTCGGTGCCGACAGCGCGGATCAAACAACCTGCGGCACCCTTTGCCTGCGCCATCGGCGCGCAAGCGCCTCTCTTGCGCACGGCGATGCCATAGCCAGAGCCATCCTGCGATCTCACCATGTGTTCATCAATGAAGACGATGCGCCCCGCCACCGCGCTGTCCGGCGCGGCTTGCAGCGCGGCCATATCGGCAAAACGCACGACCTCCGCTTCCAGCCCTCCTTCTGGCGTCGAGGGTGATCCGCCGAGCGCCACCGCCACCATTGGCCGCGCACCCGGCGAGACGATAAACGCTTGCTCGCGCACCGCATCCCAATACGGGATCGTGAACGGCTCAATGCGGACATTGGTAAAGCCGTTGGCCCGCAGCATCGCCACGGCCCATGAGCGCGCGCGCGCTTCCGCTTCGGAGGCCGCGAGGCGCGGGCCCACCTCGGTGACCAAACTCTCGACGATGTCCCAAGCGCGGTCGCCTCCAAGCGCCGCGGCGCTCAGGCGATCCAAGTTGTGCTGCATGTCCGGCGCGATGGGCGCAACCTCGGGGGCTGGCGCCTGCTGTGCGCCGGCCGGCGCGATCAGCGCAGCCGCCAACGCAATAGCGATGAAATGTTCCCGCATATTCTCCCCCGGCGCCGCGTGGCTCAGCGCGTCCGCGCGCGCCATTGTGCGCGGGATTGGCCGTAAATGTCGACCTTGTGCGCGTCGAACGGCGCCGGCAGCGCGATATTCTCCCGCTCCAGCCCCGAACCAAGCTTCAACGCCAGCGCAATCGAGGGCGCGTTGGCTTTGTCGATGCAGTGGATCACGTGACCCCAGCCAAGGTGATCAAAGGCCCAATCGATGGCGGCGGTCGCGCCCTCGTTGGCGTAGCCTTTGCCCATCGCGGACGCCTTGAGGCCCCAGCCAACCTCCGCCCCTGGCCAGCCGCCCTCCTCCCCGCCTGGACGCCACGGCCCCAGCCGCCCGATCCATTCGCCGCTGTCGCGGAGCAACACCGAGAACATCGAGTACCCGAGCAGCGACCAAGCGCCGGTCAGCGTCGCCATGGTGCGCCAAGCGCCGTCGCGTGGCGCTACGCCGCCGATGAACCGCATGGTGTCCGCTTCGCTCGCCATGGCGGCGAAGCCATCGAAATCCGCGTGCGTGGGTGGGCGCAGAATGAGGCGGGCGGTGGTGAGGGTGGGGCCGATCATGCCGACCTTACTAGCAACCCGCGCACGGCGCTGGAAGCCGGTCCAGAGACAAACGCGCAGACCTTCTTCGCCGATCGCAAAACCGACAGGCATGTCATCGGGCGCCCGTCAGCTGTTTGCCGTCCGGATCGTCTCCAACGTTTCCAGGGGATTTCCGGACTTCAAGAGCGCCATGAAATTCGGATTGACAAACACTTTTTCAACTCCGCGAGCTTTAGCTTGCTCCAAGAATCCGAGTTCGGTTAGACGGTTCAAATATGTCGAAGCCGCCTGCCTTTTCGCTATCCCTGCAGCGACAACATTGGCGATGCGACAGTATGGCTGCACGAAGATTAGCTCGACCAACTCCCTTGAATAGATGCGCGAGTCTGCGTTCCGCAGACGAGCCGCTGTGTCGTCGATGAGCACTTTGATGGCTTGAATCTTTGCGACCGTCCATTGCGCCGTCTCGCGCACCGCCGAAAGCATGTAGAGAATCCAGGGCTCCCAATCGCCGTGCGCTGTAACATTTGCAAGCAGGCGGTAGTAATCAGCCTTGTGTTTGATGATGTGCCGGCTCAGGTAGAGGACGGGAATATCAAGCAAACCTTTTTCGACCAAGAACAGTAAATTCAATATGCGTCCGGTGCGCCCATTCCCGTCCTCAAATGGATGGATCGCTTCAAACTGGTAGTGCAGAACCGCCATTTTAATGAGCGGCTCCACTTCCGTCTCATGGAGGAAGGTCTCCCAGTTGGCGAGCTTGTCTCGGATGAGAGTTTCGCCTTCGGGCGGCGTGTAAACAACTTCGCCGGTGTGCTTGTTTTGGAGCGCTACGCCAGGAGTTTTGCGAACGTCGATATTCGTTGCCTTTATGATTTGGCAGGTACGCATGCACGTGCCCGTCGATAGCGGACGCTGCTTTATTTCCCGATAGCCCTCATGGAGGGCGGTGCGATAGCGCAGCGCTTCCTTGGTGTCAGGGTCGGCTTCATCGCCACCCTGGCCGGCGTGCCGGAACAGTTTGTCGGCGGTAGTGACAATGTTCTCGATGGCCGAACTCGCCTGCGCCTCAAGGATTGGTATGCTGTTGATGATGACCGCTTGGTTCGGTATCTGAGCGCCAGCCGACTTAAGCTCCGCTAGAGCCGCCCTGGCCTCAGCACTCGCCCTCAGCGTGATTTTCGTCTCGATTTCGATGGCCGGCGGCAGCAACGGCAGGTCGTTGTATGGTTTATGAGGCGAAAATGGCATGTCGGCTAACTTCTAGTTGGTCGACATAATTATAGTGCCATTGTCGGTGATTCGCAATAATGCGGACAATTAAGGCTGACGATGTCGACGGCGACGACAGTAGGCTCAGGCATTGTCGATAAAATCGCCTTTCGTCGACATTAAATAGGAATGATGTCGATCGCAACGACAATAGGCTCGGGCATTGTCAATAAAAGAGCGCCCCGTCGACAATCTGGCCGAGCCTACCAGAGCATTCTACCCCACCCCCGGATCGATCCCCTTGCACGCTTCCACCAGGCCCTTCACCGCGTCCACGCTCTTATCGAACATGGCGCGTTCTTCCGGCAGGAGTTCGATCTCCACCACCTTCTCCACGCCGCCTTTGCCGATGATGCAGGGCACGCCGACATACATGTCGTTGAGGCCGTACTGGCCGGTGAGGTTCGCGGCGCAGGGTAGCAGCCGGCGCTTGTCGCGGAGGTAGCTCTTCGCCATCGCCATCGCGCTTTCGGCGGGGGCATAGAAGGCCGAGCCCGTCTTCAGCAGGTTGACGATTTCGGCGCCGCCGTCGCGCGTGCGCTGCACGATGGCGTCGAGCTTTTCTTGTGAGGTCCAGCCCATCTTCACCAGATCAGGCAGCGGGATGCCGGCGATGGTTGAGTAGCGCGTCAGCGGCGCCATGGTGTCGCCGTGGCCGCCGAGCACGAAGGCGGTGACGTCCTCAACGCTGACCTTGAACTCCTCGGCCAGGAACCAGCGGAAGCGCGCGCTATCCAGCACACCCGCCATGCCGACCACCTTCTTATGCGGCAGCTTGGAGAATTGCCGGAACGCCCACACCATCGCGTCGAGCGGATTGGTGACCACGATCACGAACGCGTTGGGCGCGTGAGCGGCGATGCCCTCGCCCACCGCTTTCATCACTTTGAGATTGATGCTCAGGAGGTCATCGCGGCTCATGCCGGGCTTCCTTGGAACACCAGCCGTGACGATGCACACATCGGCGCCGGCGATATCGGCGTAGGAATTCGCGCCCTTCAGCGCCGAATCCTTGCCGAACACGGGGCTGGCTTCGGCGATGTCGAGCGCCTTGCCCTGCGGCGTGCCCTCGATCACGTCGAACAGCACCACGTCGCCCAATTCCTCGCGCGCGGCGATATGGGCGAGCGTGCCGCCAATCATGCCAGAACCGATAAGGGCGATCTTTGCGCGAGCCATGAGGCGCTCCTGGAATCAGGGGGAGGAAGGCCGGGTGTTTAGCGCCACTGCTCTGACGACGCAACATGAGCGCTTGGCGAGCGGCAGGCAACGTTACTCACTTCCCATCCAGACCGCCAAGTCCGCGAAAGAAGTTCGCCAGCATCGGATAAGCGCGCTTTGACTCGCGCGTCAGCGCACGCGCTCGAATCGCTCGCCATCCCAAACCAAGGCGACGACGCGTTGTCCGTCGCGCTCGAAAGCGAAGGGCGTTAGCGGCGCGACATCGCCATTGGCGGCGCTGGGGCCGTTCGCTAGGCCGAACAAATCAGGCTGAGCGGGCGCCAGTTCGCCGCCCATGGCGCCCAGTCGGGCTCGCAACGCACCGTGGGAAAGGTCGATGACGAAATTGCCCAAGCGTTGGCTGCGGTAACGACCCGCATAGCGCCGCAAGTCGCCGCGCGCGGGGCGCCAAGTCCAGTCGCCCCATTGCGGTTGCGCACGTGTTTCTGCAATGGCGTTACGACGCTCATCCAGAAGGCCCTGAACAAGGTTGCCGTACGTAGCCTGCACCGCTTCCGGCGGGTATGCGTCCTGATTCTGGGCGATCTGGAAGAACATTTGGGTCAGAATCTGACTCAGTCCGCCGGTCATACTGTCGCTGTTGCACATGAACGCAAACCCGATGCCAAGTTCCGGCGACACGGCCATGATCGACCGTACTGCGGTGTATTGACCTCCGTGGGCCAGCACATCGACGTCGCCAATCCGGCATATGTTCCAGCCCACCGCATAGCCCTGGCAATTGAGGACATCGTTTTGAATGTCGGCGACGACCTGTACGGCGTGCGATTGCGCAAGAATGTCAGGCGATACGACGCTTGGCGCTTCACCCAGCTGCAACGAAAGCCAGTGCGCCATGTCATTGGGCGAACTAACGAGGCCGCCCGCCGCATGCATGACCGCGTCATTCTTTGTTGGGAAAACCTCCCAATCGTTGTCGCCGAGCCATTGATGATAGACTGGAAGCTCGGCGGGCGCGACGCGTGAAGGCCGGCTGGTCGTCCGCGTCAAGCGCGCGGGGCGCAGAATTTCTGCGTGAAGCCAGTCACGCCAGTCGCGGCCTGTCCGCTCCTCAAGCGCGGCGGCGTAGATGAGATACCCGATGTTTCGGTAGGCGAAGCCAGGTTCGCGAACAGTCGAATAGTTGGAGAGCATACGCGGAAAATCGCGCACCGGAATCGCCCCGGTATAGGAGGTGCGGAATTCGAGCGTCCTGTTCTCCACAACGCCTTGATGACTCAAGAGCGCCCTGAAGGTGATCGCATGGGGGTCCGCGCCCCCGGGCAACGTCAGATTGGGCCAAAACTCTGCAAGCGACTGATCGAGTGAGAATATGCGGCGCGCATGCAGCTCCAGAGCCATCAGTCCCACGAATGCCTTGGTCTGTGATGCGATGTAGAATGGCGTGTCGGCGTCGGCCATGGCGCTTGCGCGCGCATCAAGTCGACCATGCACCCACAGCACAGGTGCTTGACCCCGGCGAACCATGACGACCGCCATTGCCGGGGAGGCGCCCTGGGCCTGGCTGACAAGTTCCAGCGTCCGGATGACGCCTTGGCCTGCTTGAGCGAATGCGTCCGCGCTGGCCGGGGCTATAGGCGGTTGCGGGTTAGCCGTGGGTAGCTGCGCGAGCGCTGAGGTCGCAAGACTCACTCCAAGCACAAAAGCCAGTGCCGACAGACGCTGCATTGGGGTTCTCCTAGTCTCTCCATTTTTTGTAGGACGACTAACCGCCGGAGTATTGAACAGGTGCAACATCACCGGCGGCGCGCATGATCTTGCCCGGCGTTAGGCCGAACACCGCGCGGCAAGCGCGGTTGAAGTGACTCTGATCTGAAAAACCCGCAAGAGCCGCGGCAGCGGCGGCCGGCATGCCGCGCGCAGCAGCGCACAAGGCGTGATTGACCATGGCGCGGCGGCGGAACGCAGACGGCGTCTCCCCGAACGCGGCAAGGAAGGCGCGCCCAACATGGACGCGGTGGCGACCCGCCCGCTCGGCCAGTGCGGAAATACTGCCGTCGGCAGGGTCTTCGACCAATTGGTCGCGTATGACTGTGATCCATCGACTTGGCTCTCGCCGTCGTTCATCGAATTCGCTTAGTGCGATCAAATCCCACGCTGCCTCGATGGCGTCAGGTTCCTCGCTGAGGAGCAATGGGGCGAGCATGCGAAGTCGATGGAAGGATAATGGCCTTGACCAACTCGGCTCACGGATCGCCGACGAATGAACCGCGAAAGAGCAGGTCAAGATGATGGTCCCATGGCGGGAGAACTGACAGGCGTGACGCATGCCGGCGGGACGAAGTGCGAGCCGCCCGGCGCCGAAGCTCACCTGGCGGCGTCCCGCGTCCTCCTCATGCCCGCCCGCTAACACCAACGAAATATGCGCCCCCTCGTGTTCGTGGGCGCCCTGGTGCAGCCCGGGGGGATAACGATTAAGGCTAACAGTCCCGTGTCCCACCGCGACCCTGGCCCTCCAACCACGCTCGGTAGGGAGATGCGGCGGCCCCGAGATTTGGATGCGGCCAACGCCAGGGCATTCCACGCCAGACCTTCTGAGGGATGGTGAGCCGCGGCGATCCGGGGGTCATGGATCGTGCAAAGTGCAAACGCCAAGCGCTTGGAGTCTGCTGCCCCGATGGGCCCCGCTTCGCGCTACGCGCGCCCCGGGAGCGTGTGTGAGCTCCGGCTCGCTCTAATCTTCGTTCACCGCTTCACCACCATCAGCAGCCCATCGCCAATGCCAGTCATCGCCCCGTGCACGCGCGTGTCGGCCTTGGCTTTCAGGGCCAGCGCGCGCAGCGCCACGGTGTCAGGCGCCTGGTTAGCAGGATCGGCCACCGCGCCGGACCACAGCACGTTGTCGAACAGCATCAATCCGCCCGGGCGCAGCAGCCGCAGCCCGCGTTCGTAATAGGAATCGTAGCCGGTCTTGTCGGCGTCGATGAAACCGAGATCGTAGCTGCCCGCCTGGCCGGCGGCGAGACAGGCATCGAGCGTTTGCGCCGCTGGCGCGACGCGCAGATCAATCATGTCCTCGACGCCGGCGTCGCGCCAATAATCGCGCGCCCTCGCTGTCCATTCATCTGAAATGTCGCACGCGAGCAAATGCGCGGCGCTTGCGTGCGTCTCCCGCATCGCCAGCGCTGTCGCGAGCGAGGAATAGCCGGTGAACACGCCGACCTCGAACGCGCGCCTGGCGTTCACCAGGCGCGCCATAAGCTGCATGAACGCGCCCTGCTCGGCGCTGATCTGCATCACCGAAACGCCGCCGAGCGCGGCGGTCTCCTCGCGGCAACGCGCGAGCACGGGATGCTCTGGCGGATTGACGCTCGCGAGGTAAGCGACAAGTTCGGACGAGAGATTGAGGGAGGTGGACATGGGCGCTCCGTGATTAACGCAATAGCTCAGCAGGGCCGCGATACAAGCACAGCCCAACCTCCGTCATTCCGGGGCGGCGAAGCCGAACCCGGAACCTAGGGACAACAGGCGCCGCCATCGACGATTGCTCTTGCTTGGGCAAGGAAAGACACGGTTGGGTTTGCGCCCTACGCTCCCCTGGGTTCCGGGTCTTGCTTCGCAAGCCCGGAATGACAGGGTTAGAGCATGCGCAACCCGTTAACTCAGCCGCCGCAGCTCCTCCACCAAATCCGTGCGCTCCCAGGAAAAACCGCCCTCGTTGTCGGGCTGGCGACCGAAATGTCCGTATGCAGCGGTACGTGCATAGATCGGCTTATTGAGCGCCAAGTGCGTGCGGATCCCGCGCGGCGTACACCCGCCCATCATGTCGAGCAGCGCCCTTTCAAGCTTTGCCGGGTCGATTGTGTCGGCGTCGTGCAAGTCGACATAAAAAGAGAGCGGCTTATCGTAGCCGATGGCGTAGGAAATCTGGATGGTGCAGCGTTTCGCCAAGCCTGCCGCCACCACATTCTTCGCCAGGTAGCGGCAGGCATACGCGGCCGAACGATCCACCTTGGTGGGATCCTTACCTGAGAAAGCGCCTCCGCCATGGGGGGCCGCACCCCCGTAAGTATCGACAATGATCTTGCGCCCAGTGATGCCGGCATCACCATCAGGGCCGCCGATCTCAAAGCGTCCCGTGGGGTTGACCAGCCATTCCGTTTTTTTGGTGACGAGACCGTCGGGGAAGACCGAGAGCACATATGGCTTGATCAACTCCAGCATGCGCTTGGGCGTGTAGGCATTCCCGTTGAGCCGCTTCTTGTGTTGATGCGAGACGACAATCTTATCCGCGTGCGCGGGTTTTCCGTGGTCGTAGCGCAAAGTGACTTGGCTCTTGGCGTCGGGCTCTAGTTCGGGGCGCTCGCCTGAATGGCGCGCCGCCGCCAAGACTTTGAGGATGTTGTGACTGTATTGAAGCGTTGCTGGCATCAGCTCGGGCGTTTCATCGCACGCATACCCGAACATGATGCCTTGATCGCCGGCACCTTCTTCCTTGTTGTCATCGCCGTCGACGCCCATGGCAATGTGCGCAGATTGCCCGTGCAAGTAGCAATGGTAACGCGCCTTCTGCCAGTGAAAGCCCCTCTGCTCGTAGCCGATGTCTTTGATGGCAGCGCGCACCTTCGGCTCAAGCGAGGCGATAATCTGTTTCGTCAGCGCCTTGTTTTCTGCCTTCGATCCGCCAGGACGCCCCGCGCGCACTTCACCCGCAAGCACGATGCGGTTTGTGGTGACAAGCGTTTCGCATGCAACCCGCGCTTCGGGCTGCTCCGTCAGGAAGGCGTCGACGACCGAGTCGGAGATGCGGTCGGCCACCTTGTCGGGGTGACCTTCTGAGACGCTTTCGCTTGTGAATACGTATGAACTTCTGACCACGCGGATTCTCCGGCCCGGCTTCTAAAGAGCGGCCCTCTTAGGGATAACCGCCGTGCGGCGCAATCTTCGGTCAGCCGCGCTTGCCGGTTTCGGCGGCTTCCTCTGCCAACGCCCGCACCAGCTCAACGACCCGCCTGCGCACGCGCTGGTTCTGAATTGAAGCGAACAAGGAGATGAGCTGCGCACCCTCGGGGGTCGCCAGCGCGTCGTCGACGAAGTCCTGCGATGACTCGGCCACGCCCGTCCCGCGAGCAGAAGTTAGGCCTTCAAAGAACCGCGCCACCGGAATGTCGAGCGAGGACGCTATGTCGAACAGACGACTTGCGGCGATGCGGTTGACACCCTTCTCGTACTTCTGAACCTGCTGAAAAGTTACGCCCAGGAGCTCGGCCAAGCGTTCCTGGCTCATGCTGATTTCCAGCCGCCGCGAGCGGACGCGCTGACCAATTCGCTTATCGACCGCGTTTGCCGCCCGCTCGTCGTTCATGATCTCAGCCCCCTGGCCAGCTTCCCGAGCGGAGAGAATCTAAGGCCCCCGACGAAGACAAGCAGGATGAGGAGCAGAACATTTCCGTAGCGGACCATAGTAGTTTCAACCAGCGCGGGAGGAAGTTGCGCCTCAGCGAACCCCCCTCGCCTATGGGTTGAACTAACCTCTTGGCCAAAGGAGTCAATAATGGCCGATACGCCCCCAGCGGCGGCCCTAGCCATCGGGAGCCCCTCCTCGATCGAACGATAGCGGGCCATCGCCGCGTGCTGGAATGGCCCGACGCCCTCGCCAAACCAAGCGTCGTTGGTGACGCTGACGATCCATCCGGGGCGCTCATCGCCATGGGGAACCAGCCCTGGAAAGATCGCCTCATAACAAATCAGGATCACCGCTGGGGGCGCCTCTGGCACAACCAGGCGGGTAGGCATTGGCCCTGGCTCAAACCCAGCGCCAATGCGCTGCAGCGGCGCAAGATTCAGGCTGCTCACCATCGACCACAATGGGATAAATTCACCGAACGGCACCAAACGATGCTTATCGTAAACTTGGCTCAGACGCGGGACCCCGCTCACGCCGTCGATCACGGCGGCAGAGTTGAAGTAGAGTAATTCCTCCCCCCGCATTTCTCGCCGCGACAGCCCGGCAATCAAAACGCGATCGCCCAGTGCGCGGCCAAGTGCGTCAAGAAAATCCGCGTTCTCAAGCATGAAGAAATTTACGGTCGGGATCGCGCCCTCAGGCCAAATGACAATGGCCGCTCGGCTCTCCTGCGGCGTACCGGTCGCTTCCAGGTAACGCTGCAACACGCGCCACTCCTGGTCGGGGCGCTCTCTCCATTTTTCCGCTTGGCTCAAACCAGAATCTGTCACGCGCACAATTGGCTGCGCGCCCGGAGGATCGACGGGTTGATGCGCCAGCCTTTGCGCACCCCAACCCCAGCCCATGCCAATCACCAGTGCGGCAATCAGAATTGGTGCGAAGCGTCTCCCGGCGCCGGCTTGTCCGTCGGCAATCGAGGCCGCCGCAGCAGCAAGAAGGAGCGTCAGCAACGTGAGGCCGTAGATCCCAACAACCGAGGCGATTTGTGAAACCGGCTCGCCGGGCGTCCAGACGTAACCCGGCAACAACCAAGGAAACCCGCCGAAGAGGTGCCCGCGCAGCCATTCAGAGATGAACAAGCACGCCGCGAACGCTGGCAGACGGCGCATGTCGCGCGACCAGAGCGGCATCGCCAACGCGCAACCCAAACCCCAGAACAACGCAAGACCACCCGCTAAGCCCAACGTCGCCGGTACGCCCCAAAGCGGTCCCCAGGCGCCTGAGTCAACCTGGAAAGCCGACGCGACCCAATGCAGCCCTGTCGTGAAATGCCCCAGCGCAAAAAACCAACCAATTGCAAACGCACGCCGCACGGGTCGTTCACGACTAGACACCGCGTCGAGCAGCCAAACCAAAACAACAATGGCTGCTGCGAACACCGGCGTGAATTGAAACGGGGCGTGTCCTAGCGTCGCCGCCGCACCTGCAGCAAATGCTAAGCCACGCCGCTGCCACGGCGTGCGCGCGCCGATCCAAGAATGGATGCGCGACGAAGCCTCGTCATTTCGCGCCGTGTTCAATCTTCTCGCTCCGTGGATTTTGCGGCCAGAGCCGCGCCGAGGTTGGACCGCGACGGGGCTCGCACGTCAACCGTCACGAACCGCTAGATTGGTCGGGGGGGCCGTGGTCGCCGACGCCAACCCAACATCGCTGGAACGCTTGATGCGGATTCGCTTGACGCGCCGCGGATCAGCATCGACGATTTCGACATCGAACCCCGCCGGATGGCGCAAGATCTCGCCTCGTTGTGGCAGACGCCCCGCAAGCGCCACGGCCATACCCGCAGCGGTGTCGAACTCATCCTCATGTTCCGGCAATGCTAGGCTCGCGCCCAGCTTGGCTTCGAGCTGATCAATAGGCGCACGCCCGTCGGCCTCGAAGCCGCCTGGCCGCTCCTGCACCAAAATTGAATCAACGTCATGCTCGTCTTCGATAGCACCCACGATCTGCTCAACCAGATCCTCCATTGAAACCAAACCATCGGTGCCGCCATACTCGTCAACCACGAGCGCCAAGTGAATACGGCTCGATTGCATCTTCAAAAACAACGTCGAGAGCGTCATCGACGAGGGTACAAATAAAATGTCGCGCTTGATGCGCGCGAGCAGCCGATCCGCGAACTTCGCCCGCGACGCGCCATCCGCCATGGGCGCCAGCAACGACATCACGTCGCGCACATGCACGAACCCCTGCGGATCGTCTAGTGTTTCGCCGTAGACCGGCAGACGAGAATGCTGGCTCTCCGCTATCGCTCGTGCGGCTTCGCCCAGGGTCGCTCCAGCCTCAATCGCCACAATGTCCGCACGCGGACGCATCACGTCCGCGACTTTGAGCCGATCAAAGCGTGCGGCGCGTAAGATCATGTCCTTGTGCGCGACTTCAATCGTTTCGCCGTTTTCTTCGTGCACCCGCAGCGCCTTCTCAACGGCGGCGGCGGAGCCCAAGTTCTCTCTGGCAAACAAGCGCATGAGCAATTGCCACGGGCCCGCCCGCCTTCGGGGCGGCAGCTCGGCGACTTCGGATAGGTCTACCATCAAGGTTGCGTCACACTCCTTCACGCATAGGGGTCGTCAATCCCTAACGAGACGAGAATCTCGCGCTCGCGAGTCTCCATCCTCAGGGCCTCAGTCTCGCTCTCATGGTCATAGCCCAAAAGATGGAGAAAGCCGTGCACCACGAGGTGCGCGGCATGGTTTTCAAACGACTTGCCCTGAAATTCCGCTTCCGCAGCAATGGTTTCAGCGGCCAAGACGATATCGCCAAGGAACCGTTCGGCGCCCTCCCCGGCGCCAGCCGGAGGAAAGGAGAGCACGTTTGTGGCCCCCTCTTTGCCGCGGAATTGCTGATTCATCGCGGCAATTGCTGCGTCGTCGCCCAGCAGCATGGAGATCGTCCCCGACGCCCCTACTGCCTCTGCCGCGCAGGCTAGCGTATTCGCCAACAGGTCTTCACGTCCGCGCCATAGCGGCGAGCCAACTACGATATCGACATCGAACGCTCTCTCAGACATGTCCCGCCTCAGCACGGTGATACGCTTCGACAATGTGCGCCACCAAACGGTGGCGCACGACATCCTGCGTGGCGAAACGGATGGTTTCGACGCCGGGGACGCCCTCAAGAATTGAGATCGCATGCGCGAGGCCAGATTGGTCCAGGCGAACGAGGTCGATCTGCGATGGATCGCCCGTTACCACCATGCGTGACCCCTCGCCGAGCCGCGTAAGCACCATCTTCATCTGAAGAGCCGTGGCGTTCTGCGCTTCGTCTACAATAACAAACGCGCTGGACAACGTTCGTCCCCGCATGAAGGCGAGGGGCGCCACTTCGATTTGTCGGCGTTCACGGCGCGCCTTGAGATCGTTCTCGTTCATTTGGCTGCGGAACGCATCCCAGATAGGCGCCAGATAAGGGTCCACTTTCTCTGCCAAATCGCCAGGCAAGTACCCCAGTTTTTCGCCTGCCTCGACCGCTGGGCGAGTGACGATGATGCGGTCCACGCGCTCCTGCTTCAATGCTTCAACTGCCGCTGCGACAGCGAGAAAGGTCTTTCCAGTGCCTGCCGGGCCCACACCGAAGATCAGATCGAGCGCTTCATCACGCAAGGCTTCGACATAGTGAACCTGCCGCGGCGTGCGCAACGTCAACCCTCCAAGTTGCGGCAACGGCATTGGCCCCGCCATCTCACCGCGCCCCTCAGAGAACGAAATCGCCGCCAGAACCTCGCCCTCGCGCACGCGTCCCTTGCGGCGCGCGAGTTCGGCCAGCGCATCGATGATCCTCTGGACGCGCTCGACATCGACCGCACCGTCTGGACGCGCACGAACAATCAGCTGATCGCCCTGCGCATCGAGCGTCAGCCGATAGGCTGGCGTGCCGCGCGGCGCATTGAGGTCACGGAACGCCTCCTGGATTTGCGCAAGGTGACGGTGCAACGGCCCAAACACAGCCTGCGCCACGCCCGCCTCCGCAAGCGCGATGGTGCGCGTAAGGTCGCCTTCACCGCTCACAGAGCCCCCAGAACACGCGGCGCGCCCGTCAAAGAGTTTTGCGTAGCCGAAAGGATACGCACCGGTACGATGTCGCCCACGAGCGCCGCAGCGTCCTCGAAGTGCGCCGATTGCATATAAGGCGTGCGCCCATGTTTCTGCCCTGGCATCCGCCCCACACCCGTTACCAGCACTGGCAACACCTTGCCCGCCTGCGCGTGGTTGAAAGCACGCTGCTGCTGGGCCAGCACCGTTTGCAAGTGCTGGAGGCGATCAGCCTTCACGTCGTCGTCGACTTGCCGGTCCATGGCGGCAGCCGGCGTGCCCGGGCGCGGCGAATATTTAAACGAATACGCCGAGGCGAAGCCGATCTCGCGCACCAATTCAAGCGTTGCCTCGAAATCTCGCTCTGTCTCGCCCGGAAATCCGACGATAAAATCGGTCGAGAGCGCGATATCTGGACGCGCGGCCCGCAAGCGTTCGATCACCTTTCGATAGGCGCCGCCATCATGCCTACGGTTCATCGCCTTCAGGATGCGATCCGAGCCTGACTGCACTGGCAAGTGAAGAAACGGCATCACTTTCGGCTCCTCGCCGTGCAGAGCGATTAACGCATCGTCCATCTCGGCAGGGTGAGAGGTCATGTACCGCAGCCGCTTAACGCCCTCGATTTCAGCCAAGGCCCGAAGCAAATCCGCAAAGCACGCCGAACTCCGCCCGCCCTCCCCGTGATAGGCGTTGACGTTTTGGCCGAGCAGCGTGATTTCGCGCACGCCTTGCCTCGCCAGCGCCAGCGCTTCGGCAAGCACATCGGCGACGGGGCGCGAGTACTCCGCACCGCGTGTGTAGGGCACAACGCAGAATGTACAGAATTTATCGCACCCTTCTTGGATCGAGAGAAACGCCGTTACCCCGTCCAGCGCACGCCCAGGCAATGAATCGAATTTTTCCTGGGCCGTGAAATCAGCCGCGAGGCGCACGCCACTCTTGCGGGCGGAGCGGGCGATCAACTCCGGCAGCTTATGGTAGGCCTGCGGGCCGACGACCAAATCTACTTCCGGCGCGCGACGCATGATCTCCTCGCCCTCCGCCTGCGCCACGCAGCCAGCAATAGCGATCGTCATGCCCTTCCCTTCAGCCGCGCGACGCTCCTTGTGCATGCGCAACCGGCCTATTTCTGAATAGACTTTGTCGGTCGCCTTCTCACGGATGTGGCAAGTATTGAGAATGATCAGGTCGGCATCGTCGGGCTTGTCGACCGCAACGAAACCCAGCGGCGCCAACACGTCGCGCATGCGCTCGGAATCGTAGACGTTCATTTGGCAGCCATAGGTCTGGATGAACACCTGCTTTGGCGTAGGCGGTGAGCGGGCGTTCATGTCAGCGCTTGCCCGTCTTGGCTTTGTCCTCAAGCGGCACGCCGTAGAGTTCAAGCCTGTGGTCAACGAGCTTGTATCCGAGGCGCCGTGCGATCTCTTGCTGCAGGCGTTCAATCTCGGGATCGACGAACTCAATGACCTTTCCGGACTTCATGTCGATGAGGTGATCATGGTGAACGTCAGGCATTTCTTCATAACGCGAGCGACCGTCTCGAAAGTCGTGGCGTTCCAATATGCCAGCTTCCTCGAACAAGCGCACGGTCCGGTACACAGTGGCGATGGAGATGCCGGCATCCACGGCGACGGCGCGCCGGTGCAACTCCTCCACGTCGGGGTGGTCGTGGCTGGCCGAGACGACGCGTGCAATCACGCGGCGTTGTTCGGTCATGCGCATGCCCTTCTCAACACAGAGCTTTTCAATGCGGTCCATAAAAATCCTCGGCGGCGGCGGAGAAATACTCTTTCCCCCTGCACCCTGTCCATCGCCGACGCGCTAAAGGGGGGTTATTGGCACGGCGACGCGCATTAGCACGGCATCCACCGCGCCCGCTTCGCGTTGGTAATACGCCCGACGCCGTCCAACCTCGGCGAACCCAAGTTTGGCATAAAGGGAGACAGCGCCTCCATTGTCGGCCGCGACCTCCAAATGAAGCGCCGATGCTCCCCTCGCGACAGCAGCAGCAAGCGCAGCGCCTAAAAGGCCTGCGCCGACGCCCCTGCGACGGGCTTCTGGGACCACAACCAGCGTCAACAATTCGGCCTCTTCGGTTGGCGCCCATGCCAACACGAACCCTTGCGCAGGGGACAAAAAAGCGAAGGTCGCCGAGTTTGTCAGAAGCTCGGCGATATCGGTCGCGCTCCATGGATGATCAATCGCGCGCGCGTGCATATCTGCCAGCATCGTCGCGGCCGCCACGCCAACGGGCTCAATCAAGTGAGCGGCTCGGCAAGGTTACATGCGGCGCGCGAAGATACAGTGGAGTCGGGCGATAACGCGCGACATCAAGAAGCGCCGCGCGGCGCGCAAGCGCGCTGACGTCAGTGTTTACGCCAGGCCCCTTCAGCAAGAACGCGCTCCCTCGCGCTGACGCGGTCAATAGATTCTCTTGTTCGCCCCGCTCGATGGCGCGTGGAGCAATCAGCGGCGCCCCGTCCTCATAGAGAGCGAGATAGGCCGCACCCGGCGTCTCGATAGTCGCGCCGCGCAGCCCCGCCTCACCTTCTTCGAGCGCCAGTGCTTCAAGCGTCGACACGCCGAGGCACGGTTTACCCAGCGCCAGCGCCAGCGCCCGAGCAAACGAGAGCCCCACCCGCACCCCTGTGAAAGAGCCAGGTCCGGTCGTCACGGCGATGCGATCGATATCGGCGAATGCAACACGCGCCTCTCTCGCGCCCTCGCTCACCATGGGCGCAAGCCGCTCCGCCTGCCCGCGAGACATAATCTCGCTGAGCGACGCGCAGACGCTCCCTCCACAGGTGATCGCCACTGAACAGGCGTCTAGCGTTGTATCAATGGCAAGGACGAGCGCGGCGTGCCCCGTGCTCACACGACCTGCTCCACAGACATCACTTCTGGCACATAATGACGGAGCATATTTTCGATGCCCTGCTTTAGTGTTAGCGCGGAGGACGGACAGCCGGCGCAGGCGCCGCGCATATTGAGACGAACGACGCCCGCCTCATGATCCCACGAGTGGAAGGTAATGTCGCCGCCGTCGCGTGCGACCGCAGGGCGGACGCGCGTTTCGATGATCTCCTTGATCTCTTTCACTATACCGGCCGCCTCGCCTTCGTAGTCGATGTCAGCTTCGTCGCTTACATCCGCCGCCGCGCCGTCGTCGAGCAGCACCGGACGGCCCGAGGTAAAATGATCCATGATTGCGGCCAGCACATGGGGTTTGAGGTGCGGCCACTCAATCGCGTCTGTCTTGGTGATGGTGAGAAAATCAATGCCAAGATAAACCCGCTCCACGCCATCGACCGCAAAGAGCGCTTGGGCCAATGGCGAGCCGTGCGCCGCAGTCACATTCACGAACTCGCGACTCCCGATCGTGAGCACATCACGCCCCGGCAGAAACTTGAGCGTGCGCGGGTTTGGCGTGGATTCGGTCTGTATGAACATCAAGCTCACGTGGCCCTCCGCGACGACTGGGTCAAGCGGGCGCCTTGGGCGCGGGGCCCGCCGGCAACGCCAGCGCGCGAATCTCGGTGCGCGAAAGCGTGCCCGGGACCACCACCACTGGCACCGCACGACCGCCCAAGCCCTGGTTCCTGCCCAGCTGCGCCACCAGCGGTCCAGGCCCCCCCGGCGCCACCGCCGAGGCCAAGACCACCAGCTTAATGGAGGCATCCTGCTCTAGCAGCTTCCGTAATTCAGGTTTTAGGTCGCCTTCGCGCATCACTGGCTCAACCGTGACGCCGCACTCGGCCCAGATCTCCGCAGCAAATCGCTGAGTGAGCGATTCTGCCGCGAGCTGCGCTTGACGGCTCATTTCTTCGGTTATTGAGGCCCAGGGCGCAGGATCTGAGGGTTCAATCACACGCAACATGATCAGCCGCCACCCCGTGTTCTTGGCCAACAAGCCGGCATAGGTCAAAGCCACCGGGAATTCCTCGCTTTCGTCAGCGATGACCAGGCACGCGAACTCATTCATGGGGCGATGCTCGCTCAAAGTCGCCCCCGCATCAAGCGCGCCAAAAACCGACACGCTCACGGACTTGCGTCATGATCGGCGCGCCGATCGCTCGGGCACGGTCCGCGCCATCACGTAGAATAGCATCGAGCGCAGCCTGGTCCGCATTGAGACGGCGCATTTCAGCCGCGATAGGCGTTAGCTTTGCCACGAGCACGTCCGCCAGCGCCGGCTTAAAGGCGCCAAACCCCTTGCCTCCGAATTCAATCAGGACCTGTTGCGCGGTCATGTTCGTGTTGGCCGCATAAATTCCGACAAGATTCGCCACCTCGGGCCTACCTTTCAAGCCTTCGACAGTTTCCGGCAGCGGCTCGGAATCCGTCGTTGCCCGCTTAATCTTTTGGGTAATGGCGTCGGCATCGTCGGTCAAGTTGATGCGGGTCATGTCGGAGGGATCGGATTTCGACATCTTCGTGGTTCCATCGCGCAAGCTCATGATGCGTGCGCCAGGTCCCTGGATCAACGGCTCGGGCAGCGGGAAAAAGCCCGGCGCTTCGTAGTCGTTGTTGAACTTCTGTGCAATGTCGCGCGACAGTTCCAGATGCTGCTTTTGGTCCTCGCCCACCGGAACGTGGGTCGCCTTGTAGAGCAGGATGTCAGCCGCTTGCAGCACAGGATAATCGAATAATCCGACACTCATGCGCTCGGCGTGTTTGCCCGCTTTGTCCTTGAATTGCGTCATGCGTTCGAGCCAGCCCATGCGGGCGATGCAATTGAACACCCATGCGAGTTCAGAATGCTCACGCACCGCCGATTGCACAAAAATGATCGAGCGCGCCGGATCAACGCCGGCGGCGATGTAAGCGGCCGCGACTTCGCGCGTCTTCGCCGCTAGCCCCCGTGGGTCTGGCCCCGCCGTTATGGCGTGCAGATCGACCACGCAATAAATGCACTCGAATTGCTCTTGCAGCGCGACGAATTTCTGAAGCGCCCCGAGATAATTGCCGAGATGCAGGCCATTGGTCGGCTGCATGCCAGAGAATACGCGGCGCGGACCTTCATACTGAGGCGGTGGGGCGTCGGTCATGGACTACTCCGAAACAGGAGAACGAGCGCCGCAGCGGGCCGGGGCGGCTCAAGGGCTCAGCGCTCGCCATCGCCAAAGTTGTTCTCTCGTGTTCATAAACGCATCTTATCAGGCGTCTGAACCGGGCGGCAAGGCGCCACCCTCGCGCGGCGCGCGCCTCAAACTGCCTCGAAGTTCAGGTAAGCTGACCGCGCCGAGCGCCAGCGCGAGCACGCTATAAAGCGCAAAACCCGCCCCCGACACGATGACAACCGCCAACTCTTTCGAGCCCCACAGCGCTTCGATGATGGCCGGGCGGTAGAAGGCGGCCACGCCGAGTGCAGCCCCCATGATCGCCGTCGCTAGCGCGACACGGCCCAGGCGCGCCTGCGCGCCCGCGCCCAGGCGATAAATGCCTTGCGTCGCCAGCGTCCCCGCCAGCAACGCCACGTTCGCCCACGACGCAAGACTGGTGGCGATGGCGAGGCCGACGAAGCCCGGCTCACCCGCGCCGCGTAGCGCAAGGAACAAGGCGACCCCGAGCACAACATTCGCCGCCACCGACGTCAGAGCAAACTGCATCGGGCGGCGCGAATCCTCACGCGCAAAGAAGGGCGGCGTGAACACCTTTACGAGCACAAACGCAGGCACGCCCCATGCGAAATGCTGCAAGGCGAGTGCAGCCATCCGGGCATCTTCCGAAGTGAACGCGCCGCGGGTCCAGAATCCATCCATCAAAAAGAAAGGCGCGACGCCCAGCGCCATCGCCGCCGGCAAAGTCAACGCCATCGCCAGCGTCACCGCTTCATCAAGGGTCTTGCCCTCCTCAGCGGAATCACCCGCCTGGGTGGCGCGCGCAAGCCGCGGTAAAATGGCGATACCAATGGCAACGCCAATCAGACCAAGCGGCAATTGATAGAGCCTGTCAGCGTAACCCAGCCACGACTTGGCGCCGACCTCAAGTGACGCGAGGGTCTGGCTCACCACAATGTTTATCTGCACCGCCGAACCGGCAATCGCGCCGGGGAGCGCCACTGAGGCGATGCGTACAACATCAGGCGTGATGCGCGGCCAGAAAAAACGTAGCCTTATCCCCAGTCGCGTCATGCCGTAAGCTAGCAAAACAGCCTGCAACCCACCCGCGACGGTTACCGCAATCGATGCAGCATAAGCCGACTCATAGGGGTCGCGGAACGGCAGCACTGCGGCTAGCACAACCAGATTCAGCAACGTCGGCGCAAACGCGGAAAGTGCAAAGCGCCCGGCGTTGTTGAGCACGCCGGCGAACAAGGCCGACATCGCCATGCCGACCAGATATGGCATGGTCAGCTGCGTCATCGCCACCGTCAGTGGAAAATGCACCGGATCGTTGCGATAGCCCGCATGCACGAGCAGCATGATCCAAGGCATGGCGATTTGCGCAACGATGCAGAGCCCCGCCGTCACCGCGAACAAAGCGTTCATCGCTTCGGAGGCGGCCTGCCGCGCGGCTTCCGGCCCCCGTTCGGCTTCGATGCGAGCATAGATCGGGACGAACGCCTGTGCGAATGCGCCTTCGGCGAATAAGCGTCGGAACAAGTTTGGAAACTGCAACGCGGTCATCCAAGCATCGCCCACCGGTCCCGCGCCAAGGCGCGCGGCGATCACCGCATCGCGCAAGAAACCGAGCACACGGCTGCCCAGCGTAAAGGCGGATTGCACAAACGTATTGCGAGCAAGGCTCATGGGTCGTGCGACTCAAATCACGGTGATTGGAACCGAATGCCTAGCGCGCCGCCGACGCGGGCGCCACCGCTAAGGGCCGCGCGTCGGAGGGCGCGCCCGCTTCTGCTGCGCACAACACCGTTTCAAGTTCTGCACGCAGCCCCGCCAAGCGGCGCACGTTGGCGACTTGTCCGCCCGCCTCCTCCTGCACGTAAAACACGTCGGAAGCCCGCTCGCCGGCGGTGTCAATATGGGCGCTGACGATCGCCACTCTTGCTTCGGCGCACACATGCGCCAGCTCCGCCAAGAGCCCCAATCGGTCGCGACCAGAGGCTTCGATCACGGTCGCGTGCCGGCTGATGTCGTTGTCTATGCGCACCCAGGGTTTGATAGCGAAGGCGGCGTTGCGACGCGAAGGCGCTTGCGCGAGCGGGAGGGGATGATCTTCCAACGCGGCGCGGACCAGCCGCGCTATCAGCGCCCTGAGGCGGGCAGGGTCGTGCGGACCGAATGGTTGGTGATCGGTTGTTTGGACTGAAAACACATCGAATGCCGCGCCGTCTTTTGTGGTCTGCACCCGCGCGCCAATGATGTCGGCCCCGCTAGCCGATATGGCAGCCGCCAGACTGGCGAACAGGCCGGGGCGGTCGCAAGCGTAGACCAGAATTTCGGTAACGCCCTGCGCAACGCGCGTGCGCGCCGCGACGTGAGGCATCGCGCCGGCGCGGCGCGCGTTCGTCACTTCCTGCGCGTGCCAGGAAAGCGCCTCCCCATCATGGCTGAGCCAATAGCCATCATGGAGGGATTCAAGCCACGTTGCCGGCGCGCCGACCTCGCCCACCCTCTCCCGCAGATCCTGCTTTGCCCCTGCGGCAAGCTCGAACAGGTGAGTCCGGACGCTCTCTTCATCAGAGCGACCGCCGTGCAGCGTCGCTTCCGTGAGCCGATAAAGCTCGCGAAGCAGTTGGCCCTTCCAATCGTTCCACACATCGGGACCTACGGCGCGAATGTCGGCGACCGTCAACACCAGCAGCATGCGTAAGCGCTCACTCGTGCCAACCGTCCTGGCAAAGTGCGCCACCGTGCGGGGATCAGAGATGTCGCGCCTCTGAGCAATCTCGCTCATCACCAAATGGTGGCCGACGAGCCAACCCACCAAATCAATTTCCTCCGGCGGCAGACGCAATCGTTCGCATGCCGCTCGCGCCGACCTTTCGCCCTCGACCTGCTGGTCGCCCTCGCCCTTGCCGGTGTCGTGCAGCAACATGGCAAGGTAGAGCGCGCGACGGTTGATGATCTTGGGGAAAATCGCGGTCGCCAGCGGATGCTGACGTTTGTAACGGCCTCGTTCGATCTCCGACATCGCCTCGATCGCCTGCAGCGTGTGCTCATCCACCGTATAATGGTGGTACATGTTGAACTGCATCTGCGCGACAATGCGGCCAAACTCAGGCAGGAATTTTCCCAGCACGCCAGCTTCGTTCATGAGTCTCAAAGCCGCTGCGGGGTGGCGACGCGATGTCGCCAAATCCAGAAAAGCCGCACAAGCACCCGCGCCTTCTCGCCAAGCCGCAGGCACATTGCGCACACGCCGCGCGGCTTCGCGCAACGCCATTGGGTGAATGTCAAGATCGTGCTTCTCGGCGATGGCGAACAAGCGCACCAGGTTAGCCGGCGCGTCGAGGGTGTTTGTGTCGACGCTGAGCCGTCCCGCATCGATGTGAAACCCGTTCTCAACCGTTGCAGGGCGCTTTCGCGGAGCCGGCAGGAATCGCCGAAGCCCACGCGGCGCTTGTTTGGCTTTGTCAGCTTCCAACTTGGCGCACAAAACGCGTGTGAGCCCGCCAACCTCCTTCGACACAAGAAAGTAGCGCTTCATAAAGCGCTCAACTGCGCTCTGGCCGCTCCGCGCGTTAAACCTAAGACGCTTGGCCAATTCCGGCTGCACATCGAAGGTCAGCCGTTCCTCAGCTCGCCCCTTTAGAAAGTGCAAGTGACAACGCACTGTCCACAAGAACGCGAGCGCACGCCGAGATGCGGACCACTCTTCCGGCAGGAACACGCCGGCCTCGACATAGTCCTGCGGTTTGGAAAAACCATAGCGCCGCTGCGCCATCCAGAACAACGTGTGAAGGTCCCTTAGCCCACCCTTACCCTCCTTGATATTGGGCTCGACCATATACCGCGATGCGCCAATGCGATGGTGGCGCCGGTCGCGCTCGCCCAGTTTGTTGGCAATGTAGGCGTCGTGATCGCGCGCGGCTATCTCCTTACGAAAACGCAGAGCGAGATCTTGCGCCAAGACAGTGTCGCCGACGATGCAACGAGCATCCAACAGCGTTGTCTGGATCGTGTGATCGGCACGTGCAAGCTTGAGGCATTCGCCAATGCTGCGCGAGGCGTATCCGACCTTGAGACCCAGATCCCAGAGCATGTAAAGCATGTATTCAGTCACGCTCTCGGTGAAGGGCGTCTGCTTGTAAGTGCGCAAAAAAAGGAGATCGAGATCGGAGTACGGCGCCAACTCACCGCGGCCATAACCGCCAACTGCGATCACCGCGAAGCGTTCGCCTTCGGTTGGATTGCGGGCCCGGAACAGATGGGTGGTCGCGTAGTCAAAAAGCGCGCCCACAACCGCATCGGCCACGCCGCTCAGGCGACGCGCAACCGCAAGACCATTCTCGCCAGCTTCAAGTCGCTTTTGAGCCTGTTCTCTCCCCCGAGCCAAAGTGTCCTGCAGAACGCTCTTTACCGCACCGGGCGCGTCGGCGTCCGCGATGCTAAAGGCCGCGCTCAGCTCCGCACGCAGCCGTACACCTTCCTGCAAACCGCTTGAGGAAGCTTGGACGGGGCTCATCGGCGACGCCATGTCATTGCGTTTTCGTCATTTAAGGGAGTGATCCCGCCCCTATGGCGCCCGAACTACAAGTTCTTGATAAAATCGCAGGCCGCGAACTTGCCTCATTTCGCGGGCACAGCCAAATAGGAGCCGAGACGTTCCCGGGAGTGACCTTCGATGCGCAGCAAAGGCGGCAAGACAATTCGGCTAAACCCGGTCGATGAGGATCCCCAAGTGCACGATCATCCCGCCCGCGCAGGCCTCGAAGCCTTGATGGATCAAAAGTTGTTCGCGCAGCGAATCAATAGTGAGCGTGCATCCGCCTACTGGTTCGCCGCGTCGCTTTGGGGCGTCACCGGCCTGGTCCTCGGCGCCATACTCGGCGGCTTCATGACCTTCATGGTTTACACCGGTGCTGCCCCGACTGTGCGTGACAACCTTTTAGCCGGCGCGGCGATGGACGAAGCGCGCGACAGCGTAAACAGCCGTGACGGCCTTCTCGTCAGTCCTCAGGACGAGCGCGTGCAGCCGCAGCCTTGAGCGTATAGAGCAACTCAAGCGCCTCCTTGGGCGACAGCGAATCTGGGTTAACCTCTGATAGCACTGCTTCAAGCGCCGACGGCGCGACCTCAGCCTTGACCTGCGCAAACAACGGCAGGTCATCGACAATGTCGACGCGGGTCCCGACTCCGTTCGCTTCCAGCCGCGCTAACACCGCGCGCGCCCGCTCCACCGCGCGCCTCGGCAGACCGGCGAGCTTGGCCACTTGGATGCCGTAGGAACGATCCGCAGGACCGGGCGCAACCTCGTGCAGAAAGACAAGATCACCCTTCCATTCCTTCGCGCGCAAGTGAGCGTTTGATCCAGCGTCGAGTTTCTCGGCAAGCCGGGTCAATTCGTGGTAGTGGGTCGCGAACACGGCGCGGCACTTGTTTGTCTCGTGCAGGTGCTCGGCCACAGCCCAGGCAATGGCGAGACCATCAAACGTCGATGTGCCGCGGCCGATTTCATCGAGCACCACCAGCGCGTGCGGCCCGGCCTGATTGAGGATAGCCGCCGTTTCCACCATCTCGGTCATGAAGGTCGAGCGGCCGCGCGCAAGATCGTCCGACGCTCCCACGCGCGCAAACACACGGTCGACGATTCCGAGACGCAACTTTTTCGCAGGCACGAACGACCCAGCCTGCGCCAATACCGCCAGCAACGCGATCTGCCTCAGGTATGTGCTCTTGCCCGCCATGTTTGGCCCGGTGACAATCATGAGCCGAGAGCCGGAGCGCCCGTCCGCATCTAGTCGCACGTCGTTGGGCGTAAAGCCGCGCCCATCGCGGCGCACACCCTCCTCCACGACCGGATGGCGCGCGCCCTCCGCCAACAGCGCGGTGCTCTCGTCGATCTCCGGACGCGTCGCGTTCGCCGCCGCCGCCCACTCAGCAAGCCCCGCCGCGACGTCGAGTGCGGCAAGCGCCTCGGCCGCAGCGCGAATCTGAGTTTCGCACGCACCCGCACGCGCGGCGAACTCCTTGAACAAATCCATCTCACGCGCCAGCGCCGCATCGCCGGCCCGGGCGATTTTGGCGTCAAGCTCAACAAGTTCTGTTGTGCTGAACTTCGCCGACCCTGCATTGGTCTGACGATGAATAAAGCGGGCATTGAGTGGCGTACTGAGCAACGCCTCAGCCTGCTTAGAAGTCGCATCGATATGATAGCCCAGCACGTTGTTGTGCTTAAGCTTCAACCCGGCAATACCCGTTTCTGCCGCGTAATTTGCTTGGAGCGCGGCGATGACCTTGCGGCTGTCATCGCGAAGTCCACGTATCTCGTCGAGAGCTGCATCATAACCCGGTGCTATGAAGGCGCCATCGCGCGCGAGCAGCGGCAGGTCTGACGCCAACGCCCGTTCCAGCGTCTGCATCAGGCTGGCCGACGCAGGATGGGACGCTAATGCCAAAACGGCGCATGCCCGCGCAATCTCGCTCGGCGCCTCCCCGCCGGTAAGCCCCAAGCATCGCGCAGCGGCCCGCTCGCCAGCCCCAAGGCCATCACGCAATTGCGCCAAGTCGCGCGGCCCACCTCGCCCAAGCGTCAGGCGTGTAAGCGCGCGCGACAGGTCGCCGCCAGCCTTCAATTCTCCGCGTACACCCGCACGCAGCTCACGCGCATCCAGAAAGAACTGCACCGCTTCCAGTCGCGCATTGATCGCGACGGGATCGGTAAGGGGGCGTCCAATGCGTTCCGCCAGCAACCGCCCACCCGCCGCCGTCACCGTCCGATCCACGCACCCAAGCAATGAGCCCTCACGCCCGCCGCGTTGCGCGCGCTCGATTTCCAGCGCCGCGCGGGTGACCGCATCGATCGCCATGAACGCCTGTTCTGAGCTGCGCCGCGGCGGTCCCAGACGCGGCGCAGCTCCGGCCTGGGTCAGCTCAACATAGTCAAGCAACAAGCCCATCGCGGAGAGTTCGACTGCGCTGAACTCGCCGAACCCTTCAAGAGCGGCGACTGCGAAGACTTCCTTGATGCGGCGCGCGGCCGCCTTCGCGTCGGCCTTCACGGCAGGTCGTAATGTCAGCGTCGCGCCGGCAATCCTCACAGCCTCAGCGAGCCTCGCGCCATCGCCCTCCACGCTCAACACTTCGGCAGGCGCCAATGCGGCGAGCCCTTCCTCGATCCCGCTTGCCTTTAGCGTGCGCGTCTCGAATGCGCCGGTCGAGACATCCGCCCAAGCGATGGCTGCCGTTTCGCCAACGAACACGCAGGCCGCAAGCCGATTGGCGGCGCGCGCGTCAAGCAGGCCTTCCTCCGTCAGCGTTCCGGGCGTAACAACCCGCACCACCGCGCGATGCACGATGGATTTAGCGCCGCGCTTCCTGGCCTCTGCAGGGTCTTCCATCTGCTCGCAAACCGCTACCTTGAAACCAGCACGGATCAATTTCGCGAGATAGACCTCCGCCTGGTGCCAGGGCACGCCAGCCATCGGGATAGGCTCGCCGCCGTGCTGCCCACGTTTGGTCAGTGTAATGCCGACCGCACCCGCAGCTTTCTCCGCATCCTCGAAGAAGAGTTCGTAAAAATCTCCCATCCGAAAGAACACCACGGCGTCAGGGTGCTCGGCCTTTGCGGCGAGATATTGCGCCATAAACGGCGTCGTGCGCACGGAGGGGCTATCGGTGGAATCGGCCACGGCAAAGTTCTACCTGCTTTGGCCCGCGACTTCCATTGACGACCGAGGGCTCAGAGCTAGGGTGCCGCCTGCCCTCATTCGAACCCTGAGCCTCCATGTCCGACTCCAAAAAAAGCTTTACCGACGCCGAGGCGCTGGACTTCCATCGCATCCCTACGCCAGGAAAAATTTCAATCACGCCGACCAAGCCAATGGCGACCCAGCGCGATCTCTCGCTCGCGTATTCACCGGGCGTCGCCGTGCCCGTTCGGGCCATCGCCGAGGACCCTGACAAAGCCTATGATTATACCTCCAAGGGAAACTTGGTCGCGGTTATCTCCAACGGCACCGCCATCCTCGGACTCGGCAATCTCGGCGCCATGGCTTCAAAGCCGGTGATGGAAGGCAAGGCCGTCTTGTTCAAGCGCTTCGCCGACGTCGACGCCATCGACATCGAGGTGACGACGCAAGATGTCGAGGAGTTTATCACCACTGTTCGCAACATTGGGCCGACATTTGGCGGCATCAACTTGGAGGACATCAAGAGTCCCGAGTGCTTCGTCATTGAAAGTCGGCTACGCGATGAGCTCGACATCCCTGTATTTCACGACGATCAGCACGGCACCGCCATCATCGCCGCCGCCGGCCTCATCAATGCCTGCGAACTGACCGGGCGCAGTCTGTCGGACGTCAAAGTCGTGGTGAACGGCGCTGGCGCCGCCGGACTCTCCTGCATTGCCCTCATCAAGCAACTTGGCGTGCCACATGACAGTGTCATCGTCTGCGATCGGGAGGGCGTGATTTACCACGGCCGCGAAAAAGGCATGGATCAGTTCAAGGCCGCTCATGCCGTCGAGACGAAAGCGCGGACTTTGGCGGACGCGATGAAAGGTGCAGACGTGTTCATGGGGCTATCGGTAGCCGGCGCGGTAACCAAGGACATGGTCAGGTCAATGGCTAAGAGGCCGATCATATTCGCCATGGCCAACCCCGACCCCGAGATTACGCCCGAAGATGTCCATGAGGTGCGCAAGGACGCCATCGTTGCAACAGGTCGTTCGGACTACCCTAACCAGATCAACAACGTGCTCGGCTTTCCCTACATTTTCCGCGGCGCACTCGATGTGCGCGCGCGCACAATCAACGAAGACATGAAACTCGCAGCGGCCTACGCACTCGCCGCACTCGCCAAGCAAGACGTCCCCGATGAAGTCGCCGCCGCTTACCAGGGCAAGCGGCTCAAGTTCGGCCCTGCGTACATTATCCCCTCTCCATTCGACCCACGCCTTATCTCCGAAATTCCACCTTACGTGGCCCAAGCCGCGATGGATTCCGGCGTGGCGCGGAAGCCCATCGCCGATATCGCCGCCTACAAGCACCGCCTGGCCCAACGCCTCGATCCCACCGCCGCCATGATGCAACGCGTGCAAACTGTCGTGCGTCGCACACCAAAATGCATTGTGTTCGTCGAAGGCGAAGAGCCAACGGTGATCCGCGCCGCCTATTCGTTTCAGGAACTCGGCCTCGGCAATGCGATCCTGGTTGGGCGCGAGGAATTGGTGCGGGCGAACATGGCCCACGCCGGGCTTCCCGACGACGCGAACATCACGATCGTCAACGCTCGTCTCACCAAGCACAACGGAGCTTACACCGATTTTCTCTACAAGCGCCTGCAACGCTTCGGCTTCCTGCATCGCGACGCACAGCGCCTCGTCAACCAAGACCGCAACGTCTTCGCGGCATGCATGGTGGCGCACGATCATGCCGATGGCATGGTGACAGGCATCACCCGAAATTACGCCACCGCGCTCGATGATGTCCTGAAGGCCATCGACCCCGCGCGCGGCGAACGTGTCATGGGCATGTCTATCGTTCTCTCGAAGGGGCGCACGCTGTTCATCAGCGACACCGCCGTGAGCGAGTTTCCCGACCCTGAGGAGCTGGCGCAGATCACGCTGCAATCGGCGGCGATGGCGCGCCAATTTGGGGCGATTCCGCGGGTAGCGCTGTTGTCGCACTCTACCTTCGGCAACCCAAAGATGGAGCGATCAGAAAAAATTCGCGACGCCGTTTCCATCCTCGACCGCCGCGAGGATATCATGTTCGAGTATGAAGGCGAAATGAACGTCGATGTCGCGCTCAACCCGAACATGCAGGAACTATATCCATTTTCGCGGCTGTCAGAGGCGGCTAATGTGCTGGTGATGCCTGCGCTTCACTCGGCTTCGATAGCCACCTGCTTGCTGACGGCGGCTGGGGGCGCAACTGTCATCGGCCCTATCCTCACCGGTCTTGCCTCCCCGATCCAGATCGCGCCGCTGGGCGGGGCAGTGTCCGACATCGTCACGTATGCGACGCTTGCAGCGTTTCAGGCGGCCAAGGCGGGCGAACCCTAGGCAGGTGCGACGGCGGGACTTGCGCCAAACCTCCCTTGCTTGCGCGCGATGATCACGGCGAGCACAAGAGCGAGCGCACCAATCAGGCACGAATAGATGAAGAACATCACGTAGCCCGCGCCAAGCGAGGCGGGCGTGACGCCAAGATCGACGGCGCGCGCAAACGCGTCCTCCGGTAGATTTTGAAAGAACGCCCGTAGGCCCGCGAGCGGGCCGCCCTGCTCCGCCGCTCGCGCGGAACCCTCGATGATCGCACCCGATTGCGCGGCGATCAATTTTCCGGGCAACGCGTAGAGCGAAGAGAACAGCGCATACTGCGTTGCCGTAAACCCCGAGCTGGTCAGGCTCGACATGTAGGCGATCAGCACCGTACCGCAAAAACCTGCGGTGACGTTATCGACCGCGATCGCAGCCGCGAATGCACGCCAATCCGCGCCCTGCGTCGCAAGCCAAGCAAACATCAAGTTCGACACCGGCCCAACGACCGCACCACCGATCAACGATTTCATCAAGCCGAACCGCGCCACCGCCCAACCCGCAACGCCAACGCCCACACTGAGCATGATGACGCCGAAACCCTTACGGACTTCGGCGATGCGCTCAAGATCAAAGCCAACGTCGAGATAAAACGGGTTCATGATGTTGAGCACGAAGTCGCTCAGCCGATAGCAGCAGATCATCGCCAGGATCAGCACGGCAGTCCCTTCAAAGCGCTTGAAGAAGTCTGCCAGCGGCTCGCCGTACGAGCGCCTAAAGTAGACGCCGGGGCGCGTGGCCCTACCGGGTGCGGGAAGCGCCGCGAATACGATCATCGTGAGCCCAAGCAAAGCGAACGCCACCTGAATAAAAACGCCGAGCGGCCGCTCGGCCCATGCGGCCTCCAATCCGCTCAGCACTTCTGTCTGCCCGATCAAGCCGAACGTGTTTTTCAACAGATCGAACGCGCCAGTAAAGCCGACGCCAAATATAAGCGCCCCAACAAGCAGCAGCGCCAAGCGCAAGACCCATTCAAGGGCTTCTTCCACCGGCTTAACGGGCATGTCCGTTGGCATCAGCGGCTGCTGCTTCGGGCGCGGCGTTTCTTTTGGCGCCAGCAACACCGCCGCAACGCCAATCGCCATCAGCACCGCCATGGTGGCGTAAGCTACACCCCAATTAATGCGTGAAGCGATGAACAGCGGCACGATGCCAGCAGTAAGGATGGCAACGCGATAGCCCCATTGGTACGCCGCCGCCATCGCCCCTTGACGCGCCTCGCCGACTGATTCAATCCTCCACGCATCGATGACAATGTCCTGCGTTGCTGAAATGAAGGCCACAAATATAGCGAACGCAGCAACGAGGCCAATATTCACCGTCGGGTTGGAGCCAGAGATCAGCCAGAGCCCGAAAATGATCAGCGCTTGACACACCAACATCCACGAGCGGCGGTGCCCAAGTAGCGCACTGAGCACTGGCACGGAGGTGCGATCCACCAACGGCGCCCAGAGGAATTTGAGTGAGTACGATAGCGTCGCCAAAGCGAAGAAACCAATCACCTGCAGTGACACCCCTTCCGTGCGCAACCATGCTGAGAGAGTGTCGAACACCAGCAAGTTCGGCAGCCCTGCCGCAAACCCGAGCGCCAACATGACCAACGAGCGACGTTCGCCGAACACAGCGAGCGCCGCCCAGGTCGAGCGCTTTGGCCCCGTGGCTTCGCCTGGACTGCTCATATGCGGGTCTCCGCCGCCTTGTTTGCGGCTCAAACTGTGGCTGGGTTTGGCTTTTGGGTAAAGCGTTCAGCGACGGCTAGGAGCCGGCTCGCATCTATGGGTTTGGTAAGGAAATCATTCATCCCTGCCTTGAACGCTAGCATACGCTCCTCTTCGCCGGCGTCAGCGGTGAGTGCAACAATCGGCGCGCGCGCGGACGGACCAGCGCCAGCTCGGATGCGCCGCGCCGCGCCGAGGCCGTCAAGCCGCGGCATTCGAATATCCAGGAAGATTAGATCATAGGGCGCTGCCTGCGCAGCCGCGACAGCTTCCTCGCCGTCTCGCGCCATCCCAACAATACAGCCAGCATGCGTCAGCAACGTGCGCGCCAGTAGCGCGTTGATGGGATTATCCTCCGCCAGCAACACCCGAACGCCCCGGAGAGGTTGGGTTGGCGAAACCGCTTCCACCAATGGCGCCACCTGCACCTTAGGTCCAAGCGCAAGGTGGATGCGCTCAGCCAGCACGCTACGGCGTATGGGCTTCAGCGTGTAGTGTTCGAAACCAGCGGCGCGGCAGCGTTCGATCGCAGCCCGCTCCTCTTGCGGCGCCAACACGATAACAGCCTTCGCCTCTCCTTTAAGCGAAGCGGCCTCACTTGCGCTCAGCTCACGCCAATCAAAGAGGATCACGTCAGGCCGATCGTAACGTTCCACCAGAACGGCGCCAAATGAGTCAATCGTGGCGCGCAACGCCGGCGCAAGGATGATTGAATCAGACAACACACACACACGCACCCCGGCAAGCCTACGCGGCGACACTCCTCCCTCCGCTGATGAAAACGGCAACTCAACCCAAAATGTCGAACCCGCACCAAGCTTGCTCGCAAGGCCAACCTCGCCTCCCATCGCCTGGGCAAGCTTCTTCACAATCGCGAGCCCCAGGCCGGCGCCCTCGTGGCGACGCGAAACGCTCGCATCCGCCTGTGCGAACTCCTCAAAGATCATCGCCTGCTTTTCCGGCGTCACACCTGGCCCAGTATCGCGCACGCTGAAACGCAATCGCCCACCCGGGCGCGGCGTCATCTCAATAAGGACGCCGCCGGCCTCAGTAAATTTCACGGCGTTGCCTGCAAGATTGAACAATATCTGTCGCAACCGCCCATCATCGCCCAGAACAAGCGCCGGCGCTCCGGCGCGCACACACACCGCGAGCTCAAGACCTTTGTCGTGCGCCCGAGTAGAGAGCAGCTCGGCCACTTCTTGCATCGTCGCTTCGGGATCGAACGGTGCGGTTTCCAGCGCAACGTGGCCGGCCTCAATGCGCGCGTAGTCCAGAATTTCCGTAATGAGGTCGAGGAGCATTTCACCGGATTGTCGGATCGCCGCGACATAGGTGCTCGCATTGGGCTCGAGCTTGCCCAACGCCAACAGGTCAGCCATCCCCAATATGCCGGTCAGCGGCGTACGCAATTCATGAGTGAGCGTGGCGAACAAAGTGGTCTTCGCACGCATCGCTTCTTCGCTGGCGCGCGCGTGGCGCGTGACGTCGCGAGCGATCGCCAGCCGGACGCCATCCGGCAACACCCGCTCTACCCATTCGAAGCACCGCCCGTCTGGGGCCGGCGCATCAAACCGACGAAGTCCAGCCTCAAACGCCGGCGGCTGCACCCTCCCCCACGGCGGCCGTTGTGGTCCTATCCAATGGCGAAAAGCAGCCCGAAATGCAGGGTTTGCGCGCAGCAAAGCGCCATCCGCCGCGAGAATCGCGATTGGATCGGGCGACGCTTCAAACGCGTCAAACGCTTGCGCCGCAACCGGCTGAACCATTGCCCGATCAGGCGCCGGACCAGGTTAAGAAACTCTAGCGAAACCGCCCTGTTCGGCGCCTGCCCATTGGCGTTTCAAGCCCAGCGCCTCGGCGATATGAATGCGGCGCACGGCTTCGGCGCCATCAAGGTCGGCGATCGAGCGGGCGACCTTGAGGGTGCGGTGATAGGCGCGCGCCGAGAGCTGGCGCGCCTCCGCCGCTTTCGACAGCAGCGCCGCGCCCGGCGCGTCGGGCGCGGCCACCCGTTCCAGCGCGTCAAGATCAAGCACCGCGTTGAGCCCCAGGCCGCGCTCGCCTTGCACGGCGCGCGCGCGCGCCACGCGGGCCGCCGCCTCTGCGGTGCCTTCAATCGGCGGCGGCAAGGCGAGGTCGGCCGCAGTGACAGGCGGGACGTCCAATTGAATGTCGATGCGGTCCAGCAGCGGTCCTGACAGCCGCGCCTGGTACTCGATCGCGCACCGCGGCCCGCGCCTGCAGAAGCCCGCGCCAGGCCCTCCTCCGCAGCGACATGGGTTCATCGCCGCCGCCAACAAGATACGCGCGGGATAGGTCACGTGATGATTGGCGCGCGCGATCATAACGCTGCCATTTTCGAGCGGTTGGCGGAGCGCATCGAGCGCCTGCGCGGAAAATTCCGGCAACTCGTCGAGGAAAAGCACGCCATGATGGGACAGCGAGATTTCACCGGGCTTGGCCCTCAGGCCGCCGCCGACAAGCGCGGCCATTGAGGCCGAATGGTGCGGCGCGCGGAACGGGCGCGTGCGGGTGAGCTGACCACGCTCCAATAGTCCCGCGACCGAATGCAACATTGAAACTTCAAGCAATTCCGTCGATGAAAGCGGCGGCATAAGGCCCGGTAGCCGCTGCGCCAACATTGACTTCCCCGAGCCCGGAGGCCCAACGAACAAGATATTGTGTGCGCCGGCGGCGGCGATCTCCAGCGCGCGTTTAGCTTGTTCCTGCCCGCGTACGTCACGCAAGTCAGGCACGCTCGAGGTTGCGATCAGGTCGCCGCGTTCAGGCGGTTTGAGGACTGCCCCGCCACGGAAATGGTTTACCAACGAAAGCAGCGACGGTGCCGCAATCACCTCGCCCCCTGCCCAAGCGGCCTCAGCGCCGCAGGCATCCGGGCAAACGAACGCCGCACCCATGCCGTGCGCAGCCATTGCCGCCGGCAGCGCCCCAGGCGCAGGCGCAAGTGCGCCGTCGAGCCCCACTTCACCAAAGCAGACAACGCCCTCGAGTGCATCGTGCGGCAGCGCGCCTATGGCCGCCATCATAGCCAACGCAATCGGCAAATCGTAATGGGTTCCTTCTTTTGGCAAGTCGGCGGGCGCCAGATTGACAACGAGGCGCCCGGGGGGAATGGCTAAACCGATCGACGCGAATGCTGCCCGCACACGCTCGCGCGCTTCCGACACCGCTTTGTCGCCGAGGCCAACAATGACGATCCCGTGGGTCCCGCCCGTGAGCTGGACTTGCACTTCGATGCGGCGCGCTTCCAGGCCCGCAAAGGCGACAGTAGCAACACTAGCGCACGTCTGCATCGTCCCCGCCTTTATCCACAGGTTGGGTGTCTGACTGTACACAACAGGAACAAAAGCGCAATAGAAATCGAACAGGCCGCAAGCGGTTGAGCGTGCCGAGCGATACCCTATCCCCGCGTGCTGCCACTTTCCAGCGGGTTGTTCGCGGTCCTAGCGGGCGTCTGCGGGGGTAAATTCATCCGGCGTAGCCGGTTCGACGCCGCGATAGTCCGGCGCTGGCGGCGTGACGGCGGCGGCATAGTAAGGCAAACGCGGGGCGCGCACTTGCATGAAGGAGACCACGCGCCGGACGCCGGAAACTACACTCGCGATCTCAGCGGCGCGGCGCAATTCCAGATCGGAGCGGGCCGTGCCCATCAAGTAGACGTTGCCGTGGAAAGTCTCGATGTTGACGTTGATCGCGCGCACCGCCGGGCTTGCCGCCAAACGCGTGCGGATTTGCGCGGTGATGAGTTCATCTTGTGCGGTGCGCATAAACCCCGAACGTTGACCGACCACTACTTCATTGTAGACGTTCGCCAACGTCGGCACGCTGCGGGCGATGGTCTCGGCCGCCTGACGGTGCTCTTCAGTCGGTGCGGTGCCCGACAGCAACAAATTGCCGCCCGCCACTTCGACATCGACCTCGGCGAAAGCCGTGCGATCGGCGGCCATTAATCGCATCTTAACCCGCTGCGAGGCGGTCGCGTCATCAATACCCTCTCCGATCGTTCGGTCCTGCACAGCGAAAAGGCCCACGCTCGCGGCTGTGCCGACGGCAGCCGTCATACAGCCACTGGCGGAAGCACAGGCCGCCAGTGCGGCAAACGAAAGAAAAGGTGTGCGCATGCCGGCATTGTGCGCCAGGATCGTTTCGCGGCGCTTAACGATACGTGCGCTCGTCGAACCAAGCTGCGCGTTCATGTCTTGGCAACCATCCCGCGCCGACGACGATGAGGTCGAACCGGATCGGCGCAGACCCTAGCCGCCATCTCCCGGCCAGCGCTTGCGCTGCGCTGGCGATTCGCTGTTGGGCCTGCGGCGTGACGGCAAAGACGCCCTGAACAAAACTGGCGCGCGCTTTCACTTCGACAATCACCAAAACGCCGCCTTTCCAAGCCGCCACATCAACTTCCCCGTAAGGCGTGCGCAGCCGACTGCCCAAGATGCGATAGCCCTTCGCCGCCAGAAACAGCATCGCAATCCATTCGGCGATGCGCCCCCGGCGTTCCGCTGCGCGCCGGCTCACACCTTGCCCTTCAGCATCAATGCACGAGCATACGCCTGCTTGCGCGATCCGCCCAAGGCGCGTGCCGCTGCGATAGCGGCTTCCTTCACGCTGCATCGGGCGAGCGCCTCGGTCAGGAACGCGTCGAGCACCTGCTCGCTTGGGGCCTCCGCTTCTGCAGGCGGGCCAACGACAATTACGATTTCACCCCGCGGCGCGCCTGCTTCAGCGTAATGCGCCGCCAACGCATCAAGCCCGTCTCGGCGCGTTTCCTCGAACAACTTGGTAAGTTCACGCGCCACCGCCGCTGGGCGCGGCCCCAGCAATGTCGCCATGTCCGCCAAGCTCTCCACGAGGCGGGGGCCACTTTCAAACAAGATCAGGGTCGCGTCGATTTGGGCAAGTTCCGTCAGCGCCGCCCGCCGCGCCCCCTGCTTTGCCGGCAGGAACCCCGCAAACAAAAACCGGTCCGACGGCAATCCCGACGCCACCAACCCAGCGAGCGCTGCCGACGGCCCAGGAATCGGAAACACGCGATGGCCCCCTTTGATCGCCGCGCACACCAGCTTGAAGCCTGGGTCGGAGACCAGCGGTGTGCCGGCGTCGGAAATAAGCGCGACACTCTCCCTCGCAGCCAACGCCGCCATGATCTCAGCGCGTGCGCGCTCGGCGCTATGGTCATGGTAGGCGCCCAGGCGCGGCTTCAGCCCGTAGGCGTCGAGCAGCTTGCGCGCCACCCTGGTGTCCTCGGCATAGACGCGCCCCGCCGCGCCCAAAACATCAAGTGCGCGTAATGTAATGTCGCGCAGATTACCAATTGGAGTGGCGACCACATAAAGGCCCGGTTCCAGAGGTGGACTGGTCTGCCGGGCGCCGATACGGTCGCGCTCGCCTGCATCGGGGTTGGACGAAGAATTGCTCATGGCTTCCACACGATCATCAACGCGCGCGCCCGCCGCGCCAAGCTTGAAGACAGCTGCGGCACTGAGTTTCGCCGCCTTAATGGCAGCCTGCGCCACCGCGCCGCAGCCAGGCCCCGGGCCCGGACCTGGTCCAGGGCCGGTCGCGCCCCCAGAGGCGCAGGTTCATACCCGCGACGGGGTCACCCCACCCTTTATGCGTGGTCGCCAAATCGTGCGTGTCGGTTTGCTGCTTCCATTTACCCTGCGCCCCCAAGACGCGTCAGCACTCTACAACGCCGCCGAACTCGCATTGTTCGACCACGGAAATCAAAACACGCTGCTGATCCCGCGCGACGCAGGTTCAAATGAAGGTTCCGCTGCCGCCGCTGCGCGCGCGCTGGTCGATGACGGCGCCGATATCATCATCGGCCCGGTATTGCGCGAGGGCGTGGCGGGAGCTGCCCAATCGGCGCGACGTGACAACATACCTGTTATCGGCTTTTCCTCAGATCGCAGTGTTGCCGGCAACGGCGTCTACCTACTCAGCTTTCAGCTTGAAGATGAAATTGCGCGCCTTGTTGCATTCGCAGCCGGTCGCAACATCCGCTCAATTGCCCTGCTCGCGCCATCGAATGAGTACGGTCGGCGCGTGGAAAGCGCTTTGCGCGCCGAAGCCGGCGGGCGCGGCGTCTCCATCGTGCAAGCACAACTTTACAGCCGCACGGACCCAGACGCAGCGGCCGCAGCGAGCGCGCTCGCTGCGGCGCTACGAACGGCGCCTGCGCAAGCAATCTTAATCGCCGAGAGCGGTGCGCCATTACGCTCGATCGGTACTGCCTTGGTGCGCGGCGGCGTCGATCAACGCCAGGTGCGCTTTATGGGCACCAGCGCTTGGGCCGGCGAGGCTCAGCGCGAACCCGCGCTTGCCGGAGGCTGGTATGTGGCGGCTGACCCCGCATCGCGCACGGATTTCGAAGGTCGGTATCAAGTCCTGTTTGGGCGCGAACCAACACGTCTCGCAAGCCTCGGATACGACGCCGTCGCGCTAGCGGCTTTGTTGTCGCGCGACCGCGGCGCGCAAGGCATAACCCGGGGCGCATTGGAGAACCGCGAAGGGTTCGCCGGCTCCGACGGCCTTTTCCGCTTCAGCGGCAATGGATCCATTGAGCGCGGCCTCGCCGTAATCGAAGTTGGTCAAAACACGGTTGCTGTGATCGACGCGGCGCCGAGGCGGTTCCCGGCAGGCGGGAGCTAGCGCCACAAGGAATCTGGCGCATGACCCTTACGTTCGATTTCTACTTTTCCTTTCGCAGCCCTTACTCTTACCTTGCTACGCCTTTGGTTGCGGCACTGGTTGCGCGTTACCTGATCGTGCCGCGCATGCGTATCGTCATGCCGATAGCGCTGCGGATACCCGGCTTCTTCAAGACAGTGAATCCACTTTGGCCGCAGTATTTGCTACGCGACACCTTTCGTATTTCGCAAATGCACGCGATCCCCTATCGCTGGCCGCAGCCCGATCCCATCGTCATGGATGTGGCGGCAGGCGAGGTCGCGGCGGAGCAGCCCTATATTCACCGCGTCAGCCGCCTTGGCGTCGCCGCCGAGCGCGCGGGCCGAGGGCTGGCGTTCGTGAAACAAGCCGCTCACGCGATCTGGTCTGGCGAGATTGATGATTGGCACATCGGCGGGCATCTCGAACGAGCGGCTGAAACGGCAGGGCTGGATCCAATGATGCTTGAACGCGAACTCGCCGCTGACGTTGCGTCACTGGATGCCGAAATCGCACTTAACGAAGCCGAGCAGCGCAAAGCCGGCCATTGGGGCGTGCCGTTGTTCGTTTTCAATGATGAGCCGTTCTTTGGCCAAGATCGGCTGGACGCCCTGGTTTGGCGCATGCGCCAGTCAGGGCTCGCCGAACGCGGCACGCCGCTTGACGACCGCGCCTGATCGCGGCGACGCTGCAGCGGCTCAGGGAGCGGGAGGCGGCTATGTCACGACGTTGGGTGTTCGGCGCGGCGGGACTGGCGATGCTACTCATAGGCGCTCTGGGGCTCGTTGCGTTTGGCGCCGCGAGTTGGGACTGGTTTGGTCGCTCGCGCGGCGCGGGGACAATCGAGGGCGCTTCCCTCCCCGCGGAGATCATTGCCGCGCGGTCGCAGGCGCAATCGGAGGGCTCGCCCGGCGCGGCTGACGAAGATCACGTCCTTTTCGGCGACCTGCACGTGCACACGACTTACTCAACAGATGCCTTCATGTGGGCGCTGCCGCTGTTCGGCGGCGAAGGCATCCATCCACTGGCGGATGCTTGCGACTTCGCCCGCTATTGCTCGCAGCTCGATTTCTGGGCGGCGACCGACCACGCCGAAGCGATGACGCCGATACGTTGGCAAGAAACGCGTGAATCCATCCGCCAATGCAATGCCGTTTCGGGCGATACGCAAAATCCAGACGTCGCCGCGTTTGTCGGTTTTGAGTGGACTCAAGTCGGCCGCACGCCGGATGAGCATTACGGTCATAAGAACGTGATCTTCCCTGGCCTGCAGGACAGTGCATTGTCGCAACGCGCGATCGCGGCAGCCGGGGTTGCGTCGCAGACGCTGCGCGGATCGCCAGTGGCGCTCAATCGCTGGCTGCCGTTCCTCGACTGGCGCAATCGCCAAGACTATTTCGACTTCCAACACTATGTTCGTGAGATCCGCGCCATCCCAGAATGCGATGCGGACGCCCCCTCAAATGAACTGCCGCGAGAGTGTTTCGAGACAGCGGCCACACCCGGCGAACTGGTCGAACGTCTTGATTCACAGGGGCTTGAGTATCTGTTGATCCCGCACGGGACCACGTGGGGTTTCTATACCCCACCGGGCACGACGTTCGACAAACAGCTGGAAGCCAACGAACGACCCGAGCGGCAGACGCTGATTGAAGTCATGTCCGGCCATGGCAATTCGGAAGAATTCCGCCCCTGGCGCGAGGTGACGCTCGCTGCCGATGGCCTGACCGGCGAATGCCCAGCGCCAACCAACGACTATGAACCCGCCTGTTGGCGTGCGGGAGAAATCATCCGCGCACGATGCGTCGCCTCTGGATCGGATGCGCAATCGTGCGATGTACGCGCCGCAGATACGCGCCGCCGCGCCGCCAATCTTGGAGTTGCATACCATTTATTGATCGACGGCGAGGAAGCCACCGACTGGCTCGATTCCGGCCAGTGCCGCGATTGCTTCGTCCCGCCCTTTTCGCACAGGCCGCGCACCAGCGTGCAATACGGTCTCGCCATCACAAATTTCGACGATCCCGATCATTGGCGCCGTTTCCGCTGGGGATTCATAGGCTCCTCCGACAATCACCGCGCCCGCCCCGGCACGGGCTACAAGCCACACGATCGCTTTCTCCATACCGAAGCCGCTGGCGTCAGCAGCGACGAATGGCGCACGCGCGTGCTGGGCCCGCGCGCGCCGCAAAGCGCGGAGGTCAACGCCGCCATCTCACGCGAATCGCTCATGACCATGGCTGGCTTTCAGCTCACTGAAGCCGAGCGGCAGGCGAGTTTCTGGACCACGGGCGCATTGGCCGCAGTACACACAGCAGGGCGCTCACGTGAGCAGATTTATGACGCGCTACAACGCCGCGAGGTCTACGCGACTAGCGGACCTCGCATTTTGCTTTGGTTCGAACTCATCAACGCGCCCGGCGGCCAGGCGATCCCGATGGGCTCGGAAGCGAGCATGAGCAGCACTCCACGCTTTCGCGTGCGCGCCGCAGGTGATTTCAAGCAAGCGCCTGGATGCCCCGACTTCGCCGCCCTTGGCCTGTCGGCGCAACGCCTAGAACATCTATGCGGCGGCGAATGCTACAACCCCACCAATGAGCGCATCCCTATCACCCGCATCGAGGTCGTACGCATTCGCCCGCAAATTACACAGGGAGAGGATGTCGCACGCTTGATCGAAGACGTGTGGCGCAGTTTTCCATGCAACGATGTCGGCCAAGGCTGCACTATCGAATTCAGCGATGCCCAGTTCACACGCGCGCGCCGTGACACAGTCTATTATGTGCGCGCGATTCAGGCGCCAACGCCGCGTATCAATGGCGGCGCGTTGCGGCCAAGGCTCGACACACGAGGAAACACCACTGCCGTCGATCCTTGTTACGGCGACTGGCGCACGCCGCGCAGCGACAACTGCCTCGCTGACGTGGAGGAGCGCGCTTGGGCCTCGCCGATCTTTGTCAGCGCTGGGCGATGAACCGCACCAATCTGGCGTACGTCATTGCAGGGGGTGTTGGACTGTTAGCCGCACTCTACGGCGCTGTCGGCGCGCCGCGTATCGAACGGACGGCTAACGCTGCCGCCGTCGTCAACGGCGTGCCAATCCCACGAGAAGCGCTCGCGCGGGCAGTACTCGCCTTGGCCAGCGACAGCCGAAATGCGGTCACGCCAACGCGCGAAGCTGAAGTGCTGGAGCACCTGATCGAGGAAGAATTGCTGGTGCAGCACGGCGTCGAGCTTGGCCTTGCAGAGACCGATTTTGCGGCGCGGCGGGCGGTCGTGCAATCGGTGCTCTCGCTGGCCGTCGCGGCGCGCGCGGGGGCCGAGCCGGACGAGGCTGAGCTTCGGCGCTTCCACCGCGACAACCAAGGCTTTTTCGCACCCGCATCGCGCTTTTCCGCAAGCGTGGTGTTCATTCGCGCCGGTACTGGTGTTGCACAACGTGCCGAAGACGCGCGGCGAAGCCTCGCCAGCGGCGCCAGCGCGAACGGATTGGGCGATGCAATGACCATTCCGATTCCACGATCATCGTTGGATCAAGGCGAGTGGCGCAGGCTCATCGGCCGCGACGCGACAAATGCAGTCGCAGCACTCGCTCCTGGCGAAGTGTCCACGCCGTTACCCACAGCCGGCGGGGCCTACATCATTCGCCTTGACGGATTTGTTGCCGCTCCGCCGCCGCTCTACGCAAACGTCGCCGAGCAGGTTCGCGCTGAGTGGAACCGCCGCGCCGATGAAACCGCCGCGCGCGCCTACATTGCTCAACTCGCGCGCGCCGCACGGATCGAGCGACGCTTGGACGAGCAATGATCCGGGCTCTAGCCGTCGTCATTGCCGTTGGCCTGCTCGCCGCCGCACCAGCTGGTGCGCACACCCGCTCGCAGTCGCGCTCAAGCTGGAGCGTCTCCGGCGACGAACTCGACGCGCGCATCGAGGCCGATTCCGTAGACGTCACCCGGCTTTACGCACTTGGCGGCACCGAGCCGATGGAAGCGTTGTTCGCGGCTGAAGTGAGCCGCACCATCCACGTCGCGGCTGGGGGCGCAGCTTGCGTCGGCGCCAGCGCGCCGCGCGCCAGCCTGACCCCAGGTGGACGCATGATTGTGCTTTGGCGAGTCACCTGCACGCCGGATGCGCTTGCGCGCGGGCCTGTCGAAATCGAAAGCAGGCTGTTCTTGTCTGTCGCGCCCACGCATCTGCATTTTTTGTCACTTAGCGACGCCAATGGCGATGCTGCCGAAGCGGTGCTTACACAGGCTCGCCCGCGCGCCGTGCTCGAACCTAGTAGCGCTGCGGCGACACAATCATTCATGTCCGCGCTCTCTCGCTTTGTTCCTGTCGGAGCGCAACACGTGTGGACTGGCCTCGACCATGTTGCGTTCATCCTCGCATTGGTGCTGCTCTGCGGTGGGAGACTGAACGCGTTGATCATGGCCGCGACCGGATTCACGCTCGGCCACACGGCCACGCTCGGCCTCACTACGATTGGCGCTTTGCGGCCAGATTTGCATTCAATCGAAGCGTTGATCGGATTCACGATCGGCTTCGTTGCGCTCGGGGTTGGCGCGGAGGGAAACGTGCGACTGCGCGCGTGGTCGGCGCCGATAGCCGCGCTGTTGGGGATTGGAGGCGCCGCTTCGACGCTGTCTCTCATCTCGATGTCGCCCTTGGTGTGGTTTGGCTTGGCCGCCTTTGTCTACGCTTATCCGCGCGGCCTTCCACGGGGCGCCGCATGGCTTGCGCTTATCTTTGGGCTTATTCACGGATGTGGATTTGCGGGCGCCTTAGCGGCGCTTGATCTACCTAGGCCGCGCCTGATCGCTTCGCTGCTCGGATTCAACATTGGCGTTGAAATGGGCCAGGTGCTCCTGATTGGCGTCGCCCTCATGGTCGGCGATGCCGCGAAACGGGCGCCGGCGTTATTCCGGGCGCGCGGACTGGATTGGGCCGGCGCCGTACTCTTCGCGCTCGGCTGCTTTTGGTTCGCAAGCCGACTTGCTGCGGCTTAATTTTCGTCTTGTCCGTCGATTTCGCACCCCCTCCTCTTTGACGCTTATGCAGACAGCTCCGCCACAATTCTGTTGGTGAGCGGACGACCGCGCGCCGTAAGCCGCACATAACCATTGGCAACCACCACCAGCCCCTGCTCCGTGAGCCATTTCATCGCTTGCTCATTCAACCCCCTGCCGCGTAACGCGGTTATGCGTGCAAGCTCAACGCCTTCTTCAATGCGCAAAGCCATGAGCAGGACTTCATCGGCGGACTCCTCACCGCTCAGCCTGCTTTCTTCAACCCACCCGACGCCGCGCTCACCTACCGCATTGATGTAGTCAGCTGGCCGACGCTGCGCTTCAAGCGCCAAGCGCGCACCCTCATGCATCATGCGTCCATGCGCGCCAGGCCCAACGCCGATCCAATCTTCGTTGCGCCAGTATAGAAAATTGTGCCGCGACCGCGCTGCTTGATCGCGCGCATGGTTGGAAATCTCATATGCGGGAAAACCCGCCGCCTTGCAGATATCCTGGGTTGCTTGGTAAAGCTCGGCGGCGGCGTCCGCGCCTGGCGGGATCAATTGTCCGCGCGTGACGCGCCGCGCAAACGCTGTCTCGGGCTCAATGGTGAGTTGATACAGCGACAGATGTTCGATGGGCAGAGTGAGTGCGCGCTCAAGTTCCGCACCCCATTGCGCGATGCCCTGCCCTTCGCGCGCATAGATAAGATCGAGGGAAACCCGCTGACTTGTTGCCGCCGCCGCATCAATGGCGCGCAGTGCCGCCGTCGCATCGTGTCGACGACCGAGCGCCGCGAGGCCGGCATCATCCAGCGACTGCACGCCAATGGAAAAGCGGTTGATTCCTCCCAACGCGTGCTCACCGAACAGGTGGGCGTCCTCAGGGTTTGCTTCGATGGTGATCTCGCAGTCGACCGTCAAATCGAACGCGCTGGCGGCGGCAGCGATCAGCTTTTCAACCTCGGCGCCACGCAGCAACGACGGTGTCCCTCCACCAAAAAAAATGCTGCTTGCCGCGCGCTTGCCAAAACGCCTCGCGTGCCCGGCCATGTCAGCTGCGATAGCATCAAGCAACGGCGCAGTGTTAGCGCCGCGGGCGCGATAAACGTTGAAATCGCAATACGGGCAGATGGTCGCGCAATACGGCCAATGCACGTAAATACCGAACCCGGTCACCCTAATGCCGCACGCAGTTTTTCAAACGCCTGGGCGCGGTGGGTCAGTGGCAATTTCTCGTCATGGCTCATCTCACCGAAGGTGCGTGTGTGACCATCGGGAACAAAAACCGGATCATACCCGAAGCCGTGCGTACCGCGCGGCGGCCAAATGATGCGGCCGCGCACTTCACCTTCAAACATCTCCACCTGACCGTTAGGCTGCGCCAGCGCCAGCACGCACGCGAACCGCGCCGAAAAATCCGTAGCGCTTCGATCCTGAAGCTCCCGCCAAACGCGCTCCATCGCTGCAAGAAAATCCCGGTTCGGCCCGGCCCATCGCGCTGAATAGATGCCGGGCGCGCCGTCTAGCGCCTTGACCTCAAGCCCGGAATCGTCAGCCAGGGCCGGTAAGCCGCACAAAGTTGCGGCAAGCGCTTTTAGTTTGGCGTTCCCCGCGAAGGTTAGCGCGGTCTCGTCCGGCTCTAGCAAACCCAGCGAACTAGCCGACACCGCCTCAAACCCTAGCTGCGCCAGCAAAGCGCCGATTTCGCGGACTTTCCCGACATTATGGCTGGCGACGACAAGGCGGCCACCTGACTGGGCAAACGGTTGGATCATGGGTGCGACACTTGTTTGACGCGGCGTGCACCGGTCTATATCGTTTATCAATAAAGCTTGGATAGAGTGACCTGATGAAGGCTCTTGGGAGAGGTTCGGTCGCGTCAGTGGCCAAGGTTGGGCTCACCATTGCCTGGTGGGTGCTGTGGGTCGCGCTTGGCTGCCTCGCTCTTGCCGCGATCGGATACGCGGCGGTCTTATTCCTCATTTCCGCAGGCATGATCGACGCGAGCATCCTCACCGGTGGTGACGGGCAAATCCATGTCGGCGGCGGTGACGGCAACTACGACTTGACCTACGACAACCCTGGCGGGGCGACCTGGCCAGTGGTCGTACCGGCGCTTCTGATCGGCGCGGTCGCTGTAGGCGGCGCTCTCGTGATCGTCGGTCGCCTGCGCCGACTTTTCGACAGCTTCTCTTCCGGCGAGCCGTTCCGTCGCGAAAACGCGGAGCATTTGCGCGTCATCTGGATCACGATGCTCCTGATCGAATTGGCCCGATATTTGTTGTTGGGCGTTGTCGGCGCGATCTTCGCAACTGTTGGCGCCCCTGACGGCGCAAGAGCGAATTTCGACGTCAGCATCGACCTCTCAACCTGGATGTCGATCCTAATCCTAATCGTGCTGGCCGAAGTGTTTCGCGAAGGCGCGCGGATGAAGGAAGAGCAGGAGCTGACGATCTGATGGCGATCCGCGTCACCCTCGACCGCATCCTGCTTGAGCGGCGCATGTCGCTGACCGAATTGTCCGCGAAGGTCGATGTGACGCTGGCCAATCTCTCGATCCTGAAAACGGGAAAGGCCAAGGCCATCCGCTTCTCGACTCTGAACGCGCTCTGCCGCGTGCTGGAATGCCAACCGGGGGAGCTGTTGGCTTATGAGCCCAGCGCCAACGACGCGGAGCTTGAAAGCGCCGATCGGGCGGCGGAATAGCCGCGCCTCACTTGAAGACCAGCTCCTGCCCTGGCCGCACTTGCGGCGCGGGGATTGTGTACGACGCATGGTCGGGCGAGGGATGGGCCACCTTCGAGGCGCGGCCTTCCTTCTGCATGCGCTGATGGGTTTCGTTCCAATCTGGAAGCCGCAGCGTTTCCTGCGTCCATCGCACAATTGAGCCCTCGTCGCACCATCGCGCCAATTTGGGCATCGCCCGCTTGTGCGCGCCGGCCAGCATGAAGCCGCGCAGCGCCGCTTCGCTCTCCCAAACCGAGCGGGTCCAAAACGTGTTTCGCGCTTCGCTCACGATCGAAACCGCGAGATTGCCGCTTGCTGATTTGGCCTGAAGCGCCGAGCGAACGGTTTGAAAGAAAAAACCCGGCAGGTAACGCCAATGCCGAACCCGCAAGCGGGTGATCGAAACCACGACCATCGCAACCCCTCCCCCAAGTAACGACAATCAGCTCGCGAAATAACGCAGAACATAAGGCATGAATGTGATCCACCCAATTAGCGCCGCGGCGATGGCGCCGATCAGCACCGCCGCCGCCGCGATGTCCTTGGCGCGCTTCACGCTCTGGTGAAACTGCGGCTGCACCACATCGCACAAATGCTCGAACGCGGTGTTCATCGTCTCGGCCAGCCAGACCAAGGCGATCGCGGCAATCAGCCAGCGCCAATCGTTGGCACTGACATCGAGCGCAAAACCAGCGCCGATTACGAGAATCGTCGCGATCATGTGCAGCCAGGCATTGTGCTGCGTGCGCAGCATGAAGGCAAAGCCGGCGAAGGCGTAGGTGAAGCTCTTCACGCGCGCGGCGATGCTGAACCGCATCGTCTAACCCGCCGCGCGCTTTTGCAGCTCAAACAGCGCCCCGCACCCCGCCTTCGCCAAGCGTATCAGCTCGGCGAATTCTTCGTCGCTGAAAGGCCGCTTCTCACCGGTGGCTTGCACTTCGATCAATCGCCCGTCGCCGGCGAGCACGAAATTGGCGTCGACCTCGGCCCCGGAATCTTCCGGGTAGTCGAGATCGAGCACGGCGGCGCCTTCGAACACGCCGCAGGAAATCGCAGCCACCTGGCCGGTGATCGGGTTGGCTTTGAGCACTTTTTCCTCGACCAGATATTTGCACGCCTTCGCCAGCGCCACCCAGGCGCCGGTGATGGCGGCGGTGCGGGTGCCGCCATCGGCTTGGATCACGTCGCAATCGAGCGTGACGGTGCGGTCGCCCAGCGCTTTGAGATCGACCACCGAGCGCAAGCTGCGACCGATCAGGCGCTGGATTTCCTGGGTGCGGCCCGATTGCTTGCCCTGGGCGGCCTCGCGCCGGCCGCGGGTGTGGGTGGCGCGCGGCAGCATGCCGTATTCGCCGGTGACCCAGCCTTTGCCCTGACCTTTCAGCCAGGGCGGAACACCCTGCTCGACCGAGGCGGTGCAGAGCACATGAGTTTGCCCGAACTTGGCCAGGCATGAGCCTTCGGCGTAGCGGGATACCGCCGTCTCGAGCGTGACGTCGCGCAATTGGTCGGCCGAACGGCCTGAAGGTCGCATTGAAGTCTCCTGGACCCGCCTTTCCGACGGATAACTCATTATCTCTTTGTTTTTGATAGTTCTGTCCCGCCGGCCTAACTTGCAGATATTCGTCCATTATCGGTTGCGTCGCGCCGACGACTCAGTATTGTTAGGCCAATCAAGCCAAACAAACCGTAACTTACCTAGATTTGCCTATGAAGGCCCTTTCTATGAGACCCGGCGACAATCCTTACAATCCGGGCGCAGGCGCCCCGCCCCCGGAACTAGCGGGAAGAGACGGCCTGATCAATCAAGCCCAAACCGCCATTGAACGAACCAAGCGCGGCCGCCCGGCCAAGAGCTTCATCATGCTCGGCTTGCGCGGCGTCGGCAAAACCGTCCTGCTCAATGAGCTTGAGCGCGTCGCCGAGGCCGCCTCGTGTCAAACCGCCATGTTCGAGACCGACCCTGACAAACCCCTGGCTGCACAGCTTGCACCGCAATTGCACCGCACATTGTTGCGGCTCGACCGGGTCAAGCGCGCCGGCGCAGAGCTACACAACGCCTTCGGTTCGCTACGCGCCTTCGCAAGCGCGTTCAAGGTGCAGCTCGGGGACATGGAGTTTGGCCTCTCCTCGATGCCGGCGACCGGCGATCTCATCATCGACCTGACCGACCTTTTCGTGGCCATTGGCGAGGCCGCGCAAAAGCGCGACACCGCCGTCGTCATCCTGATCGACGAAATCCAATACATTCAGAAATCGGACCTGAGCGCCCTGATCATGGCGTTGCACAAGATTTCTCAGCGCCAATTGCCGTTGCTGCTATTCGGAGGCGGCCTGCCGCAGCTCGCCAAGCTTGCAGGTGATGCAAAGTCTTACGCTGAGCGCTTATTCGACTACCCACCCATAGGTCCGCTTGACGACGCAAGTGCGCGCCTCGCGCTAACCGCACCGGCGGAACGTGAGTTGGTCAGCTACACGCTGGATGCGCTTGACTATGTTGTCGAGCAGACGGGGCGATATCCGTTCTTTCTGCAAGTGTGGGGCTCCCACTGCTGGGAGGCCGCAGCCAAATCGCCTATCACTCTCGATGACGCCAAGCAGGCCAGCGTCCGCGCGACGTCCGCATTGGACGAGGGCATCTTCAAGGTCCGTTTGGCTCGGCTTACGGAGCGTCAGAAAGCTTATGCCAGGGTGATGGCGGAATTCGGGGCCGAACCTGTCAGTTCCTCAGACGTCGCGCGCAGATTGGGACTCGGCCTTAGCCAAGCTGCCCCTATCCGCGACGAACTGATCAAAAAGGGCATGGCCTATTCGCCGGAGCGCGGACTGATTGGCTTTACAGTGCCGAAGTTTGACGAATTTATGCGCCGCGCCATGCCTCCGCCCGCAGCGCCCAAGCTCGCGCGCCGCGCAGATAAGCCCTGAGCCGCTTTTCCTCAGCTCGCGGCGTCGCTACTTAGGCCCACACATGACCTCACCGCCCTCGCCCACCGATCTCTCCACGCTCGACGCCAGGGCCCGCGAGATATTTCGCGAAATTGTCGAATCCTACCTAACAACCGGCGAACCGGTCGGTTCGCGCACATTATCTCGGATCGGGGGCACCTCGCTGTCGCCGGCCTCGATCCGCAACACAATGGCGGACCTCTCGGCTCTCGGCTTGCTGGAGGCGCCCCATGCCATGGCGGGGCGGCGACCAACGCAAATCGGGCTGCGGTTTTTCGTCGACAGTTTGCTCCAATTGGGCGAGGTGCCGGAAGATGAAAAGCGGGAAATCGATGCTCAAATTGGCAGGGCGGGCGCCAATCCCCAGGATGTAATGGGTGCGGCCTCTGAGTTGTTGTCAGGCCTAGCCGGCGGCGCCGGTTTGGTGGTGACGCCTGAGCGTGAGGCGCCCGTCCGCCACGCCGAAATCGTCTCGATTGGGCCGGGCCAAGCACTTTTGGTATTGGTGTTCGAAGATAACCAAGTTGAGAATCGCATCATCGCGACACCGCCCGACATGCCCTCAAGCGCGTTGGCTGAAGCCGCCAACTACCTGAACGCGCGCTTCAAGGGCAGAACTCTTGCCGAAGCCCGCGCCGCCGCAGGCGAAGCCCTAGCGCGAGATCGCGCCGCTCTCGATCAGGCGGCTGCCAGTTTGATCGAGAGCGGCTTGGTCGAGTGGTCGGGCGAGGACCCCACTTTGGGGCGCGCGTTGATCGTGCGCGGCCGCGCCAACTTACTCCAAGACCAGCAAGCCACTGCCGACCTCGAACGAGCTCGGCGGCTGTTCGATGACCTGGAAAAAACACGTGAGCTGATCCAGGTGCTTGATTTGGCGAAGGCGGGAGAAAGCGTACGGGTGTTCATTGGCTCGGAAAATTCGCTATTTTCGTTATCGGGATCGAGCTTGATCGTCGCACCCTATATGAACGCGGAACGTCGGGTGGTCGGCGCGCTCGGCGTGATCGGCCCGACCCGCCTTAACTACGCGCGAGTGATCCCAGTGGTGGATTACACCGCGCGCGTCGTCGGCAGAGTGCTCGACGGCGCTGCACGGAATCTTGAACGAGGGAAAGCATGACAAACGAGCCCAATGCGCAACCCAAGCCTGCGCCAGAAACTGACGACGTGGCTGAGCCCGAAGCGGCGCCCAGTCTAAGCCAAGCGACTGAAGTTGCGGTCTTCGAGGAAGAAATCGCCAAGGCGCGTGATGATTTGCTCCGCGCGCTAGCCGAGGTCGAGAACACCCGTCGCCGTGCTGAGCGCCAAGCCCAAGAAGCACGCGCCTATGCGATCGACCGTTTCGCCCGCGATCTATTGCCCGTGGCCGATACACTGACCCGAGCCCTTGAGGCAGCGCCACCCTCTTGGCGAGATGGGCCCGATGACGCAATGCGCAATCTGTTGGCGGGCCTTGAGCTTACCGAGCGTTCGCTTGTCGATGCGTTCGCGCGCCATGGCCTCATGCGCGTCGGCGCCAGCGGCGAGATCTTCGATCCGAACTTACATCAGGCTGTTGCGCAAACGCCCTCCGATCAACCTGCCGGAACCGTGCTCATCGTCATGCAGCCTGGCTACGTCCTCGGTGATCGCACGCTGCGAGCAGCGATAGTGTCGGTCTCGGCAGGCCCTGCCGGCGGCCAAAGCACGCCAAGGGTCGACATTCGCGTTTAGAGCTATGCGGCGGGGGCGCACGGCCCTGCGGCTTTGCGGCGCAAGCATCCGGAATACGCCTTTACCTTCGATGACGGCCCGTTAACCATGCGCAGACATCGAGGGAGACGGACAATGCGGGCAAATCTGTTGTTTGGCGCGGCTGGCGCGGCGTTGCTGATGATGGGCGGGACGCCCGCGGCAAAGGCTCAAGTAGCGGACCAACCGGGCGACGCGAGCACCCAGGCTCAGCTGACGACCACGCAAGAAGGCGAGCTTGCTCCCGCCGGCGACGTCGATTGGTATCGCCTGCACGTCGAGCGCGGCATGCGCTACGCCATCGCACTTGAAGCCGTCGACGCCATTGGCGCTGGCGGATTCGACACGACGCTCGGTATCTATGATGCCGCTGGCGTTCAGCTCGCATTTAACGACGACAGCAACGCGTCGCTTAATTCCGCACTGCTCTACACGCCCTCACAATCGAGCGAAGTATTTGTCGAGGCGCGCGCGTACAGCGAAGAGGCGACGGGCCGGTACCGGCTGAGCGTAAGCGCAGCCGCCGCGCCAGCCGATGACGCTGGCAATGACGCCGCGACGCGCGCCCGAGCGACCGTGGGGCGACCGGCGATGGGCGCGCTCGAATATGATGGGGACGTTGATTGGTATCGGTTCAACGCACGCACCGGCCAACGCTACAGCGTCTCGCTCGCCGCCGAGGGCGCCAGCGGTGCGCTTGCCGATCCCGTGTTGCGCATCGTTGATCGTGACGGCAATGAGATCGCAGCCAACGATGACAACCAAGGCAGCCTCAATTCGTTTGTGAGCTTCAGCACGCAGCGCAGCGGTGATGTCTTTATCGAAGCGGGCGGCTTTGGCGGCGCGCAGACGGGCGCCTACACGCTCAACATCGCCGCCGAAGCGCTGCCCACCGACATCGCCGCCGACACCGCCACCACCCGCGCGCGCATCATAACGGGGCAAAGCATCAGCTCCGATCTCGGATACGCCAACGACAGCGATTGGTACCGCATCCGCTTGGAGGCTGGCCAAGCCTACCGCTTCACGCTGGTCAGCGCCGGTGAAACACCGCTCTCCGACCCCATACTGCGCATTCACGGCGCCGACGAAGAGGAGCTCGCGATGGATGACGATGGCGGCGAGGGGTTCAACTCCTACCTTGAGTTCGCGCCGACGACGACCGGCAATTATTTCATCGAAGCGCGCGGCTTCGGCGAGGACGCAACGGGCGGCTACACGCTCAACGCGGCCAGCGGCGACATTCCCGGCGACGCCACCACAGATGCGAGCCTCAGCACCGATGGCGACTACCGCGAAGGCACGCTTGCGCCCGCCGGCGACCGCGACTGGTACCGCGTTAATCTCGCGGAAGGACAAGGCTTGCGCATCGGGCTCACGAGCGCTGAGGCCGGCGACGCCTTGGGTGATCCTATGCTCGTTTTCTACGGTTCGGATGGCAGCGAATTGGGACGTGATGACGATGGCGGCGATGGTCTCAATTCATGGATGGAATTCCAGGCCACCGCCGCAGGCCCCTACTACATAGAAGCACGCGGATTCACCGATGACGGGCAAGGTCGCTATGTCTTGTCCCTTACCGCCGGCGAGATCGGCAATTCAGCCGAGGGCGCGGAATACCTTGCACCCAACGGCGACGGTCGCACCAGCGTCATTGGCGCCGATGGCGACGCCGACTGGTTCGTTGTCGAGATGATTGAAGGGCGCCCATATCGCTTCACGGTTGAGGGTGTTGAGCCCGGCGCGCTCGCCGATCCGAAGCTTACTCTCTATGACGCCGAGGGCCGCGAAGTGGCGTCCGACGACGATGGCGGCACAGGCCTCAATTCATATCTCGGCTTTGCCTCGACATCAGGCGGTCCGTACTTCGCCGCCGTCTCCGCGTTCAACGAAGGCGGCACAGGGCGCTATCTCTTGCGCGTCGCCGACACCGATGTGCCCGGTCACGCCAATACCGACGAATTCTTGGATTCGAGTTCGGATCAACGCCTAAGCCGCGTAGATATGCCGGGCGACCTCGACTATTACCGCGTCGAGCTTGAGGCTGGCGTCCGCTACGGAATTGAGGTGAGCGGCGCCGGGGACAACCCCCTCGCCGATCCGTTCCTCGCACTCATGAACGAACAAAATGAGCGCGTCACCTCCGATGATGACAGCGGCGACGGTCTCGACGCTCGCGTTGTCTTCGCGCCTGAAGAAGCCGGTGTTTACTTCATTCAGGCGAGCGGGCTTGGCGGTTCGGCCGGATCGTATCAAGTGTCGATCGTGCGTCAGTAGGCAGAACGCCGGGGAAGCACGCCCACCCGTTAAGGGTGGACCAAATTTGGAGCGGCGGCGCCGGACAAGGGCGCCGCCGTTGTGCATTCCCGGATCGCGGCGTATGTTGTGTCAGGCAACGCCGTGAGCGCGAAACCAGGCAAGCGAGCGAGTCCAGCCGTCAGCGGCGGCTTCGGCATTGTAACTGTCGCGGTAATCGGCGTGGAAGCCGTGGCTGACGCCTGGGTAAACGATGATTTCCGATGCAGTTGGGTTGTCGTTGACCTCAAGCGCCGCGCGCATTTGCTCCACGCTCTCCAGCGAAATCCCACGATCCTCGCCCGCATAGAGTCCAAGCACCGGTGCACGCAAATGCGCCGCGCTGTCGACCGGCCAAGGCCTTCCCTCTTCTGCGCCAAAACCGCCTGCCTGTGGCTCAACGAGGCGCCCATACCAAGCGACCCCCGCTTTGATCTCGGCAAAGCGCGCGCAAGACATCCAGACCACCGACCCTCCCCAGCAGAAGCCGGTGACTCCAAAAGCGCTGTCGTTGGCGAAGGTTTGGCCCTTCAGCCAGTCGAGCGCGCCCTGGGTGTCGCCCATCACTTGCTCATGGACAGCGGCGGCGACGATCGGGCGGATCGCATTGAAATCACTCAGCGGCGCGGGGTCTCCCGCGCGATCAAAATAATCGGGGGCGAGCGCGGCGTAGCCTTCGCGAGCGAGGCGGCGGCATAAATCCTTGATGTAGTCATGGATGCCAAACACCTCATTGACGACGATGATCGCGGCCTTGCGCCCCCGCGCTTTCGGGCGCGCCAAATAAGCCGGCAGCCGATAGCCGCCCGCGCCTGCGATGTGGACATCGGCGGTGGCCAAGTCATCGCCCGGCGTGGTGACCGGACTGGCGCAGGCGGACAACGCTGCGATCGCGTAGCCGCTCATGAAAAGGGAGCCCGCTATGGCACGGCGCGAGGGATCCAAATTCCCCTCTGGAGTATCTAGGCGCATGCTGCTCTCCCTGAATGCGGTTGCATCCGCGCTTACGGTGCATTCATAAAGCTAGCTGGCGGCCACGACGAAGGCCAATCGCGAATGAATAAAGGTGTGGCGATGCGCTGGATTGGGCTTTTCGTGTTGGTGACTGGATGGCTCCTGGGCGCGACCGCAAACGCCGCCCCGCTCCCGTTTGATCCCGACGAGGCAACCCGCGCTTGGCTTGCCACCATGGGACCGGAGGCCACCGCCCGCTCCAATGCCTATTTCGAGGGCGGCTACTGGATCGAATTTGCCGCCTCTGGGCTCAGCATTGGCATTTCAATGCTCATGATGCTGCTCGGCTGGGCCAAGGGCGTTCGCTCCTGGCTTGAAAATACTGTGAAGGTCTACGTCTTTGTCGTGTTCGGCATGGCCCTGTTTTACCAGATCGTGTCGAGCGTGCTTACTTTCCCGTTCGCCTATTATGTCGACTTTGTGCGCGAGCACGAATTTGGCCTGGCGACCCAGGCGTTTATGCCTTGGTTCATCGAGCAATTGCAGGGCTTCGGCATCGGCCTTGTCATTGGCTCGATCATCATCACCGTCCTCTACCTTGTGATCAGCGCCGCCAAGCGCGCGTGGTGGATTTGGGGAACGGTTGCCGTCATTTCGATTACGATGGTCACGTCCATGCTTTCGCCGGTCTTTATTGCGCCCATCTTCAACGACTACACGCCGATGCAAGAGAGCGCGCTCAAGGACGACATTCTGCACATGGCCCAGGCCAACGGCGTGCCCGCAAACGACGTTTTTGTGTTCGATGTGTCCCGTCAATCCAATCGGGTCACCGCCAACGTTTCGGGATTCGGGTCGACATCGCGCATTTCGCTATCAGATACTTTGATTGCACGCGCCGGCCAGGCGGGCGTACGCGAAGTCATGGGGCACGAGATAGGGCATTACGTTTTGCACCACACCAATTCGATCATGATCATGCTCGCTCTGCTCATCGCGATCGTGTTTGCAGTGGCTAACATCCTGTTCAATTGGCTGAGCAAGGGTGAGCGTTGGGGCGTGCGCGGCATAGCTGATCCTGCGGGTATGCCGCTCCTGTTCGCCGTCGTTGGATTCATGTTTACTCTGGCGACTCCGTTCCAGAACAACATCATCCGCTATCACGAGCATCAAGCAGACATCTTTGGACTCAACGCATCGCGCGAACCGGATGGCTTCGCCGAAACAGCGTTGCTGCTCTCGGAATACCGGAAAATGGAGCCGTCCCAGATCGAGCGTTGGTTCTTCTATGACCATCCCTCGGGCTATGATCGCATCCATATGGCCATGGAGTGGAAAGCCCACGAAATGGCGGCAGGCCGCTATCCAATGGGCCCGGGCGGGCCGCCGGAAGGCTGGCGCCCGGATTTCGTAGTGCTGCGCGAACGGGGCGCCGGACCCGCCGCTACAGCGCCGGATCCGTCACCCGCCGCACCGTCAGATTGATACGCCCACCTTTAGGCAGGAGCCGCGACGTGCCGGCTAGAACACGGTCAACGCCGTGATAGGCGCGTCGCGAGGCGCCGCCCAGCAGGCAGACGTCGCCGGAGGCGAGGCGAACGCTGCGTGTCGGGTCGGAGCGCACGGATCCGCCGATGCGAAATACTGCAGTGTCGCCAAGCGAGATAGAGAGCACTGGCGCATCCCAAGCCTCCTCATCGGAATCCACGTGCAGCCCCATGCGCGCCTCGCTCTCGTAGAAATTGACCAAGCACGCCTCGGGCGGCGCGGCATAGTTTGAGAGCTCCTCCCACAAATCGAGCACGCGCTGCGGGATCTCGGGCCAGTGCTTGCCAGTATCGGGATGGGTTGATTGGTAGCGGTACCCGAATTCCTTGTCCGTAACCCAGCCCAGCGGTCCGAAATTGGTCATACGAACGCGCATCGGCGCACCTGACTTGGGCATACGCGGCACATAAAGCGGGCCCTCCCGAAAGCGCTCGAACACTTGGTCGCGCAAGCTTTCCTGCGCCGCACGGTCAAGCAAACCTGGCCAGAGACGGAAGCCATCAAGTTCGGACGAGAGACGGGTCATAGGCGCCATGTGTCGCTACGTTTGGTTTCTTTTTTGTTCCAGATCAGCGCGCGCCGCCCCTCGCTTCGGACTATTCCCCTGCGACGAATGCGGATAGTGCCGAATTGGAGACTTGCACCTTGTGGGCGATACACCACATGAACCTTGAACTTGCGGCTTGAAGCTTAAGCGGGGGCGTTGAGCCAGCCACCCCTATGAGAGTGTAGCAGGACGTACGCTTCGGGGACGCCAGTCAAATGGGTCCATGAACTGAGGCGGCGCCGCTGAATGAAGGAATGAGGACGTAAGATGGGCAAAGTCATTGGGATCGACCTGGGCACGACCAATTCGTGCGTCGCCATCATGGAGGGCGGCCAGCCTAAGGTCATCGTCAACGCGGAAGGATCGAACACGACCCCCTCTGTGGTTGCGTTCACCGAGAACGGCGAACGGTTGATCGGCATTCAAGCCGCGCGGCAAGCGATCACCAACCCCACACACACCTATTATGCGGTGAAGCGCCTTATCGGTCGCTCCTTCGACGATCCCATCACCAAGAAGGACATGGACCTCGTCCCTTACAAGATCGTGCGCGGACCCAATGGCGACGCCTGGACCCAAGGTCGCGACAAGCAATATTCACCAAGCGAGATCTCCGCCTTCGTCCTGCAGAAGATGAAGCAAACTGCGGAAGATTATTTGGGCGAACCCGTGACGCAAGCCGTCATCACCGTTCCAGCCTACTTCAACGACGCGCAACGCCAGGCGACGAAAGACGCCGGCCGCATCGCCGGCCTGGAAGTGCTGCGCATCATCAACGAGCCGACGGCGGCCGCGCTGGCGTACGGCCTAGACAAAGCGTCGCAAAACAAGACCATCGCCGTTTACGATTTGGGTGGCGGCACATTCGACGTTTCCGTTTTGGAAATCGGCGACGGTGTGTTCGAGGTTCGCTCCACCAACGGCGACACCTTCCTAGGGGGTGAGGATTTCGACGTGCGCATTCTCAACTACCTAGCCGATGAGTTCAAAAAACAGAACGGCGTCGATTTGCGCCAAGACAAACTCGCGCTGCAAAGGCTGAAAGAAGTCGCCGAACAGGCCAAGAAGGAGCTTTCCTCGCGCACCGAGTTCGACGTGTCCGTGCCCTTTATTTCCATGGATTCCAACCGCAATCCGCTTCACCTCAACATGAAGCTCACCCGCGCCAAGTTCGAAAGCTTGGTCGACGATTTGGTTCAGCGCACGCTTGGACCTTGTAAGGCGGCGCTCAAGGATGCGGGCCTCTCCGCCAGCGACATCAAGGAAGTAGTGCTGGTCGGCGGCATGACGCGCATGCCCAAGATTCAGCAGATCGTGAAGGAATTCTTCGGTCGCGAGCCGCACAAGGGGGTCAATCCGGACGAAGTCGTGGCCGTGGGCGCGGCGATCCAGGCCGGCGTGCTGCAGGGCGATGTCAAGAACGTCGTGCTGCTCGACGTGACGCCGCTCTCGCTTGGCATCGAAACGCTCGGCGGCGTGTTCACGCGCCTGATCGAACGGAACACCACTATTCCAACCAAAAAGAGTCAGGTCTTCTCAACCGCAGAAGACAATCAGCAAGCCGTGACCATCCGCGTATTCCAGGGCGAGCGCGAAATGGCTCAGGACAACAAATTGCAAGGCCAGTTCGATCTTGTCGGCATCCCCTCAGCGCCGCGTGGCATGCCGCAAATCGAAGTGACCTTCGACATCGACGCCAATGGCATTGTTTCGGTGTCAGCCAAGGACAAGGCCACCAGCAAAGAACAATCCATGCGCATCCAGCCGTCGGGCGGACTCACCGAAGCCGACATCCAGCGCATGGTGAAGGATGCAGAAGAGCATGCCGGCGAGGACAAGGATCGCCGCGCGCTCGCAGAAGCCAAGAACCAAGGCGAAGCTTTGGTGCACGGCACCGAACGTCAGTTGAAGGAGAACGGGGACAAAATCCCCGCCGGCGACAAGCAGACCATAGAGGCCGCCATCGCTGCACTCAAAAAATCGCTCGAAGGCGAGAACACCGCCGACATCGCCGCCAACACACAAGCGCTGGTGCAGGCCTCGATGAAGATCGGAGAGGCGCTCTATGGCGGCGCAGCGCAAGGCGCGGCCGGCGGCGAAGACAGCCAGCCTGGTCAAGAAGGCGTGGTCGACGCCGAGTTCGAGGAAGTCGACGGCAAAAACAAGAAAAGCGCCTGAGGCCAACCATGCGGGCGAGTGAAGACGCATGAGCGATCGTGATTATTACGATGTGCTAGGCGTACCGAAAGGCGCGGATGCGGTCGCGCTGAAGAACGCCTATCGCAAGCGCGCAAAGGAAGTGCACCCCGATTGCGAAGGCGGGTGTGAAGAGAAGTTCAAGGAATTGAACGAGGCGTATGCCGTACTTGGCGAGCCCGAGCGGCGTGCGCAGTATGATCGTTTTGGCAAAGCCGCCTTTCAGAACAGCGCTGGGCCCGGCGGGCCCGGAGGCTTCACGGATTTCTCCGACCTCTTCAACGAGATCTTTGGCGCTGCGGCCGGCGATATGTTCACGCGCGGGCGCAGCCCGCGCAATGGACCAGAGCGTGGGGCTGATCTCCGTTACGACGTCGAGATTACGCTGGAGCAAGCATTCCGCGGCATGGAGCGCGAGATCCTCGTCCCTCGGGCGCAAGCATGTGAACCATGCGCAGGCACCGGCTCGGAAGGCAAAGCGCCGTTGGAAACGTGCCGCACCTGCCAGGGCGCGGGCCAGGTACGCGCCAGCCAAGGCATGTTCCGCATTGTGCGCACCTGCCCCGCCTGCTCTGGCCGCGGCCAAGCGATCAAGACGCCGTGCCGCGCGTGCGGCGGACGCGGCCTCACCCAAAAGGAACGCACTCTCTCAGTGAAAATTCCAGCCGGCGTCGAAGACGGAACCCGCATCCGGCTCTCCGGCGAAGGCGATGGCGGGGGACGCGGCGGTCCGCCCGGGGACCTCTATTTATTTTTGTCGGTAAAGCCGCACGCCTTGTTCGAGCGCGATGGGCCGGATCTCTTCTGCCGCGCCCCTGCCCCGATGTGCAAAGCCGCCCTCGGCGGGGACATGGAGATTCCAACCATCGATGGTGAACGCGCCAAGATAACCATCCCAGCAGGCGCTCAAACCGGGCGGCGCTTCCGCATCAAGGGCAAGGGCATGAGCCATCTTCGCGCCAAGGAGCGCGGTGATTTGCATGTGGAGTTGCTGGTTGAAACGCCGGTGAACCTTTCGCCGAAGCAGCGCAAGCTCTTGGAGGAATTCTCCAAGGATTGTGGCGAGGAGGCCCACCCACAGACCCAGGGCTTTTTTGACACCGTGAAGCGCTTCTTCGAGGCCGGAAGCGAGCCACCCTCGCGCTGATATTCTTGCCAGCGCCTCCGGCGCGGCCCAAAATCACCCCATGACCCTCTCTATTGCCATCGCCGGCGCGGCTGGCCGAATGGGCCAAGCACTGATCCGCGCCGCCGTCGCCGACGCGCGATTTCGTGTCGTGGGCGCCACCAAGCACGCGCGCACGCCCGAGTTGGGCGCTCCCGGTGTGACGATCACCGCTGACGTGTGCGCCGCCGCAGGGGGCGCCGCTGTGTGGATCGATTTCACAACGCCCGCCGCAACCGCAGCTGCAGTCGCGGCACTAGCGCAAACGCCGGTTCGCGCAGCCATCATCGGCACAACGGGCTTGTCGTCCGACGAAGAACAGGCGATTGCCGCATCGGCCAGCCGCATCGCCATTGTGCGCTCCGGAAACTTCAGCCTTGGCGTGAACTTGCTCGCAGCTCTCGTGCGCCAAGCGGCGGCAAGACTAGGCGCAGGCTGGGACATCGAAATCACCGAGGCCCATCACCGTCGCAAAGTGGACGCGCCGTCTGGCGCCGCGCTCTTGCTCGGCGATGCGGCGGCGCAAGGGCGTAGCGCTTCGCTGGCTGAACTACGCCTTCCCCCGCGCGACGGCCTCACCGGCGAACGCCGCGAAGGCGGCATCGGCTTTTCCGTCAGCCGCGGCGGCGGCATCGTCGGCGACCACGCCGTACGCTTTGTTGCGGAGCGAGAAGTCGTCACGCTTTCCCATCGCGCGCTCGAACGCGCGGTGTTCGCCGATGGCGCCTTGGCCGCCGCGCTTTGGGCTGCAGCCAAGCCGCCGGGCCTTTACTCCATGAGCGACGTCTTGGGGTTATAAGTCGGCTATGGCGAAGCGTCTGACAAAAGCCAAGGCTGATGCGCTGTTCGCGCGACTCGCAGAAATCCGTCCAGACCCCCGCACAGAGCTAGAGTACACCAACCCCTACACATTGTTGGTCGCCGTGGTTCTGTCCGCGCAGGCAACCGATAAGGGAGTCAACCGCGCTACAAAGGAACTCTTCGCAATCGCCGACACGCCGGCGAAAATGTTGGCGTTGGACAGCGAAGGCCTTGCCAAACACATCCAAAGCATTGGCCTTTGGCGAACCAAATCCAAGAACGTGATCGCGCTCTCACAAATTCTTCTCGAACAACATGGCGGCGAAGTTCCGCGAACGCGCCACGCGCTGGAAGCGCTACCCGGCGTTGGGCGCAAGACGGCAAATGTTGTCTTGATGGAGGCGTTCGGCGAACCAACGATCGCGGTCGATACCCATGTGTTTCGCGTGGCAAACCGCACCGGCCTTGCCGCTGGCAAATCTCCCGCTGAGGTCGAGGCACAGCTGATGAAAATCACGCCGCCGTCCCGCCTGCGCGGCGCGCACCACTTGCTCATCCTGCATGGCCGTTACACGTGCACCGCGCGCAAACCCGAGTGCCCACGGTGCGCGATTGCGGATTTGTGCCTCTATACGCCCAAGACGCGCGCGATCGCGTCCACGAAAAGATCCGCCCCTTTGGGCGCGAAATCCAAGAAGAGATAGGGTTCGATCGCCTCGATCTCGATGACGCGCCAGCGACCCTCGTCACCTAGCACCAAGTCAATGCGCACGTAGAGCAAATCTGGCGGCGCAAGCGCGCGTGCAGCTTCAGCGACTTCAAGCGCCTGATGCGGCGGCGTTTCCTCCAAGAACCGCGTCTGCCCCGGAATATTAGCCCTCCACTCCCCCGCGTTCGGCACTTTGCGGATTGCATGCGAGAATACGCCGCCGAACCAGAACAGCGACCGCTCCCCTTCGGTTTCGATTGCGCTGAGATAGGGCTGAATCATCGCGCCGCCGCGTGGGCCTGCGCGCAAGTCAGCTTCGCTCCAAGCATTTCGACTCAGTCGCACGGTTTCAATCGAGCCGGCGCCAATCTGGGGCTTCACCACAATTTCCGCCGCCTCAAAAGCATCGAAAGCTTGCGCGACTGCGTGCGCGCTGACCTGATCTACCCAAATGGTTTCTATTGCCGCAGCGCCGAGCTCCCTCAAATACGTTTTGCGCGCGTTCCACTGCACAACGGCCGACGAATTAAACACGCGCAACCCGGCTCGCTCGTGCGCAGACAGCCGCTGCTGGAATTCGTCGGCGCGCTCGTGATAGTCCCAGCAGGTGCGAATGATCGCCGCGTCAAACCCACGCTCAGGCAAATCTGCCTCATCCCAATAGATTGTTTCGAATACTATCCCGCGCGCTGCGCCGGCCGTCATGATTAGCTCGCGGCTCTTGACCTCCAGTGCGGGCACCGCGCCCGGCGGCAACTCAGCGCCCCTGTAGGAACGGCCTGTGAGATAAGCGACGCGAGCCATTAACGCGCAGACGCTTCGACCGCGCATTGCTCAAGGCTTGGCAGCGGCTCTCCCGGGCGCCTTGCGCTCGGATGCGCCTCCGCCAGTCGCAAGGCGTTGCGCGCATCTGCCGTGAACAACAGCAGGAGCGCGCAGTGTTCCAGGCGGTATGTCAGCGCCGCGCCAGCGCCGTCCTGACGCACGATATCGGCTCGGCCAAGCGCGCGTTCGACATCAGCCCGGGTCGGCGCATTGGGGCGACCTGCGCCGCCCAGCATCTGCGCCGCCCGCGAGGGCGATGCGCCAAGAGCACTCGGCGGCGCCACAATAGAATCTGACGCTGGCGGCGACGCCGTAGCGCAGGCCGCAAGGACCAACAGTGTCGCGATAGGCGCGGTGAGTCTCATCAGGCGCAACAATGGAGCCAGAATCACTGGTCGGCAATGCTTGCCAGCGCCTGCGGCGCACGCTCTAACCGCCCCCTTCCCCTCAGGAACAACACATGCCCTCTTCGACCTACGACGTCGTCGCCGTCGGAAACGCCATTATCGACTTCATCCAATCGGTCCCCGATGCGTTCCTCATCGAAGAAGGCATCCCCAAGGACGCCACCATGCTGATCGACGAGCCGCGCGCCGATCACCTAACGACGCGGCTCGCGGACGCGGTCGTGGCGGCGGGCGGCTCAGCCGCCAATACTATGACAGGGGTCGCGAGTTTCGGCGGCAAGGCGGGCTATATTGGCAAAGTCGCCGACGACGCGCTCGGGGTGCAGTTTACACAGGCCTTTCGCGCTGCCGGGGTCGCCTTCCAAACGCCGCCGCGTCCCGCGCCGCCCGGCACGGCGCGCTCGCTCATCGCCGTCACGCCCGATGGCCATCGCTCGATGAACACATACCTCGGCGCGTCGACACTGCTGAGCCCCAGCGACATCGACGCCGCCTTCATTCGCGCTGGCCAAACGCTGTTTCTTGAGGGTTATCTCTTCGACCGCGACGAGGCCAAAGCCGCCTTTGTTCACGCCGCTGAAATTGCGCGCGCCGGCGCGCGCAAGGTCGCGCTCACATTATCCGACAAGTTCTGCGTCGACCGCCACCGGGAGAGTTTCAAGCACCTGGTCGCAGGGCACGTAGACATCCTGTTTGCCAACGAAGCTGAGGTTCTCTCGCTCTTCGAGAGCAACGACCTCGGCGCCGCCCTGGAAGCCGCCAGGCGCGCGTGCCCCATCGTCATCGTGACGCGCTCGGCGGCAGGCTCGCTCATCGCCGCAGCCGGTGACGTCGTGACTATAAAAGCGATGCCCGTAGAGCATGTCGTCGACACCACAGGCGCAGGCGATCAATACGCAGCGGGATTCTTGTTTGGATTCGCGCGCGGACAATCCCTACCGGAATGCGGTGCGTTGGCTTCGCTTGCTGCCGCCGAAGTGATTTCGCATATGGGCCCAAGGCCTGAGACGAGCCTGGGTACGTTGGCGCTCAAACACGGCTACCGCGTCTGATCTCTTCACGCCGCGTTGCCGACGACCCTCTCTTCTTCGCTCTGACGCCGCAACAGCTCGGCAAATTCCGGCGCCGCTACGGCCGCGCCGTAAAAAAAACCCTGCGCCCAATGACAACGGCGCTCAGCCATGAACTCAACCTCTGTGCGCCGTTCAACACCTTCGGCAACGACTTCCATGTCTAGGGTGCGGGCAAGCGCCAATATCATCTCGATGATCGCCGCGGCCTGAGGGTCGCCGCGCTCGAGCGCCCGTACGAATTGCTGATCGATTTTGATGACATCGAAAGGTAATTTCGAAAGGGCCGCAAGGCTCGAATGCCCACAGCCGAAATCGTCAATGGCTAAGCGTACGCCAGCTTCGCGCAGCGGCCCGATCACGCGCGCCGCTCGTTCAGGATCTTCCATCGCCAACGATTCGGTAATCTCAAGCTCAAGATGGTCCGGCGGCAAACCCGCGTGCTGAACCATGCGCAACACACCTTCTGCAAAGCGCTCGCCGCGAAATTGGAGGGCCGATACATTGACGGCGACCTTGGCAGGGTGACCCGCGCGTACCCAAGACGCTGCCTTCCAACAAGCCTCACGCATAATCGCGTCCGAGAGCGGGCCTATCAAACCACTCTCCTCCGCAATTGGAATAAAGCGCCCCGGGCCGATAATAGTCCGATCAGGACGCACCCATCGCGCCAACGCCTCGCAAGCCTCGACCCGCCCGCTCGCGAGACTTATCTTTGGCTGATAGTAAGCGCGAAATTCATTACGCTCGAGTGCACCGCGCATGTCCCGCTCCAGCGTCAAGCGCGCCGTTGTTTCGCGATCAAGCGATTGCGTGAACATCTTGAGCTGGGCGGGCGCTGCTTCGGCGGCAACAAGGGCCATGCGTGCGCGCCGGATCAGAATTTCCGCCTCCCGCCCATCGCGCGGCGCCAACGCCACGCCGCAGCAAACGCCCAACGCAATCTCGTGCCCGCGCCACTCCATCGGCTGATTGAGCGCGGCGCAGACATGTTGGACAAATCTTGCCGCTTCCGCTGCCGACGCGAGCTTCGGAACAAGAGCGGCGAATTGATCGGCCCCGAGCCGAGCTGCTAATGCTCCTGACTCCTTTGGACGGCGATCGCCTGCCAGGCGATCGACCAAACGGACTGCATTCGCAAAGCGTTCCGCCGTCATGCGCAGGAAATCCCGCGCTGCATCGGGCTCGAGGGTTTGCAGCAGTTTCGACAGGCGCCGCAATTCAAACACTGCAATCATGACGATCGCGCCACCGTCCTTGGCTTGAAGCACCGAGAGATTCGCTTCCCGATGGAAGCGGTCCTGATTTGGCAATTGGGTCACGAGATCGACAAACGCAATTTCTTGGATACGTCGCATCGAAGCGTCGAGCCTTGACGTTATCTTGTTCAAGGCGTTGGCTAGGGTCTCAAATTCGTCGCCGGTTCGAAGTTCAAGCGGCGGCGCCAGCCCGTGCTCCGCGACGCCTTCCGCGTGGCGCGCCAGCACGTCAAATGGAGCCGCCGCGCGGCGCACCGTGCGCGCAGCGATGGGAATTGCTACGAGCATCAGAAATGCCAAGAGCAGCGGCAACAGCGCCAATGCGGGCAGCGCGTCATCTTCCCAAAGAGTCAACGCCACAACCAAATTGAGCACCGCATTCAGCAGCAAGAGCATGGTCGTGAATAGCACTGCGCGGGCGGCCAGCCCCCGTTGGCGGCGCAATCTCACGATGCTCCCGGTCAAAGGCATGCTCTCTCCACGCGCGTCAGGGGAGCCTTCAACTGCATTGGTTAGAATGGCCTGAAGACAGCGCGTGTTTTCAAGATGTCGTGGGCATCAACGCCACAGTGACGTAGATGAACAATAGGTTGAGATCAGCGCGCTTGGCGGGGTTTGAGAAACACATAAAAGGCGCCGCCACCGCCATGACTTCGATGGGCTTGCGCATATCCCGACACAAGCGGCCGCACTTCCTCTCCGGCCAGCCAGTGCGGTAGCCGTCGCTTCAGCACGCCCTCGCCTGCGCGCCCTACCCCAGTGACGACGATAACCGTGCGATCGCCGCGCGCATGGGCCGAGCAAAGAAAACCCGTGAGCGCCGCGCGTCCAGAATCTTGGGTGTGTCCGTGCAAATCAAGCGTTGCGGCGACGTCGACCTTGCCACGCCGAACCCGCCTCTCGGAGGCGCGATCCGCCGGCGGCGGCTCTTCGGATTGCCACGCCTTTGGAGCGGACGTCAACACGGACGCCGCAAGCCTCTTTCGCGCAGGAATAGTCCGTTCCAAGGCCTTTTCGATCGGTTCTGCGTCGACGCCGACGGTCGGACGCGGCTCTAGCGTTTTGGTGACACGTCGCCACAACGATTTTTCATCAGCGGTAAGCTGACGCTTGGTCTTGCTCACGCCGCCGCGACGCGGTCCAGGCGCCAGTTCGGATCGGTCGAGCGAATATCGCGCTCAAACGTCCAGCGCTCGCGCGCGTCGCGCACGCCGTGTGCACCCTCAGCCAACTCGGCTTCAAATTTGACGCTAATGCGCGCAGCGCCGCCTTCCAGCGTTGCATCGAGGAGTTCGGCTGCCCGCAGCCGGACCAGTTCGGGGCCGTGTCCGCCTTTTTCCTCGCGAAGCGTTATCGCGGCAGAATATGACTCAAACACTCGCGGGCTCAGCAAGCCCCTCAATACATCCCGATCGCCCTTGGCATAGGCGCTGATAATCAACTCATAAGCCCCACGCGCGCCAACGAGGAAATGCTCTACATCAAAATTCGGATCGGCGCGGGCGATCGCCATCACACCATCGCCCGCAACCCCTGCGGCAAGCGGCGCGGCCTTCAGCGCAGGTGCGACAGGCTCGCGCGGCAACTCCCCCTGCGCCGGCGCCGGTTCGGCTGGGCGCTCCGCTCCGGTGCGCCGCCCCAAGGTTGTGTAGAGCCGAAACAGCACGAATCCCGCAACGAAGGCGAGAATTAGGATTTCAAGCAGGCCCTGATTCAACTTCTGAGCTCCTGAGGCGCATGGTGCGCCACGATAGTGCTAACAAACCACGACCGCCAGAGCGGTTGCGTTGCCCTGCCAGCCGCCGCATGCTAGCCGGCCTCCCCCGTATCCCAAAACACGAGTTGGCGCATGAATACGCACCCGGACGGCGGCCAGCCTCCAGCCGATTCCCCGCATTTGCGGGTCTTGGCTCAATATGTGAAGGAACTGTCATTCCGCAACACAGCAGCTGCAGCGTCGACCCAGGCTTACGATTCTCAGCCAGCCATCGACATGGGCGTTGAGGTGAAATCACGGCCCATGGACGACCGGGGCGAGGCTTACGAAGTCGACCTCTGCATCAGCGTGCAGGCCAGACGCGCCGAGATCAAAATGTTCTCGGTCGATCTTGTATATTCTGGCCTGTTCCAATTCGTGCTGGTCCGCCCCGACGACGTCGAGCCGCTGATCTGGATCGAATGCCCACGACTGCTGTTTCCCTTCGGTCGGCAGATACTCGCTGAGGTAACGCGCGAAGGCGGCTATCCGCCCCTGCTTATCAATCCGATCGATTTCACGCCGCTCTATTGGGCTGAGTTGAAAGACCGCCAGGCCCGCGAGCAACAGGCGGGCGCCCGGTGAGTTTCCCTAGGTTCCGGACTTAAGCCAAAGCGCATTGGGTCCCAGGCCTGCAACAAAAGCCGCATGCGCGGACTCTTCTTCGCCGGTCGTGCGCGGGGCAAGCGGCGCGGCGCGCGGCAAGCGCGGCACAAACTGCACGGCCAACGCGACAGCGGCCGCGTCGGGTGCCGCTTCATTGACGTCAAAGGCAAGCCGTTGCTCGCGCCCACCCCTAAGTTGAAGGTAAACTTCGGCCAAGATTCGCGCATCGACTAGCGCGCCGTGCCCACCCGCGCTCTTGCGGGCGGCAAGATCGAATCCGTAGCGATCGAGCTGAAATCGCTTAGCCAGCGCATCCAGCGAGCACGACGCGCCTGGGAAACGCTTACGTGCAAGCGGCAACGTATCGACGAAGCGCGCCGCCGCCGCAGGTGGTCGCCCGCAACGCGAAAGTTCGGCATTGAGAAAGCCCTGGTCGAACACCGCATTGTGCGCCACCAAGGGCGCGTCACCGATGAAGTCGAGCACCTGTTCTATCGTTTCAGCAAATTTCGGGTGTCGCTCAAGGAAGGTCCGCGTGAGACCATGCACGCGGACAACTTCCTCAGGCACCGATCGTTCCGGGTTGAAATAGAGGTGGAGCTCACGCCCTGTCCGCTCCAAGCCCATCAACTCGACGCAACCGATCTCCACCAGGCGATCAGGGCTATCAGTGCTCTGCGCGTCGAGCCCTGTAGTTTCCGTGTCGAAGACGATTTCCCGCATGGGCAGCCGGCTAAGCCCGTTCGCCAAGTGCGTCCAGCACTGTGCGTACCTGAGCGCGCGTCGAGGCAAGATCGCCGCCCGTATCTATAACGAAATCAGCCCTAGCGCGCTTCTCCGCATCGGGCATCTGGCGCGCGAGAATGGCCTCGAACTTCTCCCGCGTCATACCGGCACGGGCGAGCACGCGCGCGCGCTGCACCTCCGGCGGCGCGGACACAACAACCACTGCGTCAACGTCGCGAGGATGACTCAATTCAAGCAGGAGCGGAATGTCGAGCACCGCAAACTCTACCCCCTCTGAGGCGCGCGCCGTGATGTATTTTGCCTGCGCAAGCTGGACCAGTGGATGCACCAAGCCCTCAAGCCGGCGCATCTGTTCAGGATCGTTTATAACACGTGCCGAGAGCAAGGCGCGGTCTATGCCGCCGCCACGGCAGACGCCGGGAAAAGCCGCTTCAACAGGACCAACAGCCGCACCGCCCGGCCCATAGAGCTCATGAACAGCAGCATCGGAATCAAAAAATGGCGCGCCCTCCTCCGCAAACATTCGCGCGACAGTTGATTTGCCCATTCCGATTGAGCCTGTGAGGCCGATGACCTTCATGGCGCGGTCGCCGCCATGAGCCGCGCCCTTGCTCGCGAAACATCCGGCTCGATGCCGAACCAAAGCTCAAACGACAGCACAGCCTGGTGAACCAACATTCCGAGCCCGTCCATCGTCACAAGTCCGCGCGCACGCGCCGCGCACAGCAAGCCGGTTTCGAGCGGGCGATAAACGATATCGGCGACAATTGCGGTCGCACGGCACAACGCCACCGGCCAATTCGGCTCGGATTGGCCTTCCATGCCTAGTGTGGTCGCCTGCACGATAAGGTCGGCAGCGCCGAACCCACGCTCTAGATCCTCCCACTTCAGCGCGCGCGCATTTGCGATCGCCGCGGCAGCCTCCTCAGCGCGAGGGGCGCTTCGATTGGCGATGTGAATGGTGTCGACATAAGGCGACAATGCCTCGGAAATCCCGACGCCTGCGCCGCCTGCGCCGATAACAAGCGCCCGCTTCACTCGGATGCGCCAATCAGGCGCCGCAGCCGACAACGCATGAACAAACCCTAATCCATCGGTATTGAAAGCCGACATCGCGCCTTCAGCATTCCACCGCACGACATTGGCGGCTGGAATGGTCAGTTGCGCCGCCCGCGCGGCCGCAATCTTATGAGGCGCCGTCACGTTCGCGCCGCGCAACCCGAATTGACCGAGGTCACGAATTGCAGCGGCTGGGTCGTCGCTTCTTAAAGGGAGCGCTACATAAACCGCGTCGAGGCCATGATCTTCAATCCACCCATTGTGCATGATCGGCGAAAGCGAGTGGCTCACCGGATCGCCGATGATGGCGAACACTTGGGTTGCCGCCGTGATCTTCATGGCTGCGAAAGCCCTTGCTCGCGCAGAAATGCAAGCAGGGGCAACAGCGGCAAGCCGAGCACAGAAAAATAATCGCCTTCAACCCGCTCGAACAATTGCGCGCCCAATCCCTCAAGTTGATAGGCGCCAACCGATTTCAGCACCAACTCCCCCGCCCGCTCAACATAGCGCTCCAGGAACTCATCCGAAAAAGCGCGCACTGTGAGCCTTGGCGTATCAACGCAGCGCCACACCACCACACCCTCGCGCGCCACCACGGCAGCGCACATCAGCTCGTGCGTGCGTCCGCGCAAATACCGAAGGTGTTCGCGCGCCTCGCCCATATTCTTTGGCTTGTCGAGCGTCTCGCCATCAATCGCCAGCATCTGATCTGCGCCTATAACAAAGCCAGGCCGGGTGCGCGAGACTGACACCGCCTTCAGTTCAGCCAGGGCGCTGGCCTGATCGCGCGGCTTCAGCCCGTCCGCTCGAAGGCTCGTCTTGGCAGACTCTTCATCAACCGGCGCAATCTCAACCTCAAAGACAAGCCCGGCCGCTTCGAGCATGCGCTTGCGCACCGCGCTCCCGGAAGCAAGAATGAGGCTCACGCTCCGCGATGCTCTGCTAAGAGGTTGAGCACAGCGGCCGCCGTCTCTTCGATCGAGCGGCGGGACACATCGATCGTCGGCCAACCCTCGCGTTCGAACAATTTTTGAGCGTCCATGACCTCACGCCGGACAGCGTCCTCGTCTGTATAATCTCCGGCGCGGGTCTCCTTCATCGCCATCAGCCGATTGCGGCGAATATGAATCAAACGATCGGCCGCAATGAGCAATCCGACCACAAGGGGGCGAGTCTCCGCGAAGAGATCCGCCGGTAGCGGCGCCCCCGGCACCATGGGCACATTGGCTGCTTTCACGCCGCGGTGGGCAAGGTAAACGCTGGTGGGCGTTTTCGACGTCCGGCTGACGCCCACAAGAATAACGTCTGCGTCGGCGAGCTCCACCATTTGCTGGCCGTCATCGTGGTCCATCGCAAAGTCGAGCGCGTCAATACGCTTGAAGTACTCGGCATTGAGCTTTCGCGACGCCCCTACCCGGTGGTTCAGCTCCTGGCCAAGGTAGCGCGAAGTCACGTCAAGTACTGGATCAAGAACCGCCACGCAAGGCATGCTCATCGCCTTGCAGCGCGCTTCCAGCAGCCCCCGATGCTCGAGGTTCGAGAGGGTGAACATCACCACGCCAGGGGCCGCCTCAATTTCACCAAGCACCCGCTCAAGTTGGCGAATTGACCTGACGAGGAAATAAGAGTGTTCAACTGGTAAGATATTGTCGAACTGGGCGCAGGTCGCTCGCATTACCCCGGCCAGCGTCTCCCCCGTGGAGTCCGAAACCAAGTGAACGTTGAAATAGGTGGCCATTCGTTCGCGCATCAGACATCCATATCAGCCCACTCAGCCCCGTGGACAAGCTGTGAGTAAGCTTTGAGCAATTGGTTCGGGCCTGGCTCAGCGATCCCTTCTAGGGGGATTTCCTCGCTCCTTCTTGGCGATTCCCTCTGTGATTCTCCACATGCGGTCTTTTGCTGGCGCAGGGAATCGCTCAACTCGCGCCATGCACCCAAGCCGTTCCAAACTCATATTTTTCCTGGCCAACGTGCCCTGGGCAACTTTGTGGGTAAGCTGTGAGTTGAGTAATTGTCCCCGAACCAATATCGCCACAACAACGAGTCATCATTAAAATCCCGATTCAAATTTAGGTTTAGAAGAAGCCATGGCCGATCGGGAAAAATCCTTCACGTTCTTGCGCACCCTGAAGGGCGAAAGGGTCGATCCCGTACCCATTTGGATTATGCGCCAGGCGGGGCGTTATTTGCCTGAATACCGAGAGCTGCGGGGACGGGCAAAGTCCTTTCTCGAGTTTTGCTATTCCCCTGCTCTAGCGACGGAAGCGGTAATGCAACCCTTGCGGCGGTTTCCGTTAGATGCGGCGATCTTGTTCTCGGACATCTTGGTCGTGCCAGATGCGCTAGGCCAGAAGGTGTGGTTCGTTGAGGGCGAGGGTCCCCGGCTCACGCCACTAATTCCAGAAAGTAAGTGGATATTAGGTGAGCCGGAGAAGGCTATTCAGCGCCTGGCGCCAGTATACGAAACGGTCGGTCGGATTCGCTCACAAATTCCACCAGGCACGGCGCTCATCGGATTTGCGGGCGGGCCATGGACGGTCGCAACCTATATGCTGCAAGGTCGTGGAGGTGACAAAGACGAAGCGCGACGCACCTATTATCAGCGCCCTAGTGATGTCGAAGGCCTGCTCAATCTATTGGTTGAAACAACGGCGCAGCATTTGGCGGCGCAGGTGAATGCAGGTGCAGACTGCCTCCAGATTTTTGAAAGCTGGGCGGAAGGACTATCCGAGCATATGTTTGAGCAAGTAATCCTCAAACCAACGAAAACATTGTTGAAACGGCTCAGGGAGCTTGGCGTGTTAGCGCCTGTCATTGGTTTTCCGCGCGGAGCGGGCGCTATGCTTGGTCGCTATGCGCGCGAAACCGGGATCACAGCGCTGGGTGTCGATACACAAACACCCGCGTCCTTCGCACGGGAGCAGGCGCCCGAAGGCATGGCACTGCAAGGAAACCTTGATCCCCAGCTGCTCGCTGCAGGTGGGGCGGCGCTGGAAATCGGCGTGCGAGAGGTGCTTGAGGCCTTCAGAGGCGGACCACACATCTTCAATCTCGGGCACGGCATTACACCTGAGGCGACCCCAGAAAATGTCGCAACTTTGGTGCGTTTGGTGAAGGAGCGCGCGTGAGCGCGGCCCTGCTCGAAAACGCAGCGCCCTCTTCCGTCATTGAGGAGCAGACTGGTCTGCGAATAATGACCTCGCGACGCGTTGCGATCATCTTGCTCAATCTGGGCGGTCCGGACTCGCTTCGGGCAGTGCGTCCGTTTCTCTTTAACCTATTCAACGATCGCGCGATCATCGGAGCGCCACAACCCGTGCGTTTTTTCTTAGCGCTACTTATTTCGCGCGCGCGCGAAAAGACCGCGCAGGCGAACTACGCGCTTATGGGTGGCCGTTCGCCGCTGCTGTCAGAAACGGAAAAACAAGCCGAAGCCCTTGAAGCCCTCATCCGACAACGAGTATCCAACGTCACGTTCAAGTGCTTTCCGGCGATGCGATATTGGCGCCCGCTTGTGAAAGACGCTGCACGCGCCGCCGAAGTGTGGGGCGCGACCGACGCCATCCTGTTGCCCTTATATCCTCAGTATTCCGGCACGACGACGGGCTCTTCGCTTGCGGTGTGGCGTCGGGCGTCCGACCTCCCCTGTTCGACCATTTGTTGTTACCCCAGCGGCCAGAAGTTCGCTCAGGCGCACGCGGACGCCATCATGACGGGGTGGCGCGGCGCCGGCTCCCCGCTACGGCCCCGCGTCCTGTTCTCGGCGCATGGTCTTCCCCAACGTGTGATCGACAGGGGCGATCCCTACCAATGGCAAATCGAACAAAGCGTCGCCGCAGTACGCGCGCTTTTGCCGCCCGAGTGGGAAACCCGCATCTGCTATCAATCGCGGGTTGGTCCGCTGAAATGGCTCGGTCCCTCCACCGAAGACGAGATCCATTGTGCGTGCCGGGACAAAGCGGGCATCATCGTCGCCCCGATCGCGTTCGTGTCTGAGCACGTTGAAACCCTAGTTGAGCTCGACATTGAGTACGCGCAATTAGCAGCGCGTCAGGGGGCGCCATATTATATTCGCGCGCCGGCCCTGGGCATTGCCCCGCGTTTCATTGACGCGCTCGCCGATTTGGTGGAATGCGCGCTGGCAGCGCCGGGTAACATGCAATCGGCAAGCGGCGGGCGGCTCTGTCCGACCGCACTCGGGCTTTGCCCGCTAGGGAGCGCGAACTGATGGATCATGTGATCGGCTACGATTTGGCGCGCGGCCTGCACATTATCGCCGTGATCGCATGGATCGCCGGGCTGCTGATGCTGCCCCGCTTCTACGCCTACATCACAGCCTCTCAGCCCGGCGGTGAATTGGAGCAAGCCATGCTGAAGGCGGCGCGGAGCCTGCGGGTCATCATCTTGGCGCCCAGCCTGGTGCTGGCCTGGGCGTTCGGCATTTTTCTATTTTCGACCTACATCTCCGGCGACTGGACGCGGCCGCTCGCGGATGTGCTGGGCGGCGTGCCGCACTGGTTCTGGGCGAAGCTTTTGCTTGTGTTAGGCTTGTCCGGCTACCATGGTTTCCTATCTTCGGCGGGGCGCAAGCTGGCGGCCGGCCAGCGCCCGCATTCCGAGCGCTTCTGGCGGCTCATGAGCGAAGTCCCGTTCCTCGTGGCCATTGCGGCAGTGTTGCTGGCGACCGTTGAGCCCTAAGGAAACGACCAAGCACGGCTTGACGATTCGGAGCGGTTATGGTGTCCATGCCCCGCGCGCCGACTCTTGCAGGAGGCGCGCGCGACAGCGGCGCTGATCTGCCTTCTCCATCCGCTGGCTCTCTTTTTCCATTGACGCTCCCGCCTTCGCCTTTCCGCGCGTGGCCAATTTCCCCCAAGACTTCCCGAGACAAACATGACTGACGAACAACTCCTCGAAGGGCTCACCTCGCTCACGCTGCAAGAGCTGAAGCGCAAGCCGCCTACCGAAATTCTCGCTCTCGCGGAATCGCTTGAGATCGAGGGCGCCAACACGCTCCGCACCCAGGACATGCTGTTTGCGATCCTGAAACAGGTGGCCGAGCGCGGCGTCGAGATCGGCGGCGCCGGCGTGGTGGAGATCCTTTCCGACGGCTTTGCGTTCCTGCGCTCGCCGCAATCGAACTATTTAGCTGGCCCTGACGACATCTACGTTTCGCCGCAGCAGATCCGCAAATTCGGCCTGCGCACCGGCGACACCGTCGAAGGCCAGATCCGCGCGCCGAAGGATGGCGAGCGCTATTTCGCGCTGGTGAAGGTCAATTTGATCAATTTCGAGGACCCCGACCGCGTTCGCCACAAGGTCCATTTCGACAACCTCACCCCGCTCTACCCGACCGAGCGGCTGAAGATGGAAATCGAAGATCCGACTTTGAAGGACAAAACCGGCCGCATCATCGATATTGTCGCGCCAATCGGCAAAGGCCAGCGTTCGCTGATCGTGGCGCAGCCGCGCACCGGCAAAACCGTCATCCTGCAGAACATCGCCAAGGCGATCGCCGCCAACCATCCGGAAGTGTTCTTGATCGTGCTGCTGATCGATGAACGTCCGGAGGAAGTCACAGACATGCAGCGCTCGGTGAAGGGCGAAGTGGTGGCCTCCACGTTCGACGAGCCGGCCCAGCGCCACGTCGCCGTGGCGGAAATGGTGATCGAAAAAGCCAAGCGCCTGGCCGAACACGGCAAGGACGTGGTGATCCTGCTCGACAGTGTCACCCGCTTAGGGCGCGCCTACAACACAGTTGTACCCTCCTCAGGCAAGGTGCTCACCGGCGGCGTCGACGCCAACGCGCTGCAGCGGCCGAAGCGCTTCTTCGGCGCGGCGCGCAATCTCGAAGAAGGCGGCTCGCTCACCATCATCGCGACAGCTTTGATCGACACCGGCTCGCGCATGGACGAAGTGATCTTTGAAGAGTTCAAGGGCACGGGTAATTCCGAACTGCAACTCGACCGCAAAGTCGCCGACCGCCGCATTTTCCCGGCCATCGACGTGCTCAAGTCCGGCACCCGCAAGGACGAACTGATCACGCCCAAGGAGCACCTGCAGAAAATGTACGTACTCCGCCGCATCCTCTCGCCCATGGGCACCCAAGACGCGATCGAGTTCCTGCTGGATAAGCTCAAAGGCTCGAAGAACAACGACGACTTCTTCAACAGCATGAATACGTAAGCCTTAGCAGGTTGGAGCGCGCGGCCTCCGGCCGCGCATCGCCTGCTCAATGCGGCGTCTCGACTTCATGCGCCGCCGGAGGCGGCGCGCTCCCTCCCTCACGGCTTCAGCACCAAGCTTCCTGTGGTCTTGCGGGCTTCGAGATCGCGATGCGCTTGCGCGGCGTTAGCCAACGCGTACCCCGTCGGCGGCGCGATGCTCACGGCGCCTTTCTCGATCACATCGAACAGATCAGCTGCCGTTTCGTCGAGTTGCTCCACCGTCGCGGTATAGTGAAACAGCGTTGGCCGGGTGAGGAACAGCGAGCCTTTTTGCGAGAGCGTGAGCGGATTGAGATCTGGCGGCGAGCCGGATGCGTTGCCATAGCTCACCATCATACCGAGCGGGCGCAAGCTATCGAGCGAAGCCTCCCACGTATCCTTGCCGACGCCATCGTAGACGACATGCGCGCCGACGTCGGTGATTTCGCGCGCGCGCGCGGCAATGTTTTCACGCGCCGTGACGATCACATGATCCGCGCCCAGCGTGCGCACGATTTCTGCTTTCTCATTACTACCGACAGTCGCGATCACAAGCGCGCCAAGATGCTTGGCCCATTGTACAAGAACTTGGCCGACGCCGCCAGCGGCTGCGTGAATGACGACGACGTGGTCAAGTTCCACGCGAAACGTCTTGCGGAGAAGATAACGCGCCGTCATGCCCTTGAGCAATGATGCGGCGGCGATGTCGAACGCGATCGCATCCGGCAGCCGCACCGCGCGCGCTTCGTTGACTACGTGAGCTTCCGCGTACGTCCCGATTGGTCCCGTGCAATACGCGACGCGGTCACCAAGCTTGAAGCGCGTGACGCCATCGCCGATCGCATCGACAATCCCCGCAGCCTCCAGCCCCAGCCCGCTCGGCAGCGCGAGCTTGTAGAGCCCGCTGCGGTGATAGGTGTCGATGAAGTTCACGCCGATGGCTTCGTGGCGCACGCGAATTTCATTCGCGCTTGGCGTCGGAGATTCCACATCGGCGAGATGCATCACGTCCGGCTCGCCGTGTTGCGTGATGCGGATGGCTTTCATGGTGACGCGCTCTCAACCTCCCCGTCATTCCGGGGCTCGGCGAGAGCCGAGAACCCGGAACCCAGGGGCCGACGTCGCGCCCTGCGATCCCCTGGGTTCCGGATCGCGCTCCGCGCGTCCGGAATGACGGAGTTGGTTATGCGCTTGCTCATCGTGCGCTCGCGCACTGCATGGCGCCAAACCCTTCGACGCCATCAGCTGCATCGAGCGCACGCGCGGCGGCGAGCGTGCGGTCGGTGGAGATGAGTTGCAGTCCCGTTTCGGCGAACGCTGCGTATTGATCTTCGCCCTCGCGCGCGAAGCGCTCGTCCCACGAGTCTCGCCCGCCCAGCGTGCCGAACATGGCTTCGACGCCGCGCCGCGCCAGCACGACATTGAGCGCGGAATCGGGCTCTTCGATTCCGGTCCATGCCAATATCCGCGCCAGGTCCGCGCCGCCGCGTTCGAGTTCGGCGAGATCGGCCTCGCTTTCGATTGACGTTGAAATCATGATTTCCGAGGCCAAGCGATGCACGCGGAGAGCGGCGCCTGTGCTGTAGGTGATGAATACAACGCGCTCCATTGCGCCAGCCGCGCGCACCTCGGCGATCACGTCCTCGTAGGAGACGCCGCGCTTCACATCGAGTTCGAGGATCGTCTTGCCCTCTGCCCAATCGAGCGCTTGGCGCAAGGTTGGCGGATGTGCGTTCAGCACGGCGCCGCTCTCGTCCTCCAGCGAGAGCGCCTGAAACGCCGCCAATGTGAGTTCATCGACGGCGCCTTCGCCCGTTGTTGTGCGCTCCAGCGTGTCGTCGTGCATGAGTACGAGCACCTCGTCGCCGGTTTGCGCGATGTCGATCTCCAGCATTGCTGGCGCCAAGCTCATTGTGTGCGCGAACGTTTCGATGGAGTTTTCCGCATAGCCGGGCTCCGGGCCGCCGCGATGCGCGGCGACGACGGTTTGTCCACGTTCGCGCAAGCAATCGAAGAACTCACTGAGATCGGCGGGCGCGAGATAATGCGCGCCGTCGACGTGCGTGGGGGCTTGGACAGCGGCGGGGCTGCACGCGGCGAGCGCGAAGGCGCTGATGAAGGCGAGGCGCTTCATGCCAGGTGCGCCTTGAAGAACGCGATGGTGCGACCGTCGGCCAGTTGCGCGGCGTCTGCATCGAAGTGCTTGCCGCCTTCGCGCGTAAAGGCGTGATCTTGTTCCGCGTAAGTGTGCAGCGTGACTTTCGCATTGCCGCCGAGCCCGGCTTGCATGGCGTCTTGCGCGTCTTTGTCGACGAACGCGTCCCTACCGGCGATGTGCAGCATCAGCGGCTGCTTGATGTTGGCGGCTTCGCCGAGGAGCGCGGAAATGCCGACGCCGTAATAACCAACGCTGGCATCCACATCGGTGCGCGCGGCGGTGAGGTAGGCGAGCAATCCGCCGAGGCAATAACCGACAGCGCCAACCTTCTGTGCACCGAGCGCGCGGGCATGCGCGATTGTCGCCTGGATATCCTGCACGCCGGTATCGGCGTTGAAGCGCTTGAAATAGTCGAACGCTTTTGCCCACTCGGCTTCGCTCTGATCGCTGATGTCGATGCCAGGCTCGATGCGCCAGAACAGATCCGGTGCGATCGCGAGATAGCCCTCGCTCGCCTACCAATCGGCCTTGTGGCGCATCACGGCGTTGACGCCGAAAATCTCCTGGATCGCCACCACCGCTGCCTTGGGTTGGCCCGTGGGCCGGGCCACATAGGCCTTGAAGGCGCCGTCAGGCCCTTGCACTTGCACCCACTCACCCATCTCGCGCTCCTGTTTCTGTCTCGCATTTTCGGCGTGCGTTATAGACGGACAACGCGCCAGAGTACGAAGGCTTTGCGCGAAAGGATTCGAGCCATGAAATTCACCGTCAACGTCGAATGCTCCCCCGAGGAGGCCCGCCGCTTCATGGGCCTGCCGGATGTCACGCCGATCAATGAGCAGCTTGTCGCCGAGATGGGCAAGCGCATGGAGGCGAACATGTCGCTCATGAGCCCTGACACTATGATGAGCTCCTGGATGAGCGTCGGCACGCAAGCCCAGGACGCATTCGTGAAGCTGATGACCTCCGCCGCCGGGGCCGCAAAGCCCTAACAACGCTTAGAAATTTTCACATGAAACCCGACACGATCGTGGCGTTGGCGTCCGGCGCGGGCCGGGCAGGCATAGCCATGATCCGGCTGTCGGGGCCGGCTGCGGGAGCAACGCTTCAGGCGCTGACCGACCGTGACTTGCCACCGCCCCGGCAGGCCGCGCGCCGCGCCTTTTGCGATCCTGCGACCGGGCTTTCGCTCGACGATGGCTTGGCGCTTTGGTTTCCAGCCCCCGCCAGCTTTACCGGCGAGGATGTCGCCGAACTGCACGTGCACGGTGGCCCGGCGGTGATCGCCGCGATCATCGACGCGTGCCTCAGCCAACCCGGCGTGCGACCAGCCGAGCCAGGCGAATTCACCCGCCGCGCTTTCGAGCATGGCAAGCTCGACCTCGCCGAGGCGGAGGGTTTGGCGGACCTCGTGGATGCCGAGACCGAAGGCCAGCGCCGCCAAGCGCTTCGCCAGCGACGCGGTGCGCTTAGCGCGGTGTATGAGAGCTGGCGCGCCAACCTGATCGAGGCCTCGGCGTTGATCGAAGCCGAGATCGACTTTCCCGATGAAGATCTGCCGGGCGCGCTTGCGCAACGGGCGGGGCCGACTTTAGCCGCGCTCTCAGCCGACATGGGCCGCCATCTGGACGACGCCCACCGCGGCGAACGTGTCCGCGACGGCTACCGGATCGCCATTATTGGCCCGCCCAATGCCGGCAAATCGAGCCTGCTGAACGCGCTGGCCCGGCGCGAGGCGGCGATCGTCTCCGACCTGCCGGGGACGACCCGGGACGTGGTCGAGGTGCGCCTGGTGCTGGGAGGCTTCCCGGTTTGGATCGCCGACACCGCCGGCCTACGAGAGGCGGCCGACGCCATCGAGGCCGAGGGCGTTCGCCGGGCGCTGGAGCGGGCTGAGGAGGCCGATCTACGCCTTGGCTTGGTGGAGGCCGGCCAGGCCATTCCTAGCGACCTGCTTTCAGCGATCCGTCCGGAAGACTTGCTTCTTCGATCCAAGGCTGACCTCCACCGTTCCCCGGACGCCGAAGGCGATCCGGGGCCCATCGATGAAGAAGGTTCTGAACCCGTCGAGCCTGGCCCCGCCATGGGCCCCGGATCGCCGGCTTCCCCGCCGTCCGGGGAGCGGTGGGTGTCAGTGCTGACGGGTGAGGGTCTGGACGGGTTGGAGCGCGAGCTTGCCTACCGTGTCAGTGAGGCTCTCGGTCGCGAGGAAGCCCCGGCGCTCACCAGGGCGCGCCACCGGCGGCTGGTTGAGAATGCGCGCGCGGCGATTACGCGGGCGATCCCAGCTTTGACTCTGGGACCGGAGCTGGCGGCGGAGGATGCACGCGCGGCGGCGGCGGCGCTGGGGCGGCTGACGGGGCGGATCGATGTCGAGGATCTGCTGGACGAAATTTTCTCCAGCTTCTGTATCGGCAAGTAATCGCAACACTTTTCGGGTCGCTCCACGCGAAACAGGTGAATGCGGATTTAGCCGGTTCCACGTGGAACCGGGAGCGCAACGGATGGCTCGCGCCGACGCGGGTTTTCGGCTATGAGACGCCCCCCAATGCGTGATCCAAGTGCATACGATGTGATCGTCATCGGCGGCGGCCACGCCGGCTGTGAGGCTGCCGCAGCCGCCGCGCGCCTAGGCGCCCGTACGCTGTTGCTCACGCACAAGCTCGAGACGATTGGCGAGATGAGCTGCAATCCGGCGATTGGCGGCTTGGGCAAGGGCCATTTGGTCCGCGAGATCGACGCGCTGGACGGCGTGATGGGCCGCGTGGCTGATGCGTCGGGCATCCAGTTCCGACTGCTCAACCGCTCAAAGGGTCCGGCGGTGCGCGGTCCCCGAGCGCAGTCCGACCGCAAGCTCTACCGCGAAGCGATGCAGGCGGCGCTGGCCGATCAGGCCGGGCTGACGATCGTGGCGGCGGCGGTGGAGGATTTGCTCACCGCCGTCATTCCGGGGCTCGGCGTCAGCCGAGAACCCGGAACCCAGGGGATCGACGAGCGCGGCCCTGACCCCTGGGTTCCGGGTTCGCACTCCGTGCGCCCCGGAATGACGGAGCTTTGTGTGCGCGGTGTGCTTTGCCAAGGCGGGCGTGAATTCACCGCCCCTCGCGTCGTCCTCACCACCGGCACGTTCCTGAAGGGCGTGATCCATATCGGCGACAAGCGCATCCCTGCGGGCCGTCACGGCGAGGGGCCGGCGATTGGGCTGTCGGACTGGCTCTATGGCGCGGGGTTCGCGATGGGGCGCTTGAAGACGGGAACGCCCGCGCGGCTCGATTCCAATTCCATTGATTGGGCCTCGCTTGAATTGCAGCACGGCGACGAAACGCCCTCGCCATTTTCGTTCCTGACCGAGGCCATCACCAATTGCCAAGTCCCGTGCGGCGTGACTTACACCAACGCCGAGACGCATCGCATCATCGAGGAGTCGCTCTCGAAGTCGGCGGTCTACTCGGGCGCGATTCAAGGGCGAGGGCCGCGCTATTGTCCGTCGATCGAAGACAAGGTCGTGCGCTTCGCCGACAAGCAAGCGCATCAGATTTTTCTCGAACCCGAGGGCCTCGACGACAACACCGTCTATCCGAACGGCATCTCGACCTCGCTGCCGGAGGATGTGCAAGAGCGATTCATCCGCACCATCGCTGGCCTTGAGCGCGTGGTGATCAAGCGCCATGCCTATGCGATCGAATACGACTACGTCGATCCACGCGAACTGCTGCCGACATTGGAGACGAAGCGCATTGCGGGACTTTATCTCGCTGGGCAGATCAACGGCACGACCGGCTATGAAGAAGCCGCGGCGCAAGGTTTGCTCGCGGGGCTCAACGCCGCGCGCGCGGCGGGCGGCGCCGGGCCGTTCGAAATCAGTCGCGCCGAGGGCTATATTGGCGTGATGATCGACGATTTGGTGACGCGCGGCGTCACCGAGCCCTATCGCATGTTCACTTCGCGTGCGGAGTATCGCTTGAGTTTGCGCGCCGACAACGCCGATCAACGCTTGACGCCGAAGGGCATTGAGCTTGGCTGCGTGGGCGCCGAACGAACGCGCAAATTTAGCGATAAGACACGGAAAATCGAACAGGCGCGGGCGATGGCGCGCGCGCTTGTGCTGACGCCCGCGCAAGCGCATGCGCGCGGACTGCAGGTCAACCAGGATGGTGTGCGGCGCGATGCGTTGCAACTGCTGGCGTATCCGTCGATCACGTTTGAGCAGCTCGCGGCGATGTGGCCCGCGCTCAAGGCGCTTTCGCCCTGCGTGCGCGAGCAGCTCGAAATCGACGCGCTGTATTCCGGCTATCTTGAGCGCCAAGCGCTGGACGTCGAAGCGTTCAAGCGCGACGAGGACCTACGCCTGGATGTTTTGCTTGACTACGCAAGCGTCGGCGGGCTCTCGAACGAGGTGCGCGAGAAGCTTAGCGCGACGCGGCCGGGAACGCTCGGCCAGGCCTCGCGCATCGAAGGTGTGACGCCCGGTGCGCTGACGGCGCTGCTGGCGCACGTCAAGCGCAACGAGAGGAGGCGAGCCTGACATGCAGCGCGCGAATCTTCCAAGCGATGTGCTCTTCATCATCAAGGCGCCGTTCCAGGACGAGGGCGCCATGTGGTTTTGCAATGATTGCGCGACCATCGAAGGCGCGCTGATGGCGAACCCACATTGGGCCAACCACATCGATGTGCGCCGGCTGGCGTTTCCGCGCCCGCGCCACGCGATCATCGCGTTGATCGGCGAGGAGAACCAGGGGATGCCGGTCTTGGTGCTGGCCGATTCCGCGAAGGCCCCAGCTGAGGCAGAGGTGTGCGATGGGCGTGCGTTCCTGTCCGATCCGAAGGCGATTACCCGGTATCTGGCTGCGTCCCATGGCGGGGCGGGGCCGCATCCGTGAGCCAAGTCTATGGGCGCGGCGAGTTTGAGCGCGACACCGGCGTTCCACGCGAAACACTTGAGCGATTGGAGGTACACCGCCGGCTGTTGTCTGAGTGGTCGGCGCGCATGAACCTGGTCGGGCCGAAGGAGCTTGACCTCTATTGGTCCCGTCATGCGCTGGATTCGGCGCAATTGGTGGGGCTTGCGCCAGGCGCCAGGCGGTGGGTTGATCTTGGTTCCGGCGCTGGATTCCCGGGGATCGTGGTGGCGTGCCTGATCGCCCGCGAGCCCGGAGCGATGGTGCATCTGGTGGAATCGACAGGGAAAAAGGCGCGCTTCTTGGAGGCAGTAATCGAGGAAGTCGGTTTGCCGGCCAAGGTGTTCAACGTCCGGATCGAGGATTTTGGGGCGGGTGAGGGGCCCTATGAGGTGGTGACCGCTCGCGCGGTCGCGCCCTTGCCGCGACTCATCTCCCATGCGAAGCCGATTCTCGATCGCGGTGCGCAAGGGCTCTTTCATAAAGGCGCGGATATCGACGCTGAGCTGGCTGCCGCGAGAAGCGCTCTGAATGGTGGGGCGTATAGGGCAGACGTGCTGGAGAGCCTGAGCGATCCGCGCGGCCGCATTGTTCGCATCGCCGCCGGAAAGCTGGCTCCGTAACTGGAGTATTTGGACATGCGCGTTTTGGCGATCGCCAACCAGAAGGGCGGCGTGGGCAAGACCACGACAGCGATCAATCTCGGCACTGCTTTGGCGGCGGCGGGGAAGGGCGTGCTGATCTTCGATACCGATCCGCAAGGCAATGCGTCCACGGGGCTGGACATTCATCCCGGCGACCGCACCGTGACCAGCTATGACGTGCTCGTCGGGTCGCACCCCTTGGCCAAGGCCATCATCCCGACCAAGGTGCCCAGCCTTTACATTACGCCGGGCGACGCCAATCTCTCCGGCGTCGAAACCGAGCTGATGGCGGGCGAGCGCGCCCAATTTCGTTTGCGCGACGCGGTCACGCAATTCCGCGCCGACAGTCAACTCGGCATCGACTACATGCTGATCGATTGCCCGCCGTCGCTGAATGTTCTCACCGTCAACGCGCTGACCGCCGCCGACGCGGTGCTGGTGCCGCTGCAGACGGAATATTTTGCACTGGAAGGCCTAGCGCAATTGGTGGCGACGATTCGGGCGGTCAAGGAGAATCTGAACCCCGCTTTGGAGATCCAGGGCGTGGTGCTGACCATGTATGACAAGCGCACGACCTTATCCGATCAGGTCGCCACGGAAGTGCGCAAGCACTTTCCCAATGAGGTCTACGAGACCGTGATCCCGCGCAACGTGCGCGTCAGTGAAGCGCCGTCGCACGGACTGCCGGCGATCATCTACGATCAGAATGCGCCGGGCAGCAAAGCGTACATCAACCTTGCTCGCGAGTTGATCGAACGTGAGCGCGCGCTGCTGGCGGCGTGAGCAACCCGGCAAATTTGTTAGTGAGTGGGCAACTTTTGCCGACGAAGACTTAAGCATAACCGAATCGGCTTGGGCAGATTTAGGCGCAGGGAGCAACGGGCATGAGCGAATTCGCGAGACCACGAGGGCTTGGGCGCGGGCTTTCGGCTTTGCTTGGCGAGCCGGTGAAGACCGAAACGCCCGCGAACGCGCCGGCTTGGGCTGCGCCGCCCGCCGCGCCGCCGCGTCCAGTCGAACCGCCGCGCAATGTGTTCGAGCTGCCGATCGCTAACTCGCAGCCGGCGCCCGCCGCCGCGCCGCCGCCGCAAGCGAGCGATGTTAGTCCGCGCGGCATTCCGATCGACCTAGTGCAGCGCAATCCCGGCCAACCGCGCAAGCACTTCGACGAAGGCGACCTGAACGATCTCTCCAACTCCATCCGCGCGCACGGCGTGCTGCAGCCGATCTTGGTGCGCCCGATTGCCGGCGGCAAGTACGAGATCGTCGCCGGTGAACGCCGCTGGCGCGCTGCACAACGCGCCGGCTTGCATGCAATTCCTGCGGTGGTGCGCGAGCTCAACGAAGTCGAAGTGCTTGAGATCGCCATTGTCGAGAACGTGCAACGCACGGATCTCAATCCGATCGAAGAGGCGCAAGGCTTCCAGGCCTTGATCGATCGCTTTGGGCGCACACAGCAAGACATCGCCGACGCCGTCGGCAAGTCGCGTCCGCACATCGCCAACATGCTGCGGCTGTTGGCGCTCCCGGATGATTTGCAGGAGATGGTGCGCGATGGGCGCCTGTCGTCTGGCCATGCACGCGCGATTTTGACGGCGCCCGACCCGCGCATGCTGGCGCAGCGCGTGATCAGCGAAGGCCTCAACGTGCGCGAAATCGAACGCCTCGCGCAGCAAGCCAAGGACGAAAAGCACGGCCCGCGCGTGTCGTCCTCGCCCGCTGCCGAGACCAAGAGCGCAGATACGCGCGCGCTGGAGCAGAGCTTGTCGAACGCCCTCGGGCTAGACGTGACCATCACTGACAAGGGCGGAGCAGGGGAGCTGAAAGTCTCCTACAAGAGCCTCGACCAGCTCGATGAAGTCATCCGGCGCTTGCGCAGCGGGTTCTAGTGGAGCGAATTTGACATTTGAGTCCCGGTTGCGGCTGGGCTCGCGCTCAAATGTCAAATTCAAAAGCTCCACTAGAATCTAATGCTTTCTAGTGGTCCGATTCCGACATTTGCTCGGGAGGGTGCGGCCATCGGGAGGCAAATGTCGGAATCGGACCACTAGCACACGCGCTGGCAATCGCTCCGCCGATTAAGCGAAACGTGCGACCAGGAAGCCCCCAAGTGGGAGGGCGGGACGCGCCTCAGGCGTGCGCAAAGAAAAAACTGTGGGTGTGCCGAAGCGCGCCCCGCGTGGAGTGTTGATCGCCGGCGGAAGCGTGAGGCGTTCACGGACATCTCGGAGGGCCATGCGTTTTCGGGCAGACGGGATTTTCGTTCGATCGGCGCGGACTCCTCCCGCCACTTCAATTGCTTGAAGGCCAGTTTCCTGAACCGATCCCCGCGACGCTGGGGTTCCGATGACGCCTTAGCGCCTTGCTTTCGTTCCCGGGCGGTGCGCGGGCCGAACCAACCTCGGTCCCAGACCTTCGGGTTCCTTTTACTTCCCGAAGCAGCGATCTTGTTCCTCGCGGAACGCCATCGCATCGCACTCAATCCGCGTCTCACGTCCTTTTGGCTCTTGGTCGACCAAACGCCTCCCGTGCATGAGACCAAGCAAGTGTAGCGCGGCGCAACCTCGGTCGGATTGATTTGGTGCGTTGGCCTGATGGCGCCCGGGATTCAGGCGCGAAGGCGGGGACAGTGCGGGCGCTATCCCCCAAGAATAAGGGCGCCGAGGGGAAGGTCCCCGCGCCTTTATCGAACCGCAGCGTCTGGCGCCTCAGGGAAGGGGAGCTGAGCTTCCCGCGAGGCGACCGAAGCCATCGCCGGGAGCTAAGCGACGATTTGCGCGGCTTGGGAGAGCGTGGCGATCGCCATTGGCGCGACTACGGCGCAGGCGGCGATCAGGGCATAAAACTTGGTCATCTGATTTCTCTCTGAATTCTGGGTGCGGGGCTTAGGCGACGATCTGGGCGGCTTGCGCGAGCGCCGAATAGGCCAGCGGCGCGAACATCAGGGCCGAGAGAACCAGGCTGGAAAGGCGGGCGGTGAAGGTCATCAGATCAGCTCCTCATCTCGAAGCGCTCCGCTCCGATGAGTTAAGCTAACCGGGGGCAGGGCGGGGGGATGTGACCGTGGGCACGGGGGGCGCGGAAAAACGCCTTGTGGCTCCAANNTAGGATGCCGATTCGGTAGCGAACAGGTCGGTCAAATGCCCCGGATTTTGACGGAAACGCAGATAGCGGAAGCAATCAAGAAAAAGACCTTCTTGATCGGCGCTGACTCCGCGAACGCGGACGGTCTGAAGTACGATTTTTGTATTGGACAGAAGTTTCTAAAAGCGTCGTTCGGCCAGTCGGTGACGTTTGACTCGCTTTCCGGCGCGGAGAAAGCGGCTGTTCAAGTTGACCCTGGCGAGGTGGTCTTTGTTCTCACGCAAGAACAGGTCGCGCTTCCCGGAAACATGACGGCACTCTTGTCACCGAAGCGCTCGCTAGCTCACCAGGGGATTTTAGTTCTCGGCGGTTTGTCAGTTGACCCTAATTACAAGGGCGCGCTCTGGGTCGGCCTCTACAATTTTTCCTCAACAGCCTTCAAGCTTCGTCCTGGCCTGAAATTGGTCGCGGGCATGTTCTACGAATTGGCCGAGAATGAAGCTATTCCCACTACGCCGAGCAAGCCAGTTCTCGAATTTCCCGATGACCTGATTCTGCTGATTCGAAACTACAAGCCTATTGAACTCAAGAGCGTCGCGGACTTGCTGCAAGAGACGAGGCGAGAGCTTCAAAGCCTCAAGGCGCAACTCACTTCAGACGACGACTGGAAAAAAGACTTCAAGGCGTCCTTGGACGAACACAATACCCAGCTCGGGAAGCTCATCGACGGGCTGAAAGAAGAGCGCGAGGCTCGGAAAAGCGAGGATGAAGGCATTCGATCGCGTCTCGATCAGATGCGAGATGTGTTCGCCAATTTTCGATCTGGCTGGGTCGTGGCAGCGCTCATATTTGCGGCGATTCTGGGCTGGGGCATTCCGGCGCTGATCAACGCTATTGGTGGTCAGTCGCAACCGCAAGCGCCTTTTGTGATGCCGTCGCCCACCGTTGAGCCGTCTGAGGGTTTGCAGTCTGCGCCCGCGAAAGGGGGGCAGCGGCCCACGCCTTGAACCCGCCAGCCTTTCCGACGCCACGAGCATGACGTCCCGTTCCGCTCCTTTTTGAAGGCATGAACAGCGCTAACTCCCCACCAAGTTCGCCACCCCGCGGTACGCATCCGCCGCGATCAGATCCTGCGGGGCGCCGGCGGTTTTGGCGCGGAGTTCCGCGGCCCAGAGTACGTCATAGGCGGCGCTGAGTTTTTTGGCGGTCCAGAGGCGGGTTTGCGCCGCGACCGCGTCGCGCTCCTTCCAGAACACGGGCGGGCGCAGTTTGCCGATCGCGTCGCTTGCGCTCATGCCCTCGTCCACAAGGGCGCGCGCCTCGCGCAATTGATGCAGCCGCCGCAACAGCGCGCGCAGCGCCGAGACGCCAGAAAGCGCATCGATGCGCGCCAGCGCCTCCACCGCGAACGCGGCGCGTCCTTGGGCTGCGGCAAGGCTGGCGGCGTCGAGCGCGCTTTCCGCTTCGCTGGCCATCAGCTGCGCCAGATCATCAGCGTTGATCTTGCGGCCGAGCCCGTGCGCGTAAAGCGCGAACTTGTCGATCTCCTGGCGCGCCAGGCCCCGGTCCGAGGGCAGGGCGGCGAGGAAAGCCTCTTCCGCATCGCGGTCGAAGGCGATGTTCAAGTCTTTCGCCAACGCCCGGGCGAACGTCGCGCGCTCGGCCTCGGTCTCTTCGTAGAAGGGGATGGCGGCGGCTTTCTTGGCGGCGCCGAACGCCTTCACCAGTTCGGCGCTTGAGTTGAGTTCGCCGGCTTCGACGATGAGAAACCCACCCGGCTCGCCGCGCTCGATGCTTTCAAGCGCATCGACGATGGCGGAATCGGCGGCTTTGCCGTCGATGCGCGCCCAGACGATGGTGGGCCCGCCGAGCAAGGATTGCGCGGCCAGCGCATCGGCGAGGCGGGCGCTGTCGCGCTTGATATCGTCCTCGCCGAGCTTGGTGATGGCATAGGGATCGTCGGACTTGCCCATCGCCCAGGCGGCGAGCTTTTGCGCGGCTTCGTGGGTGAAGCTTTCGTTGGGGCCGTAGAGCAGAATTGCGCGGATGTGTTTGTCCGGCGCGTCGAGAAAGCGTCTTATCCCCGCGCTGGCGATCTTCACTTCTGCTTCACTGCGCGGCGCTTTCGGAGCGCGCCTGCGCCAAGCGCAGGGCGAGCTCGGCGCGGAAGCGCTGCGCCATGGTTTCGGCCGCGCGCTCGCGCGCGTCGTCCTGCGCGGAGATTTCGCCAAAGGCCGCCGTGGGCACGTCGTAGTTCACCACCGTGAACACCGAGCCCCGCATCACCGGGGCGTCGTTTGGCGGCGTCAGCACATAATTGGCAATGAGGCGCAATTCGCCGCGGGTCGCGGATTCGTCGCGGCGCAGCCCGAGCGAGGTGACCTGCTCCTGCAGCGTGATCGCGAGCGTCATTGGCGGGGCGCCGTTGTTCTCGACCGCGAGGATGCGGTCGAGCTCGGTCTTCAGCACGTGGCCGGCCTTGCCGTCGATGAGCGCAACTTGCACCGGGCCAATGGCCGCGCCGCCGCCGGCAGGGGCGTACATGGGCTGGAACCCGCAGGCGCCCAGGAGAAGGGCGAGGCCGGCAATCAAAGTGCGCATCTGGAGGCTCCCTAGCTGGCCACGATATTGACGATCCTGCCCTGGACCACAATCACCTTGGCGATGCTTTGGCCGGCAAGGAACTGCGCCACGGTGGGGTGGGCGAGGGCCAGGGCGCGGATTTCGGCCTCCGGCGCGCCCTTGGCGACCTCGATCTCGCCGCGTTTCTTGCCGTTGACCTGGATCGGCAGCGTCACCGTGTTGCGGGCGGCCAGCGCGGGATCGGCGACAGGCCAGGGGGCGATGGCGACGAAGCCTTCACCGCCGAGCGCCTCCCAGCACTCCTCGGCCAGATGCGGCATGAACGGGGCGATGAGCTGGGAGAGGATGCGCAGCGCCTCGCCGCGGGCGAACTGGCCGGCGGGGCTGTCGTCCTTCAGCTTGGCGATGGCATTGACCAATTCGTAACAGCGCGCGACCGCGACATTGAAGCGGAAATGCTCGATGTCCTCGGTGACGCTGGCGATGGCGCGATGCGCGAGCTGGCGCAGGGCATATGGACCGCCGGCGCCCTCGGAATTGGAGCGCGCGGCCTCCGGCCGCGCATGCGTCGCCGGAGGCGCCGCGCTCCCTCCGACATGAGCCTCCACCAAACTCCAAACCCGCTGCACAAACCCCCACGCGCCTTTGACGCCGGAGGCCGTCCATTCCACATCGCGCTCCGGAGGCGAATCGCTCAGCACAAACCAGCGCGCAACATCGGCGCCGAAATCGGAAACGAACGCATCGAGATCGACGACGTTCTTCTTGGACTTCGACATTTTTTCGATGGGGCCGACTTCGACGGGCTCATCGGTTTCAATCTCGACCCGTCTTCCTGCTTTGAGTTCGGTCTCTTCGGGCAGCAGCCACTTGCCTATGACCTGGAAACGAGCCCCTTCCGGCGCGGACGACAACAGGTTCGGGTTGTTGGCAACATCGTCGTCCAGAGGCCGCACCGGCATTTTGGTTCTCGACTCAATCCAACCAAGACTCACGCCATCGAGGCCGACTTCCTTAACCTCTTTACCACCCAAGACTCGCTCTTCTCGCCGATATGTCTCATGCACCACCATGCCCTGCGTAAACAGGCTCGCGAATGGCTCGCCGCTCGGCAAATCCAGAAACCCGCAGTCGCGCATGGCTCGCGTGAAGAAGCGGGCGTAGAGCAGGTGCAGCACGGCGTGCTCGACGCCGCCGACATATTGATCGACGGGCAGCCAGTATGACGCGAGTTTTTTGTCGAACGGCGCGTCAGCGTTTTGCGCATCGGTGAAGCGCGCGAAATACCAAGACGAATCCACGAACGTATCGAGCGTGTCGGTCTCGCGCTGCGCCGGCGCACCGCATTTGGGGCAGGCGACGTGCTTCCACTTTTCGTGCCGATCCAGCGGATTGCTGGGCTTGTCCTTCTCGAATTTCACGTCCTCGGGCAGCGTCACCGGCAAATCTTTTTCCGGCACGGGAACGATGCCGCATTTGCCGCAATGGATCGCCGGAATTGGGCAGCCCCAATAGCGTTGCCGCGACACGCCCCAATCACGCAGCCGGTATTGCGTCGTCGCTTCGCCCTTCTCCAGCTTGACCAGTTCCGCAATCGCGCGCGCGATCGCGTCGCGCGTGCTCAGCCAGTCGAGGAAGCGCGAATTGTACGCAACGCCTTCGCCGACATAGGCTTCCGTCGTGATCGTGTGCGTGGCCGCGTCCGCGCCCGGCGGCAACACCACCGGTTTGAACTGGAGATCGTACTTGCGCGCGAAATCCAGATCGCGCTGATCGCCGGCGGGGGAGCCAAAAATCGCGCCCGAGCCATAAGTCGAAAGCACGAAATTCGCCGCCCACACCGGCAATTCCCAGCTCGGATCGAATGGGTGTTTCACGCGGATGCCGAGATCCACGCCGACTTTCTCGGCTTTCTCAATATCGGCTTCCGAGGTGCCGAGTGTTGCGCAATCGGCGATGAATTTCGCCACTTTTGGCTGGGTTTCCGCGATTTTGCGGGTCAGCGGATGATCCGGCGCCAACGCCACGAAGCTCGCGCCGAACAAGGTGTCGGGGCGGGTGGTGAAGACTTCGATATATGGACCGCCGGCGTCCTCGCCGGCATTCGGAGTTTCAGTTTGCGAAACGCTGCGTGATTTCGCGCGGGTTGCCGGCGAGGACGCCGGCGGTCCATGGGAAATCTCAAACCGAAACCGCGCGCCCTGGCTTTTGCCGATCCAGTTGCCCTGCATCAGCCGCACTTTGTCCGGCCATTTGTCGAGCTTGCCGATCGCATCCAGCAAATCGTCGGCGTAAGCGGTGACGCGGAACATCCATTGTTCCAGTTCGCGCGTCTCCACCGGTGCGCCGGAGCGCCAGCCCTTGCCATCCACCACTTGCTCGTTGGCGAGCACGGTGTTGTCGACCGGGTCCCAATTTACTTTTTGCTTCTTGCGGTAGACGAGGCCCCTGTTCCAGAACGCCAGGAACATCGCTTGTTGGTGTTTGTAATAGGCCGGATCGCAGGTGGCGATTTCGCGTGACCAATCGATGGCGAGGCCAAGCAATTTCAGCTGCTCGCGCATGGCGGCGATGTTGTCGTAGGTCCAGCCCTTGGGATGGATGCCGCGCTCCATGGCGGCGTTTTCCGCCGGCAGGCCGAACGCGTCCCAGCCCATCGGGTGCAGCACATTGTAGCCATTCGCGCGGCGGAAGCGCGCGATCACATCGCCCATTGTGTAATTGCGCGAATGGCCGACATGGATGCGCCCAGAAGGGTAGGGGAACATCTCCAGGATGTACGCCTTCGGCTTGCCCCTGGCTTCTTCCGGCGTGAGCGCGCGGTCGACCCCGGCGCGCGCCCAGCGCTCGCGCCATTTCGGTTCGACTTCGCGGTGGTTGTAGCGAGACATGTTTGCTCAGCGCCTTTTGGGCGCTTTTGGTGACGGTAAAAGCGCCGAGTGTCTAGTTGCGGAGCGTGCTCAAACGGAGCTGACGCGCGCGCGTCAGGATCGCGTTCTCAATCTGGATCTCGGTTTCCGGATCAACGGCGGCGTCGGCCCAGACGCCGTTCACCTGCTGCTGCCGGAAGATCGAGACATTGAGCGCGTCGGCGCGCAGCCGCGTGTCGAGGATGTAGACCGTAGCCTTGAACCGCTCAGTGGGCGTTGTCGGATCGGAATACCAATCGGTGATGATCACGCCGCCGAAGGGATCTTCCGACGCCAGCGGCATAAATTGCAGCGTGTCGAGCGAGGCGCGCCACAGATAGGAATTGACGCCGATGCCGGCGGAGCTGCCGCGATTGCTGCGACCGCCGCCAAAGACCGATACTCCGCCGCCGGGATTATCGTCGGCGCGGGACTGTCCAGGCTCACGGTTCGAGTCAGGACGGAGCACCGAACACGCAGTGAGCGCCAGGGCCGCAACGATGCAAAGCGCCCCCTTCCAAAATGTCCGCCCAGCCTGCGTCATGTCCATTTCTCCGCCATTTTCTCGGGCCCAGCATCATCCCCGACGCCGCGCGAGCGCCCGTATATCATGCGCTTCGGCTGGGGCCAGGGGGGCGCTGCGAAGCCGGCGATCTTGTGGCGCTGGTGGCGGATGAAAGAGTCTTCCCTTAGGGAAGGCAGCGGCGCCTGCCCAGATTTTGACGAAATATTGATGGGAGCTGTGGCCCAAAGTTCACTGCGGATCGGATACGATTCAGATATACTCGTCAGCTAGAGTTGCGTTTTGAGGGATGAAAAGCGTGTTTAAGCCGTCCGCATGGGTGATCGCGGGCGCCGTCTTAGCGACGGCGGGGACGGCGCATGCCCAAAATGGCGCGCTGAATGGCCCCCCAACTGTGGGCGCAGAGGCGACTGGCGCGGTAGTTCCTTGGTACCAACGGTTCACGACATCCAATGGCGTCACCGAGTCGATCACTGGTGAAAACGAGGACGAGCATGATCTAGCTCCAGCCTGGACGCTGAACCAGCGTTGGGGGGTCACGGTCGATGTCAGAGAAGCGCAGCGGATTGAACGTTCGCCTGAAGGCGGCCATGGCGATCAGACTTCCGTTGGCGCCTTCTATCAGTTTACGCCGCGCGTCCGCGTTGGCGGCGAAGTTAGCGTGGAACTGAATGAACGCCCAGGGGCCGCGATCGTAGACCCCGAAGGCGATGAGCCGCGGGCTGGCGTCCGGATTGAGTCCGCGTTCCGCTTCTAAATTTCTGACAAAGTTTCAACTGCCGCTAAGCCAGCAAAGCCGCGCCCGCAAAGGCGTTTGGCGCTGGCGGCGCTGACGCCCCCAAGAGCGATGATTGGGACCCTTGCCGCGCGTGCAAGCTGGCTTGCGTGAAACAACCCAAGCGGCTTGCGCCCCGACGCGCTCCTGGTTGAAAAGACCGGCCCAAGGATGCAAGCGTCGGCGCCGAACGCAACGGTGCGTGAGACTGCGGCGGCGGAATGCGCCGCTGCGGTCGCGAGACCGGCGTGCTCGCGGCTGTGCGGCAAGAGGCGCTCTGGCCAGTGGACGCCGTTTGCATGGACGCGCGCGGCGAGAGCCGGGTCGGCGGCAATCAGAAACAGCAGGCCGCGCCCTCGGCAGATGGCCGCCAGGCGGCGTGCTGTGCGCCCACGATCAGGCGCACCAAAATGCCGATAAACCAAAGCCGTCCCGCGTGGCAGGCGAGCGGCGACGGCAAGCGGATCTGGGGTGCGCTCTGGATCGGTGAAGAAAAACAGTGCTGGGATTGCGGGCGCTCCCGCCGCGCGGTTGAGCCGCGAAGCGAGCCCCGCTAGCACTTGGCGCGAACCCATGAGCGAACTCCTCGACATCTCCGCCTCGCGCGCCGCCATCTTAGCGCGCATGGGCGCTGCCGCGAAAGCGGCTGGGCGCGCGCCGGACGACATCATGCTCGTGGCGGTATCAAAACAACAGTCCGGCGACCGCGTTGAGGCCCTGCTCGCGGCGGGCCAACGCGTATTTGGCGAAAACAGAGTGCAGGAGGCGCAAGGCCGCTGGGCCGCGCGCCGCGCGCTTATGCCCGACCTAAAATTGCACCTGATTGGCCCGTTGCAGTCGAAGAAAGCCGGAGAGGCTGTGGCCTTGTTTGATGCGATCGATAGTCTGGATCGGCCAAAGCTTGCCGCCGCGCTCGCGGACGCGGCGCAAAAGCTTGGCCGGTGCCCCGAGATGCTGGTGCAGGTCAATACTGGCGAGGAGGCCCAAAAGGCAGGTGTGTCGCCCGCTGAGGCGGACGGCTTTATCAAAATGGTGCGCGAAATCTATGGGCTCCCGGTCAAAGGCCTGATGTGCATTCCGCCACTTGGGGAAGAGGTGGCGATGCACTTTGCATTGCTGGCGAAAATCGCCGAACGGAACGGCCTTGGCGAACTCAGCATGGGGATGAGCGACGATTTCGAGGCGGCCATTCACTTTGGCGCCACCCAGGTCCGCGTCGGCTCGGCGCTGTTTGGCGCGCGCTAACGCCAAACGGCGTCCAGCCTTGGCGGAGGGCGCGGGCGGCTGCATAAGAGGCAAATGACTTCTCGCGACGCGACCATCCTGATTATCGACGATGACGCGGAATTGCGTCTGGCGTTGGCGGAGCAGTTCGATCTGGAAGAGGGTTTTGTGGGCTTGGGCGCGGCTAGCGCTGCCGAAGGGCTCAAGGCAGCCGCAGAGCACAAGCCCGCAGCCATCGTGCTGGACGTCAGCTTGCCGGACATGGACGGCATCCTTGCTTGTAAGCAGCTGCGCGACCAGGGCGTCAAGGCGCCGATTATCCTGCTCACGGGAGCGGCGCGTGAGGAGTTGGACCAGGTGAACGGGCTCGACGCCGGCGCCAACGATTACGTGCTCAAGCCGTTCAAATTCTCGGTGCTGCTCGCGCGCATCCGCGCGCATTTGCGCAGCCATGAGGCCAGCGAAGACGCGATCTACCGCATCGGTCCTTACGAGTTTCGCCCCAGCATGCGCGTGCTGATCGATCCCGCGCAAAAGAAAATCCGCCTCACCGACAAGGAAGCCTCGATCCTGCGCTACCTCTATCGCTCTGGTGAAAAGCCAGTGGGGCGCGAGGAATTGCTGCGCGAAGTGTGGGGCTACAATGCCAACGTCACCACCCACACGTTAGAGACACACATCTACCGCCTGCGCCAAAAGATCGAACCCGACGCGCAAGCGCCAAAGCTGCTGATCACGGAGACGGGCGGGTATCGGTTGCAGGGGTAGACCTTGATGTTGGGTTAGCGCCGAATTTACCTTTGCGGCAATAGGGTGAGGACGGGCTGGCGCGAAGCTCATCACCCCGTGGCTCCGGATGCTTGCGTTGTGAAGACCCAGAGCATCTACACGGGGAAGGCGCCGGAATCCGCCAGCGTACGTCTGGGCTTTTCGGTGAGCCAGAAATTTGCACTCGCACTTACGCTTTTTCTGGCGCCGCTCTTCTTTGTTACGTTTCAGCTCGCGGAAGAGCAACAAAAGGCGATTGAGTTCGCCAACAGAGAAAGAGTGGGCCTTCAGTACCTCGAAGCGGTGACTGGCGCCGAGTTACAACTGCGGGAGTTTGGTCGCTTGGGCGGCGCGGGATCGTCTCATCCAAATCAAATTGAAATGGCGATCGAGGGGATTCGTTCGGCGCAAGATGGGCACGGCGCCGCTTTGGAAGTAGGCTTGAATTTTTCAACGGCGCTCGCGCGTCTAGGAGAGATATCGCAACGCAGCGCTACTGATCCTTCGTCTCTCATCGTCGCCGAGCGCGCCCTCGCGGCGCTGCGACGCGAGGTCGGGGACAAGTCAAATCTCATCCTGGATCCCGACCTCGACAGCTATTATTCGATGGACGCCTTGGTGACTAAGCTGCCGGCGGCGCAAAGCGCGCTGCGGGCCCTCGCCGCTGCGGCGCAGGAGACGCTTGCCGAGGGCGGCTTTTCGACACGTGATCAAAGCAAAATTGCCGCCAGCGTCACAGCGTTCGAAAGCGCGCGCGCCGATTTGGATTTTTCAATGGATGCGGGCTTTCGCGGCGCACGCGACGCGCGCCTTCGCGAAAACGTAGAACCGCTGCAGTCAAGGTCGCGCTCGCGCGGTGCGGAGTTTGTAGCAGAAGTGGAAGGGGCTGCGATTGCGCCGCTGCGAGGGCGCATCAGCCAGCGACAAGCCGAGGCGGCGGCGACAGTTTCATTGAGCGCGATGAGTGATTCCGTGAGCGACGAGCTCGACCGTCTTTTGCGAGAACGGGTGGAGCGCTTTCAGAATGAACGATTGGCCAATTTTCTTGTTGCTATTGCATTGTTCGCCGCCGCCCTTGCGGCGACTATCATTATGCTGCGACAAGGCATCGTGCGGCCGATCGCGCTGCTTACAAGCGCCATAGGAGACCTTGCGGCCGGCGCCTATGGGCGAGTCGTCCCGCTGCAAGAGCGCCGGGACGAAGTTGGAGAAATAGCTCGCGCCTTGGAGGTCTTGCGCGGGGTGGCGCGCGCAAAAATCGAGGTTGATGCCGCCCGCCTGGCAGCCGAAAGCGCTAACAAAGCGAAATCCCAGTTCATTGCAAACATGAGTCATGAGCTTCGCACGCCTCTCAATGCGATCATCGGGTATACAGAACTCGTGCTTGAGGAGATGGAGGCGAACGAGACCAACCTTCAGGGGGTCGCAGATCTCCGCCGCGTCACGGCCTCGGCGACCCACTTGTTAGCGCTAATTAATGACATCCTCAACCTTGCAAAGATCGAGTCGGGCCGCGACGAAGCCGACCTCTCTACGTTTGATCTCAAGCGTGTTGTAGAAGAAGTGATGTCGGTCAGCGCCCCGATCGCCAAAAAAACTAAAACCTCGCTGGTCTGGCTTGACGGCGAGGAATTCGGACTCGTTCATTCCGATCCGCGCAGGCTAAAGCAATGTCTGCTCAATCTGGTGTCGAACGCTTGCAAGTTCACGCATGCGGGCCGCGTTGAGGTGTCCGCCAGGCGTGAAATGCATAACGCGGGCGCACTGCTTGTGTTCCGGGTCAAAGACAACGGTATCGGCATGAGCGCGGAGCAAGTTGCACAATTGTTTCGGCCGTTTCAACAAGCCGATTCGTCGATCTCGGGCCGCTATGGCGGTACGGGGCTCGGCCTCTCAATCACCCGCGAACTCGCTCGCATGCTTGGCGGCGATGCCTGGCTTGAGAGCGTGCTCGGAGCTGGGACGACCGCTTTTCTTTCGGTGCGGCTTGATCAAACAGGAGCCGACGAAAAATTGGCCGGTGGCGGCGAGAGCGATCTAGCCGGCCGCCCGCTGCTCGCGCGCCGCGCCTAGCCGCCGCACCAGCGCGCCATATTCGTCCCACAGCCGCTGCGGGAGGCGGGCGCCGAATTTTTCGTAGTGTGCGGGGATAAGGGCGGCTTCTTCGGCCCAGACGTCGAGGTCGACACCAAGAAGCGTGTCGAGCGCGTCAGCTGAGAGATCGAGGCCGCTGAGATCGAGCGCCGTATGGGTCGGCACATGACCAATGGGTGTTTCATGCGCGGCGGCGGCGCCGTCCAGGCGTTCGCACACCCATTTCAGCACGCGCGAATTGTCGCCAAAGCCTGGCCAGATGAACTTGCCGCTCTGATCCTTGCGGAACCAGTTGACGAAGAAAATGCGCGGTAGGTCCGCGCCTTTGCGTTCGCCGATTTTGAGCCAGTGCGCGAAATAATCGCCCATATGATAACCGCAGAACGGCAGCATCGCGAACGGGTCGCGGCGCAGCTCGCCGACCTTGTTCTCGGCCGCAGCGGTGCCTTCGGAGGCGACGTTGGAAGCGAGAAACACGCCGTGCGCCCAATCGAACGCTTCGGTGACCAGTGGCACGGCTGAGGCCCGCCTGCCGCCGAACAGGATGGCCGAAATCGGCACACCTTTGGGGTCCTCCCATTCGGGCGCGATCACCGGGCACTGGCCGGCGGGCACGGCGAAGCGCGAATTCGGGTGCGCGGCGGGGAACTTGGAATCTGGCAGCCACGGATTGCCGTGCCAATCGGTGAGGCCGTGCGGAGGCTCTTTGGAGAGACCCTCCCACCAGACGTCATCGTCGGGAGTAAGCGCGACGTTGGTGAACACGGTGTTGGCGTAAAGCGTATCGAGCGCGCTCTTATTGGTTCTCGCGCCGGTGCCGGGGGCGACGCCGAAGAAGCCGGCCTCAGGGTTGATGGCGTAGAGGCGGCCATCATCGCCGAAGCGCATCCAGGCAATGTCGTCGCCGATGGTTTCGGCTTTCCAGCCCGGGATGGTGGGCTGCAACATGGCGAGGTTGGTTTTGCCGCAAGCGCTTGGAAACGCCGCCGCAATATATTTCGCCGCGCCTTCCGGCGAGGTGAGCTTCAGGATCAACATGTGCTCGGCGAGCCATCCGGCGTCGCGCGCCATCACCGACGCGATGCGCAGCGCGTAACACTTCTTACCAAGCAGAGCGTTGCCGCCATAGCCCGAACCGTAGCTCCAAATCTCGCGCGCTTCCGGGAAGTGAACGATCCATTTCTCATTGTTGCAAGGCCAAGGCACGTCTTTTTGGCCAGGCGCGAGTGGTGCGCCTAAGGTGTGTACCGCAGGAACGAAGAAGCCATCCTCGCCCATCTGCTCAAGCGCGGCCTTGCCCATGCGGGTCATGATCCGCATCGAGGCGACGACGTAGCCGCTGTCGGTGATTTCAACGCCCAGCGCGCTGATCTTCGACCCAAGAGGTCCCATCGAGAAGGGGACCACATACATCGTGCGCCCGCGCATGCAGCCGTCGAACAAGCCGTCGAGCTTGGCGCGCATCTCGGCGGGGGCGAGCCAATTGTTGGTGGGGCCGGCATCGTCCTCGCTCTGCGAGCAAATGAAGGTACGGCTTTCCACGCGGGCGACGTCCTTGGGGTCGGAGGCGGCGTAAAAGCTGTTTGGGCGCTTTTCGGCATTGAGCCGCTTGAGCGTTCCGGCAGCGACCAATTCATCTGTCAGCCGCACCCACTCGGCGTCGGAGCCGTCGCACCAATGCACGCGATCGGGCTTGGTTAGGGCGGCCATGCGCTCGACCCATGCAATGAGCTTGGCGTGGCGGGTTGGGGCTGGCGAGAGGCCAGCAATCTTTGCGGTCACAGAATCCCTCCGGGGCGCCGCGACGACAGCGCGCAAGGTGATCGAGCCAAAAACGTGCCACGGTCGGGGGCGGTTAATGACCCCCAACCGCAGCCGGCGCGAATACCTAGCGCAACTCTTACCCCGACCGGTAGTGGCCTTAGCCTGCGGCCTGGGTAGTCGCCCAATCGCGCGCCACCCGTTCGACCACCGACAGCGGAACCGAGCCGTTGGCAAGCAGCGTGTCGTGGAAGGCCTTGAGGTCGAAACGCGCGCCCACAGTGGCGCGGGCCTCCTCGCGCAGGCGCAGGAGCACTTGTTTGCCAACCATATAGCTGCACGCCTGCCCTGGCCAAACGCTGTAGCGTTCGATTTCGGTGGTGACCGAGGTTTCGAGGTCTCCGGTGGCTTCCATCATGGACTGAATGGCTTGCTCGCGACTCCAGCGCTTGTGGTGCATGCCGGTGTCGACCACGAGCCTTGACGCGCGGAACGTGGCCGACTGCAGATAGCCAAGCCGCCCGAGGGGATCTGCGGCATAGGCGCCCAGTTCGTCGGCGAGCTGCTCGGCGTACAAACCCCATCCTTCATTGAAGGCGCTGAAGCCCAGAAGCGCGCTGCGAATGAAGGGGATGGCGCCTGATTCTTGTTGGATTGAGATCTGCCAGTGATGGCCGGGAACGCCCTCGTGGTAATTGAGCGTCGGCAGCGAAAAGCGCGGCCACTCTGCCGTGTCGCGCAGGTTGATATAATAGGCCCCGGGCCGTGAGCCATCGAGCGCCGCGCGCTGGTAATAGCCGCCAGGCGCGCCAGCTTCGGTGTAGGGCGGGATGCGCTTGATTTCGAGTTGCGCTTGCGCAAGCGTGTTGAAGGCTTGCGGCATCATCGCGGTGATGGCGCGGGTCATTGTGTTCAAGTCGGTCAGGATCTGTTCGCGGCCGGCGTCAGTGTTCGGGTAGAGTTGGTCTGGTCGGCGCGAGAGCGCCTGGATGCGTTGAGCGACGGTTCCGCGCGTCATGCCTTCCGCGCGCAGGATGGCGTCCATTTCAGCGCTGTACTGCGCCACCAATTGCACGCCGGTGTCGTGGATTTCGTCGGGCGACATGGTTGTGGTGGTGCGACTGCGCAGGGCGACGGGGTACATCCCTTCACCGCGCGGCAGGCGCCAAATCCCTGCGTCGTGGACGGCCTGGGCGCGCACCGCTCGCAGCGCTTCGATTTGACGCTGGTAGGCGGGGAGGATTTGGTCGCGCACGGCAGCTTCCGCGCGCGCCGCGAAGCCGGCGCGCTCAGCTTCGGGAAGCTCGGCGATCTCAGGCAAACGTCGCACCAAGGACTGCACCAGCACGGTTTGCGCCGGCGTCAGCGTGACGAACTGGCCCAGCTGGAGCAAAGCTTTGTCAATGGCGAAGTCGGGTGGGATGACGCCCGCGCCCCCGTCTTCGGCGATGATCGCAGTTTCTTGATCCAATTGCGTGACGTAGCCGTTCAGCCGAGCGAGATAGGCCTCGGCTTCGTCGCGGGTGCGAAGCGGATGCTGGCTGTCCATGAAGTCGGGGACATCGGTGTAGGCGCCGGTGAGCTGGGTGACGATGTAAGGCGCGCCCGCACCGCCGCCGATTTCAAATTGCTGAGTGGCGATTGAATTCTCGAATGATGTGGTCACGACGTCGAGGGTAACCGCTTCCTGGGAGGTCAAACGCTCGCGGTTGATTGCGCCCAGGTCGCGCGTGGCGGCTTCGAGGATGCCCCGGTAGCGCCGCGCGCCCTCCTTTGAAGCGTCGCCCATCCTATCAACGAAGCGCCCGCCCGCTCGCTCTTCGCTCACCCCCAGGCTGGTGCAGCGTTCGGGCGCTTCCCGCAGCATATCAGTGGAAACGCGGTCAAGGATCTCCGTCAAGCGTGCGCCTGGGGCTGTCTGCTGGCAGCCTGCCAGCAAGGCAAGGCCGGCGGCGCTGGCGCCCAAAATGGAGCGTCGTGTTGTGAGCATGAGGGTCCCCTTGGCAATGACGCAGCCAGTCCTAGCCGTGTGCGCTGTGAGCACAATAACGGTTGCGATGAAGCGGCAAAAATAAAAGACCCGCGAAGGGCAGTTTGAAACTGGCCGGGCAGGCGGTTATTGTCCCGCCCAATGGAGGGTGTGCGACATGTCTGGGATTGGCAAAGCGATTGCGGTGAGTGTGGTCAGTTCGGTGTGCGGGGGCGCGGCGTGGCTGGCGCTTGAGCCGGGCGCGCGCCAATTCATTGGGCTGGAGCAGGTACAGCCGATTTCGGCAGCCGCCCCGCCCGAGGTCGCGCCGACGCCGATGACCGCCACGCCGAGCTTCGAGTGCGCGAACGCGGCATCGGCGATTGAGCGGCTGATCTGTTCGGACGATCGGCTGGCTGAATCGGATCAATTGCTCAATACCTCATGGGCTCGGCTCCAAGCGGCCGGACTCGCCGCTGGCGAGGTTGAAGCACAGCGCGCCTGGATCGTGAGCAGGAATGCATGCGTCCTTGAAGATGATCCGCAAACCTGCGTGCGCCGGGCTTACCGCGCGCGCATCCACGAACTCGACGAATTGAGAGAGAAGGCGCAAGCGGAGGCGCTTTAGAGCTTTAGCCCCGCCACCACGGGCACGTGGTCGCTGGGGCGCTCCCATGAGCGACAGGGCACGTGAACATGGAACGCTTCGGCGCGTGACGCGGGCGCGAGATCGGCGCTGGCCCAGACGTGATCGAGCCGGCGACCGCGATTGTTCTTGGTCCAATCGGGGCTGCGATAGCTCCACCAGGTAAACAATTTTTCCGGTTCTGGCCGGTGAAGACGAGCGAGATCGACAAAGCCGCCTCCGTCTCGCACGGCGTTGAGCCGGTCGGTTTCGCCGGGCGTGTGGCTGACGACGTCGAGCAATTGCCTGTGGCTCCAGACGTCGAACTCGCCGGGCGCGACGTTGAGATCGCCGACCAGCACCAGCGGCCCTTGGCCTTTGCGTTTGGCGTAGTCGCGCTTCATGCGGTCGAGAAAATTCAGCTTGTGTTTGAATTTCGGGTTGCCGACCGGATCGGGCACGTCAGCGCCAGCTGGCACATACAGATTGTGCACCTCGATGCCGGCGACCTTGGCGGCGGCGATACGCGCTTCCTTGCTGGAGCAAAGCGCTGGCGCCTCGACCGGGTCGAGCTTTAGCTTCGAGACAATCGCGACGCCGTGCCACCCTTTCTGGCCGACGACATGGATGTGCTTGTAGCCAGCCTCCTTGAATGCCCTGGCGGGAAACTCGCCGTCGCGGCATTTGATTTCCTGCAAGCACAAAACCTCGGGCTTCGCTTCGGCGAGGAAGCGGCACACCATCTCGATGCGAAGGCGCACGGAATTGATATTCCAGGAGGCGATTCTTAGCATCCGCCAGTGTTTGGCGCGAATGGCGCCCAATAACAAAGAAGACAGCAAAAGCGCCCAAAAACAAAGGAGGCCCGATCGCCATTCAGCGACCGGGCCTCCGGAAATGCGCCTGAGGGGACGCAATTCGCCGGCAGGGGATACCGGCAGGCGGCCGCCGCGCTGGATCCGTCAGCGGGGGGGACGACGCTACCCAGGGGGATGAGCGACGACCGCTACGTTGTATGTACGCCACAGGGGCGAGAAAATCAAGATCGGATCGGAGAAAGTCCTTGCCAGAGCGCACGTCGTTGGAGCGCTGAAATCTTACCGCCGTGGCCCGTGCCGATCAGGCAACATGTCTTCCAGCCGGAACAGCCGCCGATCGAGGCTGGCGGGCTGCGTCAGCTCCGAGAGCGTGATGCGGGTGCGTGCGCCGGTGACGTCGTGGACATCCCATGAGCGGAGCTCGGCGCCGGCGCCGTGGAAATGCAGCGTGATCTGGCCATCGGTTTGGCCGGAGCGATCGCGCGCGCTGATCAGCAGCCACGGCCCCGAATGCGCCACCCGCAAGATGCGGGAATCGCGCGCCAGATCGATTTGCGCGCCGAGAATGAGATTGAGCGGCGTCGAACTGAGCGGCGTGCGTTCGGTGGTGCGCAAGGCGGTGTCGCGCAGGGAGACGACGCTGCCGTCCGCCACGATCAACATCGTCGCCGGCGGATCGTACTGAAACCGCAACTTGCCGGGCCGTTGCAGGTAAAAAAGCCCGCCCGCGCGGGCGCCATTGGGGGCCGTTTGCACGAAACGCCCCTGCAGGCGCTGCACCGTGTTTAAGGTCTGGTTGGCCAGCGCCAAGGCAGCCGTGCGCTCGGCGCCGGCAAGCGCGGTAATCACAGGCGGCGTTGCGGCGGCCACCGCAGTTCGCGGACGCAGCTCCTGAGCTTGCACTGCGGGCGCGGCGAGGGTGGCCGCAATGCCGAGGAGAACGAAACGTCTATTCATGCGCCCCATGTGGCTGAAACCCGTGGCGAAAAAAAGGGGCTGCGCGCGGCTGAGCGCGTCCTTTCCAATTGAATTGAGCCAATCCCCCGGATTGCGAGAAGCGCAGGTCCGGGACCCGGAAACTCCACTCGCCCGTGTCTGTTGGCCCGGAATACCGGCGGAGTTTAGTGCAGGCCGGAGGCCCGTGCGCTCGATCCCAGGAGTGGCCCCCTAATCCTCCAGGCTTTCGTCCAGCAAAATCTCGCGCTTGCCGGCGGCGTTGGCGCTGGAGACGACACCTTCTTTTTCGAGGCGCTCGACTAGGGTTGCGGCGCGGTTGTAGCCGATGGAGAGGCGACGCTGCAGGTAGGAGGTACTGGCCTTGCGGTCGCGGCGAACGATCTCGACGGCGCGGTCGAACAGATCGCCGTCGGCGCCGTCGCTGTCGAACAATTCCGGCTCGTCCAGCGCGCCGTTTTCGTTCGGCTCTTCGGTGACGTCCTGGCGGTATTGCGGCGCGCCTTGCGCCTTCAGCATGCCGACCACGCGCTCGACTTCGCCGTCCGTGACGAAGGGTCCGTGCAGTCGGCGGATGCGCCCGCCGCCGGCCATGAACAGCAAATCGCCCATCCCCAGCAATTGCTCGGCGCCTTGTTCGCCCAGGATGGTGCGGCTGTCGATCTTGGAGGTGACCTGGTAGGAAATCCGGGTCGGGAAATTGGCCTTGATGGTGCCGGTGATGACATCGACGCTTGGTCGCTGCGTCGCCATGATCACGTGAATGCCGGCGGCGCGCGCCATCTGTGCGAGGCGTTGCACAGCGGCTTCAATTTCCTTGCCGGCCGTGATCATCAGATCGGCCATTTCGTCGATGACGACGACGATGAACGGCATCGGCTCGAGCGGCAGTTCGCGGGTTTCGTAGATCGGCTCGCCGCTGCTGGGATCAAAGCCGGCGTGGACGGTGCGTTCGAGCCGCTCGCCTTTTTCCAGCGCGTCGCGCACGCGCTCATTGTAGCCGTTGATGTTGCGCACGCCGAGCTTGGACATGCGGCGGTAGCGATCTTCCATCTCGCGCACGGTCCATTTCAGCGCGACGACGGCCTTCTTCGGATCGGTGACGACAGGGTGCAGCAGGTGCGGAATGCCTTCGTAGACCGAGAGTTCCAGCATTTTTGGGTCGATCATGATGAAGCGGCACTCTTCTGGCGGATGGCGGTAGAGCAGCGACAAGATCATGGCGTTGATGCCGACGGACTTGCCGGAACCGGTGGTGCCGGCGATCAGCAGGTGGGGCATTTTCGTGAGATCGGCGGCGAACGGGTCGCCCTCGATGGTTTCGCCGAGCGCGAGCGGCAGATCGCCTTGCGTGCCGGCGAACGACGGGCTGTTGAGCAGCGAGCGCAAGAACACCGTCTCACGTTTGCCGTTGGGCAATTCGATGCCGATGGCGTTGCGGCCGGGAATGACGGCGACGCGCGCTGCAGTGGCGCTCATCGACCGCGCGATGTCGTCGGAAAGGCCGATGACGCGCGATGATTTCACGCCTGCGGCGGGTTCGAACTCGAACAGCGTAACAACAGGGCCCGGGCGCGCGGAAAGCACTTCGCCCTGCACGCCGAAGTCCGCCAGCACGCCTTCAAGCTGGCGCGACATGGCGTGCAGCGTCTGTGCGTCGGTCTGGTTGACCCTTTGCTTCGGCGTCGCCAGCAGGTCGGTTTCGGGCAGCTCGAACGGGCGTCCAAAGCGGTAGGACGTCGTCTGTTGATGTTGGCGCTTTTCGGCGCGCGCTTCGCGAGGACGGCGCGGGCTAGGTTCTGCGGCGTCGGCGGGCGCCGGGCGCGGGCGCTCGGGCCGCGGGGGCGGTCGGGGGCGCTCAATTTTACGTTCGCTGCGGTCCTCGATCGGGCGGCGGTAGGTTTCTTCGCTTTCCTCGCGGCGGGTCTTGTCGGCGACATAGCCAATCGCGCGCTGGGTGGCGGCGCCCGCGCCGGTGGCGGCGCGGCGCGCAACAGTCGCGGCGTTCTTCACATCCTCGGGGCGCACTTGGAACGCCCAGCCGGTGGCGAGCAAGCCGCCGATGGCGCACAAAACGCCGGTGAGGATGTGGGGGAACGGCAATCCCGGCGCACTGAGCAATCCGCTGCTGACGCCAGCGAGGCCATCGCCGATCAGCCCGCCGAAGCCGGTTTCGAGCGGCCAGCCCTCGGGCGTGGGAATGGTCGAGGCGGCGGCGGCGAGCAATGTAACGCCAAGGGTGCTGACCAGTACGCGGCGGCGGTTGATGCGCGCGACCAGCTGCTGACGCGCGATGCGCAAAACCCCTGCGGCGAGCAAAGCGCCCATGGCGAGCGGCGCCGCTGCGCCAAGGATTTGGATGGAGACGTCGGCGAGCAAGGCGCCTGGGCCGCCGAAAAGATTGTGCGTCGGCCCGTCGGCGGCGACGTTGAGGCTGGGGTCCTCGGGCGAATACGTCAGCACCGCGCCGAGGCCGTACGCGCCAACGATGGCGGCGCCGACCGAGATGGTCGCGCGCTTCAGCGCCAAGCGGCCTGCGACCGAAGAGGCGACGGAGGGGATTCTTCCCCCAGAGGAATAGGCGTCGTCGGTCATGGAAATGTGGCGCTCGAGTTTGCCGCTGTTAAGGGGCGGACTCTTGTCTCCACCGGTAAACGAGCGATGAAGATTTGGAGCTGAAGAGGGTTACCGTGGCGTTCATGCGACGAACCTGGAACGTACGGTTAACAAAGGTAAAAAGACGCCCTTGCGCGCCGGCGCCACATCGACGGGCTGTGGTGCGAGGCGTAGTCGTTGGCGATGAGCAATGATCGTAAGGGTTTCGACGCCGACATCCTGATTGGCGGGGGCGGCCTGGTGGGGCCGACGCTGGCGTTGGCGCTCGATCAGGCCGGGCTCTCGGTGATTGTCGTCGACGCGGCCAAGCCATCGGAGACGCTGGCGGCCAACTTCGACGGGCGTGCCTTCGCCATCGCGTTTGCCTCTTACCGGATGTGGCGGGCTCTCGGCTTGGGTGAGGCGCTCGACAGAGTGGCGCAGCCCATCGCGCAAATCATGGTGACGGACGGGCGTCTCGGAGACGGCGCGCGCCGTGGCGGGCCGTCGCTTCTGCATTTGCATTTCGATCGCGCTGAGCTGAGCGAAGGTGATGAGCCGCTCGGACTTATGCTGGAAGCGCGGCACGTTCGCCTTGCGCTCGACGAGGCGATCCGCGCGCGGCCTTCCATCAAGTTGATTCAACCGATCTCCGCGGTCTCGATTGAGCGCGACGCCGCCAGTGTAACAACGACGTTGGCGGATGGACGACGATTACGCACGCCGCTGCTGGTGGGCGCGGACGGGCGGCGTTCATTCGTGCGCCAGGCGGTTGGCATCCGCACCATCGGCTGGGATTATCCGGTGACAGCGATCGTCGCTACGATTGCGCATGAAAAGCCGCACGATGGCGTTGCACATGAATTTTTCTTGCCGAATGGGCCGTTCGCGATACTGCCGCTGAAGGGCGAGCGCTCGAACATTGTCTGGGCCGAACCGCGCGCGGCGGCGGAGGCGCTGCTGAAGATGCCGGAGCGTGATTTCCTTGCGGAATTGCGCCGCCGTTTCGGCGATTTTCTGGGCGCGCTTTCGCTGGAAGGGCCGCGCTTTGGCTATCCGCTGTCGCTGCAAATGGCCGAGCGTATGATCGACGCGCGCGTGGCGCTTGCTGGCGACAGCGCGCACGGCATCCACCCGCTTGCGGGCCAGGGTTTGAATCTGGGGCTGAAGGATTGCGCGGCGCTGGCCGAGTGCATCGCCGACGCTGTAAGCGTTGGCCTCGATCCTGGCGATGTGTCCGCGCTTGAGCGCTACCAACGCTGGCGGCGCTTCGACAACATCACCATGGCGCTCGGCATGGAGTTTTTCGACAAACTCTTCTCCAATGACATTCCTCCGTTGCGCGCTGCGCGGCGCTTGGGTCTCGCCGCCGTCAACGCCGCCGGCCCGGCTCGGCGTTTCTTCATGAAATACGCGGGCGGCGGCGCGGGTGATTTGCCGAAGCTGCTCAGGGGGGAGAGCTTGGCGGCGTAGGCGGCCGGGGCACGAGGCGATAAGCGCCGGTGGCGCGGCGGAACGGCGAGGGCCAGCCGCGAAACAAATGCTCAATTTGGCGTGCTTCGGTGACGGTGCAATTCTTGCGATCCTCGTCGAACGTGACGACGAGCCGCGTGAGTCGTGACGCGGAGAACTCCTCGCAACGCGGCATGTATTGGGTAAGGCGTTGGCCGCTGCGGTGCATCAAGGCATAGGTTGGGCGTGCTTCGTCGCCTTGCACAATCCACCAATTGCGTCCCATCGGCACGAACAGCGCATGGGTGACGGCGCCAGCGGGATCGGTGACCTTGCAGGAAGCGCCGTCGGCCTCGAACAGAAAATGGCCGGGTGTTCCTTCGTCGATTTCTCGATAGAGTGTCGGTGTTTCGAACGGGCAGTCGCCGCGCGCCTGATCAAATACGGGGCCATTCGAACTGAAACAGCCGGCCAAAGCAAAAGCTAGCGCCAGCACTGCCCATTTCCGCATTGCCGCCTCCCTATAGGCTGGCGACGCTGCGCGCGCTTTACGGCTGCGCTGGGGCTGAATGGTGGACGACCGCCGTAGTTCTGGATGCGAACGGCGCGCGCGCTAAGCCTCATCCCTGAGCGCGCGCTGCGCCAGGGTTTCGCGGTAGAGCGCTAGGCGTTCGTCGCGGTCGCGGCCGAGGTCGTAGAGCAGGTCCCACGAATAAAGCCCGGTGTCGTGGCCGTCGTCGAAAACGATGCGCACGGCGTAGCGGCCGACGGGCTCGGCGCGCACGATGCCGACATTGGCCTTGCCGATGACGGGCGGGGGCGTACTCGCACCGCCATGGCCTTTGTTCTCGGCTGACGGGCTTTCCACGCGCAGCAATTCAAAAGGAATTTCGAACCTGGCGTCGTCGTCGAAAAAGATGCGCAGCAGCTTGGCGGCACGGTCGAACACAAGCTCGATAGGCCATGGGCGAAGGGCGGGCGCTGCGCTCATTCGTCGGGGCCCAGTTCGCGCGCTTCGTCGATCAGCATGATCGGCACGCCGTCGCGCACGGGATATGCAAGCCGCGCGGCGAGGCTGACCAATTCCTGGCGTTCCTTATCGTAGCGCAGCGGCGTGCGCGTCTGCGGGCAGACCAGCACTTCAAGCAGCTTGGCGTCGACCTCGCTCATTGCATGGGCCAGCGTGGATCGTCTGAAGCAGAGTTCCACTCCAGCAGCGCGATCAAAGCGCGGCAGCGTTGCTCAAGTGTCACGGATTCGAGCAGCGCTTGTTTGGCGGCTGCGTCGAACGGGCAGAGCTGGGCGGCGACGTTGACCACGGTCTCGATCGGGGCTTGGTCGACGGCGGACCAATCGACCGAAAACCCCTGTTGTGACGCATAAGTTCGCAGCGATCGCATCAACAGGTCGCGGTCGATGCCGCGGCCGCGCGCCTCAACGAAATCTTCCGCGAATGTGTCGTAGCCGACAATGGCTCGGCGATAGGGCGCGTCGCCTTCGATTTCGCTCTCCACGGTGAAACGGCACACGCCGGTGAGCGTCACCAAATAACGCCCGTCGTCGGCTTCCGAGAACGAGGTGATGCGGCCGATGGCGCCGACATCGGCGAGGTGCGGCGTAGGTTCACCTTCCTCACCGGTCGCGGGTTGGATGATGCCGATGAGCCGTTCGCCAGCAAGCGCGTCGTCAATCATGTTCAGGTAACGCGGCTCGAAAATATTGAGCGCGAGTACAGCGCGCGGAAACAATAGCGCTTGGGCGAGCGGAAACAGCGCCATCGTCTGTGGCAAGTCGCCCGGTTTGCGATAACCGAACGCGCTCATGAGAACAGCAGCGCTGAAAGCTTGCGGCGTCCCTGTTTTGCGATGTCAGAAGCGGGGCCTGCCGCGTCGAAGATTTTGATCAGCTGGATGCGGGCTGCATCTTCGTTCCAATCACGGTTCTTGGCGATGATCGCCAGCAAGTGCTCGGCGGCGCCGTCGAGGTCGCCGCGCGCGGCGAGCGCGCCCGCAAGATCGTAGCGCGCCTGAAAATCACCGGGGTTGGCTTTGACGGCTTGCTGGAGTTGGCGCGCATCGCTGCTGGCGGGCGCCGCCGCCAGCTCAAGCGCTGCGCGTATGCCGGCGATGTCGGGGTCATGAGCTTTTTCAGGCGGCGCCATATCGAGCACGGCGCGGGCTTGTTCAGTGTCGCCGGTGGAGAGATAGGCGCGCGCCATGCCGGCGATGGCCTTGGGATTGGCCGGGTCCAGTTGCAAAGCCAAGGCGTAGGATTGGGCCGCGCCGCCGACATCGCCGAGAGCCAAGCTCTCGGCGGCTTGCTCCAACAACGGTTCCACGTCGTTATCGTCGCCGGCGCCGGCAAGGCGATCGATGAAAAGCTTGATCTGGCTGTCGGGCACCGCGCCGGTGAAGCCATCGACGGGGCGGCCCTTGTCGAACGCATACACAGCCGGGATCGATTTCACACCCAATTGCCCGGCGACGCCGGGATGATCGTCGATATTGATTTTGACCAGGCGCACTTTGCCTTGCGCCGCGCGCACGCCCTTTTCCAGCATTGGCGTCAATGTGCGGCAGGGGCCGCACCAGGGCGCCCAGAAATCAACGATGACCGGAGCTTCGCGCGAGGCTTCGATGACGTCAGCCATGAAGCCCTGGTCGGAGCCTTCCTTGATGAGATCGGAAAGGGGCGGCGCGGCGCCGTCGAGGTAAGTCATCGCGGGGTCCTGCATACGAGGGTTCAGGCCTCTATGTGGGCGGAAGTCGCGGTCGGTTCAATCAAGGACGGAGCGCCTGCGGCATCGAAGGCCAAGCGGATCGGCGTGCGGCCGAGCGCGGCGATAAAATGGAGCATGTCGGCGGGGCTGATGGCGGTGGTGGCGTCGTTGCGGAGCGGGTGAAAGTTGACGCGGTCGAAGCCAAACAAGGCCTCGTCCAGCAAAAGCGTAACGCGCCGGCCTGGATCGTTGATCAGCGCAAACAGCGTCACGGCGCCGGGCGTCACGCCTAAATGCTCCATCAGCCGGTCCGGCGAGCCAAAGCTGAAGCGTCCCGCGCCGATCAGCCGAGAGACGTGGTTCAAATCAATATGGGTTTCGCTAAGCGCGCAGAGGAGAAACAGCGCACCTTTTTTGTCCTTCAGGAACAAGTTCTTAGAGTGTCCGCCGGGCATTTGGTGCTTGAGGTCGCGGCTTTCGTCCACAGTGAAGACCGGACGGTGACGCGCGGTGTGGTGCGCGATGCGTAAGGCATCGAGCTTGGCGAACAAATCCTCGGGCGTGGCTGGGGTTCCCATCTGCTCCCCTTGGCGCATTGGCGCTGAAACGTCTAGGACAGAGCCGATGAAACTCACCTGTTATCAAGTTGATCCGCAACCGGCGGAAATGGTTCCCGGTCGGCCTGACCGGGAGTGGATGGACAAATTTTCCGACCGCCACCCGTATCGGTGCCTGCCGTTGGTGGTCGCCAACACAACAGGCTGGGACCTGCTCTCGCCGGTCTCGTTCACGGCGACCTGGAATGGCGGTCCGCGCATCGAGGATATCCGCCTCGATCCGGACGGGGACACGCCGCTCGCTTTGTTGAACCGCTGGGCGGTGTCGCATTTTTCTGGCGGCGTGCTGACGTTTCATACCGGTTGGCTGTTTCGGACCGAACCGGGCTGGGACCTTTGGACCGGCGGCCCGCCCAATCATATCAAGGACGGTATTCAGCCGCTGGCCGGCGTGGTTGAAACCTTTTGGCTGCCGTTTCCGTTCACGATGAACTGGCGCTTCACCCGCCCCGGCATGATTTCTTTCAAAAAGGGCGAGCCGTTTTGCTTCATCACCCCGATCCCCCATGAAGCCATCGATGAGATCGAGCCGATCGTCAAATCGATCCACGATGATCCTGAGCTCAAGCGCCAGTACGACGCCTGGGGCGAAAGCCGCACCAATTTTCTAAGCAAGCTCTCTGACAAGGATTCCGACGCCGTGAAGCACGGCTGGCAGCGCGACTATTTTCGTGGCCGCACGCCGGAGGGTCACATCGCCCCCGATAGCCATATCAATCGCCGACGGCTGAAAGCGCCGCGGAAGGCGGAGAAGGGCGAGTAATACACAAAACAAAACCGCCGGCCCTGGGGCCGGCGGTTCGGTTTGGCGCTAACGAATGCGATCAGCTCTTGACCACCTCGCCCTTGCCGAGCTTCGAGTTCCATATCCCGTAGACGAAATAGACCAGGAAGCCGACGCCAAGATAGATCAGGAAGAAGTTGCGGGTTTCGACTTTGGCCATCAGCGACATGAGCAGGAACAGGCACATGAGCGCACCCAGGACCGACACCACCATCATCACCGGCATGGGCAAATTGAAGGGTCGCTTCATGTCGGGGCGGGCAATGCGCAGATAGACCACCGTGATGCAAATGATCGCGAATGCGGCCAGCGTGCCGATATTGGTGAGGTCCGCCAGCCGGTCGAGGCCCATGCCGCCGGCAAAGCCCATGGCGAGGATGCCGACAAGAATCGTGTTCGCCCAAGGCGTCTTGAAGGTTTTGTGCACGTTCGCAAACACCGACGGGATGAGGCCGTCGCGCGCCATGGTGTAGAAGATGCGGGTTTGCCCATAGAGCAGCACTAGCATGACCGACGAAAGCCCGGCGATGGCGCCGATCTTCACCAAAGTTGCAAACCACGGCAGGCCAATGGCGTTGACCGCCAAGGCGATGGGCGCGGGATTGTTGAGTTCCGTGTAGGGCACGATGCCCACGAGCACTGCGGAAGTCAGGATGTAGAGGATGGTGCAGATGATCAGCGAACCCAGAATGCCGATCGGCATGTCGCGTGACGGGTTCTTGGATTCGGCGCCGGCGGTGGAGACCGCCTCAAAGCCGATATAGGCAAAGAAGATGGTGGCGGCGCCGGCGATCAAACCGCCGATGCCGTATTGGGCCGTGTTTTGCGCTGTCACGACGTTCCACAGCGCATCGCCAATCTGGCCCCAAAGGCTCATGTCGGCGCCGGGCGGGGGCGCGGGGATTTGCGCTGGAATTAGGGGCTGCCAATTGTCGGTGTTTACATAAGGTGCGCCGATGACGATGAAGGCGATGACCACCGCAACTTTGATCACCACGACCACGTTGTTGACCGCCGCCGATTCGGAAATGCCGACGACAAGCAACAGCGTCACTGCCGCGATGGCGAGCAATGCCGGCAAGTTCACAATGCCCGCCACTTCAGCCCCGGTCACGGCGTCGATTGCCATCGTTCCGGGCGCCGTCGTTAGCGCGGCGGGGATGTTGATGTTGTAATCGTGGAGGAAGCTGACGACATAGCCGGACCAGCCGACCGCCACCGTCGATGCGGCGAGCCCGTATTCGAGCACCAGCAGCAAACCCATCACCCAGGCCACGATCTCGCCCATGGAGGCGTAGGAATAGGAATAGGCCGAGCCCGAAACGGGGATCGCCGCCGCGAGTTCAGCGTAGGCTAGCGCCACCAAGGCGCAAAGCGTGCCGGTGATCACAAACGAGATCATGATGCCAGGGCCGGCGAACTCAGCCGCCGCGCGCCCCGTCAGCACGAAAATGCCGGTGCCGATGATGCAGCCGATGCCGAGGAAGATCAGGTTCAGGGGACCGAGCGTTTTTTTCAGTTCGCCTTGCGCGTGCTCGGCGTGCATCTGCTCGACGCTCTTGCGAAGGAACAGACGGCCTAGGCCGCCTGGTGCTTTGGTATTTGCCACGTGGAATCCCCTCCCTGGGTGGTATTGTTGGCGCGGACGCTAAACGAGGGCGCCCGGGCTCACAAGCGTTGAGCGCCGATTAGGCGCCGCTAAGCGATGAGGGAACGCTCCACCCCCGCCGGGCGCAGGCCGCCAGCACGGTGTTGCGCAAGAGGCAGGCGATGGTCATGGGGCCGACCCCGCCGGGGGACGGGCTGATTGCGGCGGCAACCTCGATGGCTTCGGCGAAGGCGACGTCGCCGACCAGCTTGGTTTTCCCCTCACCCTTTTCCGGCGCGGGCACGCGGTTGGTGCCGACGTCGATGATGATGGCCCCCGGGCGCACCCAGTCGCCGCGCACCATTTCTGGCCGGCCCACGGCGGCCACCAGAATGTCAGCGCCGCGGCAGACCATGCGCAAGTCGCGCGTCTTGGAGTGCGCGATCGTGACGGTGGCGTTTTGCTCAAGGAATAACAGCGCGGCGGGTTTGCCCACCAGGATCGAACGGCCGATGACGACGACGTTGGCGCCGGTGAGATCGGCGCGTTCGCTCTTGGCCAGGATCACGCAGCCCACCGGCGTGCACGGGCGCAAGCCAGGCTTGCCCAGCACCAGCTTTCCGGCGCTGGCTTCGGTGAGGCCGTCAACGTCCTTCAGCGGATCGATGGCTGCGAGCACATTGGCTTCGCTGATGTGTTTGGGTAGCGGCAATTGAACGAGTATGCCGTCGATGCCGGGATCGCGTGACAGCGCATCGACGCGGGCGATGAGGTCGGCCTCGGCGGTTGTCGCGGGCAGGCGGATCTCCACCGAGCGCATGCCCGATTCCGTGGTCAACTTGGCCTTGGACGACACGTAGACATGGCTCGCGGGATCATCGCCGACCAGCACGACGGCGAGCGCGGGTTGCGAGGGTAGCAGCTTGACCGCCGCGGCCACGTCGGCGCGCACGAGGGCTGCAATCGCCTTGCCGTCGATAATGCGCCCGCTCATGTTTTCTCCGCGTATCTGGCGACGAACGCTGCGATTTCAGCGTCGCTGGCGCCGTCGATTTCTACGGTCTTCAAGCGTGTCGTGGTTCCGCGTGCGACCGCGACTTTCGATTTCGCAACCCCAAATGCCTTGGCGATCAACGCTTCCAGCGCGGCGTTGGCTTTACCTTTCTCAGGCGCGGCGCACACGCGCGCCTTGAGATAGACCTCGCCGCTTGTATCTCTCGCCAGCGCGTCGATGCAGTCGGCGCCGCTTGATGGCGTCAACTTTACTTTGAGCTTGGCGCTCAGAGGATCGGTCCCCCGCGAAGCACCGCCTCGAGCCAATAAGTCACTTCGTATTGCACCAGATAGAGCGCCAGCAGCAGCACCATCACCGACAAATCAACCCCGGCGATGGGCGGGATCAGCCGCCGCAGCGGGCGTAGCATCGGGTCGCTGAGGCGGCGGGAGAATTCCCACACCGAACTTACAAAGGCGTTGCGCCGGCTGACCACGTCGAAAGCGTAAAGCCAGGAAATCACCACGTTGACGATGAGAACAACGGAGACGAGCCCGATCAGCGCGCGGACCAGTTCGAAAAAGATATGGATCATGAAGCTCTTGGGCGTTGCGTAAGGGTTCGTCGGTCTAGCCTGCGACGAACGGATTCGGCAAGCGGCGTGCGGCGGCAGGCCTGCCTTGACGCTCCGTTTCGGGGGGGGCTATATCCCGCTCGCTTCAGATCGCGGTTTGCGCTGGGGGCCCGTAGCTCAGCTGGGAGAGCGCTGCGTTCGCAATGCAGAGGTCAGGAGTTCGATCCTCCTCGGGTCCACCATCGTTCAAGCGTGCCTTTGCTTGGAAACCCGCTCATGCTTGAAATTTCAGATCTTACTTACCGCATCGCCGGACGGGCGTTGTTTGAGGGCGCTTCGGCGTTCATCGCCGAGGGCTGGAAGGTCGGCCTGATCGGCAAGAATGGAACCGGCAAGACAACGTTGCTGCGCCTCATCCGCGAGGAGGTCGGCAAGCCGAATACGTCGATCCGGCTGCAGCGCGGGGCGCGGATGGGGTTCGTCGCACAGGAAGTCCCGCCGGTGGGCGACGGCTTGCTCGACATCGTACTGTCCGCTGACGAAGAGATGACAGCGCTGAACGCCGAAGCGGAAACCGCGACCGACCCCCAGCGCATCTCCGATATTTACATGCGGCTTGCCGATATCGACGCCTACAGCGCCGAAGCGCGCGCGTCGGCGATCTTGGTGGGGCTTGGGTTTTCGCAAGAAGATTTGCGCCGACCGTGTCGTGAATTCTCCGGTGGCTGGCGCATGCGTGCGGCGCTGGCGGGGGTGCTGTTCTCGGCGCCGGAATTGCTCGTGCTCGATGAGCCGACCAATTATCTCGACCTTGAGGGCGCTGCCTGGCTCGAAGACTATTTGCAGCGTTATCCCCATACTGTGGTAGTGGTGAGCCACGATCGCGAAATGCTCAATCGCTCGGTCACCCACGTGCTGGCGCTGGACGACAAAAAGCTTGAGATTTTCGTTGGCGGCTACGATGCCTATCTGCGCAAGCGCGCCGAGCGCATGGCTTTGGCCACCGGCATGAAGGCCAAGCAGGACGCGCAGCGCGAGCATCTACAAGCTTTCATCGACCGTTTCCGCGCCAAGGCCTCCAAAGCCCGGCAAGCGCAGAGCCGCATCAAGCAGCTGGAAAAAATGCAGGACATCGCCGTGCCGCTGGAAGAGCGCAGCGCGCCGTTTCATTTCGAGGACCCGGTTGAGCTTGCTTCGCCCCTGGTGGTGCTGGACGAATGCGACCTTGGCTACGTCGCCGGCAAGCCAGTGCTGAAAGGCGTGTCGCTGCGGCTCGATCACGACGATCGCATCGTCATCATCGGCCCTAATGGGCAGGGGAAAACGACTCTGGTGAAATCCATCGCTGCAAAGCTGCCGCTGCTGGCGGGGCGTCGCACCGCGTCCGGAAAAATGCTGATCGGCTATTTCAGCCAGGATCAACTTGATGAACTCCGCGCCGGCGAGACCGTGCTCGAGCATGTGCGCGACCTGGAACCCGATTGGGCCCCGGCCAAGCAACGCGGGCTGGCGGCGCGCATGGGTTTTGGGCGCGAGAAGATCGACACCACGGTGGAGAAACTTTCCGGCGGCGAAAAAGTGCGCTTGCTGCTTGGGCTGATGGCGCACGCCAAGCCGCACGTGTTGATTCTTGACGAGCCGACCTCTCACTTGGACATCGACAGCCGCGAAGCGCTAATCCATGCCATCAACGACTATTCTGGCGCGGTGCTGCTGATCACGCACGATATTTACTTGGCCGAGGCGTGCGCTGACCGTTTGTGGCTGGTGCACGCCGCGCGGGCGCGGCCCTACGAAGGTGACCTCGACGATTATCGCAGGCTGGTTCTGGAAGCCGAACGCCCGAACGAGCGTGGTGGCAAAGCGGCAAAATCTGACTCAAAGGACGAGTCGCCCAAGCCGAAGTCGTCCACCTACACGTTGAAACAACGACTCATTGCTGCTGAATCGGAGATGGAGCAAGCCCAGCACGCGCTCGCACGCATCGATGCGGCGCTGGCCGATCCGGAACTGTTCACCCGCGACCCCGCTCGCGGCGCATCGCTCAGCCGCGAACGCGCGGAGGCGGTGAGCGCGCTCGAACACGCGGAAGCGGCGTGGATGGCGGCGAGCGAGGCGTTGGAGGGTTAGCGTTGGCTGCCGGTCGCTCTGGTTCGTGGGGTCGTCTATCTGGGGCTGACTAGACGCGAAGCACCGCCGATAGATGAGGTCGGGGACCCCACGATGCGCCAAAAGCCTATGACTCTGAAATTCAAGGCGATGCACGGGGTCGAGTTGCAGCACGGACGCAACGAAGCCGTGAGCTTTTCGCCGCACTTTCACGAGGAATTTCAGATTCTGGTAGTGCTCGATGGTTGCCTGCGATTGACCGTGTCTGGCCAGGAGCACGTCGTGGCGCCGCCAGCGATTTGCCTAGTGAATCCCTTACAGGTGCACGCCGGTGGCGCGCAGGGGTGGGGTTGGGAATGTCGGAATTTCTATGTGTCGCAGAAAATCTCTGCGCGCCTCATGGGCGCCGATGACCGGTGCGCATCCGTCTTCCCGAAGACCCAGGTTCACGACGTCGCGTTGGCGCACAGGCTCGCCGCGGCGCATGAACGGGCATGCGCAGATGTAGAGAGATCAGGTGCGTTGAGCGAAGCGCTGGCCATTCTGTTTCGGAGATACGCGGTCAGCGCGCCTCCAGGGGACGCGGAGCGCATGCATCCCGGCGTCCAGATGGCGCTTTTGCATTTGCGTGCACGTTACGTCGAGCCCATTCGAATTCAAACGCTCGCACGCATGTCAGGGCTCAGTAGGTTCCATTTTCTACGCACTTTCGCGCGCGCGATTGGCATGACTCCCCACGCTTACCAAAACCAACTTCGTTTGGCGCTCGCAGTGCGACGGCTAAGGGAAAGTGCGCCCGCCGCCCAAGCCGCCGCGGAATGTGGATTTTATGATCAGAGCCACCTCATGAGGGTCCTGCGTCGCAGTCATGGACTGACGCCGGCGTTGTTGAAGCGAGCGAATTTGAAGCGCAATTTTGTCCAATAACGAGTTGAGCTATATGTTGACACACTGAACTCTAATGTTCAGGGGGATCATATGCGACCAACAGCTGCGATATTGGCACTAGCGTTGGGGGCGTGCACGACGTCGTCGGAGGTCATTCCGGCGGCGGCAAGTGTGGTCGAATTGGCCCGAGATTCCGAGGTCACCCGTCTGGCCGCCGGCATGCCATCGGGCGAATACACGCTCGACGCGCGGCACACGAGCGTTTTGTGGCGTGTCCGACACTGGGGGCTGAGCCCCTATACGGGTCGCTTCGATACGGTATCGGGTCAATTGGTGTTTGATGCAGCCAATCCTGCTGCGTCAACAGTATCGGTACGTATTCCGCTGGCGTCGGTGAGCACGGGCATCCTTAACCGCGAAGGACAACGCGCGTTCGATCGTGATATCGCCGCCTATTTGGGCGCGGATGCGAATCCCGACATTGTATTCGAATCACGCTCTATTGAACTGACGGGCGCAACTACTGGCCGCATCACAGGGGATCTGTCGTTCAACGGTCGGACTCACCCGGTCACGCTGGATGCGAATTTTGAAGGCGGGCGCGTCATTCCCACCAACAATCGTCCGACACTCGCGTTCACGGCGCGAACAATTTTCCGGCGTTCGCAATGGCTGGAAGGCACGCCGCCCCTGCACAACAGCGCTTCGCCTGGAGACGAGATCGAGATCATCATCACGGCGGAGTTCGCCCGCCCAGCGGCTCAGCAACCACAGGCGCAACCGGCGCCGACCCAACCACCGGCGGTCCCGCCGCCGCCGTCGCGCTAAGGCGGAAATCGCGGTCCGCAGCGCTCAAAGGGTTGTGCCCGGTCGCCACGGAATAAACGCGCTCGTGCGCCGTTTGTACGCCTCGTACTCTGGCCGCGTGCGTTGCAAGTGCGGCTCGGTGGTCGGCGCGCCTGACACGCGTGCCAGCAGAAACGTCAGCAGAAGCGGCCCGGGGAGGCTCCACAATCCCATGCCGGCGTCAGCGGCGATCGCCCACATCCCCCACCATGCGCACATGTCGCCGAAATAATTGGGATGGCGCGAGAAGCGCCAGAGGCCCCGGTCCATGACTTTGCCGGCATTGCCGGGATCGGCTTTGAAGCGCGTGAGCTGCCAATCGGCGAGGGCTTCGTAGGCGACGCCGAACGCTGAAAGCGCGGCGCCCGCGAGGCCGAAGCCGCCAAGCGCTTGCGCCGCCGGCATTTGCCCGAGCATCGCCGGTAGCGCGACGATGAATTGCAGCAGCATTTGTGGCGCAAACACCCAGAGCGCGGAGAAGGCCGCAAAGTTGAGCCCGTGTTTTTCGCGCGCTTGCGCCGCGAGCTTTTCGTAGCGGTGATCGGCTCCGTGTTTACGCCAGCGCCACAGGAGATAAAGGCCAAGCCGCAAACCCCAGAGCGTAGCAAGTATGGTGAGCGCGATTGCGTGCGGCCCATGCGAGGGTGCTTGCGCGAACGTCGCCCAGGCCAGCACGACGACGCCCAGCGCCCACCAGGAATCGATGAAACTCGGATCCTTGAGGCGGACGCTGATGAGCCAGAGCGCCGTGAAAAGCAGCGCGGAGAGGGCAAGGTTAGCGAGGAGAATTCCTATCACGTGATGATCTTCAGCGCCCCGCGCACGGTATCCACGATCTGATCGATCTCGCGTTTCTCTATGATCAGCGGCGGGGAGAATGCCATGATGTCTCCCGTCACGCGGATCAGGACGCCTTTGTCGAAGCAGATTTTGAACGCTTCGAGCGCGCGCTGGGTGAGCGCGTTCGCGCGCGGTTCGAGTTCGATACCGCCGATCAGGCCCAAGTTTCGGATGTCGATCACGTGCGGGGCGTCGCGCAGCGAATGCATCGCCTCTTCCCAATGGGGCGCGAGTTCGGCGGCGCGTTCGAACAGGCCCTCGTCGCGGAAAGTGTCGAGCGTGGCCAGCCCGGCGGCGCAAGCCAAAGGGTGGCCGCTGGTGGTGTAGCCGTGGAAAAGTTCTATCGGCGTGTCGGAATTGGCGAGGATCGTATCGTAGATTTCGCGCGAAGCGGCCACCGCGCCCATCGGCACGGCGGCGTTGGTGATGGCTTTCGCCATGGTGAGGATGTCGGGCTTGACGTCAAAGAACTGCGACGCGAACGGCGCGCCGAGACGGCCGAAACCGGTGATCACTTCGTCGAAGATGAGCAGAATGTCGTGTTTGGTGCAGAGTTCGCGCAAGCGCTTGAGATAATTCCTCGGCGGCATGATCACGCCGGTGGATCCCGCGACCGGCTCAACCATGACGGCGGCGATCGTGCTCGCGTCGTGCAATTGCACGAGCCGCTCCAAGGCGTCGGCGAACTCCACCCCAAAGGGCGGTTCGCCGCGCGAGAAGGCGTTGCGCGCAATATCCAGCGTGTGCGGCAAATGATCGACGCCGGCCAGCATCGGCCCGTAGGTCATGCGGTTGCGAACAATGCCGCCGACGCTGATGCCGCCAAAGTTTGTCCCGTGATAACCGCGCTCGCGCCCGATCAGCCGATACTTGCCGGCCTTGCCGCGCGCCTTCTGGTAGGCCAGCGCGATCTTGAGCGCGGTGTCGGCGCTCTCGGAGCCGGAATTGGTAAAGAAGATGCGGTCGAGGCCGTCGGGGAGGAGCTCGCCCAAGCGATTGGCGAACTCGAACGCCGCTGGGTGGCCGAGATTGAAATTTGTGCAGTAATCGAGTTCAGCCGCCGCGCGCTGGATCGCTTGCACGATGCGCGGTCGTCCGTGGCCGGCGGCGACGCACCAGAGCCCTGCGGTGGCGTCGAGAATGGCGCGCCCGTCCGGCGCGTAATAATTCATGCCCTCGGCCCGCACGACCATGCGCGGGTCAGCCTTGAACGCCCGATTGGGCGTGAACGGCATCCAGAAGGAATCGAGCGAATTGGGTGTCGGCATGGCGCGCTTATGCACTGCCGGCGCCCCCGTCGGCAATCTCGACGCCGGCCAGTAGGGGCGCCGGAGGTCCATAATCGGCTGCTAAGCTCGCAACCTTTTGCCGGTTTGGAGCGTACAAGGTTGGTGACGAGGTGGACATGCGTATGTTTCTTGCCGCTCTGGCGGCATTGTTCTTGGCGGTGTCGCCGGCGGCGGCCGACGATGCGGCCTATGACGCACTGCTTGGGCGCTATGTTTCGGCGAGCGCCGACGGCGTCAACCGCGTGGACTATGCCCGCTGGAGCGCCAACGCCGCCGACCGCGCCGCGCTCGACGCTTATGTCTCCGAGCTGAGCGGGCAGCGCCCTTCGGCCTTCGCGCGCGAGCGCGCCTTTGCGTACTGGGTCAACCTCTACAATGCCGTGACCTTGCAGGTGATCATCGAGCGTTATCCCGTGCGCTCAATTCGCGACATTCGCAGCGAGGGGACGGGGCTTGATCCACGCGGCCTGATTGGGCCGTGGCGCACGCGGCGCCTCACAGTGGACGGGCGGCGGCTGTCGCTGGATGACATCGAGAACACGATTCTGCGCCCCACCTTCAACGATCCGCGCGTGCACTACGCCATCAATTGCGCCTCCATCGGCTGCCCCAATCTCATGGCGCGGGCTTGGCGCGCCGAGACGCTCGAAGCAGATCTGGACGCGGCCGCGCGCGCCTACGTGAACCACGCGCGAGGCGTCAACGTGAACGCAGACGGCTCATTGCGCGTGTCCAGCATCTATCGCTGGTTCCGCGCCGATTTCGGCGGTTCGGACGCAACCGTCATCACGCATCTGCGCCGCTTTGTGTCGCCGGAGCTGGAGCGGCGTCTCGCGAACGCCACGCGCATCGCAGCTTACGGCTATGACTGGAGCCTCAACGGCAAAAATTAGCTCTATCGATCAGGCAACACCCGCCACTCCCGCCGCGCGAACAGGGGCGATTGGTCGTTGTAGTGCGGTGATTCAAGCCGCTCGCTGGCGCCCCATTGGTGGATGACGCGCGTTGAAAGCGCCCCGTCCGGCGCCCAATCCATCACCATCATCAGCCCATCGCCGAAATCGGCGCTGAGGCGCCCGTCATCATCGGTATGCCAACGCAGCGCTCGCGATACATCCGGGGCGCCTTCGAGCGGCAGATCGACATCGCCGCGCCGCAGCCGCAGCACTTCGCCCAAGGGCGGGTCGAGCCGACCGAAGTGCGCACGCAGATGCGCAGCGGCCTCGCGCGCCGTGGTCAGCGGATCGGGTATGGGACGGCCCTCGCGGACGGCGTTGTAGAGCGGGATGAACGCCATGCCGACAAGGGCGGCGGCGGGGCTGTCATTGGCGGCGCGGCGATCCCAGGTGCGCAGCAGCGCCTGTATCTCCCCAACGTCGGGATCATTTGAAGCGTCGGCGGCGAGGATGAGGCCTACCATCTCGACCGTACGCGAGCGCTCGCTCGAGGTCACATCGAATTTCGTCGCCAGCAATTGCGCGTCACTTATCGTGCGCAAGGGCGACAGCATCTCCACCGCACGATAGCCGCGATTGGTGACGTAGGTTTCGATGAAGGGAGCGGCGTCAGGGAAATCGGCGGGGCCGATATTGGCGCTCTCGTCGGTAACGTACCAGGGCGCGCCGTTGCTGCTGGCGAGCCAGCCCGAGCGGGGCGCGATGATCTCCGGTGCGTCGAGCCGATCGTCCATCGCCCACACATTGGCGCTGGTGTCGCCCGGCACGCAGCCGGACCAATCGTAGCCCTCGGCGCGCCGCGGCAGGATGGCGTTGTAGAGATAGGCGATCTGCCCCGTGCCGTCGGCGTACATGAAATTGAACGAGGGGATCGCGCGCATGCGCATCGCCTCGCGCCATTGCTCGAAATTCTGCGCGCGGCCCATGCGATAAAATTGCTCCATCGCCCGGATCTCGCCGGCGCCGGCGTAACGCACGGCCACCCAGCCGTCGGCGGTCTCGAACGCAGGGCCATGCACGCTGTAGCGCAATGTGCGCGGCACGGGGATGGTGAACCAGCCCATCTTGACCCAAAGCCAAATCGTGCGCGTTTCGAAGCGCTGCCAAGCGCCGTCATAGAAATATTGGCCGCGATGGGCGTCGTCGGTGGTGAGCAAGTAGATGTCGGCGAGATCCGGCAGATTCACGGTGGCGGCAAAGCCCAGCACGCCATTGGTTCCGAGCACCGGGAAGGGCGAGCCGGGAAACAGGCCGCCATGCATGCGCCAGCCCGTATCGCTCTCGACGCCCGCCTCGTACCACGCCACCGGGCACGCCCAGGGCTGGTGCGAATTGACGATGAGGCGGGTGTGGCCATCCGAGGAACGCCGCAGCGACACCGCGAATGCGTTCGAGCCCCAATCGATCGATTCAGCGCTGGCTTGCCGCAGGGCGCAGGGATGGCCGTCCTTGTTCGCCACCGCGCCCAGCGTGCGCTCGAAGCCCCAGAACAAGGGCAGCGTCAGCGCCGAGCCTGCGGCGACGTCGCGGCCAGTGGGATCGCGCGCGCCGGGCAGCACTTCGCTGGAGTGCTCGGCGCCGTAGGCCGCAAGGCCGGCGGCGTAGCCTTCTAGGATTTCGCGAAACTCCGGCGAGAGGTCGCGCTCGTAACCCGCAGCCACGGCTTCGCGCACACCTAGCAAATGCCAGAGGAAGTCCGACTTCGCGCCCTCGCGGCCGAGATGGGCGCCAAGTTTGCCGCGTGAAGCGAGCAGAACGAGCTGGATGGTCGCGAAATTGTCCTCCGCATGGGCGTAGCCGATCCCGTAGGCCGCTTCGGCGTCGGTGGCGCCATGGCTTGTGGGCACGCCGTATTCGTCGCGGGTGATGGTGGGGTTGTAGAGCCGCGCCGGAGCGGCGGCGGGCTGGGCGCAGGCGGCGAGCGCGAGGGTAGCGAAAGTGAGCGCCAGCATGAGTCTTGCCATCTCGTCCCCCGTTTGGCCCCGGCGGACCGGCCATCAAAGCCCAGCATGCCGCCTAGTGCGCGGCCGGTCCATGGGGAAAACCCGGAGCGCCGGCGCCCTCGCCGGCATAGGGTTGTTGCAAACACACCGCCGTTAGCGCGGTAGCAAACACCGCTGTTTGCGTTGGTCAGCCTTTTGACAATGTCGCCCGGACCATAACCGCAACCGATTGTGAGCAGAGGGAAATGGTCATAGGCGAGTTCGAAGAATTCCGCACTCGGGTCGTTCGAGACCGTCAGCTCCTCAAGCAGCGGCATTCGGCCCACTATGTTCGCGATCACACCGTTTTCCTTCAGCATTGCGCCTGAATGCGTCATTAAGTGCGGCCGTTGTATCACCACCGCGACGCCGTTGTGGCAGGGTCCAACCACAACGCGATCCAGATAACCAACGAACTCGGTAGCGCCAACGGCGCACACGCTCGTTAGAATTGCCGGCGAGGGCGCCGTCGGTCCATAAAGCGCCAACGAACAAAACCGCTTTCGCGGCAAGCCGCATCTGATGCGTTAGCGCTCTACGCCCGAG